>Ga0209461_10000013_pt1 | contig 223503 bp, 197 predicted proteins | sample AgamicAsMarz_FD_187162 | JGI IMG/M metagenome (GOLD analysis project Ga0209461, IMG submission 187162) | Agave microbial communities from Guanajuato, Mexico - As.Ma.rz (SPAdes) (version 2) | ecosystem: Host-associated > Plants > Phyllosphere > Phylloplane/Leaf | place: Guanajuato, Mexico... | reverse complement strand
TCCCTGATGGGACGTTTGCAGGTTATCCCTGCCGAATCGGTTATTGCAAGTGATGCGCGGCCCGCTCAGGCCATCCGGAACAGTCGCGGTAGTTCAATGCGCGTGGCACTGGAGATGGTTAAAGAGGGACGTGCACAGGCCTGCATCAGCGCTGGCAATACCGGTGCGCTGATGGGGCTGTCGACACTCTTATTAAAACCGCTGGATGGGATTAAGCGTCCGGCGCTGATGTCCGTTTTACCGCATCAGCAACAGGGTAAAACCGTGGTGCTGGATCTGGGCGCGAATGTTGACTCAGACAGTGCGATGCTGGTGCAGTTTGCTGTGATGGGGTCGGTGATGGCTGAGCATGTGCTTGGTATTCCACGGCCCCGCGTCGCGTTGCTCAATATTGGTCACGAAGAGACCAAAGGGCTGGAAACCATCCGCGACGCCGCGGTAGTGCTGCGAGAATCATCACAAATCAACTATATTGGTTACCTCGAAGGTAACGAGTTGCTTACCGGTAAAACGGATGTGATGGTCTGTGACGGTTTTGTCGGAAACGTCACGCTGAAGACGATGGAAGGCGTGGTAAGAATGTTTCTTTCTCTGCTGAAGTCATCAGGGGAAGGTAAAAAACGGTCATGGTGGCTTCAGTTGCTGGGGCGCTTAATCCAGAAACGTCTGGCGAAGCGCTTCGGACAACTCAACCCTGACCAGTACAATGGCGCTTGTCTGTTAGGATTGCGCGGAACAGTGATCAAGAGTCACGGCGCAGCAAATCAACACGCGTTCGCCGTGGCGATAGAACAGGCAGAGCAGGCGGTGAGGCAGCAAATTCCCGAGCGGATTGCTGCGCGCCTTGATGCTGTATTAGCCAGGAGTGACAAAGCCTAGATGTATACCAAAATTATCGGTACGGGCAGTTATCTGCCCAGCCAGGTTCGCACCAATGCCGATCTGGAAAAAATGGTGGAGACGTCGGACGAGTGGATTGTTACCCGTACCGGCATCCGTGAGCGCCGCATTGCTGCGCCTGACGAAACCGTCGCCACCATGGGATTCAGCGCGGCGCAACGCGCCCTTGAAATGGCAGGCATTGACGCGAACGATGTTGGGCTGATTATTGTCGCCACAACTTCGTCCAGCCATGCTTTCCCCAGCTCCGCCTGCATGATCCAGCAAATGCTGGAAATCAAAGATTGCGCGGCGTTTGACCTTGCTGCCGCCTGTGCAGGTTTCACCTATGCACTGAGCGTAGCCGATCAATACATCAAAAATGGCGCGGTTAAGCATGCTCTGGTCATCGGCGCTGATGTGCTGGCACGCGCGCTGGATCCGGAAGATCGCGGCACCATCATCCTGTTTGGTGATGGCGCGGGTGCGGTCGTGCTGGGCCAGAGCGAAGAGCAGGGAATTATCTCTACCCATCTTCATGCTGATGGTCGGTATGCGCAGCTTCTGACGCTGCCTTATCAGGATCGTGCCCATCAGGATCAGCCTGCCTATGTCACTATGGCCGGTAACGAAGTCTTCAAGGTCGCCGTCACCGAACTGGCCCACATCGTTGATGAAACGCTGCAGGCCAATAATCTCGATCGTGAAATGCTGGACTGGCTGGTGCCGCATCAGGCTAACCTGCGCATTATCAGCGCTACCGCGAAAAAACTCGGTATGACTATGGATAAAGTGGTCGTCACACTGGATCGCCATGGCAATACCTCTGCTGCATCGGTGCCCAGCGCACTGGATGAAGCGGTTCGTGATGGCCGCATCAAACCCGGACACCTTATTTTGCTGGAAGCCTTTGGTGGTGGATTCACCTGGGGTTCTGCGCTGGTTCGCTTTTGATTGACAGGAACAGAAGATGACGCAATTTGCATTTGTTTTTCCGGGTCAGGGTTCACAGACCGTGGGCATGCTGACTGAATTAGCCGCGACGTATCCGCTGGTAGAAGAGACCTTCCGTGAAGCCTCTGACGCGCTGGGCTATAACCTGTGGCAGTTAGTGAGTCAGGGTCCGGCTGAAGAGCTGAACAAAACCTGGCAGACTCAGCCTGCACTGTTAGCCGCCTCTGTAGCAATTTACCGTGTCTGGCAGCAGCAGGGCGGTGAACAGCCTGTCCTGATGGCCGGTCATAGTCTGGGCGAATATTCGGCGCTGGTTTGTGCGGGTGTGCTTAACTTTGCGGATGCGGTGAAGCTGGTTGAACTGCGCGGCAAACTGATGCAGGAAGCGGTGCCAGAAGGCACCGGCGCAATGCAGGCAATTATTGGCCTGGATGATGCGGCTATCCGTAAAGCGTGTGAAGAGAGCGCGCAGGGCCAGGTCGTTTCACCGGTTAACTTCAACTCGCCGGGCCAGGTGGTCATTGCGGGTAACAAAGAAGCCGTTGAGCGTGCAGGGGCTGCCTGTAAAGCTGCGGGCGCTAAGCGTGCTCTGCCGCTGCCGGTCAGCGTGCCTTCTCATTGCGCCCTGATGAAGCCTGCTGCCGATAAACTGGCGGTTGCGCTGGAGAGCATTACGTTTAATGCACCAGCGGTGCCGGTGATCAATAACGTCGATGTGAAAGCGGAAACTGACGCTGTGGCCATCCGTCATGCGCTGGTTCGTCAGCTCTACAGCCCGGTTCGCTGGACCGAGAGCGTGGAAGCGATGGCGGCACAGGGCGTGACACAGCTGCTGGAGATGGGTCCGGGTAAAGTCCTGACCGGTCTGACCAAACGTATTGTCGATACCCTGACAGCGGCTGCCGTTAACGATACGGCATCCCTGACGGCTGCACTCGGTAAGGAATAAGAGGAAAATCATGAGCTTTGAAGGTAAAGTTGCGCTGGTTACCGGCGCGAGTCGCGGCATTGGTCGTGCGATTGCAGAAACACTGGCGGCACGTGGTGCCAAAGTGGTAGGAACTGCAACCAGCCAGAGTGGCGCCGACGCCATCAGTGCTTACCTTGGCGACAAGGGTAAAGGCCTGTTACTGAACGTGACTGACGCTGATTCAATTAACAGTGTTTTAGAGAATATTCGCGCTGAATTTGGCGAAGTGGATATTTTAGTCAATAATGCAGGCATTACGCGTGATAATCTTCTCATGCGCATGAAGGACGATGAGTGGCAGGATATCCTGGATACTAACCTCACATCGGTATTCCGCCTTTCTAAGGCGGTCCTGCGTGCCATGATGAAAAAGCGCGTGGGCCGTATCATCACCATTGGTTCCGTTGTTGGCACCATGGGTAACGCGGGTCAGGCAAACTACGCAGCAGCAAAAGCGGGTTTGATTGGCTTTAGCAAATCACTGGCGCGCGAAATCGCGTCACGTGGCATTACCGTCAACGTCGTGGCTCCAGGCTTTATTGAGACTGACATGACGCGGGCACTGAACGAAGATCAACGTTCCGGTATTTTGGCGGAAGTTCCTGCGGGTCGCTTAGGCGATGCTCAGGAAATCGCCAATGCTGTGGCATTTTTAGCCTCTGACGAAGCAGCCTACATCACAGGTGAAACGCTGCACGTCAACGGCGGAATGTACATGGTCTGATAAATCACGAAATGATTTGCTTTATTTGCGGTTAGAACCGCAAAATAACGCAAAATCGTGGTTCGACCAGCCGGGATTTTGTTGCATCTTTTTCACCATTTTATACACTACGAAAACCATCGCGAAAGCGAGTTTTGATAGGAAATTAAATAGTATGAGCGATATCGAACAACGCGTTAAGAAAATCATCAGTGAGCAGCTGGGTGTGAAAGAGGAAGAAGTCACCAACTCTGCATCTTTCGTAGAAGACCTGGGTGCCGATTCTCTTGATACCGTTGAGCTGGTGATGGCTCTGGAAGAAGAGTTTGATACTGAGATTCCAGACGAAGAAGCTGAGAAAATCACTACCGTTCAGGCAGCGATCGACTATATCAATAGCCATAAAGGCTAATGAATATCTTCAGGCGGTCGCTCGACCGCCTGATTTTTTTGTTTGTCCCACATAGTTCCCTATTTCCCCTCCCTGGAGGACGAACGTGTCTAAGCGTCGTGTAGTTGTGACTGGTCTTGGCATGTTGTCTCCTGTCGGCAATACCGTAGAGTCTACCTGGAGTGCTCTCCTTGCCGGTCAGAGCGGCATTACCCTGATCGACCATTTTGATACCAGTGCTTATGCAACCCGTTTTGCAGGTCTGGTAAGAGATTTTAATTGTGATGACTACATCTCGCGCAAAGATCAGCGCAAGATGGATGCCTTCATCCAGTACGGCATTGTTGCCGGTATGCAGGCCATGCAGGACAGCGGTCTGGTTATTACCGATGAAAATGCAAGCCGTATGGGCGCAGCAATTGGCTCCGGTATCGGTGGCTTAGGTCTGATTGAAGAGAATCATACCTCACTGGTCAACGGCGGCCCGCGTAAAATCAGCCCATTCTTTGTGCCTTCAACCATTGTTAACATGGTGGCGGGTCATCTCAGCATCATGTATGGCCTGAAAGGTCCAAGCATCTCTATCGCGACAGCCTGTACCTCTGGTGTGCATAACATCGGTCATGCCGCACGTATCATCGCCTATAACGATGCTGACGTGATGCTGGCGGGTGGCACAGAGAAGGCCAGCACGCCATTAGGCGTGGGTGGTTTTGGTGCAGCACGCGCGCTCTCAACCCGTAACGATAACCCGCAAGCGGCCAGCCGCCCGTGGGATAAAGATCGTGATGGTTTTGTGCTGGGTGACGGCGCTGGCATTGTGGTGCTCGAAGAGTACGAACATGCGAAGAAACGTGGTGCGAAAATCTACGCAGAAATCGTAGGTTTTGGTATGAGCAGCGATGCCTACCACATGACTTCACCACCAGAAGATGGTTCAGGTGCAGCGGCGGCAATGATCAATGCGCTGCGTGATGCTCAGCTTACGCCAGAGCAGATTGGCTACGTCAACGCGCACGGTACCTCCACGCCAGCCGGTGATAAAGCGGAAGCGCAGGCAGTGAAATCGGTCTTCGGGGCAGCAGCCAGCAGTGTCATGGTCAGCTCAACCAAATCAATGACCGGGCACTTACTGGGTGCCGCAGGCGCTGTTGAATCAATTTACTCGATTCTGGCACTGCGCGACCAGGCCGTTCCACCGACCATTAACCTGGACAATCCGGATGAAGGCTGCGATCTCGACTTCGTGCCGCACACCGCGCGTCAGGTTCCTGGACTGGAGTATACCCTGTGTAACTCCTTCGGTTTCGGCGGAACCAACGGTTCGTTGATCTTCCGTAAAGTGTAATCGTTGCAGATTGCTAAAAAGGCCCGCGATGCGGGCCTTTTTTTATCCTGCAGAATGCGCTGAAATCACGTCTCACGCTCAGGAGAGAACGATGTGGATTAACGGAGTCAAACAATCGACGCTGGCTGCCAGCGACCGCGGTATGCAGTTCGGCGATGGCTGCTTTACCACCGCCGCCGTACGTCAGGGTAAAATCCTGCTGCTGGAGAGCCATATGCAGCGCCTCAAAGCGGGCTGCGAGCGGTTATGGATTGGCGGCGTCGACTGGGATCAGCTTGAGGCTGAGATGAGACAGGCCGCGCATGAGCAGGCACAGGCGGTACTGAAAGTGATTATCAGTGCGGGCAGCGGCGGACGAGGTTATAGCCGCCTGGGTTGTAGTGCACCCACGCGCATCGTCTCATTAGCGCCATGGCCGCAACACTATGCCGGGTTACAACAGCATGGGGCGTTACTCCGGCTGAGTCCGATTCGTCTGGCGCGAAACCCGCAGTTTGCGGGTATCAAACACCTTAACCGGCTGGAGCAGGTGATGATTCGGGCTCATCTTGACCAGACAGACGCTGACGAGGCGCTGGTGCTTGACACTGAAGGTTGGGTGGTGGAATGCTGTGCGGCCAATTTATTCTGGCGGCAGGGCGGGCAAATTTTTACGCCTGATGTAACCGCGTCAGGCGTGGATGGCATTATGCGGCGAAGTCTGATGGCGCAACTTGCAGCAGCAGGTCAGGCTTGTCAGGTGATAAAAAGCGAACCGGCACAGCTGCTGGCCGCTGATGAAGTGGTGATATGTAACGCGCTGATGCCGGTTCTGCCGGTCCGACAGATAGAAGCCGTACAGTTTACTGAGCGCTCGCTGTTTAATCAGTTGCACGCAGGCTGTAAAAAGATAATGGATGCATCATGATTCGAAGCAAAAAAATTCTCGTCAGCCTGCTGGCGATTGTGGGTCTCGCGGCTGTGCTGAGTTACTGGCAGGTTAAGCAGTTTGCGGCTACCCCGTTGACCATTAAGCAGGAAACGATCTACACATTGCCAGCCGGTACGGGACGGGCCGCGCTCCAGGCGCAGCTGGAAGAGAAAAACATTATTCCACACAGCATATGGTTTGGCGCGCTGCTGCGTCTGGAGCCGGAGCTGGCGACCTTTAAGGCGGGCACCTATCGCCTTGAACCGGACATGACCGTGCGCGCGCTGTTACAGCTGCTGGCCAGTGGTAAAGAGGCGCAGTTCCCCGTACGGTTTGTGGAGGGGCAACGGCTGAAAGAGTGGCTCAGTGAGCTGCGTAAAGCGCCCTATATCCGCCACACTTTGAAAGATGATCAGTTCGCCACTCTTGCCAGCGCACTCAACGTAGAGCCTGAGCAACTGGAGGGCAACTTCTTCCCGGACACGTATCTCTACACGGCAAACACCACGGATATGTCGCTGCTGCAGCGCGCGCATGAGCGGATGAAAAAAACTATCGATGAGGTGTGGCAAGGACGGGCGGATAATCTGCCGTACAAAACGCCACAGGATCTGGTGACCATGGCCTCGATCATCGAGAAAGAGACCGGCGTCAGCGAAGAGCGCGCGCGCGTGGCCTCGGTGTTTATCAATCGCCTGCGCACAGGTATGCGTTTGCAGACCGACCCCACGGTGATCTACGGCATGGGCGACAGCTATAACGGCACGCTGACCCGCAAAGATCTTGAGACAGCCAGCGCGTATAATACCTATATCATTAATGGTCTGCCGCCTGGACCGATCGCGATGCCGGGCAAAGCCTCCCTGCAGGCAGCGGCCCATCCCGAGAAAACCAACTATCTCTACTTTGTTGCAGACGGCAAGGGCGGGCATACGTTTACCACCAACCTCGCCAGTCATAATAAGGCGGTACAGGTCTACCGGCAGGCGCTGAAGGAAAAAAATGAACAGTAAGTTTATCGTCATCGAAGGCCTGGAAGGCGCCGGAAAAACCACCGCACGCGACGCCATCGTCGCTACGCTGCGCGCGCGCGGCATCAGTGATCTGGTTTTTACCCGTGAGCCTGGCGGTACGCCGCTGGCAGAACAGCTCAGGGTTTTAGTCAAGCAGGGCATTGAGGGTGAGCAGGTGACGGATAAAGCCGAACTGCTGATGCTCTATGCGGCGCGGGTTCAGCTGGTGGAGACCGTAATCAAACCGGCACTGGCTCGCGGTGCCTGGGTAATCGGCGATCGCCATGATCTCTCCTCTCAGGCTTATCAGGGGGGTGGCCGTGGTCTTGACAGTGGACTGATGCAGACACTGCGCGATGCGGTCCTGGGCGATTTTCGTCCCGATCTGACGCTCTATCTTGATGTCACGCCGGAGATCGGTCTGCAGCGCGCCCGTGCGCGCGGTGAGCTGGATCGCATCGAGCAGGAGTCGCTACGCTTCTTTGAACGTACCCGTACACGCTATCTGGCGCTGGCCGCAGAAGATCCCACTATCCTGACTATCGATGCGACTCAGTCGCTGACAGAGGTGACAGCGTCACTTCAGGTGGCGCTGGACAGCTGGCTGGCGGAGCAGGTGTGATGAACTGGTATCCGTGGCTGAATCAGCCTTATCGCCAGGTGATTGGCCAGCATCAGGAGAATCACGCGCATCATGCATTGTTGATCCAGTCGATGGCTGGGATGGGCGATGACGCGCTGGTCTGGGGGATGAGCCGCTGGCTGATGTGCCAGCAGCCGGATGGTCTGAAAAGTTGCGGAGCGTGCCACGGTTGTCAGCTGATGCAGGCTAACACGCATCCTGACTGGTATCGGTTAGAGGCGGAGAAGGGCAAAAGTACCCTGGGCATTGATGCGGTGCGGCAGGTGACAGAAAAAATGTATCACTTTGGCCAGCAGGGCGGCGCGAAAATTGTCTGGCTGCCGGATACAGCACAACTTTCGGAAGCGGCCGCTAACGCCCTCCTGAAAACGCTGGAAGAGCCGCCAGCCAACAGCTGGTTCTTCCTCAGTAGTCGCGATCCGTCACGTCTGCTGGCCACGCTGCGCAGTCGCTGTATGACGCTGCATCTGACGCCACCCGATGAAGGACAAAGCCTGCTCTGGCTGAAAAAGCAGTCCTCGCACGATGAACAGATGCTGCTGGCGGCGCTACGCCTGAGCGCAGGCGTGCCGGGCGCGGCGCTCAGCCTGCTGGAAAACGGGCCGTGGCAGGCGCGGCAAAAGCTTTGCGATGCGCTGCCCGCGGCATTACAGCAGGACATTCTGCAACTGCTGCCTGCGCTGAATGCTGACGATGCTGCAGCACGTATCGGCTGGCTGCTCTCTTTACTGCTGGATGCGATGAAATGGCAGCAAAATGCAGGTCAGTGGCTGAGTAATATTGACCGCCAGGATGTGGTGCAGTTGCTGGCCGGATACTTTTCAGCCAGCGCGCTCAATAGCAGTACGCTTGCATGGATGCGCTGTCGCGAGCAGTTACTGCATGTGGCGTCAGTGAATCGCGAATTATTGCTGACCGATCAGCTTCTGAGCTGGGCTGACAAACAGAAGCCCGCGCTGGCCGGTTAAACCTATCTGAGAGTAATTATGTTTATTGTAGATTCCCATTGCCATCTTGATGGCCTGGATTATGAAAAGAACCATCGTGACCTTGATGATGTGATCGCTAAAGCGGCGGCGCGTGATGTGAAATTTATGCTGGCCATTGCCACTACGTTGCCGGGATTCCATACCCTGAAGAGCCTGGTCGGCGATCGGAAAAATATTGCGCTTTCCTGCGGCGTGCATCCGCTGAATCAGGAAGAGGCCTATGACGTTGAGGAGTTTCGCCGGCTCTCTTCTGATCCTCAGGTGGTCGCGCTCGGTGAAACCGGGCTGGATTATCACTATCAGCCTGAGACTAAAGATCAGCAGCAGCGCTCGTTCCGGGAACATATCCGTACCGGGATTGCGCTGAATAAACCAATCATCGTCCACACGCGTGATGCGCGCGAAGATACGCTGGCGATTCTGCGAGAAGAGCAGGTTGAGCGCTGCGGCGGCGTGCTGCACTGTTTCACTGAGGATCAGCCTACCGCCGCTAAGCTGCTCGATATGGGCTTTTATATCTCCTTTTCCGGTATCGTCACGTTCCGTAATGCAGAACAGTTACGCGAAGCTGCGCGTTATGTGCCGCTGGACCGGATGCTGGTCGAAACAGATTCACCTTATCTGGCACCAGTGCCGTATCGTGGTAAAGAGAATCAGCCTGCTTACACACGCGATGTTGCCGATTACCTGGCGGTACTGAAAGGTGTCGATGTGGAAACGCTGGCCGCCGCTACCACGCAAAACTTCTCAACGCTGTTTCATATCCCGATGACCCAGCTTGGCGCGTGATCGGCTTTTATTTCAGCCTCTGTAATTAATCTGTAACCTGCCTGTATGACCCTGTTTTTTTAGACAGGGTCAGCTTTTTATCGTCAATTACCGATGCGCTTCAGTGAGAAATTTCGTAAAGTGCGCCCCTGTAATTGTCGAAACGTGATAGCCATCAAAGTAACAAAACGGGATTTATTTTACCCTTCGTAATAAATCAAAAGGCGGTCACCGCCAGCCCGGCAAAGAATCCTCCCTCTTTGCCACGCGCACTGCGCAACTATGCACTCATACTCAGGAGCTTCACGCTATGTTCAAAAATGCTTTTGCCAACCTTCAAAAGGTCGGTAAATCGCTGATGCTGCCGGTATCGGTTCTGCCGATTGCCGGTATTTTGTTAGGGGTCGGTTCAGCCAATTTCAGCTGGTTACCTGCAGTGGTTTCGCATGTAATGGCAGAAGCGGGTGGATCGGTGTTCGCCAACATGCCGCTGATTTTTGCTATCGGTGTGGCGCTGGGCTTTACCAATAACGATGGCGTTTCGGCGCTGGCAGCAGTTGTTGCCTATGGCATCATGGTGAAAACCCTGGCGGTGGTTGCGCCGCTGGTGCTGCATATGCCTGCGGCAGAGATTGAGGCTAAACACCTCGCCGACACCGGGGTTCTGGGCGGCATTATCGCGGGTTCCATCGCCGCTTACATGTTTAACCGCTTTTATCGCATTAAGCTGCCGGAGTATCTGGGCTTCTTTGCAGGTAAACGCTTTGTGCCGATTATTTCCGGTCTGGCAGCTATCATTCTCGGCGTGTTGCTCTCCTTTATCTGGCCACCAATAGGTTCTGCGATTCAGGAGTTCTCACAGTGGGCTGCCTATCAGAACCCGGTTGTCGCCTTTGGTATTTATGGCGTAATCGAACGTGCGTTAGTGCCGTTTGGTCTGCATCACATCTGGAACGTTCCTTTCCAGATGCAGATTGGTGAATATACCAATGCGGCAGGTCAGGTGTTCCACGGTGATATCCCACGCTATATGGCGGGTGACCCGACCGCAGGTAAACTTTCTGGCGGCTTCCTGTTCAAAATGTACGGTTTGCCAGCGGCAGCGATTGCTATCTGGCATTCAGCTAAGCCTGAAAATCGCGCTAAAGTGGGCGGTATTATGATCTCCGCCGCGCTGACCGCATTCCTGACCGGTATCACCGAACCGATTGAATTCTCATTCATGTTCGTCGCGCCGATCCTGTATGTGATTCATGCGCTGCTGGCGGGTCTGGCATTCCCAATCTGTATCCTGCTCGGTATGCGTGATGGCACCAGCTTCTCACACGGTCTTATCGACTTTATCGTGCTGAGCGGCAACAGCAGCAAAATCTGGCTGTTCCCGATTGTCGGTATCATCTATGGCCTGATTTACTACACCGTGTTCCGCGTACTGATCGCCAAACTGGATCTGAAAACGCCTGGCCGTGAAGAGAGCAGCAGCAGCGAGCAATCTACCGCGACCGGTACAGAGATGGCGGGCAAGCTGGTGGCGGCGTTTGGTGGTAAAGAGAACATCACTAACCTGGATGCCTGTATCACCCGTTTACGCGTCAGCGTGGCCGATGTGGCGAAAGTGGATCAGACTGAACTGAAAAACCTCGGCGCCCGTGGCGTAGTGGTTGCCGGTTCCGGCGTTCAGGCAATTTTCGGGACTAAATCCGATAACCTGAAAACCGATATGGATGATTACATCCGCAGCATGTAATGATTCAGAGAAATGAAAAAGCCCCGCTAAGCGGGGCTTTTTTTGCACGTGTTACAGGTAAACGCGCAGATACTCAGTCAGGCAGAGCAGGGCCATTGCCTGACCGTAGGGCATTGAGGTGAGAGGAACCGTGCGGTAGTAGTCCAGGTCACTGCCCATCGCGGTACCAAAGGAAACCTGTTTCAGCTCGCCGTCGTCATCGATATTCGCAATCACACCGCGCAACGCTTTTTCCGCCACCTCAATGTACTCTGCAGGGAGATAGCGCTTGCGAACCCCTTTCAGAATGCCATAGGCAAATCCTGCCGTGGCGGAGGCTTCCGGGTAGCTGTTCGGGTCATCAAGCAGGGTGTGCCACAATCCGCTGCTGTGCTGACAGGCCTTGAGGGCTTTGACCTGGGTCTCCAGCACCTGCTGCAGGAAGCGGCGGGTAGCGTGATGCTCAGGCCAGTTCATCATCTCCAGGAAGTCAGGAATCACAATCGTCACCCAGCTGTTGCCACGCGCCCAGCGTGCATCAGCAAAGTTATGGCGCCCGTCGAAGTTCCAGCCGTGGAACCATAAGCCGGTTTCACGATCCATCAGATACTGAGTGTGCAGCAGGAACTGATAGCTCGCTTCTTCCACCCACTCATCGCGTTTCAGCAACTGGCCGATTTTGGCCAGCGCCATGACGCTCATCATCAGCGTATCGTCCCAGAGCTGCTGGGTGTTTTCATTGTTATAGACGATGTGCTGCAGGCCACCCTGTTCGGTGCGCGGCATTTCATACATGACCCACTCAGCCCAGCGCTCAAGCACCGGCACCCAGGCCGGGTTACCGGTCTCTTCATAACGGTAAGCCAGCGTCAGAAAAGGACAAACGGTGTTCACGTTTTTGGTCGGCGTTCCTTCCGCCAGCCGCTCAGTGAACCACTCATCAATGATCGCCAGCGTCTGCTGATCGCCGGTTTGCTGATAGTAGTGCAACATGCCATACAGACCGATGCCATGTGTCCATTCCCAACCCGCCCAGCCTTTGGTATCAATCACCCGGCCATCGTCCAGCCGCAATAAAAATTCGCCTGTCTCATCGGTGATGTTAACCAGATTTTGTGTCAGCTTTTGAATCAGCTGTACCAGTTCGCTGCGTGGCAGCAGATGCTCAGGTTGGCACAATAATTTGCTGTGTTTAACGGGAAATACAGTCATGGTTTATTCCTGTCGTTTTAAGGTCGAGTTTATAGAAGGGTGTAAAGAGGGGGGCGCGGACAATTTTTCCGGCGCTGGCTTATTACGGTTAAGAAAGCCAATGTTATTGTTGCCCCACAGATTTTCGTAAGGCATGCCAGCCAGTGTTTCAACTATCCCGCGTGCTTCCGGGGTGATGCTTTCCGGCACAATGCGGTCCGCTTCGCGCATTTTCAGCGTTTCCTGGCGCAGGACAGTATGGGTCTGCAGATTAAGCTTAAAGCGCAGTGATACGATAAAGCCGCAGGCCAGAACGGCCACTGTACCGATACTCAGGATCGCCAGGATAGTGTGGCTGACGCCGGGTACCTGGGTTGCCTGACCAGAGACAAAACCAGAGAGCTGCAGCACAATACCGACCAGCATGACGGCACCCGCCTGCGACGCTTTACGCGTCAGGGTCATAATGCCGGCAAAAATGCCTTCACGGCGCTGACCGGTGATGGCCTCATCGACATCTGCGATATAGGTGTAGGTGTTCCATGGCACATAATTAATGCCGCCACGTCCCAGGCCTGCCAGGGCAGAGATCACTAACAGCAGGGACATGTTGTCGTTCATACCGGCATACCACAATCCGGCATAGGAGAGCGACGCCAGGCCAAACAGGATAGCCACCAGACGGTAGGCAGGTGCAGGCCCCATGCGGATACAGAGCGGGATCATCGCCATCACAGCAATAAACTGCAGCACTGCCATGGTGCCCATCAGACTGGAGGCAACCTGAGCACTCTGCATCAGCACAAACACCACATACCAGGTAAAGACGGCATTAAACACATCCTGGGCGATATAGCCGCCGAGGTACATGCCAAGGTGCTGGCGGAAGATGCGGATACGTAAAGTTGAGGCCAGCTCAACGTACAGCCGTTTAAGATTCTGCATCAGCGTCAGCTGCTGCTTTTCCTGTTCAGCACGCCGCGACTCGGCAGAGAAATCATCCGGGTGACGTTCCCAGGTAAAGCACCACACCAGCGTCAGTACCAGTGCGCAGATTACCGAGAACACCAGGCTGGCGTAGAAAAAGGAGTCGGGATTATCTTTGCCCAGCATACCCAGTAAAATGCCGGGTAAAAACGCGGCCAGAATGGCTGAGAGCTGTGCCAGACCAATACGTGCACCGGAGAACCGGGTTTTCTGCTTAAAATCGTCAGTCATTTCCGGGACCAGCGTTTCATAAGGTACCAGGATCATGGTGTAGACGATATCAAACAGCAGGTAAGTGCAGAGGTACCACCAGAAGCTCATGTCGCTGACCCACATCAGGCTATAACTGAATACACAGGGTATGCCTAACAGGATAAAGAATTTGCGGCGGCCAAAGCGTTTGCCCAGCCAGGTTGAGCCAAAGTTGTCGGTAATAAAGCCCATGAGCGGGCTGACCACGGCATCCAGCACGCGAGCGGTAGCAAAGATTAAAGTGGCCTGAATCGGGGTTAATCCACAGAAGGTGGTATAAAAATAGAGCAACCAGGCGGCTGTGAGCGCCGTGGTGCCTGCTCCGAGAAAATCTCCGGAACCATAGGCCAGATAGTGGCCAAGACCAATTTTACGTGAGCGCATGGCTGATGCTCCTTGATGTTATATGGCGGTATATCCCTGGTGATGCCGGACTTCTCACCCGGACTGGTTAGCAAAGTAGAGCTGAGCGGGCGGCTAAACCTTCGCAATTTGGCTAACGCCTTGGCTGAAGTGGCAGCCATATAAAGAAAAGGGTGGCGAAATTCTAATTTATAAAACAGTGTTTCATTTTACTGATGTGGCAGGTGCCTTGCGAACATCAGAAATGCTGTTCAGGTGACAGAGGAAGGAGGCTGCTGCAAAGGCAGGCGAACAATGCAAGAAAAGTGGTACTGAGGTTGAAAGAAAACAAATTTCTCCCGCATACTGATTGATTACGACTCAGGCTCAAGGAATTGCACCATGGCTGAAGAAACCATTTTTAGTAAAATTATCCGCCGCGAAATCCCCGCTGATGTGGTCTATCAGGATGAACTGGTTACGGCTTTCCGCGACATTGCGCCAAAAGCACCGACCCATATTTTAATCGTGCCAAATGTGTTGATCCCAACGGTCAACGAGGCGGAAGCGGCCCATGAGCATGCGCTGGGACGTATGTTTACTACCGCAGCGAAAATCGCCCGTCAGGAAGGGATCGATCAGAATGGTTATCGGCTGATTGTGAACTGCAATCAACATGGTGGTCAGGAGGTCTATCACATCCATATGCATCTGCTGGGCGGTGAACCGCTGGGCCCGATGCTCTCTGACTGACCTGATAACGGAAAAATGCTATGCGATCCTGGCTGACTGGCCTGCCAATCCTGCTCTGCCTGACGGCCTGCAGCAGTGAAAAACCGATGATCAATACTTCACAGTCGCTGGTGATGGAGTCTTCTGTGCTGTCAGCAGGGATCATTACTGATGAACCGACGCTGGATGAGAACGATGGACTGAAACGAGCCACCAGCGTGCTCTATAATCAGCGCGAAACACCGGTCGTTGTGCACTATCGTTATTACTGGTATGACGACAAAGGTCTGGAAATCACCCCGCAGGAACCGGCGCAGACCGTTACCGTTCCGGCGCAGAGCAGTATTGTCGCCACCTCGCAGCTGGGTAACCTGACTGCCAGCAAGGTTCGTCTTTATCTCTATCTTTAAGGATTTTCTACGTGATACGCAGTGTTAATCGTACCGGAGCGCTTCTGATGGCGCTCATTCTGACCGGCTGTGTAGTGAAACAGCAGCAGCCCGCCACGGTTGAACCGACCCAGCCAGCAGAGCCGGTGCAGCCTGTTCCGCAACCTGAACCGGTGCCGCAACCGCAGCCTCAGCCTGTGCCACAGCCACCGAAGCTGGTCACTATCAACTGGGATGCCAGCGTACAGCCGCTGGTGGCGCAGATGTTGCAGGCGGCCAGCGCTGAGCCGGGTAGCGTGTTGCTGGTAGACCGCATCAAAAACAGTACCAATGGCGCGCTACAGAGCGAAAAAGCGACAGCGGCTATCCAGAATGCGCTGAACAACAACGGCAAATTCACGCTGGTTTCTGCCGATCAACTGGCGCAGGCCAAGCAGACGCTGGGTTTATCGCCGGATGACAGCCTGAACTCGCGCAGTAAAGCGATTGGTCTGGCACGCAACGTTAACGCCCAGTATGTGCTCTACAGTAACGCACGCGGCGATGTTAAAGCGCCAACCCTGCAGATGCAGCTGATGCTGGTTCAGACCGGTGAGATTATCTGGTCCGGCAACGGCATTGCACAGAATTAATCCCGTCTTTCAGCGGGTAATTCAGCAGGTTACCGGCGAGCCAGATAAGGTATCAACTATTCCGCTTGCCGGTCTGACCGGACACAGCCAGAAGATTGTCAGCTCGCGCGGTACTTTCATCGCGCGGGCGGCACCACAACCGGCTATTCCGTTTGTGGATCGGCAGCGTGAATTCCGGCTGTTACGAAAAATGCGAGCCAGCGGACTGGCACCGCAGCCCGTTGCCGGTCATCGTCAGGGAATTGTGCTGACCTGGTGCGCAGGCAATGCACTGGATGAACAATGCTTCAGCCAGCAGCGTCCGCAAATCGTGGCACTGCTGCGGCAGCTGCATCAGCAGCCGTTAACCGGCTATCGCCTGCAGTTGTTGCCGCTGTTATGGCGCTACTGGCAGCTCACGCCACAGCGGCATCATCGCTGGCTGCGGGCGCTCAGGCGTCTGACGCAGCAGGGCGAACCCCAGCCATTAAGACTGGCACCGCTGCACATGGATCTGCATGCCGGAAATGTCATACAGGGCCCGGAGGGCCTGCGTCTGATCGACTGGGAATATGCCGCCGATGGCGATGTGGCGCTGGAGCTGGCGGCCGTCTGTGCCAGCGATCCGCAGCATCAGACCGACTGGCTGGCAGAGTACGCCGCAGCGATGCAGCTGCCGCTTCCCGTGCTGGTGCAGCAGGTCAGACGCTGGCAGCCCTGGCTGCGTCTGCTGATGGCCAGCTGGTATCAGCTACGTGCCGGTCAGAATGACGACGAAACATTACACCAGCTGGCCCGACATAGCTGGGAACAGATTTAATCGCGTTATGCAGGTGCGTAACGCTACAGGATTCAGGTTATGAGATCACATTTACCCGGCCCGCTGATGCTCGACGTTGAGGGTTATGAACTGGATGGCGAAGAGCGCGAGATCCTTAAGCATCCGCTGGTGGGCGGCTTAATTTTATTTGCCCGAAACTATCACGACCCGGCCCAGCTGGCAGAGCTGGTGCGGCAAATCCGCACGGCCTCTCACGCCCGGCTGGTGATTGCGGTGGACCAGGAGGGCGGTCGCGTGCAGCGTTTCCGTGATGGCTTTACCCAACTGCCCGCTATGCAATCCTTTGCGGCACTTCACGATGCAGAAACCGCTGGTGAAATGGCGCAGCAGGCGGGCTGGCAGATGGCGGCCGAGATGATTGCCATGGATATCGACATCAGCTTCGCGCCGGTGCTCGACATTGGTCATATCAGCGCCGCGATTGGCGATCGTTCTTTCCATGCCGATCCGGCCATCGCGCTTGCCGTTGCCCGCCGCTTTATTGCGGGGATGCATGAGGCAGGCATGAAAACAACCGGCAAACATTTCCCGGGACATGGCGCGGTCAGCGCTGATTCGCATAAAGAGACGCCACGCGATCCGCGCGACGAAAAGACGCTGCGTGAGCACGATATGGCGATTTTCAGCAAGCTGATTACCGAGCAGGCACTGGATGCGATTATGCCTGCACATGTCATCTACACTGACGTTGATCCGCTGCCCGCCAGTGGTTCGCCCTACTGGCTTAAAACTGTGCTGCGCGAGCAGCTGGGCTTCGACGGCGTGATTTTCTCCGACGATCTCTCAATGGAGGGCGCCGCTGTGATGGGCAGCTATCCTGAGCGGGCGCAGCAGTCCCTTTCTGCCGGTTGTGACATGATTCTGGTCTGCAATCAGCGTCAGGGTGCCATCAGTGTGCTGGATAACCTGATCCCGGTCGGGTCAGAGCGGGTCACGCAGCTGTATCATCAGGGCAGGTTTACCCGCGATGAACTGCAGGCTACGCATCGCTGGAAAAATAACGCCCAGCAACTGAGTGCGCTTCAGGAACGCTGGCTGGCTCACAAGGCGTCGTGGTAGGCAGTGACTGCCCGGCGCTATCACTAACCTGAGGATTATCATGATCATCTATCTGCACGGTTTTGATTCCAGTAGTCCGGGCAATCACGAAAAGGTGCTGCAACTGCAATTTATCGATCCTGATGTCAGGTTGCTCAGTTACAGCACCCGCCATCCTAAACATGACATGCAGTTTCTGCTGAAAGAGACCGATAAAATGCTGACGCTGTCCGACGACGATCGTCCGCTGATTTGCGGCGTCGGGCTGGGCGGCTTCTGGTCAGAGCGCATCGGTTTTCTGTGTGGTATCCGGCAGGCAATCTTCAATCCCAACCTCTTTCCGCAGGAGAATATGGAAGGGAAGATTGACCGGCCAGAAGAGTATCAGGACATCGCCACCAAGTGCGTCAGCGATTTTCGCGAACGCAATCGTGACCGCTGTCTGACCTTTCTCTCCCGTCATGATGAGGCGCTGGACAGCCAGCGCACCGCCGATCAGCTGCATCCGTTTTATGAAATCGTCTGGGATGAGACGGAAGGGCACAAATTCAAAAACATATCCCCACATCTTCAGCGGATAAAAGCTTTCAAAACATTAGGTTAAGCCAGGCAGGCACTGCAAGGTGCCTGTTTTCATTACGTAATTATCTGAGTTTTATTTCCCCGCTTTGATGTATATCAATATTCTTATGTTCTCCTCTTCCCGCCATGCTATTCTGCGAGCAGATAGCGATTTTAACTTCGCCAACCCTATGTTTCTTAAGGTTTAATTTAACCTTTGGTTAACTTTTGGTTCACAATTTGAGGGGGTCTTTGTTGACTACGTCTGTTAAGAGAATTGTTATTGTCGGAGGGGGAGCGGGCGGCCTGGAAATGGCGACGCAGCTGGGCCATAAGCTGGGTCGTAAAAAGAAGGCCGAGATTATCCTGGTGGACCGTAACCACAGCCATCTGTGGAAACCGCTGCTGCACGAAGTCGCTACCGGTTCGATGGATGAAGGCATTGATGCGCTGAGCTATCTTGCCCATGCACGCAATCACGGTTTCGAGTTCCAGTTGGGTTCGCTTACCGACATCGATCGCAGCCGCAAAGTGATTCGTCTGGCAGAAGTGCTGAACGCACAGGGTGAAGTGCTGGTACCACAGCGTGAAGTGGCCTATGACCAGCTGGTGATGGCGCTGGGCAGCACCTCAAATGATTTCGGCACGCCGGGCGTCAAAGATCACTGCATCTTCCTGGACAACCCGCATCAGGCGCGTCGTTTCCATAACGAAATGCTTAACCTGTTCCTGAAATTCTCCGCCAGCGAAGGCAAAGTTGAGAAAGTTAACATCGCCATCGTGGGCGGCGGCGCAACGGGCGTTGAGCTGTCAGCGGAGTTGCATAATGCGGTCAAACAGCTGCACAGTTACGGTTTTAAAGGGCTGGGACGCGAAGCGCTGAACGTAACGCTGGTCGAAGCGGGCGAACGTATTCTGCCTGCACTGCCACCGCGCATCTCTGCTGCAGCGCATCAGGAGCTGACCAAACTGGGCGTGCGCGTTCTGACGCAGACCATGGTTACCAGCGCTGAGCAGAATGGACTGAATACCAAAGGCGGTGAGTTTATTGAAGCCGACCTGATGGTCTGGGCGGCGGGCATCAAAGCACCGGACTTCCTGAAAGAGATTGGCGGACTGGAAACCAACCGCATCAATCAGCTGGTGGTGAAAGAAACATTGCAGACCACGCTGGACGATGACATCTACGCCATCGGCGACTGCGCCTCCTGCGCATTACCAGGCGGGGGCTTTGTTCCGCCGCGTGCCCAGTCAGCGCACCAGATGGCCTCACGCGCAATGGACAATATCCTGGCGCAGCGCCACGGCAAACCGCTGAAAGCCTATGTCTACAAAGATCATGGCTCGCTGGTGTCGCTCTCCCGCTTCAGTACGGTCGGCAGCCTGATGGGTAACCTGATGCGCGGTTCGATGATGGTGGAAGGGCGCATTGCGCGCTTTGTCTATATCTCTCTCTATCGTATGCACCAGATCGCGCTGCACGGCTATTTTAAAACCGGCCTGATGATGCTGGTCGGCAGCATCAACCGGGTGATTCGCCCGCGGCTTAAGCTGCACTAAGCACTGCACTTAATCTGGCAAAGGCTGAGCCTCCTCCATAATGAGGGGGCTTTTTTATGCCCTGTAAAGGTGCGGAAAGTGATGCCGGCAGCGGGAAAAGCCTTCATCTCACCAGCAATAATGCATTAATTAACATGACTTAATGAATTTTCTGTAGCGACCGCTGGCTGACAGGGGAAGGGGCCGGATTTGAGTGCCATCTTAAATAAGAGGTGAGTCCGGGTGGTCAGATTAAATCGCTGACCCTTTTCCAGCGGGGCAGCCATCCATTTAAATCGTAACATCCGGGATGCAGATTCTACCCAGCTTACTGCGTCGACGATTTATCATGAGCGGATACGTGGCTGAACAGGTCTCTGTCCCTGCTATACGCAGATTTCTGATATTGGCTGGTACATTTTTAAAGGGGGCGCGCAGCTTGCTATTGTAAGTTTTATGTAAGTTTTTCTGCATTTTTTCTTGAGATTTAAGATTGCAGCGGCATAATGTGCGCAGAGTAAGCAGGAATATACATTTTGTAACATCTTAACCACATGGACAGGTTATGCGGCCCGATAAAAATGGACTTCTCGCAGCGCTGGCACTTCTGTCCGGCGCACTGCTGATCAGCGCACTGGTAGTGCACACGGTGCAGGCTGCACCGGGTGATGAACAGTTACAGCACCAGCAGGAGCAACAAAAAGCGCGTCAGCAGCAGCTGATGCCACCGGTGCCTGATGTGCATCTCTCAGAAACGGTTCCGGCACCTTCCCATCTGAAATTCCCGCAGGAAACCCCCTGTTTTGTGATTAAGCAGGTCAGTCTTTCAGGGCAGGAAGCACTGCCGCACTGGGTGCCTCTGCAGCGTCTCGCCAGTCAGGCTAATGGTCAGTGTCTCGGTGTAAAGGGAATCAGCCAGTTAATGGGCACGCTGCAAAACCGGCTGATCAATCATGGCTGGGTCACGACGCGCGTGCTGGCTCCGCAGCAGGATCTGCGTCAGGGCGTGCTGCATCTGCTGATTGTGGCTGGTAAAATCCGCAATGTGGAACTGTCACCGTCCTCATCCCGCTACGTCAGCCTGTGGCCGACATTGCCAGCCCATGCTGGCAATCTGCTTGATTTACGGGATATCGAACAGGGATTGGAAAACCTGCAACGTCTGCCGACGGTGGAGGCGCACATGGCGCTGCGTCCTGGCCTCAATCCGGGCGAAAGTGACATTGTTATCGAACGCACACAGAGTCGTTTCTGGCGAATTGGCGCATGGCTGGATGATTCCGGCACCGAAAGCACCGGGCGTTACCAGAGCGGGATCATGCTGGCGCTGGATAACCCAACCTCTCTCAGCGATCTCTTCTACCTGACCGCCAGTCGCGACCTGGGATTTGCGGGCAGAAAAAGCAGCAAAAGCCTGTCAGGACACTATTCGGTACCTGTCGGCTACTGGCTGTTTGGCCTTACCGCCAGCGACTACGATTATCATCAGACGGTCGCCGGTTACAGCCGCGATTTTCTCTACGCCGGTAAGAGCCGATCGCTGGATGTTCAGGCCAGTCGGGTGATCTACCGCAATGTGACCGCCAGAACCACCGTCAGCGCTGATGTGCTGGTCAAAGCGTCACGCAACTTCATCAACGACACCGAAATTACCAGCCAGCAGCGGCGTACCAGCGCATGGCGTCTCGGCCTGTCGCATCGGCACTACATCGGTCCGGCCACGCTGGACGCCGGTGTCAGCTATCAGCGTGGCACGCGCTGGTTCGGTGCGCTGCCTGCCTGGGAGGAGTCATATCAGGATTCCACTTATGCCACCGCGCTTTCTAAAATCCTGACCTGGCAGGCGGGACTCACCACGCCGTTCGCGCTGGGGAATCAACATTTAAGTTACAACATCCAATATCGTCGCCAGATGAGCAACACCCCGCTGACTCCGCAGGATGAGTTTGCGATTGGCAATCGCTGGACCGTGCGCGGTTTTGATGGTGAACGCACCCTGAGTGCCAGCCGGGGCTGGACCGTTCAGAACACGCTGGCCTGGCAGACGCCGCTGCACGCTCAGGAACTCTACCTGGGTGCTGACTATGGCGAGGTCGGGGGCAACAGCGCCTCGCAGGGCGGGCCGCTGGGACGTCATCTGGCGGGTGGCGTCATCGGGCTGCGCGGCGGCATAACGCCCGCCGGTGTCAGTTACGACTTGTTTGCCGGAATGCCTCTGTCGAAACCGGACGGCTTCAAAACCGATCCTGCAACGTTTGGTTTTAGCGTGAACTGGAATTACTAAATCCTTTATCAATATTGCTGACAATGGACTGTGCGCATTATGAATAAACTTTTCTATCGCATTATCTTCAACCGTGTTCGCGGCATGTTAATGGTGGTGTCCGACATTACCCGCAGCGGTTATTCGCGCGTTGCCCGCAGCCCGAAGCGCGCCTCACAGTCAGAAGCGCAGGTACGGATCTCACCGCTCACCTTTGCTCTCTGGCTGGCGGCGGGTGTGATGAGCATGCCGGTTCAGGCTAATATTGTGGCAGACAGCAGCGCGCCGGGCAGCCAGCAGCCTACCGTTATGGCCACCGCCAACGGCCTGCCGCAAATCAACATTCAGACGCCCAACAGCCAGGGCGTTTCCCGCAATCAATACAGCCAGCTCGACGTCGATGCGCGCGGCGCAATCCTGAACAACAGTCATCAGAACACCACCACTCAGCTGGGCGGTATGGTGGCGGCTAACCCATGGCTGTCAAAGCAGGAAGCGACGGTCATCCTCAACGAAGTGAACAGCCGTAATCCCAGCCAGCTGAACGGGTTTATCGAAGTGGCGGGTAAACGGGCTGCCGTAGTCATCGCTAACCCCTCAGGCATTACCTGTAACGGTTGCGGATTTATCAACGCCAGCCGCAATACGCTCACCACCGGACAGGCGCTGATTGAAAACGGCCAGCTTAAAGGCTTCGATGTGAATGGCGGCCGCATCAATATCGAAGGTAAAGGCCTGAATGACAGCGATGCGGACTACACCCAGATCATTGCGCAGTCGGTAGCGGTGAACGCCAGAGTGCATGCCCGTGAACTTAATGTGGTTACGGGCAGGAACCAGGTTGCGGCTGAAGGCAATGTCACCACAGTCAAATCGGATGCTGGGACGCCACGCCCTGAGTTTGCACTCGATGTCGCGGCAATTGGCGGCATGTATGCCAATAAAATTACCCTGACCGGGACTGAAAAGGGCGTTGGCGTGCGAAATGCCGGTGAACTGGGGGCCAGCGCCGGTGAACTGCACCTGACGGTAGATGGCATACTGGAAAACAGCGGTACGCTGCAAAGTCAGGCTGCACTTCAGATAGCCAGTACTGGCGATCAGGATAACCGCGGGAATATCGTCTCACAGCAGGATGTTACGCTGACGTCCGGCGGTACGCTGCGCAACAGCGGTCTGGTGAGCGCGGGCAGAAACGCCACGCTCTCTGCCGGCACCCTGCAGAGTAGCGCTGAAAGCACGCTGGCGGCAGGCGTTGACGGCAACGGTACACTGAGTCAGCCCGGCAATCTGCTGCTGAACAGTCAGGGCGAGCTGAAAGCTCAGGGTAAAAATCTGGCGAATGACCAGATTCAGGCGCGGGGCAGCCGGGTCGATCTGGCTGGCAGCCAGACTTCAGCCGATACGATTGCGCTGACTTCTACGCAGGCAGATATCAGCACTAAAGGCGCAACGGTGGCGGGTCGCACGCTCGGGATCCAGGCCGCGACAGCGCTTAACAATGATGATGGCAAACTGGCCGCTGACAGCCTGGCCATCACAGCACAAAACGTCAGTAACAATCGCGGCCTGCTGCGTCAGCAAAACCGTGAAGCCCTGACGATCGCCACCGGTTCATTGCTCAACAATCAGGGTACGCTGAGCAATGAAGGCGATACCCGGCTGCAGGCACAGCACATTGAAAATCGCGGCGGACACATCGCAGGCAACGGTGATTCGCTGCAGCTTGATACGCCATGGCTGGATAATCAGGGCGGCACGGTGCAGCTGGCGGGCAGTAATGGCGCGCTGAACCTCAATGTGACTCGCCTTGACGGCAATCAGGGCAATCTGCTGTCAGCGGGTGCGTTAACGCTCAGCGGTGACAGGATCGATCTTTCAGAAGGACATACCCAGGCAGAGGCGCTGACGCTGACGGCGGGCACGCTGGATCACCATCAGGGTCTGCTGTCGCAGCGTGGCACAGGCGAGATGGCGATCGCAGTTTCAGGTGACGCAGACAACCGTGGTGGACGGATAGAGAGCGGCGGTAATCTGCGCGTCACATCAGCCCGCCTGGATAACAGTGGCGGGACGCTACTGGCGGCAGGCAGCGGCGATCTGCAATTGCAGCTTCAGGAAACCCTGACGAACGTACAGGGCGCGCTGCAGGCCAGCCGTAATCTGCAACTTAATAGTGCTGGACTGAGTAACCAGCAAGGCCGCATCACTGCCATCAGCGGCGATGCCACATTAACGACCAGTCAGGCTATCGATAATGAGCAGGGCCGCATCGAAGCGGGCCAGCAACTCACCCTGCGCAGCCAGGGACTGGATAACCACAGCGGAACCGTGCTCGGTGAGGGGGTAACCCTCGATACCCAACAGGGCCAGATCGGTAATACCGGCGGAAATCTGGTAGCCCGGCGCGATTTGAAGATCTCCGGCGGTAAAACGGACAATAGCACCGGCCTGGTGCAGTCCGGCGGCGATCTGGCGATCAATACCCATGACCAGGCACTGATCAACCGTGACAGTGGTGAAGCGGGAATAGTCAGCGGCGGCGCACTTGCCATCACCAGTGGCGATCTTGATAACCAGAACGGCGTAATAGCAGCGGCCTCGGCAGCGACCCTCAGTAGTGCAGGTGTGACCAACAATGACGGCACGCTGCTATCGGATGGCGCACTCACGCTGAACAGTGGCACGTTCGATAATCAGCGCGGCCTGATCCAGTCCGGTGCGTCGCTGTCGCTGGACACCCACGGCGCACAGCTCACCAACACGGCCAGCGGCGACCGCGGCGGCATTGTGGCGCGCGGTGATCTGCAACTTTTAACCGGAACGATTGCGGGCGACCACGGCGTCATTCAGGGACAAAACCTGTTTATTGATAGCCGGGGCCAGGCTGTCGATATTGAAGCGGGGTTGGTCAGTGCCAGAGGGGAAGTGCAGCTGAGTAGCGGTGCGCTGAATAATCGCGCCGGACGGCTCCAGGCTGGCGGTGATATGCAGCTGGATACGCAGGGAGAGGCGCTGAATAACGCGGCATCCGGCGTTATTGCAGCGGGCGGCAATCTGCATGTGAGTAGCGGTGATATCAACAACAGCGGCGGTTTACTGGTCTCGGCGGGCAACGCCCAGCTCAACAGCGCTGCGGTAAATAACACTGACGGCACCCTCACTGCTGATCGTGCGCTGACGCTGGAGAGCGGCAGCGTGGATAACCAGCATGGCCTGCTGCAGGCGGGTGAGACGCTGTCGCTGAACACCCATGGCGCGCAACTGACCAATACCGCCAGCGGTGAACAAGGGGGAATCGTTGCTGGTGGCGATCTGCTCCTCTCCACGGGCCAGATCGATGGCCGGAACGGGGTGATGCTGGGCCAGAATGTCCGCATCGACACCCATCAGCAGACCTTCGATCATCAGCAGGGGCAACTGGGCGCTAAAGGCACGCTGCAACTGGACAGCGGGCTGCTCAACAACCGTGCAGGCAGGATTGAGTCGGGTGGCGATCTCAATCTGGATACCCATGGCAACGATCTCATTAACCGTGACAGTGGAGCGGCAGGCGGCCTGTTCAGTGCGGGTATCCTGAAGCTCTACAGCGGCACGCTGGATAACCTGCGCGGCTTTATCACCGGCAGCAAAGGGGCACAGATTGCGGCAGGCGACATTCACAACCAGTCCGGCACGCTGACGGGCGGTAAAGGACGGCTTGATCTCACCAGTGGCGAGCTGCAGAACCAGGGCGGTCTGTTACAGGCCGGCAGCGACATGACGCTGGACACCCAGGGCCAGGCCCTGATCAATCGCGACAGTGGCAGTCAGCGCGGCATCGTTGCCCTGAACAGTCTGGATTTGCGCAGCGGTGCGATTGATAACCAGACGGGCTTTATTGCCGCCGGAAACCAGGCCACGATCGGTGCCTCTGAGCTGAACAACAGTCAGGGACAAATTGCAGGTAATGGCGGGCTGTTGTTCAGCGGTCAGGCGCTGAATAATGGTGACGGTAAACTGCAGTCGGCGGGAGATATCACCCTTAACACATCCGGCCAGATGCTGGCTAACCAGCGCAGACTGATTGCCAGTGGCGGTAACCTTCACATCGACAGTGGCGCGCTGGATAACCAGCAGGGGCATATACAGGGCGGCACCGATCTGACGCTCAATGCGGGACAAAATGCGCTGTTTAATCAGACAGGCAAACTCCTCTCGGCAGGCACGTTATCACTGACGGCAGGTCAGCTCACCAACAGTGACGGGCTGGTGCAAAGCGTCGGTGACGGTTTACTGTCGCTGAGCCAGCAACTGGATAACCGCAGCGGGCTGATTCAGGGCGGCCAGCAGATGACGATTACCACGCCATCGCTGATCAACCGCGATACCCGACAGAGCGGCAAAGGGATCGAAGCGGGCAGCTTAACCCTCGAAGCCGATACCCTGGATAACAGCCAGGGTGCGTTACGTGCAAATCAGCGGCTGGCATTAATCGTGCAGCAGGCGCTGGACAACGTCAGCGGGCTGATCTCCTCCGCCGGTACCCTGACCATCCAGCAGAGTGCGCCAGCCCGGTTTGCGGCCTCTAAAACCCAGCAGCGTCGGACGCTAGCCATCAATAATGCGCCGGGTCAGACGCTGGCTATCAACAACCAGCAGGGCACCCTGATCGCCGATCACGACGCACAGATCAACGCGGCTGCACTGAGCGGCGACGGGCAGGTGTTATCGCAGGGTGATCTTGGCATCACCCTGGCGGGTGATTTCCATAATACCTCGGCGGTCAAAGCCAACGGCACACTGCGCCTGACGACAGGAGGTGACGTCACCAACGACGGCACCCTCGCGGCCCAGCAGGCACTATTTCTGACTGCACAGAACGTCAATAACCAGGCAGGTGGTGAGATCAGCGGCGGACAGACCGATATCACGACAGCGGATACCCTGAATAATCGGGGTCTGATTGACGGTGGCCTGACGCATCTGGTGGCGGGCGCTCTGAATAACAGCGGCACCGGTCGCATCTTTGGTGATCACATTGCCATTGAGGCTTCGCTGCTCAATAACCTCAGCGAAGAGGGCAAAGCGGCGGTGATTGCTGCCCGACAGCGGCTGGATATCGGGGCGGGCACCCTGAATAATCGTGACCATGCGCTGATTTACAGTGATGGCGATCTGCATCTTGGCGGCCAGCTGGATGCGAATTATCAGGCCACCGGACAGGGGCAACAGCTCAACAATGACGGGGCAACCATTGAGGCCGGGCAGGACGCCACGATCAGCATGGCGGAAATCAACAATACCAACCGTCATCTGACCACGCAGGTCGTTACGACTGAAGATAGCCAGCATCATGATGCGGTGCTCAAAGGTCATACTGACCGCTTCGACTGGGCCAAAGTGGACATCAGCAAAAAAAATAAATATGGCGTGCACACGGCAAAAATGCCGGACGGCACCAGCGGCAGCGAGTTTTATGAGTATGACTACCGAAGGGTAGTGAAAGAAACCCAGATCCAGGAGAGCGATCCGGGCAAAATTCTGTCGGGCGGAAATATGACCTTTAGCGCCGGTCGTCTCAATAATCAGGACAGTCAGATTGTCGCAGGAGCCATACTGGGCGGTCAGATAGGTGAGCTGAATAATCAGGCGACGAAAGGGACGCGCGTCACCACGGACGACGGGAAATCGGTACGCTGGTACGCGAAGAAGAAGAAAAAGAAATTTGGCGGGACCGAAACCTCGCAGGGCAAGGATCGTAAAACCTATCGCCCGGCCCCCGTAACGGAAACCATCGATCTGCAGACGCTGAGCTGGCAGGCGAATGCCGCGCCGCAGGGCAATGGCTATCAGACCGGCAACCGGCAGCAGCAGGGTGTCACTGCGCAGGCCGACAGTATTGGCTTGCCTTCTCTTCAGCAGGCGGTTACAGCCGTGGCGCTGAGTGCCACGGATAGCGGCAGTACCTTGCTGCCCGTCGGATTACGCTATGACAGCGCACTGACGCTGGACAAACTCGGCAGCCTCAAAGACCGGCCGCTGCTGTTACCTGCCGGGCAGCAGTTCTCGCTGACGCTGCCCGCGACGGTGGTCGACGGACAGACGATTACGCCGGTGATCCGCGCCGTCTCACCGGACATCCGTCTGCCGGATAACAGCCTCTACCAGTTGCAACCCGGCAGTGACAGCCACTACCTGGTGGAGACCGATCCGCGCTTTGTTAATCAGAAACAGTGGCTCAGCAGCGACTATATGCAGAATGCCCTGACCAGCGACAGCAGCCTGATCATGAAGCGGCTGGGCGATGGTTATTACGAGCAGCGGCTGGTGCGTGATCAGATTATTCAGCTGACCGGCAACCGCTATATCAGCGGGTATGGCAGCGATGAAGATCAGTATCGCGGGCTGATGAATAATGGGGTAGCCTTTGGCAAAGCCTACAACCTGGAACCCGGCGTGGCGCTGACCCCGGCACAGATGGCACTGCTCACCAGCGACATCGTCTGGCTGGTGAACCAGACCGTGACGCTGCCAGATGGCACACAGCAGACCGTGCTGGTGCCGCAGGTTTATGCGAAGGTAAAACAGGGTGACTTAACCGGCGACGGCGCGTTGATCGGGGGCGGTAGCGTGGCGCTGAACGCCCGCAACGACATCACCAACAGCGGGACCATTCAGGGCCGCGACGTGACGCAGCTGACAGCGCAGTCGCTGACTAACAGCGGTTACATCAGCGGCAACACGGTTAACCTTACCGCCCGTCAGGATATCACTAACCTCGGCGGCACCCTGCGTGGCGACAGTCAGCTTACGCTGCTGGCGGGGCGCGACATCACCAGCCAGTCCACGCTGCGCGGCGACGGCACCGACCGGTGGATCGATCGTCCGGCCGGTATCTATGTGCAGGGCAGTGACGGTGCGCTGACGCTGAGTGCGCTGAACAACATCACTCTGGCCGCCAGCGATATCGGCAACGCCGGAGAGAAGAGCACCACGAAGATTCAGGCGGGCAATGACCTGACCCTCGGGACCCTCAGCACGCAGCACAGTGAAGACGATAGCTGGAACAGCAGCAACTACCGCCGGTTGTCACAGCAGAATGATGCAGGGACACGCATCAGCGCCGGTGGCGCGCTGCAGCTGAGTGCCGGACAGGATATCCGCGCGACCGCCGCTGACGTCACGGCGGGCGGTGCGCTGACCGCCAGTGCCGGACGCGACATCGTGCTCAGCGCGGGCAACAGCCGGACCGATCTCACCGAACACAGTAAGCAGACCAGCAAAGGACTGCTGTCGGGCAGAAGTCTGGAAACTCACGACGAGCTGCACAGCAGCGAGGCGCTCGGCACCACGCTGAGCGGCGACAGCGTCCGGCTTCAGGCGGGCCGCGACATTGCCGTCACCGGCAGCAACGTCGCCGGTACGCAGGATGTTGCACTGACGGCTGGCCGCGATCTCAGCATCACGACTGCGGCAGAAACGAATAATGAAGTGCATCAGCGCGAGGAAAAAAAATCGGGCCTGATGGGCACCGGCGGCATCGGTTTCACCGTGGGTCAGGCAATGCAGAAGAGCAGCACCGACGCCAGCGGCGCACTTAACCGGGGCAGCACGGTGGGCAGCAGCGACGGGAGCGTGACCCTCAGCGCCGGTAACCAGCTTACCGTGCACGGCAGCGACGTGATCGCCGGTAAGGATCTCTCCCTGAGTGGCAGCGACGTGACCGTCAGCGCAGCCGAAAACAGCCACACCGCGCTGACAAAGACCGAGCAGAAGCAGAGCGGGCTGACGCTGGCGCTGTCCGGTACGGTGGGCGCAGCGCTGAACACAGCGGTACAGACCGCCCGCACTGCCGATGAGAGCGATGATGGCCGGCTGAAGGCGCTGCAGGGCACCAAAGCCGCACTGACTGCGGCGCAGGCCGCGCAGGCTTACCAGATGGACGGCGCGCAGACCGACGCGGCAAACGCCAGAAACACCGCCTCGGGCCAGAAGCCGGGCGATAAAGGTTATGAAGAAGGCTCGACCAGTTCGGTCGGCATCAGCCTCTCGTACGGCAGCCAGTCGTCGAAAAGCGAGACCCGCACCGAAAGCCGCGAGGCGCAGGGCAGCACGCTGGGCGCGGGCGGCAACCTGAATATCACCGCCACCGGCGCGCAGCCGGGCAGCGCGGGCGACATCCTCGTGCAGGGCAGCCAGCTGCAGGCGGGCGGCGACCTCGGGCTGACGGCGAAAAACGACATCAGCCTGCTGTCTGCACAGAACAGCGAGCGCACCGACAGCACCAACAGCAGCAAGGGCGGCAGCGCCGGCATCGGGCTGACCGCCGGGTCGGGCGGCTACGGCATCAGCGTGTCGGCCAGCGTCAATGCGGGCAAGGGTCACGCAAACGGCAACGGGCTGACCCACACCGAGACCACGCTCACGGCGGGCAACAGGCTGAGCCTGAACGCCGGGCGCGACACCACGCTCACGGGCGCACAGGTGCGCGGCGACAGCGTGAAGGTCGATACCGGCCGCAACCTGACGCTGACCTCGGAGCAGGACAGCGACCGCTACGACAGTAAGCAGCAGAACGCCAGCGCGGGCGGCAGCTTCACCTTCGGCTCGATGACCGGGTCGGCGAGTGTGAACCTCAGCCAGGACAAAATGCACAGCAACTGGCAGAGCGTGGCCGAGCAGACCGGCATCTTTGCCGGGAAGGGCGGCTTTGACGTGACCGCCGGTGAGCACACCCAGCTGAACGGCGCGGTCATCAGCTCCACCGCAAGCGCGGATAAAAACCGGCTCGACACCGGCACGCTGGGCTTCAGCAACATAGCGAACCACGCGGACTACAAAACCGAACACCAGAGCGTGGGGATGAGCACCGGCGGCAGTATCGGCAGCCAGTTTGAGGGCAACATGGCGAACGGCCTGCTGGCGGGGCTGAACGGCAGCGGCAGCGCCTCGTCGGTGACGAAGGCGGCGGTAAGCGACGGCACGATTGTTATCCGGGATAAGGCGAAGCAGGCGCAGGACGTGGCGGCGCTGAGCCGCGACGCAGAGGGCGCGAATCCGGGGCTGGATAAAATCTTCGATAAGGATAAAGAGCAGCGGCGGATGGAGACGGCGCAGCTGCTGGCGGAAATCGGCAGCCAGGCGGGCGACATCGCGCGGACGCAGGGCGAGATTGAGGCGACGAAGTCGGCCACGGAGAAGATGAAGAACATCTCGCCGGAGCAGAAGAAGGACGCCGAAGCGCAGTGGCGGAAGGCGAATCCGGGTCTGGAACCCACCACGGCCGACATCACGGGTCAGGTGTATCAGACGCTGTACAACCGGGCGATACTGGACAGCGGAATGGGGACCGGCGGGGCGGTGCAGCAGGGTATCAGCGCGGCGACGGCGGCGATACAGGGTCTGGCGGGGGGCAACATCGCCCAGGCGCTGAGCGGCGCGGCGGCGCCGTACCTGGCGGAGCAGATACATACGCTGACGACCACGAAAGGCCCGGACGGCAGGGACGTGGTGAACGTTGAGGCGAACCTGATAGCGCACGCGGTGGTGGGCGCGGTGACGGCATACGCATCGGGCAATGCGGCACTGGCCGGTGCCTCGGGCGCGGCGATGGGCGAGTACATCGCGCAGCAGATGTATCCGGGGGTTAAGCGCGAGGACCTGAGTGAAGAGCAGCGCCAGACTATCAGTGCGCTGGGGACGCTAGCGGCGGGCCTGTCGGGCGGCGTAGTGGGTGACAGCACGGCGGATGCGGTGGCGGGCGCGCAGGCGGGGAGAAATGCGGTTGAGAATAATCACCTTAGCTTTGATGAGGCCCGTGCTTTTGATAAAGAGCTCACGGCATGTAAGAAGTCAGGCGGTGACTGTTCCGACATTATCAACCGTTATGATGCAATAAATAAATCTAATCGGGAAAAAATGCATGCACTGGTAGCCAGCGATCCGTTAACCGCACTGGCCGGACAAACAAAATGGGATATAGATGGTGGTTTAACTGCTGCAAGCAGACCTGACTGGTTATATGGTTCTCTGGATAATCCTGAGTTTAAAAATTATGTGCTTGTAAACAATGCAGCAGATTTGGCATACCTGAATCAGCACGTCACCAATAGTGAAAGAGCTATAGCACTTTTCGGCGAGCCAGAGAATTACTGGGGAGCTGTTGGAGGAATTAAATCGCTTTTCTCATCAGCATCCACAAAGAGTGAGAAATTGATTGGCGCTTCTTTAAGCTTTGGGGCAAATGGAGCAGTACAGATAATGTCCGGTAATACGCGTGATAAATTTGATTACGTAGGTTTCCTGGCTTCTGGCCCGACAGGGATGGCAACTGCCGGAAAATCCTATTATGCAAGTCAGTTACTGGGAGCGGGTAGTGCCTACATGACAAGTCAGATAACGGGCCAGGATAGTAAAGCAGCTGTGCTGGGAAGTATGGCTGGTACTGCATTAGGTTATGGTGTTGGCAGTACTATTACTAATAAGTTTGAATCGCAGTACATCAAAAATCAGCTGGGGATAGGTGCCAGCAAAAATGCCTTAAAATACTCCGAAACTTCTTTTGGCCCAGGGTATTTATTAAAAGGCAGTGAAATGAGTTCTGTACCAGGGATTGCTGGAGGGGCGATTGGTTCATTATTGTCAGAAGGCGCAAGTAGTGTAACTCAAAAAGAAACTAAGGGAGGAGGAAAATGAAATATCCTCTATTAGAGTTTGTTAAGTTAATTTTTATATTTGCAGTCACTTGTTCTATCGGAATGGTAGTTAGTATCTGGCTTATCACTCGAGAGTCAATACCTCCCATAGAATATGTAAAATATGGAGCCATTGGTGCTATTGGTGGAGTCTGGGTCGGTGCTGGAGTTTGGTTTGTATTCTATCTACAAATACGCAGATATAAACGTAAATAGTTGTTTTAGTTGAGAATAATTCGCTGCATGCACCAGGTGAGTTGAAGCGTCAGTGCACGAAGCGGTCGCTACCATATCTGGAAAGAGAAAAGAAAAATCAGGCAGAACACTGGCGGGCACGCAGGCGGGGAGAAATGCGGTAGAGAATAACTGGCTGCACGTTAATGAAAAGACAGAGCTTGAGATAGCGAAGCAAAAACTCAGGAGCAATGACCCGGCAGAGCGTGAGCAGGCACAGCAAAAGATAAATGACCTGCGTGAGAAAAATATCAGCCGTGACCTGAAGGTTATTAATGCCTGTGGTAATAGCCGGGCTGCCAGCCCCGGGTGTGCTTCTGCAAGGCTTGAAGCCTATTCGACCAGGGAAGAGTACGAAACCGGGAACTACAATAACAAAGTCAGCGATATGTACCCGGATGCATACGGGCAGATAGAGAACCTGCTGAACATTACCAGCGTTGATGCACAGAATCAGCAGCAGGTGAAGGGTGCGATGGTAAACTATGCCATGGTTCAGCTTGGTGTTGATAAGGTGAAGGCAGAGCAGTACGTATCAACGTATGAGGGAATGCAGATTGTTACTGCTTCAATGACGCCTGTCATTGGCCCGGCAGCAGCTAGCAAAATTGAAGCTCTCGCAAGTAAGCAACGACTGGCTAGTGGTTTTGAAATACACTCCTTCTGAAAACGGATTCTTTATTTCCGGTCTGCATTTTGCTTATCCCTTATTCATCTCGCCTCACGGAATATCTGTTCCCGGCTGAATATCACACTATGATTCTGCATTAACCAACCTTCATTCTGTCTTACTGATTACGCCTTACCTCCACTAAAATCGGTAACAACGGCTGCTACGTGACGCAGCTTTAACATGATTGCGGATGAGCACATCCGGCAGAAAGGAGCATTGACAGCCTCCATAGCCACAGTAAATAAAAATCGTTCCAGCATCAGATTGCGGAACTCCGACAACATCCGGAACTCTGCGCACTAAACAACAGAGCACACTGGTGGGAGCATAAGCATTGGCAGTCAGTTTCAGGCCAGCACTTTTGAGTAAGTGCAGATGTGACTCTGCCGATTGCTCTTCTCCATACGGGCAATTTAAATAGATCTTTAACTCAGTGTCTGAATGAATGGAGAACCCTGCAGGCAAGTTGATAATCTGTGTTAACAGGCTGTATAAAATCGTTTGTTTTCCTGCATGTTATCCATAATAATTTTTTTGATGATTTTGCTTTTTTGTGGTGATGTGGTCTTGATACCTCTGATTATTTTTGGTCTAATAATGCCATGAATATTGATTAATAAATAAAGTACATCAGTAATTCAAGTGAAAGAATTTCTTACTTAACTCAAATTAAATGGCCGTAATAACATTTTAAAGAGTGGAATTCAAACGCCATATTTTTTACAGGTCAGCCTGTTTTAAAACATCCGGGTATAAACAGATGCACTCCGACCCTGTCTGAGTATAAGGCGCGGAGCGCTACAGGAAATTCCTGGCCGGTACAGGCGGATTGATAAAACGATAACCAGTCCGTCGGGTATGGGTGATTCAGGGAAAGAAGTCCTGCGATAAGCGCAGGGAAATAATGTTAAATTATGAAAAGGAATTAACCAGATGACCTCTAAATTAACGATGCTGGCATTACTGTGTGGCGGTTTGTTCGTGGGCAGCAATGCGCTGGCTGATAATCACACTGTCTCGATCGGCTATGCTCAAAGCAAAGTTGATGACTTCAAAAACATCCGCGGTGTCAATGTTCAGTATCGCTATGAGTGGGACTCTCCTCTCAGCGTGATTGGTTCGTTCAGCTATCTGAAAGGCGATCAAAGTTTTTCTGAGCGCGAAGATTTTTATGGCGATGTCAGCGGGTATGACGGCAAAACTAAAGTGAAATATTATTCACTGATGGCTGGTCCGGCCTATCGCATCAATGACTATGTCAGCTTCTATGGATTGATCGGTGTTGCCCATACCAAAGTGGATGAGAACGTAACTTATCTCGGAGCGTATTCCGAAGATTATAGCGAAAATAAATCCTCTTTTGCCTATGGCGCAGGTATTGTCGTGAATCCTATCAGCAACCTCTCTGTGAGCGTTGGCTATGAAGGTACTCGCGTGAAATATAATGAAGATGTTGCTATCAATGGTTTCAACATCGGTATCGGCTACCGTTTCTGATTTAACGCTAAAATCTGCAACCCTGATCATCTGGTCAGGGTTGTTTTTTTGCGGCCTGTGAAGGGTAATATTTAAGGAATCTCATTTCTTAGTTAGTTGTCAGATATAGATACCTTATTTTATTTTTCCCGCAGGATTAATAAAGTCTTTGCACAATGATTTGGTCAGCCATTTTGTTTAATAGTTGCATCGCCCCATAAACGCTGTGCAACGCAACAGGCACCCGGTTCCGACATCATTAAAATAATCCTATTTTTATTTCGGTTAAATTAAGGACAATAAATAATGGCGGCAAAAATCATCATCTCTGGGTTAATAGTACTATTATTGAGTGGTTGCACCGCAGGTTTCAGACCTTCTCTGGATGATTACAAAGGACAGGATGCGGCCCGGATTCGCGTCGCTTCAGAGGGCAATACGGCTCTTCAGTTCTTTGAAAAGCAGGGTTCAGGTTGCTATAAAAAAGTACTGGAACGCCGTATTACTTCTGGCTTTGCCATTCTGGGTATCCCTGTTACAGGGAATAAACGAATAGGTATGCCAGCCTCATCTGATAATAATGGTGCTTTCATTAATGAGTTCACCCTGAAGCCGGGACAAATGATTCGGGTCATCCACTACTGGACTGAGACTGGGTACTATCAGAACACTCAAAAATCGGCCACTGCTGAATTTATTCCTCAGGCTAACCATGACTACGATATCGTGGTCAGAGGCTCTGAATATTCAGGCGATAGCGTGTCCATCAAAAATCTCACTCCAGACGGCGCCGTCGTGGGCTGGGGCGACGTGAAGGAATGCCCTTCAGAGAGTATTTTTGATTAGTTTCCTCTTCCTTCATTCCTGAAGCCTGGTTGCTTCAGGAATGAATGTCCACGTTTACGGCATAGTCAGTAACCTGCTTACAGGTAGCGATGAAAATGCCGTTACCAGAACAGGCAGTCAGCGTCTTTATAATGCTGTGCAAAGGTTTATAACATTGATTTATATAGTTAAATTTCTGGCTTAAATCGATACCGGTAACAACTCTCTGCACCTCAGAACTCTCCTAAAAACTGGCCCTGATAGCAAAGTGACCAATTTCCTCCATTTATCTGATGTTGCATTTTCGGTCCATCTGTAAAACTTCATCTCAACAAACACGGCGCGTCGCGCACGCCGGTTATACCTCAGTTAATGAGGATGCTTTAACAGCAGGATTGCGCGGTAACACTTTTCAGGAGGAACTTCCTGTGAATAAATCAATGTTAGCGGGTATCGGTATTGGTGTGGCAGCAGCGCTGGGTGTTGCCGCCGTAGCAGGCATGAACGTGTTTGATCGCGGTCCTCAATACGCTCAGGTACTGGCTGCAACGCCAATCAAAGAGAGCATTAAACAGCCACGTCAGGAGTGCCGTAATGTCACACTGACGCACCGTCGGGCCGTACAGGATGAAAACCGTCTTGCTGGCTCTGTATTAGGTGCAGTGGCAGGTGGAGTGCTGGGTCACCAGTTTGGTGGCGGTCGCGGTAAGGATGTTGCGACGGTAGCAGGTGCATTGGCGGGAGGTTATGCGGGTAATCAGGTCCAGGGTGGACTGCAGGATCGCGATACCTACACCACAACCGAACAGCGCTGTAAAACAGTGTACGACAAACAAGAGAAAAAACTGGGATATGACGTGACCTATAAAATAGGCGATCAGCAGGGTAAAATCCGTATGGAAAATGACCCCGGCACGCGTATTCCACTGGATCGCAATGGTCAGCTGATTCTTAATGGTGACCAGGCGTAATTGGGCAAAGCTTTGCCGCACTCGCGGCCACACAGCACGACGTAATGAAAAAGGCGCATCTCAAAGATGCGCCTTTTTTGTCACCTTTTCCCGCCCTTACCGAACCGCTCAGTAAGGCGCGGGCAGGGGTGTTACGCCTGATGCTCAGCCAGTTGTGAAACGAAGCCCTGCACCCAATCCATACGGATTTTTCTTTCCGACAGCTCGCGGGTAAATCGCAGGCGTGTTGGCCCATCCAGTTTCCACTGCTGTGGCTCTTTCTGTAGCAGACTAATCAGCCATGCCGGATCGACCTTGTTCTGCGGCGCAAAATCGAAATAGCCGCCTTTGTCACTGGCTTCGATCTTACGCAGACCGACCGCGCGGGCTTTCAGGCGAATAATCGTCACGTCCAGCAGGTTACGCGCAGGGTCAGGCAACAGGCCGAAGCGGTCGATCATCTCAACCTTCAGCTCCTGCAACTCCTCTTCAGCCTCCGCGCTGGCGATGCGCTTATAAAGTGAAAGACGGGTGCTGACATCCGGGATAAAGGTCTCGGGCAGCAGCGCTGGCATGCGAAGTTCCACCTCTGTCTGGTTGCTGGTGAGATCCTCCAGTGACGGCTCGCGACCCGCTTTTAGCGCATCAACAGCATTCTCCAGCAGCTCCATATAGAGCGTGAAGCCCAGCGTCTCCATCTGTCCGCTCTGCTCATCACCCAACAGTTCGCCCGCCCCGCGAATCTCCAGGTCATGGGTTGCCAGCGCAAAGCCGGCGCCCAGATCTTCGAGTGAGGCGATCGCCTCCAGGCGTTTATGCGCATCTGCGGTCATCGACTTCGGATGCGGCGTCAGCAGCCAGGCATACGCCTGATGATGCGAACGACCGACACGACCACGCAGCTGATGCAACTGCGCCAGGCCAAAGTGATCGGCCCGCTCAATGATGATGGTGTTCGCGGTCGGAATATCGATCCCGGTTTCGATGATGGTGGTACAGACCAGCACGTTGAAACGCTGATGATGGAAATCGTTCATCACCCGCTCCAGCTCACGCTCGCGCATCTGTCCATGACCAATCGCCACCCGCGCTTCCGGCACCAGATCGCTGAGACGCTGCGCCGCCTTCTCAATATTTTCAACGTCATTGTAGAGGTAGTAGACCTGTCCGCCACGCAGAACTTCACGCAGAATCGCTTCACGGATCACCAGATCGTCGTATTCACGGACAAAGGTTTTTACCGCTAAACGGCGGGCAGGCGGGGTAGCGATAATGGAGAGATCGCGCATGCCGCTCATGGCCATATTCAGGGTGCGCGGGATCGGCGTGGCGGTCAGGGTCAGGATGTCCACATCGGCGCGCATCGCCTTGATGCGCTCTTTATGACGCACCCCGAACCGATGCTCTTCATCGACAATCAGCAGGCCAAGGTCATGCCATTTCAGGTCGCTCATCAGCAGCTTGTGGGTGCCGATTAAAATGTCGATCTTGCCCTCGCTGGCCTGTTCCAGCACCTGCGCCTGCTCTTTGGCGGTACGGAAGCGGGAAAGCATCTCAATGCGGACCGGCCAGTTGGCGAAGCGATCGCGGAAGTTGTCGTAATGCTGCTGCGCCAGCAGGGTAGTCGGCACCAGTACGGCCACCTGTTTGTGGTTTTCAACCGCCAGAAACGCGGCGCGCATTGCCACTTCCGTTTTACCGAAGCCCACGTCGCCGCACACCAGACGATCCATCGCCAGCGGTTCGCACATATCGCTCAGCACGGCATTGATCGCCTGCGCCTGATCGGGCGTGGTTTCAAACGGGAAACTTTCGCAGAACAGCTGATACTGCTCACGGTCATGCTTAAAGGCAAAACCGGTTTTGGCGGCGCGCTGGGCATAGATGTCCAGCAGTTCGGCCGCCACATCGCGTACTTTCTCCGCCGCTTTCTGCCGCGCGCGTGACCAGGCATCGCTGCCCAGCTTATGCAGCGGCGCATTATCGTCGGCACCGCCTGCATAGCGGCTGATCAGGTGCAGCGATGAAACCGGCACATAGAGTTTGGCGTCATTGGCGTAGGAGAGCATCAGGTATTCCGCCTCAATGCCGCCTGCTTCCAGCGTAGTGAGGCCGATATAGCGGCCCACGCCGTGCTCCAGATGCACCACCGGCTGGCCGGGATGCAGCTCCGCCAGGTTACGGATCAGAATGTCCGGGTTAATGGTACGACGGGTATCCTGACGGCGACGGCTGACGCGCTCGCCCAGCAGATCGCTTTCGCAAATCAGGGCACGTTTGCCCTGGGTATCGATAAAACCGCGCTCGCTGGCACCGATCATCAGCGTGAAACGATCGTCGACGGTTTCATCAAAACGGTGCACCGGCTGAGGACGCAGTTTAATCCGGGCCAGCAGCTCCTGCAGGCTCTCGCGGCGGCCTTCACTCTCTACCGAGAAGACCACGGCGCCGCTGAAAGTCTCAATAAACTGCCGCAGATGGTCAAGCGGTGCTTTCGCCTGCGCCTGAACGGCGAGGTCTGGCAGCGCGGTATAGCCGAGATTGGTGTTGGCGGCTTTAGCGGGCAGCACCTCATTGGTCATCTGGATACGCGGCCAGGCTTTCAGTTCACCCATCAACGCATCGGGACGCAGCCACAGGGTAACCGGCTCCAGCAGCGGACGCATCGGGTCCACGCGACGGTTCTCATAGCGCGCCTCAGCATCCTGCCAGAAGCGGGTGGCGCTGCCTTCAAGGTCGCCACAGTTCACAATCAGGGTGTTGTCAGGCAGATAGCTGAACAGGCTGGGTAACGGCTGCTCAAAGAACAGCGGCTGCCAGTATTCGATGCCCGCAGGCAACGTGCCTTTGCTGACCTGCTGATAGATGTGCTCCGACTCGCGGCGCACATCAAAAATTTCACGCCAGCGGCTGCGGAACAGCTCAATGGCAGCTTTGTCGCTGGGAAACTCATGCGCAGGCAGCAGGTTAATTTCTGCCACTGCTTCCAGTGTGCGCTGATTATCGACATCGAACAGGCGCAGGCTGTCGATCTCATCATCGAAAAAGTCGATGCGATAGGGCTGATCGCTGCCCATCGGGAACAGGTCGAGCAGGGCGCCGCGCGTGGCGTATTCGCCGTGCTCCATGACCTGATCAACATGACGATAACCCGCCTGCTCAAGCTGATCGCGCAGCCGGTCGCGTGAGAGCTTTTGTCCCTGCTTCATCACCAGCGCATGACCGTGCAGGAAACTGTGCGGACAGACGCGCTGCATCAGGGTATTGACTGGCATGATCAGCATACCGCTCTGCATCACCGGCAGCTGGTAGAGCGTCGACAGGCGCGCGGAGATAATATCCTGATGCGGTGAGAAGCTGTCATACGGCAGCGTTTCCCAGTCGGCGAGGTGCACCACTGGCAGATCGGTAAACTGACGAATTTCATCCAGCAGACGCAGGGCGGTTTGGGTATCGGGGGTAATCATCAATACCGGGCCAGCATGGCGTTCGGTAATGCTGGCACACTCTACCGCATGCGCAGCGCCGATGAGCTGGCCGAGCTGGCGGTGGTCGCCGGATTTAACGGGCAGGGTATAACGAGTCTGTTCGGGCATGGGATCTCGGGGTTGCTCCATTTTTCCAGGACGTAATCATTCCATATTATGTCAGGGGGATCACCTTTGCGGCACAATTTTCCTGCCGCGCCACGCTGAACCCGGGGATCGGTCAGCCATTACCGGGCGTCGGCGGTAATACAGCGGATAGAGAGAGGATAGACGAGTCTGGAGCGGGATCAGAAAAAACCGCCGTCGCTCTGCAGCGACGGGGTTAAACGGGCATTCTATTTTATGGATTGCTGTGTGTAATACATGCGTGGGCGGTCGATATTTGCCCAGGATAACTCCTGCTCAGGATGATAGCTGAGGTTGCCGTCGTCCCACTTTACGTAGTAGCCGGCTGGTGCGCTTCCCTGCTCAAAGACGTTGATGATTTCGCCTCTGATTTCCCCGGATTGATGTTTAACGATACTGCCTTTGGGAAACTTCAACATGGTCGCTGCCTCTATCGCTGTGCGATAAATACCCTCTTATCCTGTTACAGATTGTAGTCTACGCGCCAGGGCGCTGGATAATCAGCCAATAAGCGATGGCTTTATCGTCTATTCTGCGGCTTTGGTCGTGAATGTGACGTACCCTGACGCAACTTTGCTGCCGACTCAGAGGGTTAGAGGTTTCATAAAGCGAGCCGCTCCTTTATCATCCCACTACCTATTTTCAGGCAACGGCTTACTGGATTCCATGTATCAACCTGTCGCGCTATTTATCGGTCTGCGTTACATGCGCGGACGAGCATCGGATCGCTTCGGTCGCTTTGTCTCCTGGCTCTCAACGATTGGCATTACGCTCGGCGTGCTGGCGATGGTCACTGTCTTATCGGTGATGAACGGTTTTGAGCGTGAACTCGAAGGCAATATTCTTGGCCTGATGCCTCAGGCGCTGATCACCAGCGACAAAGGCAGTCTTAATCCCCAACAGCAACCCGCTGACTCGCTGAATCTGCAGGGTGTCAGCCGCATCGCGCCGCTGACCACCGCCAGTGTGGTGCTCCAAAGCCCGCACAGCGTCTCGGTTGGCGTGATGCTGGGCATTGAGCCGGATGAAAAGGACCCGCTGACGCCGTTCCTGGTGAACACCCGGCAGAGCGTGCTGCAGGCCGGGCAGTACAATGTGATCCTCGGTGAACAGCTGGCGTCACAGCTTGGCGTAAAACGTGGCGATCAGCTGCGTCTGATGGTGCCGTCGGTCAGCCAGTTTACCCCGATGGGACGTGTGCCGAGCCAGCGTCTATTTACCGTGGCGGGCACCTATGCCGCCAACAGCGAAGTCGACGGTTATCAGATTCTGGTTAATCTTCAGGATGCGTCGCGCGTGATGCGCTATCCGGCCGGGAACATTACCGGCTGGCGACTATGGCTGGACAAACCGTTATCGGTTGACAGCCTGAGTCAGCAGACGCTGCCCGCGGGTCTGGTCTGGAAAGACTGGCGTGAGCGCAAAGGCGATCTCTTCCAGGCAGTACGCATGGAGAAGAACATGATGGGTCTGCTGCTGAGCCTGATTATCGCCGTGGCCGCCTTTAACATCATCACCTCATTAGGCCTGCTGATCATGGAGAAGCAGGGCGAAGTGGCGATTCTCCAGACCCAGGGCCTGACGCGCCGGCAAATCGTGGCGGTGTTTATGGTGCAGGGTGCCAGCGCCGGGATTATCGGCACGCTGCTCGGTACGCTGCTGGGTGTTCTGCTCGCCAGCCAGCTCAACAATTTAATGCCGGTGATTGGCCTGTTCCTCGATGGTGCCGCGTTGCCGGTTGATATCAATGTGTGGCAGGTGGTTACCATCGCCCTCAGCGCGATGATTGTGGCGCTGTTGTCTACGCTCTATCCTTCGTGGCGCGCTGCCGCCGTTCAACCTGCTGAGGCTTTACGTTATGAGTAACACTCCTTTGTTGCAGTGCCGCGACCTGTGCAAACGCTATCAGGAAGGCAGCGTGCAGACCGATGTGCTGCGCAATGTGGCTTTCAGCCTCCAGCCCGGTGAACTGACGGCGATTGTCGGCAGTTCCGGTTCCGGTAAAAGTACGCTGCTGCATCTGCTGGGCGGTCTGGATGCGCCGACATCGGGCGATGTGGTATTTGATGGTCAGTCGCTGAACGCCATGTCCTCGTCGGCCAAAGCCGAGTTGCGTAACCGCGAGCTGGGCTTTATTTATCAGTTCCACCATCTGCTGCCGGACTTCAGCGCGCTGGAGAACGTGGCGATGCCGCTGCTGATTGGCAAAATCGCGAAAGCGGAAGCGCAGGAACGCGCCCGCGAGATGCTGGCCGCAGTCGGGCTGGACCATCGTGCCGCGCACCGGCCGTCTGAACTGTCCGGCGGCGAGCGTCAGCGCGTGGCGATCGCCCGTGCGCTGGTCAACCGTCCACGGCTGGTGATGGCAGATGAGCCCACCGGCAACCTGGATGCGCGCAACGCCGACGCCATTTTTGAACTGCTGGGCGAGCTGAACGTCCGTCAGGGCACCGCCTTTCTGGTGGTGACGCACGATCTGATGCTGGCAAAACGCATGACGCGTCAGATGGAGATGCGTGATGGTCAGTTAAGTGATCAGCTCACTCTGGCAGGAGCGCTGTAATGGGTTCGTCGTTATCCCTGTTGCTGGGCCTGCGCTTCAGCCGTGGACGCCGTCGTGGCGGCATGGTTTCACTGATTTCGGTGATCTCCACCATCGGGATTGCGCTGGGCGTGGCGGTGCTGATTATCGGCCTCAGCGCCATGAACGGTTTCGAGCGTGAGCTGAATAACCGCATTCTGGCGGTGGTGCCGCACGGCGAAATCGAGGCGGTTAATCAGCCGTTCCAGCACTGGCAGTCGATGATTGCCCCGATTGAAAAGGTGCCTGGCATTGCGGCGGCAGCCCCCTATGTCAACTTCACCGGCCTGATTGAGAGCGGTGCCCGGCTGGAAGCGCTGCAGGTGAAGGGCGTCGATCCGGCCCAGGAGCCGCGCCTCAGCGCACTGCCACAGTTTGTCGCCGATAACGCCTGGTCCTCTTTTGCCGCCGGTAAGCAGCAGATTATTCTGGGCGGCGGCATTGCTGAATCGCTGAAGGTGAAGCAGGGCGACTGGATTACCATCATGATCCCGAACAACGATGGTGATAACAAACTGCTGCAGCCAAAACGCATCCGGCTGCAGGTCAGCGGTATCCTGCAACTCAGCGGCATGCTCGATCACAGTCTGGCACTGGTGCCGCTGGCCGATGCGCAGCACTATCTGGAAATGGGTGACAGCGTGTCCGGTATCGCGCTGAAGATGACCGACCCGTTCCAGGCCGTGAAACTGGTGCGCGATGCCGGTGAAGCGACCCGCTCTTATGTCTACATCAAGAGCTGGATTGGCACCTACGGCTATATGTACCGCGACATTCAGATGATCCGCGCCATCATGTATCTGGCGATGGTGCTGGTAATTGGTGTCGCCTGCTTTAACATCGTTTCCACGCTGGTGATGGCGGTGAAGGACAAGAGCAGCGATATCGCGGTGCTGCGTACCCTCGGCGCGAAAGACCGGCTGATCCGCGCCATCTTTATCTGGTACGGTCTGCTGGCGGGCCTGCTGGGCAGCGTCAGCGGTGTGGTGGCTGGCGTGCTGGTGGCACTCAATCTGACCTCACTGGTGCGCGGGCTGGAGTCCATTACCGGTCATCATCTGCTGGCGGGCGATATCTACTTTATTGATTTCCTGCCCTCGGAACTGCACTGGATTGACGTGTTCTCAGTACTGATTACCGCCATTCTGCTGAGCCTGCTGGCGAGCTGGTATCCCGCCAGACGCGCCAGCCGCATTGACCCGGCTCGGGTATTAAGCGGTCAGTGATAAAAATGCGGCGCGAGTGATTTCGCGCCGCATCTGTTTAAGACCTTTGCTGTTGGGTCATGCCCTTAGCAACCGTTACTATCGGGTGATGTTAACCCGGAATCTGTTTAGAGCGGCTCGCCGCAGCTGCTACGCCAGGAGATTTTATGCGTACACCACGTCGCCGCATACGACTTGCCCGCCTGAAGAAAACCCGGAGAAAAGTGCATCAGCGCTTTCGCCAGCGCATTTTTGAGCGCGATCGTCAGGCCGAACTGGCCGCCCATCCTCAGCCGCATGTTGTGGTGCTGACCGGCGCAGGCATCTCAGCGGAGTCCGGCATCCGGACTTTCCGCGCGGCTGATGGCCTGTGGGAAGAGCATCACGTTGAAGACGTTGCCACGCCCGAGGGCTTTCATCGCGATCCCGCGCTGGTGCAGCGTTTCTACAATGCGCGTCGTCAGCAGCTGCAGGAAGCCGACATCCAGCCTAATGCCGCCCATCTGGCGCTGGCGGAGCTGGAGCAGGTGTTAGGCGATAATTTCCTGCTGGTCACGCAAAACATCGACAACCTGCATGAGCGCGCAGGTAACAGCCGGGTGCTGCATATGCACGGTGAACTGTTAAAAGTGCGCTGTGTCACCAGCGGTCAGGTGATTGAGTGGACCGGCGATATCACGCCGGACGATCGCTGCACCTGCTGCCAGTTCCCCTCAGTGCTGCGGCCGCACGTGGTCTGGTTTGGCGAGATGCCGCTGGGTATGGAGCAGATTTACCAGGCGCTGGAACAGGCCGATTACTTCATTGCTATCGGTACTTCAGGCCATGTTTATCCGGCCGCGGGCTTTGTGCATGAGGCCAAACTGCAGGGCGCGCACACCGTTGAGCTGAACCTGGAGCCGAGCCAGGTGGGTAATGAATTTGCCGAACGGCATTACGGCCTGGCGAGTGAGGTAGTGCCGGAGTTTGTCCACACGCTGTTGCGCGGGCTGTATAAGTAGGCGGGGCGGCGATGGCCGCCCGAGGTTGCTGACAAAGTCTGCCACGGCCAGCTGTAAGACCGTGTATGCACAGGGAACACGGTCAGATCAGAAAGTTGCTTAAACCATCCATGGCCGCTCGTCCCGCGCGATTACGCACCTCATCCCTGAGGTGCGCCCGTTACCGGGCCAACGCGTTGCGTTGTTCAAAAACGCTCCCGGCGTTTTTTTCCGGGTGGCGGGACGCTTTCCTCTTCTGACCGTGTTCCCTGCGCTTTATGCTAATGCGTTGCTGCCAGGGTTACCCAGCTTTGGCTTTATCAGCAGTCTGCGGAGCGGCTAATGCCGCCCCTTTAATCAATTTTAACGGCCCGCTTTAAGCTGCTGGAACAGGGTTTCGTACTGAAGGCTGGCGTCGCCCACATCATCCTGCCATTCACCGTGCTTAATCACATCAGCAGGCGGATAGAGTGACGGATCGTTCGCCACGGCGGGTGGCAGCAACGCCTTTGCCGCGAGGTTCGGTGTAGGATAGCCGATAGTTTCCGCCACTTTCGCCGCGACGTCAGGACGCAGCAGGAAGTTAATCAGCTTCAGCGCGCCTGCCTTGTTCTTCGCGTTAGCCGGGATGGCGAGGTTATCCATCCAGAAAATGCCGCCCTCTTCAGGCCAGACGATCGCTAACGGCGTGCCCGCCTGACGTGCGACATACGCCGAGCCATTCCAGAGCATGCCCAGATTCACTTCGCCTTCCATATAGGGATTGCCCGGGTTGTCAGAGTTGAAGGCCAGCACATTGGGCATCAGCTTTTTCAGTTCCAGATATGCCGCTTTGATCTGCTCTGGATCGCGGGTATTGCCGGAGTATCCCAGCTTGCGCAGCGCCATCTGGAACACTTCGCGCGCGTCGTCAGTCAGCAGCAGGCTCTGCTTATATTCCGGCTTCCACAGATCGGCCCAGCGGGTCACACTTTTCACATCGATTTCGTCGGTGTTAACACCGATTGCCGTCGCGCCCCAGATATAGGGAATCGAATAGTCGTTGTTGGGATCGAACGGCTTGTTCAGCAGGTCGGGATCGAGGTTGCTGAAGTTGCTGAGCTGGCTTTTGTCGATCTTCTGCAGCATCCCTTCGTTACGCATTTTTGCCACGAAGTAGGTTGACGGCACGACCAGATCGTAAGCGCCATCTTTCCAGGTTTTCAGCTTGGCGTACATGCTCTCATTGGATTCATAGGTCGAATAGATCACTTTAATGCCGGTCTCTTTCGTGAACTGCTCCAGCAGCCCCGGCGGCACATATTCGGTCCAGTTGTAAAAATAGAGGGTATTACTGTTGTCTGCCTGCGCCACGTTCATACCCAGCAACAGCGCACCTGCCGCCAGCCAGTGAGATCGCTTTTTCATCCTCAATCCTCTTATTTATTTCTGTCACGCAGCAGCCACTGACTGGCCGCGACCAGCAGCAGTGACAGCAGCATTAAAATGGTTGCCAGCGCATTCACTTCCGGTGAGACGCCAACTTTTACCATCGAGTAGATCTTCAGCGGTAAAATCTCAAACGTCGGACCGGTGACAAAGGAAGAGACCACCACATCATCCATCGACAGGGTAAAGCTCAGTAACCATCCGGCGGCGACGGCTGGCATCGCCAGCGGCAGAATGATTTTGCGCAGGATGATGGTTTCACTGGCACCCAGATCTTTGGCTGCCTCCAGCATGCGCACATCAAAGCCTTTCAGACGTGAGTAGACAGTAATCACCACAAACGGCAGGCAAAATGTAATGTGGGAAAAGAGCAGTGACCAGAAGCCCAGCGAAATGCCCAGCAGCATAAACAGCACCAGCAGGGAGATAGCCATTACAATGTCCGGCGACATCATCACCACGAACAGCATGCCACTGACAAAGGGCTTGCCGCGAAAACGATAGCGAAAGAGAGCGACAGCGGTGAGTGCGCCGATCAGTGTGGCACAGCTGGCTGAGAGCACGCCCATGATCAGCGAGTGCTGCGCCGCCTGAATCAGACTGTCATTGTTCAGCAGCAGGCTGTACCAGCGGGTCGTGAAGCCCTGCCAGTTAATGCCAAAGCGGGAAGCGTTAAACGAATTCACGATCAGAATAACAATCGGTATATAGAACCAGGCGTAAATAATCGCCATAAAACTGCCGCGTAACAGGCGTGCCATCATCCTAAATCCACCTGGTTATTCAGCAGTCGCGCCGCGCGCCAGTAAATCAGCAACAGCAATCCCATCAACAGCGTCATTACAATGCTGGTGGCCGCGCCAAATGGCCAGTCGCGGATGTTAAGGAACTGACTTTTGATGACGTTTCCAATCAGCAGATTCTTTGCGCCGCCCATCAGATCGGCGACGTAGAACAGCCCCATCGCCGGGATCAACACCAGCAGACAGCCCGCAATAATGCCCGGCATGGTCAGCGGCAGAATGATACGGAAAAAGGTCTGCAGCTTACCGGCACCGAGGTCGCGCGCCGCTTCCAGCAGCGGTTTATCCAGCTTCTCCAGGCTGGAGTAGAGCGGCAGCACCATAAACGGCAGCAGAATGTAAATCAGCCCGAGGATCACCGCTTCCGGGGTATACATAATGCGAAACGGCTTATCGATCAGCCCCAGTGACAGCAGGAAATCATTCAGCCAGCCACGGGTGCTGAGGAAAATTTTCAGGCCGTAAATACGGATCAGCGAGTTGGTCCAGAAAGGCACAATCAACAGAAACAGCATCAGCGGATGCAGGCGCGGTGTAAGTTTTGTCAGACACCATGCAAAGGGATAGCCGAGCAGCAGACAGCCGATCGTGGCAATCAGCGCCATGCTCAGCGAGTGCAGCAGCACCTGCGCATAGAGCGGGTCGAGCAGCCGCGTGTAATTACTGAAGGTCAACACCGCGCTGACGAAATGTGCATCATCGCGCGTCAGAAAACTGGTGACAAAAATCATCAGGTTGGGCACAAAGACGAACAGTGTCAGCCAGCCGACAATCAGGGCGATGACCCCCTTCTGAAAACCATTACGCATCCGCTTCATAGGGCAGTACCACCTCCCATCCCGGCACCCAGCTCACGGCCATCTTCTGATTAAGCGAGTGATCAACGTCCGGGTCATCTTCATTAAAGAACTCGCTGACCGTAACCAGCTTACCGTTCTCCAGCTCTACCGCAGACTCCAGCGTCATGCCTTTGTAATTACGTTCGCGCACATAGCCAATCAGGCCATCTGATGCGCTGTCATCATGGATCTCCTGCACCCGCAGATCTTCCGGACGCAGCAGCACATGAAGCCGGTCACCCACGCTGACCGGGAAAGTACAGTGGATCTCGCACTCGCGTTCCTCGACCCGGGCCCGCACGTCTGGCGCGCGGTCGCTGGCGAGCACTTCAGCATCAAAGACATTAATTTCGCCGATAAAGCGGGCAACAAACAGGTTTTCGGGCTCTTCGTAGATTTCGCGTGGCGTACCGTCCTGCACGACCTTGCCGTTGCGCATGACCACGATGCGATCGGACATGGTCAGCGCCTCTTCCTGATCGTGGGTGACAAAGACAAAGGTGATGCCGAGCTTACGCTGCAGGGCTTTCAGCTCGTTCTGCATCTGACGGCGCAGCTTATAGTCCAGCGCCGAGAGGGATTCGTCCAGCAGCAGCACTTCAGGGCGATTGACTACCGCGCGGGCAATGGCCACACGCTGTTGCTGGCCGCCAGAGAGCTGATGCGGGCGGCGATCGGCAAAGCTTTCCAGCTGCACCATTGCCAGCGCGTCATTGACTCTGGTCGTTATCTCCGCCGCCGGGGTTTTCTGCATCCGCAGGCCAAAGGCGACGTTCTCAAATACCGTCATATGCGGAAACAGCGCGTAGCTCTGAAACACGGTATTGACGTGACGGTGTTCGGCCGGCGTATCAGTAATGTCCTGGTCATCAAGCGAGATACGGCCGCGATCAGCCGCTTCCAGCCCGGCAATCAGGCGCAGAATGGTGGTTTTGCCACAGCCCGACGGGCCGAGCAGGGTGATGAACTCACCGTGATGGATGGTCAGGTTAAAATCATCAATGATGGTCTTACCATCAAAAGCTTTACTGATGCCAGAAAGCGTAACCAGCGCCTGCTGTGCGCGTGTTTGCGTCATTTTAGTCTCAGTCTGTCTATGGTCGAACAGGTTACAGCACAGCCGCTCAGTGCAGCCAGCCAGCAAAGAGGGGCGGATGATACCTGAAAAATAAGGCATTGCCATGTTTTGCCCGCCTGGCCACGGCAATTCGACCGGCTGTTAACAACATTGCGAGGTTTGCCGCAACAATCACGTAATCAGGCGTTTTTTTCGGTCTTATTACTTTCCTAAAGGTCATCGACAGCGCTAACCTGTCTGCGAATGATTTTACGCAACGTTGTGACCGGCGGGTCTGTGAATAATACCGGACGGCACTTTTAAAGGATGGGATATGGAACAGTTACTTGAGCGCTTTTTAAGTTATGTGGCAGTTGAGACACAGGCTAAGCCGCAGGCGCGCCAGGTGCCCAGCAGTGAAGGGCAGTGGACGCTGGCGCGTCAGTTGCAGGAAGAGCTGCTGGCCCTGGGTTTTGTTGATGTCACCCTGAGCGATCACTGTTGCGTCATGGGCACGCTGCCCGCCAATGTTGACTGGCCGACGCCAGTTATCGGTTTCATCTCCCACATGGATACATCGCCTGATTTCACTGCGAAACATGTGAATCCACAGATCATCGAAGATTATCGCGGTGGCGACATTGCGCTGGGTAATGGCAACGAGGTTCTGTCACCGGTCATGTTCCCGGTGTTGCACAAGCTGATTGGGCACACGCTGATTACCACCGATGGCAAAACCCTGCTGGGCGCGGATGATAAAGCGGGTATCGCCGAGATCATGACGGCGATGGCGCAGCTGGCTAAAAGCGATACACCCCACGGCGCGATCCGCGTCGCCTTTACCCCTGATGAAGAGATCGGTCGCGGCACCTCACACTTTGATGTGGAGGCGTTTGCCGCCGACTGGGCCTATACCATTGATGGCAGCGATCTGGGTGAGTTTGAGTATGAGAACTTCAATGCCGCCTCGGCTACGGTCAAAATCGTCGGTAACAACGTACATCCAGGCTCCGCGAAAGGCGTGATGGTCAATGCACTGGAGCTGGCTAACCAGTTTCATGCGGCCGTCCCGGCCGGCGAAAAACCGCAGTACACCGACGGCTATGAGGGCTTCTTCCATCTGCATCAAATCAAAGGCAGCGTAGAGCACGCCGAGATGCTCTATATCATTCGTGACTTTGAAACAGAGAGTTTCGAACAGCGTAAACAGACGCTGCTGCAGATCGCTGCGGAGATCAACAAAACCCTGCATCCTGACTGCTCGGTCACGGTTGAGATCACCAACAGCTATCGCAACATGCGTGAAAAGGTCGAGCCGTTCCCGCATATCATTGACCTGGCTTTGCAGGCGATGCGTGACTGCGGCATTGAGCCCGTGGTGAAACCGATTCGGGGCGGCACCGATGGATCATCGTTGTCGTGGAAAGGGTTACCTTGCCCTAACATCTTTACCGGGGGCTATAACTATCACGGCAAACATGAGTTCGCGTCGCTGAATATCATGGCGAAGTCAGTGGAAGTGATTGTGCGTCTGTCAGAACTGGCAGCGCAGAAGAAAGATTAAATTTAAAAAGGCTCTCCTGCCATGACGGCAGGAGAGCCTGATTCAGCCGCAGCGCACTGTTACGCGCTGCGGGTTATTCCTCGCCGAAGTACCAGTAACCGGCATTCACCAGACCGGCGATCTGCGCCAGTACGGCCGGATCATCCAGCGCATCGCCCAGATCTTCCAGTGTGATGCGATAGTGATTCGCCAGGACTGCCATCACATCAGGGCGTGAACACTCAACCCGCTCACCATTGATATAAACAGCATCACCAATCGTCAGAACACGCAGGCCACCTAACCGGCTCAGGGCATCGCCCTGTTGCAGCGCATCATAAATTTCATCAGGCTGATAAGGCGGTTCCGGCGGCGCGACGTCGAGTTCGTGACGCGACTGCGAAATAAATTCGCCAAACCACTGAGCGAACTGTTCCGGCTGATTGACCACATCCAGCATCAGCTGACGCACGCCTTCGATCTCCTGCGGTAAAATTTCCGATGGGCAATCACGTGCAGGCACATCCGGATCGCTGAAGCGCAGGCTGCCCAGCTCATTGGCCAGGGCATAGTCCGCAAAGCCGCTGATTAACTCGCGACCGCTGGGGGCGCGAAAACCAACGGAGTAGTTCAGAGCGTTTTCCAGCGAGTAGCCTTCGTGCGGGAATCCCGGCGGAATGTAGAGAATATCGCCCGGCTCCAGCTCTTCATCGATGATGGCATCGAACGGTTCAACCTGCAGCAGATCAGGGTGCGGGCAGTGCTGTTTCAGCGCCACTTTTTCACCGACGCGCCAGCGACGGCGGCCGGTACCCTGAATAATGAAGACATCATACTGATCAAAATGGGGGCCGACGCCGCCGCCAGGCACAGCAAACGACACCATCAGGTCATCGACACGCCAGTCAGGCAAAAAGCGGAAAGGGCGCATCAGCGCGGCAGAGGGTTCATGCCAGTGATTGACCGCCTGAACCAGCAGTGACCAGTTGTTCTCTCCCAGATGATCATAGCTCTCAAACGGGCCGTGGCTGACCTGCCATTTGCCGTCCTGATGGCTGACCAGGCGACTGTCCACCTCGTTTTCCATTGCCAGTCCGGCGAGTTCATCCGGTGAAAGGGGATCGACAAAGTTTTTAAAACCACGCTTCAGCACGACCGGGCGTTTCTGCCAGTAGCGCTGAATAAAATCGGGCCAGTTAATATCGAGCTGATAGTCCATACAAGGGTTCCGCTTAGGGCTGTAAATGCCAGCAAGTATAACAGTCCTGAGGGTTTTCTACTCGCGGTGATGTTCGACTTCCTGGCGCTGAAAAACCACTTCCATACGTGTTCCGCCAAGCGCACTGCTGGTGGCGATAACATTGCCATCATACTGTTCCAGTATATCGCGTACTACCGCCAGACCTAAGCCCTGACCTGGCCGCAGCGTATCGGCACGCTGACCCCGGACAAACACTAAATCGCGCTTGCTCTCGGGAATGCCTGGACCATCGTCGTCAATATAGAGATGCAGTGCATTTTCGCTTTGAAAAGCGCTGACTTCGATAAACTCCAGGCAGTACTTGCAGGCGTTATCCAGTACGTTGCCCAGCACTTCCATAAAGTCATTCTGGTCGCCAATAAAGGACAGCTCCGGTGAAATATCCAGCGTAATCGCCACGCCTTTGCGCTGATAGACTTTATTCAGTGCCGAACAGAGCTTGTCGAGCAGACCGGAAACGGAATGGATATCGCGCTGCAGCGGATTGTGATCGGCCTGCATACTGGCGCGATGCAGGTAATATCCCACCTGCTGTGAAATACGACTGATCTGCTCCAGCATTACCGGCTCCGCCTGTTCTACCGTCAGTTCTTTGCCGTTGCGCAGCGATCGCAGGGTGCTCTGCAACACGGCCAGCGGGGTTTTCAGGCTATGGGTCAGATCAGAAAGGGTGGTGCGATAGCGGGTATAGCGCTGTCGCTCATTGGTCAGCAGCAGATTGAGGTTGCGCACCAGACTGCGCAACTCCTGCGGTGGATTATCCGCAAGATTTTCGCGCTGACTGGTTTCCAGTTCGCGCACCTGCTGTGTCAGCGTACCAATTGGCCGCAGACTCCAGTGCGCCGCCAGCCACAGCAGCGGAATAATCAGAATCAGGTTAGCCGCCAGCACATAGCTGAACCACGACCAGACCACATCAGAGTGCTGCAACTCCTGCGGAATAGAGTCGACCACCACGATGGTGAGCGCGGGCAGATTCGTCGTGGCATCGTAACGGTTAACGGCCACCGAATGGGTAAAGGTATCGTTGCTGTCAGTGTCCCAGTCATTAAGCCGTTGCCTGGCATTGAGATTATTGCCCATCGCGACCATGCTGGTGCGATTGCTGGTATCGATCTCGTAGAAGTCGGGCTTCAGCAGCCATTCCCGGCGGATTTTTTTGCGAATATCCGGCACGTCGCGTTGCTGCCACAGCAGCTTGCCGTGCTCATCGTAGATAAAGACCAGCGTCGGAAAATTCAGCGTCATGCGTTCCGGCTGCGCGATGGTGAGCCTGTTGTCATGCCATTGCGCCAGCGTAAAGAACAGATTGCTCTCGCCGCGCATCACCCGGTAGGTATTTTTATCGAAACTTACCACATAGCCAATCACCGCGACCATGCCGTAAGAGAGTGAGAGGAACAGAACTATCGCTGCGGAGGCCAGTAGAAAGCGGGCGCGCAGCGAAATAGGGCGGTAACGATTAAACCAGGACATGGTCAGAGATCAAAGCGGTAACCCTGGCCACGCACGGTGGCAATGACATCAGTAGGGTGCAACGCCAGAATCTTTTTGCGCAGACGCCCCATCAGGACGTCGATGGTGTGGCTTTCGCGCAGTTCAGCGTCAGGATAGAGCTGCAGCATCAGCGAGTCTTTGCTCACCACTTTGCCCGCGTTACGGATCAGCGTCTCGACAATGGTGTACTCAAAGGCGGTGAGTTTTACTGGCTCTTCATTCACCGTCAGCTCACGGCGTGAGAGATCCACCTGAAACGGGGCCACATCGATGATTTGCGACGCATGACCGCTGTTGCGGCGCATCAGTGCCTGCAGGCGTGCCGCGACTTCTTCGATATGAAACGGTTTAGTCACGTAGTCGTCCGCACCCGCTTCCAGCGCTTCGACTTTAGCCTGCCAGCCTTCACGGGCGGTCAGCACCAGAATTGGCTGACGCACGGCATCACTGCGCCAGCGACGAATCAGCGACATGCCATCTTCATCCGGCAGGCCGAGATCCACCAGCGCGATATCGGGAAGATGTTCGCGAAGAAAATAGTCAGCTTCTTTGGCGTCTTCGGCGGCATCGACCTGATGGCCCATGTCACGTAACTGGACGGCGAGATGATGGCGCAGCAGGGCATTGTCTTCAACAACCAGAACACGCATAGAAATTCCTTACACTCTGTTTGAGTCAACCTGCAGAAAGTATACGCGAAATGTATTAAACAAGATGTTAACGCAAACCGGACTGAGCCGGTCTGCGGCGGGCATTATTTCAGATCGTCAACCATCTGGATAGCGCGACCAATATAGTTTGCAGGCGTCATCTGCTTCAGACGCACTTTTTCCTCTTCTGGCAGCGCCAGGCTGTCGATAAAGGCCTGCATACCGGCAGCGTCCACGCGTTTGCCGCGCGTCAGCTCTTTCAGCTTCTCATAGGGCTTCTCAATGCCGTAACGACGCATTACCGTCTGGATCGGCTCTGCCAGCACTTCCCAGTTGTGATCCAGCTCGTCCAGCAGACGGTCACGATTCACTTCCAGCTTGGAGATGCCTTTCAGTGTCGCCTGATAAGCGATCAGCGCATAGCCCACGCCCACGCCGAGGTTACGCAGCACGGTGGAGTCGGTCAGGTCACGCTGCCAGCGTGAGACCGGCAGTTTGCTGGCCAGATGCTGCATGACCGCATTCGCCAGACCCAGATTGCCTTCGGAGTTTTCGAAGTCGATCGGGTTAACCTTGTGCGGCATGGTTGAGGAGCCAATTTCACCCGCAATCGTTTTCTGTTTGAAATGGTTCAGCGCCACATAACCCCAGATATCACGATCGAAATCGATCAGGATGGTGTTAAAGCGGGCGATACAGTCGAACATCTCAGCGATATAGTCGTGCGGCTCAATCTGCGTGGTGTAGGGGTTCCAGGTGATCCCCAGTGAGGTCACGAAGTTCTCGCTCAGCGCGTGCCAGTCAACTTCGGGATAGGCAGCAATGTGGGCATTGTAGTTACCGACTGCGCCATTGATTTTACCCAGCACTTCAATCTGCTTCAGCTGACGTAACTGACGCTCCAGACGGTAGGCGACGTTGGCCATCTCTTTACCCATGGTCGACGGCGTCGCCGGCTGGCCGTGGGTGCGGGAGAGCAGTGGAATGTCGCGGTATTCGCTGGCAAGACCTTTCACGGCGCTGATCAGCTGGTCCCAGTAAGGCAGGATCACGTCACGGCGGGCCGTTTCCAGCATCAGGGCATGCGACAGGTTGTTGATATCTTCAGAGGTGCAGGCGAAATGAATAAACTCAGAGACAGCATGCAGGGCAGGGATATCAGCCACTTTCTCTTTCAGGAAATACTCAACCGCTTTCACATCATGGTTGGTGGTGCGCTCAATCGTTTTGATGCGGGCGGCATCGTCTTCTGAAAAACCGGCGACAATGGCATCAAGGAAAGCGTTTGCGTCGGCATCAAATGCAGGAACTTCCTTGATCTCTGCGGTCGCGGCCAGTTTTTGTAACCAGCGAACTTCAACCTCAACGCGGAATTTCAGCAGACCGAACTCGCTGAAAATCGCACGCAGCGGGCTGACTTTATCGCCGTAACGACCATCGACAGGTGAGACGGCGGTCAGAGAGGATAATTCCATCAGTGCAACTCCTGATTCATTTAGCAGTGTTTTGCCGCACAGACTTAGTAAGTCAGTGGCAGCCGGGATAAGAGGGTTTTCGCTTCACGCAGCAAACGCTGACGCGAGAACATCAGTTGCAGTCGGCCACCGCCGACCTGCTGCCACAACACGGCAGCGCGAATACCGGCTAACAGAGTGGCGCGCACTTTACTCTGCACCTGCGTATTCTGCAGCACCGCAGGCGAACCGGTAACCTGAATACGCGGGCCAAGCGGGCTGATCACATCCACATAGATGCCAGCCATCGCGCTGAGGATGGTGTCTGACTCCAGTTCATAATGCGCCAGCTGGCGATCCAGCTGCGTGATGCGCTGTGCCAGCGTCGCCATGGCGGATTTACTGGCGCTGAGCTTGCGCTCCAGCACCATCATGCTGAGCGTGTAACGTGTCAGTTCTGCGCCGGCACCCTGGCGACTGCTACTGTTCAGCACCGCCATCAGGGTTTCAAGTCCGAGGCGCAGATTGGCTTCATTATTGCCGAACACCGCCAGCGTGGAGCCAGGATTCAGGTCCAGTACGCTGCGCAGCGACACGGTCAGCGCCTCAGGCTGGCAATGACCCTGCTGAGCCAGCTGCTGCACCAGATGGGCGGACTGACAGATGCCCGCCAGCGCCAGCGTGATTTCCTGATAATTTTTCGCCACGGTTACTCCTGTTTACGCGTCATCAACGCGGGATGAGCCCGCTTACTCCGCCACTAATGGCAGACGCTGTTCGATAATACCGCCACCGAGGCAGACGTCGCCAAGGTAAAAGACCGCAGACTGACCTGGCGTGACTGCAGCCACCGGTTCGTCGAAGCGCACAGCAATCCGATCGTCGCCCTGTGGAATAATCTCACAGGGAATGTCGGTCTGACGATAGCGGGTTTTCACGGTGCAGCGCAGTGGGGCGGTGATTGGCTGACGATCAACCCAGTGCAGCTGCTGCGCAATCAGGCCAACGGACATCAGACGCGGATGATCGCCACCCTGGGCGACAATCAGACGGTTACGCGCCACGTCTTTGTCGACCACATACCAGGGATCATCTTTGCTCTCTTTCAGGCCGCCGATACCCAGACCTTTACGCTGTCCCAGCGTATGGTACATCAGCCCCTGATGTTCACCGACGATCTGGCCTTCCGTGGTTTCGATTTCGCCAGGCTGAGCCGGGAGATAGCGCGCCAGGAAGTCGCGGAATTTGCGCTCGCCGATAAAGCAGATGCCGGTCGAGTCTTTTTTCTTCGCGGTGATCAGGTCCAGCTGTTCCGCAATGCGGCGCACTTCCGGTTTTTCCAGCTCGCCGACCGGGAACAGGCTCTGAGCAATCTGTTCGTGGCTCAGCGTATAGAGGAAGTAGCTCTGATCTTTGTTGCCATCCAGACCGCGTAATAGCTGGCTCTGGCCGTCAACGTCCTGACGACGTACGTAATGACCCGTGGCGATGAAATCTGCGCCCAGGTCTTCCGCCGCGAACTCCAGGAACGCTTTGAATTTGATCTCTTTGTTGCAGAGGATATCGGGGTTAGGCGTACGGCCCGCTTTGTACTCTTCGAGGAAATGCTCAAAGACGTTATCCCAGTATTCCGCAGCAAAGTTAACTTTATGCAGCTTCATACCGAGCTTGTCGCACACAGCCTGCGCATCCGCCAGATCGTCCGCGGCGGTACAATACTCCTCGCCATCGTCCTCCTCCCAGTTCTTCATGAACAGGCCTTCAACCTGGTAACCCTGCTGCTGCAGTAACCAGGCGGAAACGGAAGAATCGACGCCGCCGGACATACCGACGATCACTTTTTTCTGGCTGTTGTCAGACATGACACGCTCGCATTACGATAAAAAAACAGGCGGCGCATTCTATCATGCAGAAGGCAGGCGCGCACCCTCGTGAAACGGCCACTGGAACGGGCTGACCAGATGTAGCGGGTAGCGCGTGCCCTGTTGCCACAGGCGTACACTTTCAGCAACCAGTGGCGAACGCAGGTTAGAGGCAGTGAGAATCTGCGCTGGCGGCAGCCACCAGCAGCAATCGATGTCGCTGTCCTGCGGCTGAGTTGGCGCTTTTTCCGCCAGATCGACGCCAAACAGAAAACGCACAAAAGGCGTACTGTCAGGCGCGATCCACTGGTTTATTCCGATGAAATAGTGCATCGACGCCACAATGCCGGTTTCTTCACAGAGTTCGCGTTCGGCAGCTTCCAGCAGCGTTTCATCCGCTTCGAGATGTCCGGCAGGCTGGTTCCAGGTGGCACGACCGTTGATCGTCTCTTCAACCACCAGCAGTTCACCCTCTGCCTGAACCAGACAGGCGACAGTAACATGAGGTTTAAACATCACTTCTCCGCAATTGTTAACCTGAGGTTATAAAAAATCGATATTCAGGTGGGGTTTTCGCTGATTTCACGCCACGTACCCGGTGCCAGATCGTCGAGCGAATAGCTTCCCATGGCGTAGCGAATTAACCGTAAGGTGGGAAAGCCGATATGCGCAGTCATCCGGCGCACCTGACGATTACGGCCTTCATATAGTGTGACTTTCAGCCACTGCGTCGGGATGTTTTTACGTTCACGGATCGGCGGATGACGCGGCCAGAGCCATGCCGGCTCAGCCACTTTCTCTATGCCCGCGGGCAGGGTCATGCCATCTTTCAGATTAACCCCGTCCCGGAGAGGCTGAAGATCCGCCTCCTGTGGCGCGCCTTCCACCTGCACATAATAGACCTTACCTGTGCGTTTGCCGGGCTGCGTCAGTGCGGCCTGCAGGGCACCATCGTTGGTCAGTACCATCAGACCTTCGCTATCACGGTCAAGGCGACCTGCGGCATAAACGTCTGCGACGCTGACAAAATCTTTCAGGGTGCGGCGGCCCGCTTCATCGGTGAATTGCGGCAAAACGTCGAACGGTTTGTTAAACAGAATGACACGTCGTGGAGCAGCAGGGCGGGCAGGCGCACGTCGCACATCACGCGTCGGGCGGCTGAATCGTTTATCCTGGTGAATTCGTTGAGTTGTTTTTCGCATGGGCTTTGCAGTCAGAAACATTCGGCGCATTATAACGTGAAATTGCGGTGATTGGCGTGACGGAAATATTCAAGTAGTATTGACGCGCATCTTACAAATCATTAACAAACGCCCAGGAGAGGTTAATGGAAAGCAAAGTAGTAGTTCCGGCGGAAGGTCAGAAAATCACCCTGAATCAGGGCAAGCTTACAGTGCCAAACAATCCGGTCATTCCTTACATTGAGGGTGACGGTATCGGTGTTGATGTTTCCCCGGTGATGCTGAAAGTCGTCGACGCGGCGGTGAAGAAAGCCTACAACGGCGAGCGTAAGATCTCCTGGATGGAGATTTACACAGGTGAGAAGTCAGTTGAACTCTACGGTCAGGACGTCTGGCTGCCACAGGAAACGCTCGACTTAATCAAAGAATATCGCGTGGCTATCAAAGGCCCACTGACCACCCCGGTCGGCGGCGGTATTCGTTCACTGAACGTGGCACTGCGTCAGGAGCTTGACCTCTACGTCTGCCTGCGTCCGGTACGTTACTACAAAGGCACGCCAAGCCCGGTTAAACGCCCTGAAGAGACCGACATGGTGATCTTCCGTGAAAACTCCGAAGATATCTATGCGGGTATCGAGTGGAAAGCGGGCTCTGCTGAAGCGGACAAAGTGATCAAGTTCCTGCGCGAAGAGATGGGCGTGAAGAAAATTCGCTTCCCTGAGCAGTGTGGTATCGGCGTTAAGCCGTGTTCAGAAGCGGGTACCAAACGTCTGGTGCGCGCGGCAGTGGAATACACCATCACCAACGATCGTGATTCACTGACCCTGGTTCACAAAGGCAACATCATGAAGTTCACTGAAGGCTCTTTCAAAGACTGGGGATACCAGTTAGTGAAAGAAGAGTTCGGCGGCGAACTGATCGACGGCGGCCCGTGGATGAAGTTCAAAAACCCGAACACTGGCAAAGAGATCATCGTGAAAGATGTGATTGCTGATGCGTTCCTGCAACAGATCCTGCTGCGTCCGGCAGAATATGACGTAATCGCCTGTATGAACCTGAACGGTGACTACATCTCTGACGCCCTGGCGGCGCAGGTTGGCGGTATCGGTATCGCACCAGGCGCTAACATCGGTGACGAATGTGCGCTGTTTGAAGCAACTCACGGTACAGCACCTAAATATGCCGGTCAGGATAAAGTGAACCCAGGTTCAGTGATCCTGTCTGCAGAAATGATGCTGCGTCACATGGAGTGGTTCGAAGCGGCTGACCTGATTGTTAAAGGTGTTGAAGGCGCTATCGCTAACAAGACCGTGACTTACGATTTCGAACGCCTGATGGATGGCGCTAAACTGCTGAAATGTTCAGAGTTTGGTGACGCGATCATCGAAAATATGTAATGTCTGCTTAAGCCCACATCGCGTTAAGCGCGATGTGGGCTTTTTTTATGCCTGCTTTTCACGCTTTTCCCTTCTCTTCGCATCCTCTCCTCAGTCATAACGTATTCAGCATTGATGCTCTTACTAAGGCAATTAACAGGTGTTCAGTATCCCCTTCAATGTATGAATGAATGACTTTTCATTATCAACATCCTGATAAATTCTTACCTGCGACTGAGTATTTTAATATTTCTGCAAATTGCATTATCTGATGCCACTACAAAAGAAACTGTGAACGCAAAACTGGCATCTGTTTATGACTGAATATCGTTACTGTAATACCTCACTCATAAGGAGGATTTATGGACGCTAATTATACAAAAGACGCGATTTATATCTGTCGCCTGATGTTTGGGCAGGCTGTGCTGGAATTATTAGCAGATAATCAGCCGGTCACTAACCGCGCACTGGAAGAAAAAATAAAGGTAATGTTACCTGATGCGCAGCCTGCGCTGATTTATACTGTCGCTCTTGATCTGTTGAACGACACGCTCTGTTAATAATCCCTGCTTCAGGTCACTGCCCGGCATTGACGGTGATGCGCCAGGCTCTGCGCGTTTCACAGAATTCATTTTTGTAATCTGTGCCGCAAAATAAACAGTTCAGCATGATCCCGCTGCCGCAGGGGTGTACTCTTCTGCCGATACACAGGGAGAATATTATGGATGATGAGGCTGTAAGTGATGCCATTGCGGCATGTCGCCTGCTGTTTGGTCAGGCTGTGATGGAAATAGTGGCTGAGGATAAGCCGGTAACCCGCGAGGCCATCACTGAAAAAATTCACCGCATGTTCACCGGCATTGAACCTGAACCCGTTATGAGACTGGCCATCAGCCTGCTGAAAAATAGCGCCAGCTAATATAACGGGAATGTAACCACCACGTCAGGCCGCTATTCGCGGCCTTTTCTCCTTCTTTACGCTGACACTTCAGCACAGGTTTTGTTAAATCAATCATCAGGCTGATGCGTCAGGCATTTTCACTTGCCTGAAAAGCGCCGATCGGCTTTCAACAATACGGCGGCCATGGAACCAACCTCAATCTGCGCTGACTAATTTGCTGACTTATGCCGTTACGTTAACGCTTCAGAGGCGTTAATTGTGCGAGTCTCACTTTTATTCAGCCAGAACGGCGTAGCCTGTGCGCAGAGGATGTCAGACATGCGGGTTTTAATTATTTGTCGGGATAATATTGGCGATACCTTGCTGACCACGCCGCTCATCAGTGCGCTGGCGCAGTCGGGCCAGTATCAGGTCGATGTACTGACCAACAACTACGCTGCGCCTGTGTTGCAGCATAATCCCGATATCCGGCAGCTCTTCTATTACACCAAGTTGCATCACCGTGAGACAGGACAGGGACAACTGGCCTGTGTGTTACAGCGACTGAAGCTGATGCTGAATCTGAAAAAGCAACGTTACGACATAGTGATTCTGGCCAAAAGCCGCTGGGATCAGCATGGCCTGAAGTGGGTTAAAATCGTGCGTCCCGCCAGAGTGATCGCGCTGGGGCAGCAGCCGCATCCGCTGATCAGCGATTTACTGCCGCCGCCCAGCCAGTCACCCTGTCATATCAGCGAAACCCTGTTTAGCCTGGGACGGGATTTGCATCTCAGCGCCACCGCGCCAGGCAAACTGACGCTGCGGCCGGATGGGGCTATAGCGGCCAGCCTGCGAGACACCTGCGCGATTGATTCTGCTCTTCCGGTCTATGCACTCCAGATCAGCGCGCGTAAGCCGAGCCAGCAGTGGGACGCCGCCCGATTTGCCGGGCTGGCTGAGAAAATTGCGGCGCATCATCCCTGCCAGATCATGCTGCTCTGGTCACCTGGCAGCCGCGATAATCCGCGTCATCCGGGGGATGATGAAAAAGCGCGTGAAATCATGGCACTCTGTCCGCACCTGCCGATAAAGGCGGTAGCGACTACCAGCCTGCCACAGCTGATTGCAGCTATGTCGTTATGTCAGGGGCTGGTGAGCAGTGATGGCGGGGCAATGCACATCGGTGCCGCACTGGGCCTGCCGGTGGTGGCGCTGTTTGGCGACAGCGATCCGGCGTGCTGGCATCCGTGGCAGGTTAACTATCAGGTGCTGCAACCGGTGTCACGTGAGGTCAACGCGCTAAGCAGCCGCGAGGTCTATGACGCCTTCGTCCATACGATTATTCAGTAATCTGCTTCAGGCCAGCGTCCACTGCTGGCCGCTTCACACAGCATCGCGACCGTTACAGGACAATATCCGCCTGATGTAAACCGCTTTATCAGTGTCATACGCCGCGGGTGGGTCGCCGGAAAATAGCGGGCATCATCATAATGCTCAGAGCAGACGTTGAACGTGGCGAAAAAATCATTCATCAGAATCGCGAACTCTACCTCATTCAGCGGCAGCTGCTGCAGATGAAAACCCGCCCGATCCACTTTCCGGAACCCGCCCAGGGCGGTTGGCTGATTGTGGTATTCAATCAGCGCGATAATGGCTTGTGAAAGATCGTTCATTACCCCACCAGTTTCTCCACGGCCTGCCCGACCTCTTCGGCCTTAATCGACGCCATCGGGTGCTGTGTCGCCGTTTTATCCGGGCGATGAATAACGATGTGACGATCGCTGTCCTGACAGGGGCCGGTATAGCGCGGATTGGCGGTGGAAAACAGGCTGACTGTTGGCGTCTGCGCGGCCACGGCGATGTGCAGCGGACCGGTATCACCGGTGACCAGCACATCCAGCGTGCGGATCAGGTTAATCAGGCCGCTGAGATTCGTTTTACCCGCCATCGGTGTTATGCGCGCGCGGCAGTGCAGCGGCAGGCTTTCGATAAATTGTTTCTCAAGAGGCTGCTCAGCAGCGGTACCGGTAACAATAATTTCAGCATCAGGCCAGCGTTCGAGCAACGCGGTAGCCAACTGACTGAAAGAGGCCAGCGGCCAGCGGCGAATATCTTTTGATGCGCCTAACTGAAAACCGATACGGCGATGGCTGGCCGTTGCAGCAGGGCGGCTATTTACCCCGGGCAGATGCATCCGGGTCTGCTCTGTCTCTGCGCCCAGCACTTCAATCAGCTTCAGCTTACGCTTGATGGTATGGTCGTCGAAATAGCCTGAATAGTGATCAAGATATTTATTCAGCACAGGGGATTCGCTGCCGTAATGATCGCGCACAATCGCCTTACTGCCGGTCAGTACTGAACTCATAATATCGTAGGGAAAGTGGGCGTGTAATATTACTGACAGGTCAGGTTTCTGGCGACGCAATTTGAAAAATAGCGGCAGGAAATTAGCCACTTTGTTATCCCAGATATAGATCTTATCGAACCAGTTATAACGGCTGACCAGATCCTTATTTTTCTTGCTGGAAACCAGAATAAATTTACTGCTGGGAAAGCGATTTTTCAGGCTCCAGATAGCCGGCGTATTCATCAGAAAATCGCCCAGTGCCGTAGTGGAGTAAATCACTACTGTGCCAGGGGTCAGCGCCTGAAGGGCCTGCGGTGTTGTTCTGCCTGAAAATCGAGAATAAAGCGTTAAAAGTCGGTCTATCAGATAAATCTTTTTTTTCTTCACGTCTGAATTCTCTTGAACGTATCAATAATATTAAACAAATGGTGTTGTGCATTATTAGAGAATATTCTTACGTCTAAAGTTCAGCAGGGGGAAATGTTTTTTATTGGTCGTAGAATATTTGTTTAAACTGTTTCCACAATTTTAGTGTTGTTTATTCAGGGTATATATACAGAATTGTGTAAAAGAGGTAGGCAATTTTCGAAAAGAGTTGGGATGATTCTTATAATAATAATATTTCAGGATTTTTTTAATCCCGCCCTTAATTACTAGCAGGTTAACTATTAGTGCATTTATTTTACGGGGGCTATTGAATATAAAAGAAACAAACCCCGGCACGTGTGCCGGGGCAGGGTATTACGACTGAGGCTGACCCACCGGGCCTGAACCCAGGGTACCGCCCGGTGATGACTGGCCGCTTGGCGCATGAGGACGGCCATCTTCTTTAATCGCGTCGCTCTTATGCGAGCAGCCCGCCAGAGAGGTTAAGGTCGCTGCCACCAGCAGCAAAGCAGGAATCGTTTTCATGAGGTCACCTTGATGTTGTCAGAAAGAGAACGTAATTAAGACTGGAGACTCACCGTGCGCTGGCCTGTAAAGGCTTATCTTTCAGATATTTCTCAGCATGCGGTCAGCTAAAGCCAAAAAAAACGGAAGCCAGTGGCTCCCGTTCTGTTGACGTGTGGCGGTATTACTTGCGACCCAGCAGGAAGCCGATAAATACGCCAACGCCTGCAGCAATGGCCAGACCGGCAGCAGGATTGGACTGAACCTGATCGCGAATGGTCTCAGCAGCATCACGTGCAGCATAGCTTGCCTGGTTGGTGTAACGACGCGCTGCGCCTTTAGCCTGATGCTCAGATGAACCGGTTGCTGCACCCCATTGTTCCTGAACTGCGCCAGCGGCTTCTTTTACTTTATCTTCGATTTTTCCTGACATTTAAATGCTCCTTGGTTTTGAGTAAGACTCTCAAAGCGTAGCAAAGATAGTGAGTTCTGCTCCGCCAGCGCCCGATAAGGTGCTAAAAAATCATTTCTGGCTGTTAATGGCGCTGCGTTTGCGGCCCCGCCATTTCCTGTCTAGCCTTTTGAGAAGAGAGTCACAGCCGGAGGAGAAATGATGAAACGTGATGCACTGAATGATGATGACTATGATGAAGTCTGCCGCGTTATTGGCGATGCAGTCATTGTGCTGATGGAGCGCGGTCATGATACCCGGCGTGGCGAAATCTATGACCTGCTTAAGCGGACCCGTCAGCAGCGCGCCCACAGTGAACGGGATGAGCAGCGAATGCTGGATCACGCTATCCGGCTGGTTAAGCCCGACGTTTAGCGAATGTGGAAGCATTGCGCTACTGCAGCAGCACGCCCTGAATCAGGCTGACCTCAACAATCTCCACTTCATTTATTTTCAGCGCCTGCATATACCCTTCCACCAGTAACAGATTACTCACGTCCGTGGCGCGATAGTCGCCAGACAGTTCACTGTCGCCTTTCCAGACCTGCTGTTGCGAGAGCTGGCTCAGGGTCGCCAGCGTATAGCGGTTGGGTTTGCCCGGTAACTGATTGCGAATCGAAAAAGCGTGTACGCCTCCGATTCCAATCACCCGACGACCGGCCACATCCTGTTTGATTTGCGGGCTGACTTCGTTAGTCGCGTAAAACTGCACAAAACGCAGCACCGACTGCCGCCAGGAACCAATCGGGTTGGGCGATTCAGCTTCCGGGCTGTTCTTCAGCACCGTCAGGATAAAGTTTTTCAGCGTCACTGAGGCCAGTCTGCCCTGATAGATATCCGCTACCGGCTTGCCCGCCTGCTGTCGCCATGCCGTCATCTGCATTGACCCACCGCCAATATCCCAGACCAGCAACTGCTCATTCCGGACCATTGGATCTTTAAGCGCGGCTCTGGCAGAAAGAAAGCCGAGCGCCGCTTCCTGCTGCTGCGAAATAGTGCTGATTTGCGCACCGCTCTGGCGCTGCAACTGTTCAATGACAGCCTGACCGTTGCTGGCGTTGCGAAACACCGCCGTCGCCACGCCGCTGATTCGCTGGGGGTGAAAGCGTTGTGCGTGCGCCACTAGCTGCTGCAGTGCGGCGGCACCTTCATGGGCTATCGCCTGGCTAAGCTGGTTATCCACTGAATGGGCTAATGCGTCATTCCAGGCCACGGCGCGCTGATCCTGATACAGCATTTTTTCGATACGCTGCTGGCAGACATTGACGCGCGCCACGGCAATTTTGGTCGTACCGGAACCGATATCCAGACCGGCGCGAATTTGCTGACAGCGATCGGCCTGGGCCGATGCGACAAAAAACAGCGAGTAGAACAGCGTAAAAACAGACAGCGCAGCAGAACGCATAGCGACTCCGGGGACAGAGGGGATCAGAGTGAACGGGTGGCGATGCAGGTCGGGTAGACGCTCACCAGGAAATGACGCAGATGGTCAAAACACCATTCGGCGTCATCGGCCTGCGGACAATAGAACTGGATGGTAATTTTTTCGTAATCGCGCTGACGCTGATGCAGCGGCGACCAGCTCCAGTCGAGTACCGAACGGGCATAGTTGATCAGTGTCCCGGCGGGCAGTTGATGTTGCTGCTCCTGTCCGGTCAGGTAATGGTAAAAGCTCGCTTCCAGTTGCAGGGCTTCCTGGTGGCCGTGCTGCGGCAGATCGGGACGAAAAGCCACATCGATAAAACCACAGACCGCATCTTCCTGCTGCTGCCAGTCACAGGCCAGGGTCATAAAAAGCCCCTCCTGCAGATTAACCTCTTCGACCAGTCGCCGCAGATTCGCTGAGCGATTCAGCACGACGATCTCTTCAAGGCGATCGGTTTCCAGCGTCAGATCAAAACCACAGGGATTAACCGAGCCATCCGCATTGCGCGTAGCGGGGAAGGGGAAGTCGATATAACCGTTGTTATCCAGACGCTTTTCCATTGGTGAGCCCTGCTGCCTGACGTTTCCTGACAATAAACTATCTGGCAGCTGGATTCATCCCTTATGGACAGGTCCAGGTGATTTGAGTGTCCTGGTAAGGATTAATCAGGCGGAACTGCTTATCTGACAGACGCTGCGCATAATAGCCTTCGCGCGTTACGGCGGAGGGGACATATCTGAATCGATCCAATGACTGTAGCGGGCCACTGTTTACGCTGACATTGTCCCGTGTCACGGTGAAGCTGTTAACCAGGTCAAAAATCACGCCCTGAGTCTGTCCCATCGACTGACCATAAATTGTCGAGACCTCACCCGGACATTCCACCCCTTTCGGGCCAGATGAACATCCAGTCACCATCGCGATGAGGATTAAAATGCTGAGTCGCATCATGATTTTCTACCTGCTTCAATCCCTGGGAGTGTTGTGGCGCAGAGTCTATCCTGTTGCACCACCAATCACTTAATTATAGCAGTTTCCGCTACGCTTCCTGTTTGTGATTTGTTTAATCGTTAAGCAACAGGAATGTAAAGGGGTGACTTTGCTTATCAATAAACGTTATTCTTGGCTCCTTTGCGCACCACTTAGGCAAATCCAGGGATAAATGATGAAAGAAGAAGAAGCAAGTCTAATGATTATTCGCCACGCGATTGACGAGCTGGAAGCCGATAAGAAGCAACAGGTGCTCGCCTGCTCAGCGAATATTCGTGCAGCCATGCAGGCTTATGATAGCGAAAATGCCGGGCTGGCGCTGATGTTAGTGGCCGCCGAGGTGGCCGCCGAATAGTCACAATCCGGTCAGGCGGGCACGCTGTCAGTCTGGCTGGATTACTTTATTTTTTCTCAACTTTCAGGTTTTTTCGCACACCGATTCCACCTTTTAATGGTCTCAGTCACGCTCGCCTCATGCCTCTCCTCTGGTTTTTATATGTTAAGCTAAGAAAATTCTCAATGAAATCAGTGGAGACACAGCATGAAGGCAGCGTTAATTGCTCTGGGCCTGCTGGCCTGTCATATCGCACCCGCCTGGAGTGAAACCGAATTTCAGCTTAACTGTCCTGGCCGGCCGACCATGACAGTTTCGCGTGCCGAATATGGTTTAACTACCCTGATGTGGCCGGAAAATCACTTCCAGATTGCTGCCGGTCAGCAGCGAACCCGCTTAGAAGCGGGCGATCAGGTGGCGATTACCCGCTTTCGCAATGGCGATCAGCTGATTGTGAACCAGCGCAGCCAGGCAACCTTCTTTGTTTACCGCGACAGCGATAAACTGCTGCCCTGCAGCCGCAGCGAAAAACGCGATGTGGATGCGCTGACCCTGGAGCGTTACGACGATCGCCAGCGTTCCGACAGTTAACCCCCCTGGAGCCACTATGCAACCTGAGATTACCGACAATGTTACTGCGCAGGATCTGGATGAAGTCAGGCTGGCTCTCAATGCCTTCAACAGCAAATTTATTGATGTGAATATGATCAGGTCAATTGGCGTGTTTATCCGTGATGAGCAGGGTAAAAAGCTGGCCGGACTGACCGGCTCAACGACCGGTAACTGGCTGCGGATTGATATGCTCTGGGTAAGTGAGGCGCTACGCGGGCAGGGGGCAGGCAGCAGGCTGATTCAGGCTGCCGAGCAGGAGGCGCGGGATCGCGGCTGCCGCTATGCACAGGTGGATACCGCCAGTTTTCAGGCGCGGCCGTTTTATGAAAAACTCGGCTATACCCTGCGGCTTACGCTGGCGCACTACATTGATCATCATCAGCGGCACTATCTGACCAAAGAACTGTAATCAGAACAGCGGATTTTCCCGCAGATCCAGGGGATGCTGTTCAGCTTCATCAATGGCAGCCAGCCAGCTTTGCAGCGTCACTTTTTTCCAGGAAAGATGCCCGCGCGTGGTACTCATCAGCACCACATCGGGCCGCAGCGAGCGGTAGAATTCCAGCGTCTGACTCAGCTCAGCCGGATTACTGTCCGGCACCAGCACCGTGATCCAGTTGTCATGAGAACGGGTCACGGTATCGCCGACAAACAGGTAGGTCAGCCCCAGCGGCGAGGTATAGAGAAAGCTGCAACTGCCCGACGTGTGCCCGGGCGTCGGCAGCAGATGGAAATCGCCGAAGTGCGTCTCCGGCTGCGAAAAGGTGTCATCAGGCTCCGCAAAACGGCTGATGGGGCCTAATGAGCGGCTGTGGCAGTAGAGCGCGCTGCTGAAACGCTGCTGGATCACCGCCGCACCAGGCGCGGATTCGTGCCAGTGGGTCAGATAGTGACGGATCACGCCGCCGGTATCGGCAATCACTTCATGATCGAGCGGGTTTTCTACGCGGCCAATCAGCAGATTGCCGCGCGGGTGACGCAGCATAAAGCCATGCATCATCAGGTCATTAACGGCATCTTCCACCGGGAATTCCGGGGTTGAGATCCACAAATCGTCATACAACGGCTTCAATGTCGATCTCCTGAAACACTCTCTAATCCCGCAGGACGGGATGCCCGGTCGCCTGCAAATGGGCGTTGCCCTTACTGACCGCTAATCGTGCGCTGGCGCCCAGCGGCAGTGTAACGGTATCAGCTGCATGACCAAAATCTAATCCACAGATCACCGGCAGACCGGTAGTGTCACGCACGCGCTGCCAGACGGTATCGAAGTCAAAGCCATTGTCATAGTCCGACAGGGCCGTGCTGGTGAAGCTGCCGGTGACGATTGCCCGCTGTCGCGCCAGAATGCCGCTCTGCTCCAGCTGAATCAGCATGCGTTCAATGCGGAACGGATGCTCATTCACATCTTCTATCACCAGAATGCCGTTCTCAATCTGCGGCATCCACGGCGTGCCGATCAGCGAGCAGATCATCGCCAGGTTTCCGCCCCACAGCGTACCCTGCCAGTCGCCCTGGTCTGGCGTTTCGCTCTGCCATTTCACCTCTACTGTAGGTGATGTCAGTGCCTGCCAGAAGTGGTGCAGGGTAAATTCAGATAAGGTCGCGGCACCGAAGTTACCGGCCAGCATCGGTGCACTGAAGGTAATCAGGCCAACCTGTGCCAGCAGCGCCAGCTGAATGGCGGTGAAGTCGCTATGGCCGCACAGCGCCAGCGGCTGATTCAGCAGGCGGCGTTGCAGGCCAACATAGTCGATGGACGCCAGTAACCGGCTGGCCCCGTAACCGCCGCGCACCGCCAGCACTACGTCGGGCAGCGTAGTAAGGCTGGCAAGCTGGTTGATATCCGCAAGGCGTTCTGCGTCCGTTCCGGCGAAGCGCTGAAAACGGCGGGTGATCACCTGCTCGTTCTCCACCTGATGGCCCGCCGCACGCAGTCGTGCAATGCCCTGCAGCGCCGCAGGCTGATTATGACAGTAACCGGAGGGGGAGATAAGACGAACTGAACGTGAAATCATCATACTTTCCTGCTGTTAGCGCTCATGACTGACGGCGATGATGGCGAAAAGCCCCGCTGAAGTCACGGTGCGCGCCACATAATCATGTATTTAGGATAAACGGTAATTTTGCTCTCAGGCTGCCTGGGTATGATAGCATTCGCCACAACCGCGATGAGACGAAAAATTGCTGAAAATCCGACACCTTATACTATCGGCTTTACTCCTGACTGGCTGTGCCAGCGAGCCACCGCACCATGCCGTTAAGCAGCGCAACACGCCGTTAACGCAGGCACCGCCTTCCAGCGTCAATGGAACCTGGGCCATGTTTACCGAAGATGCCGCCAGTCATTATGGCGTTGATGAGAAGTTGATCAGCGCCATTATCAGTGTCGAATCGGGTGGAAATCCGGGCGTAGTAAGCCGTTCCAATGCGGTCGGGCTGATGCAGATTAAAGCGTCGACCGCGGGACGCGAAGTCTATCGCACGCTGGGCCGCCGGGGTCAGCCGTCGAATGCCGAGTTGCGCGATCCGGCCAAAAATATTGATATCGGCACCGCCTATATCCGCATCCTGCAGGACTCTGCGCTATCGGGCATCCGCGATCCGCTGACCCTGCGCTACGCCACCATCGTCTCTTATGCCAACGGTGCCGGTGCGCTGCTGCGAACATTTTCCCGCGACCGCGATCGGGCCATTGCGATGATCAACGCCATGTCACCGGATGAGTTCTATCAGCATGTGCAGAACAGGCATCCGGCGGCGCAGGCACCGCGCTATCTCTGGAAAGTCACCACCGCTTACCGCACCATCTGACCGGTTTTGACTACGCCTGCGGCGTGAGCAGCAGTCGCGCCGTGGGATAGTCAATAATCAGCACCTTGATATAACCGCCCAATAGCGCACCGCGAATCGCCTGCGCTTTCTCCCGTCCGCCAGCCAGCCCGACGACCTGCGGGCACTGCTTCACCTGCGCCAGCTCCATTCCGATCACCGGATCTTCTTCCGCTTTCAATACCGGCTGGCCGCAGGCGTCAAAATAGTGCAGGCAGATATCACCGACCGCACCCCGTGCCGCCAGCGTCTGCAGCATTTTGCCGTCGTAGTAGTTGCCAGAATTGCGCAGCAGCGCCGACGGCTCCAGATCGCCGATGCCGACAATCGCCAGATCGACCTGCTCAAATTTACTCAGCACCTCGGCAACCTCGGCATTGGCCGACAGCCGCTGGCGATCGCTGACCGAATGCTCAATCGACTGCGACGGCAGCAGCCAGGCGGGGCAGTTCAGCAGCGCTGCCAGATTCTGGGTCAGAATGGTGGCCTGCACATTGCCGTTGGCGCCGACGCCGCCCAGCAGCTGGATCACGCCTTTACAGGCGCTGTTGAGCGGATGCAGCGCATCCACCATCGCCCGGATGGTGCCGCTCCACGACGAAATACCAATCAGCTCATCGTTGCGCAGCCGGGTCTCCAGATAGTGAGCGGCCGCCGATCCAATCGCCTGTTTAATCTGCAGCGGGGACGCCTGATCCGGCACATCCACCACAATCGCCTGCGGCAGGTTGTAGGTCTGCTCAATCGCCTTTTCCAGTTCCGGATAGACGTTGGCCGGTGGCACCACGCTGATCTTGACCACACCCTCTTTCACGCTGCGATTAAGAATGCGTGAGACAAACGACTGCGATAGGGTCAGCGACTGCGCGATCTCTGACTGCTTCAGCCCTTCGACATAGTAAAGCGTGGCAATCTTCACCATCAGTCGCTGTTCATCCTGCTTTGCCATCGGTTTTTCCCTCTCTGAATCTGCCCGGTATTGTTAACCAGGATGATCAAAATCACAACGCAGGCTAATTTGTGATCGTTTTCGCTTTTTAACGATCGTGCATTGGACGGCACGTCAGCGCAGGCGCATAGTCATTATGCATATAAAATCGCGTGTGAATATATATTCAAGCGGAGAAAAATAATGACTCGTCCTCTGATTAAACTGACCCTGCTGGCTTCGATGTTCGCTTTTTCTGCAACGGCGCTGGCGGCAGAGCAAGGCCTGCTGGCGATTATTACCCCATCCCATGACAATCCGTTTTTCAAAGCCGAGGCAGAAGGCGCGTTAGCCAAAGCCAAAGAGCTGGGTTACGCCACGCTGGTGGCGTCGCACGACGATGACGTTAACAAGCAAAACCAGCTGATTGAAACCGCGATTGCGCGCAAAGCGAAAGCGATCATTCTGGATAACGCCGGTGCGGACGCCACCGTCGGACCGGTGCAGAAAGCCAAAGATGCCGGTATCCCGACCTTCCTGATTGACCGTGAAATTAACAAAACCGGTATCGCCGTGGCGCAGATCGTCTCCAATAACTATCAGGGTGCGCAGCTGGGTGCAGAGAAATTTGCAAAGTTGCTGGGCGGCAAAGGCGAGTACGTTGAACTGCTGGGCAAGGAGTCTGACACCAACGCGGGCGTGCGGTCGCAGGGCTATCACGACGTGCTGGATGACTACACCGACCTGAAAATGGTGGCGCAGCAGAGCGCTAACTGGAGCCAGACCGAAGCCTTCAGCCGTATGGAAACCCTGCTGCAGAAGCACCCCAACATCGTCGGTGTGATCTCCGGTAACGACACCATGGCGCTGGGCGCGGAAGCCGCGCTGAAAGCCGCCGGGAAAACCTCGGTGATCGTGGTGGGCTTTGACGGCAGCGATTACACCCGCGATTCAATCCTCAACAAAGGCAACATCAAAGCGACGGTACTGCAGCCGGGCTGGGATCAGGCGCAGATGGCGATCACGCAGGCGGACTACTACCTGAAGAACGGCAAAGCGCAGAAACAGGAGAAGCAGCTGATGGACTGTGTGCTGATTGACGACAGTAACGCCGCTAAGCTGAAAAACTTCAATCTGGCGAAATAACCATGAAAGGGATACTGGCGGTATTGACCGGTATGGCGCTGCTCAGCGCCTGCACCGTAGTGGATCTGGATGCAGACGGTAACCCGATTCTGCCGAAAGATCCGCACGCGAAGCCCAGCTATACCATCCAGACGCCGCAGCAGATTGCGGAGGAGACCTGGCAGCCGCGTGTAATGACCACCGCGAACAGCCACGCGCTGAGCTGGGCCGACATGGAGGCGAAAAGCCAGACGGTTAAATCCGGCGGGCGTGAAAGCGTCTTCGTACGGGCCAGCGGGACGGCCAGCGCCCTGGATGAGACTAATCCGCGTGAACGCACGCTGACGCTCACGATCAACGGCAAACCGGTGGCAGTCAGCGTCGGGCCGGTGCTGCGCAGCAACGCTATTCGTGACGCCGCCGGGTTTCGTTTCGAGGAGTTTACGAATCAGGTGCAGTACGCCCAGCTGACGCGGGCGCTGAACCGTCATGCGGTGAAGCAGCTGCCGCCACTGGATGCCAGCTGGATCAACCAGCCGGTACAGGCGCTGCTGGCGGTGAGCATCGGTCACAACAGCGTTGAAGAGGTGGTGGCGGTGGAGCTGAAGCGGGGGACGCTCTGATGAACGATGAGATCATTCTGCGGGCCGAACAGATATCGATGCTGTTTCCCGGCACGCTGGCGCTGGATCGCGTCGACTACCGGGTCTGGCGCGGCAAAGTTAACGTCATCATCGGTGAAAACGGGGCGGGAAAATCAACCCTGATGAAGATTCTGGCCGGGGTACAGCAGCCTACTGCCGGTTCGCTGTTCCTGAATGGCGAGCCGCTGACGCTGAGCAGCACCCGCGACGCCGCCCGGCACGGTATTGGCATGGTACATCAGGAGCTGAATCTGTTTGAAAACCTCACGGTGGCGGAGAACCTGTTTCTGGGCCGGGAGATCCAGCGCGGTCTGTCACCCATCAATGAGGCGGAGCAGGCACGCCGCACTGCCGCCCTGATGGCGCGACTCGATCAGCCGATTTCGCCCAATGAGCGGGTCGGCAATCTCAAAGTGGGTCAGCAGCAGCTGGTGGAGATCGCCAAAGCGCTGGCGGAAGATGCAGACATTTTGATCCTCGACGAGCCGACCTCCGCGCTGAGCAAAACCGAAGTGGAGATCCTGTTCCGGGTGATCCGCGACCTGACGCAGCAGGGCGTTACCCTTATCTATATCTCCCACCGGCTGGAGGAGCTGATGGCCATTGGTGACGTGATTACCATTCTGCGTGACGGACGTTTCCAGGCGGAAGCACCGGTCAGCACCATTGATGTGCCGTGGATCGTGCGCGAGATGCTCGGCAGTGAGCCGGTTACGACCTTTTTGCCGGATCGGCGTGAATTTGGCGCGCCGGTGCTGGAGGCACAGCATATTACCTGCGTCAGCCCCAACGGCAATACGCTGGTCGATGACGTCAGTTTTCAGGTGCGGGCCGGGGAAATTGTCGGGATCTACGGACTGATGGGCGCGGGTCGCACCGAACTGTTTGAGTGTCTGCTCGGTAGCCAGCGCCACTATCTCGGCAGGCTGTGGCTCGACAGTAAACCACTGCCAACCCGTCTGCCGACCGCCGATCGCATCCGCATGGGCATGAGTCTGGTGCCGGAAGATCGCAAACGCGCCGGAATTTTCCCGGTCTCGTCGGTCGCCAGTAATCTCACCATCGCCAGCCTGTGGCGGCGGCTGTCACACCGTTTTGCCATTGCGCATCAGGCGGAGCAGCAGGCGGTGAATCAGACGGTGGGCAACCTGGCGATCAAAATCTCGTCGCCAGACGTCGCCATCAGTGCACTCAGCGGCGGCAACCAGCAGAAAGTGGTGATTGGCCGTGCGTTGCTGACCAATCCGCGTCTGCTGCTGCTGGATGAGCCGAGCCGCGGCATTGACGTCGGGGCGAAAGCCGAGGTGTTTCGCACCATGGTGGCGCTGTCGCAGCAGGGCATCGCCGTGCTGTTCTCCACCTCAGACCTGAAAGAGATTATGGCGGTAGCCGATCGCATCCTGGTGATGTCGGGCGGCAAACTTACGGCTGATCTTCCCCGCGACCAGGCGGAAGAGGCAGCGCTGGTGAAAGCAAGTGCGCAGGGGTTCTGAGCATGAAAAGCAATAACAGCGTCGCGCTGAACACACTTCCGGCGAAAGCGTTCAGTTCACGCGAAAGCATTCTGCTGCTGCTTCTGAAGCTGCGCACCTTTATTGCGCTGATTCTGATTGTCGGCTTCTTCGCCATTACCGTGCCGGACTTTCTCGCTACCGGCAGTCTGGTGATCATGGTGAAACATATCGCCATCAACGCTTTTCTGGCGCTGGGCATTACCTTTGTCATTATCACCGCAGGCATTGACCTCTCGATTGGGGCCACCTTAGGGCTGTGCGGCATGATCGCCGGCTGGCTGATCACCAAAGGGATTGTGTTGCCGATGTTTGGCATCGCTATCTTTCCCAGCGTCTGGGTGATTGTGCCGGTGGTGCTGTTGGTCGGCGCGCTGATTGGCGCGGGCAACGGCTGGATCATTACCCGCTACAACGTGGCTCCCTTTATCTGCACCCTCGGCACCATGTACATCCTGCGCGGCGCGGCGATGCTCACCTCCGGCGGCGAAACCTTTCCCGGTTTGCAGGGTAATCCGCTGCTGGGCAATACCGGTTTCGACAGGATTGGTGCGGGGACGTTTCTCGGGCTGCCGTATGCCATCTGGATGATGATGCTGCTGGCGCTGGTTATCGCCTATATCGCCCGTCGTCTGCCGTTTGGTCGTCAGGTCTATGCCATCGGCGACAATGAGCGTGCCGCTGAACTGTCGGGGGTGAAAACCCGGCAGGTGAAAATTCTGGTCTACACGCTGTCGGGCTTCTGCGCAGCCATTGCCGGCATCGTGGTCTCATCGCAACTGGTCGCCAGTCATCCGGCGAACGGCACCGCGTTTGAGATGAACGCGATTGCCGCCGTAGTGCTGGGCGGTACCTCGCTGGCGGGGGGACGCGGCACGATTGTCGGCACGCTGATAGGGGCGTTTGTCATCGGCTTTCTGGCGGATGGCCTGATCATGATGGGCGTCAGCGAATTCTGGCAGATGGTCATTAAGGGCATTGTCATCATCATCGCGGTCATTATTGACCAGACTCAGAGCCGGATGCAGCAGAAGGCGGCGGTGGTGGCACAGAAAGCATTAATCGAGGAGGGCTCACCGGCAAAACCCTGAACGCGCTGAGCCAGGCAGGCGGGACTGCTGCATTTTTCTGCTCACGGAGATGGCCTGCCCGGATTAACGGGCAGCGTGGCAGACGGAGGGGAGTGCCAGTGTAAGGCACGTATTTTCTGGCAGAAATTTTTTTAACCGTCGTGAATATATATTCATAACCGATTTAAAATTCAGAGGTAGTGTATGAATCCTTTCAATCTTCCGGTCGAAGACCTTGAGCGTCGGGCGCGTGCTATCCGTCGTCGCATCATCCAGCTAAATGCGGGCAGCCCGGCAGGCGGTCATACCGGCGCCGATCTGTCGCAGGTGGAGATCCTCACCGCGCTTTACTTCCGCATTCTGAACTGCGCACCGGATCGCACGGACGACGATCAGCGTGACATCTACATCCAGTCTAAAGGACACGCGGTAGGCGGCTATTACTGCGTGCTGGCGGAAGCGGGCTACTTTCCGGTTGACTGGCTGGCAACGTATCAGCATGCCGACTCACCTCTGCCCGGCCATCCGGTGCGGCAGAAAACGCCTGGCGTTGAGCTGAACACCGGCGCACTGGGTCACGGCCTGCCGGTGGCGGTGGGCATCGCTATCGCAGCGAAAAAAGATAACAGCTCGCGCCGCATCTTTGTGGTGACCGGCGACGGGGAACTGGCCGAAGGCAGCAACTGGGAGGCGGCACTGGTCGCGGCACATTACGGCCTCGATAACCTGATCATCATTAATGACAAGAACAAGCTGCAACTGGCGGGCGCGACCCGCGACATCATGAACACCGATCCGCTGCCGGAAAAATGGCGCGCCTTTGGCCTGGAGGTCACCGAGTGCAACGGCAATGAGATGGCGGCGGTCGTCGACACCATTGAAAACCTGCCGAAGAACGGCAAACCGCAGGTCATTGTCGCGCATACCGAAAAGGGCTTTGGTATCTCCTTTATTCAGAGCAAAGTCGAATGGCATCACCGGGTGCCGAAAGGCGAAGAGATCGCGCTGGCACTGGAGGAACTGAAAGATGAGTAATGCACAACATTTAGCAAGCGTCATGGTGACGGCTTTCATCGACGCGGTAAATCGCGGCGTGGATCTGGTGCCGGTGGTAGCGGACTCCACTTCTACCGCCAAAATCGCTCCCTTTATCAAGGCGTTTCCTGACCGGCTGATAAACGTCGGCATCGCCGAGCAGACGCTGGTGGGCACAGCGGCCGGGCTGGCGCTGGGTGGCAAAGTTGCGGTGACCTGTAACGCCGCGCCGTTTCTGGTATCACGCGCCAATGAGCAGGTAAAAGTTGACGTCTGTTACAACAACACCAACGTCAAACTCTTCGGGCTGAATGCCGGGGCCAGCTATGGCCCGTTAGCCAGCACCCACCACAGCATTGATGACATCGCGGTGATGCGCGGTTTCGGCAACATCGAGATCTATGCGCCTTCCTGCCCGCTGGAGTGCCGCCAGATTATCGACTACGCCCTTGAGCATGTCGGCCCGGTCTATATCCGTCTGGACGGCAAAGATCTGCCGCAGCTGCACGACGAAAGCTACCGGTTCAGTCCGGGTGCGATCGACCTGTTGCGGGAAGGCAGCGACATCGCGCTGGTGGCGATGGGCTCAACGGTTCACGAGGTGGTTCACGCCGCTGAGCAACTGGCTGAACAGGGCATTTCAGCCGGTGTGATCGCGGTTCCATCGATTCGTCCCTGTGATACCCAACAGCTGCGCAACCTGTTAAATCACTACCCAGCGGTGATTACCGTAGAAGAGCACAACGTCAATGGTGGTGTCGGCAGCCTGGTGGCCGAAGTGCTGGCGGAAGGCGGCTGCGGCATCCCGCTGTTACGGCTCGGCATTCCGGATGGCGAATATGCGATTGCCGGCGATCGCGCCTCGACCCGCGCCCGTCATGGCATTGATGCCAGCAGCATAGTTAACAGTGCAGCACGCCTCTGCGCAGGAGCATAAAAAATGGTGGGACCCCTGATTCTGGCGATTGACGAAGGCACCACCAACGCCAAGGCGATTGCGGTTGATCGCAGTGGCCACGTCGTGGCGCGCGGCAGCCAGAGTTTAACCCTGCAACATCCGCAGCCCGGACTGGCTGAGCAGGACCCTATAGCAATCTGGCAGGCGGTAAAGCAGGCGATCATCCAGTGTCTGTCAGCCTGTGATGGCGCGCCTGTCGCAGCCGTGGCGATCAGCAATCAGCGCGAGTCGGTGCTGATCTGGCAGCGGCGTGATGGTCAGCCGCTGACGCCACTGGTGAGCTGGCAGGATCGCCGCTCTGAATCATTCTGTCGCGATCTGCATCAGGCGGGCAAAGCGCCACGTATCACCGGCTTAACCGGGCTGGCCGTTGATCCGATGTTTCCGGCCGCCAAGCTGACCGGGATGCTGGCCGCCATTCCCGACGGCGCAGCGCGGGCCGCAGCCGGTGAGCTTTGCATCGGCACCGTCGACAGCTGGCTCAGCTGGCAGCTCAGCGCAGGTGAGATATTCGTTACCGATCACGCCAACGCCGCACGTACTCAACTCTACAGCCTGCATCTTAATGACTGGGACGACGAGCTGCTGACGCTGTTTCAGCTACCGCGCGCCGCACTGCCGCGTATTACCTCCTCCGCCAGCGAACAGGGCGTGGTCGCGGTACGTGACATTCCCGGCTTAGCGCCCGGCACGCCAATTCTGGCGCGCATCGGTGACTCCCATGCTGCGCTGCAGGCGCAGCGGCGCGGCGAGTCAGAAGTAGTGAAAGCCACCTACGGCACCGGCTCTTCACTGATGATGTCTATGGCGACGCCGCTGCTGACGGAAAACGGCCTCAGCACCACGGTGGCGTGGCACGACGGCACGCTGCGCTATGCGTTTGAAGGCAACATCACCCATACCGGTTCCGGTGCCGCCTGGCTGGGCAAACTGCTCGGCGTGCAGGATCCGCGAGCGCTGACCGCCATGGCGCAGCGCTGCGACGACAATCAGGGCATCTATTTTGTCCCGGCACTCTCCGGCCTGGGCGCGCCCTGGTGGGATCTGCAGGCGCGCGGCATGGTATGCGGACTGACGGACGCCGCCACGCCCGACGTACTGGCGCGGGTCGCGCTGGAGTCCATCGTCTGGCAAATCGCCGACGTCTTTTTTGCGATGGAGCAGGCCAGCGGCCAGCAGCTCCCGGCTCTGTGTGTGGATGGCAGCGCCACCGAAAACAGCTGGCTGATGCAGCTACAGGCGGATGTGTTACAGCGGCCGCTGCAGCGGGTGCCGACCGCCGAGGTTTCCGCGCTGGGCGCGGCGCTGCTGGCGGGCAAAGTACTGGGATGGTGGCAGCAGGGTAGTGATATGCAGGCGCTGCAGGGCGGCAGCGTCATCATGCCGCGTGAAGAGCACGCGCAGCGTATGCAGGAAAACTATAAAGGCTGGATCGACGCCGTTGCACGCTGTCGTTATCAGCCACATTAATCCTTAACCGGAGCAGAGCCATGTCAACACTTCCTCAGCAGTTAACCTTCGGCGTCATTATTGGCAACCGGGGATTTTTTCCCAGCTATCTGGTGGGCGAGGCGCGCCAGCAGGCGGTTGCGCTGTTTGAAAAGATGAACATTAATACGGTCATGCTGGATGAAACCCAGACCAATCTGGGCGGCGTCGAGACGCGGCAGGAGGCTAAAACCTGTGCTGCGCTGTTTCGTCAGCATCGCGAAGCGATTCACGGCATTGTGGTGCTGCTGCCTAACTTTGGTGACGAAAAGGCCATTGCCGAAGCGCTGCGTCTGGCCGGGCTGAATGTGCCGGTGCTGGTGCAGGCGGAAGAGGATAACCTTGATAAGATGGGTCTGGCGACCCGCCGCGACAGCTTTTGCGGCAAAATTTCGCTCTGCAATAATCTGCGGCAGTACGGCATTCCGTTTACCCTGACCCGCCAGCACGTCTGCGCCCTGAGCGGCGAAGTTTTCCAGCAGGATTTACAGCGCTTCAGCCAGCTCTGCCGGGTGGTGAATGCGATGCGGCGTGTGCGCGTCGGCGCGATTGGTGCGCGGCCCGCCGGATTCAACACCGTGCGCTACAGCGAAAAGCTGCTGGAGAAGATGGGCATCGCGGTAGAAACCCTGGATCTGTCGGAGATTTTTACCCGCACAAACCGGCTGCGTGATGACGATATCCGCGTGGCAGAGAAGCGCGAGATCCTGGAAGCCAACGCCGATGCGCGCGGCATTCCGGGCGACAAACTGGTGACTATGGCCAAACTGTTTGTGGTGATCAGCGAGTGGATCAGTGACAACGATATCGACACGACTGCTATTCAGTGCTGGACGTCGCTGCAGGAAAACCTGGGCATCAACGTCTGCTCAATCATGAGCGTGATGTCGGGTCAGCTGATGCCCAGCGCCTGTGAAGTGGACGTGATGGGCGCGCTGTCGATGTATGCGCTCGCCAGCTGTTCGCTGAGTCCTGCTTCACTGGCGGACTGGAACAACAACTTTGGCGACGAGCGGGACAAATGTGTGCTGTTTCATTGCGGGAATTTTGCCAGCGCCAGTCTGGAGTCACCGACCATGGGCACGGCGGATATTATCGGCACTACCGTGGGCAAAGAGAACACCTGCGGCGCGGTGCATGGCCGGATGAAGCAGGGCGATCTCACCTATTTTCGCCTCTCGACCGACGACTTCAGCGGTGAAATCAAAGCCTATGTGGGTGAAGGAATGTCGGTCACCGATCCACTGGATACGGTCGGCTGTCGCGCGGTCATTCAGGTGCCGCAGCTGGAGACGCTGCTGGCGTGGATCTGCCGCAATGGCTTTGAGCATCATGTGGCGATGAACCACTCGGCCACGGCCGGTGTGCTGCAGGAAGCATTCAGTGAATATCTCGGCGTGAGCTGTTACCGGCATCAGTAAACGGTGAGAGCGAATCGCAAACGTGATAAGAGCGAGGTGGGACAGCCGATGCGGTCACAGTTCTGGCCGCATCGGCTTCATGGCCTGCTATCCTCAGGACAGGAGGGCGGGCATAGGCTTAACGCGCCATTCTGCGCACTTCGCCATCGTCACTTTCCACGGCCACCAGATCTACCGGCGGCAGATTACCCCCGCTGAACTCAACCTGACGAATCGGGAAGGCGAAGCGGATATTGCGCTCTTCCAGTGCCGCCATGAGCTGCAGGTTAATCTCCTGCTGAATATCCATATACTTGTTGTAATCCGCATCCAGCACAAAATAGACCACTTCAAAAGTCAGCTTTGAGTCCTCGAAAGCCAGGAAGTGGGCGCGGTCAAAACGGGTGGTCTCAACGCCCTGGATAATCTCTTTCACCAGCGGGCTGATCTCGCGCACCTGCTCAGAAGGCGTGGCGTAGCTGATACCAAACTTAAACACGATGCGGCGCTGCTGCATACGCTTGTAGTTGTGGATGGTTTGCTGCAACAGGATAGTGTTTGAGCAGACGATCTGCTCACCACTCAGGCTGCGCAGTCGGGTCGTTTTCAGGCCAATGTGCTCGATGGAACCGGCAATATCACCAAAGACAATAAAATCGCCATGCTCGAACGGTTTATCGAAGCCAATCGCCAGTGACGCAAACACATCGCTCAGCACGGTCTGAATCGCCAGCGCAATCGCGATCCCCCCGACGCCCAGACTGGCGACCAGCGCAGTAATGTTGATGCCCATATTCGACAGAATAGCGAGGAACATCATGATCCAGACCACGACCCGCAGCAGAATCCCAAGGATTACCGTCGTCACCGGGTTCCGCACGTGCAGCGGATCGCGCAGCAGACTTTTCAGCCAGAGCCGGATGCCGCAGTCGATCCACAGCGCGAGCTGTACAATCAGCGCCAGGAACCAGCCGTGTGCGATGGTCACGCTCCAGGACGCGGGCAGATCCACAAACTTCAGGGCAATCAGCAGTGAAAAGATCAGCAGCAGGGTCTGGCTGGTGCTGCGCAGTATCTCCACCAGAATCGCGGTCGCGCGGACATGACGATGTTCGCTGTAAAGCGCAATCCGGTTGGAGATAAAGCGAATCAGGGTACGTAATACCCAGTAAATCACCAGCGTGGAAACCACTACGATGGCGCTGTTGAGCCAGAGTTCCTGATTAAAAAAGAGGGATTGAAAACGACGTGAAGAGAGCCAGTTTTCCATTGGGGAAGATCTCCTTGCTGGGTTCCGGTTTAAAAGAAAACAAGCAAGAAGCATAGCCTGGATGCGGCCCACCTGTGTGGCGCATCCATAAAGCGGTTACTGGAAACGGGTTGATTTATCGCGAGCCAGGCGCTCAAGGGCAAAAATAATCTGCTGAAGCTGCCGCTCCTGCGCCGGGTTGAGCGTGGCAAAACGAAAGCTCAGTCGGGGGGTAATACGGGTTTCATTCTTGCGTGTCACCACGCAACGCTCGCCAATATGCAGCAGCTTCACCGGCACTTCAAAAATGCCATACTCGCCCAGCTCGACCCGGAACGGATTGAAGCTGTCACCGTTCTGCAACCCCTCCGGCAGCGGTTCATCCACCAGCACGCCGATTCCGCCCAGTGACAGATCCTGTAACCGCAGGCGCGTTTTACTGCCATCCGGCCACAGGGTATGACACCAGAACTGCGGCTCCAGCGGGGCGCAGACGCGGAAAAACTCACGTCGCTGAATCTGCCACAGCAGCTCCGGCAACGGTGCGCTGAAGGCGGGCAATCCTTCAAACTCTACCCTCTCCAGTGAGGCGAGGCTGAACTCTACCTTCGCGCCATAGGTTTCAGCAGTAATGCTGAGATCGTCGCTGGTCAGGGCATACTCGTTATCCAGATTATTACTGCCCAGGTCAAACAGCAGGCGATCTTCCTCGGCAGCCAGCATCCGGCTGATAAACTGCCCACGCGCGAAGCGCACCAGTAGTGGCGTCTGCAGGCGCAGCAGATCTTTCATTACGCCCAGAACCGCCAGCGTGCCACGTTTTAAATATTGTTCCTGGTCGGCTTCTTTCACGTCCTGCTCCGCTAGGGGTTACTGTATTTATGCTGTTTTTTTGCCTCATCCCGGTTATCGGCGCGGCAAAAAAAAGCTTTAGTCGCTGAATGCTTAAAAAATAGTGTGATCCGTGAGGCGTTTTTCAAAAAGCTGGCTATACTTATCGCGGTAAACCGCTTGATAAATCAGGCGTTCACGCTTTAATCATAAAAAGGAAGGAGCAACAGATGGGTATTATTTCCTGGATCGTCTTTGGCTTAATCGCGGGTATTCTGGCGAAGTGGATTATGCCGGGTAAAGACGGTGGCGGTTTCATTCTGACTATCGTTCTGGGTATTATCGGTGCCGTAGTGGGTGGCTGGATCAGTACGCTGTTTGGCTTCGGCCGCGTCGATGGGTTTAACTTCGGAAGCTTTGTGGTCGCTGTTATCGGTGCCATCGTGGTGCTGTTCGTATACCGTAAAGTACGCAGTTAACCGTAACGGTTTCAACAGAAAAGGGGACGAAGCGATTCGTCCCCTTTTTTTATCTTTTGCTTTTAATCAGAAGTCGTAACCGACGGTCGCCATCACACTGCGTTCTGCGCCCCAGTAGCAGTAGCCCGTACCGTAACAGCCCGCCACATAGGTACGATCGGTCAGGTTGTTGGCGTTGACCTGAACCCATGCCCCTTTCAGGCTGCTGTTCCAGACGCCAAGATCGGCCCGCACCGACGCATCAAACAGCGTCACTGACGGCACGCGCGTGGTATTTTCATTGTCCGCCCACTGTTTGCCGATGTAACGCACGCCTGCGCCCGCACTCAGACCGTAATCAAACTGATAGTGACCCCAGAGCGCCGCCATGCTGTTAGGGGTGACATACGGCGTATGCCCACTGTTGCCATCCACAGAATCTTTGAAGCGCAGATGATTCAGCGTATAGCTCGCCACGGTGCTCAGACGCGGGGTGAGCTGGTTACGCGCTTCCAGCTCGATACCCTGTGAGTGAACTTTGCCTGAGGGGGTAAAGGTACTGTCCTTAACATTGCGGTTCGCCACATCTTTTTGCGTCAGGTCATAGACCGCCACGCTATAGAGATCGCGGGTGCCATTGGGCTGATATTTCACCCCGGCTTCATACTGCTCAGCGGTGGTCGGCTTCAGCAGATTATTGTTGGGATCGGTGAGCGCGGTCGGGGTAATCGCCTGGCTCCAGCTCACGTAAGGCGAGATGCCGTTGTCGAACGCATAGAGCAGGGCGGCGCGTCCGCTGATGTGATCATCCTGACGACGCTCGCTGCCGCTGTTTTCGGCGACGATGCGGTCATAACGGCCGGAGAGATCCAGATGCCAGCGGTCCAGCTTCATCTCATCCTGCAGATAGAGGCCGGTCTGATAGTAACGACGGGTGTTTTCAGCCCAGCTCTGAGAAGGCATTTCTCCCACCTGCTCGCCGGTCAGCGCATTAAGCTGGTTGGCCGCACCGGAAGCCTCATTGATCTCATTTTTATAACGATGATACTCGGCACCTACCGTGACGCGGTGCTCCAGTTCGCCCGTATCAAACTCTGCCTGTAAACGGTTATCGGTGGACCAGGCGGAGAGCGAGGAGCGCTCACCGGAGTAGTAGCGGTTCAGCAGATCGGGATTATTTTCGTCCCAGCCAATCTGATAGACCTGATCGAGATCGACATTGGAGTGGCTGTAGCTGCCGGTTGAGGAGAATGACCAGACGTCGTTAAAGCGATGAGCGAAGTCGAAGCTGTAGATCTGCTCGCGGCGCTTGAACTGATCGAGGTCGCTGTTGCCCTCATAAAAACCGTTGCTCAGCTTGTAGCCGTTGTGTTCGGTGAGGCTGCCGTCACCCGGCACGGAACCGTGATAACCACCTGACGGATCTTTCTGAAGATAGGCTTTCAGGATCAGATGGGTATCTTCATCCGGCTGCCACATCAGTTGCGGCATCAGCGCATATTTCTCTTCGCGGGTGTGATCGTACTGCGTATCGCTGTTGCGGGTCACGCCGGTCAGGCGAAACGCCCACTGGTCGTTGATTGCATTGGTATAGTCAAACATCGTGCCGGTGGTGGCATTACTGCCCGCCTGCAGCTGGATATGACCCTCTTCGCTGAACTGCGGACGTTTGGTCACCATATTGACCAGGCCGCCTGGCACCGTCTGACCATAAAGGGCAGAAGAGGGGCCTTTGATTACGTCGATGCGCTCAAGAAAGGCGTTATCCACCTGCAATACGTTGAAACTGCCGCCGTCGCTCATCAGCCGCATGCCGTCGAGGAAGGTATTATCGACATCGCCGCCGTGGAAGCCGCGCAGCGCAATGGTGTCGTAACGGGTCGCGGCACCGCCAAAGTTGGTGAAGACGCCGGAGCTGTAGCCCAGCGCCTGGTTCAACGTCAGCGCGCCCTGATCCTGCATCTGCTGGCGGGTGACTACGGATACCGATTGCGGCGTGGTGATCAGCGGACGGTCGCTTTTGGTTGCGCCCTGGCTGGTCGTCGCCAGATAGCCCTGAGTAGGTGAAGTCGAGTCTTCCTGTGGTTGTGCAGTCACCACCATATCGGCAGCGAAACTCAGAGCAGGCGCGGTCAGCGCCAGGGTGCAGAGGCGAATATACCCTCTCAGCGACAGTGACAGTTTCATCGGAGTTCCTTTCATAGCAAAGATTAAGGCAGGTGAGTAAAGTTATTAATAGGTAATCTCATTATCATAATGAGAATTATTACCTTTTGTGAATTGGCTGCAATTTTGCCTGTTGATGTAAGAAGGTCAAGTAAAATTCGCTGAAAAGGCGTGCGGATACCTCCGGCAAGGCCAGAGGTATCCAGAGTGGATCAGTTTTGCGAAGCAGACGTCTGAGGAATATCGTGGGCGCTGTTACAGGTTTTATCTTTCGGGCAGTATTTATCGAGCAGTTTCAGCGTGACGCCGTTGGTCCAGCCAAAGCCGTCCTGCAGCGGATACTCACCGCCACCGCCGCCGCCGAGATTTTTGCCGTCAACGACATATTTCTCCACCAGCTTATGCTCACGGTCATAGGTCGTCTGGACGTTTTGCAGGAAGCGTAAGCCTACCTTTTTCGCCAGTTCTGGCTGGTTGTAATGCTCCAGGCCTTCCACGGCAACCCACTGTAGCGGTGCCCAGCCGTTCGGTGCATCCCACTGCTGGCCGTTGTTCACGGTGGTAGTCACCAGCCCGCCGGGCTTCAGCAGCTGCTTCTCAACCGCGCTGGCAGTGCTTTCAGCCTGCTTATCACTGGCGACCTGCAGATAGAGCGGGAACAGCGCGGCAGCCGTCAGCTGCGGATGAACCTGCTTTTTCTGCCAGTCATAGTCGGCATACCAGTTCTGTTTGCTATCCCACAGATAGCGGTTGATCGCCGCCTGGCGCTTCTCCGCGCGATCGGCATACTGCTTCGCCAGATCGCTCTGCTTGTTCATCTGGTAGCCTTTCGACAGGGTCTGCTCCAGATGGAACAGCAGGCTGTTCAGGTCCACCGGCGCCAGTTGGGTGGTACGGATCGTCGACAGGTTGTGCGCGTCGGTAAACCAGCGTGAGCTGAAATCCCAGCCTGACGCCGCACCGGAACGCAGCTCACGGTAAAGTTCTGCTTTATTGCGCTGCGGCGCTTTCTGCGCGGTGGCGATATCATCCATCCAGGATTCGGTGCGTGGTACATCGCGCGCATCCCAGTAGCGGTTGAGCAGAGTGCCGTCTGCCAGCTTAATCACCCGCTTGCTGGCTGCGCCCGCCGCGACGTTATCGCTGTCGGCCATCCAGTAGTCATACTCTTTCTGCAGCTGCGGCAGGTAGTGGATATAAGCTTTGCCGTCATCGTGGGACGCCAGCAGATCGACCATCAGGCTGAAGAACGGCGGCTGTGAACGGCTCAGGTAGTAGCTGCGGTTGCCATTCGGGATGTGGCCATAACGGTCAAGGAGTGAGGCGAAGTTATCCGTCATATCCTGCACTTTGTCCCAGTGTCCGCTCTCGGCCAGCCCCAGCATGGTGAAGTAGCTGTCCCAGTAATAGACTTCGCGGAAACGCCCGCCCGGCACCACATAAGGCTTAGGCAACGATAACAGCGAGTCATACTGACCGGCGCTGCTGGTGGTACGCGTCAGCACCGGCCACAGGCCATCAATGTGCTCACGCAGATTTTGTCCGGCAGGCGGCACATATTTGTCGCCCGCAGCGGGCAACGTAAAGTTAGCGTCAACAAAACGTTTGAGATCGAAATTGCGCTGTTTCTTCTGCATCTGCCAGTCGGCAAGAATCGAAGCGGGATCAAATTTCGGTACCGCATCGGCAAAGGTCTTCTGATCGGGATAGAACTTCGCCTGCTGCACGGCATTAAACAGCGGCCCTAAACGAACGTCCGGCGGCTGCGGCTGATTATTCAGCATGCGGCTGTTGTCGTCGGCATGGGCGGTGAAAGCAGGTACGCTCAGCAGCAACGTGAGCAGAAAGGGCGCATAACGCTGACGCCGTGAGTCGGCGTTTACCTCAATTTTTGTCATCGGTTTTTCTCCTTGTCCGAAATGCGGCCGCGTGTAACGCATTGACCACACGACCAACTTTAGACCTTATCTGCCCACTTCACCCTGAAGCGAGCCGGAAATGTGAAGCCACGGGAATTATTTTTATGGAAAAAACCGCTTTTTCACGCGGGTTTTTTCTTGCTCTCACCTCGCTTTTCCCCGACGCTGAAAGAAAAAAGGAGAGCAGGATGGAGATCATCTGGTATCACCCGTCGCAGTCTGCAGCGGCCTGGATTAACGGTTTACAACAGCGTCTGCCCCATGCGCGGGTGCGTGCCTGGCAGCCAGGTGACAACGGACCGGCTGATTATGCGCTGGTCCGCTCCCCGCCCGCAGAGATGCTGCAGGGACGCGCCACACTGCGCGGCGTCTTTGCGCTGGGTGCAGGCGTTGACGAGATTCTGAAACAGCTGCAGCAGCACCCTGAGATGCTGCCCGACAGCGTGCCGCTCTACCGGCTGGAAGATACCGGGATGGCGCGCCAGATGCAGGAATATGCCGTCCATAGCGTACTGAACTGGTTCCGTCGTTTTGACGACTACCGTCTTCAGCAGCAGCAACAGTGCTGGCAGCCGCTGCCTGCTTACCCGCGTGAAAGCTTCACCGTCGGGATTCTGGGCGCGGGCGTGCTGGGACAGAGCGTGGCGGAGAGCCTGAAACCCTGGGGATTCCCGCTACGCGTCTGGAGCCGTTCACCAAAAGCCATCGACGGCGTAACCAGCTTTGCCGGACGCGATGCGCTACCTGCGTTTTTGCAGGAGACGCGTGTGGTGATCAACCTGCTGCCGAGCACGCACGAGACCATTAATCTTATCGATCACGCCTTTTTAGAGCAGTTGCCGCACGGCGCGTTCTTCCTCAACATCGCGCGTGGCGCACAGGTGGTGGAAGCGGATCTGCTGGCCGCGCTCAATAGCGGTCAGCTGAAAGCGGCGGCGCTGGATGTATTTCAGGTTGAACCGCTGCCCGAAGCGCATCCGTTATGGTCACATCCGCGCGTGACGATTACGCCCCATAATGCGGCGGTAACCTTGATCGACGAAGCTATTGATTATATCGCCCGCGCCATTACCCAGGATCAGGCAGGCGAGCCGCCGCAGGGCAGGGTAGATCGTCAGCGCGGCTATTGATGAACCGGCCCCGTCAGGGGCACTCAGCAGGAGAAGAGGATGTATCCGGTAGATCTGCATATGCACACCATCGCCAGCACGCATGCTTACAGCACGCTGCATGACTACGTGACCCAGGCGAAACAAACCGGCATGAAGCTGTTTGCCATTACCGACCACGGCCCCGACATGGCTGACGCACCGCACTACTGGCACTTTATTAACATGCGCATCTGGCCGCGCGTCATTGATGGCGTGGGGATTCTGCGCGGTATCGAAGCCAACATTAAAAACCAGCAGGGTGAGATTGACTGTTCCGGCCCGATGCTCGATGCGCTGGATTTAATCGTTGCCGGTTTTCACGAGCCGGTTTATGCGCCGCGCGACAGAAAGCATCACACAGACGCAATGATCGCCGCCATGGCGGGTGGACTGGTTCATATCATCAGCCATCCGGGCAACCCGAAATTCCCGGTCGATATCCCGGCGATTGCCGAGGCCGCAGCACACTATAACGTGGCGCTGGAGCTGAACAACTCCTCCTTTACCCATTCGCGTCCGGGCAGTGAACCCAACTGCCGCGCTATCGCCGCCGCCGTGCGCGATGCCGGTGGACGGCTGGCATTCGGCTCCGATTCCCACACCGCGTTTACGCTGGGCCATTTCGATCACTGCCTGCGGATTGCCCGCGAAGTGGATTTTCCTGAGGATCGGGTGTTAAATGTCACGCCGCGTCGCCTGCTCGACTTTCTGGAAATGCGTAGCGGCAAACATATTGCTGAACTGGCTGACTTTTAATTTATTTTGCCTCAAGGAAATCTGACTCATGAATGAGTTTTCCATTCTGTGCCGCGTGATCGGCTCACTGTTTAATCGTCAGCCGCAGGACCCGCTGCTGGTGCCGCTGTTCACGCTGCTGCGTGAAGGCAAACTGCAGTCGCAGTGGCCGCTGGAGCAGGATGAACTGCTGACCCGTCTGCAACAGAACAGCGATCCGCAGGCGCTGGCCAGCGATTACAACGCGCTGTTTGTCGGCAGCGACTGTAATGTGCCGCCTTACGCTTCACAGTGGCCGGAAGGCAAAACGGAGCCGGAAGTACGTGCGTTCTTAACCTCACGCGGCATGCCGCTGAGCGATGCGCCTGCTGACCATTTTGGCGTGCTGCTGCTGGCCGCGTCATGGCTGGAAGATCAGTCAGCGGAAGATGAGAGCGCGGCGCAGCTGGCGCTGTTTGAGGAGTATCTGCTGCCGTGGTGCGGTGCGTTTCTGGGCAAAGTGGAAGCGCACGCGACCACGGCATTTTATCGCACCCTGGCGATGCTGAGCCGTGAAGCGATTCAGGCGATGTACAATGAACTGCTTGAGAGCAGTGAAGAAGCGCCAGACGCCTGATTCACTACTGCGCCGGGTGTGAACCTGGCGCACTTAATTGAATCATCTTAAAGGCAGGGTTCCGAAAGCGTTTAACTGTTCAGGCGTAATTTTGCTGCTGCTTATGGATTAGCTTTATTCAGGGGGCTTACAGATTAACTACTCGGGCCAACAGTCTGCTCCAGGTCCAGTTTTATTCGTCGGTTACGGCAGTTCATTTCTTTAAGCAGTGTCGGAATTGTTCAGTCGAGAAAATAAGGTAAAAATTAAGTCTTAACGTAGTTTTTATTTTGAATAAAAAATGAAGTTGCGTGAGGACTGCATTTGGATATGCCGAATGCGAATGCTGGATTTCGTAATTGGGTAGCGTGAGTGTTCAGCATGAATAAAAAATTCTATTTATCGGTTTGATAACAAGCTTAGCTATTTTATTACATGTATATTTTGGTTACTGCGCACATCGGCGAGTTGACGGTGACAGGTCCATGTTAGACTTGGCGCTGTTTATATATTTCTCTGGCAGTATTGTCGGGTACATAAAAACAGAGTCACTAAAGAACCAGAAGATAATGCCGATATAACTCCTATCTATCTTTTGGGAAAGGGTAACCTGTGAAAACACGTCACGTATTGTTCATTGCCATTACAGGCATTACTGCTTATTTTCATCTTACAGGAAACAGTAACCTCCCGCAGGAAGCACAGGCTGCGAAAGCAGATGTGAATCCGCAGTTAGGCCAGATATGTAAAGCTACCGCTGCAATGAGTTTTGGACGTGATTATAAAATCATGAAGTTGGATAAGGTAGATGCTGATGGAGTAGCATACGTACATTACATTCGATCATTAGACAATACACGTTGGGCTATAAAGTGCCGACTTGAAGGCGAGCGTGTAATGTGGGCATCTAATAACCCTGATAGCACAGGAAGATGGCGTAATGATCCAGCCGATGAAATTATTACTTATAGTATTAATGGAAAAAAACTAAATCTTAAGCAAGTTTACAGTGATGGTTCAGGCGATAACGCAACATATGACCTTAAATAAGCCCAAAGCTACCCTGAGCAATTGCCTTTAAAAGGCACTGTTTGAGGAGTACCTGCTGCCGTGGTGCGGTGCGTTTCTGGGCAAAGTGGAAGCGCACGCGACCACGGCATTTTATCGCACCCTGGCGATGCTGAGCCGTGAAGCGATTCAGGCGATGTACAACGAACTGCTTGAGAGCAGCGAAGAAGCGCCAGACGCCTGATTCATTACTGCGCCGGGTGTGAACCTGGCGCACTTAATTAAATCATCTTAAAGGCCGGGATCTTAAGAAAATTCTCCGGATACAGCGTGATTATCCGCTGAAACCTGAATCGCGTTTGTTCTGACGGTTACAGAATCAACTGCTCGGGGCGGCAGCCATAGAGTTTTGCGAGACGTTCACGCGTCTTTTTCTGCGGCTTGCTCTCAGGCCGTTCCAGTTGAGAGATCGCACTCTGCGTGGTGCCTAGCTGTTGAGCCACATCCTGCTGGCTTAAACCCCGCAATATACGCCATGCCGCCTGAAGGCTCACTTCCTGCTCAATCATAATCCCTGTAACGTCATGCGGGATCGTCTCATCATCGTGCTCGTCAGTTTCTACGGGAATCGTTTCCCACACCCCATCGCTGGCCGAAAGCAGCTTTTCATATTCCGCCACTGGCAAGACCACAAACTGGGGTTTGCCTGCTTCATCATAAATGTACTGTTTTGACATATTTTATACGGGACTCTGTAAGTCGATGCAGGGGTTATGGATGCATGGGGCTGTGGATCACACTACCGGACGTGAACAAATATCAGTTAATGACCGACGTCCCTGATCAATGGCCCATTGATAAAATAATAACCTAATATTATCAAGATTTATTTCTAATTATCTAATATATCGTTTCACCACCTCGCCGGATGCGAACCCGGCGCACAGCCCGGTGTTGCGCAGAGCTGCGGGGTGCCGGGTAGCCAGGCGGCTGCCCTGAGCCTTACCCCAAACCCCCATGGCGTTAACTCGTAACAGGGCAGGTTATCTTTATTCTGCGGCGTAATGCCGGAACCCGCGCACTGCCCGGTGGGATGCTGCTGCAACAGCCAGGCGGTGCGTGCCAGCGACAGCCGCACCTGGCTGCCATCTCCTTGCGTCACGCGTCGCCGTAATCCTTCCAGCACGGCGGCTGCCAGCAGATAACCGGTAGCATGATCCAGCGCCTGTACCGGCAGCGGAACCGGCTTATTGCTCTGCTGCCACTGCATGCCCCGTACAGCAATGCCGCATCCCATCTGTACCAGACTGTCAAAACCCCGGCGGTTGCGCCACGGACCCTGCCAGCCCCAGGCATTCAGGCCGGCATCAACCAGACCGGGCGAGAGTGACTGAAGTGTCTCTGCATCAAACCCGAGCCGTTCCAGTGCATCAGCCCGATAGCCATGCACCAGCACGTCTGCTTCACGCAGCAGGCGGATAAACTGATCGCGATCGGCGGGCTGGGTCAGGCCGAGCACCGCCCGACGTTTGCCGCAGCTCATCTCCTCATCCAGCGTCGGCTCCTGCCAGCCGGGCGGATCGATGCGCAACACGCTGGCTCCCAGGCTGGCCAGAAACCGCGTGGCGACCGGCCCGGCAATAATCCGTGTCAGATCCAGTACCCTGATGCCCAGTAACGGGCGCGCTTCGGCCAGCGGCCACGCCGGAGCTGGTGCCGCGAGTGTTGTTTTCCAGCTAAACAGCGGCTCATGCTGCACGGTCTGGCCCTGGGGATGCTGCTGCCAGGCGGCGGCGCTCCGCATTTCAGCAGCACAGCCACCGGCATCAATAATCGCCTGCTCCAGTTCGCTGGCCTGCCACTGTTGCACCTGCTGTGCCAGCGCCGCGCGATCGGCGTGCGCGCCCAGCACCTGCTCCATCGCCAGCCGGTGATGCACGGCGTTGGTGTGCAGGCGGATCCAGCCATCGCGGCTGCGATAGTCACCGGCAAACGCGTCCCACATCGCGGGCGCAGCACGGTTCAGCGGGTGAAAACTCTGCTGAAACCAGCGCGACGCCAGGCGCACATTGACGGCGACGGGCGGAGAGGGATATTCAGGGCGTGAGGCGGCAATCAGTGCGGCGGTGGCGTGGGTTGCCAGACCGATGCTGGTGGCCGCCAGTTCACTGACGGCAAAAGCAGAAGCGAAGGTGGCGCGATCAAGGAAGGCAGGAAGAGGCAAGGCGTCGTCCCGACCTCGCAATCCCTGCTGCATCTGCTGCCAGAGAGCGGCAGCCAGCTTTGAGTCCATGTTGTGCTCCCTGAGAAAGGTCATTTCTCAAGCATAGCACGCCGGATTAACGCCGCCGCAGGCGCGGGAAGCGGGCATGCATCCGCAGGTTACGCAGGTTGATTACCGCGATAGCCGTGCCCAGAATCACCAGCGAGGCGCCGATAATCTTGAAGCTGTTGAGGCTGTCGCCCAGCACGATAATCCCCATCACCACCGATAAAACCGGCGTCAGCAGCGAATAGGGCATGATCAGATTGACGTTATATTTCTTCAGCAGCATATACCACAGCGTATAGGCCACAATCGACGAGGCGATGGCGCTGTAAAGAATGGCAAACCAGCCGCGCCAGCCCGCATGCTGCAGCGCATAGAGCTGATGGGATTCCATCACCAGACTGGAGCCGCCGACAATAGGAATCGCCAGAAACGCAATCCATCCGGTCATGGTCAGCGGTTTAATCGGCGGTGACTTTTTCACTATCAGGTTACTGACGGCCCAGCCGGTGGCGCTGCACAACAGCAGACAGAGCACCCACCACGAGGGAATCGTCGGACTGCCAGAGAGCACCACTACGCCGCTCAGCGAAATCATAATGCCCAGCAACTGCACCAGCTTCAGCTTCTCTTTCAGTACCACCATCGCCAGCAACATCGCAATCGGCGTGCCCAGCTGCACCACAATCGCGCCGGTACCGGCATCGGTGTAGCGCAGGCCGACAAACAGCAGCGAGAAGTGCATAAAACCGAAGGTAAAAGCCAGCAACAGCAGCCAGGGCAACTGCTGACGGTTAATACGGCAGAACGGCACCAGCACGATGGCGACGACCACAAAGCGCATAAACGTCAGAAACAGCGGCGGCAGCTCCAGCAGCCCCCATTTCACCGCCACGTTGTTGAAGGCCCAGATGGAAACCACCATCAGAATCAGAAAAAAATGCCGCACAGCCACGATAATATCCTTTCGATGATTTTTGCTTAGCCCGCTAATGATGGCACGAACTGCGGTACTCCAGCCAATCGCAGTGAGAAATTTTCTGTAATTGCGGTGCAGCCCGATGAGACTTTCGGGCGTGATGCTGGCAGACTGATTTGAAACGACTTCTTAAAGGAACTGATTCGGTATGACCTATACGTCCGCCTTACCCCTTGCGTTGATTCAGCTTGAAGTCCCACCCGCAAACGTCGTTTCAGAGATTGGTGAACAGCCGCGCTGGTTTATTGATGCACTGAATCTCCAACCCGATGAGTACCTGATTGTGCGGCCTCATCTGGGCGAAGCGTTACCCGATTTTGACAGGATTTCCGGCGCGATCCTCAGCGGTTCCTGGGCGATGGTCACCGACCACGCCGACTGGAATGAGCGCAGCGCCGCCTGGGTCAGAGCGGCGATTGATCAGGGTCTGCCGCTGCTCGGTGTCTGTTACGGCCATCAGCTGATGGCGTATGCGCTGGGCGGTGAAGTGGCAGACAATCCCAACGGCTGGGAACGCGGTCTGTTACCCATTCGCTGCTCCGATCTGGCCCAGCGCGATCCGCTGCTGCAGAAGCTGCCCACCGACTTCAGCGTCTGGCTGTCGCATCGTCAGTCGGTCATCAGTGCGCCGTCCGGGGCGCAGGTGCTGGCCGCTTCTGCGCGCGATGGCTGTCAGATTGTGCGTTATTCACCGCAGGCGCTCTCGGTACAGTTTCATCCCGAATTTTCACGGCACATTATGAGTGTCTGTACGCCGCCAGGCTGCACAGAGGATGGGGCCAACGAGATTGAGGGCAAAGACTGGGCGCGCGAGTTACTGGTGACGTTCTGGCAACAGACGCGCCCGGCAGTGGAGCGTGCTCAGGGCGCGTAGTGACGCGTGCAACGATAGACCCATGCGGGTGGCACGTTTTTCAGCACCCGCTGGCGCTCCCAGGTGAAGTAACGCGACAGATCGGGCTGGGTCAGCGAGGTGTACTGGAATTGCACAAAAACACCATCCGGGCCAAGGGCGTTATAGACCGCTCGCAGAATGGCTTCACGCAGTTCGGGCGGTAATGAAAGCAGCGGCAGGCCGGAGAAGATCACGTCATAGTTGCCGTTCAGATACTCCGCAGAACAGGTGCGCACGGTCATGCGTGGGTCATCCAGTGCGGTTAGCTTGTCTGCCAGCGTAGTGCAGATTTCAAAAGCATCCAGCGTGGCGTCGGGTCCCATCTGTGCCAGTATCTGCCGGGTCAGTACGCCATCACCCGCGCCAAGTTCCGCTATGCGCGTTGCTTCAGGCCATTTCACCGACGTAATCATCGTCCGGCACAACGCCTCTGACGAGGGGGTAATGCTGCCCATCTTGCGCGGATTGCGGATAAACTGATGCACGAAATTGGCTTTAGCGCGCATCTGGGTAAAAGCTGAAGCCAGCATGCTTATCTCCGGAATGAATTCATCCTCAGGTTGACCCCCTTTGTGCCGCACAAGTTTCTCGCTGACTACGCTTTAGGGGAAAAGTCGGAATTTTCTCTAAGCGCAGCGTAAAAGCCTATTCCTTCGGGGCGGTCACAGTTTCCGGTTAACAGACCTGACAGGCTCACAATGATCCTTCATGTTAATAATAAGTTTCATCATTGTTACGTCAGTCACCTGTCAGGAGAATGATCATGCGTTACGCTGCCCCCGGAGAACAGGGTTCTCTGATTACGCTACAGAAGAATTATGGCAACTTCATTAATGGTGAATTCGTCGCGCCGGTGAAGGGTAACTACTTTACTAACACCTCGCCGGTAAACGGCTCTGCGGCCGGTGAGTTCCCGCGCTCAGACGCGGCCGATGTGGATAACGCGGTGGCCGCCGCGGCAGCGGCAGCGGACGCCTGGGGTAAGACCTCACCGCAACAACGCGCGCTGCTGCTACTGAAAATTGCCGATCGGCTGGAACAGCATCTGGAGACCATGGCGGTCTATGAAACCTGGGATAACGGTAAACCGGTGCGCGAAACGCTGGCGGCCGATATGCCGCTGGCGGTCGATCACTTCCGCTACTTTGCCGGTTGCGTCCGGGCGCAGGAGGGCAGCGCGGCAGAGATTGATGAGTTCACTGCTGCCTACCATTTCCATGAGCCGCTGGGTGTGGTGGCGCAGATTATTCCGTGGAACTTCCCGCTGTTGATGGCGGCCTGGAAACTGGCTCCGGCGCTGGGCGCAGGGAACTGCGTGGTACTGAAACCGGCTGAACAGACGCCGCTGTCAATTACCATCTTTGTCGATCTGATTAAAGATCTGCTGCCGCCGGGCGTGCTGAATGTGGTGCACGGCTTTGGTAAAGAGGCGGGTGAGGCGCTGGCGTCCCATTCCGGTATCGCCAAGGTCGCCTTCACCGGCTCTACCGCTACCGGCGGGCATATTCTGGAGCTGGCCGCCAAAAGCCTGATCCCCTCGACGGTGGAACTGGGTGGCAAGTCACCGAACATCTTCTTTGAAGACATCATGCAGGCGGAGGAGAGCTTTATTGAGAAAGCGGCTGAAGGCGTGGTGCTGGGCTTCCTGAATCAGGGTGAAGTCTGCACCTGTCCATCGCGTGCGCTGGTGCAGGAGTCGATCTACGAGCCGTTTATGGCAGCCGTAATGAAGCGGGTAAAAACCATTAAACGTGGCGACCCGCTGGATACCGAGACCATGGTAGGCGCGCAGGCGTCGCAGCAGCAGTTCGATAAAATCCTCTCTTATCTTGAGGTGGCACGGCAGGAGGGCGCAGAAGTGCTGGTGGGCGGCGGCGTAGAGAAACTGGATGACTCACTCAACAGCGGTTACTACATCCAGCCAACCCTGCTGAAAGGTAACAACAGCATGCGGGTGTTCCAGGAGGAGATCTTTGGCCCGGTGATCGGCATCACCACCTTTAAAGATGAGGCGGAAGCGATCAGCATCGCCAACGACTCGATTTATGGCCTGGGTGCCGGCGTCTGGACACGCGATATCAACCGTGCCTATCGGGTGGGCAGGGCGATCAAAGCGGGGCGCGTCTGGACAAACTGTTATCACCTCTATCCGGCGCACGCTGCCTTTGGCGGCTACAAGAAGTCGGGCATCGGGCGTGAAACCCACAAAATGATGCTCGATCACTATCAGCAGACGAAAAACCTGCTGGTCAGCTACAGTATTGAGCCGCTGGGCTTCTTCTGATGGTCTCAGTCGTGCCGGCTTAATGCGGCACGCTCTCTCGCTAAACCACGCTACGGCGTGGTTTTTTTATGCTCTGTCGGCTGTGTGCTGCTGATTAAGCGAGCCGGTAAAGCACAATTAATCAGTCTGTTCTTAAAGCGGGCCAGACAGGTTCACGCTTCGCTTATTGCGTCTTAATCGCTATCCCTTCTCTGTCTGCGCTAAGCCAGACGCATCGCTGCTTAACCATCTGATAATCAAGTATTTATCGCGCTGGTGACTGACGCAAAGCGCTGTGTATGGCTGCCTGCACGATATGAACTTCTTTTGATTTGGCTTAAATCAGAACCATTTAAAACATGAGTGCTTTTAATGCCATTCTCAGAACAAACTTATTTATGTGCAAAAAAACTTCATATTTTCGTATGTTGTTAAGATTAGTCCTAACTGCATGCTAAAAAGTAACACCTATTTGTATTAACTTAATTAGTTAAACTTTACTTAAGTAAATTCGTCTGAAAGTGGGCCGTTGAAATTTTGTCAATCTTCTGTAAACTCGCAGCTAATATTTACACATGGATGGTAATTTCAGAACCACGGGCAGGATCATCCTGACTCGTGCGGTAGCTATGAAATTTCGGTAAAATCATAAATTATTGAAAATAAGCGAATATATTGAAAATTATTCGAATGTAATGTGTCATTTGTTACTGCCGGGTGATTAATTCACTGTTATTGGCTTTATTCAATCCGACGGTTTTTCGACCAGGGATGGCATAAGGAAAGCTTGGGTTTACCCCACCTTCTTAAATTTGCCGGGAAAAAATTGATCATGTTTCTGATCGTTGTTTGCCAGGTCAGATTCCTCCCTTTTCCCGTTTACGTCCCCGATGTTGCTTTTTTATACTTAACTTTTGCTGATCGGTTAACGTTTCGAAGCAGGACGCTTAGGCGCTTTTTGTTTAAGGATTATTTTTTAATCTGGTACTAAGTGGCTTCCTGTGAAGATGACATCTCCGATTTTCATTACTGACACCCGGCCTCTGGCCACTCTCCAGGATATGAATGGAACACAACATGAAAAAAATGGTGAAGCTCCGCGTTGCGTTAGGCCTGATGTTTGTTTTTTCAATCGCCGGTTGTAAAACCCCGCCAAAAATGACCGATGACACCCTGGTCACCAGCACGGTGGACGGTGTGGCGATCAGTCACCGTTATGCCGTAAAACCGCCAGCGCAGTTCAGTCCGGTCAATGAAACCTATCGCGCGCTCTATCCCGGCTCGGTAATGAGCCAGCCAGGCTATGGCGGCAAGGTGGTGGAGACGCTGAAAACCGGCGAAAGCTACACCGTGATTGGTCAGGTCGAGAACAACTGGCTGGCGCTGGGTGAACCGGCTCAGGCAGCAGCAGAAGCTAAGCCGGACAGCGCCACCGCTGCCGTGAAAGATGCGCCTCAGTCTGCCGCGCCGCAGGCAACCGTCCAGCTGACAGGCTATGTGCCATTCCGCGCCGTGGTGAAAAGCGACCTTTACGATCAGACCGTTAAAGCCGATCAGCCAAAACGCCGCGTACGCAGCAGCAGCAAGAAAAAAACCTGCGTCGCGGTTAACGGTGACAGCACCGCCTGTCAGAACAGCACTAACGGAACCTGGATCATTAACTAATCGCACTGAGCAGGGAGGGCTGGATGATGAGAACAACACAACTGCGCGGTGGGCTGATCGTGCTGCTGATGTGGCTGCTGACGGCCTGCAGCAGCAGTACGCCGCCGGTGGCTTACTACAACCTGGACGTTCAGGGGCAGAATCAGCTTAACGGCGGTGCGCCGCTGAAGGTCCGTGTGGTGTTACTGAGCTCCGATGCGGAGTTCATGTCAGCAGACTTCTTCTCCCTGCAAAACCAGTCCGCAACGGTGCTGGGCAGTGCGCAGCTTAACACCCAGCAATTCTTCCTGACGCCAGAGCAGCGCAGCAAAACGCTGCGGATTAAGAGCCTGCCTGAGGCGCGCTTCATCGGCATCATGGCGGAATATCAGGCGCTGGATGGCAAGGTGTGGCGACTGTCGCTGCCGGTTCCCGAAGGGGAGTCGCCCTCATTCTGGGCATTCTGGAAACGTGACAATAGCGAGCTGAATGCGCGCATCGTGGCGGGAATTAATGGCCTTCGCGTGGAAAAACAGTGATGCCGATGAACAGAGCCGAAAAGGTCGTCTGGACCGAGGGGATGTTTCTGCGTCCTCACCATTTCCAGCAATCAGAAAATTATCTTCTCAGCACCCTGCGTGAATGGGGTCAGTCACAGCGCGTCTACACCTGGGGTTTTTACGATCTGGAGTTTGATGAAGCGCTGCTGCGTCAGGGCAAACTGGCGCTGAGTGCAGCCAGCGGCTGTCTGCCAGACGGCACGTTTTTCGCCTTCAGCCAGCCGCAACATGGCCCGGCACCGCTTGATCTGCCGGCCTCTGTTGACCGCAGCAAAGTGGTGCTGGCGATACCGACCCGTCGCAATGGCCGCGAAGCCGTCGCCTTCCAGGAGTCGCAGGATTCTCTGGCGCGCTATCTGGCCTGGGAAGCGGACGTGGAAGATGACAACGCACAGGCCGTGGGCAGCGCGACGGTTCAGTTCGGCAAGCTGCGCCTGCGGCTGATGCTGGAGCAGGATCTGACCGCCGAGTGGACCGCGATGGGCGTGGCGCAGGTCATTGAAAAGCGCAGCGACAACCATATCCGGCTCGACAGCGATTACATCCCGCCGATGCTGACTCTTAACAGCAGCCGTCCGCTGCAAAACATGTTTAACGACCTGCACGGGCTGATCCAGCAGCGCAGCCAGCAGCTGAGTCAGCGTGCACCCGGCACAGGCCGCTTCAACAGCGCCGATATGGTCGATTTTATGCTGCTGGCGCTGCTCAATCGTCAGCTTGGCCTGCACAGCCATCTGCAACATCTGCCGCTGCTGCATCCTGAAACCCTCTACAGCCACTGGCTGCAACTGGCCGCAGAGCTGAGTACCTGGACGCCCGCGCGCGCGCCGGAAGGACTGCCGCTCTACGATCATGATGATCTGCATAACTGCTTCAGCCGTCTGTCGCTGCTGCTGCGTCAGGGACTGTCGCAGGTGATGGAGGAGAGCGCCATTCAGCTGCCGCTGACGCAGCGTTCGCACGGCCTGAACGTCGCCACTGTGCCGGAGAGCAGCATGGTGCATGAGTTCGGCTTTGTGCTGGCGGTGAAAGCCAGCGTGCCGGCCGACACCCTGAAAACCCATTTCCCGGCACAGATGAAAGTCGCGCCGGTCAGCAAAATCCGCGATCTGGTGCAGCTGCAGTTGCCGGGTCTGGCACTTCGGGCGATGCCCGGCGCGCCGCCGCAGATCCCGTGGCATGCCGGATACAGCTATTTCGAACTGGATAAGAACAGCGAGCTATGGAAAGAGATGGAGCGCTCGGGCGCTTTTGCGCTGCATCTTGCCGGTGAGTTTCCGGGCCTGAACATGGAGTTCTGGGCCATCCGCAGTCAGTCAGAATAATAAACTGAGCACGCAGCATGATGCAGGAACAACAACATTCACACAGCGATCTTGCGCCGGATGCCAGCCACCAGAATGTGCTGGTTGCGGCGGCCAACCCCCTGATTAACGCGATTCCACAGATCCGCCATTCGGTTTCACATGAAGACCCGGCGCAACTGCGTCAGCAACTGATTGACCAGATTCGCCGCTTTGAGCTGAGCTGCCAGCAGTCTGGCCTCGGCTACGAAGTGATCATCGGTGCGCGCTACTGTCTCTGTACCGCGCTGGATGAGGCGGCAGCGCTGACGCCCTGGGGCAGTCGCGGCGTCTGGACCAGCAACGGTCTGCTGGTCACCTTTCACAACGAAACCTGGGGCGGCGAGAAGTTTTTCCAGCTGCTGGCGAAGCTGTCGCAGAACCCCAGACGTCACATTCTGATGCTGGAGCTGATCTACTTCTGCCTGCTGCTAGGGTTCGAAGGACGCTACCGGGTGCTGGACAATGGCCGCTCGCAGCTGGAGACCATCAAACAGCGCCTGCTGCAGATGATCAAAAGCGTACGCGGCAGTTACGCCGCGGCGCTGTCACCGCATCCCACCGATCAGCCGGTGCTGCGCAAGTTGTGGCGGCCGATGATCCCGCTGTGGGCCTGTGCGGCCGTGGCCGGGCTGGCCGCCTGTCTGTTTTACATCGTGCTCAACTGGCGTCTGGGCGACTACACCTCGCCGGTGCTGGCCCGCATCTATCAGACAGCGCTGCCGGAAGTGAAGATCGGCAACCCGGCGCCGCCTCCGCCTGCCACGCTGAATCTGCGCGCCTTCCTGAAGCCGGAAATTGATGCCGGGCTGGTGGCAGTGCGTGATGAAGCGGACCGCAGCGTGGTGACGCTGAAAGGGGATGGGCTGTTTGCTTCGGCGGCGACCGAAGTGCGCGGCGGCTACATTGACGTGATCCGGCGCATCGCGGCGGCCATGAACAACGTCAGCGGCCAGATTCAGGTGATTGGCTACAGCGATAACGTGCCGATCCGCAGCGCGCGCTTCGCCTCCAACTTTGAGCTGTCGCTGGCGCGGGCCCGTTCGGTGCAGACCCTGCTGCAACAGCAGCTGGCGCAGCCGTCGCGGGTGAAAGCGGAAGGGCGCGGCGAAAGCAATCCGCTGGTGCCGAACACCAGCGCAGAAAATCGCGCGCGTAACCGTCGTGTTGAAATCACACTGCTGGTGGCGCCGGATGCGACGCATGCCGAACTCAACGGCCTGGCGAGAGGGAACTGATCCATGCTGAATATTCTGTTTGCGGTGCTGACCAGCCGCCTTGCGTGGGGCTTTGTCGGCATCACCGCGCTCTCTTTTATCATCTGGGTGATTGGCCCGGTCTTCTCTATCGTTGATTCGCGGCCGCTTGAGCCCGAGCAGAACCGCATGATCAGTATCGCGCTGCTCTATCTGGTCTGGGGGCTGGGGCAGGCGATTCCACGGCTCTACAATTACTGGCTTAACCGCAAGCTGATGTCGAGTCTGGAAACCGGCAAAAGCGATGCGCCGGAAGCCGATCGTCAGCGTCTGACCAGTGAAGAGCAGGTGCTGGCGGGGCGTTTCTCCGAAGCCACTGAGATGCTGAGAAAGGCACACTTCCAGCGCCACAGCAGCAAAGGCACGCCATTCTGGGCGCAGCGCTTTGGTCGGCAGTATCTCTATCAGCTGCCGTGGTACATGATTATCGGTGCACCCGGTGCCGGTAAAACCACCGCGCTGGTCAACTCCGGCCTGCAGTTTCCGCTGGCGGATAAGTTTGGCAAGTCGGCCCTGCACGGCATTGGCGGCACCCGCAACTGCGACTGGTGGTTCACTAACGATGCGGTGCTGCTCGATACCGCCGGGCGCTACAGCACCCAGGAGAGTCAGCAGGAGCGCGATGCCAGCGAATGGCACCATTTCCTCGACCTGCTGCGTAAATATCGCGGACGTCAGCCGATCAACGGCGTCATCGTCACCCTGAGCGTCTCCGATCTGCTGAGTCAGTCGCCCGAGGCACTGCGCAACCAGGCGCTGGCGCTGCGTCAGCGCCTGATGGAGCTACACGATCGTCTCGGCATCCGTTTCCCGGTCTATGTGCTGGTCACCAAAGCGGACCTGCTCAAAGGCTTCCGCAGCTACTTCGCCTCGCTGGATAAAGCGCAGCGTGAACAGATCTGGGGATTCACCTTTCCGTGGGCGAAGGCATCCGCCGCCGATTTCGAGCTGAACAGCCAGTTCCAGCAGGAGTATTCACTGCTGCAACAGCGGCTCGATGCCGGACTGGCCGATCGGCTGCTGACGGAGAGCGACGCACAGGCGCGTGCCGAAAGCTATCTCTTCCCGCAGGAATTCGCTGCGCTGCGTCCGTTGCTGGCCGACGCGCTCGACACGCTGTTCGCCCGCTCCGATTTTGAAACCCAGTTCGCGCCACGCGGCATCTACTTTGCCAGCGGCACCCAGGAAGGTCTGCCGTTTGATCGGGTAATGGGCGAGCTGAACCGCGCCCTGAATCTGCCAGGCCAGCAGGCGGGCGAATCGGGCAGCTGGGATCAGGTCGATAAAGACGCTCCGATTCCGCAGAATAAAGGGCAGAGCTTCTTCCTGAAAGGGGTGCTGGAAAATGTGATTTTCCAGGAGTCGGGTCTGGCGGGCAGCAACCGCTGGTGGGAGCTGCGCAACCGCGCCGGACTCTGGTCAGGCTATCTGGCGCTGCTGTTACTGTTACTGGTCGCGGGCGGTCTGTGGCTCACCAGCTACAGCAAGAACAAAGCCTATCTGCAGGAGATGACCGCTAAAGCGCCGCAGGTGGAGCAGCTGGGCGACCAGCTTCAGAAGCAGGTCAACGGTGATCTCTTTGCGCTGGTGCCTTATCTCAACACCCTGTTGCATCTGCCGGAAAGCGCCGACTTCTCGCTGGAGTCGCCGCCGCTGACGCGTCGTATGGGCCTTTATCGTGGCACCGAGGTCAGCGATGCGACGCGTGCGCTCTACGACAAAGCGCTGAAGCAACTGCTGTTGCCGCAGGTGGCGCAGAATATCACCCGCTGGCTGCGCAATGACAATGGCAGCGACGCTGACTACAGCTATGAAGCGCTGAAGGCGTATCAGATGCTCTACCAGCCGAAGCACTACGATGGCAAGTTCCTGCAGGCGTGGCTGATGCTGAATCTGTCGCGCGAGCTGCCGCAGAACGTGACACAGCAGCAGGTAAAACAGCTGGCGTGGCATCTGCAACAGCTGCTGGAGACGCAGATTCACTCGTCGCCATATGCGAAGGATGACGCGCTTGTAAAGCGCGAGCAGGCGCTGATTAATCAGATGCCGCTGTCACAGCGCGTCTACGGACGGCTGAAGCGCCTGCTGCAACGTGATGACAGCCTGCAACCGGTGACGCTGGCGGCGCTGGGCGGTCCCCAGAGCGAGCTGGTGTTTTCCCGCAAAAGCGGTAAATCGGTCAATGACGGTGTGGCAGGCCTCTATACGCCGGACGGCTACTGGCAGCATGTGGACAAGCAGATTGGTCCGGTAACGCAGGCACTTTATCAGGACGATCTCTGGGTGCTGGACGGCGCTGCGCCGCAGCAGAAAAGTGAGCAGACCGATCTTGCGGTGCGTCAGCTCTATGTGCAGGACTACATCCGCCAGTGGGAGCAGTTCCTGAGCGATATCCAGCTCAACAGCAGTGCCGATCTTTCGCAGCGTATTAACACTGCGCGCTTGCTGTCGGGCAACCACTCGCCGCTGCGCCAGCTGGTCATCAACCTCAGTAACCTGCTGACGCTGAACCGGGCGCAGCCCGATGAGAAAACCGCGCAGGCGGCGAAACCGTCGGATAACAGCGCTACCCGCACCCTTGAAGCGCTGTTTACCTCGCCTGAAGCGGCTGCGGCGCGTGGACAGGCGGCAGCGCAGGCGTCACCGGAGCAGGCGGTTGCCGTGCATTTTGCGCCCGTGCTTGAGCTGGCTCAGCCGTTACAGCAGGGCAGCAAGGTGCTGGCGGTGGATGATTTCCTGCACCAGATTGACGATCTCTATCGCTACCTCACGGCGGTGCAGGATGCCGCCAACAGCGGGATGCCGCCACCAGCCAGCGATGCGATCAGTCGTTTGCAGGCCAGCGCCGGACGTCTGCCCGGTTCGCTGCAGAATATGGTCTCCAGTATGGCGGTCGGGGCCAGCAGCGATGCGCAGCGTCGCGACATGGATAACGTCCGTAAACGCATCACCATGGAAGTCGGCAGTTTCTGTCGTCAGGCGATCGCCGGTCGTTATCCACTGGTGCGCTCCGCGCGCAGTGAGGTCACACCCGACGATCTGGCGCGGATGTTTGCGCCCGGCAGCGGCATGATGGATAGCTTCTTCCGCGACAACCTGGCCAGCAAAGTCGACACCACCAACGCCTCATGGCGCTTTACGCCAGGTATCGACGGCAAAACGCTGCCGGGCGGCGAAGCGCTGCTGCGTCCTTTCCAGCAGGCGCAGTCAATTCGTGATGCGTTCTTTGCCAACGGTGCGACTACGCCAGGCTTCCGCGTCACGCTGCGCACCGTAAAAATGGACAACGATATTCTTAACCTGACGCTGGATGTGGATGGACAGCAGTTGCGTTATTCCCACGGGCCGCAGGCGGTACAGATGGTCAGCTGGCCCGGTCCGGGCGGCACCAGCCAGGTGCGGATGCAGCTGGGCCTGACCAACGGCACCACCTCAACGCTGGTTACCAGTGGGCCCTGGGCGCTCAATCGCTTCTTCGATCGCGCCCGTGTTACCGCGGCCGGCGGCCTGACCCGCGAAGCCACGTTCAGCGTGGAGGGGCATCAGGTCACGCTGTCGTTCACCCCTGGCAGCATTCGTAACCCGTTCCAGCTTCCCGGCTTTAGCTGCCCCTGAAACAGGACCCGACAATGACTCATTACGCTGCACCCTGCTGGTACGGCAAATTGCCCAGCGCGGGTGACTTTGTGAAGCGCCGCTTTCCTGACGCCCTCTATCGCCAATGGTCCAGCTGGTTTCAGGTGGGCCTGCATCACTGGCAGAGCAGTCAGGAGGGGGATAACGCGCCGTCGCGCCCGTTCCTCAACGCGCCGGTCTGGAATTTTGTGGTGCCGCCGATGCTGGGCAGCCAGCTGATCCAGATGGGTTGCCTGATTGCGGCACGGGACAGCGTGGGACGTAACTACCCGCTCTGCGCGCTGCGTCACTTCACCCCCGCCGAGTGGTCGCCAGCCCTGCTGGCACGCTCCGGCGAGTGGTATCAGCAGGTGGGCAATACGCTACTGCGGGTGGTGCAGGGCGGCGGATCGCCGGAGCAGCTGGATCAGGCGCTAATCAGCATTCCGCAGCCGCAACCGCCGCAGGAGACGGGTGAGCCGTCAGATATCCTCAACGTTATCGGGCATGGCGACACGCCTTCAACGCTGAACTGGACGCTGCCGGGCGAGAACTTCGACCCGCAGTTTTACACCAGTTTCTGGTGGACCAATCAGAGCGACGGGTTCCCGCTTTATACCCAGGTCCACAGCGGTAACTTCACGGCGCAGCTCTTTTCATTGCTGTTTGATCCGGCCGGTGGGGCAAAGCCGGGACGAAACGGACTTTATCCCCCGATGTTTGAATCCTGAGGCGACACCCATGACGATGAATACAGAGGCTTTGCTGGCTCCGGTCAGTGATGATAATCCCGGTGGCGACAACCTGGAGTACGACGCCGATTTTCAGGCCATGGAGCAGGCCAGTGCCGGTAAAGCGGAACAGCAGTTCGGCAACACCATCATTCCGGCCGAACCCGCCGACTGGAACAAAGTTGAGAAGCTGGCGATAGCGCTGCTGGCCCGCAGTAAAGATTTACGGGTGATGCTGGCGCTGACCCACGCCTGGACCGAACTGAAAGGACTGCCAGGCTATGCGCAGGGCCTGAAGCTGATTGAACAGGCGCTGCTGCTCTACTGGGAGCCGCTGTGGCCCCGGCTGGAAGAGTACGGCGAGCAGGACCCGTTCTACCGCATCAATGCCCTGGCGCTGCTGGGTGACAAGACTGAACTCAGTGGCGCGGTGCGTCAGTGCTGGCTGCTGCGCTATCCGTCAGACGGTATCTCACTGCGCGATGCTGCCGCCCTGTGCGACGGCAGCAAAACCGAGGTGGCGGACTACCCTGGCGGCCTGCCGCGTCTGATCGACGAACTGGCACGCGGCGACCAGCCCGGTATTGAGGCGGTGCTGCAGATTCATGAGCGGCTGCAGACCATCTGCGAAACCGTGGCCGAACGGCTGGGCGACGCGGCGGTGCCGGAACTGGCACAGCTGCGCAGACAGATTGCGCTGATCGCCGAACGCTGCCAGGCCACCGACATCAGCCAGCTGATTCCTGCCGCAGCGGCGGAACAACCCGCAGAAGTGGCGGCCCCGGCGGCGGTCGCAACGGCGCCGCGCGCGGCCGCAGACTGGCGCACGGTACAGATCAGTTCCCGCGCCGATGCCCAGCTGATGCTGGAGAAAGTGAAGCTCTACTTCACCCAGCATGAGCCGAGTCATCCGGCTCCGCTGATGATCGACCGGGTGCAGCGCTTAATCGAGCGCGACTTCCTGGAGATCATCCGCGAGCTGGCACCCGATGGCGTGCATCAGCTGGAAACCATTTTCGGACGTCGCGACTAAGCAGGCGTGACCCACTCACACAGCGGGACCTGCGCGCCTGCTGTGACACATTATCCGCGCATCATTGATGGAGAAAACCATGGCAACAAGCAAATCCAGTGGGCAGAAGTTCATTGCCCGCAATCGCGCGCCTCGCGTTCAGATTGAATATGACGTGGAAATTTATGGCGCGGAACGCAAAATCCAGCTGCCGTTTGTGATGGGCGTGCTGGCGGATCTGGTGGGTAAACCGCTGGAGCCGCAGCCGGGCATCGACGACCGCAAATTCCTTGAGATCGACATCGACAATTTCGATGAGCGCATGAAAGCGCTGAAGCCACGCGCCGCGTTCCAGGTAGACAACACCCTGAACGGCGAAGGCAAGCTCAACATCGATCTCACTTTCGACAGCATGGACGACTTTTCGCCGGATGCCGTGGCCCGCAACGTCGAGCCGCTGAGCAAGCTGCTGGAAGCCCGTACCCAGCTGGCAAACCTGCTGACCTATATGGACGGCAAAAACGGCGCTGAAGAGCTGATTGGTAAAGTGCTGCAGGACCCAACGCTGCTGCAGGCTCTGACCCATCTGCCAAAGCAGGATGAGGCCACTGAAGGTAAGGAGCCGCAGGCATGACGCAGACTTCACAACAACCCCAGGCGCAGGGCGCGGCCAGTTTCAGCCAGGATGAGTTCAGCGCGCTGCTGAACAAAGAGTTCCGGCCAAAAAGCGACCAGGCACGCGCCGCGGTCGAAAGCGCGGTAAAAACCCTGGCGCAGCAGGCGCTGGAGAACACCGTCACCGTTTCCAGCGACGCCTATCGCACCATTCAGGCGCTGATCGCGGAGATCGACGAAAAGCTGTCGCAGCAGGTTAACCAGATTATTCACCATCCGGAGTTCCAGTCGCTGGAAAGCGCCTGGCGCGGCCTGAGCTATCTGGTGAACAACACTGAAACGGACGAGATGCTGAAAATCCGTTTTATGAGCATCTCCAAGCAGGAGTTGGGTCGTACGCTTAAGCGCTATAAAGGTGCTGGCTGGGATCAAAGCCCGCTGTTCAAGAAGATCTATGAGCAGGAGTATGGTCAGTTCGGCGGCGAGCCGTTTGGCTGTCTGGTGGGCGACTACTACTTCGACCATAGCCCGCAGGATGTTGAGCTGCTGGGTGAGATGGCTCGCATCGGTTCGGCGGCACACTGTCCGTTTATCACCGGCACCGCGCCGGAAGTGATGCAGATGGAGTCCTGGCAGGAGCTGGCGAATCCACGCGATCTGACCAAAATCTTCCAGAACACCGAATATGCTGCCTGGCGCAGCCTGCGTGAGTCGGAAGATGCACGCTATCTGGGCCTGGTGATGCCGCGTTTCCTGGCGCGTCTGCCATATGGCATTCGTACCAACCCGGTCGACAGCTTTGATTTCGAAGAGCAGACCGACGGTTCCGATCATGGCAACTACACCTGGAGCAATGCGGCGTATGCGATGGCCGCCAACATCAACCGCTCCTTTAAAGAGTATGGCTGGTGTACCGCAATTCGCGGCGTGGAGTCGGGCGGGGCGGTTGAGAACCTGCCGTGCCACACCTTCCCGAGCGACGACGGCGGCGTGGACATGAAGTGTCCGACCGAAATCGCCATCAGCGATCGCCGCGAAGCGGAACTGGCGAAAAACGGCTTTATGCCGCTGGTGCATCGCAAAAACTCTGACTTCGCCGCCTTTATTGGCGCGCAGTCACTGCAGAAGCCGACGGAATATCACGATGCCGATGCCACCGCCAATGCCCGTCTGGCCGCGCGTCTGCCTTATCTGTTCGCCTGCTGCCGCTTCGCGCATTACCTGAAGTGCATCGTGCGCGACAAGATCGGCTCTTTCCGTGAGCGTGATGAGATGGAACGCTGGCTGAACGACTGGGTGATGAACTACGTCGATGGCGATCCGGCTAACTCCTCGCAGGAGACTAAATCACGTAAGCCGCTGGCCGCTGCGGAGGTAAATGTGGAAGAGCAGGAAGATAACCCAGGCTATTACGCCGCGAAGTTCTTCCTGCGTCCGCACTACCAGCTGGAAGGCCTGACCGTTTCGCTGCGACTGGTCTCTAAGCTGCCGTCACTGAAAAATGACAATGCTTAAGGTCTGAAAATGGGCGCGATGTCGGAGTCTGAAACTGCATCGCGCCTCTCCCTGTTATAACGGCTTTAACCGGATTATTCGCCTGAACGTGTCTGAGCAGAGTGGTGTGCAAGGCTATACCCGGTCTTTATCAGACTGAGTGTGTTTGCGTATTCTTTTCACAAGAATAAAAATCACAACTAAGCAAACTGTAGTAAAAAGCGTTTTACCGGCAATAAAGCCGAGTGAAGAGAGAGTGAAATTTTCATAGCGAGAGATAAGGTATATAGACTCGATAATATCGACGATCGCATAAAGTGAAAGTAGTGAAAATATTACGGCCAGAAAAATTGAGATGGTTTTTTTCATGCACATTCCTTTTTTGAACTATTGAAACTCCCCGCTAATGTAAATTTTTCTTCAGGTTGCTGTCTATGGAATGATGACTGCAATCTCAGACAAATCGAAGGTCATCGGTTTCGCACACTAATTTCCGCTATGAATAAGCGTTAAGTAAAAGTATTTGTCCGATTTAAAAACGGGCAGCAAGAAGTCTGAAATATCGTTAAGCACGATATCTCAGAAGCAAGGCAAAGGTAAAATATGGACTGTTTTATTCAGCCCCATGCTTTTCTTTTTGCCATATCCTTGCTTTTTTGAAAGCAATAATCTCAACCAATAAAGAGTGAAAGATAATGGCTATTGATATGTTTATGAAGGTTGACGGAGTCACCGGCGAGTCAAAAGACTCAAACCACACTGGCTGGACTGATATTACCTCTTTCTCATGGGGTGCTTCTCAGCCAGGCAACATGTCTGTGGGCGGCGGCGGCGGTGCGGGTAAAGTTAACTTCAACGACCTGCACGTGAATGCACTGATCGACAAATCCACCACTGCGCTGCTGAAGAACTGCGCAAGCGGTAAGCATCTCACTAAAGTTGAACTCTCTATCTGTAAAGCGGGCGGTTCACAGGTTGAGTATGCGCGCATCACCCTGGAAGACGTTCTGGTGACCGCTGTGAATTACAATGGCTCCGACAACGGCGATACCCTGGGAATGACCTACTCCTTCCAGGCATCCAAAGTGAAGCAGCAGTACTGGGAGCAGAGTTCTTCCGGCGGCAAAGGCGCAGAAAGCAGCGCCGGCTGGGACATCAAAGGCAACAAAGAAGCGTAATAAAATACGCCTCCGAAAAGGGGGCGTATATTCATTGAAATTCAATGGATTAGAGGTTGTGGTAATTATACGTTTCGAACATTTAATTGCAAAAGGAGGTTGTTATGGCTGAGAAAAATTCAATTGAGCCGGGATTTTGTGTTGTTCAGCGTCCAGGAAGACTGACTGAGCAGGCAATGTGGCTTTATGGCACGCGTAATGTGTCTGCCGCGAACTATTTTTTGCAATTAAATGCTGATGTTGCATGGGCTAAACCCGGCCAGATTTTAATCGTTGCCGATCCGAATGGTAATAATCACCCGGCAGCCATGCGCACGCTGGAAGAGGCTAAATCCAGAACCAATAATAGTGTCACTCATCTGACCGTTGATGAGGCTGATTTCTTTAACCGCCATTATGCTTCCATTGCTGCTATTACCAATTTTATGGATAAAGCATCAGGTATCATCGGCGATGCGGGAGAGCGCTATTTCAATGAAATTGGCAAGAAACTTGTCGCTATTGAGAATGCCTACCGTAACCAATATCTGACGTCAGGAACATTGTTCGGGCAGCAGTTTTTTATCGAGCGGAAACGCCTGTTTGGTGAACTTGAAGTATTACTGAATCGTTTATCCCGATTTATGTTGAATTTGCGCCCCTATGAAAAGATTAAGCATGCTTTAAACCTTTCCAGCTCCTCTATTATCCATGACTGGCAAACTGCTGGCACAGGAGTAATACGCGGTTATTCGACCTATGTAGATAGTGCAGCCAAAGCAGCGAAATTTATGAAAATGGGTGGGCTGGTATCCATAGGGTTCGGTGCTGCAAATACTTCTAACGACGTTTATCAGGCTTGTACTGTAGACCGGCAGAATGAATGTGTTAAAGTTGCCGTAACTAAGTATGCTCAATTTGCCAGTAGCACCGCTGCAAGTATCTATGGTGGTACGTTAGGCTCGGCTTTGGGGCCGGGAGTTTGTCTTGCTGTAGGGGTGGGTACTGGTCCCGTAGGCTATCTGACCTGTAGTCTGGTCGGGGCAGCTGTAGGGGGCTATATTTCTGGTGAAATTGCCAGCTGGTTTACGGGATTAACAATGGATAAAATTTTATGACCTGGCCTTGCATTTTGATCTCTGTTTCAGTGATTTCATTTTTGATTTCCATTGTTTTGCAGGTTATTGGCTACATAATATTCAGAAAAAATATTCAAAACTATGAATCATTAATTAGCGAGTTTCGTAAAAGAAGATTGGATCTTGATTTCAGCACTCAGGTTAGCTCCTTTTTCAGTCCATCGTTCCATCCTGTAAAAATTTCCTGGTTTGCACGTTTATATAAAGGTGTAAAACTTCAGCGCAGAGGTAATGAGAGCGTTAGCCAGGAAACTTATGATTTTATTCAATCGTTACCTGAAAAAGAAATAGGCTGGCTAATACGCCTTCATACTTTAAATATGGTGACTGCGGTAATGATGCTTGGCGGAGGTTTAGGTTTTATTATCTGGCGTCATTTTTATAACTAGTATGTGCTTAACAATGATCATGGAGATGGCTGCATCGATATCCGAGTGCATGTGACACCCTGAAAAAAGCAACATCTGTTCTGATACCTGTCACTTCCTGAATGCGCAGATTATGGCAGTGTGTCCCTGATGTCGCTTCCCTATGGATACTGAAATGAAAAAAGTCCTGATGTTATTCGCTCTGACGCTATCTCCTGCAGTGCTGGCGATAACGCCTCCGGCACCAGACGCCTTTAAGCAACCGCAGATTTTCAGCAACTGGCTTCTGAACCGCTGTGCAGGTAAAGCTGCCACTGACAAGGCCTTCACCGATGATGCCTTTAAAAGCGCGTCAGCCTGGTCAGAGGCAAGCCATCTCCCTGTTGAAGCCTTCAGTGATGGCGATAAATTGATTAATGCGTATCTGAAGATGAACCTGACCGGATCGGTATCAGGTAACTTCAATATGATGAAATGCACATTACTTTCGCAAAGCCAGGATGCACAGATGCTTTACGAAAAATATAAAAATAAAAGTTAATATCAATGGTGAGTTTCTGATGAAATGTTATTATTTACTGCTATGTGTTTTAGCTTCTTATGTTTCCTCCGTCCAGGCGATGAGTGATTGTTCGAACGGGAATAACACTCAGGAAGTTAACGAATGTGCAGAAAAAAATAAAACAGAGTCAGAGCTGAATTTAAATAAAGAGTATAAAGCGGCGAAAATCCGAATCGAGCACCTTTATAAAGGCCATGATCAGGAGTCCAGCCAGTACCGAAGCGCCTTCGTTGATACTCAGCGCAACTGGCTTAAATACCGTGATAGCCAGTGTGGACTGGAATCCTATGCCGCTGAAAAAGGCAGTGATGCTTATGTGAGTGTCATGAATTTTTGCATTGACCGTCTCGATAAGGAACGCACTGCAATTCTGAAGCAACTTCCTTACTGATTACCGGGCACGATTCATGTCTGTTGAAATTTAAAATATCCGGTCATTTCTTATTTATATTTAATCCTCTGTTCATTCAGTTCCGGCTTTATGCTAAACACATTTAAACTCAGGATTTATTAAGTTCAGAAGTGCAGAGTTCGCTTTATTAAGCTGTCATGCAGTCAATTTTAATAATACACCCGGCACGATTAATTAAACTCAATCCAAATATTAAAATCTTCCGCTCCCTATACCCCGCGCCTTTCCCAGAGAGGTGCGCGGTATAGATGCCGAACCGCTAACCGCAGGAATCCGTTATGCGCTTTACGATAATAACGACTAAACCCGGCCAACAGCCGCCGCAAACTCATTGTGATTTCTTCCCGCCCGGCGGCACCATTGGTCGCGGCGTGGATAACAATCTGGTGCTGCCGGATGACGACCGAACGCTCTCCCGGCTGCAGGCCATTGTGCACATCACCGCGAACGGTGAATGTCGCCTGACTAACCGTGGCAATGTGACGCGCGTGCTGCTCAACGATATTCCGCTGGAACGCGGTCGTCAGGTTGAGCTGCAGGATGGCGACATTCTGGGCATCGATGATTATCAGCTGCTGGTCAGCGATCTCAACAGTGCGCAGCAACCGCAGGCTGAAAGGGCGGTTCCGCGTCCGGAGCCGGTCCAGCCCGTAGCGGCTACTCGTGAACCTGTAGCCGAAAAAGCCAGCACTACCGCCGCCATCCCCAGCGAAATCTGGGACAGCCTGGCGAAAGAGTTTTCGATTTCCGACGATCTCTCCAAACGCAAAGCCGCGCCGGAGCTGCCGGATGCCCATCCGCTGACTGCGCCCGCCATGCCAGACCGTAATCCGGAAGATCCGCTGGCACAGCTGATCAACGATGCGCCGCTGGATTATGGCCAGCAGCCCAAAAGCAGCAGCCTGTTTGACGACGGCGATGCGCTGTTCGCGCAGCCGAGCATTTTTGACGACCGCACGCCGAGCACGCTGGCGGCTCAGCAGCACACTGCGCCGAAGCAGGCTGAAACGCCCACCGCTGAACTGGATCCGCTGAGCCTGTTCGACGGCGAGAGCAGTGCGGATGTGCGCAACCATGATGATCCCTTAGGACTGATGATGGGGAACGCGGTGCCGCTGGCGCAGCCGGAGCCAGCGAAACCGGCGATGCTGCATGTGCCGCCTCAGCAAGAGGCAAAACCTGAGCAGGTAGCCATTCGCTCACCTGAGCAGGCTCCCGTCAGCGTGAACGAAATGGATCACTCACCGCTGTTCAGCGGCATCGACTTACCCGTTGATGACCAGCCTCATAGTGAAGCCCCACGCCCGACGCTGCTGGCGGATGAGGCGGAATCCGGTCAGACAGACGCGGTCAATCCGCAAAACGACTATGGCGGCATTACGCTGCCGACGCCGCAGGCGGTGCAGCGTGCTCCTTCACCGACGCCGAAAGGGCGGCTGCGCATTGATCCGGTTGCCTCGGGTCACCAGCATGCCGCCGCCGTGCAGCCCTCCACATCCAGCCAGAGCAGCGGCGACGCCCTGAAAGGCGAACTGCTGGACGCGCTGCTGGAAGGCATGGGCCTGCGCGATCTGCAGCCGACGCCGCAGTTTGACCGCGAGCAGATGCTGCAGTTTGGTCAGATGCTCAGCATGTTCTCGCAGGGCACGGTCGCGCTGCTGTCATCGCGCTCGATCCTCAAGCGCGGCGTCAAGGCCGACATGACGGTGATCCTCGACGACGCCAACAACCCGTTCAAGCTGTTGCCATCGGGCAAAACTGTCCTGATGCAGATGTTCGGCAGCCGGATGCCGGGCTTTATGCCACCGCGTCAGGCGGTGCGGGATGCGCTGATCGATTTGCAGGCGCACCAGCTGGGCATGATCGCCGGTATCCGCGCCATCATCGCCTCAATGCTGCAATCCTTTAACCCGGAGCAGCTGGAGGAAGAGGCGCGTCAGGCGGGGTCGGTTTCCCGTATCGGCCTGCCTGGCAGCCGTAAAGCGGCGCTGTGGGAGCATTTTGTTGAGCGCTATGGCGAGACGGCGGGCGAGATCGAAGACGATTTCCACACCCTGTTTGGCGAAGCGTTTCTGCACGCCTATGACCTGGAAGTTAATCAGTACAAAGACTCACAAACCCACACGGATGACGCATGAATATCACTATTGCCTCGACGTCGAATCAGGGCGATCGCGCCAGTAATCAGGATCAGATCGGTGATGTCATCGGTAAGCGCTCCGCCTGCTTTGTGGTGTGCGACGGTGTGGCCGGGTTTCCCGGCGGTGACAGGGCGGCTGCCATCGCCCGCAGCAGCCTGCTGGAAGCGTTCGATGGGGATGCACACCTCAATGCGCAGTCTATTCGCAACTACGTTAATCACGCGAATCACGCCATCCGGCAGCAGCAGAAAGCCAGCAGCGAGAACAGCCGGATGGGCACCACGCTGGTCAGCCTGTTCATCGACCGCGATTACCACCTTGCCTGCTGGGCGCATGCCGGTGACAGCCGCCTTTATCTGTTCCGCCGCGGCTATCTCTATCTCGTCACCACTGACCACAGCCTGGTGCAGCAGATGAAAGATGCCGGACATCGCACCGAAGGCATCAACAGCAATCTGCTCTATTTTGCGCTGGGGATGGGTGATGAGCAGCGCGACGCCAGTTATAGCGACGTGGTCGGGATTGAGGATGGCGATGCCTTTCTGCTCTGCACCGATGGTTTCTGGCACGGCGTGACGCTGGAACAGATGCAGCAGTCACTGCACATGGTGAATACGCCGGAAGAGTGGCTGACGCTGATGCAGCAAATCATCAAAAACGATCAGTCAGATCAGGGGCAGCAGGATAATTTCAGCGCACTGGCCGTCTGGATCGGATCGCCCCAGGACACCACTTTGCTGCACTCGCTCTCTGAAGCGGCGCAGTTCTTCCCTCTGCGAGATTGAGAACGCCAACATGAAATATGGATTACTGGGGCTGGCTGCGCTGCTGCTCAGCACGCACGCTTATGCTGAAAACTATCGCATCGTTCAGTCCCCGGCACAGAAACTGGATGTCTGGATTGATGACGTCAAAAACAATCAGCTGTCGAGCTGGTGTAACAGCACCATAAACCTGCGCATCGTCACCCTGGGTGAGAAAAACGCGTCGGTGCTGAAAGAGTTTCTGCCACGGGTGGCTGGCCTGATGGCGTCGCAGTGTAAACCGCTGCAGCAGCTGCACTGGCAACTGACCGATACAGAGGGCAGTGAAATCGCTACCGGCAGTGCCGCCCGGGCGCAGCAGTGGAAAACCGTGGTGACACCGCCCGCGCCGCCAGCACAGCAACAGCCAGCCACGGCAGCCGTGCCCGCTGAGGCACTGCGCAACGCCGCCCAGGCAGACACCTCGCCATGGCTGCAATTCAGTCTGCTTGATGGCTGCCATTTCCGCACCTGGTGGCAGCATCCGGCGCAGGGCAGCGCGCTGTTTGTGCCGGCAAAACAGGGGCTGGTCTGCGGTTCCGATGGCTGGCTCAGCGGACACAGCAATCTGACGCAGCAGGGTAACGGCGCACCGGCAGCCGTCGGTGTGACCTTCCTGCAGGGCTTCCCGGTGATGGGGCTGAGCAGTCAGTCACCTACCGCTGAACTGCACATCACGACCGTGAACAGCGAGCGAATGGTGCTGAGCAACGAAAAATCCCCGGACAGCTGGCTGGTTCTGCCGTTCAGCAACCGCTTTAACGGCTGGCAGGCCACGCGTCAGGTGGTGGTGCAGATGCCCGCCAGCGAAGCCGCTGATGAGAGTGCGGTGCAGGCGCGTCTGCAGGAAGTCCGCAAAGTCTGGTCACCGTGGGTCAGCGGCAATACCACGCTGAGCGTACAGCTGGTGGAAAAACTGCACCCCGAACTGAAAGATCCCGCCGCTGCGGTCTATCGCACCCTTAACTGACGCAAAAGGAGTTTGCATGGAATCCTTACAACACCGTCTGGCTAACGCCATGCTCAGCGAGACGCTGGCTGATGTAACCCGCCAGATTCAGGCTAATCCGGCGAAGGCCGACCTGCGCGCCGCCTTTGTGCAGCTGCTCTGCCTGTCAGGCAACTGGGCGCGTGCGCAGACGCAGCTGCAATCCTGGCTGGCGTTAAGCCCGCAGGCGCAACCGACCGTTAATCTGCTGCAGCAGGCGATTGCCGGTGAGCTGCAGCGTGACGCCGTGCTGCGTGGCGAGGCACAGCCGGTGCTGCCGGGCAGCGCGTGGCACTGGTGCAATACGCTGCTGGCCGCGTTGCAGGCCGAAACTGCGGGCGATGTCGCGCGCGGCAGCGCACTGCGTGCTGACGCGCTGGAGCTTGCCGCCGCCAATCCCGGCAACGCGACCGGGCAGGATCAGCCGACCACCTTCAGCTGGCTGATGGATGGTGACAGCCGTTTCGGGCCGGTGTGTGAAGTGATCAGTCAGGGCCGTTATTACTGGATCCCGTTCGCCGCCATTCGTGAGATGCAGTTCCAGGCACCCGCCAGCGTCACCGATCTGGTGTGGCGTCATACGCGGGTGCAGCTGGTGGATGGCAGCGAGCAGGTGTGTCAGATCCCGGCGCGCTATCCGCTGCTGGCGGGTGCGGACGAGCGTTTTCTGCGCGCCAGCGTCACCGAATGGCAGCCGCTGGGCAACGATCCGGACCAGTTTATCGGGCAGGGACAAAAAATGTGGCTCAGCGACAGCACAGAGTTCTCGCTGCTGAGCCTGCAGCAGGTCGCGTTTGATAACGTTGAGTCCGCCGATGAGCCATGATTCAGGCGCGCACAATGACGGCTATGCCCAGCTGCATGGCGGCTTTCGCGCGCGCAAAAAGCGCGATGCGCTGACCGCCCGCGACAAGCTGCAATCCTCGCTGCTGGACCGCCTGACCGACAACGCGCCGGACAGGCAGCAGGAGCCGGAGAACAGCATGCTGATCAGCCATAGCACGCTGCGCCGCCACGTCCTGCGCGATCTGCAGTGGCTGTTCAATACCATTAATAACGAGGCGCAGCAGGATCTGGACGGTTTCGATCAGGTGCAGCGCTCGGTCTGGAATTTCGGCGTAGCGCCGCTGGCCGGGCAGAACGTCTCGGATATCGAATGGCAGGATATGCAGCGCAAAATGACCAACGCCATTCTGCACTTCGAGCCGCGTATTCTGCCGCAGGGTTTGCAGGTGCGCTGCGTCAGCGATCTCGGCTCGCTTAGTCTGCACAACGTGCTGTCGATTGAGATCAAAGGGCGGCTCTGGTGCGTGCCTTATCCGCTGGCGTTTCTGTTCCGCACTCAGGTTGATCTGGAGAGCGGCCATTTCGAACTTCAGGATGCAGGATAATCATGGACAGCAATCTGCTCGACTACTACAACCGTGAACTGGCTTACCTGCGCGAGATGGGGGCGGAGTTTGCCACGCGTTACCCGAAAGTGGCAGGCCGTCTTGGCATGCATGGCATCGACGTGGCGGACCCCTATGTAGAGCGCCTGATGGAAGGATTTGCCTTCCTGACATCGCGCGTGCAGCTGAAGATGGATGCGGAGTTTCCGCGTTTCTCGCAGCGTCTGCTGGAGATGATTGCGCCATCCTATCTCTCACCAACCCCGTCAATGGCCATCGCGCAGCTCACGCCGGACAGCCGCAAGGGTGACATCACCCAGGGCTTCCGCGTGCCGCGCGGCACCATGATGGAGAGCCAGAACCTGAAAAAAACCGGGGTGACCTGCAGCTACACCACCGCACACGATGTGGTGCTGCATCCGCTGCGCATCAGCGAAGTCACTCTCGGCGGCGTGCCGGGCGATCTGCCCTCTGGCGAGCTGAAACTCACGGGTCTGGGCGCGGCCAGTGCGCTGCGCATCCGCATCAGCTGCGAAGGGATCTCCTCATTGAGTCAGCTCAGTGTGGATGACCTGATGCTGTTCCTCAGCGGGCCCGATATCCAGGCGCTGAAGCTGCTGGAACTGCTGATGCAGCACCGGGTCGGCATCGTCCTGCAGTCCGCAGAGCAGCGGCCACAGCGTCAGGTGCTGACGGATGAGGCCCTGCAGCAGGAGGGTTTTGCGCCGGAGCAGGCGCTGCTGCCGGACGATCTGCGCAACTTCGACGGCTATCGTCTGTTGCAGGAGTATTTTGCGTTTCCGGCGCGCTTCCAGTTTATCAGTCTCAGTCAGCTCGGCCCGTTTCTGCGCCGCTGCGACAACGCCACGGCGTTCGACATCATTATTCTGCTCGACAAAGCGGACAGCGCGCTGGAAAGCGTGGTCGATCACAGCCATCTGGCGCTGCACTGCACGCCGGTCATTAATCTGTTCCCGAAAACCGCCGAGCGCCTGAAGGTCAGCGACAGCCAGCATGAATATCACCTGGTGGTGGATAACATCCGGCCGCTGGATTATGAGGTGCATTCGGTGCAGCGGCTGTTCGCTACCGTGGAAGGCAAGCGGGAAGAGCAGGTTTTCCGTCCGTTCTGGAGCACCTTCAGCGGTGACCAGGGTGACTATGGTGCTTACTTCTCGCTGCGCCGCGAACAGCGCACCCTGTCCGAACAGGCGCAGCGCTATGGCACGCGCACCGGTTACATCGGTTCCGAAGTCTTTCTGTCGCTGGTGGATGAGCATCATGCGCCGTGGCGCGATGACGTGCGCTATCTCTCTGCCGAGGTGATGTGCACCAGCCGCGATCTGCCGCTGATGCTGCAGCAGGATCAGGGCAACTTCGTGATGCCGGACTCTATTCCGGTGTCGGAGCTGAAACTGTGCAAAGGGCCGACCCCGCCGCGTCCGGCGCTGGCCGAGGGCCTTTCTGCATGGCGGCTGATCAGCCATCTGCAGATGAACTACCTCAGCCTGATGGACAGCAGCGACGGGGAAGGTGCTGCGGCGCTTCGCCAGCTGCTGAGCCTCTATGCCAACCTGGCGGAAGCGCCAGTTGCCCGCCAGATTGACGGCATCCGCCACTGTACGCTCAGCGCGGTGAATCGCCGCGTGCCGGAGCCAGGCCCGGTGGTGTTTGCGCGCGGCGTCAGCATTACGCTGGAAGTCGATGAGCAGGCGTTTTCGGGGGCTAGTCCGTGGCTGTTTGGCAGCGTACTGGAGCGGGTCTGTGGCCGCCTTGTAGCGCTGAACAGCTTCACGGAGTTCACCCTGAACAGCCAGCAGCGTGGCGAAGTGGGCTACTGGCCGCCGCGCATGGGCCGGAAAGCGCTGATATGAGTGGCGAAAAAGTCATTACGCTGCCGCGGCTGACCCGACTGCCGGATGATTTCTGGCAGAAAGTGATGGCCGCGCCGTGGCGCTACGATCTGTTCCAGCTGCTGCGGCGGCTGGATGCGCAGGGCGGGCAGCGCTATCCGCTGGGTCGTGCGCCGCTGCCGAAGTTCGAATCGGTGCGCATCGGTCAGACGCCATCACTGGCGTTTGCGCCTGCCACCGTCGCCAGCGCCACGCCACGTGAAGAATCAGGACGTCATGAGCTGTCGATCTACAGCTTTGGCCTGTTTGGCCCCAACGGCCCTTTGCCGACCCATCTGACTGAATATGTGCATGAACGGATTGTGCATCATCAGGATCACAGCCTGTCGGCGTTTGCGGATCTGTTTCACCATCGCGCCACGCTGCTGTTCTATCGCGCCTGGGCCGATGCGCAGCCGACCGTATCGCTGGACCGCCCCGACGACAGCCGCTTTCTGCACTATCTCGCCTGCCTGGCAGGCATCGGTTTACCGGCGCAGCAGCAGGCCAGTTCGCTGAGTCTTCATGCCCGCCTGATGCTGGTGGGCCATCTCAGCCGTCACGGTCACGATGCCGAAGGGCTGGTGCGCATCCTGCGCCACTACTTTGGCGTGCCGGTCCGGCTGACGCAGAACCTGCCGCACTGGCTGACGCTGGACAGTCGCGATCAGGCCCGGCTCGGCGCGGGACGTCACATGCCCCGGCTGGGTGCCTCCGCGTTTCTTGGCGTGGCGGTGCGCGACGTGCAGCACCGTTTTCGCCTGCACCTGGGCCCGCTCAGCGCCGCGCAGTATGCCCGTTTTCTGCCCGATGCTCCCGGCGCGCAGGAAGTGCGCGACTGGGTGCGTCACTACCTCGGCATCGAAATGCAGTGGGATCTCAGCCTGATCCTGGCCGCAGAAGAGGTGCAGGGTGTGGCGCTGGGCGGCACTGCCCGGCTTGGTTACACCAGCTGGCTGGGGCAGATGCCGCAGCCGCAGGATCGAGAAGATTTTATGTTTGAGGTTGAGGCAGCTTCGCGCTAGCCCAGCCGCTTTCCCTGTTACACAGCCTGCGTCTTTCATTGAAGAGAGCCCCCTATGTCAGAAATCAGCCGTGCCGTGCTATTCGGCAAACTGGATACGCTGTTATTTACCTCGCTGGAAAGCGCCACCGCCTTTTGCAAACTGCGCGGCAATCCCTATGTTGAACTGGTGCACTGGCTGCATCAGCTGATGCAGCAGCAGGATGGCGACTTACAGCAGGTCATCACACATTTTTCACTGGATGAAAAGGCCCTGACTCAGGACATCGTTGCCGCGCTGGATCGTCTGCCGCGCGGTGCCAGTGCGGTCTCCGACCTCTCCGAGCATATCGACAGCGCCGTGGAGCGGGCGTGGGTTTATGCTTCGCTGAAATATGGCGCGACCCGCATTCGCGGTGGCCATCTGCTGATCGGCATGCTGAAAACCTTCAACCTGGCCAGCGTGCTGAAAGGCATCTCCGATCAGTTCAGCCGCGTCAACGCCGATGCGCTGCTGGAGCAGTTCGACACGCTGCTCAGCAACAGCAAAGAAGCGCAGCAGGCGCTGAGCGCACCGGCGGATGCGGGCGGATTGCCAGCGGCCAGCGGCAGCACGCTGGAGCAGTACGGTCAGGATCTGACCGCACGCGCCCGTGAAGGCCGTATCGATCCGGTGACCGGACGTGACGATGAGATCCGCCAGATGGTCGATATTCTGATGCGTCGTCGTCAGAACAACCCGCTGCTGACCGGTGAAGCGGGCGTCGGGAAAACTGCGGTGGTTGAAGGCCTCGCGCTGCGTATCGCGGCGGGCGATGTGCCTGCGCCGCTGCGCGATGTGCAGCTCTGGCTGCTGGATATCGGCCTGTTGCAGGCCGGTGCCGGGATGAAAGGGGAGTTTGAAGCGCGACTGCAGGCGCTGATCAATGAGGTGCAGTCCAGCCCGACGCCGATTGTGCTGTTTGTCGATGAGATCCACACCCTGGTCGGCGCGGGCGGTCAGCAGGGCACCGGCGATGCCGCCAACCTGCTGAAACCGGCGCTGGCGCGCGGACAGCTGCGCACTATCGGCGCGACCACCTGGGCCGAATATAAAAAGTACATTGAGAAAGATCCGGCGCTGACCCGCCGCTTCCAGACCGTGCAGGTGCAGGAGCCGGATGAAGCCAAAGCGATTCTGATGCTGCGCAGCACCGTCAGCGCGCTGGAGAAACACCATCGGGTGCTGCTGCTTGATGATGCGGTCAGTGCGGCGGTGAAACTGTCGCATCGTTACATTCCGGCGCGCCAGTTGCCGGACAAAGCCGTGGCGCTGCTGGATACCGCCTGCGCCCGTGTGGCGGTCAGTCAGGGCGCACAGCCTGCGGCGCTGGAAGATTGCCTGCACCGTCTGGCCGCGCTGGAGATTGAAGCGGAGATCATTGAACGCGAAATTAAGGTGGGCCTCGGTGACGTGACCCGCCAGCAGGCGATTGCCGTAGAGCGCGCCGCGCTGGAAGCCGAACGCGATGCACTGCAACAGCGCTGGCTGCAGGAGCGCGAACTGGTCGAGACCCTGATTGCGCTGCGCGCCCGCTGTGTAACCGAAGAGGATGCGGCGCTGCGTGAACAGCGTGATGCGACACAGCAGCAACTCACTGCGCTGCAGGGCGACACGCCGCTGCTGTTTGCCGCCGTCGATGCAGGCGTTGTAGCGGCCGTGGTGTCGGACTGGACCGGCATTCCGCTGGGCCGGATGGTGAAAAATGAGATCGACGCCGTCCTGAATCTGGCGGATACCCTGAACCAGCGCGTCATCGGCCAGCGTCACGGTCTGGAGCTGATCGCGAAACGGGTTCGCACCACGCGCGCGCGTCTCGACAACCCCAACAAGCCCGCAGGCGTCTTTATGCTGTGCGGTCCGTCCGGCGTCGGGAAAACCGAGACCGCGCTGGCGCTGGCCGAGTCGCTGTATGGCGGCGAGCAGAACATCATCACCATTAACATGAGCGAGTTTCAGGAGGCGCACACCGTCTCTACGCTGAAAGGCGCACCGCCGGGCTACGTCGGCTACGGCGAGGGCGGCGTGCTGACCGAAGCCGTTCGCCGTCGGCCTTACAGCGTGGTGCTGCTGGATGAGATTGAGAAAGCCCATCCGGATGTGCATGAGCTGTTCTTCCAGGTGTTCGACAAAGGCTGGATGGAGGATGGCGAAGGACGCCACATCGATTTCCGCAACACCATCATTATTCTGACCTCGAATGTCGGCACGCAACTGATCAGCGCCATGTGCGCCGATCCTGAACTGATGCCCGATCCCGACGCCCTGAGTACCGCACTGCGTAAGCCGCTGCTGGAGGTATTCCCGCCTGCGCTGCTGGGCCGTCTGCTGGTGGTGCCCTATTACCCGCTCAGCGATGACATGCTGGCGGAGATTGTGCGGCTGCAGCTGGCGCGCATTGTGCGTCGTCTGGCCGACAACCATGGCATTGAGGCGCAGATCGACGAGTCAGTGGTGAGCCAGATCGTGCAGCGCTGCACCGAGGTGGAGTCGGGCGGTCGCATGGTCGATGCCATCCTCACCAACACGCTGTTGCCGCAGATGAGCCAGATACTGCTGAGCGCCCACGCCCGCGATGAGCGCTATCGCCGCGTTGAGGTGCGTTGTGAGCAGGGCGAATTTGTCTGCCAGTTCGCTGTTTAAAGCCTAGTCATCAGAGAGTTTTCGAATATGTCGGAACATGATCAACCCCTGAATGTCCCCAACGCTCTGCCGCTGGGTTACCGCTTCAATGAGTTTGAAATCAAAGAGGTCATTGGCGGTGGCGGCTTTGGCATCGTCTATCGCGCCTGGGATCACCAGCTTGAACGTGATATCGCCATCAAAGAATTTATGCCCGCCTCGCTGGCAGTGCGCAGCGATGACCTGAATCTGGTGCTGCGCAGCGAGCGGTTCAGCAAAACCTTTCACGCCGGACTGAACAGCTTTATTCAGGAGGCGCGGCTGCTGGCGCGCTTTAACCATCCGAACCTGCTGCACGTGCTGCGTTTCTGGGTGCAGAACGACACCGCCTATATGGGCACGGTGTTCTACAGCGGCACCACGCTCTCGAACTTCCGCGAACGTCATCCGCAGTCGGTAAATGAGGCCTGGATCCGTCGCATGCTGCCGCCGCTGCTGGGGGCGATTAAAACCATCCATGAAGCGGGTTATCTGCATCGCGATATCTCGCTGGATAACATCCAGATCCAGAGCAGCGGCGAGCCGATTCTGCTGGACTTCGGGTCGGCGCGTAAAACCATCGGCAACCTGTCGGATGAGAGCGAGACCATGCTGCGTCCCGGCTATGCGCCGATTGAGCAGTACAGCGATAACGACGAGAGCGAGCAGGGCGCATGGACCGATATCTACGCGCTGGGCGCGGTGCTGCACACGCTGATTACCGGTGCGCCGCCGCCGGTGAGCGTGGTGCGCAGCATTGAAGATAACTACCAGCCGCTGGTGCAGCGTCGTCTGGCGGGCTACTCCACTGCGCTGCTCAGCGCCGTCGACCGCGCGCTGGCGCTGAAACCGGAAGACCGTCCGCAGAGTATTAATGATTTTGCGGTGCTGATGGCGCTGCCGGAGCGCGAGCCTGAACCGCTGCTCAGTGCAAAAATGAGCGGGCCGGGCACCATGCTGGTGCCAATTGAAGAGGAGGCGGTCATCCCGCCCGCCTCGCCGCTGAAAACGCTGCTGGGGCATCGGTTTGCACTGCCGGGCCTGGTGGCCGCGGGCGTGCTGGTCGGCCTGTGCGCCGGTCTGCTGATGTCGCGTGGTGATGACCAGACGGCACCGGCTGAGACCGCGCAAAACAGCGCGCCTGCCGTCACCGTCGCGCCGGTTAATCAGCCGGTGGCTGCGCCACCGACGCAGGCTGAGACCCCGCCGGATAACGTTGCCAGCGCCCCGACTCAGACTGCTGAGCCTGCGCAGACCGCCGCACGTGAACCCGATCCTCAACCGGCAGCGCCGCCTGCTCCTGTTGCTCAGGTCTATATCCGTCTGCAGCAGGGTGAACGCGTTCAGGTGAACGGTCAGCCTCAGGCACTGGTCCCGGCGGTGAATGGCTTTGCCACGCTGCAGCTGGCACCGGGTAACTACACCTTTGCCATCAGCGGCCAGAGTGGCACCCGCCAGCAGACGCTGAACATCAGCGAAGAAGGCGTCTGGTTACTCGATCCACACAGTTAATAGTCAGGGATTACTTATGTTCTCACGCATTACTGCACAGCTGCCGGCGGACGGCCTGCTGTTCCACACGCTCACGGGCACCGAGACGCTGTCCCGTCCGTTTGTGCTCACCGCCGAACTGCTGGCCACCGACGCGCGTATCGACCGTCACGCCCTGCTGGGCAAGCCGGTCACCTTTTCGCTGCCGACCGATGGCCTGATGAGCGCGCTGAGTCCGCGCTACCTCAACGGCAAAATCACCCGGATAGCGGTGCGCAGCCAGGAGCTGAGCGGCACCCGCTACGCGGTCTACCAGCTGACGGTCGAGCCGGACCTGTGGCCGATGCGGCGCGACCGCAACCTGCGCATCTTCCAGAGCCAGACGGTGCCGCAGATTGTGCAGACGCTGCTGAAGGAGTACGCGGTTAACGTGGAGACGCGCCTTTCGGGCAACTACCGGGTGTGGGAGTACTGCGTGCAGTATCAGGAGAGCAGCCTGGACTTTATCAGCCGCCTGATGGAGCTGGAGGGGATTTACTACTTCTTCCGCCACGAGGCGGACAAGCATACGCTGGTGCTGTGCGACGCGCCGGACCAGCATCAGGCGTTTCCGGGCTATGAGACCATCGCCTATCACGTCACCCAGTCTGGCGGCGTGGTGACGGAAGAGGGCATCAGCCAGTGGTCGCTGGCGGAGAGCGTGACGCCGGGCATCTACAGCACCGACGACTACGACTTCCGCAAGCCCAACGCGTGGATGCTGCAGGCGCGGCAGAACCCGGCGTCGCCGGTGCCGGGCTCGGTGGACGTTTACGACTGGCCGGGCCATTTTGTCGACCACAGCCACGGCGAGTCCTATGCGCGCATCCGTCAGGAGGTGTGGCAGGCCGAGCACCACAGCGTCAGCGGGTCGGGCACGGCAACCGGTATCGCGCCGGGCTTTACCTTCTCCATCATCAATGCACCGCACTTCAGCGACAACGGTGAGTATCTGGTCACTTCAGCGACCTATGACTTTGCCGAGAACAGCTACGCCAGCGGCGACACCGGCGACAGCCGTCACAACATCAGCTTTACGGTGCTGCCGTCGTCGGTGACGTACCGCACGCCGCCGGAGACGCCGTGGCCGAAAACGCACGGCCCGCAGACCGCGAAGGTGGTCGGGCCGAAAGGCGAGTCCATCTGGACCGACCGCTACGGCCGGGTGAAGGTGAAGTTTCACTGGGACCGGCTGGCGAAGGGCGACGACACGAGTTCGTGCTGGGTGCGCGTCTCCAGCGCCTGGGCCGGCCAGGGGTTCGGCGGGGTGCAGATCCCGCGAGTTAACGACGAAGTGGTGGTGGACTTTATTAACGGCGATCCGGACCGTCCGCTGATCATCGGCCGCGTGTATAACGAGGCGAGCATGCCACCATGGGCGCTACCGGCGGCAGCGACGCAGATGGGTTTTCTGAGCAGGTCGAAGGATGGCACGGCGGACACCGCGAACGCGCTGAGATTTGAGGATAAGGCGGGTGAGGAACAGGTCTGGCTGCATGCTGAAAAGAACATGGACACTGAGGTGGAAAACAATGAAACCCACAGTGTTGGCAGTAACCGGACCAAAACCATCGGCGGCAATGAAACCACCGAGGTGAAGAAAAATCGTACTGAAACAGTCGATCAGAATGAAACCATTACCGTTCATCAGAACCGAACTGAGACGGTGGATGGTAATGAAACCATCACCGTGCACAGCAATCGCACGGAAACGGTCGATCAGAATGAGAAAGTGCGGATTGGGCAGAATCAGTCGGTAACGATAAATGGCAATCAGACACTGAAAGTGGATCAGACGAAAACTGAAACGATTGCTCTGGCGTCAATGCTCAATGTCGGCCTGGCGCAGAACACGAACATCGGCGCAGCCTATGTGCTCAATGTCGGCGCTGGCTGGATGACTAATGTCGGCGCAATGCAGATGCACAATGTCGCTATGAAATATTCGCTCAATGCCGGGCGGGATATCGCACTTTCTGCCGGAACAAATGCAGAGTTCAGTGCGGAAGACAAAATCACCCTTGTATGTGGCGAATCGATGATTGTGCTTGAGCAGAATGGCACCATCACTATCAGCGCGAATAAAATCAAGCTGGTTGGTGAGAAGGTGATTGATATCGATGGCACACAGATAGACATCAACTGATTATGGAAAACTTTGCCAATTTAACTGCCTTTCCTGCACTACTCTTTGATTCCTTAGATCAACACGACCATGGCTTTTCAACAGTCGTTGCCCGTCTTAGCTATGATCTGGATATAAAAAGTGGTGAACTGGTTTTCTGTGAGGATCAGGGTGAGCTGGTTGAGCAGGACAACTATTTCGCTGAGCAGGGCCGGAGTAGTGTCCGATTTGAAAGCGATTTGGCCCCCTATAAACCACGTATGGATGTGGTCATTAATGCGACCGCCTGGGCACCTGAAGATAAGCCGGTAAAAAGTTTTACCGCTGGCGTTCAGTTAGGGGATTTTACCCGTCTCATTAAAATTAATGGGCCGCGTGAATGGCGAAAGATGATTGCGACCTGGCAGCTAAGTGAATCTCAACCGATAACATCGCTGGATCTTCGCTATGAATACGCTGCGGGGGGATTCTACTCCTCAGAAGGTGAAAAAATTATTGCCTCCCCGGTAAACAGTGTTGGGATGGGATGGTATCCTCCCGAAGTACTGAAAAACCTGCAAGCCCAGCGCCTGACAGCCCCACAGATCGAGTGGCCAACACAGCCAGTACAAAAAATTGATCAACAGTCATCACCTGCGGGTTTTGGCTTTTTTGGCCGGGGCTGGCAAGGAAGGATTGAACTGGCAGGACGCTACGATGAAAAATGGCGAAAAGACCGTCATCCTTTGCTGCCGCAGGATTTTGACTTTGCTTACTGGAATGGCGCGCATCCCTTAATGCAATTTCCCCTACCGGAACCACTCAAAAGTGTACCTGTAACGCTGCGTTATTTTATTTCATCCCGTGAGATTGAGAATCAGCAAATTCATTTGCAGGTACCCGTGGAGTCACTTTTTGTATTTATTACCACGGAGAAAGGGGCTGGAGTGGCAAAAGATATGGTCCTTGATACGCTGGTTATCGACCTGAATGAGCGAAAAGTACATTGTAGCTATCGTACTGTAATTTCGGAACTTATGGAGCCGGCCATGACCGAACTGCGTTTCATCAAAGCGGAACAACGCCAGCAACAGCTTGAGCTTGCCGCAAGCCATAATAGTCACTCTGCTTCACGCCAGTTTGTGCCTTTACCACCGAGTCTGTTGGCGAAATTACACCAGGTGAAAACGAATGGCTGAAAATTACGCTGCCCGTAAAGATGGTGCATACAAAGTAGTTGGCATGGCACCTGACCTTTGTTTTACGCCGGGATCGCAATCTCCCGTCCCGTATCCTGTACAGACCACGCTTGGCTCATCTGCGTCCACAATCAATTCTGTCAAATTTAATGGGCATCCGGCCTTTGTATTCAATCACAGTTTTGTGCCCAAAACGATTGGAGATGCAGCAGGAACGAACAAGGGTGTTACCAGCGGAACGGTGGAGGGCAATTGTTGGCCGATTGAACACAGTCCTGATACCAACATAGGCGGTTTCAGAATTATCAGAGTTCAGGATATGTTTTTCATGAATGGCAGTTTCTTGCCAGGCATGCTCGGAATGTCCAAAAGTGAACGATGGAAATACCGTAAGCATCTGATTGAATTAGGAAAGTTAAGTAGCGACAAGGATGTTCAGGCTGCAGCAAATCGCCTTGAGCTGGATAACACCGCCGTTGAAAAAGCCCGTTTAGCCTTAGTGATTTATGATGGAGGAGACCCATCGGAACCAACCCCCGGTATGCCTGAAGGATGGACTGATATAAGTAACGATTCAGAAGCTTTAAAGAAGATAAACTTGAAACCTGAAAATCTTATTGCTAACGGGTCTCCTGGGTTCAGAGCCAGAGTTTATGCGCCGGATCCGGCTGTATTTGGCAATGATATGAAAACATCTGTTGTTTTTCGAGGTACAAGGCAAAGTGAGCTTGAAGACTGGAAGGCAAATTTCAATCAGGGCGTTGACAAAGAGTCTGACTACTATAAACAAGCGGTTATAATAGGTAAGAATTTACCTGCAGTTGATAATGTTGATGTGGTCGGTCATTCTCTTGGTGGTGGATTAGCGTCTTCTGCAGCAGAAGCGGGCAATGTTAAAGGATGGACATTTAATGCTGCGGGATTGAGCAAGAATACTGTATCACGATATTCCGGCTCATCAGGTTCCGGAGATGCAAAAAATATCGATGCATTCAGGGTGAACGGAGAGATATTGACTGATGTTCAGGAAATTAACCCTGGAAGATTGCTGGAGTTTGGAATGAAGTATGGGCCTGGGCTGGCTATGCTAAAGGCTTATATTGCAGGAAAGGCGCCTGACTCTGTAGGCATCAGACACAATTTATCCGGCGGAGAAGGCAATCCTGTCACGTTGCACGGCATGAAGCAGGTGATACATTGTCTGGAGTTAGAAAAGGACCAGGATATAGCAACAATTACCGGAGGAAAATTTTGAATATTCTAAAAAAGATGATTTATTTGCCTTTTTTATTCTCATTTTTAACTTTACAGGCTTGTGATGATATGAAGAAAATCCATCCGGAAGAATACTTCTCAGGGAGTCAGTTACAACTGGCTCAGGCAATCGAAGATGGCAACGTTGATGAGGTTGAGAAATTAGCAACGCAGACTGATCTTAATAAACCTGGCGCCAAGGATTTGACGCTTTTGTACTATGCCCTCAGTGAAGCTTCAAATAAGGACGTTAACAGACTCAATGTAATGAGTGTTCTGGTAAAGCATGGTGCCGATCCTGTTCAATACGTTTCTGATATGGGTTCTGTGGCAAGTAACACAGCGGGATATTCAGATCCTGCTTTTGTCAAAGCATTGATTAAAGGAGGAATGGATAAAAATGCGAGGTTTGACAGCACGCCGATAATATTTTATTCAACTAATGAAAAAGCCTTCCCGACTCTGAAATATCTTGTAGAGATTGGTACTGACGTTAATGCCAAAGATGGTCTTGGACAAACAGCAATTTTTGAAGGGATATATGGTGAGCAATATGATCAGGTTGAGTACCTTCTTAATCATGGTGCCGATGCAAATGTGACTAATGTTAATAAGGTGACATTTAATCAATTATTGGATAGATCCATCAACAATACTAATAAAGAAAACGTGAAAGCTATTGATAAGCTGAAAGAGATAAAAGCGCTGGCACAAGCAAACCAATAGGGTTTTGGAAGAGGCTGAGTGGTATGGGTTAGTTACACGCAAATCGTCAGACGATTAGCGTGCTAGCCTGACCTATAGCACGAGGGTCAGAACACAAAAACAGAGTCCCTGTCACTATTCGTAATAAGTTTTTTGAATCTGCATTGGCTAGCCTTTGTGGCAAACTCTGGTTACTGCGCTTTTATTCTCACCTCACTCCCGCAATGATTAAATGCAGACCGGGCTGACTTTTCATATTATCGCGCCGCCTGATGTGATCATCTAATTTCCGGCTAAATTCGTTTTATCAATACCTTTATTCTTCATCCTGTAAATACTCGCACGGAGCTCCAATGGCAACCGGAAATACGATTGGTAAATTACAATATGCGCCTGCGCCACAAGGCCATGTGGCGGCGGGCAGTGCCAACCCGCCGAAAAAGAAAAGCTGGTGGAGCAGTTATGGCGACTGGGTGCATACCGGCCTGGATGTTTTAGGTGCCGTACCGGTTGTTGGCGCCGTTGCCGACGGCGCGAATGCGGCAATTTACACCGCAGAAGGCGATTATGGTAACGCAGCACTTTCAGCTGCATCGGCGGCGGCTAACTTTGTACCCGGTGGTGGGGCAGCGTTTAAAGCCGGTAAGCTGGCAGCAAAGGCTGGTAAAGCAGTAGAAGCCGCGAAAGTGGGCAAGGGTATTGCAAAAGAAGGTGCTGAACTGGCAGAAAAAGCAGCCGTCAAAGCTGAAACAACCGCCGCTAAAGCTGAAGCTAAAGCCGCTAAAAAAGAAGCTGATGAAGTTATCAGCGCTAAGAAAGCGGGCAGCGAAAAGGGAGGCAGTGACAAAGGACATGCGCAGAAAAAGACTGAGCCATGCAAAATTCCGGCAAGGCCTCTGCCGCAGGTCGATATGGCGATTGGTAGTCCGGTTAACCCTGTACTGGGTATCAAACTGCTGTTCGGCCCTGAAGATAATGATTTCTCTTTTCCAGCCTCTGTCCCCCTTAACTGGCAACGCTACTATTTTTCCGATGAAATCGGCAATGGCTTGCTGGGACAGGGCTGGTCACTGCCCATCTCACAGGAAGTACGTAAGAAAAATCATCTACTGATATTGATCGATGAGCAGGGGCGTGAAATAGAGTTTCCTTATCCTGATACAGGACGCCGGCCACAACTTCATCGTTACGAACAACTCTATATCTCGCAGCCACAGGCAGAAGAATTCTGCATTTCAGACGCAGATGAAAGTCAGCACTGGCACTTTACACATAAAGCTGAATCTGACCGCTGGCTGCTATCCGCCATCAGCGATCGTCACGGCAACCGCCTTATTATTCGTTACAACATCCTGCATCTGCCGGTGCAGATTGAAGACAGCGCCGGGCGACGTTTTAATATCAACTTCTCTCAGTTTGAATCGGACACGGGGAGTGCTTTTTTCCGTATCACCAGCGTCAGCGTCTGTTATCCGTCTGATCCTCTGAATGCCGAAATTCTATGCCGCTACGATTATTCACCTCAGGGTGACCTGATTACCGTACGTAATGAGCTCAACGAGGTGCTGCGTGAATTTCGGTACCGTAACCATATTATGGTAGCGCATCGCCGCGCGGGCGAAATGGAGTGTTTTTACCACTATGACACTTATGCTCCTGAAGGAAAGGTACTGGCACATCGCGACAGCCTCGGCGGGGAATGGCGTTTTGAATATGGCAGTCAGACTACAACGGTCACTGATGCACTGGGACGCGTGACACGCTATGACTTTGACGACAATAAGGAACTGATTGGCTATCAGGATGCGATGGAAGGGCATATTCGTATCAGACGTAATGCCCGCGGTCAGATGACACAACTCACCGACCAGAGCGGCCGAATTACGCGCTACCGCTATGATGAACGCGGCAACTGTACGGCAATCATTGAGCCAGATGGTCAGACTACACGTTTTGATTATCACGAACGCTGGAACACGCCGGTTCGTGTGACCAACATGCTAGGCGGCACGCGTGAATTTATCTACGACACAGCAGGAAACTTAATCCGTTTTTCGGATGAGATAGGACGCATTACAGAATACAACCATGATGACCGTGGCAATCTGGTCAGGGTACGTGATGCTGCGGCGGGTATACAAACGTTATGCTGGAACCAGGCCAACTTTCTTATCAGTCATACCGATTGCTCAGGGCGCACATCGACCTTTGACTATGACAAATATGGCTGGATGAAGCAGCAGACGGATGCGGCAGGAAATCATACCCGGTTCTATAACCGATGGAATGGCCTGCCCCAGCGTATTGTGCATGCCGATGGTGGAACGGAAAGCTTTGAGTTTGACCGCTGGAAACGTCTGATTGCCTGGCAGGATCCTCTGGGGCAGGTAACGCGCTGGACGCTAGCTGCTGATGGCTTGCCGCTAGCACGCACTGATGCACTCGGCCACAGCATTGGCTACGAATACGATTTGGCCCGTCGTCTGACCGCACTGATTAATGAGAACGGTGCACGATATACATTTCGCTACGATGCCCGGGATAACCGTGTGGAGGAGCGCGGGTTTGATGGTTGTAAAACGCGTTATGAATATGATGACAGTGGCTGGCCGCTGGCTCGTATTGAAGAAGGCGATGGCAGCGGGCAGGTAATCCACTCCTACTACCAACGGGATCCCGCCGGGCGATTGCTGGAGAAACTGGTGTCGCGCGGTGGAGATGCCACATGGCAACGTACCCGCTATCGTTACGATGCGCTGGGACGCCTGACTGCTGGTGTCAATCACGGCGGTCGCTCTGAGCTGGAATGGGACGATGCCGGGCAGTTACTCGCTGAGCGGACGCTGGTTCGGGGTCACCGTTACGAACTGCGCCACAGCTATGATGAGCTGGGTAACCGGACGCACACCACCTTGCCGGATGGCCGGGAACTGAAGCAGTTTTATTACGGCAGCGGGCATCGGGTCCAGGTTAACTTTGGTAACCGGGTCATCAGCGAAAGCGAACGTGACGTCCTGCACCGGGAAGTGCGACGCACCCAGGGCGCAATCACCAGTGAATATCTGCACGACGAGATGGGAAGGCTGATAAGCCAGCGTGCTGGCCGTGGCGCGCAGTCAGCGGTGGCACGCGAGTATGTCTGGCGGCACGATGGACAGCTGACGCAGCTGACGGATAAATACACGGGCGATTATCGTTACGAATATGACGCGCTGGGACGCATGACGCGGGCGCGTGATGAGTATTTTGCCTTTGATCCGGCGCACAATCTGCTGAGTGATTCGCAGGCGCAGCCCCTGCAGGATAACCGACTCAGGGTTTATGAAGATAAACGCTGGACCTATGACGGCTTTGGTAATGTGACGCGCAAACAGAGCAGCCGCCACACAGACCAGCAGTTTATCTGGAACGCTGAACATCAGCTGACCGAATCGGTGAGCATCCGAAACGGAAGCGAGCAGCGAACCACCTACGGCTATGATGCGTTTGGACGTCGAAGCTGGAAACGCGATGCTTTTGGTATCACGCGCTTTATCTGGGAAGGCAATCGCCTGCTGAGTGAGGTGAGAGGCTCGCGCCAGCACCTCTGGATTTACGAGGATGACAGCTTTGCTCCCCTGGCGCAGATCAGTCTGCAGCAGGGCGAAACGGAGCATGACGCTCAGGTTAACTGGTATCACAACGACGTGTCAGGTCTGCCACGCGAGCTGACCGGTGCTGATGGCAGTGTGGTCTGGCGTGCCGTCTATCGTGCCTGGGGTAATACGCTGCGCACAGAGCAGGCCGCAGTAGAGAATAAAGAGCCGGTTTATCAGCCACTGCGCTATCAGGGTCAGTATTTCGATGCGGAAACAGGTTTGCACTATAACCGCTTTCGCTATTATGATCCGGATGCGGGCAGGTTTGTGAGCCAGGATCCGATAGGGCTTGCTGGTGGGGTTAACCTTTATCAGTATGCGCCTAATCCGCTGAGTTGGGTGGATCCGCTAGGTTTGCAGAAAGGAAAATGTAGCAATGAAACTGATACTACAAGAGTAAGGCACTATACAAATAGGAAAGGCTCTAACGCTATAGATGAAAGTGGAAAGATTAAAGCTTATGACAATAACCGTGTCTATGTCGAACCTGCAAAAAATAAGCCGCTTAGTCGATTAGATGCTGAGGAGAAATATCAAATAGGTAGGGGCAGGGGACGCGATTATGTTGAGACGGATGTTCCCAATCATCAACTTGAATGGGTCACTAATCCAAGATATCACACACAAGAACTCACTGTTAAAGGTGATATTGAGTTGAGTAATCACAAAGTATTTAGAAGGAATTGATTTTATGCTCGAAGAGAATGAAAAAATAACTCTCACTGGGGAGGAGGCCATCACTATCCTTTCTGAGGTGGAATACATACTGATTTCTTTAAGAAACATTGCGAGGTATTATTACCATAAAGAAAATGGAGAGGTTACAGATTCTGAAAAAAATCAGTATTATCAAGAAACAACTAATTTCATAGATAAAAATAATGTAACCCATCGGCTGGCATTGATTAGGAGGGTAGTATCAGAAAAGTTCAATGATGAACTTGGTGATGATGATATGGACGATATCGAAAGGGAATTAGAAAAGCTTCAATGCTGGGAAAAGCCAGGGGATTGAATTAGAAAAAAACTGGATTATCTATGAAGCTTGAAGATGAATTGAATAGTAATTTATCCTCAAGTTAAAAAGTAATTTATTCGCGATAAAAATCACGATTATGTGATTTTCAATATCCAAATACACGTAATTAAAAATTAATTTAAATATGAGCATCAACAAGCCGGAGCACCCGAACCGAACAGCGGACAACCTACGATTATGATGCGTTTGGCCCTCGGAGCTGGAAACGCGATGCTTTTGGTATCACGCGCTTTATCTGGGAAGGCAATCGCCTGCTGAGTGAGGTGAGAGGCTCGCGCCAGCACCTCTGGATTTACGAGGATGACAGCTTTGCTCCCCTGGCGCAGATCAGTCTGCAGCAGGGCGAAACGGAGCATGACGCTCAGGTTAACTGGTATCACAACGACGTGTCAGGTCTGCCACGCGAGCTGACCGGTGCTGATGGCAGTGTGGTCTGGCGTGCCGTCTATCGTGCCTGGGGTAATACGCTGCGCACAGAGCAGGCCGCAGTAGAGAATAAAGAGCCGGTTTATCAGCCACTGCGCTATCAGGGTCAGTATTTCGATGCGGAAACAGGTTTGCACTATAACCGCTTTCGCTATTATGATCCGGATGCGGGCAGGTTTGTGAGCCAGGATCCGATAGGGCTTGCTGGTGGCGTTAACCTGTATGCGTAAGTCCATAGTCCTGTAACGTGGATTGATCCGCTGGGATTAACTGCTTGTAGTATCAGTGCAGGTAAAAACTTTAAAGATCACTTTATCCGGCATAAAGATATTCTTGAGAAATACTTTGGTAAAAAATATCCGAAATGGAAAGTAAACGAAGGTGCTGATTTCCTCAAGGATATTGAAACGCTTCGGGATAGCGGAAAGCTAACTCATGTTGGACAGGGGACGATTAAAAAAGGCCAGCCAGTAATGGAGATATATAGGGGTGAAGGTATGACTTATGTATCTAAAAAATTGCCTAATGGTACGGAAGAGTTTGTGACTCTTATCGAGTCAGGTAAGGGGATGGACTTGGGAATTGTTTTATTACCATAGAGGGTTAGTTATGGAAGGATTTATTAATTGTCTTACTCAAGAAACGCTGAATGACGTTGTTGTTACTGGCTATGTTGATTGTGAGGAGTTGCCAGTTTTTCATCCTATGTATGAAAGGTTATTTTTTATCTTCAGTGATCTTACTTACGAAGTCTATTTAGAAGACGGGTTGATTAAAGTAAGTGAGGTAAATGAAATAAAAGCATGGTTTAATGTTGACGAAGATGACAGGTTTTCATTAATGTCTATATACTCACAGTCATTTAAAACTGAAGATAGAATAAGTATATCCAAAGTTACTTATGAAGAAATACTTTTCTCAAAAATGTCTATTACATATCATGAGGGTGATAATGAAAGAGTGCTGACATTAGATCCTAACAACTTTTTTGGTTTTTCTTTTCTATAAATTAAATCCGGAATGATCTTGTAAGGCATCTTTTTGGTTATTAGTAACGATTATGTCAACATATTAATTTATTGTCGTTGAATCATTACTTGGCCACGTATCATGTTGATCACCCGCAGTTACACTGTCAAGTCGCACTGCGTCAGGCATTCCCCCACCAAATAAAAATTGCCGTTTTCTCGTATAAAGTCCCCCTCCGATATCGGGGGGCGTCCATCTCCATTTTCAACCATTCAATCTCCTCATTAGAAACTAAAATTTATATCCGTTCATTATGATTCTATTTTTAATCCCGACTTGATAAGATTTTCGCCACAAATAATCATATTAGAAATAAAACCAACTATGATTGACATTGTATTATACATAGCAATTCTCCTGTGGAACTAGCATTTAGTGCAGTTTTAGCCATTTCCCTCCTCCCCAAACACAATCTTTTTCCTATGACCCACCCCGTCTTTTACTCCACTTCCTGTCCCAAACCCCCTGAAAAACCCACCCATCATCACTATTACCTCTGGCTATAACCTGCCGTTATACCCTCCTGCTAAACAAGCATTCGTCACCTTTCAGAACGCATGAAATAGTGGTTTCAGAACCTGATCTTTTGGCTGAAACGAGAGACAACATGCTAATCCCACAACCCTATTTACTCTTTCTTGGCGATGTAACCGATCCCCTCGCGGCAAAAACGGCGCGCGGTATTCATATCTGGCGGCCGGAGCAGTGCGTTGGCGAAATTAAACTGCCGGGCTGCACGGTCAGTCTGGGTCTGGATGAACTGGATATTCCCGGCGCCAAAACGCGCGGTGCCAAAACGCTGGTGCTTGGCACGGCCAATGCCGGCGGCTTTCTGCCCGCACACTGGCTGGAAACCATCAAAAGTGCCATCAAAGCAGGCCTGAATGTGGCCAGTGGTCTGCACCACCGACTGGTGGATGAGCCGGAACTGGTGGCGCTTGCACAGGCTTCGGGCGTTGAGCTGTTTGACCTGCGTCATATGCGTCCGGCGCTTAATGTTGGCAGCGGCAAGAAGCGTTCAGGTAAGCGCATCCTGACCGTCGGTACGGACTGCTCAGTGGGCAAAATGTACACCTCACTGGCGCTGGAGGCGGCAATGCGTGCGCGCGGCATGAAGGCCGATTTTCGCGCCACGGGGCAGACCGGCATTCTGGTCGCGGGAGAGGGTATTGCTGTGGATGCCGTCATCGCTGATTTTATTGCCGGTGCAGCAGAAGCGCTGTCACCAGCGAATGACGCGGACCATTGGGATATCGTCGAAGGGCAGGGCTCTTTGTTCCATCCCTCTTATGCGGGCGTCAGCATGGGGCTGATGCACGGTGCGCAGCCACACTGGCTGGTCATGTGCCATGAAATGGGACGCCCCCATATGCGTCATTTGCCGCACCAGCTCATGGTCAGCCTGCAGGCGTGCGTGGAAGCCAATCTGCGTGCCGCACAGGTGACCAGTGAGTCTGTTCAGCTGGCGGGCTTTGCGATCAACACCTCAAATTACAGTGAAGAAGAGGCGCTCGCTTATTGCGCCGAAATCAGCGCTGAGTTCGGCTTACCGGCTACGGATCCAGTGCGTTTTGGTATTGATGAGATCGCCGCACTGCTTCAGGAGCGTGGCTGAAATGCGACAGTTGCAGATTGAGGTGGTGGAGCTGCCCCTGGCGCGACCCTTTGCTATCGCACGCGGTACCCGCACCGCCGTGACGGTCATCCGGGTCACGCTGGAACAAAACGGGTTCATCGGGCAGGGCGAATGTACCCCGACGGCCCGCTACGATGAGACGCCCGACAGCGTTCAGGCCATGCTCGAAGCGATACGCACTGAGGTGGAGTCGGGCCTGAGCCGTCACGATCTGCAACACCGCTTACCTGCCGGTGCAGCGCGCAACGTGCTGGACTGTGCGCTATGGCGACTTGACGTGGCACGGGCAAATCAGACGCTGTGGCAAAAGAGCCAATGTGCTCAGCCACCATCGGTGGTGACGGCAGAGACCCTTAGCCTGGATACGCAGGAATTCATGGCTATCGCGGCGGCAGATGCGGTCTCACGTGGTGCCATCCTGCTAAAAATTAAGCTCGACCGCAGTGAGATTCTGGAAAAAGTGGCGGCGATTCGTGCGGCGGCACCACATGCCACGCTCATTATTGATGCCAATGAAGCCTGGTCGGGGCTGGACCTGGAAAGCCTGCTGGTGGCACTGAAAGGCTTCAACATCGCGATGGTGGAGCAACCCCTTCCCGCCGGACAGGATCATGACCTGCAACGTTTTAAACATCCCATACCGGTCTGTGCCGATGAGAGTTGCCATACGCGGGCGGATATTGCCGGATTACGCGACCGCTACGAGATGATCAACATCAAACTGGATAAGTGCGGTGGCCTGACCGAAGCGCTGGCGATGGTGGAAGAAGCCCGCGCCCACAAAATGCGCATCATGGTCGGTTGCATGCTGGGCTCTTCACTGGCGATGGAGGCGGCATTGCCCGTCGCGGTTAACGCTGAATTCGTCGATCTGGACGGCCCCATCTGGCTTGCCGCCGACAGTTCTCCTTTCCTGAGCTACTCCCAGGGCCGTATCTGGCTATAACGCTTTGAGGCGACGATGACAGACACACAACGTACTTCTCCTGTTACCCGCGCGGCCTCGCCATCTCCCGTGCTGACGATTCAGGATCTCAGCGTCACATTTCATGGACGCAGCGGTGAGAATCAGGCACTCAAAGGCATCAGCTTTGCCATTCATCCGGGTGAAATTGTCGCCGTGGTGGGTGAAAGCGGATCCGGTAAATCTGTCACGTCGCTGGCGGTGATGGGCCTGCTGGCAAACAACGGCCGTATCGATCGTGGCAGCATGCAGTTTTGTGGCCGCAGCGGAAACGTGCATGCGTTAGAAACGCTGGATGACGTTCAGCGCCGCACACTGCGTGGCCGTGAAATGGCGATGATCTTTCAGGAGCCCATGACTTCGCTGAATCCGGTGCTGCGCATTGATGATCAACTTACCGAGGCATTACGCGATCATCATCTGTGCGACAAAAAGCAGGCCCATGCGCGCGCGCGTGAACTGCTGCGACAGGTGCGCATCGCCGACGTGGATCGCGTGATGAAAAGCTATCCGCACTCGCTGTCCGGTGGCATGCGTCAGCGTGTGATGATTGCCCAGGCGCTGGCCTGTGATCCGCAGCTCCTGATTGCCGACGAGCCTACTACGGCGCTGGATGTCACCGTGCAGGCGCGCATTCTCCATATTCTGCGAGAGCTGCAACGTGAGAAACAGATGGCGGTGCTGTTCATTACCCATGATATGGGCGTGGTCGCGGAAATCGCCGATCGCGTAGTGGTTATGCTGCGAGGCGAAGTGGTCGAGCAGGGAACGGTGTCTGAGATTTTTGCTGCCCCGCAGCACGCTTATACCAAAGCGTTACTTGCGGCCGTACCCAGACTCGGTGATATGCGGGAACACGCATGGCCGCACCGCTTTCCTCTGCCGGGTGCGCGGGACTCTGTGCAAAGCGAGCAGCAAACCGCTCGCTATGACGAGGCGCCGCTGCTGGATGTTCGTGGGCTGAAAGTCTATTACCCGATTCGCAGCGGCATTTTATCGGGCCTGACGCATCATGTGCATGCGGTGGAGCAGATTGATTTCACGCTATGGCCGGGTGAAACCCTGGCCATCGTGGGTGAAAGCGGCTGCGGCAAATCGACAACCGGACGGGCACTGATGCGCCTCATCAACAGTGATGCTGAAAGCATTCATTTTGAAGGAAAGGAGGTCTCTGATCTGAAAGAGGCAGAATTCCAGCCGCTGCGCCGTGAAATCCAGATGGTGTTTCAGGATCCCTATGCGTCTCTGAATCCCCGTCTGACAGTGGGGTTCACCATTGCCGAGCCGTTGCTGCTACATGGCATGGTCTCTTCACTTGAACAGGCTTCTCCACAGATCGATGCGCTGCTGAAGAGCGTCGGTCTCCTGCCGGAGCACGCGCGTCGTTATCCACACGAATTTTCAGGCGGTCAGCGGCAGCGTATTGCGATTGCCCGCGCTATGGCGCTGAAACCGAAAGTGATTATTGCGGATGAAGCGGTATCGGCCCTGGACGTCTCAATTCAGGCGCAGGTGGTGAATCTGATGATGGACCTGCAGCAGCAAACGGGCGTGGCATGGATTTTCATCTCTCACGATATGGCGGTTGTCGAGCGTATTGCGAATCGCGTCGCGGTGATGTACCTCGGCCAGATTGTCGAGCTTGGACCGCGCCAGTCAGTCTTTAATCAGCCGCAACATCCCTATACCCAACGTCTGCTGGCCTCCGTGCCGGTCGCCGATCCAGAGAACCGTCAGCCCCGTCTTTTCGATGACAGCGAAATTCCTTCGCCGTTGCGAAAGGTGGGCGAAACGGTCACGAAACCCCGTTATCGCCAGGTTGCGCCCCAGCACTGGGTCGCTGACGGCATTGCATTGTAATTATCCTCAACGCCCAGGAGAATATATGAAAACGTTGTTTCGCCGTACTTCGCTGGCCCTCGCATTGACGACGACGCTGGTCATGACTGCGCAGGCGCAGGATCTGCGCATCTCTATGTATGCCGATATCACGGGACTGGATCCGCACGATACCTCGGATAATGTCAGCTACTCGGTGCAGAGCGGCATCTTTGAGCGCCTGTTCCAGTTTGATCCTCAGATGAAGCTGCAGCCCTGGCTGGCGACCGGTTATACCTCCAATGACAGTGCCACCGAATTTACGCTGACGCTGCGCAAAGGCGTCACCTTTCAGGATGGTACCCCGTTTGATGCCGAGGCCGTTAAAGCTAACCTTGATCGTCTGGCAGACCAGAAAAAAGGGCTGAAGCGTAACAGCCTCTACAAAATGATCGATAAAGTTACGGTGCTGGCACCCGACCAGGTAAAAATCGATCTCAATCAGTCGTTCGGCGCCTTTATCAACACGCTGGCGCATCCTTCGGCGGTGATGTGGAGCCCGTCCGTTCTTAAGCAATATCCGGACGAAGCGCAGTTGCGGCTGCATCCGGTGGGAACCGGTCCGTTTAAATTCGTCAACTGGACACCGGGCAAAGCGGTCACGCTGGCGAAGTATGACGGTTACTGGCAGCAGGGATGGCCTAAAGTCGACCATGTGATCTTCTCGCCGAGTCCGGAAGATGCGACCCGCGTCGCCGCATTAAAATCGGGGCAGGTGGATGCCATCTGGCCATTGCCTTCAGACCTGATCGCGGCGGTGCAGCAGGACAGCCACCTTTCGATTCAACGCGATCCCAGCATTTATCTTTATTACATGGCGTTCAACACTCAGCACAAGCCGCTGGCCGATGTGCGTGTGCGTCAGGCCATCAACTATGCGATTGACCGTAATCTGTGGCTGAAAGTAGCCTTTGCCGGTCTGGGCAAACCGGCCACCTCCGCGATGCCGGAAGGCGTGCAGTTTTATCAGAAACAAACCGCTCCCGACTATCGCTATGCACCGGACGAGGCTAAAGCGTTGCTCAAAGCCGCGGGCTATCCGAATGGTCTGGATCTTAAGCTCTGGGTGACGAATGCCACGGCCAGCGTCCGTGCCGCTCAGGTGCTGAAAGCGCAGCTGGCCACCGTGGGCATCCGTGCCACCGTAACACCGATGGATTCCGGCACACGCAACGCGAAGCTGTGGGGCGTAAAGGATCCGAAAATGGCGGAGTTTGACCTCTATTATGGCGGCTGGTCGACCTCTACGGGCGACGCCGACTGGGCGCTGCGTCCGCTGTTTGCCACCGAATCCTGGGTGCCGACCTCCTACAACGTCTCCTACTTCAGCAATCCGGATGCAGACAAAGCGATTGCGGCCGGACTGGCGACCGCCGATCCAGCAAAGCGCGGCATCGCTTATGCGCAGGCGCAAAAGGTGCTCTGGAAAGAGGCACCGGTAGCGTTCCTTGGCACGCCAGACAATCTGGTGGGCAAGCGCAACACGCTGAGCGGCGTTTCGATGCTGCCTGATGGCAATCTGCTGTTCACTCAGGCGTCCTTTAAATAAGACGGTTTCTTCTTTCTCGTCCCCTGTCCGGAACGGGTCGGGGACGTGAGAAGGCCCGTCACCTCATTTCAGGGAATGGCATGTTTGCATACATCCTTCGCCGATTGCTGGAGATGATCCCGGTTTTGCTGGTGGTCTCGCTGCTGGTTTTCGGTTTTATCAAGCTCATGCCGGGCGACCCGGCGCGCATTTATGCCGGACCGGATGCGCCCATTGATGCGGTCGAGGCGGCGCGTCAGCATCTCGGGCTGAACGATCCGCTGCCGCAGCAGTATCTGCACTGGATCGGCAGCCTGTTGCAGGGCGATCTGGGCACTACCTATCGCACCCAGCAACCGGTGCGGGAGGTGATTGGGCAGGGCTTTATGCCAACGATGTGGCTCGCCTTAGCGGGTTTTACCTGGTCCGTTATTCTCGGATTGTTGTTTGGCGTGATGGCGGCCCTGAAACGGGGACGCTGGCAGGACTGGACGCTGATGAGCGTGGCGGTAGGCGGTATTTCGATGCCCGCTTTCTGGCTGGGGCTGTTGCTCATCCAGTTCGTCGCGATGCCTTTCGGGCTGTTCTCCGTCAGCGGCTTTAACAGGGCCAGCGATATTGTCCTGCCCGCCATCACCCTGGGTTCATCGGTGGCGGCGGTCATGGCGCGCTTTACCCGTTCGGCCTTCCTGGAGGTGGCGCAGGAAGATTACGTGCGTACCGCCAAAGCCAAAGGGCTGCGCAACCGCCTGGTGACGTGGAAACATGTGATGCGCAATGCGCTTATCCCGGTGATCACCATGCTGGGTCTGCAGTTCGGTTTTCTGCTGGGCGGATCCATCGTTGTGGAGAGTGTTTTCAACTGGCCGGGATTAGGCTGGCTACTGATTGAGTCGATCAAAGCGCAGGATCAGCCGGTGATTCAGGCGCTGGTGATGCTGTTCGTGTTTGAGTTTATTGTGATTAACCTGCTGGTCGATCTGCTTTACGCGGTGGTCAATCCGGCCATTCGTCTGCGACAGGAGCCGAAATGAGTAGTCAATCGCTGACCGAAAATCCGCCTCAGGTCATTCGTTCGCCGTGGCGTGATTTCCTGCATGCCTTTGTGCAGAATCCGCTGGCGCTGGTCTCTGGCGGGTTTGTGCTGTTGCTGATTGTGGTGGCGATCTTTGCGCCCTGGCTGGCACCCTGGGATCCCATGGCCCCGGACTGGATGGCGTTATCATCGCCGCCAACGGCGGTGCACTGGATGGGGACCGACGAACTGGGGCGCGACCTGCTCAGTCGCATTATCTATGGCGCGCGTATATCGCTCTATATCGGCGTGCTATCGGTGACCATCGGTATGCTGATCGGGGTCATGCTGGGCTTACTGGCGGGCTATTACGGCGGTTGGGTCGATATGCTGATCATGCGCGGTGCCGACGTCCTATTCGCGTTTCCCGGCATGTTGCTGGCCATTGCGGTAGTGGCGCTGCTGGGGACCGGCCTGAACAACGTCATTATCGCGGTTGCGGTCTTCAGCATACCGGTATTTGCCCGTATCGTGCGGGCGTCGACGCTCTCTCTGAAGCAGGCTGCCTATGTTGAAGCTGTGCGCTGTGCCGGTGCGCCAGACCGCGTGATTATTCTGCGGCATATTCTGCCCGGCACGCTCTCCAGCGTGATTGTCTATTTCACTATGCGCATCGGCACCAGTATTCTGACGGCGGCAGGTCTGAGTTTTATCGGACTGGGCCCGGAACCAGACGTGCCCGAATGGGGCAACATTCTGGCGATGAGCCGTAGCATGATGATGGCTGGCGCCTGGCACATGAGCGTATTCCCGGGGCTGGCGATCTTTATTACCGTGCTGGCATTTAATCTGCTTGGCGACGCGCTGCGCGACACGCTCGATCCCAAACTCAAGGGCTGAAGATGGATTATCAACAACTGCAGCGCGACCTGCTGCTGGATCGCTGGCGCAACAGGCGTCAGCTTGGGCAACCGCGAAGCGCATGCGGCCCCACGAATCGCATCAGCGATGTTGCAGGTGTGCGTGTCGGACATGACACGCTGAATGAAGGCGAAAAGCAGACTGGCGTCACCGCTATCGTACCGCCGGGCGATAATCTGTTTCTCACGCCGCTGCCGTGTGGGGTTGAAGTCCTGAACGGCTTTGCGAAACCCGCCGGACTGATTCAGATAGAGGAGCTTGGCGTGCTTCAGACGCCGATTCTGCTCAGTAATACGCTGGCAGTTGGCACGCTATTTACCGCGCTGGTGCGGGAGGCTATCCGTGGTAACCCGGAACTGGGCCGGACATTGCCCACGGTCAATCCGCTGGTGCTGGAGTGCAACGATGGCTGGCTGAACGATATTCAGGCGCTGGCCGTCAGCGAGGCGATGGGGCAGGCGGCGCTGCAGACGGCGTCATCCGACTTCGCACGTGGCAGCGTCGGCGCGGGACGCGGGATGAGCTGTTTCAGCCTGAAAGGGGGCATTGGCACTGCCTCGCGGGTGATTCCCTCGCTCAGCGCCACGCTTGGTGTGCTGGTGCTGGCCAATTTCGGCGCACTGGAAGCCTTAACGATCGATGGCGTGCGGGCGGGTGAGATGATTGCGCCGCTGCTGGCGGGGAGTGCGCCGCAGCTGGATGCCGGTTCTGTCATCATCATTATGGCCACAGATGCACCGCTGGATGCCCGTCAGCTGAAGCGCATCGCGAAGCGGGCCGGAGCTGGCCTGGGGCGGCTGGGCAGTTACTGGGGCCACGGCTCCGGCGATATTGCGGTGGCGTTTTCCACGCAACCGCTGCCGCAACCGCCGCAGGACGACACGCTGGAGCCGCTGCTTGCTGCCGCGGCGGATGCAACTGAACAGGCAGTACTTGATGCCCTGTTGAGCGCAGAGGCTGTTACCGGCTTTCGCGGTCACCATCGCTCCTCACTGACGCAGATTCTGGACAGGTTAACCTCATGAAAATTTTTATCTCGGCTGACATTGAAGGCATCGCGGGCGTCATGCGCCCGGAGCAGTGTACACCCGGCCACCCGGAGCATCAGCTGGCCCGTGGTCTGATGGAGCAGGAAGTGAATGCCGCGATTGAGGGGGCGTTCGCCGGCGGCGCAACGGAAGTGGTGGTAGCAGACAGCCATGCGCAGATGACCAATTTACGTGCGGAAAATATCGATCCCCGCGCCCGACTGGTGCAGGGCAAACCTCGCTGCCTGTCGATGGTGGAGGGGATAGAACAGCAGACGTTCGACGGACTGTTTCTGGTGGGATTTCACAGCGCAGCAGGTGAAGCAGGCGTACTGGCGCATACCATCAACGGTCGGGCATTCTGGCGTATTCAAATCAATGGCCTGGTGATGGGAGAAACCGATATTTATGCGGCCGCCGCCGCTGAACAGGGCACGCCATTGCTGCTGGTCACCGGCGACGATCAGTTACAGAGCTGGATAGCGCAACACTATCCGTCAGTCGATTATGTCTGTGTAAAACGCGCCATTTCGCATACCTGCGCGGAATCCATTAGTCCACAGACGGCCCAACGTGCGATCGCGGCCGCAGCGAGCGCTGCAGTGCAGCATCCTTCTCAGGTGAACACGACCCGCCTTACAGCGCCTTACGCTATGCGGCTTCAGGCCACTAAACCGGTGCTGGCCGATCTGTTCAGTCTGATCCCCGGCGTCACGCGCCTTGATGCCGTTACCGTGAGCTATCAGACGGAGACGATGGAGACGTTAATCAGCTTACTCAGTGCCTTCTCCTATCTGGCGAGTACCCAGTCGTAGCGGCATCATTCCAGGGCTGCCTGTAACGTCAGCCCGTTTATCCCGCCTTTCTGTTCGCCTGATATCTGTACATGCTCATCCTCACTCTGGCGGGACAGGATCGCTGCTGGCTTCAGCCCCTAAACCCACGCTTCAGATTAAAGCTGCACCACGGCAGCGCGAACCCCGCACCCTGCAGAGGCTTCAGGCGGACTGCCGGATGCGGATAGGTGCGATACAGGTCGCTGAGCCTGCACCTATTTTGCGGTACAGTTTTTGCAACAGGGGAATAATTACTTTCACTCTCCGCCGGTTCAGCCAGGCGGAGAGGTCTCCATGTTCGCTATTCCATCCAGGGATAAATAATCATGCGGCTCCGCCATATAGAGGTCTTTCAGGCCATCGTACAGACCGGCAGCATCAGCGCGGCGGCGCGCCTGCTGAATGTGTCGCAGCCGAATATCAGCCGTGTGCTGAATCACGCTGAACAGCAGCTGGGATTTGCGCTGTTTGAGCGACGCATACAGGGTATGAGTGTGACAGCAGAAGGGCGACGTCTGCTGCCTGAAATCGACGATCTCTGCCAGCGCCTGCAATCCATTACCCAGCTCACCGAACAGTTGCGGCGCGGCGAAGGGCAATTAGTCCGCGTCGGGGCGGCTCACGCGTTTGGTCAGATGGTGATGGCTCCTGCACTGGTCACCTGGCGGCAACAGATGGCCTCGGTCAGTGTCGAACTGGTCACCGAGCATTTCAGTACCTTATGCCAGATGATTCTGGACAATCAGCTCGATTTCGCGCTGGTCTTTGGTCAGCAGGTCGATGCGGATCTTCTGGCTGAGCCTCTTTTTCAGTCTTCGATGGTGGCGTTGTTACCGCGCCATCATCCCCGGCATGAACCCGTTACGCTGCAATGGTTATGCGACAATAATTTACTGATGATGCAGGCGCAGGATCCGCTTGGACGCGTCCTGCACCGTGCGCTGCGTGATAAGAAACTGAATCCTGCCGTGTCGTTGTCGATCAAAACCTACTCGGTTATTGCAGATATGGTGCTGGCAGGCGGCGGCGTGGGCGTCGTGGATCTTTTCACCGCCTGTCGCTATGCCGATCAGCTAAAGCTGCTGCCCATCGCCCAGCCCCTGCCGTTTGAAGTGATGCTGATCAGCCGTCGTGACCAGCCACAGTCGCAGTCCACGCTGCAACTTAAGCAGGTCATCCGTAACAGACTGTGGGAGATAGCACGGCAGTGTGAAACGCAGTTTATCCATGGCTGAATACGTGCGGCTTTCAGGTGGAGAGCAAGGGAGGAGGGTGCGCTCAGGCAGCATCAGATTCGTTTGCTGACTTTTGTGAAGAAAGAGCGAAACTGGAACCGTGATTTTTTTAAGAGACTGATTACGGCGTTGCCGGAATGTGCGGACAGGCAATATTGATACGGCTAAAAACAAAAACCCACGCAGTTACGTGGGTTTTAGGGAGTCTGTCAGATTTCATGGGGTTGCTAAAACCTCATGAAATAACAACCCAATCAGACGTTAAACAGGAAGTTCATCACATCGCCATCTTTCACAATGTACTCTTTACCTTCTGAACGCATCTTGCCGGCTTCTTTCGCGCCTTGCTCGCCTTTGTAAGCGATGAAGTCTTCAAACGCGATGGTCTGGGCGCGGATAAAGCCTTTCTCGAAATCGGTGTGGATTTTACCGGCTGCCTGTGGAGCAGTGGCGCCAACCGGGATGGTCCAGGCACGCACTTCTTTCACGCCAGCGGTGAAGTAGGTCTGCAGGTTCAGCAGCGAATAACCGGCGCGGATAACGCGGTTCAGGCCCGGCTCTTCCAGTCCCAGCTCCGCCATAAACTCTGCACGATCTTCATCTTCCAGCTCGGCAATGTCCGACTCAACGGCGGCGCACACCGGCACGACGACTGAACCTTCTGCTTCAGCAATCGCACGCACCTGATCCAGGTACGGGTTGTTCTCGAAACCATCTTCATTGACGTTAGCAATGTACATGGTTGGTTTCAGGGTCAGGAAGCTCAGGTAACGGATGGCCGCTTTGTCGTCGGCATCCAGATCCAGTGAACGCAGCATGCCCGCTTCGGAAAGATGCGGCAGGCACTTCTCCAGCGCAGCCAGCTCAGCTTTGGCATCTTTGTCGCCGCCTTTGGCTTTCTTCTGCACACGCTGAATCGCACGTTCACAGGTCTCAAGATCGGACAGCGCCAGTTCGGTGTTGATGACGTCAATATCTTCCGCCGGGTTCACTTTGCCCGCAACGTGGATGATGTTGTCGTTTTCAAAGCAGCGCACCACGTGGCCGATTGCTTCGGTTTCTCGGATGTTAGTCAGGAACTGGTTGCCCAGGCCTTCACCTTTGGATGCCCCTTTCACCAGGCCCGCGATATCGACGAATTCCATGGTAGTCGGCACCACGCGCTGTGGCTTAACAATCTCAGAAAGCTGGTCCAGACGCAGGTCAGGCATGGGTACCACGCCGGTGTTTGGCTCAATGGTACAGAACGGGAAGTTAGCCGCTTCGATGCCCGCTTTAGTCAGCGCGTTAAACAGAGTGGATTTACCGACGTTCGGCAGGCCCACGATACCGCATTTGAATCCCATGGTTTGATACCCTTTATAACTGGATGGACAGCGCGCCAGAGGGCGGACTGTCGGAGACGAATGGAAAAATTTCGCGCATTATACACGGAATCACGATGATTCGGGCGTTTAAGCAGGCCTGAAGGCGTGCAGCCGGTTCATTGCCTTGATGCGATCCTCTTTCAGCCACAGTTCGGTGCAGCGCGCCGCCTCATCAATGGCATCATCAATCAGCTTCTGCTCGCTGGCGGGCGGCTTGCCCAGCACAAATCCGGTCACCTTGTTGCGATCGCCGGGATGCCCGATACCGATGCGCAGCCGATGGAAATTATTGTTGTTGCCCAGCTTGCTGATGATGTCTTTCAGGCCGTTATGGCCGCCATGGCCGCCGCCCTGCTTGAACTTCGCCACACCGGGCGGCAAATCGAGTTCATCATGCGCGACCAGAATCTCTTCTGGCGTGATGCGATAAAAGGTCGCCATCGCCGCCACCGCTTTACCGCTCAGGTTCATAAAGGTGGTCGGCACCAGCAGGCGCACATCCTCGCCGGCTATCGCCAGGCGGGCGGTGTAGCCATAGAATTTGCTTTCCTCTTTCAGTGACTGATTGTGGCGTTCAGCCAGTAGATCCAGATACCAGGCACCCGCATTGTGGCGTGTGGCGGCATATTCAGCGCCCGGATTGGCCAGTCCCACAATCAGTTTAATGCTGCTCACAATGATTATCCTGCTGTTATCGCGAAAGGGCGTTAGTTTACTTCGCCACAGGCGAGATGACAAAGCACAAGCACTGAAATGGTTCAGAACGGTGATTAATCATTTTCCATCTGAATCAACAGGCTGCATTCAGGGCCAGGCCATTCTTAATGACTGATGTGTGATCCAGTCCGCAACGTGGACCTCAGCCATTGCCTAAACTTATGGCACTTAACATTGTGTGCGGTTATTAACTCATATGGATGGAGGTGCAGCATGAAACATCAACACTGCCGCGTAGCGGGTAATAGTTTGATGGTACTGGGATTAGTCACAATGGTGCTGGGTGTTGGGTTTTCAATTATTAACCAGCTCCCCACACTCGATCTGCCGCCGTTGCTGGCGCAGGCCGCGATGTTAGGCATCTTTATCGGTGCACTGCTGTGGCTGGTGGGAGCGGGTCTGAGTGGTCGTGAAAGGGTGGAAGATCGTTATTACTGGCATCGTCGTTATGACAATCGCTGCCGCCGGTCACACAATTCACACCACTAACTGATGGCTGCCGGGACCGGATGCTGCGCAGTGCAGTTCCGGCCACTGGCTTTGGCGTGATAGAGCGCCGCATCTGCCAGCGCCAGTAAACTCTCAAAATCCTGCTGTCCCTGCGTGACCGTGGCAAAGCCAATGCTGACTGAATAAGCAATTTCATTGGGTTGCGATGCACAGACCGCCAGCCGGATCGCCTCACACCATGCCTCTGCATCCCGTGCTCCCGCCGGAATGATGGCCGCAAACTCTTCTCCGCCAAGTCGTGCAAAACGCCCCTCAGCCGGTATCAATCCTCTGACTATTTCGCAAAAGTGAATCAAAATCTGGTCGCCCTGATGATGGCCATATCGATCGTTGATGCTTTTAAAATGATCGAGGTCGAACAGTACCGCGCTGAACGGCCGGTTCTGACGGCGGCAGCGCGCCACAACTTTCTCTGCTTCAGTAAATAAGGCGCGGCGATTCCAGACGCTGGTCAGCGGATCGTGCAGGGACGTGTGTTTTAACGCTATCTGCATCCGCTCATTTACCATGGCCAGAATGGTAAACGTCAGGCCGATGACAAACAGAATGGATTCCAGAATCACGTAAACCGAGAAGTCCGAACCGCCAATCGCCCCAGGCTGCGTGCTGGCAATGGCGCTATCCAGAAACAGGCGCGCCAGATGAAACAGCAGGTGGATCCACAGCAGCAACTGGGCAGGCCAGAAAGTGGCTTTCAGCGTGTCACGCGCCTGCCAGATCAGTTGGATCAGTGCGGCGGTATAGGCGACGCAGGCGATGCACAATACCAGTACCCGTTTGGGTAAGCTGTAGTAAAACGCCGGAAAGCAGCAGAGGAGTGCCCAGAGCAGCGCACCCCGTAGCCAGTGTGTGCCGATGGGTTTGCCGCAGAAGCGCCGGAACGCATTTAACAATCCGCCATAAGCCAGCATCACTAACACATTGCCCACCACAACCGGCAGGAAATGCAGGCCGCTGCTGCGCAGGCTGCTTAAGAATACGGCAATCAGGGTGAAAATCAGTGACAGGCAGGTAAAGCCAAGAACGCGGTCATAGTGTGACCCCACCCAGGCAAAAACCATAATGATGCTCAGAAACCCCAGCACATAGAGCTCGCAGACAAATAATGTGTAGATATCGAGGCTCATGGTGGCTGAATTCTGATGAGAAATGCGCTGCAAATTACCACTTAAAACTAAAGGGCAGAAGCAGGGGAACATCGCCTTTTAGCAAAAGAGTGAGTGGCGTTGAAAATAGGGGATTAAAAGGAAATTTATCGGGGAAAAGGCAGAAAAAGAAGCGCGTTAATCCGGACGGCAGAGATAAAAAAACCGGGCACAGGGCCCGGTTCCGCGAAGATTAATGCTCGAACATCGCCGAGATCGATTCTTCGTTACTGATGCGGCGAATCGCTTCGGCCAGCATGCCAGATAAGGTCAGCGTGCGCACATTCGGCAGTGACTTGATTTCTTCAGAGAGTGGGATGGTATCGCAGACGATGACCTGGTCGAGTACAGATTTACGCAGGTTTTCAACCGCATTGCCGGAGAAGATCGGGTGGGTCGCGTAAGCAAACACGCGCTTTGCACCACGCTCTTTCAGCGCTTCAGCCGCTTTGCACAGCGTGCCGCCGGTGTCGATCATATCGTCGACCAGCACGCAGTCGCGGCCAGCAACGTCACCGATGATGTGCATCACCTGAGAAACGTTCGCGCGAGGGCGGCGTTTATCGATGATAGCCATATCGGTGTCGTTCAGCAGTTTAGCGATAGCACGGGCACGTACTACGCCACCAATATCGGGAGAAACCACAATCGGGTTTTCCAGACCGATCTGCATCATATCTTCCAGCAGGATCGGGCTGCCAAATACGTTATCAACCGGGACGTCGAAGAAGCCCTGGATCTGCTCGGCGTGCAGGTCAACCGTAAGAACACGGTCAACACCGACGCTGGAAAGGAAGTCTGCCACTACTTTAGCGGTAATAGGCACACGCGCAGAACGCACGCGGCGGTCCTGACGGGCATAACCAAAGTAGGGGATGACTGCGGTAATACGACCAGCAGAAGCACGACGCAGCGCGTCGACCATCACAACCAGTTCCATCAGATTATCGTTGGTGGGAGCACAGGTGGACTGGATGATGAAAATATCACCACCGCGTACATTTTCATTAATCTGTACGCTCACTTCACCATCACTGAAACGGCCTACAGCGGCGTCTCCCAGGCTGGTGTAAAGGCGATTGGCAATACGTTGTGCTAGTTCCGGGGTGGCGTTACCAGCAAATAGCTTCATATCAGGCACGAGAAGAACCTCAGGCTTTGCGTCCAGAGAATGAACGGCATGACTGTAACCGGCGCGTACGGTCATGTGCGTTCACACGGGTGTGTTGATGCGAAACGTGCAGTGTCCGGAACGTGGTGACACTGTCACGCATTCGCTAATCGCCTCGCAGGGTACGCTGTAGCGGCGAAACATTTACGCCCCGGGCTACAAATGCGCGTACCCCATTCGGGGCAAGCTCCAGCACCTGGCGGGCAGCAGACTCGGTGTCGAATTCAGCAAACACACAAGCGCCCGTGCCAGTCAGGCGTGACGGCGCGTATTCTAGCAGCCAGGAAACAAGCTCATCAACCTCACGAAAACGTTTTCTTACCACTGCTTCACAATCATTGGTGAAGGGTGATGCTAAAAGCGTCGATAAACTGCGCGATGGAGTATCTCGCGTCAGTTCGGGGTCGTTGAATACTACTGGGGTGCTGATATTCACGCCGGGATGGGCGACAAGATACCACTTTTCTTCCGGCTCTGCGGGATGAAGTTGTTCACCCACCCCCTGGGCGAAGGCCGCGAAGCCCTGGACAAACACCGGCACATCCGCGCCCAGCTTCACGCCCATCGCCGCCAGCTCATCTGGCGTGAAGCCGGTTTGCCACAGATGATTCAGCGCCACCAGCACGGTTGCCGCATCAGAGGAGCCGCCACCGAGACCGCCACCCATGGGCAGGTTTTTCTCAACGGCAATCTGCGCGCCCGCGTGAGCGGACAGGCGATGGTTATCCTGCGCCGCCTGTTTCAGCATGTTTGCGGCGCGGACAATCAGGTTATCCGCATCCGCAACGCCTGCCACGGGCGTTAACAGAGTAATCGAGCCGCTTTGATCGACAGTAATCTGCAGCTGGTCACCGTAATCAAGAAACTGAAACAGCGTCTGCAGGTTGTGATAGCCGTCGGGACGACGGCCGGTGATGTAGAGAAAAAGATTCAGTTTTGCCGGGGCAGGCCAGTGGGTGATCATTGAACGGTCCAGCCGTCCATACGCAGTTTAATCCGCTGGTCACCCTCTTTCAGCTCCAGGCTCGAAGGCAGCGGCGGGGTGACTTTGCTGTCGTAGCCCGCAATAGAGACCTGCCAGTTCTGACCGTCGCGGCTGTAGTTCAGGCTGCTCAGCTGATAGCTCTCATTGAGCTGATAGTCGGTGGCATCGCCTGGCAGACCCATCATCCACTGGCGCAGATTCGCCAGCGGAATGTTCATGCCGGTCAGCTGCGAAATCATTTTCTGCGCATCGTTGCTGACGTAACGCTTGCCTTTGTTATCGACGATCTGTACCACCGAGCCCTGCGCATCCAGCTGCAGTTCGGTGCTGCCCAGCGGATTGGTCAGCAGCAGGCGATAGCGATCGGGCGCGGTCTGCTGCCAGTTGAAGCGGGCATAGACTTTCTGCTTGTCAGAAAGATAGGCAAAGGCGCCGCGGGTCTGATAGTGCGTGACCTTTGAGACCGCCTGCTGATGCTGTTGCCACTGTGGCGCGGTAACGCTGGGGCCCGGGCCTTGCGGTTTGTTGACGCTACAGGCTGCCAGCAGAACGCTGGCAAGGGGCAAAAGGCGCAACAGATTGCGTGGTGAATTAAGCATCAAGTGGTCATCTCCTCGGACACATTTATTATTCGTAACGGATAACGCTAACCGTCCCGGTTTTAACCGTCAATGCTGTTATGCAGCAAATTGAGCACGAACAGGTTAATCTTATTACAGTCATAGCCTTTGTATGGCTTTTCTTGATCTGCCGCATCTTGTAGAATGCGCCTCACAAAACCCTGACATTATTGGGACATCCCAACCAAAACCGCCATGACGCTGCTCGCTCTCGGAATCAACCACAAGACTGCCCCCGTTGCTCTGCGCGAACGCGTTTCGTTCGGGCCGGAGACGCTTGAGCAGGCGCTGAACAGCCTGTTATCACAGCCAATGGTGCAGAGCGGCGTGGTGTTGTCCACCTGTAACCGGACAGAACTCTACCTGAGTGTAGAGCAGCAGGCCGATTTACAGGCGCGTCTGGTGAGCTGGTTATGCAATTATCATCAGCTGGATGAAGAGGATGTACGCAACAGCCTCTACTGGCATCAGGATAACGAGGCGGTCAGCCACCTGATGCGCGTCGCCAGCGGACTCGATTCACTGGTGCTGGGCGAGCCTCAGATCCTGGGGCAGGTGAAAAAAGCGTTTGCCGACTCCTCACGCGGTCATGCGCTGAGCAGTGAACTGGAACGCATGTTCCAGAAAACCTTCTCTGTCGCCAAACGCGTGCGCACAGAAACGGATATCGGTGCCAATGCGGTGTCAGTGGCGTTTGCCGCCTGTACGCTGGCCCGTCAAATCTTCGAATCCCTCTCCTCCGTTAATGTGTTGCTGGTTGGCGCGGGTGAAACCATTGAGCTGGTGGCACGTCATCTGCGTGAACATCAGGTCAAAAATCTGATCATCGCCAACCGTACCCGCGAGCGTGCCGAAGCGCTGGCGTCGGAAGTGGGTGCCGAGGTGATCACGCTGGCGGAGATCGATGCTCGTCTCGCCGAAGCCGACATTATTATCTCCTCAACCTCCAGTCCGCTGCCGATTATCGGCAAGGGGATGATGGAGCGCGCCCTGAAAGCGCGACGTAACAAACCCATGCTGCTGGTCGATATTGCGGTGCCACGCGACGTGGAGCCGGAAGTGGGCGATCTGCCTAACGCCTATCTCTACAGCGTGGATGACCTGCAGGCGATCATCGAGCAGAACCTGGCGCAGCGCAAAGCGGCCGCGGTTCAGGCCGAAAGCATCGTGGTTCAGGAAAGCAGCGAATTCATGGCGTGGCTGCGCTCACAGGGCGCGGTGAATACGATTCGTGAATATCGTTCTCAGGCGGAGGATATCCGTGCTGAGCTGGAAGGCCGTGCGCTGCAGGCGCTGCAGCAGGGTGCCGATCCGCAGAAAGTCATGCAGGAACTGGCGCACAAGCTGACCAACCGTTTAATACATGCGCCAACCAAATCACTTCAGCAGGCCGCCCGCGATGGCGATAATGAACGCCTGCAGATTTTACGCGACAGCCTGGGTCTCGATTAGGCACACCGCTGTCGCCACCTGTTTACGGGAATCCCACATTTAAATGAAAACCTCTATAGTTGCCAAACTGGAAGCCCTGCAGGAGCGCCACGAAGAAGTGGAAGCGATGCTGGGTGATGCTGGCGTGATCGCCGATCAGGAGCGTTTCCGTGCGCTGTCACGCGAATATGCTCAACTGACCGATGTGACCCGTTGCTTCCGCGACTGGCAGCAGGTTCAGGAAGATATCGAAACGGCGCAGCAGATGCTCGACGATCCTGAAATGCGTGATATGGCGCAGGAAGAGTTGCAGGAAGCGCGTGATAAGAGTGACGTGCTGGAGCAGCAGTTGCAGGTGCTGTTGCTGCCGAAAGATCCCGACGATGAGCGCGCCTGTTTTATCGAAGTGCGCGCCGGAACGGGCGGCGATGAAGCTGCGATCTTCGCCGGCGATCTCTTCCGCATGTACAGCCGCTATGCCGAAGCGCGTCGCTGGCGTGTGGAAATCATCAGCGCCAACGAAGGCGAGCATGGCGGTTACAAAGAAGTCATTGCCCGTGTGACTGGTGAAGGTGCCTATGGACGTCTGAAGTTTGAGTCAGGCGGACACCGTGTGCAGCGTGTGCCAGAGACCGAATCTCAGGGCCGTATTCATACTTCAGCCTGTACCGTGGCCGTGATGCCGGAAATTCCGGAAGCGGAACTGCCGGAAATCAACGCTGGCGATCTGAAGATCGATACCTTCCGTTCATCCGGCGCAGGCGGTCAGCACGTTAACACCACCGACTCCGCGATCCGTATTACCCACCTGCCAACCGGCATCGTGGTGGAGTGTCAGGACGAACGTTCACAGCATAAAAACAAAGCCAAAGCGCTGGCAGTACTGGGTTCGCGTATTCACGCAGCTGAAATGGCACGTCGTCACGCTGCCGAGGCCAGTACCCGCCGCAACCTGCTGGGCAGCGGCGATCGCTCTGACCGTAACCGCACCTATAACTTCCCGCAGGGCCGCGTGACCGACCACCGTATTAACCTGACGATCTACCGTCTGGACGAAGTAATGGAAGGCAAACTCGACAGCCTGATCGAGCCGATTGTGCAGGAGTACCAGGCGGATCAGCTGGCGGCGCTGGCTGGTCAGGATTAATGGATATTCGTCACTGGCTGAAACAGGCTGTTGCCACGCTGTGCGGGGGTGACAGTCCGAAGCGTGACGCAGAGATCCTGTTAGGTTTCGTGACCGGCAAATCGCGCAGCTGGTTAATTGCTTTCGATGAAACGGTGCTCAGCGATGCGCAGCTCGCGCAGCTCGACAGCCTGCTGGCACGGCGTGCACGGGGTGAACCGGTGGCGCATCTGGTAGGCGAGCGTGAGTTCTGGTCGCTGCCGTTACGTGTCAGTGATGCCACGCTGATCCCGCGCCCGGATACCGAACTGCTGGTTGAGCAGGCGCTGGCACATCTGCCTGCGACACCCGCAACCGTTCTGGACATGGGCACCGGCACCGGGGCGATAGCCCTGGCGCTGGCCAGCGAACGGCCGGACTGTCAGGTGACCGGCGTGGATCGCATTGAAGCCGCCGTTGAGCTGGCAGGCAGCAATGCAGAACAGCTTAACCTCACTAATACCACCTTTCTGCTCAGTCACTGGTTCCAGGCACTCACACCGCAGCGCTTTACGCTCATCGTCAGCAATCCACCTTATATTGATGCCAGCGATATGCATCTGGAGCAGGGCGACGTGCGTTTTGAACCGCGCAGCGCGCTGGTGGCCGATGAAGCGGGACTGGCCGATCTGCGTACGCTGATTGAGCAGGCGCCCGCGTGGCTGCTGCCGGGTGGCTGGCTGCTGCTGGAACATGGCTGGCAGCAGGGTGAGGCGGTGGCTACGCTGATGCGGAATAATGGTTATCACGCCGTTGAAACCGTCAAAGATTACGGCGGTAATCCGCGTGTGACGCTGGGTCAGTTCCCTTCATAAAAGCGCTTTGAAAAGGATTCATGATGTTTGCTTTTTATCCCCTGATTAAAAATCTGCACATCTTAACGGTCGTGCTGACCGTGACGCTGTTCCTGCTGCGGTTTTACTGGCTGCGCCGTAGTTCGGCGATGATGACAAAACGCTGGGTCCGCATTCTGCCGCACGTTAACGACACCCTGTTACTGGTGACCGGCGTCATGCTGGTGGTGATTACCCACTTCTATCCCTTCACGCCACAAGGAAGCTGGCTGACGGAGAAGCTTTTAGCGGTTATCATCTACATCGCCTTAGGATTTGTGGCATTGAGTCGCCGTCCACGCACTGATCGCACCCGCTGGATCGCTTTTCTGGTGGCGTTAATCGCCCTGGTGACCATCATTACGCTGGCGCTGACCAAAATGCCGTTATGGGGATAGCATGACCTCGACCGAACAATTAGATTTCAGCCAGACACCGCTGTGTGAAGCGGTGATTGGCGCTACGCTTGCCATCCGCGCCGATTTCCCGGCGGTGTCGGTGGAAGCGCAACTTGCGGCGTTAGTCGCCGAAGCGCGTGACTATGTCAGCCATACCGAAGATGCTGACATGCAGCTCGAAAAGCTGCTGGAGCTGTTCTATCGCCAGTGGGGATTTGGCGGCGCCAGCGGCGTTTACAATCTTTCTGATGCGCTCTGGATCGACAATGTATTAAAGACCCGTCAGGGCACCGCCGTGTCACTGGGCGTGATTCTGCTGCATATCGCCGCCGAGCTGGAACTGCCGCTGATGCCGGTGATCTTCCCGACGCAGCTGATTCTGCGCGCCGACTGGATTGATGGCGATAAGTGGATGATCAACCCATTCAATGGTGAAACCCTTGACCGGCATACGCTGGAAGTGTGGCTGAAAGGCAATATCAGCCCCACCGCCCGTCTGTATGACGATGATCTTGATGAAGCCAAAACCATCACCGTGATGCGCAAGATGCTCGACACGCTGAAAGCCGCGTTGATGGAAGAGAAGAAGATGGAGCTGGCGCTGAACGTCAGTCAGGTGCTGTTGCGTATCGATCCGGATGACCCTTATGAAATCCGCGATCGCGGTTTGATCTACGCGCAGCTGGAGTGCGAACATATCGCCCTGAGTGATTTAAACTATTTCGTTGAGCAGTGTCCTGAAGACCCGGTCAGCGAAATGATCAAAGTTCAGATTCACGCAATCGAACAAAAACAGGTCACGCTGCACTAAGCGGACCCACTGAAAAGGAAAGGGCATGACACAGAAAGTCGTGAGTATTGGCGATATCAACGTTGCAAACGATCTGCCATTTGTACTGTTTGGCGGGATGAACGTGCTGGAGTCGCGCGACCTGGCGATGCGCATCTGCGAGCACTACGTCACCGTGACAAATAAACTCGGTATTCCTTACGTGTTTAAGGCATCGTTTGATAAAGCGAACCGCTCCTCGATTCACTCTTACCGTGGCCCTGGCCTCGAAGAGGGGATGAAGATTTTCCAGGAGCTGAAGCAGACGTTCGGCGTGAAGATTATCACTGATGTCCATGAAGCGGCACAGGCGCAGCCCGTCTCCGAAGTGGTTGATGTGATTCAGTTGCCGGCCTTCCTGGCGCGTCAGACTGATCTGGTGGAAGCGATGGCGAAAACCGGTGCGGTCATCAACGTCAAGAAGCCACAGTTCGTCAGCCCGGGTCAGATGGGCAACATCGTGGATAAGTTCGCGGAAGGCGGCAACGAGCAGGTTATCCTGTGCGATCGCGGCAGCAACTTTGGCTATGACAATCTGGTCGTCGACATGCTCGGCTTTAACGTGATGAAGAAAGTCACCAAAAACAGCCCGGTGATTTTCGACGTGACCCATGCGCTGCAGACGCGCGATCCGTTTGGTGCAGCATCCGGTGGTCGTCGTGCGCAGGTGGCAGAGCTGGCGCGTGCCGGTATGGCGGTCGGCATTGCCGGTCTGTTTATCGAAGCGCATCCGGATCCGGAACACGCCCTGTGTGACGGCCCATCCGCGCTGCCGCTGGATAAGCTGGAGCCGTTCCTGGTGCAGATGAAAGCGATTGACGATCTGGTGAAGAGCTTCCCGGAACTCGATACCAGCAAATAAGTTTGCTGCAAAAAAGCACTGAATCGCCTAATAAGATTGTGTGAAATTCCGGCTCGATTCGCTGTGAAATTGAGCCAGTTCAGAGAACAGGGCCAGATCGAAAAGACGCTAAAGCCATCAATGGCCGCTCGGCCCGCGCGATTACGCACTTCATCCCTGAAGTGCGCCCGTAGCCGGGCCAACGCGTTGCGTTGTTCAAAAACGCTCCCGGCGTTTTTGTCCATGGCGCGGGACGCTTTTCTCCTCTGCCTCTGTTCCCTTCACGTGCAGTTCATCAGTTGCTGTCAGATTCATCCTGACCTGAGTTTTTAACGACAAAAAAAGAGCGATTAATCGCTCTTTTTTTTCGCCTGAAATCCGGTGACGTTACAGCATGATGGTCATCAGATAGCCAATAAACAGCGCCAGATGCGCAGCACCGTTCAGCACATTGGTTCGGCCGGTTGAGAAGGAGATCTGACAGAGGATCAGCGATGCCATCATAATCACCATCTGCGGCGGCTCCAGCCCGAATATCAGCTCCTGTCCGGTCAGCGTGGCGATAATGGTCACCGCCGGTACCGTCAGGGAGATGGTCGCCAGCACCGAACCAAAGAACAGGTTCATGGCGCGCTGCACCTGATTCATCAGCACCGCCTTAATCGCGCCCAGACCTTCAGGAGAGAGGATCAGCAGGGCCACCAGGAAACCGGTGAACTGTGCCGGTGCATTCATCTCCGTCAGCAGGCTTTCCAGCGTGTTGGCGTTCATTTTGGTCACGGCAATAACGGCAATCAGATGCACGATCAGCCAGACGGTGTGCCAGACGCTGCTGTGGGCTGAGGGTTTACCATGGTGCGGATCACCATCATCGCTATCATCTTCATGCTCATAGACAAACAGGCTCTGATGCGTTTTGGTCTGAATCAGCAGGAAAACGCCATACATCGCCGCGGAAATCGCCGCAATCAGCAGGGCCTGCGTCACCGAGAAATTTCCGCCCGGCAGCGCGTTGGGAAACACCAGCACCAGAATCGCCAGCGGGAAGATAGCGATGAGATATTGCTTTACGCCCGCCAGATTAACGTACTGCGTCGCAAATTTGTTACCGCCCAGCAGCAGCGCAAAACCAACCAGCCCGCCGGTCACAATCATCACTATCGAATAAAGCGTATCGCGCATCAGTCCGGGTGCGGCATCGCCGGTCGCCATCAGCGCTGAGATCAGGCTCACTTCGAGAATCACCACTGACAGGCTCAGGATCAGCGAGCCATAAGGCTCACCCAGGCGGTGGGCCAGCACGTCAGCGTGACGCACAACGCTGAAGGCGCTGCTCAGAATGGCAACCAGCGCCACTAAGTTAATACCGACGACTATCGGAAACGAGGTGTTTGCACCAAAAAAATAGAGTATACCCAGCGTGATAAGCGGAAGTATCAGTGAGAATTCCTTGTGACGTGTTTTTTCATGTGAAGGCATTCACCATCCTCTCTGGTTAATGATTATCCGGACGCAGCGGATGCTGCTGTTAAAAATATAATCAGTTTTAGGGCAGGGCGCAGTTTATCTTTTCACCGGCCCGGGTGGGAAAAATTTACTGCTTTTTACTTAAATGCAATAAATTGCCGAAGGGGTATTAACCTGAAGTTATCTCAAATATTGCAATAATAATCAGTCTACAACAATTATGACTTATTCACCTATCCAGCCTCATTATGATGGAAATTCGGCTTATAATTGTCATTTGCAGGGCGAGATTCTGGTTTTTAATCTGAAAGCCTAATAAGTCGCTGTTTGTATTTTTGCTGTCCTGCGCCAGGCTTAGTGTGAATCCATAAACTGAGGAGCCGTTATGCCTTACGCTAACCGAGCCGACTTACCTGACAATGTAAAACATGTCCTTCCTGCACATGCGCAGGAGATCTATCAGCAGGCTTTTAACAGTGCATGGGATCAGTATAAAGAGGCTGAAGATCGTCGCGGCGATGACTCACGGGAAGAAGTGGCGCATAAAGTCGCCTGGGCCGCCGTGAAGAAAGAGTACGAAAAAGGTGATGATGATAAGTGGCATCCCAAAGGTTAACCCGGCGGCTAGCCGGTTTACGGTAAAGGGCCAGGAATATCTGGTCCTTTTTTTTGTCTGCGCTATCAGGTTTATCTGGTTTTTTTTAACCTGCGACCGGAATCACGCTTGAAACGCCGCGCGTAAATAGATTAATGTCAATTTGATGATCGAAACGCAGTGCCGTTTTGGCGTCATGTTAAAGGAGCCATTCTGCAGGACGCTGTTGAAGTCGAGGAGGTCGCATTGCTTACCCGGGAATTTCTATTAAAAGCGGATTGTAAAACGTCATTCGGGGATATCGATGAGACGCTGCTCTGGAGTTGCGAGCAGCGCGCGGCTTCGCTGGCAGCCACGCTGGCCTGCCGTCCCAATCACAGCCCGGTCTGGATCTTCGGATACGGCTCGCTGATGTGGAACCCGATTTTTGAGGCGGACGAAGTCGCATCCGGTTCGCTGGAAGGCTGGCATCGCGCTTTCTGCCTGCGGCTGATTGCCGGACGTGGCACCGCCACACATCCTGGCCGCATGCTGGCGCTGAAGCAGGGTGGCCGCACCACAGGACTGGCGTTTCGTCTGCCGGAAGCGCGGTTACATGAAGAGCTGGCGCTGCTGTGGAAACGTGAGATGATCACCGGCTGTTATTTACCAACATGGTGTGAGTTACAGCTGGAGGATGGCCGCAGCGTCACTGCGCTGACCTTTATTATGGACCCGCGCCATCCGCTTTATGAATCGGACTCCTGCCCGGAGGCAATTGCGCCTTTAATTGCCGCAGCGAGTGGCCCACTGGGATCGAATGCACAGTATCTGTTTGCGCTGGAAGAAGAACTGACCCGGCGCGGCATGGAAGAAGAGAGTCTGAGCCGGCTGGCGCATCAGGTGCGGACGCTGCAGCAATCCTGTCTCAGGCAGGCCTGAGCAGGGTCTGCCGCAAAGAAAAGGGCGCGACAATGTCGCGCCCTTTTACGATCGATCCGGAGATTAATTGCCAGGATTAATCAGCCAGGTGCCCGGCTTATCAATCGTCAGGGATTGCGTGTGCATTTCGCTGCCATTTTTAACGTCAATTTTATACTGTCCTGCCGCCAGATTCAGCGCGGCAAATCCGCTGCTGCCAGGTTTGACCTCAACCGGCTGTCCATTCAGCACCACGCTTTCACCGCTCTCCAGCTTAAGATAAACCGTCGCCAGCGCAGCAGGTACGGCGGCGGCTGACGGGGTTGAGGCGGGTGCCTGCGTCGCGGCTGCCGGGTTGTTAACGATATCCGGTGTGGCACTGTGGCGATTAGCCAGCCAGACGGTGACGACCACAGCCAGAAGCGCCACGGCAGCCAGCACCAGCAAGCCAGGCGACAGCCGCCGCACCGTGCGCGGTGTTACCGGCTCCGCTGACGCCGCTGTGTGATTCATTGCCATCACTACCGGCGGGGCCACTTCAACCGGCTCCTCGACAGGCAGCGCGGGCGGCTCGCCCGGCACCGGGAAGCTGTTCACTACCGCTTCCACATCACTGACCGGCAGATCAATCAGCGCCGCAAAGGCGTCAATCGTTTGCGGACGATCGCCGGGCTTCATGGCCAGCGCGCAGTCAATGGCATGCAGCAGCGGCAGCGAGTAGCCTTCTGGCTGACGTTCCACCAGCGGCTGATAATTATCTTCAATACAGCGCACTACACTCACTGGCGGTGGATTGCCGGTAATGAGGCTGTGCAGCACCGCGCCCAGCGCGTAAATATCGGTCCACGGTCCCTGTTCGACTTCACCTTCTTCGCTGTACTGCTCAATCGGCGCAAAGCCAGGTTTAAGCATGATTTCGGTTTCGTCAGAGAGGTTGCCAATCTCTTTACGCGCCGAGCCGAAGTCCAGCAGCACCGGCAGCTGGTTCTCCTGAATCTGAATATTGTCGAGCGAGATGTCACGATGCAGATAGCCGGCCTGATGGATGGTGCTGATGGCTCCCAGCAGCGGCGGCAGCAGGCGACGGATCCAGGCTTCAGAGATCGAGGCCGGGCTGGTCAGTTGCCACTCTTTCAGCGTCATGCCGCTGTAGTAAAGCGTGCCCATATAGGCCGTGCCGTTCTGCTCCCAGAAGCGCAGCACGTGCAGCAGACCGGGATGATTAAAGCGGGCCAGCAGACGTGCTTCCTGAATAAAGCTGGTCAGCCCGGCATTAAACAGCTTCTGGAAACGTTCACCGCGCAGCTCCAGCGTTAAGTCGGCGGCACGGACAGCCAGCGACACGGGCATGTATTCTTTAATGGCAATAGTACGTTCAAGCTGGTGATCCCACGCACGATAGACGATGCCGAAGCCGCCGCCTCCGATCACTTCCTTGATCTCAAATTCATTGAAACGGTATCCGTCAGGCAGGGCATTAGGAACGGTTTTCGGATTATCATTTGCCGACATAGTGAACTCTCTGTACACGGCCTGGTCGTCAGGCTGCGCGGTAATTAATTGATGTTACGCCAGGCACCAATGGCAGGATCAACCAGATCCGCGTGCAGGGTGTCGATGAGTAACACATTCACTTTTTGCTGTGGCATGAAATAGGGCGCCCACTGGCTGCGCAATGTATCGACTCGCGATTTCACAGCGTCAGCATCCTGCTGCGCAGCATTCTTATCCATCTTTATTAACAGCGCACCATTGAAGCGCCAGACATGCTGCCGGGCATCAAAAGGCAGCACCAGCCAGCTATCCGGCGTATCCGGGCGTGTCACAATCATGCGCTGATTATTGGCAGCAATGACTTCCAGCTTGCTGTCCGGAATCGTCAGATTGGCGATGGGGTAACCCTGATAAAAGGTGACCGCAACCGGCGTCGGGTGGTCCGCTGTCGCCAGCGTCAGTTCACTTTTGCCTTCTGCCCAGCCGTCTGGCGAGCACTGCTGCTTGCTGACATCCGGAATAAACAGGGTCTGCGCATTCTCATCCCAGGCGGTGCGGAAATGGCAGCCGCTGGGGAGATCAAAATGTTGCAGCGGCGTGCTGTTGGCGGGCCGTGACAGGTCGAGCGGGGCGGCATTGCTGTCACTGGCGCTGGCTGTCGCATCCGCCATCACAATCGGCCGCCAGTTCTGCAACTTGCTGGCGCTGCCGCTGGCCAGTACGCCACCCTCTTTATTGGTCATCTGCCAGGGCAGCTCGTCCAGTAAGCCGCACTGATTCGCGAGCAGGGTGCCCACGCGCGGTAAAAAGGTGGTCAGTACGGCTGAATCCTTACTTTTGCCGGAGACGATACGCAGCGGCAGCGTCTCTTTACACCAGTCGTCAGGCGCTTTACTCACCACATTATCGATATAAACCTCCAGCGCCAGGCTGGGGGAGTAGACCACACGATAATTTTCAGCCTGGGCGTTAAAGGCAATCAGCAGAGTGATGATGCCGGGCAACCACAGTTTCATAAGGATCCTTGGAATCAAAAACGAGGCGGCAGAAAGCGCGCCGAATCAGCCAGTGAATAGAGCAGTGTTGCCTCTTCCGGCTCACCAATCCAGACCGCCAGTGCGCTGAGATTATCTTTGTTAACGTTGCGGCTCACCGCCTGTTCCATCAGAGCCAGCCACTCTTCGCAGGCATTCACCATGCGCAGCGCCTGTTCCATTTCACCACTGGTCAGATTCAGCCAGAAGCCATCGGTGCAGACCAGAAAAGCGTCTCCATCCTCCAGCGCAATCTCCTGCGAAAAGCTGACTAAGCGAGGCGGCTCAGCGCCGAGCGCATTATAGAGTAAATTACTGTTAATGCCGGTATTTTCATAGCCTGCTTCTTTCAGCTGCTGGGCCAGACTGTGGTCCCGGGTCACCTCGTGAAGCACGCCCCGCCGGAAGTGGTAAACCCGGCTGTCACCGGCATGCGCCCACCATGCACGCTGTTTCTGGCGGTCAATAAACAGGGCTGCCAGCGTGGTGCTCATGCGGGAATATTTCGGATTTTTACCCTGTGCCTCATGCAGCGCCAGGCGACACTGCTCGATCGCCTGATGGGTGCTTTCCGGCGTAAAGTCGGTGTGCGCCTCTATCTGGCTCAGCAGGGTGTCGCGCACCAACTGTGCCGCCATCTCGCCGCCGGGCAGACCGGCCACGCCATCGCAGACCACAAAACAGGCTTTTCGCTCATCCAGCCCGGCACCCGTGCGATCCTGATTCTCGTCGCGTAGCCCCTGCTGGCAGCGGCTGGCAAAAGCGATTTTCATGCGTCGTCCACCCGCGTCTGAGAATCTTTATACTGATTCACTTCCATGTCATAGGCATGAAGGAAAGCTTCACCAAACAGCGTATGGAAATCATCTTCAATCTCACCGGCCGTACGCTGGTAATTACGCATGAAGTAGTCCCATAGCGCCGCTTTCTTCGCGGTGGAAAACGGCAGTTTTGACACCAGGCCATCGGCGCGCGCCTGCTCTTCCAGTCGCTGCGGATTAAAGGATTGCAGCATCGCCGCGATAATGGCGCGAATTCCGGCAATCATGCCCAGCTGGTGGGCCTGCAGATCGACCAGCGCATCGCGCACTGCCTGTTCCGGCGGCATAAATCCGGGCATCTGGCTCTGATACATTTGCATCAGCACGGTTTTGCCGGAGGGCAGGATCTTGAACGGGTTGTTGGCCTCATTCAGAATCATGGTCATGTCCGCTTTCACGCCCCGTTTGAGAATGGAACGTGATGAGAGCAGCGCCACGGTGCCCTGAGAAAAGAGGCTCAGCATCCGGCCGGTAATGCGCATCTGCTCTTCGTCAACCGGCGTGGCGTGGCCGTTGCTCAGCCCCATGCCGTCCAGCAGGGCGGCGATCAGCCGATCCTGATCCACTGGCTGTGCCGCCAGCGCCCGGCGCGGCTCACTGGCCTGCGGCTCGATCGCCAGCCGCGCATCACTGTGACGCTCGTGACGTGAAGGCGGCACGTCGTTGACCAGCAGCCGATCCTCAACCTCATGATGTTCGTGAATGCCCAAAGGATTCGCGGGCTGGGCGCTGTCACCCGCAAACAGCGCCAGCGGATCGCTCTGCGCGTTCTGGCAGGCAGGATCGCGCACTTCGAGCGCATAATCACCGATGCGCAATGCGTCGCCGTGCTTCAGCAGCACCTGCATGCCGCGACCCAACGTAATGCCGTTATGCTCGACCGGCGTTACGCTGCCCTGGTTGGTCAGCCGGCACTCCCCGTCATGCGACAGGTGAACCAGCGCCTGCAGGCGCGAAATAGCCCGCGTCTCATCCGGCAGCACCAGATCGTTGTCCTGACTGCGGCCAATGGTGCCGCCAGGCGGTTGAAACGCGACGCTTCTGACCGGAACATCCGTAGTGCATTGCACAATGGTAAATTGCATGAGTTATCCCAGATTGAACGGCAAACGCATCCGGCCTCACTCAAACATCGGAGGATAGAGGCCATTACGTCCCGGCTGTGCACCTGCCGCCGGGTTAAACAGTAACGAAAACAGTTGCGCCGTGAGGTTGCCACTGTGCTTGTGGGTCGCATGGGCAAAACCATCACTGCGATTACTCCACCAGTAGCTCATATGCTGCTGAGGGTCGAAACGTTCGGCCACTTCACGCCAGCTCAGCGTGCAGGGCAGATCCTCAAAACCGATCACATCCATAATCTCAGAGGGCTTCCTGGCAGGCACCAGAAGCGGCGACAGCGCCTGGATTTGCTGCTCTAACTGCTCGCCGTCCAGCGGCGTCTGAACCGCCCGTAACAGGGTCGCACCCAGATCCTGAAACCAGTCACCGGAAATGGTCAGCTGAGCCGGATGCCACTGTGCCAGCGGAAAGCTGTGGAGTGCCAGCAGCGGCCAGGCGCGCCCGACGCGGTCACAGGAGGGCAGCAGGCAGCCCATCTGTACGTGTGGCCGGGTCGCGGTCACCGGCAGGACAAAGTTCCATACCGGCGCATGAAGAAAGTTTGCGCTGTAAGACCAGGCCTGCTGATGCCAGTGCATTAATCCCTGCTGGAACCAGTGATTCCACGGGCTAATCTGTTGCTCACTCAGACGACGGTGCAGAAAGTCACCGGTCGACGGCAGCTTGCCATACCAGCCGGGGGCGGTGTAAGCAGCCATGTTCACCTCACCATTACTCGCTTTGCGAGTGTGATCGCGCGGCCGGGTGCAGCGGTGTTGCCGCCAGCACGCTGCCCGCCTGGCCCGCGATTTTAAGATTGTCTGCCAGCTTGCGCATCATCAGTGCATTGTCACGCGCATAAGGCGATGACTGAATCTGCTGATCCAGCAGCTGGCTCAGGTGCCAGTCGAGCTGCTGCAGATCGCGGGCGCTTACCGTATCGGGCAGCGAGCGCTGTAAGTTTTGCAGCAGCCAGGCCCGTAAAAATTCGCCATCGTAATTGCGCGGCTGATAGAGCATCTGATAGGCGCGCAGCGCATTGCGGCTGTAGGCGTTATCATCACCCGGATCGTTGCGCAGAATGTTGGTGATCTGCTGCGCCACGCGCGGCAGCAGCAAAGACTTAAGCGCATTTTGATAAAGCACCCAGGCGGCATCGCTGACCTGACTGCCGCGATATAAGCCAGCCCGCATAGTAAGCGGCGGATTATCGAGAGAAAAACGTTCCGACAGCGGCAACTTCACCAGGTTGTTCAGAAAGGGTAGCAGATCAAAAATATTATCAGCAGGCTGATGAATCACCTGCTGACTCTGCTCACGAATGGCGGGTACGCGCGCGGCCACCTGCTGCAGATAGTGCTGATTCTGGTAGTAGCTGATGCCCCACAGGCTGGAGGCGATCAACAGCGCGCCTGCCAGCACGCCGTAGCCAATCCAGTGGAACAGCTGATTGCGATACTCCCAGCGGCGATTACTGCCCGCCAGTCCGCTCTCTTTAAAGATCAGATCGCTCAGCAGGTCACGAATAAAGAAGCTCTGGCCTTTGTTGCCGGGAATCGGACTGTTGCGGTTAACGCTGTCCCAGGCGGCAATCGAATGTTCGCCCGCCTGACGTAACTGCAGTTTACGGCTCAGTTCGCCCATTACCCGATCAAACGGCAGGCCTTCCTGCGTGCCGCTGGTAAAGAAGAGGCCGCGCGGGCTCCAGGCGACGGCATCCTGATGATCAGAAAAGACGATATCGAGATACTCGTTCAGCAGCGGACGCAGTGAGGCGAACTCCTGCGGGAAGAGGAAACATTCAGCGCGCTCATTCAGATCGCGCTCCTGAGTCATCTGCTCCGCCAGCTGCTGCTGTAGCTGCTCTTCCAGCCGCTGAAACTGCTGGCCAAAATGACGATGCCAGTCATCTTTGTGCGGCTTGCCCGTTTCCCGATTAAACGTAAAGCCCCAGATAGCGTCACGCCGCGCTTTATCGATGTTGCCGAAGTAGCTCATAAAGCCTTTCAGCAAATCGGTTTTGGTGACCATCACATAGACCGGGAAGTGAATGCCGGTCTGCTGATGCAGTTCCGCCATGCGCTCACGCAGCGCGCTGGCCTGGGCAAAACGCGCTTCAGCAGAATCGCTCAGCAGATCGGCCACGCTGATGGTCATGATCACACCGTTAATCGGCTGGCGGGTGCGATAGCGTTTCAGCAGATTGATAAAACTGTGCCACTCTGCGGCATCGCGCACGCGCTGGCTCTCCTGCAGCGCATAACGCCCCGCGGTATCAATCAGCACTGCGCTGTCGGTAAACCACCAGTCGCAGTTGCGGGTGCCGCCGACGCCACGAATCGCCTGTTTACCCAGCGTATCGGTCAGCGGGAAATCGAGGCCCGCATTAAACAGCGCGGTGGTTTTACCGGCACCGGGCGCACCCATAACCAGATACCAGGGCAGCTGGTAGAGGTAATTGGCATTAAAGCGCGAGAGCAGATTGCCGCTGTGACGCCGGCCAAACTGGGTGCGTTTCAGCTGCATCGCCGCTTCGCTGAAGCGCTGATTAAGCCGCTCCTCAGTCATCTGACGCTCGGCCGGATCGTCGTTGCCCGCCAGCTGAAGCTGGGTCAGTAAGCGGCTGTTAAACCAGGCACGATAAAGTGACGGGATTAGCTGGAACAGGATCCAGAGAAAATAGAGAGCGCTCACGGTGAGCTGGCGAGGGAGCACCGGTTCCAGAGGACGCGACTCGCCCCATGTCCAGAACGGCCCCAGCATCCAGACCAGACAGCTCAGCGCTGTGACACCAATAAAGCTCCACAGCAGGCGATGCGTTAACAGCAGGCGAAGGGAAGCGCGCATTATTGTGCTCCTTGATGATTACTGAGCGTTTCAGGCGCGGCAAACAGGGTGATCTCAACGCGACGGTTGCGGGTCCGGTTTTCGCTGCTGTCGTTGGGCAGCAGCGGGTCGCTGTCACCACGGCCTTCAGAGCGTACCGTATGACCATCCTCCAGCTGCAACTGCAACAGCTGGGTGATCGCACGGGCGCGGGCGAATGAGAACTCATAGCTGGAGGCAAAACGGCTGTTATCCACCGGATGATCGTCGGTAAACACGGACACCAGAATGGTGCCTTTAACATCTTTCATCGCGGTTGAGACGCGGGCCAGCAGCGCACGGCCCACCGGGTTGATCACCGTGCCTTGCTCGGCAAACAGTTTGTCTGCGGGAATAATCACTTTACTGCCAAAGGCGCCATCGCTGACTTCGAGCTGTCCGGCAGCGATCACATCGTTCAGTCGCTGACGCAGATCGAGCAGTGCCTGCGGAGAAGAGGGACGGCGGCCCGCAGTAATCTGCGGCAGCGGGGTCTGATAGATGGTGCGCAGCAGTGGTTCGGCAGCGTTGCCGAGCCGCCAGTTCAGGCCGCTGTAAATCAGGCAGCCGATGAGCGCGACCAGCATGGCGCAGGCCCAGAGCGGCACCATCGGGCGGGCGAGGGTACTGACGAGCGGATGCACCTCGACCAGCGGGGGTTGCGGCGTCTGGCGCTGGGCGCGCGTCTCGTCAATCAGGCTTTTCAGGCGCTTACGGATACCGTCGCACTGGGCGCGGCCATTTTCACTGCCGCGATAGCGGCCTTCATAGCCCAGCAGCAGGCAATATTGCACCACTTCCAGCAGCCAGAGATGTTGTTGCGGGCTTTGTGAGATGCGCGACAGCAGCTGAAAGAATTTCTCGCCGCCCCAGCTTTCATTGTGAAAGGTCACCAGCATGCCGTTACCCGACCAGACGCCACGCGTGCCCCAGGGGGTTTGCGCTGCGGCTTCATCCAGCGCGCTGCAGATGCAGTAACGCGCGCCGATAATCATCTCAAACGGCAGCCCTGCCTGTTTACAGCGTTGTTCAAACTGGCGGATTTCATCGATCAGAGACTGGCGCAGACCCGCAGGGTCATCATGGGTGGCTGCCTGACGAATTTGCACCACCGCATTCAGCAGTGGCGCCGCAGCCTGAAGTAATAGATTCTCATTGCCTGAGGGGGTCGCCTCACGCGCAGGGGATTCCACAGTCATTAATTCGTGATCTTCCAGCCAATGGCAAATCCCTGTACCCGCAGCACAGGACGGTGCTGCGGGCAATATGCGCCGGATTTCATATTCAGTCTAAGATCCAGGTCGCGGTATCGTTAGTCCGACAGGCTTTACTTGCGCCGCCGACGGCCACGCAGACCTGTTTCGCTTTCCGCGGACGGGGACGATCGCTCTGCAGCGTGGCATCGTAACGACTGCTCTCTACGCCCGCTTTTAACGGCACATAACCAATTAACGGGCCATCAGCCTGGTCAGCAATCGCCAGCCAGCTGTGTTCCACATTACCTAATACTTCAAACGGTTTACCCGTTTCGAGATAGCGAACGACTTTACCGCCGTAATCCGGCGAGGTCATGACCGAGGCACCATAGAGCGCCCGCCAGGTCTGATTGACCGGCTCAAATTCAGTCGGTGCTGCGACAGCGTGTCGATGGACCAGTTTAACGCCGTTAATTTCGCTGGTGACCAGCGTATCGTCAGTGACGGGCGGCGGCGGGGCCTTACAGCCTGCCAGGGTAAGTACCGCCAGCAGCGTTAACGCAAGACTCTTTTTCACCATGTTCCTCGTGATCTCATCAAAGTATCTGCATATTGCCAGGCCCGATGCAGGAGGCGCTGTTTTTCGCGCCGCATCGTGCCGAAAGTCTGTTTTTCAAAAAAAGTTCAGATTACATCAGGATAGTTACGCGTTTAGTCTACCTAAGACTTTTGAGAATTCAAACCATTGCACCCACTGGCGATGCGTGATAGCAGGCGCTTTGGAGGCGGGCTGCGATATAAGAAAAGCGCCAGACAATGTGATAGTTAAAGCTAACTGAATTATCGCAGGGACAAACTGGTTGAGAACAGTGCCGCGCATTCTGACATGCAATGGATCCGATTGGAAACTATTAAGCCTTTCTAATCGTTCGTTACCGATAAAATTTATCTCATCACGCAAAGAATCTTATCAAAATCAGAATTTACGCGCCGGATAAGCCCGCCTGTTTTCCGGAAAGCGGCACGCCTTTTGCTTCAAAATAGTTTTAACGGCGAAGAGGTGAACCATGGATGCCCTGACCTGGCTGCAGGCCTCGCGTGACAGCAATATTGCCAGCCTGCAACGGCTGCTTGAGACCGGCGAGTTGATGGCCGCCGTCAGTGAGCTGGTTCATCGGCTGCAGCGGGAACGCGGCGCAAACAATCTCTGGATCTGCTCCGGTGGCACCCTCTTCAGCGCCGAGCGCCATGCCCGTCAGCAGGAGGTCAGCGCTGGTCTGCACCATTTTTACCAGGCGCTGCCGCACGCCATAGCACAGCCCGGTTTCAGTCGTTTCTGCAACCTGATTGCCGCCGCCCTGCAGGCACTGGAGGGACTGCCCGCGCTGCGTCAGCAAATCAGCCAGCATGAGCGGGATCAGGCTGAGGCGATGGCGGCGTTTAATCAGGTCATCCGCACCTTACTTAATCTGGTGTTTGAGGCAGCCGACACCGCCAGCGATCCCGGTATCTCGCGTGCACTTATCGCGCTGTTCAGTTTTATGCAGGGCAAAGAGCTGGCAGGACAGGAACGGGCCATCGGCTCCGCGGGCTTTGCGGCGGGGCAGTTCACGCCTGAGCAGCGCAGCCAGATGGTGGCGCTGATTGCGGCTCAGGAGCAGAGCTTTACCACCTTCCGGGAGTTTGCCGACAGTGCCGTCTGTAAAAGCTGGCAGCCGCTGTCTCAGGCCAGCCGGGATATCGAACGGCTGCGGCGCATCGCCTGCACCGGTAGCCAGTATGATGAAACCGGCGCGCTGGAGTGGTTTTCCCTGCTTTCCGATCGGCTGGACCAGATGAAAAGCCTGGAGGATGCCCTGACGATAACGCTGATGCAGCGCTGTCGTGAGGCGATTGAGCAGGCGCAGCAGCAGGCGGCGTCGCCGCTCGTTCGGGGCGACAGCAACTTCTCGCTCTACGTTTCGGGGGCTGACTGGCTACCCGGCGCGGCTGCACTCAGCAGTGACGGGCTGGCCCCGCAGCTCGGACGGTCGGTGCTGTCACTGATTGGTGAGCAGTCACAGCGTCTGCAGCAACAGGCGGATGAACTGGCATCGATGCGCGCTTCACTCGACGAGCGACGGGTGATCGATCAGGCCAAGCACTGGCTGATGAAGCAGCAGGGTTTCAGCGAAGAGGCCGCCTGGCAGGCGCTGCGCAGAAGTGCGATGAACCAGAACAAACGGGTACTGGAGATCGCGCAGGCGGTGCTGGCGGTGGCGAAGACCCTGAGCAACTAACCCGGATGAGGTAGCTGCACAGACTTTGTGCGTGATCTGCGTCAGAAACGTGCAGGAATGGTTGATTTCTCACCAGCCTGGTCCCGCAGATTGGCATTCAAGCGGCTTTGGCGATCTGGCACACCCTTTGCTTTAACCTTACAGAGAGTACGCATTGCTCCCGCCAATGGCGGTGGGGTCAGTGCTTTGGATAAAGGCGTCCATCCGCAGGCTTCGGCTTGTCGGAGGACGCCTTTTTTTATTTCTGTTCAGGGGCAACATGATGAGCAAAACGCCATTTTCACTGACACGACGTCAGGCGCTGATCTCCGGTGCAGCGCTGGGTGCGGCCTGGATCGTGCCGGGATTACGAAATGCAGTCTGGGCAGCAGGCTCCGATGCGCCAGAAAAGGCGCAGGTGCGGGTCGGCTTTATTCCGCTCACCGACTGCGCGCCGGTGGTTATGGCGTCGGTAAAAGGCTTCGACAAAAAATATGGCCTGACACTGCAGGTCAGCAAAGAGGCAAGCTGGGCGGCGGTGCGCGACAAACTGACCTCCGGCGAGCTGGATGCGGCCCATGTGCTTTACGGCATGATCTACGCGCTGCAGCTTGGCGTAGCGGGGCCGCAGCACGACATGGCGAACCTGATGACGCTCAATCACAACGGCCAGGCGCTCACTCTGTCGAACCAGCTGAAAGCCAGTGGCGTTACCGATGCGGCCAGCCTGAAAAAAGCCGTTGATGGCAGCCCCAAAGGCAGCCTGACCTTCGCCCACACCTTTCCTACCAGTACGCACGCCATGTGGCTCTACTACTGGCTGGCCAATGCCGGCATTCATCCGTTTGACGATGTGCGCACCGTGGTCGTGCCGCCGCCGCAGATGGTGATGAACATGAAGATTGGCAACATGAGCGGCTACTGCGTCGGCGAGCCGTGGAACCAGCGTGCCATCAGCGACAACATCGGTTTTACCGCCGCCACCAGCCAGCAGATCTGGCCGGAGCATCCGGAAAAGGTGCTTGGCACACGTGCACAGTGGGTGAAAGAGAATCCCAATACGGCCCGCGCGCTGACTGCCGCGGTGCTGGAGGCGGCGCGCTGGATCGATGCCTCAGACGATAACCGCCGTGAAACCGCGCAGGTGTTAGCCGGTCGAGCCTGGATCAACACCAAAGTGGAGACGCTGCAGGGGCGGATGCTTGGTCAGTACGAGAACGGGCTGGGACAGTCGTGGCAGGACGCGCATCCGATGCGCTTCTTCGACAACGGCAACGTCAGTTTTCCGTGGCTCTCAGACGGCATGTGGTTCCTGACCCAGATGAAACGCTGGGGACTGCTCACCAGCGATCCCGATTACCTCGCCGTGGCCCGCCAGATCAACCGCATCGACATCTATAAACAGGCCGCCAGCGCCGTCGGGCAGATTGCCTTGCCCGCCAGTGAGATGCGCAGCAGCACCCTGATCGACGGCAAAGTCTGGGATGGCAGCAATCCTGCCGCCTACGCCGCCAGTTTCGCTATCAAACGTTAAGAGAGGTTGTTATGAAAACTGACGCGCGCGCCCTGGCGCAGCCGGAGCAAACCCCCGGCAGTGCCACCGTTATTCCGTTACAGATCACCCCGAAAGCCGCAGTTCGTCCGGCACGACTGCGTCCGTTTTTACAGCGCTGCATCCCGGCTGCGGGCGGCCTGCTGCTGATGTTGCTGGTGTGGCAGATCGCCGCCCTGTCTGAACCCTCTTTTCCTTCGCCTTACGCGACCTGGCAGGCCGCGCAGGTGCTGTTCGCTGACCCGTTCTACAGCAATGGTCCCAACGATCAGGGCATCGGCTGGAATGTACTGGCCTCGCTGCAGCGCGTCGCCATCGGCTTCGGCCTCGCCGCGCTGGTGGGCATTCCGGCGGGTTTTCTGCTGGGGCGTTTCACCTTTATGGCGCGCATGTTCAATCCGATTATCGCCTTACTGCGCCCGGTCAGCCCGCTGGCCTGGCTGCCAATTGGATTGCTGCTGTTTCAGCGTGCCGAACCGGCCGCCAGCTGGACCATTTTCATCTGTTCCATCTGGCCGATGATCATCAACACCGCCGAAGGGGTACAGCGCATTCCGCAGGATTACCTCAACGTGGCGCGGGTGTTACAGCTCTCTGAATGGACAGTGATGCGCCGGATTTTGCTGCCCGCCGTGCTGCCTGCGGTGCTGATCGGGGTGCGTCTCTCTATCGGCATCGCCTGGCTGGTGATCGTCGCCGCCGAAATGCTGACCGGCGGGCTGGGCATTGGCTTCTGGATCTGGAACGAGTGGAACAACCTTAACGTGGCAAACATTCTGATTGCCATCCTGATTATCGGCGTCGTCGGGCTGCTGCTGGAGCAGGGTCTGATGCTGCTGGCGCGTCGTTTCAGCTGGGAAAAATAAGGAGAACACCATGCAACACATTATTCGCGTTCAGCAGGTGAGCCAGCGTTTCAACACCGCCAGCGGCGAGTTTCTGGCGCTGGACAACGTCAGTTTTGATATCCACGAAGGCGAAACCCTGAGCCTGATTGGCCACTCCGGCTGCGGCAAATCGACGCTGCTGAACCTGATTGCCGGATTAACCCGTCCCGGCAGCGGCGTGCTGCTGTGTGATAACCGCGAAATTACCGGACCTGGCCCGGAGCGCGCGGTGGTGTTTCAGAACCATTCGCTGCTGCCGTGGCTGACGGCGTTTCAGAACGTCGAACTGGCGGTGCAGCAGGTGTTTAAAGGGCGCTTCAGCAAAGCGGAGATGCGCGACTGGATCGAACACAACCTCAATCGGGTGCAGATGAGCCACGCCATGCACAAGCGGCCTGGCGAAATCTCCGGCGGCATGAAGCAGCGCGTCGGCATTGCGCGGGCGCTGGCGATGAAGCCGCGCGTGCTGCTGCTGGATGAGCCATTCGGCGCGCTGGATGCTTTAACCCGCGCCCACCTGCAGGACAGCGTGATGCGCATTCAGCAGGAGCTGAACACCACCATTGTGCTGATCACCCATGACGTGGATGAAGCGGTGCTGCTCTCCGATCGGGTGCTGATGATGACCAATGGCCCGGCGGCACAGGTCGGGGAGATCCTCACCGTCGATCTGCCGCGTCCGCGCTCGCGGGTGGCGCTGGCGGATGAGCCGCGCTATCACCAGCTGCGCCAGAAAGTGCTGCATTTCCTCTATGAAAAACAGACCACGGCAGCGTAAGGAGCAGACTATGAGGCAACGGTTGCTGGTGATAGGCAATGGCATGGCGGGGATGCAGATGGTGGAGAGCCTGCTGCAGCTCGCGCCGCAGCGTTACGCCATTACGGTCATTGGCCGCGAGCCGCACGGCAACTACAACCGCGTGCTGCTGTCGCCGGTGCTGGCGGGTGAAAAGTCCTTCACTGACACCCTGATCCACGATCGCGACTGGTATCAGCGGCACGGGGTCACGCTGCTGACCGGTGAAACCGTGCAGCAGGTCGATCTGGCCGCGCGTATGGTGCAGACCGATCAGCGTCAGCTCGGCTGGAATCGGCTGGTCTTTGCCACCGGATCACAGCCCCGTCTGCCCGCGATTCCCGGCATCAACGCAGAGTGCGTCATGGGTTTTCGCAGCATCGCCGACGTCCGGCGACTGCTGGCGGGCCAGGGACCGGTGGTGGTGCTTGGCGGCGGCTTTCTCGGCATTGAAGCGGCGGCGGCACTCCGCGCCCGTGGCCGTGAGGTGACGCTGGTGCACCATAAACCCTGGCTGCTGGATCGCCAGCTGGATGCAAAAGCGGGCGAACTGCTGCTGAAGGCCTTAGCGCAGCGCGGCATTCGCTGCGAACTGAACAGCGGACTCACGGCGATTGACGAGGCGGGCGTGACGCTGACCTGCGGGCGTCACTGCGCCGCCACGCAGGTGGTGATTGCCATCGGTGTTCAGCCAGAGGTCACGCTGGCGCAGGCGGCAGGGCTACCGTGCCAACGCGGCATTCTGGTCGATGGTCAGCTGCGCAGCGCCATTCCCGATGTTTACGCCGTGGGCGAGTGCTGCGAAATCGCGGGCGAAACCTTTGGCCTGGTCGCGCCCTGCCTGGCGCAGGCACAGATTCTGGCGGCGCAGCTGGCGGGATCGCCGCTGGCAGATTTCGTCAGCCAGCCACTGGCGACGCGGCTCAAAGTCAGCGGTATTTCGCTGTTCAGCGCCGGCGACGTCAGCGAGGCACCCTCCATCAGCAGTTTTGATCCGCTCTCCGGCGACTACCGCCGCCTTTTTCTCCGTCAGGGCCGCCTCTGTGGCGTACTGCTCTCTGGCGACACCCGGCAGGGCGCGGCGTGGCTGGAACGTCTGCAGCGCGCCGAACCTGTCACGCTCGATGCCCTGTTCGATCACGATCAACCTGAACCGCAGCCAGAGGCTGCAGAGAGTCCTGAGATGAGTAAACCGGTTTTAGCCGTGATTGGTCACGGCATGGTCAGTCACCACTTTCTTGAACAGCTGGTTGCCCGCGAACTGCATCAGCACTATCACATCGTGGTTTACGGCGAGGAGCGTCAGCAGGCTTACGATCGGGTGCATCTGTCAGACTATTTCAACGGTAAAACGGCCAGCGATCTGTCGCTGGTCGGCACAGACTTCTTTGCCCTGCACGATATTGAACTGCGCAGCGGCTGCACAGTGGTGACGATCGATCGCCAGCAGCGCAGCCTGCGTGACAGCGCGGGCAGTGAACTGGCGTGGGATAAGCTGGTGCTGGCGACCGGCTCACGCGCATTCGTCCCGCCAGTGCCGGGCCACGATGGCGACCGCTGCTTTGTCTATCGCACGCTGGATGACCTGGATGCCATTGCCGCCTGCGCCCGCCATAGCCAGCGCGGCATCGTGATTGGCGGCGGCCTGCTGGGTCTGGAAGCGGCGAATGCGCTGCGGCAGCTCGGGCTGGAAACGCACGTAGTGGAGTTCGCACCGCGCCTGATGGCGGTGCAGCTCGATGAGGGTGGGGCGCTGATGCTGCGTCAGAAGATCGATGCGCTGGGCGTCACCGTTCATACCTCAAAACAGACCGAACTGATTGAGCGTCAGCCCGATGGCAGCGTGGTGCTGCGCTTTGCTGACGGCAGCCATTTACCCGGCGATCTGGTGCTGTTCTCTGCCGGTATCCGGCCGCGCGACGAGCTGGCGCGTGAGGCGGGCCTGACGCTGGGACCGCGCGGCGGCATTGAGATTAACGATCGCTGCCAGACCAGCGATGACGACGTGTTTGCCATTGGTGAATGCGCGCTGTGGAACGGCCAGATCTTTGGCCTGGTCGCGCCGGGCTATCAGATGGCACGGGTACTGGCCGGACATCTGGCGGCTGAACCTGCCGCCTTCAGCGGCGCGGACATGAGCACCAAACTGAAACTGCTGGGCGTGGAGGTCGCGTCGTTCGGTGATGCGCATGGTCGCACGCCGGGCAGCCAGCACTATCACTGGACCGACGGGCCAAAAGGCATCTACAAGAAAATTGTGGTCTCTGCGGAGGGCACCCGACTGCTGGGCGGCGTGCTGGTCGGGGACAGCAGCGATTACGCCACGCTGCTGCAGATGATGCTCAACGCTTTACCCTTGCCTGCCGCGCCGGAGAGCCTGATCCTGCCTGCGCTGGCCGGTGCGCCGAAAGCGCCGGGCGTTGCGGCATTGCCCGACAGCGCCCAGGTCTGCTCCTGTCACAACGTCAGCAAAGGTGATATCTGCGCAGCGGTGAAAGGCGGATGTGGTGAGATGAGCAGCATCAAAAGCTGCACCAGAGCGGCCACCGGTTGCGGCGGCTGTGCGGCGCTGGTGAAACAGGTGATGGAGTTTCAGCTGGAAACTCTCGGCGTTGAGGTGAAAAAAGATGTCTGCGACCACTTCAGTTATTCACGCCAGGAGCTTTATCACCTGGTGCGGGCGGGTGAGTTCAGAACCTTTGATGCGCTGCTGGCCTCACATGGCAGGGGTCAGGGCTGTGAAGTGTGCAAGCCGCTGGTGGGGTCAATTCTTGCCTCCTGCTGGAGCGACTATCTGCTGAAACCGGCGCACCTGCCGCTACAGGATACCAACGACCGCTACTTCGCCAACATCCAGAAAGATGGCACCTATTCGGTGGTGCCGCGTGTCCCGGCAGGCGAAATCACGCCACAGGGGCTGATCGCCATCGGTGAAGTGGCGGCGCGTTATGACCTCTACACCAAAATCACCGGCGGGCAGCGTATCGACCTGTTTGGCGCGCGCCTTGATCAGCTGCCCGCTATCTGGCAGACGCTGCTTGAGGCCGGTTTTGAAACCGGCCACGCCTACGGCAAGTCGCTGCGCACCGTGAAATCCTGTGTCGGATCGACCTGGTGCCGCTACGGTGTGCAGGACTCGACTGCCTTCGCCATCGCGCTGGAGAACCGTTACAAGGGACTTCGCGCCCCGCATAAGATCAAGATGGCGGTCTCGGGCTGTACCCGCGAGTGTGCGGAAGCGCAGAGCAAAGATATCGGCGTGATCGCCACCGAAAAGGGCTGGAACCTCTATGTCTGCGGCAATGGCGGCATGAAGCCGCGCCATGCCGACCTGTTCGCCAGTGACCTCGACGACGCGACGCTGCTGCGCTATGTCGATCGCCTGCTGATGTTTTATATCCGTACTGCCGATCGTCTGCAGCGCACCAGCGTCTGGCTGGACAATCTGGAAGGCGGTCTTGATTACCTGCGGCAGGTGGTGATTGAGGACAGCCTCGGGCTGGGCGAGACGCTGGAGCAGGAGATGCAGCGGGTGGTTGACGCCTGGCAGTGTGAGTGGCAGACCACGCTGGCGGACCCGTCGCGGCTCGCGCTGTTTACGCCGACGATCAACAGCGAGCAGCCCGATGAAACCCTGCACTACAGCCGGGTACGCGGCCAGCGGCAGCCTGAAGCCGTGGCTGTGCGTCCGCTGCTGCAGCTGCCCGCCGAGCCGTGGAGCGCCGTCTGCGCACTGGAGGCGATTCCGCCCGAAGCGGGAATCGGGGCGCGATTCGGCAGCGAACGTGTTGCGCTGTTCCGCTTTGGCGATGCGCTCTATGCGCTGGAGGATCGTGAACCCGGCAGCGACGCCAGCGTGCTGTCGCGCGGAATTCTGGGGGATGTCGGCGGCGAGCCGGTGGTGATCTCTCCGCTCTATAAGCAGCGGGTGCGGCTGCGTGACGGACAGAGTCTGGATAATCCGCAGCATCAGCTGCGCTGCTGGCCGGTGAAGCTCGAAGCAGGGCAGATCTGGCTGGCAAACCGCCCGCAAAATCCGCTGGCGCAGGCATCATGAACAGCACCTGTCCCTATTGCGGCGTGGGCTGTGGCGTCTGCGTCACGCCGCAGGACAATCATCAGGCAACGGTGACCGGCGATGCGCATCATCCCGCTAATGCAGGCCGGTTGTGCGTTAAGGGCGCGGCGCTGGGCGAGACGCTGACGCCGCAGGGGCGTCTTCTTACCGCTCAGGTTAACGGCCAGCAGGTCAGCCTGGATGCGGCGCTGGATGCGGCGGCGGCAGGATTGCGCGCGGTGATTGATGAGCATGGTCCGCAGGCGGTGGCGTTTTACGGTTCCGGCCAGTTGCTGACAGAGGATTACTACGTCGCCAATAAGCTGATGAAGGGGTATATCGGCGTGGCCAACATCGATACCAATTCGCGGCTATGTATGGCATCGGCGGTGGTTGGCTATAAGCGTGCGCTGGGAGCCGATGCGGTACCCTGCTGTTATGAGGATCTGGAGCAGGCCGATCTGGTGTTGCTGGTGGGCTCTAACGCCGCCTGGGCGCATCCGGTGGTCTGGCAGCGGCTGATGCAGGCGAAGCAGCAGCGACCGGCGATGCGTGTTGTCGTGATTGATCCGCGCCGCACGGCCAGTGGCGATCAGGCCGATCTGCATCTGCCACTGCGGCCCGGCAGCGATTCGGCGTTGTTTTCCGGTCTGCTGCACTGGCTGGCGCAGCACGATGGCCTTGATAGCAGCATGCTGCCGCACCTGAATGGGGTGAGTGAGACCCTGGCCGCTGCCGCGCGGTGGGATGTCGCGCGGGTCGCAGAGGCCTGTGATGTAACGGAACAGCAGGTGACGCACTTTTTCCGGCTGGTCAGCCAGCACGATCGGGTGCTGACGCTGTGGTGCATGGGAATCAATCAGTCCGCCACCGGCAGCGACAATAACCAGGCGATTCTTAATCTGCATCTGCTGACGGGCAAAATAGGCCGTGCGGGCTGCGGGCCTTTTTCGCTGACCGGACAGCCAAATGCGATGGGCGGTCGCGAAGTGGGCGGTCTGGCGAACCAGCTGGCCGCGCACATGAGTTTTACTGACGAGGAGTGCGATCGGGTGCAGCGTTTCTGGCGCAGCCCGGCGATGGCCCGCCAGCCGGGGCTGACCGCGCTGGATCTTTTCAGGGCAATCGCGGAAGGCGAAGTGAAAGCAGTGTGGATTATGGGTACCAACCCGGCGGTGTCGATGCCGGAGGGCAATCGTGTGGCGCAGGCGCTGGCGGCCTGTCCGCTGGTCATTGTCTCGGATGTGATGGCGCAGACCGACACCAGCGCTTTTGCCGATATTCTGCTGCCCGCCCAGGGCTGGGGCGAGAAGAACGGCACCGTGACGAACTCCGAGCGGCGTATTTCGCGTCAGCGCGCCTTTGCCGCCGCGCCGGGAGATGCCCGACCTGACTGGTGGCTGCTGGCGCAGGTGGCGCAGCGGTTAGGGTTCCGTGACGGCTTTAACTGGCAGCATCCGTCGGAGATTTTCCGCGAACATGCGGCGCTGTCGGGGTTTGAGAACGGCGGTAAGCGGGCGTTTGATATCAGCGGGCTGGCGCAGTTGAGCCAGGCCGCATGGGATGCACTGCGGCCGGTTCAGTGGCCGGTAAATGCTGCTCATCCGCAGGGCTGTGCGCGGTTGTTTGGCGATCGCCACTTTTTCCACGAGGACGGTAAAGCCCGGCTGCTTGTCCCGGCTACGCCCGCCTTAACCCCGCGTGATGCGGCTTATCCGCTCTTGATGAACAGCGGTCGTGTGCGCGATCAATGGCATACCATGACGCGCACCGGGCTGGTGCCGCGTCTGATGCAGCATTGCGATGAGCCGTTTGTGGCGCTGCATCCCGCTGACGCCGCGCAGTATGGCCTCGCGGCTGGCGGTCTGGCGCGGGTGCAGTCGGTGCAGGGCTGGATCAGTGCGCGGGTGCGCGCTGATGCCGGGATGCGGCGCGGTGAGCTGTTTGTGCCGATGCACTGGAACCGGCAGTTCAGTCAGCAGAGTCACGTCGATATGCTGGTCGCCGCCCGCGCCTGTCCGTTTTCGGGGCAGCCTGCGCTGAAGCAGACGCCGGTGCGGATTCTGCCGCTGGCGGTGAGCTGGCAGGGCTGGCTGTGGCAGCGCGGGATTACGCCGCTCGCGGGACTGCGATACTGGTCGCGTGCGCCCTGGCCGGCGGTGCAGCGTTATGCGGTCGCGGGCGAGGGATCACCGCAGGCGTGGCTGGCCGGGCAGATGGATATGTCAGGTTGTTATCTGCAGGTCGCCACAGGCAGCGGCCGTGATTACCGGCTGCTGGCATGGCGTGACGGTGAGTTGCAGCTGGCGTTCTATGCCGGTAGCGCGTTGCCATCGCTGGATAGCGCATTTGTCGCGGCGGCCTTTGCGGATGCGCCGCAGGATGCTGCCGGGCGGCATAGCGTGCTGGCAGGTCAGGCGATGCAGCGCAGTGCAGCGGGCCGGATTATCTGTAGTTGTATGTCGGTGGGTGAACAGACGATTTTGCAGGCGATAGCGCAGGGGTGTCGCAGCACTCAGGCATTGGGTGAGAAGCTGAAGTGCGGCACGCAGTGCGGCTCCTGTATTCCGGAGCTGAAGCAGTTGTTGCTGTCCGACGTGGTTGTGGAGGAATGATGACGCGAGCAATTGATTCTCTGGATAAGTTACTGGCTCCGGCCGGTGTAGCAAAGCAGCAGGGTGCGGTGTGGCTGGTGGGCGCAGGCCCTGGCGATGTGGAGTTGCTGACGGTGAAGGCGTTGCGGCTGCTGCAGCGGGCTGAAGTGGTGGTGTATGACCGGCTGGTGAGTGAAGCCGTGATGGCGGAGGTGCCGGAGCGCGCATTATGCATTGATGTGGGTAAACAGCCGGGGCAGCATGGGCTGAAGCAGGCGCAGATTAATCAGCTGCTGGTAGATCTGGCGCGCAGCGGACGCAATGTGATCCGGCTGAAAGGAGGGGATCCCTTTATTTTTGGGCGCGGTGGCGAAGAGATGGTGAGTCTGCAGCAGGCCGGGATCCGCTGTGAGGTGGTGCCAGGAATTACAGCGGCGGTGGGCTGTGCGGCCGCCAGCGGGATTCCGTTGACGCATCGGGATTGTGCGCAGTCGCTGCGGTTGATTACCGGGCATGGCCGGAGTGGCGAGCCGCAGCTGGATGCAGCCGCATTGGCAGCGGTGAATCAGACGCTGGTGTTCTATATGGGTTTGAGCTGGAGTGCGTCGATCAGTGCGCAGTTGCAGGCGCAGGGACGGGATGCGGCGACGCCGGTAGCAATTATTGAGAATGGCACCCGGCCGGACCAGCGGGTGCTGATTACCACGCTGGGTGGCCTGGCGGAGACGGTCGCGCGGGATCAGCCGGTGTCGCCATCGCTGCTGGTGGTCGGTGAGGTCGTGCGGTTTTATCGGGCGGATTTGCAGGTGCGGGATGATGGGGCGGTGAGGCGGTGCGACGTACAGGAAGTAGGATGGCTTGTGCAGGAAGTACGGTGCGTCGTGCAGGAAAAGCCTGCCTGATCGCAAAGGGCTCCCGCATCCCTGCGGACTGGGCTCGCCATCCCTGGCTCGCACACTTTGCTCTTCAGGCAGGCCATTCCTGCACTGTTGGCATTGGTGCGGGGTTTTGCAGGAATGCCCGCGCTTTTCTGCGCCTGAAATTCTCGTTTCTCAGTGCTCTGGAATCACTCACGGCACTTCGGTACGAATGTTCAATTACATCGCCCGCTTCAGCGGCAGCGGGGCCACCAGCACTTTCACGCCTAAGGCTTCAAACGCTTTGACCTGCGCGGGGCTGATACCGCTGTCGGTGATCAGGTAGTGGATGTTGCTCCAGTCACAGGGTAGCGCGAACATGGAAACCTTGTCGATTTTGCTGGAGTCTGCCACCACGTAAACCGTGCTGGCGGATTTGATCATCGCCAGTTTTACCTTGATGTCCGTTTCGCTGGGGAAGCTCAGGCCCAGACGCGGTGAGATGCAGGCGGTGGCCAGAAAGAGTTTTTCGGCCAGCACATTTTCGAAAAAGCTGGCCGCTTTCTCGCCCGAGGTGGAGAGCGTCGGAAACTTAAAGGTGCCGCCGGTCAGCAGGATGTTAATCCCCGGCTCGCCGCCCAGTTTCAGGGCGATATTGACTGCCGTGGTCACCACGGATAGGCGGCGGATGTGGCTGATGGCGTCGGTAATCGCGGTCGTGGTGGTGCCGGAATCGAAAATCACCGTGTCGCCATTTTCGATATGCTGCGCCGCCAGTCGGCCAATCGCCTCTTTCTCTTCCAGATGGGTCTGCCGCTCCAGCAGCATCGCGCCGGTATTCTGCTTGCCCGTCATCAGTGTCGCGCCACCGTGGTAGCGCTGCACAAACCCCTGTTTTTGCAGCATACGCAGGTCGCTGCGTAATGTGGCTTCGGTCAGTCCAAAAGTCTCGGTCAGCGCTTTGACCGTGACCGTACCATCCTCACGGATCATCTCCAGAATTTTCTCGCGGCGTTGCTGCATGTCAGCGAACTGCTCACTTTTGCTTTTCAATCGAAATGCTCCCTTTTTCAGTAACCTGATGGCTTGGGCGAACAAGGTCTCTGTGGCTGAGTTTAACGCGCCATTTTTATGAATGCGAGATGACCTGACAGGTCTGTGATTTTCGAACGAAAATAAATAATCAGCAGGTTATTGAATCTCTCAGGCTTTCCCGATTGCAGCAGAGCAGCTTTATTTCGGGAATGTAAGCCAGATCACGTCTTTTCAATCAGATAAGCCGCTTTGAACAGCAGATGGTCGAAATTTGATCTGCTCCACATATCATTTCTTTTCGATAGCTTATATTTTTGTTCGAAAATGATTGAACCGTTCGTATCAGCAAAAATCAGGGGAAGAGTGGGATGAGTGGTGAATATGACGTAAACCTGCGCTACGGCGTGGATACTGCAATGAATCTGGCCGGTAAGGTGGCGGTGGTGACCGGCGGGCTGGGCGGCATCGCGATGGCGACCAATGGCATGCTGCTGGAGAAGGGCGCGCGTCTGGCACTGCTCTATCCGCCGTTTGAAGCGGAGAAAGTCGCCGGTCTGCAGGCGGACTTCGCGGCCGATCGGGTGCAGTTTGTCTGCTGTGACGTCACCGATCCCGCGTCGGTGGAAGAGGCGTTTGACACGGTGGTTTCCCACTATGGCCGCATCGATATTCTGGTGAACTGCGCAGGCTACGTGATGCTGCAGCCGGTGATTGAGACCGATTTTGCCGAGTGGCAGAAGCAGATCGCGGTGAATCTCACCGGACCTTTCCTCTGCTCGCAGGCGGCGGCAAAGCTGATGATTCGTGCCGGTGCGGGCGGCAAGATTATTAACATCGCCTCCCAGGCGGCGTCCATCGCGATCGACAACCATGTCGCCTACACCTCTGCCAAAGCGGGTCTGCTGGGCATGACTAAAGTGATGGCCAAAGAGTTTGCTCCGCATCGCATCAACGTGAACACCCTGTCGCCCACCGTGGTACTGACGCCGATGGGCGAGAAAGCCTGGCGCGGTGAGAAAGGCGAGCAGATGAAAAAGCTGATTCCGCTGGGTCGCTTTGCCTATACCGATGAAATCGCCGCCGCCGTGCTGTTCTTCGCGAGCAACGGCAGCGACATGATTACCGGCGCCGATTTGATGATCGATGGTGGCTTCACCATCTGGTAAGGCCAATCCAACACCCGGGACTTCATACCCTGCCATAACGATAAGAGAGAACATCATGAAAAACCGTACCCTGCTGTGCACTGCCGTGGCTGCCTGTCTGGTTTCTCAGGCGGCGTTTGCCGCCGAAAAAGGCACCATTATGATTCTGGTTAACTCACTCGATAATCCCTACTACGCCTCCGAAGCCAAAGGGGCCAACCTCAAAGCGCAGGCGCTGGGCTACAAAACCACGGTGCTGTCTCACGGCGAAGATGTGAAGAAGCAGAGCGAACTGATCGACGCTGCTATCGGTAAAAAAGTGCAGGGTATCGTGCTGGATAACGCCGACTCCACCGCCAGCGTGGCGGCGATTAAAAAAGCCAAAGATGCCGGAATACCGGTGGTGCTGATCAACCGTGAAATCCCGGTGGATGACGTGGCGCTGGCGCAGATCACCCACAACAACTTCCAGGCGGGTTCAGATGTGGCCAACGTCTTTGTCGAGAAGATGGGTGAAAAGGGCAAATACGCCGAGCTGGCCTGTAACCTGGCCGACAACAACTGCGTCACACGCTCTAAATCGTTCCATCAGGTGCTGGATCAATATCCCGATATGCAGAGCGTGGCGCGTCAGGATGCCAAAGGCACCCTGATCGACGGCAAGCGCATCATGGACAGCATCCTGCAGGCGCATCCCGATGTGAAAGGGGTGATCTGCGGTAACGGTCCGGTCGCGCTGGGCGCGATTGCGGCACTCAAAGCAGCCGGTCGCAATGATGTGATCGTGGTAGGGATTGATGGCAGCAACGATGAACGCGATGCGGTTAAAGCAGGCACGCTGAAAGCCACGGTGATGCTGCAGGCCCAGGCGATTGCCGCCGAAGGCGTGACCGATCTCGATAACTTCATTCAGAAAGGCGTCAAGCCGGAGAAACAGCGTGTCATGTTCCGCGGCATTCTGATTACCCCGGAAAACGCCAAAGGCGTCCAGGACTTTAACTACAAGTCGTAATTAACCGCTGCCGCGCCTGCGCAGGCGGGCGCCAGGGAGAAGAAGATGTCCCGAAGAGTCTGGCTGACGCTGGCGGTCATGCTGCTAAGCGGCTGCAAAATTGTGTCGCAGCAGGAGCTGGCTGACCTGAAGAATCCCCCCAATCCGAAGATGGCCAACATTGACCAGCTCTGGCAACAGAAGCTGGTGCCGCAGGTCCAGGCGGAGGCGAAACCGCTGGCAACGCTGATGACGTCGCTCCAGTCTGCCAAAGACTTTGACAGCGCCTGCCAGACTTACGGCTATCGCAGCCAGGCTGAGAATCCCTGTATTTTCAGCGTCTCCGTTCGCGGCCAGGTAACGGCTGTCAATACCACTTCCCGCAGCGGAAAGATGACCGTAAAGGATGAATCAGGTGACAGTGTCACTATTCAGGTGGGACCTATCATCCGGGGCACGGCGCTGCGCGATGTCTATAAAGGCGCGAGTTATCAGGACTTCAACGATCAGGTGCTGTTTGGTGATTACGGTAAGGCGATTAACCAGCACGCCTCAGCCCTGATGCAACAGTTCGCGCCAAAAGTGGGCGACAAAGTGAGGGTCAGCGGCGTGTTCAGCAGCTGGGATATTCCGCAGCAGCTGCCGGATATCACCCCGGCTGCCATCACCCGGCAATAAGGAGCGGCAGATGCAAAATCCGCAATCGCAAACGTCCGGCGACGTGATTATCGAAACGCGCCACGTGTCGCGTCTCTATCCCGGCGTGACCGCGCTCGATCAGGTCAGCTATCGGGTCTACCGCAACAAAGTGAATGTCCTGATCGGCGAGAACGGGGCCGGCAAGTCCACCATGATGAAGATGCTGGCCGGGGTGGAAACGCCGTCGTCGGGCGAGATTCTGCTGGATGGCAAGGTGGTGTCCCTGAACTCCACCCATCAGGCGGAGAAGCAGGGGATCAGCATCATTTTTCAGGAGCTGAACCTGTTTCCCAACATGAACGTGATGGACAACATTTTTATCGCCAACGAATTTTTTCAGCGCGGTGTCATCAATGAAAAGTATCAATATGCGCTGGCGAAGTCGCTGCTGCAGCGGCTGCAGCTCGATGTCGATCCCTATGCACCGCTGAGCGAGCTGGGCATCGGGCATCAGCAGCTGGTGGAGATTGCCAGGGCGCTGTCGAAGGATACCCGGGTGCTGATCATGGATGAGCCGACCAGCGCCCTGAGCCAGTCGGAAGTGAAAGTGCTGTTCAATGTCATCGACCAGCTGAAGCGACGCGGTGTCACCATTATCTACATTTCTCACCGGCTGGAAGAGCTGATGGAGATAGGCGATCACATCACCATTTTTCGCGACGGGCGCTTCATCAGTGAGCGCGAGGTGCGCGACGCCAGCGTGCCATGGATCATCGCCCAGATGGTGGGCGATAAGAAAAAACAGTTCGACTATCAGCCTGCGCCACAAGGGGAAACGGTGCTGGAGGTCGAGGGGCTGACCGCGCTGCATCAGAACGGTGGCTACAAACTGAACGAGGTCAGTTTTACCCTGCGCAAAGGCGAGGTAATCGGCATTTATGGTCTGCTGGGTGCCGGGCGCACCGAGCTGTTTAAGGGGTTGATTGGCCTGATGCCCTGTCAGTCGGGTCGCGTACGGCTGTCCGGTAAGGATCTGGCAAAGCGCAGCTTCCAGCAGCGGCTGAAAAGTGGTATCGCGCTGGTGCCGGAAGATCGCAAAGGCGAAGGGGTAATTGAACTGATGTCGGTTACCGCCAATATGACACTCTCTGACTTCAGCCTGCGTGGTTTTCGTCGGGCGCTGGGGCTGCTGAATCCCGGCCGGGAGCAGCAGCGGGTCAGTAAGATGATCGGCCATCTGGCCATCAAAGTCAGCGATCCCGATCTGCCGGTCACTGCGCTGAGTGGCGGTAATCAGCAGAAGGTGGTGCTGGGTAAAGCGCTGATGACCGGGCCGCAGGTGGTGTTGCTGGATGAGCCGACGCGCGGCATCGATGTGGGTGCTAAAACCGACGTCTATCACCTGATTGGCAATCTGGCTCAGCAGGGGCTGGCCGTGATGTTCTCATCGTCCGAGCTGGATGAGGTGATGGCGCTGGCGGACCGCATTTTAGTGATGGCCGATGGCCGGATAACGGCCGATCTGCCCCGCGCAGCGGCAACGAGAGAACATCTGATTGCGGCATCAACCCCGCAGGATTAAGCACCTGGCCCATTGGGCTAAGCTGGCCGGAGAATGTCATGAACCAAAAATATCTGCTCTATATGTACCTGCTCAAGGCGCGCACCTTTATTGCGTTGCTGATTGTGGTCGGTTTCTTCAGCGTGATGGTGCCGAACTTTCTGACTCCCTCTAACCTGCTGATCATGACGCAGCACGTCGCCATTACCGGGCTGCTGGCGATTGGCATGACGCTGGTGATCCTCACCGGCGGTATTGATCTCTCGGTGGGTGCGGTTGCCGGGATCTGCGGCATGGTGGCGGGCGCGCTGCTGACCAGTGGCATTCCGTTATGGGGCGGCAATACGCTGTTTCTCAACGTGCCAGAGGTGATTCTGGTGGTGGCGATCTTCGGCGTGCTGGTGGGTCTGATTAACGGCACGGTGATCACCCGACTGGGCGTGGCACCTTTTATCTGCACCCTGGGGATGATGTATGTGGCGCGCGGGGCAGCGTTACTGTTCAACGACGGCGGCACCTACGCCAATCTGGTCGGGGTACCCGCGCTGGGTAACACCGGTTTTGCCCTGCTGGGTTCCGGTACCGTGCTGGGCGTTTATCTGCCGATCTGGCTGATGCTCGGCTTCTTACTGCTCGGTCTCTACCTGACGCGCAAAACCCCGCTGGGCCGTTACATCTATGCCATTGGCGGCAATGAGTCCGCCGCGCGACTGGCGGGCGTGCCCATTATCAAAGTAAAAATCTTTGTCTACGCCTTTTCCGGCCTCTGCGCTGGTCTGGTCGGGCTGGTGGTGGCGTCGCAGTTGCAGACCGCGCATCCGATGACCGGCAACATGTTTGAAATGGACGCTATTGGTGCCACGGTGCTGGGCGGCACGGCGCTGGCGGGCGGGCGTGGGCGGGTGTCCGGCTCGATTATTGGCGCGTTCGTTATCGTTTTCCTGGCGGATGGCATGGTGATGATGGGCGTCAGCGATTTCTGGCAGATGGTGATTAAAGGTCTGGTGATTGTGACAGCCGTCGTAATCGACCAGTTCCAGCAACGTCTGCAAAGCAAAGTGGTGGTGCTGCGTCGCCATGAAAAAAAGCAGCATGCAGCGCCTCTCACTGATGTCCGTCACAGTTAACAGGAGCAATTATGAGCCGCGAACAACGTGGAAAAACAGTGGTGATTACCGGTGCCTGTCGCGGCATCGGTGCCGGGATCGCGGCGCGTTTCGCCCGCGACGGGGCAAGACTGGTGATGGTGTCGAATGCCGATCGGGTCTTTGCCACAGCTGACCAGCTTCGGGAACAATATGGCAGTGAGATTCTGGCGCTGCAGGTCGACGTGACGGATGAAGCGGCGGTGCAGCAGCTCTATCAGCAGGCCTTTGAACGCTTTGGTCAAATTGACGTCTCGATTCAGAATGCGGGCGTGATCACCATTGACCGCTTCGACACCATGCCGAAAAGCGACTTTGAGCGGATTCTGGCTGTAAACACCACCGCTGTCTGGCTCTGCTGTCGTGAAGCCGCGAAATATATGGTGAAGCAGGGCAGCGGCAGGCTGATTAACACCTCATCGGGGCAGGGACGGCAGGGCTTTATCTACACGCCGCACTATGCCGCCAGCAAAATGGGGGTCATCGGCATTACCCAGAGTCTGGCGCTGGAGCTGGCGCCGTGGAACATTACGGTCAACGCCTTTTGTCCCGGCATCATTGAAAGTGATATGTGGGATTACAACGATCGCGTCTGGGGCGAGATCCTCAGCAGCGAGGAGAAAACCTACGGCAAAGGTGAGCTGATGGCAGAGTGGGTGAAAAATATTCCGCTGAAGCGTGCCGGTCAGCCGGAGGACGTGGCCGGGCTGGTGGCGTTTCTGGCGTCAGAAGATGCGCGCTATATCACCGGACAGACTATTAATGTAGATGGCGGCTTAATCTTCTCCTGATGACGCCAGAGATAACCCCGGGCCTGCTGCACAGCAGGCCTTTTTTTGTGCCAGACTTTTCTGGTATATGCACAATTTGCCTCTGCTGTCCTGCATCTCCGTCACAATATGTTAAGGTAACTGTGAATGAATTTGACTTTTATCGCAGCGACAAATTAATCAATGTGCCAGGTGACATGATACGGAAAACAGGGGTTCTCTCTTTGATTGCGCTGTCGCTCTCTGCCTTGCAGAGCGCCCATGCGTTCCAGACTGAAACAACAGTGTCAGAAACGCCCTTCGACAATCCTGCGCGCTACAGTGAGTCGCTGCCGACGCTCGGCAGCACCCGTGACGAGGATGAAGCGTGGAGCAAAAAGCTGGCGTCTGTGGCGAAAAGCATCGGTGAAGCGAGTAACAACAGCGACAGCAATGTGACGTTTGGCCAGCAGGCGGGCGTCTGGGCCTTTAACCATCTGCGCGATGAAGTGGCCGAGCGGGTCGAGAGTGAAGGGCAGTCACTGCTTTCCCCTTACGGCACCGCGCAGCTCGATCTGAAAGTCGACATGAATGGCAACTTTGCCGGTACGGGCGGCGATCTCTTCAGCGCACTGGCCGACGAGAACAGCCTGCTGACCTTCAGCCAGCTTGGCCTTCATGATACCGGTGATGGTCTGGTCGGCAATGCGGGGCTGGGACAGCGCTGGGACGCCGGTAACTGGCTGCTGGGCTACAACGGCTTTGTCGATCACGTCTTCAACAGCGGCCTGCAGCGCGCCTCGGTGGGAACGGAAGCCTGGAGCGATTCGATGCGTTTCTCTGCCAACTACTATCAGCCACTTTCCGGCTGGAAAAATCTTGGCAGTTCGCAGCAGCAGCGCATGGCGCGCGGCTATGACATCACCAGCCAGAGCTATCTGCCCTTTTATCGTCAGCTGGGCGTCTCGGTGAGCTATCAGCAATATCTGGGTGAGAATGTCGATCTGTTTAACAGCGGCAACCGCTATCATAATCCCTCTGCCATGTCGTTTGGCCTCTCTTACACGCCGGTGCCGCTGGTGACGCTGTCTGCCACCCACAAAACCAGCAGTGCCGGTGAAAGCCAGGATCAACTGGGGCTGAAACTGAATTACCGCTTTGGCGTGGCGCTGAGCCGTCAGCTTGACGCCGGTAACGTTGCGGAAGCGCGCTCCCTGCGCGGCAGCCGTTACGATACCGTGACCCGCAGCGATACGCCGGTGCTCTCATTCCGTCAGCGCAAAACCCTGTCGGTATTCCTGGCGACACCGCCCTGGCAGTTAAGCAGTGGCGAGAGTCTGCCGCTGAAGCTACAGGTGCGGGCCAGCAATGACATCAAGGCAGTGAGCTGGCAGGGTGACACGCAGGCGCTGAGCCTGACGCCCCCGGCCAATAATGCCGATCCGCAGGGCTGGAGCGTGATCTTACCGCAGTGGGATCCGTCGCCAGACGCCAGCAACGAATACCGCCTGTCGGTAACGCTTGAGGACAGCAAGCAGCAGCGCGTGACCTCTAACTGGATCACCCTGAAGGTTGAGCCACCGATGGCGATAGACGCGGCCCCGCAGAGCGATCGTTACGATTTGATGGCACCCACCGGCACAGCGCTCTAGCGGACACCTGCCAGCAGGGCGTTCTGGCGGATCAATCTGACCAGCGCGATGCATGATACGTCCGCCCGAATTCATCACAGAGTTGTGATGATGACAGGCGGGCGTCAGACTCATGCGCTGGTAGTAACATCATGTTGCAATCATCAGCCGCAACTATCGCAGCGATGCGTAAGGAACATCGGCAAAATGCCGATAACAAGAGCAATTCCACCGCTTACTGGTCCTGCTGATGCGCCTGAGTTTACTGAAACATCTCGTCCCTTCTTTTCTCCGTCAGCGTGGCCTGCACGCCGCCGCGTCTTTCCGATCGCTGGGGCACGCTATGCCCGTGATTGAGTTCACGCCTGAGGGCATTATTCAGAAAGCCAGCCCGCTATTTCTGGCGGCCATGGGATACCGGGCAGACCAGATTGTCGGTCAGCATCACAGCATGTTCTGTCCGTCCGCACTGGTGAATTCACCAGAATACCGACGTTTCTGGCAGCGGCTGGCGGCAGGCGAAAGCTTCAGTGATAAATATCTGCGGCTGGCGAGCGGCATGCGACCGGTCTGGCTGGAGGCAAGCTATATTCCGGTGACTGACCGGCGCGGACGGGTATTCAAAATCGTGAAAATAGCCGCGGATATTTCAGAGAGAATGCAGTCATCACTGGAGCAGGAGTCGATTATCAATGCGATCAGCCGCTCTATGGCCGTGATCGCCTTTAGTCCTGACGGCCACGTGCTGGAGGCCAATGATAACTTCCTCAAGGCTACCGGCTATCAGGCTGCTGAAGTCACAGGAAAGCATCACCGGCTTTTCTGTTCGGATGAACTCTCTCAGAGTGAGGAGTACCGGCAGTTCTGGGTGAGGCTGAATCAGGGCGAGTTTTTTTCGGGCCAGTTTCCCCGTCTTAACCGGCGTGGCGAACCGCTCTGGCTCAGGGCCACTTACAATCCGGTTTTTAACAGCGATGGACAGCTCACTAAAATTGTTAAATTCGCCACCGATGTGACGGAGCAGGTGCTGCGTAATCAGCAGGAATATGACGCGGCGTTAAATGCCTGGAACATGGCTGTCCAGACGCGGGCAAGTGCACAGGCGGGCGCGGATGTTATCGACAATAGCATTCAGATGATCAGCCGGATTGCTGAAGAGATGAGTGTTGTCTCGGCAGATGTGACACGCCTGAACAGTCAGTCTGACAGCATTAATGGCATGGTTGAAACCATCCGACGCTTTGCCATGCAGACCCGCCTTATTGCACTGAATGCCGCCATTGAAGCGGCGCGGGCGGGCACGTCAGGCCGCAGCTTTGCCGTCGTGGCGGCAGAGGTCCGCAGCCTGGCGGCCAGCGTCAGCAGTGCGACCGAGGAGATTGAGCGGGTCGCCGCAGGGAATAATCAACTGGCCAGAGAGGTGCTACGGGGAATTGAAACTTCGCTGGCGAACACCGGTCAGGGGGTACTGCTGATGCGTGAGGCGGGAGACGTGATTGCCAGTATTCAGAAAGATTCAGAGCGGGTTGAAAGCGCCGTCAGAGACGTTGCCCGCGCGGCGCATAGCGAATAATGACGCCTTCATCGGCCGGATAAACAGGACCGGTGAAGGCGTGGCCCGGAAGAAGAGGGATTAACCGGGCCATGTCCGGCGTTGGTGCGAACAGGAGAATAAGGAACGGCGGTTATGACGCTTATCTGAAAAGCGCCGCTCAGCCCGTCAGGGTCAGTTAACCAGTTTCGTCACGACACGAACGGCTCTGGCGTAGACTTCTCTCTGACCGTTGACTGACCGCGCTTCCTGTTGTTTAAGAAAAGCGATGATTTCCTGGATTCCTGCTGTTTTACCTGACTTCAGCAGGCTGGAAACAGCCTGTCCTACCACGGCATGGACATCATCCATATCCGCCGGTTTATCGATGCTCAAAAGAAACTCCAGGGCAGCAATTCTGCTGAAAAGTATCTGAATGGGCAACGCTTCGGTGATTCAGCCTGCCCACACGGTTATCGAAAGCCAGCATCATGGCAGGGCCTTAAGCAGTTTTTCCCGCAGCGTGGCAACCTGGGCCGTCAGTTCGCCGAGCTCACTGCAGGCAGTATCCATTACGGAGACCATATCGGCCGGGACGCCCGCCGCCGCGACTTTAAGCTGGTGGCCCTGTTCCGTCAGAGAGACCACAACCCGGCGTTCATCCTTCCCGGTGTCACGCTGCCGACAAATAATGCCTGCGCTCTCCAGCCGCTTCAGAAGCTGGCTGAGCGTGCCGGAATCCAGCCGGACGCGTGCGCCAATATCGGAGACGGTCAGGCCATCTTTTTCCCACAGCACCAGCAGTACCAGATACTGCGGATAGGTCAGTCCCAGCGGTTTCAGCCGAGACTGATAGAGCTTTGTCATGGCGAGCGATGCGGAGTAGAGCGCAAAGCAGAGAAACTGGTCGATGGTTTCAGGCGCCGAACTGGCGGGAGACGTATCAGCGATCCCTGCGGTTTCATCATTCATATCTTTACTCATTCTCAGTCCGGGGCAGGAGAGCCAGACCACCGGCGGCTTGTCAGCCCTGAAGTCTTGCTAAGCGTGTATCGGGAAGAGGCTGACTGCGGCAGCATCTCTTGTCGGGTGTCAGACACCCAACTTTCAGGCGCTTTCGCGGCGAGAGGAAAAGCCGTTGGCTGCGCCTCCAGGTGAAAGGTGGCTCAGTATTGAGTCAAATTAAATTGAAGTCAACATAACCGGGCGCAGCCCCTGGCGCACAACGTGCGGCAGGGGCTGCACGGCTAAGATTTGCCGCAAAATTTCAGCCTTTAACGCAGGCATAAACGCCGCCGGATGTCAGCGCAATGATCCGGTTATCGGGTAATGACCGCGCAGCGCAGAAAATTATCCATGACCGCAATCATTCTTCCCACCGCCAGCAGGTCAGCGGCCAGTAACAGATCGCTGCGCACCAGTTTATCCATCAGGGCGCGATCACTCATATGCGCCTGAATCCGGCTGTACAGCTGGGTCAGATGTATCCAGTTATTGGCGAAAGTATCCACGCTCAGATACTCTCCTTCACTGAGCTGCTGTAGCAGAATATCCACGTCCTGTTTTAGCCCGCCGATGCGGCTGATAAGGACAGCCGTATCGGCGGAACGGTGTCCGCCAGGAGGGTTCATACGGTGAAGCTCCCGACCATGCCACGCAGGTCGCGCGCCTGCGCCAGGAGTGACTGTGACGCAGAAGAGGACTCTTCAACCAGCGCGGCGTTATTCTGCGTGACGCCGTCCATCTGACTCACCGCAATGCTGACCTGGGAGATACCCTGCATCTGTTCACCGGAGGAGAGTGAAAGGTTGTCCATGGCATCGGCCAGTTCACCTACGCGGCTGACAATTTTCAGGATGCGCTCCCCCGTTCCTGCGGCCACCGTGACACCTTCCTCGACCTGTGTCACCGCCTGCTCAATCAGCTGCTTGATGTCGCGCGCCGCAGTGGCGCTGCGCTGGGCCAGCGAGCGAACTTCACCCGCGACCACGGCAAATCCGCGACCCTCTTCCCCGGCGCGCGCTGCTTCTACTGCGGCATTAAGCGCCAGAATATTGGTCTGGAAAGCGATACCTTCAATCACCGATGTAATGTCACGCACCCGCACGGCACTCAGCGAAATATCATGCATCGTTTCTGACAGGCGCTGAACATCCGCTTCGCCTGCATGAGCCAGTGTGGCGGCCTCGCGCGCTGAACCCGCCGTCTGATGCGCGCCCGCCGCATTGCTTTTTACGGTGGCAGTGAGCTGCTCCATGCTGGCGGCGGTTTCCTGCAGCGCAGCAGCCTGCTGCTCGGTACGGGATGAGAGCTCACTGTTGCCCTGGGAAATCTCATCTGCCGCCAGCGCCACCGAAGCGGAAGCATCCTTAATTTGCGTTACCAGCCCGCGCAGATTGGTCTGCATACCGCTTAACGAAGCAAGCAGGCTGGTGCTGTCGCCACGGCGTAGTGTAACTGCGGAGGTGAGATCGCCAGCGGCAATTGCGGCAGCCAGCGTCTGTGCCTGAACGGGTTCGCCGCCCAGCTGACGCATCAGCATACGCACAATAAACGCGCAGGTGGCGACCGCAGCCAGCACGGAGATCGCTGCCAGGATGATCAGTATCCAGGTGGTACGGGCGATAGCGTTACCGTTCTCCACCACCGCATCGCGGCTATTGCGCATCTCAAGCTCAGTCAGATCGTTAATCGCTTTAAGCAGAGTCTGCTGCGCAGGACGCGCTACGGTTAACAGATAGTCGGTAACCTCCTGCTGACGGTTATCCAGCCCGAGTTTCCCGGCGTTCATCAGGGTGGATAGCGCAGCCGCTTCGGCAGATTCAATTCGGCTCATCGCCTCGCGTCCCGCAGGGCCGGCATCAGTCTGCATCATGTGCGACAGCGCTTCACGATTGCTGATGTAAAGCGCCTGCTGTTTTTGCAGACGTTCCCATTCTGGCTTCATCGCAACAGGATCGGTCATCAGGGCCAGGTTACGTACCGCAATGGCCATATCCCGCACGCCGCCACGCATATCCAGTACGGTCTGGTACTTTTTCAGCCGCACATTGACCACTTCGTCCATGCTATTACGGGCGCTATTCAGCGCCTGAATCGCGGTGCCGGCACAAATAATAAACAGCAAAATCAGCAGGCCAAAACCTGCGCTAAGGCGCGTTGAGATTTTCATCGATCTTCCAGAAGCGTTCGTTGGGTAATCCGGTATCGGCAGCCGGAGAGGGTTCTGTAGGGTCGGGTTCAACTAAATTGAGTGCTATTTAGTTTTGTGCAACAAAAATCCGTTCAGCCAGAGTGTGCCCGGCGTGTCTGGAACGACGGTAATAAAATAAAAAAGTGTTCTGGCCTCAGGTTTAGTCACGCAGATTTTCGCAACGGCTGGCGGCAGCGGGATTTAATCAACGCCTTGTTAGTTAATGATTTAACGGACTCAGCAGGGTGCGTGCTGAGGCGCTTTACGGTGATGCCGCATCCCGGGTGCGGCGTCCCCGAAACCGTCGTAATGCACAAATATAACCTGACGGGCCTGTTAATCTGGCCCGCGCTGCCGATAGAACACTCATCGATATTGATGACGTCACCGGCACGCGCCGCGCAGAGCAGGTCTTCTGTTGTGCTGGCGCGAGGCGGGTGAGAATGCGTGATTTCTATGAGCAGAAATAGCGGAGGGGTGATTATCGTCGGCAGTTAAGCTGACAGGCTATGAGAAATACACCCCGGTTTTTTACTGATAATTAAAACAACACTCTGACACTCTCCATCACCGGGAATGAACGCATGCGCCTGAAACTTTTCTGGCTCGCAGTGCTGAATATTGCGACCATCATTTTACTCTCCATACTGTGGGAATTCGGGCTTGAGGCGCAGATTTCCAGCCTGCTGGGCCTGGGCTACGATCCCGATTTTGAAACCAGTGAGCGGGTGCGTTTTATTCTGACTGCCACTGCATTTGCCGGGCTGGCAATGATTATTCCGGCGTTGTTTATCGTCAATCTGATCCGCAAAGCACTCAGAGCGGAAAAAGATGCGCTCAGGCTGGCCGGAACCGATGCGCTGACCGGGGTGCTGAACCGCCGATCCTTTAATGAGTATATTGCGGAACTTGATGCGGGTGAGGTGCCCTATACTCTGACGCTGCTCGACATTAATGAGTTCAAAAGTATCAATGATCTGAACGGTCATCGACAGGGTGATGCCACGCTGATCGCTTTGGCCAGCCTGCTGACGGCCTCGGCCGACAGCGGGAGTCAGGTATTCCGTGTAGGTGGGGATGAGTTTGCCATTGTTGCCGATGCTTCGCAGGCTGACCAGGCGCTGGATGCCGCCGGGCGTTTCTGTCAGCAGGCGACCTCCATCCGCACCGGTCCTCACACCTTCCTGAGTCTCTCAGCCGGTATTGCCAGCTCAACCTGCACGGCGCAGGCTGACGTGATGCGGGCAGCCGATCTGGCGTTATACGAGGCGAAGCAGGATAAGGACGCCTGTCTGGCGCGCTTCTCGCCAGATATGGAACTGCGTTTTCGCCAGCGCGAAAGGCTGGAGCAGGAGGTGGTTGCTGCCGTCAGCGGCCACGCTATCGTTCCCTTTCTGCAGCCACTGGTGTCGCTGCGAAGCGGAAACATTACCGGCTTTGAAATACTGGCACGCTGGATCACCGCGTCGGGGCAGACGGTTTCACCCGCCGAGTTTCTGCCGGTGGTGGAACGGCTGGGGCTGATGGACAGCATGACCGTGGCGCTGCTGCAGGATGCGGTCAGTGCAACACGTGCATGGCCTGCCGGGCTCTGCCTGTCGCTGAACATTACTCCGGAGCAGTTGCTGAGACCGTCGCTGACCACCTGTCTGTCCCGCATTATGCAGCAAGCCGGGCCGGTTATGCTGGAACTGGAGATCACCGAACAGAACGTCATGGCCATCTCTGATGATGCCCGCGAGTCGATACGTCTGCTGAAAGAGGCCGGTATTGGCGTGGTACTGGACGATTTCGGTACCGGCTATTCCAATCTCTCCGTCTTACTGGGGCTGGGTATTACCAAAATCAAAATTGATCAGACGTTTATTGCCGGAATTGTGACCGGGTCGGAGCAGCGGAAAGTCGTGGAAACGCTGCTGGCGCTCTGTCAGGGGCTGAATGTGGTGATTACGGCAGAGGGGATTGAGGACGTCGCCACACTGAGATGGCTGAGGAAACGCGGCTGCGATTATGGTCAGGGGTATCTTTTCAGCCGTCCTGTACCTGCCGGGCAGGCAACCACGCTGCTGGCTTCGGCCAACGTGGAAGAGCTGATGCAGGAAGAGGCCGTGGCGGTTAACTTAGTCAGGGCGCTGGGCTGAAACCGGCGTGAGAACAGATTATGCCTGGCGTAAGTCAGTCAACAGGCCCGGCACGAAGCACCGGGCCTGTTGTCTCATCAGAACTGGTAAATCAGACCCAGCGCGGTAATGTCGTCGGTCGCCAGACCGAGCGGGTTGTTATCTTTCAACAGGTTGATGCGGTATTCACCATAGACCGACATGTTCTTGTTGAAATAGTAGGTGGCACCCACGGCGGTGTACTTAATAATGTCGGCATCGCCGATATTTTCAATCTCTTTACCCTTCGATGAGACGTAACCCACGGATGGACGGAAGCCGTTCAGGAACTGATACTGCGCCACGGCTTCAAAGTTTTGCGCTTTGTTGGCGAAGCCGCCGCTAATCGGCGTGGCGTTCAGGGTTTCGCCGTACATCGCGGCCAGATAAACCTGGTTCGCATCATATTTGACGGAGGTCGCCCAGTGCTGGGCTTTTTCGCCTTCACCGCGTGCGGCTGCGTTCTGCGCCGTGGTGCGATCCAGGCTGGCAAATGCGCCCGCGAAGCTCAGGCCGAAATCGAAGTCATAAGACGCGGAGAGGGCAAAACCATCGCCATTGGAACGACGCACGCCGTCGATGTTACTGCTGCGGTCATTTTTGCCCTGATACTGTGCAGCAAGGTTTAACCCGTCTACCAGACCAAAGAAATCACTGTTACGCCAGGTCAGCACACCGGTTGCGCGGCCAGAGAGGAAGGCGTCGGTATAGCCGGAATCGCCGCCGAAGAACGGCAGCATATCGGTGTAACTCAGCGCGTCATAGACCAGGCCATAGTTACGTCCATAATCCAGCGCACCGGCCTTGCCAAATTTCAGGCCAGCATAGCCCAGCCGGGTACGGTTGGTGGCCTGTGCGTCACTGCCTTCAGAGTTGTGAAGGCTGTACTGATACTGCCAGAAGCCATAACCGGTGAGCTGATCGGTAATCTTCGTCTCGCCCTTGAAACCAAAACGGGCATACGAAGAGGTATCACCGTTGTTGTTATCGTCGTCAGAAAAGAGGTGTGACACGTTAATCTTGCCGACCAGGTCCAGCTTATTGCCATCCTTGTTATAAATTTCTGCGGCCTGTGCGGAGGAAAGACCGATCAGTAACGGCATAATAGCCGCCAGTAAAGTGCGCTTCATCATTTAATTATTACCCTGTATTCATTAATTATTATTCCCCTGACGCGGGGTGAAATGAAAATGACACAAAAAGTTAAAATTACAAAGCGTAATAAAAGTAACAAAATGTGATGTCTATATTCAGCTAATGAATATCAGCGGATTACAGAAGATTAAATGACAAGGTAATAAGATTTTCTTCTAATAAAATGCATAAAGCTTATGTATTAATATGTTTTATAATCAATGGGTTAAATAAAAATTCATGCTAAAAACAATAATCTTAATGTATATAAATTAATCAGATAAAGCTCTGCATTAATTATAGTGATTTTTCTGAGAGTGATAATTCAACAAGGATTCGCTTCTAACCATTAGTCTGCATATTAATATCTGTTCATCTTTTCAGGAATATTATTTCCCGCCCGATAATCACGTCAGAAATAATCCACACGAGACCGATTAAAGCGTCATCAAATTGTTCATTTATTAAGCGGTAACGGGTGGGGGAATTAATCCACCCGGCGTAATAAATGAAAATAGCTTGTTAACTTTTGCCATTAAACACTCTTTATCAAGCCGAAATCCCGCAGCGACCGCTGCACCAGTGAGAGGCAAACTGCGCTAAAACAGGGCAGGAAATGGGTTTTTATGGAGAGATAATTTATCAGCGATCACAAAAGCGATATTTCATCCCGCGAATGCATAATTCTGCTGTTTAAAACCCGGCTTTGCCGCTGCAATCAGAAAATTATTCACTATATATGCAAATTAAGTGAATATTGTCAGCGTCTAACTCATTGATATTCCGTCGTGATGACCATTTTATGCATTAATTCTCTGGCTGGCACGTTAACTGCACTCTACAGTAGGGCTGCACTACAACATCTTTTAACAAATTCAAAACATAAGCTTTACCCGGCCGGTAAAGTTTAAGCAGGAGAGTGGGTTATGGCACTGCACGTTTCACGTCACGATTTCGATCAATGGATGATGCCGGTTTATGCACCTGCGACCTTTATACCGGTTCGCGCAGAAGGCTCCACCGTCTGGGATCAAAACGGTAAAGATTACATCGACTTTGCCGGTGGCATCGCTGTTAATGCATTAGGGCATGCGCATCCGGCGTTACAGCAGGCGTTGCAGGAACAGGCTGCACGGTTATGGCACACAGGTAATGGCTACACCAACGAACCGATCCTGCGGCTGGCGAAGCAGTTGATCGACGCCACCTTTGCTGACCGGGTGTTCTTCTGTAACTCTGGCGCGGAAGCAAACGAAGCAGCACTGAAGCTGGCGCGTAAAGTGGCGCATGACCGTGTCGGCCCGCATAAAAGTGGCATCGTGGCGTTTAAAAATGCGTTTCATGGTCGCACCCTGTTTACCGTGTCAGCCGGTGGTCAGCCTGCCTACTCAAAAGATTTTGCACCGCTGCCGCCTGAGATTCAGCATGCACCGTTTAACGATCTGGCTGCGGCGGCTGAACTGATTAATGACCATACCTGTGCGGTGATTGTTGAACCGATTCAGGGTGAAGGCGGCGTGCTGCCTGCCGATCCGGCGTTCCTGCGTGGACTGCGTGAACTCTGTGATAAGCATCAGGCCGTGCTGATTTTTGATGAAGTGCAGAGCGGCGTGGGTCGTACCGGTTCGCTTTACGCCTATATGCACTATGGCGTCACGCCGGATGTGCTCACCAGCGCCAAAGCGCTGGGCGGCGGTTTCCCGATTGGTGCGATGCTGACCCGCGACGATCTGGCGATGGTGATGGGCGTCGGCACCCACGGCACCACTTATGGCGGCAATCCGCTGGCGGGCGCGGTCGCCGGTAAAGTGATGGAGCTGATCAACCAGCCTGAAATGATGACAGGTGTTACGCAGCGTCACGAGTGGATTGTCGCGGCCCTGGATGAGATCAATCAGCGCCTGCATCTGTTTAAAGAGGTGCGCGGTCTGGGTCTGCTGATTGGCGCAGTGCTCAGCGACGACTTTGCCGGTAAAGCCAAAGAGATCAACCTTGCCGCCGCTGAGATGGGCGTGATGTTGCTGATTGCCGGGGCTAACGTGGTACGTTTTGCCCCGGCGCTGAATATCAGTGAGCAGGAAGTGAAGCTCGGCTTGGCACGCTTTGCTGAGGTCTGTGAACGCCTGGTTCGAGGGTCCGCATCATGATGGTAATCCGTCCGGTTGAACGCGATGATTTAAGCCAGCTGATGGCGCTGGCCGGTAAAACCGGTGGCGGACTGACCTCGCTGCCCGTCGATAGCGCCACGTTACAGGCGCGTATCGATCGATCGCTGCAGACCTGGGAGGATTCACTGCCACGCGCTGAGCAGGGCTATGTCTTTGTGCTGGCCGACAGTGAAGATAACCGCGCTGTTGGCATCTGCGCTATCGAGGTGGCGGTCGGCCTGCAGGATCCCTGGTACAACTTTCGCGTCGGCACGCAGGTGCACGCCTCGAAAGAGCTGAATGTCTACGCCGCGCTGCCAACGCTGTCGCTGAGTAACGATCACACCGGCAGCAGTGAATTGTGTACGCTGTTTCTCGATCCCGATTACCGTGACGGCAAAAATGGTTATCTGCTGTCGAAGTCCCGTTTCCTGTTTATGGCGAATTTCCGTGAACGCTTCACAGACCGCGTGGTGGCTGAGATGCGTGGTGTCAGCGATGAGCAGGGCCATTCGCCGTTCTGGGAGAGCGTGGGCAGCCGTTTCTTTTCTATGGAATTCAGTAAAGCCGATTTCCTCAGCGGTACTGGCCAGAAATCGTTTATCGCGGAGCTGATGCCGAAGCATCCACTCTATATCGACTACCTGACACCACAGGCGCAGGCGGTCATCGGGCAGGTGCATCCACAAACCGCCCCTGCCCGTGCCGTGCTGGAGGCAGAAGGCTTCCGCTACCTCAACTATGTTGACATCTTTGATGGCGGCCCGACGCTGGAGTGCGATATCGACCACATCCGCGCCGTGCGCAAAAGCCGTCTGCGCAGCGCTGAACGGGGTGAAAACCCGACGGATGCGCCGCTCTGTCTGGTTGCTAATAACCATTACCGCCAGTTCCGTGTGGCGCTGATCCCGGCCCATGCCGACAGCGACAGCGTACAGCTTACGGATGAACAGATGCGGGCGCTCCACTGCCAGCCGGGCGACAGCCTGCGCGTAGTGACGCTCTGCAAAGAGGAGAAAACAGCATGACGCACCTGATAAAGGGAGAATGGGTAGACGGTGACGCGGAGATCCTGACCAAAGCGGATCCGGTCAGCGGCGAGACGCTATGGCAGGGCCAGGCGGCATCGGCATCGCAGGTCACGGCGGCCTGTGACGCGGCGCGTGCTGCTTTTCCGGGCTGGGCCAGACGCCCGCTGGCGGAACGGCAGGCGATCATAGAGAAATTTGCGGCCGGGCTTGAAGCGCACAAAACAGAAATGGCAGAAACCATCGCCCGTGAAACCGGCAAGCCGCGCTGGGAAGCGCTGACCGAAGTCGGCGCGATGATCAATAAAATCGGCTTTTCGGTGAAGGCGTACCATAGCCGCACCGGTGAGCAGCATGAAGGCGAAAGCTCACTGCGCCATCGTCCGCACGGCGTGCTGGCGGTGTTTGGTCCCTATAACTTTCCCGGTCATCTGCCAAACGGCCATATCGTTCCGGCGCTGCTGGCGGGCAACTGTGTGGTCTTTAAACCCAGCGAACTGACGCCGCTGACTGCCGGGAAAACGGTTGAGATCTGGCTGGCCGCGGGCCTGCCAGCTGGCGTCCTGGCGCTGTTGCAGGGCGGACGTGAAACCGGGCAGGCGCTGGCCACCTGTAGCCAGATTGATGGCCTGCTGTTTACCGGCAGCGCCCATACCGGCTATCAGCTGCATCGCCAGTTTGCCGGTCAGCCTGAGAAGATGCTGGCGCTGGAGATGGGTGGCAATAACGCTCTGATTGTAGAAGATCCGGCTGACCTGGATGCGGCTGTCAACATCACGTTGCAGTCCGCCTTTATTACCGCCGGTCAGCGCTGCACCTGCGCCCGGCGTCTGCTGGTTAAACGCGGCGAGGCGGGCGATGCGTTTCTGCAGCGGCTGGCTGAGGTGGCGGGGCGACTTCAGCCGGCCGCGTGGAATGCGGAGCCACAACCCTTTATGGGCAGCGTGATCTCCACCGGCGCGGCAGAGAAGATTATGAGTGAGTGGCAACGGCGGGTGGAGGCGGGTGGTGAGGTGCTGCTGGCGATGCGCTGGCCGGATCGCCACAGCGCCATTCTGACGCCAGGCATTATCGATTTGACCGGCGTGCAGGGCATCCCGGATGAAGAGGTCTTTGGCCCGCTGCTCGGCGTCGTCCGCTATGACACCTTTGATGAGGCGATTGCGCTGGCGAACCAGACCCGTTACGGGCTGTCGTGCGGATTAATTTCGCCTTCGCGCCAGCAGTTTGATCAGCTGCTGCTGGAAGCGCGTGCCGGTATTGTCAACTGGAACAAACCCCTGACGGGCGCAGCCAGTACCGCGCCGTTTGGCGGTATTGGGGCGTCGGGCAACCATCGCGCCAGCGCCTGGTATGCGGCGGATTACTGCGCCTGGCCGATGGCCTCGCTGGAGACGCCGGACCTGACGCTGCCCGCCACGCTGTCGCCGGGCCTGGATTTCTCCGCGCCGGAGAAAATATCATGAAGGCAACCGAAGCCAACTTTGATGGGCTGGTGGGTTTAACGCACCACTATGCCGGGCTCTCATTTGGAAACGAAGCCTCGACCCGTAACCAGCTGCAGCCCTCCAATCCCCGTCTGGCGGCTAAGCAGGGGCTGCTGAAGATGAAAGCGCTGGCCGATATGGGCTACGTGCAGGGAGTCATCCCGCCGCACGAGCGTCCCAATATTGCGGCGCTGCGTCAGCTCGGCTTCAGCGGCAGCGATGAGCAGGTGCTGGCGACGGCCGGGAAAACCGCGCCAGGATTACTCTCCGCCTGTAGCTCCGCGTCGGCAATGTGGGTCGCCAATGCCGCTACGGTTTCACCGTCCGCAGACAGCCTGGATGGCCGGGTTCACCTGACGGTGGCAAACCTGAACAACAAATTCCACCGGGCAATGGAAGCGCCGGAAACCGCCTGGCTGCTGCGTTCCATCTTCCGCGACGACCGCCATTTTGCCGTGCATGATGCGTTGCCGCAGGTGGCGATGTTTGGTGATGAAGGTGCGGCGAACCACAACCGTCTCGGCGGTGCTTATGGTGAACGTGGCGTGCAGCTGTTTGTCTATGGCCGTGACAGCAGCCATGAGGGCAGCGCCCCGCAGCGTTACCCGGCGCGGCAGACCCGCGAGGCCAGCGAGGCGGTGGCCCGCCTGCATCAGCTTTCACCCGAAAGCGTGCTGTTCGCCCAGCAGAATCCTGCGGTGATCGATCAGGGCGTGTTTCATAACGATGTGATTGCGGTCAGCAACCAGCAGATGCTGTTCTGTCATCAGCATGCTTTTGTTAATCAGCCTGAGCTGCTGGCGCAGCTTCGGGCGCGCGTGCCCGGCTTTGTGGCACTGGAAGTACCAGCAGATCGGGTCTCGGTAAAAGAGGCGGTAGAGACCTATCTGTTTAACAGCCAGCTGCTCAGCCGTCCCGACGGCAGCATGATGCTGGTGCTGCCGGAAGAGTCACGCCAGCATCCGGGTGTCTGGCGCTATCTGTGCGAACAGGTCGAAGGTAACACGCCACTGAAAGCTCTGAAGGTGTTTGATCTGCGCGAAAGCATGTATAACGGAGGAGGCCCGGCCTGCCTGCGTTTACGGGTGGTGCTGACGCCAGAGGAGCAGCAGGCAGTGAATCCGGCGGTGCTGATGAACGATAAGCTGTTCAGCACACTGAATAGCTGGGTTGACCGTCATTACCGCGATCGCCTGACCCAGGCCGATCTGGTCGACCCGCAGTTGCTGCGTGAGGGACGCGACGCGCTGGATGAACTGACGACGTTGCTGGACTTAGGAAATGTATATGCATTTCAGCAGTGAAGGCGGGGGCAGCTCAGGCTGCCGCCTGCTCAGGGCGAAAAGGAGGAACGATGCAGGACTTTTTACAGCAAACGCTCTCCGGCGAAGTACCGCGTAAGCGTAGTGGTGAAACGGCGCATCTTCGCTGGCAGTGGTTGTATCACGGCATACTGCTAATGGAGCCAACGGTGCCGGTTAAACAGGCGCTGGTGCTTTCCGCCGGGATCCACGGTAATGAAACCGCTCCGGTTGAAATCGTGAACCAGCTGATTAATCCGCTGCTGCGCGGTGAAAAACCGCTACAGCAGCGCATGCTGGTGATTCTTGGTAATCCCACCGCGCTCCGCGCCGGCAAGCGCTATGTGCGTTATGACATTAACCGGCTGTTTGGCGGACGCTGGCAGCAGATTGACGATGGCGATGAGGCCCGCCGCGTGCTGCGGCTGGAGCAGGCGCTGGAGACCTTCTGGCAGCTGGGCGAGTGCGATGAGACGCGCTGGCATCTCGACATGCATACCGCTATTCGCGGCTCTTATCATCCTCAGTTCGGCGTGATGCCGCACAATGAGCGCCCCTGGCCGCCTGCGTTTCTTGACTGGCTGGCCGCTGCCGGGCTGGAGGCGCTGGTGTTTCATCGCGCGCCGGGCGGCACTTTTACTCATTTCAGCTGCGAGCACTTCGGTGCGGCCAGCTGCACTCTGGAGCTGGGCAAAGCGTTGCCGTTTGGCGAGAACGATCTCAGTCAGTTCAGTGCGGCACAGCAGGCGCTGGCATCGTTACTCTATGGTGAAGCCGTGCCCGTTACGACGGTTAAGCCTCGCCATTATCGGGTTGTGCAGCAGATCACCCGGCTGAGTGAGCACTTCACGCTCCATATGTCGCCGGAAACGCTGAACTTTACCGCATTCCCACAGGGGACGTTACTGGCTGAAGATGGTAACACCCGCTATTACGTGCAGCAGGCACGGGAATATGTGCTGTTCCCGAACCCCAACGTAGCAGCCGGGTTGCGTGCCGGGCTGATGCTGATAGAAGAGGGCGAACAGACCCAGGCACTGCCGGTCTGATGCCTGAAGTTACCGGCGCCGTTCATCGATGCTAAAAAATCGGCAGGAAAAGCGGAAGAGAGCCTTCCGCTTTCCTGTCGTAACCCTTACACTCCTCCATGATTTCTGCGAAATTCGCTGTAAATTCATAAACGTTTTCAATTCCTCACGCCTTTCTTCTTATTCTCTTCATGATTGCCCGATTTTTATCTTTTATGCTTTCACGGCTTTACTCAGGCTCTGAGTAGTTGACGTTCAGCGTCGTATGCTTGTTTCCGAAGACGCGACAGAGTGCTGTCGTCATTATCATGAATTATAAGGACACGATTATGCGCAAACTGACTTCCCTTTTACTGGCTTCTTCGCTGGCGTTTGGTGCAGCCACCGCCGTCCATGCTGCAGCAGATAACCTGACTCCACCGCCAGCTGGCAGCGAAAAAGCGATGCACAAACCGCCAATGCGTCATGGCCCGGAGATGATGTTTAAAGGTCTGAACCTGACCGACGCGCAGAAAACGCAGATGCGCGACATCATGAAAGAGAGCCACAAAGATATGCAGCGTCCGTCGCTGGATGAGCGTCGCGCAGCCCACAGCATCATTGCCTCTGACAGCTTCGATCAGAGCAAAGCAGAAGCGCAGGCAGAGAAAATGTCCGCCAATGCGAAAGAGCATGCGCTGAAGATGCTGGAAACCCAGAACAAGCTCTATAACGTGCTGACGCCGGAACAGAAAAAACAGTACAACGCGAACTTTGAAAAGCGTCTGACTGAGAAAGGCCCGCACGAAGGAAAAATGGCACCGCCAGCAGAACCGGCTGAATAACCTTAATTAAGCCAATGGTCTGAGACCGCCGACGCTGTCCACTGAAATGAGTGGGCAGCATCGGCGGTTTTTTTATAGCGGAAGAATAGGGTAGGCACCCGACAGAATCGGGCGGCAGAGAATTTTGTAGCCGTCGTGGTCAAAACCGCCTTTGGGCCGCTGCAGTTTTCTGGCTTCATCCATGCTGCTGACCGAACCGAGATAGAACCAGTGGTCGATGACGTGGATCTGCGTCATTTCTTTGCCTTCCTCCACCAGACCTACGGCACCCTGCCACGGCCAGCAGAAGACCCGCACATTTTCCAGCGCTTCCAGCAGGCGATCCTGATGATCGCTGACCGGCTCTTTACCGCAGCAGGCACCAGCGCAGCGGCGCAGTGCCGAACGGAAGCAGCCCCGACCCGCACTCAGCGCTTCCAGACCCAGCAGGCCATGACAGAGCTGATACTCATCCGCAAGCTGTTTCAGTCGTTCAAGCGCAGCAAAGCGACTGCGATAGAGGCCAAACAGGTTGGGAGACTGACTGAAATCGAGATCTTTTGCGTAAACCACATTGGGTTTGCCATCGGTAATCTGTAACGAGCAGAGCTGCCGGTTTTTGCGCAGTCGCTTATTAAACAGTGGTTGCTGAGTTTTGATCATCTGCGCTTCCAGCAGCAGTGCGCCGAGATCGCCTGCAGTAGGGATCCAGCTGACTCGCCGCGACTGACGCAGCATTTTCGCCTCGTCAGGAGTACGAAAATGGGACATTACCCGCGAACGCAGATTGACACTTTTACCGATATAGAGCGGCAGTGACTCACTCTCGCCGTGAAAGGTATAGACGCCAGGGTGATTCGGCAGACCTTCCAGCCATTCACGCAGGTGTTCAGGATATTGATAAATTGTATTCGCGTCGGGTTCGGGGCGAAGAATGGCAGCACGTCTGGCCAAAATGGACTCCACTTACTGGTTGTCCATACAGCATAACAGGCAGGCGAAATGATCGCCAGCCGTCTGGTTAAAGACGCCGTGTCGCCAGCCAGCAGATCAGCGAACCCAGAGTAATCATCGCGACCCCCTGCCAGAAGACCAGCGGTGGGGTCAGCCCGAGCCATAACGATCCCAGCAGGGCCGACAGCACGGGCGTGAAATACGAAGCAGTGGCCAGCAGCGTCAGGTTACCCTGCTGAATCCCGTGGTTCCAGGCGGAGTAGGCGATGGCGGTAGAGAGTCCGACAAACAGCACCTCCAGTAGCGGGAACAGCGCGAACGTCATCGGCGCAGAACGTTCGCTGAAGGCATATTTAATCCACAGCGCCAGCGCGGTCAGGATAAAAAACAGCGTGACGCCGTTCGAACCCCGGGCACAGCGGCGGGTAAGATTGTTGTAGATCGCCCAGGTCAGGGCAGCGATAAAGGCGAGTGCATAAGCGACAGGATTACGTAGCATGTTCTGCCATAACAGCGCAGGCGAGCCGCTGCCACTGCTTTTCATTACCCAGACAATCCCCAGCAGCGACAGCAGCAGTCCGGGCCAGAGCCAGACGCGGAAACGTTGCTGATTAAATGGGATCGCCAGCACGATGGTGAGGCAGGGCCAGAGATAGTTAATCATCCCCAGCTCCAGCGACTGACTGCGATCGCTGGCCAGCCCGATAGCCAGCGCCAGAGAGATTTCATAGCCCACGAAGAGGGCCCCGCCCAGCCATAAATAGATTGCAGGCATTGCGCCGGGCTTTGGCAGGCCGCGGGTCAGGCAGAGCAGCATGGCGGTGGTGCTGTAGATCAGCGCCGCGCCGCCGGTAGCACCAAAGGCTTCACTGACGCTGCGCAGCAGGCCGACGGTGGTGCTCCAGAGCAGAATGGCAATAAGCCCGATAAGGGTGGCGCGCGAAACGGTGGCAGGCATACAGCGATCAACAAGGTGAGTGAGAGAAGCCTCCCTTGCCGGGGCAAAGGAGGCGCGGGATTACTTCCAGAAGTCATCAAATACCGTGATCGGCGGGCGACGTTTGTGCTCGGTCTTCAGATACCAGCCTTCGATGATGCGGGCGTTATCAGGATTGATGCTTTTACCTTCCAGGTAGTCATCGATCATCTCGTAGGTGACACCCAGCGCCACTTCATCCTGCAGGCCTGGACGATCATCTTCAAGATCGGCCGTCGGTTTCTTAAGGTAGAGATGTTCCGGGCAGCCAAGCTGCTTCAGCAACTGTTTGCCCTGACGCTTGTTCAGGCGGAACAGCGGGTTGATGTCAGTGCCGCCATCGCCATACTTGGTGAAGAATCCGGTGACTGCTTCTGCCGCGTGGTCGGTGCCGACCACTACCCCTTTGGTCATGCCTGCGATGCTGTATTGCGCTTTCATTCGCTCGCGCGCTTTTTCATTACCGCGCACGAAGTCGGAAAGCGTAATACCGGCTTCTTTCAGCGCACGCTCACTGGCAAGCACCGACTCTTTGATATTGACTACCAGCGAACGATCAGGCCTGATAAACGCCAGCGCGTCCTGGCAATCCTGCTCATCCGCCTGCACGCCATAGGGCAGACGCACGGCAATAAAGGTGTAGTCATTATCGCCGCTCTCCTGACGCAGTTCCGAAATCGCCATTTGCGCCAGCTTGCCCGCCAGGGTTGAATCCTGGCCGCCGCTTATGCCCAGCACCAGCGTTTTCAGTCCGCTATGACGTTTCAGGTAGGCTTTAAGAAAATCGACGCTGACGCGCACTTCCTGGTCGGCATCGATAGCGGGTTTCACACCCAGTGCTTCAATAATTTCCTGCTGCAGTGACATGAACTTCTCCTCAGGTCAGTGGCCTGTCGGCTTGATGCGAACGTTTTAATAAAGCTAACGTGCCTTCGCCAAAACAACAAGCTTAAGCGGCAACTGATTACGGCTTAACGTTGCGAAATCAGTGAGTTTTTACCTGCGGCAGCGGTTTTTTGGCCAGCAGGCTGAACATCAGAATTGCCATCATAAAGCAGCCGAAAATGGTGGCACACATGCTCATTACTGAGGTACCGCCGATGCCGGTGATCGGCACGGTAATCGCGCCTAACGTGAACATGGTGACGCCAATCACTGCGGAGGCGCTGCCCGCGCGGTGGCCCTGACTCTGCATCGCCAGTGATGAGGCGTTGGTGGCGATTACGCCATTACTGGCGATGGTAAAGAACAGTGCGACCAGCAGCAGTGCCAGCGGTGCATGGAGCAGCGCGGACAGCAGCAGCAGGCTGGAGGCGACAAAAGCCAGCGTCAGCCCGCCTTTCAGCACCCGATACTCGCCCCAAAGTGGACAGAGGCGGGCGCTGGTTTGCGAGGCAATGATCAGACCCAATCCGTTGGCCGCAAAGCAGAAGCTGAAGGCCTGAGGCGACAGGCCATAGAGCTGTTGCAGGACAAACGGTGAGGCACCGATGTAGGCGAACATCCCGGACATCATAAAGCCCTGCGTCAGGCAGAAGCCCATAAAGGGGCGATGGGTTATCACCTGACCCAGCGCTGCGTAGGCGGAGAAAATCGATCCTTTACTGCGCCGTTCTTCTGGCAGCGTTTCATGCAGCTTCCAGCGTGCCAGCAGGATCAGCAGAATGGCTATGCCGCCCAGCACCATAAAGATGCCGCGCCAGTTGACTATCGTCATCAGCACACCGCCCAGTACCGGTGCGCCAATCGGTGCCAGGCCGTTGACCAGCATCAGCAGCGCAAAGAAACGCGTCAGCTCATGACCGCTATACATATCTCGCGCAATCGCCCGTGACAACACCGCACCACCTGCACCGGCCAGTCCCTCGAACAGTCGTGCCAGCAGCAGCTGGTTAATATCCTGTGCCAGCGCACAGCCCATGGAGGCGATAAACAGCAGTACCAGTGACAGGGTCAGCGGGCGCAGGCGACCAAACTTATCGCTCATCGGGCCAAACAGCAGCTGGCCAACGCCCAGACCCAGCAGACCGGCGGTCAGACTCAGCTGCGCGGTTGCGGTTTCAGTGTGCAGGTCCTGCGCCATTTGTGGCAGGGCAGGCAGATAGAGGTCGATGCAGAGCGGGCCCAGTGCGGCCAGCAGGCCGAGCGTAATGGCGTAAACCAGGCGGTTGGAGTGTACAGGGGTCATTTATCCTCGGAGTCTTCGGCGATGGGGTGAACAGAAAGCAGGCAAGGCAGTAAATTACAGAGACCCGTAACGCAGCTATCACACTGATCAACGCCCTCACAGATGATGGCCGATGAGTCTGACAACGAATCGTTACGGAGTGTCTTTTTGCCGGGAAGTATACGTCTGCGTTGACAGCAAAACAGCCTTCTTTACGATTTCCTGACATTTACTATGCCACGAATTGTTGCTCATAAACTTGATAAATCAGCATTTATGTTCCAGGCTTGTTCCCACATGGACAATCAATGAGGAACAACAAGATGAATAAAGTGATGGGATGTATCGCTGCGGCGCTGACGCTGGCTGCACTGTCTGGTTGTACGACTTACGATCGTGCTGAAAGCTACGTGACTAAGCCAGTTGTTAAGGATGTTAAAAAAGGTATGACCCGTGATCAGGTTCGTCAGATCGCCGGTACGCCGTCTACTGAAATCACTATGGTTCACGCGCGCGGCACCTGCCAGACTTACGTACTGGGTCAGCGCGACGGTAAAGCACAGACTTACTTCGTGAGCTATAACGATACTGGCCGTGTGATGAACTACGGCTTCCAGAGCTGTGCGGAATATGACACCGATCCGCAGGTTCAGCAGTAATACGTAGCACCCCTGAATAGCAAACGGCCCGTCGTCCTGACGGGCCGTTTTTCGTTGCGGCGTGGACTACAATCCCGCCGGACGCGGCACCTCAACATAATCGCCGTCTATCTGCCGCTGGTAGTAGTGGCCGTCCTGCACATAGAAACGTTTACCATTAAAGTCGAGTACCCGCATTTCACTGCTGACCCGCGACTCTGCTGGCGGTTCGACTACTACATACTCTTCGCCATGACGCTGATAATAACTGCCATTCAGCAGGTAGTAGGTCAGTCCGCCAATCAGCACCGCGGTAGCGGCTTCAGGTAAAAAACGCACCGGGCCAGGACCGCCCCAGTGGGGGCCGGGTCCGCCATGTCGACCCCATCCACCCGGGCCCCAGTCGCCAGGGTGGGCGAAAGCCAGCGCAGGGGTCAGTAGCGCCAGCGTCAGAAGCGAGGCAATCATTTTATTCATCGGATATCCTCCTCATAAGACCGGATGCAGAATTCGCTTTTTGCCGGGTAAAGACAAGCACTAAAGCGGCGATTTTTCGCCTGTTTACCACGCTTAACGCTTTCTTAACGGCGTCGCCATCAATGGGGAGGATTATGGAGAGGCAGGGCGGAAATAACCTGGCGCGGGCGCGCCAGGTTTAAGGCAGATTAACGGTGCGCCAGCTCGGCGTTGTCATCACTTTCCAGGACACGCTTATCGGTCAGACCTAACCAGCGGCTGGTCAGGGAACCGGCGGTCATGGAACCGTTAACGTTCAGTGCCGTACGACCCATATCAATCAGCGGCTCAATGGAAATCAGCAGCGCCACCAGGGTGACAGGCAGGCCCATTGCAGGCAGAACAATCAGGGCGGCAAAGGTGGCACCACCGCCGACACCGGCAACGCCAGCTGAACTCAGCGTCACTATCCCAACCAGGGTTGCAATCCACAGCGGATCAAACGGATTGATTCCAACCGTTGGCGCAACCATTACGGCCAGCATGGTCGGATAGAGACCGGCACAGCCGTTCTGGCCGATAGTGGCACCAAAAGAGGCAGCGAAGCTGGCAATCGAGTCAGGTACGCCCAGACGACGGGTCTGCGTCTCTACGCTCAGCGGAATGCTCGCTGCACTGGAGCGACTGGTGAAGGCGAAGGTGATTACCGGCCACACTTTACGGAAGAAGCGCAGCGGGTTGATGCCATTTACCGACAGCAGCAGGGCATGGACACCAAACATGATGGCCAGACCGAGGTAAGAGGCGACTACAAAGCTGCCCAGCTTGATGATGTCCTGCAGGTTAGAACCGGCAACCACTTTGGTCATCAGCGCCAGCACACCGTAAGGAGTCAGCTTCATTACCAGACGAACCAGCTTCATAACCCACGACTGCAGCGTATCAATTGCGACCAGCACGCGCTGACCTTTCACTTCATCATCTTTCAGCAACTGCAGGGCAGCTACACCCAGGAAGGCGGCAAAGATGACGACGCTGATAATGGAGGTTGGACTGGCGCCGGTCAGATCGGCAAACGGGTTTTTCGGGATAAAGGAGAGCACCAGCTGTGGCACGCTCAGGTCAGAGACCTTGCCGACATAGTTGCTCTGGATCGCACTCAGACGTGCGGTTTCCTGCACACCCTGTACCAGACCTTCCGCGCTCAGACCAAACAGGCCGGTCACGAACACGCCGACCAGCGCTGAAATCGCGGTGGTAAACAGCAGTACGCCAATGGTCAGTACGCTGATTTTCCCCAGCGACGAGGCGTTATGCAGACGGGCAACTGCGCTCAGAATAGAAACGAACACCAGCGGCATTACCACCATCTGCAGCAACTGGACATAGCCATTACCGACGATGTTAAACCAGCCGATAGACTCTTTTACTACTGCGCTGTTTTCGCCGTAGATCAACTGCAAAACCAGGCCGAAAAGCACGCCGATCACCAGACCGGTCAGCACTTTTTTCGACAGGCTCCAGTTCTGACGGCTGAAGCGGGAGAGCAATACCAGCAGCACCACAAAGGCCACGATATTAAGCGTAAGAGGAAGGTCCATACTGAAACTCCAGAGTAATGCGGCTTTCCCACCCGGGAAAGCCGCATAATGTTAATCACGAATTAAGACAGCAGGAATGGTAACAGCAGGTGCAGAAGGTGCCTTATATCCAAATGGCATGGTTTATAACTTAACGGCATTTTGTGCGGGTTTATTGGGCAGTATGACTGGAAATTAACCGACCGACGCCATTTTGTAGCGTATCAAACAGCTGAGCCGGCCAGCCGTTTGCACCAAAAGATGGCATGCCGACCGGGAACCACAGCGCATAGCCTACCAGTCCCAGACATAACGCCCGCTCAAGCTGATTTCCTTTCTGACTGCGCAGAATCGGCAGGCGGAAGCGCCAGCGGCAGGGCCACAGCAGCGGAACACCGGCGGGCGTCAGCATATCGGCCACAATATGACTGAGGTAGCCCAGTGTCAGACCCTGCAGTACGTCCGCCGGTATCGGCGACGACTGGGGCAGGTTTATCTGAAAAAGCCATAAACCGGCCGCCACCGCCAGCAGACTATGGGTAAAGCCCCGATGACCGAACGCGCGCGCAATAGGATGAGAAAGCCAGCGTAGTCGCTGTCCCAGCAGAGATTTGGGGTGATCGATATCGGGCAGGAGGCATGTCAGCAGGGCAGATGGAACGAGATGCCACCAGTCGGCCTGCGCCAGTACGGGTGTCAGCTCAGCACGTTTGGCAAAAATAGCGCTGGCAATGGCAAAAATGATGTGGCCTTCGCCCGTCATGATAGAACCTGGTTGCATAGAAAACTGTCGATGCATCCAGTATAGGGATTTATCCAGTAAATGAGAACATGTGACGCTGTAACGAAGCATGAATATTTTTAACAAGGCGGACAGCGATGAAACACTGTCCGCCCGTTCTGCCAGAAAGATTAACGTGCCAGCCAGCCGCCATCTACCGCCAGGGTATAGCCATTAACGTAGTCAGACGCGGAAGAGGCCAGGAAAACGACCGGGCCCATCATGTCATCAGGCACGCCCCAGCGTCCTGCAGGGATACGTCCCAGGATCTCATCGCTTCGGGCCTGGTCTTTACGCAGCTGTTCGGTGTTATCAGTAGCCATATAGCCTGGGGCAATCGCATTAACATTAACGCCATGCTTCGCCCACTCGTTCGCCATCAGACGCGTTAAACCCATGACTGCGCTTTTTGACGCGGTATATGAAGGCACGCGGATGCCGCCCTGGAACGACAGCATAGAGGCGATATTGATAATTTTGCCGCCGTTACCCTGAGCAATAAACTGCCGTGCTACCTGCTGTGACAGGAAAAAAACCGTTTTACTGTTGATGTTCATCACATCATCCCAGTCCTGCTCGCTGAAATTCAGTGCATCTTCACGACGGATAATCCCGGCGTTGTTGACCAGAATGTCGATTCTGCCTGCGGCGGCGACCGCCTGCTCAACAACCTGCGACGCAACATCAGAGCGCATCAAATCTGCTGACACTGACCAGAAACGGCGGCCAAGTGCTTCAACTTTACGTTGCGTTTCGTCAGGCTCGAAACGGTTAACGCCGACAATGTCGCAGCCAGCCTGAGCCAGCCCCAGAGCCATACCCTGACCCAGACCGGTATTACATCCGGTCACCATTGCCACTTTGCCTTTTAAATCAAACATATTCAGTACCATTTATGCATCTCCTCTGCTTAACGCAGTTCGCTGATTTTGACGTGGTCCATGTCATCAAAGACCTGATTCTCACCCACCATGCCCCAGATAAAGGTGTAACGCTGGGTGCCGACGCCGGCATGAATTGACCAGCTGGGTGAGATGACCGCCTGCTCGTTATGTACCAGCAGATGGCGGGTTTGCTGGGGTTCTCCCATCATGTGGAAGACCGCGCTCTCTTCGCTCATATCAAAGTAGAAATAGACTTCCATGCGCCGTTCATGGGTGTGACAGGGCATGGTATTCCACAGGCTGCCTTCATCCAGGCTGGTTAAGCCCATGGTAAGCTGGCAGGTGGGCAGGACATCCGGCACGATAAATTTGTTAATGGTGCGACGATTGGCAGTGGCAGCATCACCCAGCGTGGCGGTTGCGGCTTCCTGCAGCGTGATCTTCTTATCCGGGAAGGTGCAGTGGGCGGGTGCGCTGTTGTAATAGAATTTGGCGGGCTGGGCCGGGTTCAGGCTGCGGAACAGCAGGTTACGCGCACCCTTGCCAATATAAAGTGCCTCTTCATGACCGATCTCCCAGGCTTTACCGTCGACCTCGACCAGACCCGGGCCACCAATGTTGATCATGCCCAGCTCGCGGCGTTCAAGAAAGTAACTGACGCCCAGTTGCTTTCCCATCTCATCACCGATAGTGACTGGCTTATTAACCGGCATCACGCCGCCAATGATGATGCGGTCGATGTGGCTGTAGGTCAGCGTGTAATTGTCAGCGGAAAAAATCGTTTCAATCAGAAACTCGCGGCGCAGCGCGTCAGTGTCGAGTCGTTTAGCGTGATCGCTGTGAATGCTTTGGCGAACGTCCATCTCAGGCCTCTCTGCAGGTCAGGTTATTCATGCCCCGAATGGGGACGCTTCGGGCATCTTAGGCAGAGCGGGAAGGGAATTCAATAAAAATGAAACGTTGTTTTATTTTTTGCGGAGTAGATCAACTGGCAGGCACAGTGGACAAGAAAAAGCCCGCTATGCGCGGGCTGTTTATCATCCCTGCAGATGCTGCAGGCTAAGCTGTGACAGATTGTCAAGCCGGACATCCGCCAGCGCCCAGCGCGGGTCGTCGCGATGTTCAGCGGCGGGTACCACAATCGACCGCATGCGGGCCGCTTTGGTTGCGATCATGCCATTAAACGAGTCTTCCAGCGTGACGCAGTTGAGTGGATCAATCGCCAGGCTGGCGGCGGCGTTAAGATAGACCTGCGGATGAGGCTTGCTGTAGGGCAGGGCTTCTGCTGAAGCCAGCACATCGAAATAGTGGCGCAGGTTGAAAATCTCCAGCACCTGTTCAAGCATCCGGAGCGGCGATGCTGAGGCCAGGCCGATTTTAAGCCCCTGCTCCTTGCAGAGCTGGAGCGCGGTTTCCACGCCAGGCAGAAGCGGCCGCGTCTGATCTACCAGCGCCATGGCGCGCGCAATAATACGGTCAGTAACCTCCTGCTGAGAGGGGCCCTGCCAGGGCAGCGTTTCGTACCACATCCGCACAGTCTGGTCGATACGCAGGCCAAGGGTATCGGGCATTTCACTGCGTCGTGACAGGTCGACGTCCAGCGTTGAAAAGATATCCAGCTCAGCCTGATCCCACAGCGGTTCAGAATCGATCAGTAAGCCATCCATATCAAACAGGGCAGCAAGGACAGGGCGGTGCCAGGTCATCAGCGGTCTCCTTATAAATAAAGTCGGTTTAACCATAACACCATTCTCTGCTGACGCATGCTTCATCCGATTGACCACGCTTTATTTGGGAAATTTCTCCGTTGGCAGGTAGACTGACGGCAAATTGGAATCCAGGTTCAGGAGATATTATGACCTATCAACAGGCTGGCCGTATCGCCATCCTTAAGCGCGTGGTGGGCTGGGTGCTCTTTTTAGTGGCACTGCTGTCGACCATTATTTCGGTATTGAGCTTTATGTTTAAGCACAGCGAGAAGCAGCCGGGCATTGATGCCGTTATGCTTGATTTCGTCCATGTCATTGTCGATATGCTGCGCTTCAACACACCGTTCCTGAACGTTTTCTGGCATAACTCGCCAATACCGGAATTTAACGGTCAGATGAATCTGGGTTTCTGGCTGATCTACATTCTGATTTTTGTCGGACTGGCGCTGGAGTCATCAGGCGCGCGGATGGGACGGCAGGCACGTCACGTCAAAGAGGGCATTGAAGATCAGATGATTCTGGAGCAGGCAAAGGGCAGTGAAGGACGCAGCCGTCAGCAACTGGAAGAGAAGGTGCGCGTTCCTCGTCACACCATCTTCCTGCAGATCTTCCCGCTTTATGTCCTGCCAGTGGTGATTGCGATAGCCGGATATTTTGCGCTGTCGCTGCTGGGCTTTATCTGACCGTGAACGCCGTCAGGCCGGTCTGGCCTGACGGGTGCCGAGCGCATCCTCATCCAGCAACTGGGCAATGGCGAACTGCGCATCGCTAGGCCAGTGCCCGCCAAACACGTTAGCCCGGTTCAGCAGATAGTAGAGCTGGTAGACCGGCAGACGCTGCGAAAAACCATCCGGTAGCGGCCACACGGCCTGATAGCCATCGTAAATCTGGCGGGGCAGGTCAGGATACCAGCTCAGCATCGCTAAATCGCACTCACGGTCACCCCAGTAACAGGCGGGATCGAACAGCCAGGGGCCACTGTCACTGCTGGCGCAGTTAGCGGGCCAGAGATCGCCATGCAGGAGCGATGGCTGCGGATGATGTGACGCAAGCACCCGCTGCACAGAGGCGATAATCAGCTCGGTATCCCCGTACTGAATCCCCTTTTCGGCTGCCAGCTGCAGCTGCCAGCCAATGCGCTGTTCGGCAAAAAAGACCGACCAGCGTCGCAGCCAGCTATTAGGCTGGGGCGTGGTGGTAATGTTGTTGTCGAAATCGAGGCCGAACTGCGTCTGTTCGCTCCACTGGTGCAGGTGCGCCAGCTGCTGACCCAACTGATATGCACTCTGCTCATCAAGCGGCTGTGGCCTGATGTACTCCAGCAAGAGAAAGCTCTCCTCGCGATGATGACCCACACCATACACTTCTGGCACACGAACCGTGCCGGTGCGCGCCAGCAGGGCAAGCTGGTCGGCTTCCCAGGTAAAAAGCGACAGCATCTCGCGGCTGTTACTTTTGACGAAGACATCGTGGTCACCGTAGCGAATATGCCAGGTGGGATGGATATCACCACCCGCAAGGGCGTGACGTTGAGTGATTTCGGCGTTGCCTAACTGCTCGCTTAACAGACGACTGATGGCTGACCACATAGGGCTATCCTCGTTGTTCGCTGCGTAAGTCCGATGCTGATGCCTGAATATTCACCAAAACCAGCGTGATTGCACCTTTTATTCTGGCGATGAGGTGGCAGGGCGATGACTGGCAGTGTCCCGCAGATACTCTTCAAAGGTCATGACAGTCACATCCGGTTTCTGACCCAGTGCGTTTTCACCGGCAGCCGCAACCTGCTGTCGCAGATCCTCAGCGTCCAGCGTACTGACAATGCCATAACTGTTCGTGCCCAGTTCATGGGGATGACCGTTTTCATCAGCCAGCGTGGTGGTGAAGCCGGCGGCGGTCATCGCGCTGGTCAGTTCCAGGATGTCACTTAATCCCGACTCCTGATAATGAAAGGTCACGATATAACGGGTTAAGGCCGTGTTGCTCATAAGGCACCTCCGGGAAAGAGAAACTGAACTGAGCGTAGACTATGGTGAAAATTCAGGCGAATTATGAAAGAGATGCTGAATGTCTGTCGTGACGCATAGCGTAAATCAGTGTCAGGAGCCTCGCCATTGACGTAAAAATCTTTCTGCCGTTACGTCTGGCTTTTCATTTGGGCAGCACTATAATGCGCGACGTTAATAAGATGAGTCCCAATTAACATGGGTTGTCAGGGTGATTCCAGGCATTTTGTGTAAGTTAATAATTTTTTACAAAACTTACCGTAAATTGCATTGAATGCCCGGCAAAACGCTTCAGACTCTCCGTTTTTTAAACAGTCGCACGGATCACATTTAATGAAAGCCTATAACAAGCTGTCTGCTGTTCTTTTGCTCTCCGCCGGAGCGTTTTGTCACCAGGCACTGGCCGATAACGCCGTATTCACCTCAATGGATGACCCTTCCACGGCTAAAAAGCCATTTGAAGGCTCTGCTGCTGCGGGATACCTGGCGCAAACCGGTAACACCACCAGTTCATCAATGACGGCTCAGACCAATATGACCTGGTATCAGTCATCTATGGCCTACAGCTTGTGGGGTAACGCAGCGAACACCTCGTCAAATGACGAACGCTCTTCAGAGACGTACAACATTGGTGGTCGTTCACGCTATAACCTCAACTCCTATGACTACCTGTTTGGGCAGGCGAGCTGGTTAAGCGATCGTTTCAATGGTTATGATTCACGTGACGTGCTGACTGCCGGTTACGGTCGTCAGATCCTGAACGGTCCGGTTCACTCGCTGCGTGCGGAATTGGGTCCGGGTGTACGTTATGACGACTACCACGCTGGCGGTCATCAGACCAAGGCGCTGGGCTATGGCGCAGTGAGCTATCAGTGGCAACTGACCGATACCACCAAATTTATTCAGGGCGTATCCGTGCTGAGCAGCTTCGGTGAAGACACCACGGTGAACTCCGAAACCGGCCTGCAGGTCGCTATCAATAGCCACTTCGCGCTGAAGCTGGCTTACAACGTCACCTGGAACAACAATCCGGCTGAGTCTGCGCCAGATCGTACTGACACCAAAACCTCAATCATGCTCTCTTACGCAATGTAAGCGCATTTTAAACTGCGGCATGCCTGGCGGTCTGACACTGTGTGTCAGACCGCTTTTTTTTGTTCGCTCCATGGCTTAGCGAAAAGGGGATGGTTTTTCTCGTCAGCGAAAACTGCTATCATCTGCTCCGCACTGCAATCCTGGCGACATTCCGACAATGTGGGTCTGATATCACGCCAGGTCACTCATTTTACATTACGTTGCATGTAAGCTTTCGTGTGGCTTACCACTGCAAATAAGGACATGAAATGCCTGTAATTACGCTTCCTGATGGCAGCCAGCGCGTGTTTGACCGCCCTGTCAGTGTGATGGATATTGCGCTGGACATCGGTCCGGGTCTGGCGAAAGCCTGTATCGCTGGCCGCGTTAACGGTGAACTGGTTGATGCTGTTGATCCCATCACCGACGATGCCGCTGTTGCGATCATTACCGCAAAAGATGAAGCGGGTCTGGAAATTATCCGTCACTCCTGTGCGCACCTGTTAGGGCACGCAATTAAGCAGCTGTGGCCGGATACCAAAATGGCGATTGGCCCGGTCATTGATAACGGCTTCTATTATGATGTCGACATCGATCGTACCCTGACCCAGGAAGATATCGACCTGCTGGAAAAACGCATGCATCAGT
>Ga0209461_10000010_pt1 | contig 292958 bp, 259 predicted proteins | sample AgamicAsMarz_FD_187162 | JGI IMG/M metagenome (GOLD analysis project Ga0209461, IMG submission 187162) | Agave microbial communities from Guanajuato, Mexico - As.Ma.rz (SPAdes) (version 2) | ecosystem: Host-associated > Plants > Phyllosphere > Phylloplane/Leaf | place: Guanajuato, Mexico... | reverse complement strand
GTAAGCCGGTGCATTAATCCGGTGGTTACAGAAGTCTTCGGTGGAGCGGTAGTTCAGTCGGTTAGAATACCTGCCTGTCACGCAGGGGGTCGCGGGTTCGAGTCCCGTCCGTTCCGCCACTTATTAAAAGCCCTGAGCTAACGCTCAGGGCTTTTTTCTTGCCTGCGATACAATTGTTGCTAAATTAGCAAAAATCCTCTGCTTTTTAAGCCCTTTCTCTTCATAACCGTACCCGCGATAATCTTCCTCAGTTTACGAATATAATGATTAACGAGGAATAATATGACGATCCCTGTATTTGGTCTGGGAACTTTCCGCCTGAAAGACGATGTAGTAATAGCCTCTGTAAAAACCGCACTGGAACTGGGCTATCGTGCCGTTGATACAGCGCAAATCTATGAAAACGAAGCTGCTGTTGGCCAGGCTGTCGAAGAGAGCGGCGTGCCGCGTAGCGAACTTTTTATCACCACAAAAATCTGGATTGAGAATCTCAACAAAGACAAGCTCATCCCAAGTCTGAAAGAGAGCCTCAAAAAGCTGCGTATCGATTACGTTGATCTGACGTTGATCCACTGGCCGTCGCCAAACGATGCTGTTTCAGTAGAAGAGTTCATGCAGGCGCTGCTGGAAGCGAAGAAAGAAGGTTTAACACGAGAAATTGGTATTTCCAACTTCACGATCCCTCTGATGGAAAGAGCGATTGCTTCTGTTGGTGCAGAAAACATAGCGACCAACCAGATCGAGCTGTCCCCATATCTGCAAAACCGCAAGGTGGTGGACTGGGCAAAACAGCACGGTATCCACATTACCTCTTACATGACGCTGGCTTATGGTAAGGCATTGAAAGATGACGTTATTGCACGCATTGCAGAGAAACATAACGCCACTGCAGCACAGGTGATCCTGGCCTGGGCGATCGGTGAAGGTTACGCTGTGATCCCTTCATCAACCAAGCGTGAAAATCTGGCAAGCAACCTGCTTGCTTTGGATCTTCAGCTGGACGAAGAAGACAAAAACGCGATCGCTGCACTGGATTGCAACGATCGTCTGGTGAGCCCGGAAGGTTTAGCGCCAGACTGGGATTAATCTTCACCCACCCTTTGTGCCTTAAACCCTCATACAGCTCCTTCGGGAGCTGTTTTTATATGCTCGCTCAGGAAGTCGATAAAAGCGCGTATACGTGTACTTACCGCTCTGTCACTGTAATAAACTGCACTAAAAGGCATCTCAACCGGCAGGCGCTTATCGGCCATCAGCTCCACAAGCTCACCGCGTGCGATCTCCTTATCGATCATGTAATCCGACAGGCAGGCAATACCATTCCCGGTGAGGCAAAGCTGCTTTAGCGTTTCCCCGCTGTTGGATGATATTCCACACGTGATTTCATGAAGCTGCCCGTCATGGCAGGCAACGGGCCAGGTATTCAGTGAGACAGGCTCCGTGAAGCCAAGGCACATATGCTGCTTCAATTCTTCCACCGTCTCGGGACTTCCATGCTCAGAAATATATTGTGGTGATGCAATAATTTTACGATAGCTGGCAAAGAGGGGGCGGGCGCGCAAGCTTGAGTCCGTTAAGGTTCCTGCCCGGATCGCGACATCGACCTTACGTTCGATGAGGTTGATAAACGTTTCCGAGGAGACTAAAGATAACGTCATCTCCGGATAGCGTTCGCGGAAGGGTTTTATCAGCGGCATCAGAAAGTGCAGCACGACAGGCGTTGCAGCATCGATGCGCAACAGCCCGCGCGGCGTGCTCCGTGTCTCCATAATCTCCGTTTCGGCAGCAGCCATCTCCTGCAGAACAGACTGCACGCGTCTAAAATAGCGCTCTCCTTCCTCCGTCAGGCTCAGCTGGCGCGTCGTGCGGTTAAGCAGGCTAACCCCAAGCTTCCTCTCCAGCTTTTTCACCGAGCGGCTGACGGCCGAATTAGCCTGCCCCAGCTGTTCTGCTGCGCGGCTAAAGCTGCCGCTTTCGACGACGGCGACAAAGATAGTCAGCTCTTCCGACGTTGCTTTCATTGTTGCACCACCTGCAAAATTCAATTGATATTTTGACCATTTTTGTTATTTAAGCACTGCCGCATACTTCTTGTCATCTTAATACTGAAGAGACGGAGTATTTTATGCCACTGGCGCTACTTGCCCTGACGATCAGTGCCTTTGCAATTGGCACGACCGAATTTGTTATCGTAGGACTGGTTCCTACCATCGCTAACCAACTTGCTATTTCCCTGCCTTCTGCCGGTTTGCTGGTTTCTATCTACGCCCTGGGCGTGGCTGTCGGCGCGCCTGTACTGACGGCGCTGACCGGACGATTCCCGCGTAAGCAGCTTCTGGTTGCTCTGATGGCGCTGTTCACCGCGGGCAATATTCTGGCCTGGCAGGCACCGGACTACGCCACGCTGGTGATCGCCCGCCTGCTTACCGGCCTTGCGCACGGCGTGTTTTTCTCGATCGGTTCTACTATAGCGACCAGTCTGGTGCCTAAAGAGAAAGCAGCATCGGCCATTGCACTTATGTTCGGTGGGCTGACCGTTGCGCTGGTCACCGGCGTGCCGTTAGGGACGTTTATAGGCCAACACTTCGGCTGGCGCGAAACCTTCCTGGCCGTGTCGTTGCTGGGCGTTATCGCTCTGGTGGGCAGCGTGCTGTTGGTGCCTTCAAACATTCCAGGCCGTACGAGCGCCAGCCTGAGCGATCAGCTGAAAGTCCTCACTCATCCACGTTTGCTGCTTATCTACGCCGTCACAGCGCTGGGCTACGGAGGTGTGTTCACCGCTTTCACCTTCCTGGCGCCAATGATGCAGGATCTCGCGGGCTTTTCCCCGAGTGCAGTGAGCTGGATTTTGTTGGGCTACGGCATCTCCGTGGCGATAGGCAATATCTGGGGCGGCAAGCTGGCTGATAAGCACGGCGCAGTGCCGGCTTTAAAATTCATTTTTGCCGCGCTGGTTGTTCTGCTCATGGTGTTCCAGTTCACCGCGTCGATGCAATACGCTGCACTGGTCACGGTGCTGGTGATGGGGATCTTCGCCTTTGGTAATGTACCCGGGCTGCAGGTGTATGTTGTGCAAAAAGCTGAACTTTATACGCCAAACGCAGTGGACGTAGCCTCTGGTCTGAACATCGCCGCGTTTAACATCGGTATCGCCCTCGGTTCTGTCATCGGTGGTCAGACGGTAGAACATTTTGGCCTGACGCAAACGCCGTGGATTGGGGCCGTGATTGTTCTCGTCGCTTTCCTGCTGATTGGCGTCAGCGGGCGCCTTGATAAACCGGCCCGAGTAGCGCTGGGATAATTATCAGTAAGCGCTTGCTTACAAAACTGGAAAGCGCTTTCTGAGAAATAGCGTTGAAAGTATGACCTAAAGTCCCTATAACATTAGAACCAGTCCGTTTTCCGGGCTGGTTCACGTTATAGAGGTTGTTTCCAAAAGTGCGAAAGAATACCTATGCCATGCGTTATGTTGCTGGAATGCCCGCGGAGAGAATTATGCCTCCGGGATCATTTGCGAGCATCAGCCAGGCATTGCCCGCTGGTACACCGCTAAGCAGCGATGAAAAAATTCGGGTGCTGGTGTGGAACATCTTCAAACAACAGCGCGCCGAGTGGTTATCCGTGCTCAAGAATTTTGGCAAAGATGCCCATCTGGTTCTGCTGCAGGAGGCGCAAACGACGCCTGAGCTGGTTCGGTTTGCAACAACTCACTATCTCGCGGCCGATCAGGTGCCGGCATTTGTCCTGCCGCAGCATCCTTCCGGCGTGATGACACTTTCTGCCGCGCATCCGGTCTACTGCTGCCCGCTGCGCGAGCGCGAGCCTATCCTGCGCCTTGCCAAGTCGGCGCTGGTAACAGTCTATCCTTTGCCGGATACTCGAATGCTGATGGTCGTAAATATCCATGCGGTGAACTTCAGCCTCGGCGTGGATGTGTATAGTAAGCAGTTACTTCCAATTGGCGATCAGATTGCGCATCACAGCGGGCCTATCATTATGGCCGGTGACTTCAATGCCTGGAGTCGCCCGCGTATGAATGCGTTGTACCGCTTTGCGCGCGAAATGTCGCTGCGTGAAGTTCGTTTTAGCGATGACCAGCGCAAGAAAGCCTTTGGTCGCCCTCTCGATTTCGTCTTCTATCGTGGTTTGAGCGTGCACGATGCCTCCGTTCTGGTGACGCGCGCCTCCGATCACAATCCACTACTAGTAGAATTCAGTCCCGGCAAACCTGATAAGTAATGGTGTGTCAGGCCTGCCGTGGGGCAGGCCTGTGCAGGTGCTGCCCTTTATTTTTCATCAATAAAAGGACAGCAAAATGACAACAACAACACACTCCCATCATGACAACGTAGAAAAACAGTTTGGCTCACAGGCCAGTGCGTATCTCAGCAGCGCCGTGCATGCTTCTGGCCGCGACCTCATAAGGCTCGGTGAACGCCTGGCTGCCTTCCCGGAGGCACAGGTGCTGGATTTGGGCTGCGGAGCAGGGCACGCCAGCTTTACTGCCGCACAGCAGGTAGCACACGTCACCGCGTACGATCTCTCCAGCCAGATGCTGGAGGTAGTGGCAGAGGCGGCAAAAGCCAAAGGGTTAAACAACGTCGCTACGCGCCAGGGTTATGCCGAATCGTTACCCTTCGAGGATGATTTATTTGACGTTGTCATTAGCCGCTACTCCGCACACCACTGGCATGATGTCGGGCAGGCGCTGCGTGAAGTCAAACGCGTGCTTAAGCCGGGCGGGATTTGCATTATTATGGACGTGATGTCGCCGGGTCATTCGGTTCGGGATATCTGGCTGCAAACGGTTGAAGCCCTGCGCGATACATCCCACGTGCAAAATTACTCCAGCGGGCAGTGGTTATCACTGATTACCGAGGCTGGTTTAATTTCACGCTCATTGATAACCGATCGCTTACCGCTGGAGTTCAGCTCCTGGATCGCGCGTATGCGTACGCCAGAAGCGTTAAGCCAGGCTATTCGAATGTATCAGGACAGCGCATCAGGGGAAGTGAAAGCTTACTTTGAATTGCAGAATGACGGTTCATTTACCAGCGATACCATCATGGTTGAAGCACAAAAAGCAGGCTAAAACAAAAAAGGCACCGGGGGAATCGGTGCCTTTTTATCAGAGATCGTGTAATTAGGAATCTGGCGTAGCGCTGTTTTTAACAAACAGCGTGAGCTGGTCGCCTGGCTGCAGATTGTCAGTACCATCATTCCAGCGCATGACATCTTTGATGTTCACGCCGTGACGTTTGGCAATACTGGACAGCGAATCACCCTTACGCACGCGATAGGTAATGCTATCGCTGTTTTTGGCCAGTCGCTGTGCGCTGCTACCCGCACCCACCGTCAGTGTTTGACCCACCTTCAGCCCAGAACTGCGCAGATTATTCCACTGCTGTAGCTCTTTCGCATTCACGCCTAAACGTGAAGCAATGCCCGAGAGCGTATCACCTGAACGGACCTTATAACTGCGGCTGCTTACCGGCGAAGTATCTGCGATCAGCGTTGACTGAACGGCAGCAATTTCACCCGAAGCCAAAGACTCACGTAATTGCTCTGCATGTTTCTGCGGAACCATCACATACCGCGGGCCGGTTGCTCCCAGGGTTGAGCCTTTAACGCCTGCATTAAAGGTTTTCAGTTTACTTACCGACATGCCCGTCATATCTGCAACCTGTTGAATATCAACCGGGCTGCTGAGGCGAACGCGCGCCAGTGCACGACTTTCGTCTGGTGTTGGCAGTTGTACACCGTAACGCTTGCTGTTCTTGAGAATATCACTCAACGCCAGCATCTTCGGTACGTAAATCTTCGTTTCCTGAGGCAGTGACAGTGACCAGAAATCGGTGGATTTTCCACGCGCTTTGTTCGCTTTCATTGCCTTCATTACTCGACCTTCACCGCTATTATACGCAGCGACCGTTAACAACCAGTCACCGTCAAACATCTTGTTCAGACGTTGCATCATGTCGAGAGCGGCTGTCGTTGAAGCGACAACATCACGACGCGCATCGTAGCTGCGGGTCTGTTTCAAACCATAATTGCGCCCTGTGCTCGGAATGATCTGCCAAATGCCTGCGGCATTGGCGCCAGACGTTGCGTGTGGGTCAAAAGCGCTCTCCACTATGGGTAGGAGTACCAGCTCCATAGGCATGTTACGTTTCTTAACTTGCCCGGCTATCCAGTACATATACGGCTCTGCCCGTAACGTTACATCGTGGAGATAGCTCTTATTTCTCAAATACTTCTGTTTCTGTTCGCGAATCCGGGTGTTTTCCGGAATTCCCATCTTTAGCTCGTCGCCAATAGAGGCCCACAAGTCTTGTTCCTGCGCGAAAGATGTCCCATCGTCCAACCATCGCGCCTGACTTGTAAACTTCCCTGCTTCCCCTTGACCAGCTGCAGAAAGGCTCTGTGCGTGCTGTTGTACGTTGCTGCCGTTTTGCGACTGGCAACCTACAAGCAGGACAGAGGCGAGTAATATCGCTTTTGCCTTCATGTGTGTGTCAATAGTTGCTTAAAAGACGAGCGATGATAACGGCGAAATTTTGAAAAGGCAACCCGCAATTATCTGAAGTTATCTTTCTTTGACCTTAACCATGCAAATCGCGCGTCTGGTTGTTGCAAATTTGTTTCTTGGTTAATTTTATTAATTAAATCAATATCATTGGTTCTTAGAAATACATTTATTTTACGCTCATTTTTAAGAGTTACGGGGAGTGTATTTTGGTTTTTTGCACGTAACTCCTTCACTTTCAGGTAATAATCCTGAATGGCGCGATCGTCAGGTAAAATGCTCGCAGCAAACTTCATATTGCCTAATGTATACTCATGCGCGCAACATATAAGCGTATCGTCGGGTAGTGCGTTAATCTTCTGTAAAGATTGATACATTTGAGTTGGAGTACCTTCAAAAAGCCTTCCGCAGCCGCCAGAAAACAGCGTGTCACCGCAAAAAAGATAAGGTTTGCTGTAGTAACAAATATGTCCGGAAGTGTGACCTGGTGTGGCAAATACGGAAAATTCGTATCCCCGTATGAGGACATTTTCGCCCTCTTCGACTACTAGCGTCGTCCCCTTGTCCTGTGTCTCGGCCGGTCCGTAAACCGCCAGATGCGGAAACTGTGCGAGCAGGTCAGGCACGCCGCCAACATGATCGTGATGGTGATGGGTGAGGAGTATCGCTTCAGGCTGCCAGCGATTTTCCTTTATAGCCTGCAAAACCGGCGCGGATTCGCCCGGATCGACGATGATACAGCGGCGATCGTCGTCAACTAAAACCCAGATGTAATTGTCCTCAAAGGCAGGAATACTGATAAGATTCATACATTACCTCTTACAGCGTGGCGGATGTGTTGATGAAACCGGCAAGGATACCTCAGACTGTCGCAGCACCGGAACGTTGGGCAGAATTGCCCTGGGGTGAATACTATCGCGATGCATTAGATCTACAGCTTAAGCCCTGGCTCGCAAAAATGTATGGTTTTCACCTGCTTAAGATTGGCAATCTCAGCGCGGAAATCAATACCGAAAGCTGCGCTATCTCTCATCAGGTTAATGTATCTCTCGATGGATCGCCCGTTCAGGTCAAAGCGGACCCGCTGCATTTGCCGTTTGCGGAGAAATCCGTTGATGCCTGCCTGCTTGCGCATACCTTACCCTGGTGTAGCGATCCCCATCGCCTGTTACGCGAAGCCGATCGCGTCCTGATTGATGACGGCTGGCTGATACTGAGCGGCTTCAATCCGCTGAGCTTAATGGGGATGCGTAAGCTGGTGCCGGTGTTACGCCGCACGCCGCCCTATAACAGCCGCATGTTTACCATGATGCGTCAGCTGGACTGGCTTTCGCTGCTAAACTTCGAAGTGCTCAGCTACGGTGGCTTTCAGGTGCTGCCCTGGGCGCGGAAGGGCGGGGTCGTGTTGAGCACGCATTTACCGGCCCTGGGCTGTATGCAGTTTATTGTGGCGCGTAAGCGAACAGTTCCGCTTACGCTCAACCCAATGAAGCAGAGTAAATCGAAAACGCAGATTCGTCAGACCGTCGGCGCCACGCGGCAGTACAGAAAACCCTGATCAGGATTCAGGCTGGTAGCCAGTGTCCTCATGGGCCGGATTGGACGCAGCCGCACGCGCCAGCTCATCGCAGCGTTCGTTTTCCGGATGGCCCGCATGGCCCTTGACCCATTCCCATTTGATTTGGTGCTGGCCTAGTGCCGCATCCAGACGCTTCCAGAGGTCAACGTTCTTAACCGGTTTTTTATCTGCCGTTTTCCAGCCGCGTTTTTTCCAGTTGTGTATCCACTGGGTGATACCCTGGCGTACGTACTGGCTATCGGTACTCAGTACAACGTCGCAGTGTTCCTTTAAGGCTTCCAGCGCGACGATGGCCGCCATCAGCTCCATGCGGTTGTTTGTCGTCAGGAAATAGCCTTCGCTAAAGGTTTTTTCGTGCTCGCGGTACCGCATGATTGCGCCGTAGCCGCCTGGCCCCGGGTTGCCGAGACAAGATCCATCGGTGAAAATTTCTACCTGTTTACGCATCTCTGGTAGACTTCCTGTATTCGAAACGTTCAGTAAAACGATAAGTCTGACATAAATGACCGCTATGAGCACTGCAATTACTCGCCAGATTGTTCTTGATACCGAAACCACCGGTATGAACCAGATCGGCGCGCACTACGAAGGGCACAAGATCATCGAGATCGGTGCCGTTGAGGTGGTGAACCGTCGTCTGACGGGGAACAATTTCCACGTTTACCTCAAGCCCGACCGGCTGGTGGACCCGGAAGCGTTCGGTGTTCACGGGATTGCCGATGAGTTTTTGCTGGATAAACCCACCTTTGCCGATGTCGCGGATGAATTCCTCGAATACATCAAAGGGGCTGAGCTCGTCATTCATAACGCATCGTTCGATATCGGCTTTATGGATTATGAATTCAGCAAGCTGAACCGCGATATTCCGAAGACGAACACCTTCTGTAAAGTGACCGATAGCCTGGCGCTCGCCAGGAAGATGTTCCCCGGCAAGCGTAACAGCCTCGATGCGCTCTGCTCGCGCTATGAGATAGACAACACCAAGCGAACGCTGCACGGCGCATTGCTCGATGCCCAGATTCTGGCGGATGTTTATCTGACGATGACCGGCGGCCAGACGTCGATGAAGTTCAGTACGGAAAATGATTCCCAGCAGACGCAGGGTGAAGCGGGCATTCAGCGCGTTGTGCGTCAGGCGAGCCGGTTGCGGGTTGTTTTAGCCAGCGATGAAGAGCTGCTTAACCATGAATCTCGCCTCGATCTCGTGCAGAAGAAGGGCGGAAGCTGTATGTGGCGTGCATAACCGCGCGCCGGAATGCGTGTAAAATCGCCGTTTGGGTGATTTTTGCAGCAAACGATTCAAAAGCTAAGAAAAAGCGTTGACGAGTTGGGAGGCAGACCGTAATATTCGCCTCGTTCCCCAAACGGGAACAGTGGAGCGGTAGTTCAGTCGGTTAGAATACCTGCCTGTCACGCAGGGGGTCGCGGGTTCGAGTCCCGTCCGTTCCGCCACTATTCAGGGCCACGTTATTTATAACGTGGCCCTTTTCGTTTTCCTGATTTCATACAAAATCATTAAATCCTGGCTTCTTCAGCAAAGTCAGAGCATGCCTGCGATCTCTCTTCACTCTCTCCTGCACTGAACCAGTCTCAGCACTTTTCTGTTCCGTAAAAAAGTTTAAAAAAATTTCAGCCTAAAGATCCTCTAAACCCTGTTTCTTGCTAAGAAATGTCCTGCCTGATTGGAGGGGAAGATCTTTAATAAGGTAAGGGAACTTTTTTATTATCGGATAAAGGCTGTAGTTAATGTAAGAAATATCCTGCAGCAATGAGTGTGATGCTATTTATTTTTGCCTGTCATCATATCTTTCAGCATATTGCCTATTCCAAAAAACGCTACTACTATGCGCCCTATCCGATAATGAGGTCCTGAAATACAATGCTTCAGAATTGTCATTATGGGATGCAGAAATGATAACGATACAGGTTATCTCTGCAGGCATGTATCTATATATGCCAAACGATAATAGCTCATACTACATACTTTAATATTTAAATAAGGAAATCACAGATGAAAAAAATCAATATGTCTGAAGCAAGCGCAGTTGTTGGCGGTACCACTACTTGTGTCAATAGCTTCGAACTGAATCTGGTTGGCGATGCTACTGTTTGTAATGCAGTGAAAACCTGTACTGACAAAAATGGCGTTGTGACTAAAACCTTCACGGCTGCAGCAATCATCAACTGCGGTAACGTAGGCTAAGAACGCTTTTAGTCGCATTTAATAAGAGTAATGTCTCAACGATTTATTCTTATGGGCGTTGTTTTATTAATACAACGCCCACGTGAAAGTATTCTGTAACGCAGCCATCGTATTATAACATTCAGGATTGAACGCCTCACATGAAAAAAAGAATTCTCTACGTGCTGGCATATACCGTTTTTGTTGCGGTTGTTTCAGCGGTGATTACCACAGCCTGGTTCCATACTTTTGTCTTAAACCAAAGCAGTGATGATGGGCAGCAGGTGCTGACGTCAATCTCAGCTGAAAAACTAACCCAAAGCCCAATAGCTGATGGGCAAGACATTATTGAGATCTTCTCGTACGGTTGCCATTATTGCGAGATAAACGAAAAGAATGTCGAGGCGCTGGAAAAAAATATGCCTGCCGGGAAAAAGCTGGTGCGCCTGCATTTCAGTCTGGACAACCAGGGCGGTCTGGCGCGCTATGCACCCATCTTCGCAACCCTTCAGGTAATGGGCATTGAAGAAGCGTATCGGCAGAGCGCTTATGATGCCGTTATGAAGCATAAAATTGATTTAGGCGACCCGGCAAAGCGTGACGCATGGCTGGAAGACAATAAAATTGATGTCGCTGAATACCGTAAAATTAGCCAGTCCGCGGAAGTAAAAAAACGTCTGGATTATATGACTCGTGTTTCTCAATATTATGATATCAATGCTACCCCGACCTTTATTGTTGCTAAAAAATGGGTTGCTATTCAGGACCGTGATTTCCCATCATTTTCTGAAAAATTGCTCTCAATTTTGAAAACAGGTAAAGCACCGGAGTAAGTATGAAATTTTATGCCCTGTGGTGCGCGCTGTTTTGGCGAAATTTCACTGCCAGGTGCCAGTGGCTGGTATATAAACTTCAGCTGATTGGCTACAGGGCACATTGTTTATTATTCCGGCGCTTGCATTACCGTATTGTGTTTGGGTTTGCACATATCAGGCGATTTTTAAAACTAGTACCACGCAATGTGAAGCTGCGTGCAGCGGTTGCAGAGTCTAACCGCCAATGCTTACTCGATGATGAAAAGAAATTTGATTATGTCTGGCTGACTCAGAGAAGGCAGCTGCTGATTCAGGCTGTGACCTACGGACAAAACCGCCGGCTATTGCGAGAGCTGGCAGCCTGTTCGGCACAGCTTAATAGTGTGGTCGAGCCGCTTCAGCGGGCAGGGCAGCCGGTGATCCTTGCTCCACTGCATATGGTTTCGGATGTTTTGACTACGATGGTGGGCGCAGCGGCATACCCTGGAAAAGCAACGGTGATCACCTCGCGCAGTGCGGACGCCCATTCCGAAGCCGAGCGACAGCTGGGAGGCGTAGATCTTACTTATTGTTCAATTCATGAAGATAATAAAAATATTGCCGGTAATTTAATGAAATCGGTGATGGAGGCGGCAGAAAACAAGCGCAATATCATTTTGTTCCCAGATATCACTCCCGACTTTACCCATTTTGCCAGTAAAGATAAGGTTGAAAAATTACATTGCAACTTGTTTAACCGGCCGGCTGCTTTACATAGCGGGATTATCAGATTGGCCAGAATGATGTCGGCGCAGGTGGTGTTTTATCATCTCTATTTTGATAAGGGATTAAAGATAAACATCCATAACCCTGTAACCGCAAAAAGTCTGAAGGCCGAAATGCCTCGTATTATTGAACAAAGTATTCGTGATTATTCGACTGACTGGATGCTATGGCATTCACACTCGCTGTTTTTTATAAATGATTAAAAACGCGTAAAAAGAAAATCAGCGTAACGAAAGATAAGAACCTGCGTGTTGAGGTGTAATTATGGACAATGTCATTCCAAAAATAGTTTATCAGGCTGAGACGAATGAATGTGCGCTGGCCTGTATTTCAATGCTGGCTGAAACGCAGGGTATTCATGCACCTCTGGAAGAGCTGCGCGAGCGTTTCCCTGCATCCTCCCACGGCACTGCGCTGTCAACGATGTGCGACATTTTGAGCGAGCTAGCCATCCCGGCCTATCCGGTGGCGTTCGATTTGAACGAGATCTCCAAACTCCCTTTACCGGCCATTTTGCACTACGGTGCAAGCCATTATGTCCTGCTGGCCTATCGTCAGGGCAGCTATGTTTGCGTTATGAACCCCGCCATTGGGGAGCAGTTACTTCCTGTCGCCGCGTTGAAAACAGAAATCAGCGGCTATGCGCTGGTACTCGACCAGGAGAGCGGCGGGGCCACACCGTCAGTGGATCAGCAAAAGCGCACCCGTCGTTTCCGCGCGCTGGAATGTATGAGCCTGAAGCAGACTGCTGCCATTCCGGGTATTTACCGACTGATGCTGCTGGCATTTCTGGTCTCGCTGACCCTGTTTATCATGCCGATAATGGTCAGCACCGCCATCAACAACGTATTCTCGTCCGGAGGCGAAAAGACTTTCCCGTATTTTTATTACCTGCTGGCGTTTGTCGTGTCGACCCTGTTGGCCTTTGTTGTACGCAGCGTAACAGAGCGCTTTATCAAGCGATTTGTGGTGATGCAAAGCGTGAGCGGCTTTGCCAGCCTGTTAAGCAACTCGCTCTCCTTTTTTGAAAAGCGCAGTCCGGGTGAAATCTACAGCCGATTCTCCAACTGGCAGATAGCGGCTGCTCAAAAAATCGAACTGGATAACGGCCTGCGAATCGACTGGGTGGTTGGCGTCATTGCATTAGCGGTGATGTGCTATATCAGCCCATTGCTTGCGGCAATATCTGCCGTGGGCGTGACGTTAATGGGGCTGGTTAGCGTATGGGCCATCTTCCGCGATCGTTATTATACGCAGCAAATTCAGGTTAAAAGTGCGGAGCAAAGCGACTTTCTGCTGGAATCTATCCAGGGCTTCGCGACGCTGAAATCGGCGGGCCTGAAGGGGCAGCGTCAGACGGATTTTGCCGGCTATGCTTTATCCCTTTTTGATTTCAGACAGAAACAAAAAGTTTATGAGCAGGTGAAAAGCAGTCTCTATCAGCTGATCGGCAGCCTTGAAATGGTCTTTTTCATGTTTCTGGCCTTACCGCTGCTGAAAGATAACCGTATCTCGTTAGGAGAGTTCTTCGCCTATAGCTTCGTACGCCAGATTTTTACCGCCTACATCACGCAAATCTTTTTCTCGATTCTTCAGAAGAACCAGCTGCATGTCATTGATACGCGTGCCGCTGACCTGTTCCCGCAGGTTAAAAAAGAGGGGGACGGTACAGAACTACCGCCTCTGGCACAGTTTACTCATCAGCTCAGCTACCGTGGGGTACAGTTTGCCTATGAGCCAGGTAAACCGGTACTTCAGGATCTTTCTCTGGAGGTCTTCCGTGGCGAAACGCTGGCCATTATCGGTGAGTCAGGGGCAGGGAAAAGTACGCTTCTGAAAGCGATTTCCGGGCTAATTGAACCTCAGATGGGCGACATTCTGGCTGATGGACAGCCGGTGAGCACGCGTCAGGCGCATAAGCTTTTTTTCCTGCAGAGCCAGGAAGACATTCTGTTCAACACCAGCGTCCTGCAAAACATCACGCTTTTTGATCGTCACCACGATGCCGTGAAGCAGTTGCGTATTGATAAATCCTTACGCGATCTGAACCTCGCCGAGGCGATCGATCGTCTACCGGGTAAACAAAATGCGCTGATTCGTGAAAGCCATCCCGCGCTCTCCCTTGGGCAGCGCCAGCGGCTGATGCTGGCACGTGCGATGTATAGCGATTGCCCGGTCATGGTGCTGGACGAGCCGACAGCCAACCTTGATGAACAAACCGCGTTGCAGGTGATGCAAACCCTTATTGACCACTGCAGTGAATATGGAAAAACGCTTATCACGGTAACGCACAGCGAAACGGCACTGCCTTTATTTGACCGCGTCTGCGTGCTGAAAGATGGGCAAGTCAAAACGTTCCTGCGCGAAGTCTCCGTTGCCAATGAGACTCAGGGAGAGCTGGCGTGAGCTTTTCAGTGAAGCAGTTCCCGATGCTGGCAACCCGAAACCGCAAGGCATTCCTTGCGTTGTCGGTGCTGGTGGTCATCCTGCTGATAGCCGGAGGGTGGGGAGTACATAACATGATGTCTGGCACCGCCGCGCCGGTAATCACGCACGTCATCGACCGTGGTGACATCGAAAAAACCGTGCTGGCGACCGGGATCCTCAAACCTTCAGCCCAGGTCAATGTGGGGGCTCAGGTTAACGGGCAGCTAAAAAAGCTGTATGTCCGCGCCGGGGATCGGGTGCGTAAAGATCAGCTGCTGGCTGAAATTGACCCCACGCTGCAGCTGAGCGAACTGCGTAAATCAGAGGCCGAGCTGGAGAGTGCAATCGCGCAGAAGCAGGCTTCACAGTTCACCTTAAAGCAGTATCAGCTCGAGCTTAAACGACAGCTGCAGATGGATCGTGACGGTTCGGGAATGAAAAGCAACCTGGAGCAGTCGCAGGCCAAAGTCGATACCCAAAAGGCGCAGATCAAAGTCAACGAGGCGCAAATCGTACAAGCGCAGATGGCACTGGAAACCGCGAAAGCCAACCTGGGATATACGCGCATCGTCGCGCCCGTGGATGGTCAGGTGTTGGGAATTGTCACCAAAGAGGGGCAAACCGTGGTCTCGTCACAAACGGCGCCGACCATCCTGGTGCTGGCAAATGTCGACACCATGACCGTACAAACTCGAATTTCAGAAACCGACATTCTCAAAGTTCATCCGGGTCAGCCGCTGTCGTTCTATGTCGTTGCCGAACCTAAACATCGTTATCACAGCGTTATGGGCGCGCTTCAGGATGCCCCCAACGACGCTTTGCAGGATGAGAGCGTGAGCGCGCAGTCACAACAGCCTTCCGCTGTGTATTACAACGGTGTATTTACCGTGCCGAACCCTGAGCATCTTCTCCGTACCTCAATGACGGCACAGGTGTTTATCGTCACCGAGCAGGCCAAAAACGTGCTGCGGTTGCCAGTGATGGCCCTCGGCCAGCCGCAGGGGGGAGACAGTTACTATGTCCAGGTGATGAAGGGCGATATCCCGGAGCAGCGGCTCGTTCGCGTCGGGATTAACGACAGACAGTATATCGAAGTGATCGATGGCCTTCATGAAGGCGAACGCGTGGTGATGCAACCTTCCGCAGGGACCGCAAATGGCTAACTTTCCGGTTATCGAGCTTTCGCATATTTCTCGTAGTTTCGGTTCAGGCAATGCGGCCGTCACCGTATTGAAGGATATTTCCCTGCGCGTTAATGCCGGCGAGATGTTAGCCATTATTGGCGCATCGGGATCGGGAAAATCGACGCTGATGAATATCCTTGGCTGCCTGGATAAGCCGTCGGAAGGCGAAATGCGCATTATGGACGTGTCTACGCAGGTGGCCAGCAGTGAACAACTGGCCCAGCTTCGCAGCCAGTATCTGGGGTTTATTTTTCAACGCTATCATCTGATGCCCTATCTGACGGCCATTGAGAACGTCACGATCCCGGCGCTATATACGGATATGCCCGCTCACGAACGTCAATCGCGGGCTGAGTCTCTGCTGAACCGTTTAGGGTTAGGTAACCGCCTGCACTACCGGCCTGCCCAGCTTTCGGGTGGTCAGCAGCAGCGCGTCAGTATTGCGCGCGCCCTGATGAACGGCGCGCCTGTGATCCTCGCCGATGAGCCTACCGGTGCGCTGGATAGCACCAGCGGCAAGGAGCTGATGGCGATTTTGCATGGTCTCCATCAGTCCGGGCATACGCTGATCATCGTGACCCACGACCGAAGCATTGCAGAGCAGTGCCAGCGCATCGTTGAAATCCACGATGGCCAGATTGTCGCCGATCGTGTCAACCCGGCTATACCGCAGGTGACATCTCAGGGGTTACCGACCATTACCACCACCGGGCGAACGCCGCTCTGGCAGAGCATAAAAGAGGCTGTGCGTATGGCATGGCGCTCTCTTTTGGGCCACCGTATCCGGGCGTTTCTCTCCATGCTCGGCATTATTATCGGCATCTCTTCAGTCGTCTCTTCCATGGCGGTAGGTGAGGGCGCGCGGCAAAATATTCTTAGCCAGATAAGCCAGCTCGGTACAAGCACCATCGAGATCCAGCCCGGACTGGGGTGGGATCAGCCGCGTCCGGACTTCGAACGCTCATTGACCCTAGATGATGTAGAGCTCCTCGGCAAGCAGCCTTTTATCGATAGCCTTTCACCGGTCGTCAGTAAGACCGTAAGAGCGATTCGTGGAGGCAAACAGGTACTGGTTTCACTGTCGGGCGTCAGCAACGGGTTCTTTCGCGTGCAGGGGCTGCATTTTATTGCCGGAAACCGTTTTACGCCGCGCGATCTCGACGATCGTGAGCCGGTGGTGATTATCGATCCTAACATCAGCAGCACGCTGTTTGGCGAGGGGAAGGATCCGCTGGGCGACATCATCCAGCTGTCCGGCGTCCCATTCCGGATTATTGGCGTGGCGGATAAAAAAGGGCCGAAGTATATCGGTGAGCAGCTCGCCGCATGGATCCCCTATACCTCCCTGCTGGAACGTATGTCAGGTGATACGCCGCTGCAGTCAATTACGCTCCGTATTGCTGACGGTTACCCCATTGAAGTCGCTCAGCAGCAGGTTGAACAACTGCTCGATTCTGCCCATGGCAAGCGTGACTTCTTTACCATGACCAACGATCAGCTGACGAAAACGATCCGCAAAACGTCGGAGTCGATGACGCTGCTGATCACCGCGATTGCGGGGATCTCTCTTCTGGTCGGGGGCGTTGGCGTGATGAACATCATGCTGGTCTCCGTGACGGAAAGAACGCATGAAATTGGCATTCGTCTCTCGGTGGGGGCCCGCCCGGTAGACATCATGCGGCAGTTCCTGATCGAAGCGATGGTTATTTGTACGCTTGGTGGTCTGATCGGCATTATCGGCTCAGGCGTGGCGGGGCTGATCTTTTCTCAGATTACCCAGGAATTCACCATGATTTTTACCTGGCCACCGATCCTTCTGGCCTGCGGATTCTCCGCGCTGATCGGGCTGGGATTTGGCTTTTTCCCGGCACGCAACGCTGCCCGTTTGCACCCGACGGAGGCGCTGGCTCGAGAATGAATACATTTACGCTATCCGTAACGGCGGCGATGGCTATGCTGCTTGTCGGCTGTGGCCAGGCACTGAAAAGTGAATATCAACGGCCGCTACTGTCCGTCCCCGATGCCTGGCGCGTGCAGGATACAGGTGAAGGCGTGGCGCATTTTACCCCTCACTGGTGGGACAACTTCGGCGATCCGACGTTATCAAATCTTATTGTTGCCAGTCTGCAATCTAATAACGATTTGGCGCTGGCAGGCATCAAGCTTAAGCAGGCGCTACTCGCAGCAGGTATTTCAAATCTTAATGTGACGCCGGATTTTTCCGCCAGCGCCAGCGCAAGTAATACCCAGAATTTGCGACGCAATACGACACCCGCGGAGAGTTACAGCAATGCCCTGTCGGCCTCGTATGAGCTGGATCTGTGGGGAAAGCTGGCGCGCACGCGTGAACAGTCCGACTGGCTGGCCAAGGCATCGGAACAAGATTTGCGGGCCACCGCCCTGACGCTGATTGGCACAACGTCCCAACTCTACTGGCAGATAGCCAGTCTGAATCAGCAAATCGCCAATATGCAGCGGAGCCTGCACATTGCTCAGGAAACGCTGAAGATGGTGACTTCTCGCTGGCGCGCCGGCGATCTCGGCCAGCTTGATTACCTGCAGGCGCAGCAAACCGTCCTCAGTCGGGAGGTAAGCCTGCAGGATCTCTCTCAGCAGCGTGATGAAAGCCGTAATGCCCTCGCGATTTTACTGAGTCGTCCACCGGGTCAGTACCCTGCTCAACGAGATGGGCTGGATATTCATCAAAGCGTGCCGGTAGCCCAGCGCCTGCCGCTAGAGGTTATCGCCCAACGACCCGATGTTCATTCAGCAGAACTTAATTTACGTGCTGCGCTGGCCGGTTCGGATGTTGCGCACCTGAGCTTTTATCCCTCTCTGACGCTGAATGCGTCGCTCAATGCGGGGGCGGCCATTTTCCAGCAGTGGTTCAGTAATCCTGCAAGAACGTTGGGTTCAGCCCTGGATCTGCCGTTTATCCAGTGGAACAAGGTACGCCTCACCATCGAACAGTCCGAGCTGGATGTACAGACCGCGGCGATCCAGTTCAGGAAAGCCTCCTATAGCGCATTGCAGGATATCGATAACGCAATGTCGCAGCGCCTGACCTGGCAGCAGGAAAAACAGCGTCAGTTGGACGATCTGGCGTTAAGCCAGCAGCGACTGACGCTGGTGGAAAGCCAGTATCGCCACGGTGCCGTGGTGTATCAAACGCTGCTGGATGCGCAAAACACGTTGCTGGATAGCGAAAACGCGCTGGTGAAAACCCAATACAACTATCTGTATTCCACGATGAAGCTCTGGCTAGCGCTGGGGGGTGGGGAAAACGACACCGTGAATCAACAAGGATAAATCATGCAAACGGATATTTTACAGACCTTGAAAAGGCCACGTCGGGTGGTGGTCACCGGCTATGGCGCGGTTACCCCATTGGGGATGAATTCCGCTGAAAGCTGGGCGGCCATCATGGACTACAAGCCCGGGTATCGCTATTGCGACAAATCGGCCGCCGGGATCAAATCTCGCTTTTACGGGCTGATCGATGAGGAACCTTCGCTCAAGGGAGTGCCCGCTGCGATCCGTCGTCGACTGCCGCGTTTTGCGCGCCTGACGTTGGCCTCTGCGAGGGAGGCGATGCAAATGGCCTTTGGCGACGAAAAACCCGAGCACTACTACGATCTGCGCGATTGCGGCGTCATCATGGGCACTGGCTGGGCGGGGCAGGATGAAACCCAGATTCATTATGAAGACTACATGCGTACGGGGGTGGGATCGCCCTTCGGCTGTTTCTTCTCAATGCCTAACGCCGCCACCGCTGCCGTCAGCCTTCTCTGGGGGCTACGCGGATATCAGAACACGCCGGTAGCCGCCTGCGCTACCGGAACCATCGCCATTGGGGACGCGTTTGAGCTGATCCGTAACGGCTACGCAAACTTGATGCTGGCAGGGGCGGGTGAGTCCCTGCGCTCGGATTCAGCGGTGTGGAATATTGACGTTCTTGGTGCGCTGGCGAGTGAGCAAGAGGAACTGACCCGTGCGTGCTGCCCATTTAGCCAGCATCGTAACGGTTTTGTTCTCAGCGAAGGCGCTGCGGTCTTATGTCTGGAGGAGTATGAGTCAGCCATTGCGCGCGGCGCAACGATTCTTGGCGAAATTCTCGGGTACGGGAATTACTCTGATGCCTATGATTTTACCGCTCCGGCCGAGGATAAAATTGCCCGGGTGCAGACCATCCGGCGTGCCCTCAGCCAGGCCGGCGTTGAGGCCAGCGATCTGGATTACATTAATGCGCACGGCACTTCAACTCCGCTAAACGATCTCAATGAGACCGAGGCCATTAAAATTGCGCTGGGCGCAGAGGCGGCCTACGCCACGCCATGTTCGAGCACCAAATCCTATAGCGGGCACCTGATTGCCGCAGCGGGCAGCTTTGAATCCATCATTTGCCTGCAGGCATTGCAGCATCAGATTATGCCCGCTACCTGTCATCTTGATGCACCCGATCCGGCATGCGACCTGGATTATGTCCCCAATATCCATCGTCCCGCCGCGCTCTCACTCACGCTCAATTTGAGCTTCGGATTCGGCGGCGCAAATGCGGCATTGGTTATCGGACGGGGGCAATAATGTCCCTGTACTACACGCTCCGCGACGCCGAACGCTGGGCCGCATTTTCCGGTGACTACAATCCTATCCATTTTGATGCCGCGGAGGCGAAGCATCTTGGCATGGAGGACGTCTGCGTGCACGGCATGCGCGCGATGCTTGAGGTGAAATTGGCCCTAAGCCAGGCGCTGGAAAAACAGACGTTGTCCTCAGCCGGTCTGCTTTTCAACTGTCGGCTGCGTGAACCCGTGCTATGCGAACAACCCTATCAGATAGCCTTAAGCGAATCACAGCCTAACGGTCTGCAGCAGGTCTCGGGCACGTTACGCCATGCTCAGACCCAGGCGCTCAGTATGAGAGGCAAGCTCGGTGAGAGTCATGCCCTGATGTTAGCCCCGGCCACGCGAGCGAACACGCTGGGAAGGGAAGAATTATCAACGCTGTTTGAGCAATTCCAGACCGTTGAACCTCAAACAGCCCCGCAGTGGAGCTTTTATGACGCGGTGCTTTTTCGCCAGCTGGTAAACGCCCCGGAAACGCTTGAGACCGTACAGCGTATTATCGCCGGGCATGAGGCGGCGAGGCTGAGCGACATTTTCAGGCTTGTGCGGGTGGTACAGACCCACCACGAAACTCGTTTTTCGCCCCTGCTGCTCGAGCCTGCAAGCGAAGGTTCAGCCTGTGAACCTTTACATTACTCCGTCCTGCCGACGCTGGTGATGGGCGAAAAAGAGGCTGGACTGGTTCTGGTTGCAGGCATTCAGGCATGGCGGGCCAATCATCCGCTGATATCAGTGTCGGCAACGCTAAAAACCGGCCCGCTGGCTGAATAAGACATAACAACATTATTAACTGACTACGTTAAAGGAATAAATCATGGCTCAATTTGATGACGTTTACAGCAAGGTTTGTGAAATGCTGTGTGATGCAAAAGATTTGGAGATGGACGATCTCTCTCCTGAGATGCCTCTGTATCGACTTAAACTCGACAGCCTGGATTATGTGGAACTGATGGTGCTGGCGAAAAAAGAGTTTGGCGTCACGATTGAAGCTGACGTTTTCATCAATAACGTCGACATGACGCTGGGTGAGCTGTGCCAGTATCTCAGCGAAAAAAGTCACTAAGCTATGCGTAATCAATGGATCTTAGTCACCGGCGGGAGCCGTGGAATAGGGCGTGCAACGGTATTACGTCTGGCAAAGCAGTGGAATGTGATCTTCACCTGGTGCAAGGATAGCGATGCGGCGCATGACGTGGAGCGCGAATGTGAGAGTTTACTAGGCATGGTGGAAGGCTATCAGTGCGACGGAAGTGATGAGCAGGCGGTAACCCGATTGGCCGCCGATCTGCTGGCGCGCTATGGTTCCCCTTTTGGGGTCGTACACAATGCCGGTATCACTCTGGATGCGCTTCATATTCATCAAAGTCCGGCGAACTGGCGTCAGGTGATGGACACTAACCTCAATGCCATTTTTTACTGGAACCATCTGCTGCTCGAACCCATGATGATGCAGGGGGGAGGCTCGGTAGTGCTGATGTCGTCAGTGACTGGCGTGAAAGGTAATAGCGGGCAAAGCGCCTACGGAGCCAGTAAAGCGGCAATGATTGGTCTGGCGAGAACATTATCGATCGAGCTAGGACGTTTTGGCGTGCGAGTTAACTGCCTGCTTCCGGGCTACATTGATACCGACATTATGCACACTATCCCCAAAGAGAAACGGGCAGATTTACGTAAAACGATCCCAATGAAACGTTTTGGTAAAGTCACCGAAGTGGCCGCCGCCGCCGCCTGGCTTCTGAGCGATGAGAGTGCCTATATGACCGGGCAAACCCTGATTCTGGACGGCGGCCTCTCTGCCTGATCGATAGCGTTCATTCTGCAAGGCTCAAACAGGACCTAACACGTCCTGTTTTTTTTCGTTCCCGACAATACCTCAGGTTGTTCCTGCCTTTATCCCTGCTATTACCCACATTCACCTGCCGCAGTCGATGGGACTGAAGGTAAAAAAGCCCTGCTCGCCGCTATTCGCCTCCGTTATCAAAAAAACGCTGTGCATATTCTGAGGGGGGACCACATTAATTCTCAGAAAAATCCTCATAAGAGTGCCATTCATGATGGAATATCACCCCATAAAATACCAGGAAATTGGCAAAAAATAGCGTGAAATTAGGTGATTATAGTGTTTGTTTCACCTGGGACGCTGCTGAATAAAGCGTTATCGTTAGGTTGAAATATGTGCAATCTTTAAAGCCATTTGTCTCGATGACTTTTTTATATACCTCTCTCTAATGTCTTTCTGGCGCAAAGACCGCCTTTCATTCCCTTTTATTTGCTGTATTATCCTTTAAGACGTATATTGGGAATAAATACATTATTATAATTATACCTTATCAAAAGGAGGGTTTATAAACTCACTGACTAAACTTAACGCTATTATTAGATAATGCACCATAACCTCTCTTTTTTCTCGAGAGGACATTTCCGATATCAGAATAGCATTTTTGGGTGAATGCTACCGAAATCAATGCTTATCTGGGACCACCATGAACATGAAGAGGCACTATGAAAAATCGCAAATACCTGACGCCGTTCGAAGTTGAGAAACTGCTTGAGGCTACGCTGCGCGGTAAGCATGCGGAGCGGGACTACTGCCTGATCTGGATGTGCTTCATCCATGGCTGTAGGGTCAGTGAAATCAGCAGTTGGCGCCTGTCCGATATCGATATCGAGGGGAACAATATCTATATACATCGTTTGAAAAATGGTTTTTCAACCGTTCATCCACTTTACAGACGCGAAAGGAAATCATTAATGCTGTGGATGAATAAGAGAAAAGAATATCGTGGAGCAGATACCGACTGGCTATTTCTTTCTAATCGGGGCGCGAAATTATCCCGGCAACGAATTTATTGGTTGATCAGGAATTACAGCCAGGCAGCCAATCTGACAATTAACGCCCATCCCCATATGTTAAGACATGGCTGTGGATTCGCTCTGGCAGACAGAGGAATAGATACCCGGTTGATTCAGGATTTTTTAGGTCATCGGAATATTCAGAATACCGTAATTTATACGGCAAGTAATGCTAATAGATTTAAAGAAGTCTGGTAGTTGAGATGTAATTAATTATTTCAAGGGAGTCATTTTGAACTAAATTGGAACATACTGTAATGAAGCGGTAAATTTCTGTCAACTCACAATGTATTAATGCCTAATAATTTGCTGTTAATATCGTATTTTCAATGCGTTATGGACGAATTCTGTATTTGACAGCCGCGCCTTCCCTCTCGGTTTTTTCTTATATCCCTGTCACTCTTTACATCAAATTTTATTGTCACTTAAAAAACACGCCCATCAACACCCATTATAGTCACGCATATTGGTTTTTTATGTTGCGTTTTGTTTACTTTGCAGGATAAAAAACCAAAGGAGTCACTTTAGTTCAAAATGAATCGTTTCTGAATCGGGTAAGCCCGTTCGGCGATTTATTAATTGAGGCGGAAACTCATGGACTAAATAAAGGAATGACAGATGGTTTTGTCATGACTAATTCGATAGCCGTAAAACAGGTATATCGTCTTTCATTGTTTATAGGATAACACTCGTGAAAAAGACTCTTCTTGCTATTGCTCTGATGGCTTCCTCTGCTGTTGCTTCTTCTGCATTCGCTGCCGATGGTGCCGTTAACTTCACCGGCACCATCACTGATGCTGCTTGTACTATCGATACCGCATCTCAGAACCAGGACGTTTTCCTGGGCAACATCGCTCGTACCGCTTTCCCGGTTGCAGGCTCTCTGGCTGCGGCTAAGAAATTCACTCTGGTACTGACCGACTGCCCGGACACCGTAACTGGCGCAACCGTACGTTTCGATGGTAACCAGGTTTCCGGTGATAACAGCATTCTGGCACTGACCGCAGGTGACAGCACGGCAACTGGCGTGGGTATTCAGATCTCTGACAGCCAGAACAAAGTTGTTCCACTGTACGAAGACTCCTCCGTATACCCTCTGGTAAGCACCGGTCCTAACAACCTGGACTTCAGCGCGCGTTATATCTCTCTGACTGATTCAGTCACCGTGGGTGATGCGAACGGCGTAACTCAGTTCACTGTCGTTTATCAGTAATTCGATAGAGCTAAATCAGATCAGAGGCCGTGTGTGCCTCTGATCTTTTTGAATGTTAAGACAGGTAGAGACACCATGAATACATGGCGCACAGCTGCGGTGGCAGTAGTATTAATGACCTTCAGCACGTTAGTGCAGGCGGGTGTAGTGGTTGGCGGTACGCGTCTGATCTATGACGGTGCAAAGAAAGAGTCATCCATCAATATCAGTAATCCTGACAAACATGCTTACTTAATTCAGTCATGGGTCGACGGCGGGGAAGCGCGCGAGGGCGTTCCGGCCAGCAAAGCTCCGTTTATCGTAACACCTCCTCTATTCCGCCTGGACGGTAACCAGCAAAACATTTTGCGCGTGGTTCGTGCTGGTGGGGATCTCCCGGAGACGAAAGAGTCCCTGTTCTGGCTGAATATCAAATCGATTCCTTCTGCGGAGAAGAGGCAAAACACGCTGCAAATTGCGGTGAAGACACGCATAAAGCTTATTTTCCGTCCTGCTGGGGTGAAAAGCACGCTTGAAGAGGCGGCGAAAACCCTTACCTGGAAACGTGTCGGTAACCAACTTCAGGTAACCAACCCCTCCGCGCATTACATCACGTTCTTCAACGTCAACATCAACGGCACGGCGGTGAAGAGCGCCAACATAGTCGCGCCGCAATCGCAGGCCAATTTTGAATTGCCGGCCAACGCCGCCGGAGGGGCACTGTCCTGGCAGTTTATTAATGACTATGGCGGTACCAGCAAAGCGATGACGGGCACTATCTGATATCGCCGTCAGGGGGCTGTTACGTCTGTCAATAAGGAAGTGATGAACGCAAGCGTTAAGCTGCGTTAACACATGGAACAACGAAAATGAATGAAATAATCAAGATTCCTGTTGCGGCCAATTTCAGGCTGTCCCGTCTTGCGCGCCTTATCGCATGTCAGGTTGCGCTTTTAATCGGCGGAACGGGGGCGGTCAATGCGGCAGAGTATTTCAATCCTGCCTTATTAGAAATCGATAACCCGGTTCAGGGGAACGCTGATTTATCCATCTTTGAAGACGGCGATTTACAGGCCCCCGGCACCTACCGTGTTGATATTTATCTCAATGGTTCAGCTGTTGATACTCGCGACGTTAAATTCGCGCTGGCCACTGACGCTGCCGGTAAGCAAAGCCTTCAGCCGTGTCTGAGCGGAGAACTGCTACGCGATATGGGCGTCAAAATAGGTATGTTTCCGGGCATTCAGGCCACAGATGAATGTGCCAATTTTACCGGTTCAATTGCGCAGTCCTCCGCTAATTTCCGCTTTGACCAGCAGAGGCTGGATTTGAGCATTCCGCAGGCGGCCTTGAATTCGCAGGCACGCGGTTATGTCTCGCCAGATAAATGGGATTCGGGAATTCCGGCTCTGCTGCTTAATTACAGCTTCAGCGGTGCGAATACCGACGCGCGCAACAGTGACACGAATAATTCCAACACCTATTACCTGAACCTGCGTTCCGGGGCCAACCTGGGTGCCTGGCGTTTGCGCAACTATTCCACCTGGAACCGCGACAGCAAGGGTAACCAGAGCTGGGACTCCATCAATACCTATTTGCAACGTGACATTCAGGCACTGAGAAGCCAGCTGACGCTGGGCGACAGTAACTCGCCGACGGAGGTCTTTGATACTGTGCCTTTCCGCGGTGTTCAGCTTGCTTCGGACGACGATATGCTGCCGGACAGCATGAAAGGCTATTCGCCAGTGGTAAGGGGAATTGCGCAAAGTAATGCGCAGGTCACTATCCGTCAGAACGGATACGTTATCTACCAAAGCTATGTCCCTGCCGGGCCGTTTGCCATTTCCGACCTTTACCCCACGGCGGGCAGCGGCGATCTGAATGTCACGATTAAAGAAGCGAATGGCACCGAGCGAACGCTGGTCGTTCCTTTCGCTTCCGTACCGGTACTTCAGCGTGAGGGTCACCTGAAATACAGCTTTACCAGCGGTCAATACCGCTCGTACAACGATGATGTTGAGAAGACCCCGTTTACTCAGGGCACCGCAATTTATGGCTTGTCGCACGGAGCTACCGTTTATGGTGGTATCCAGGCGGCAAGTAAATATCAGTCCGTGGCGGTCGGGATTGGGCAAAACCTTGGTCGCATTGGTGCCCTTTCTGCTGACGTGACGCAGGCCTGGACTAAGCAGGAAGATGCTCAGAAAGAGAATGGCCAATCCTGGCGCCTGCGCTACGGTAAGAGCTTCGTGGAGACGGGCACCAACTTCAGTCTGGCCAGCTACCGTTATTCGACGTCAGGTTTCTATACCCTTCAGGAAGCCCTGGAAAGCTATGCCAGCGGCAACAGTTATTACAGCGACCACAAGAAGAGCCGGGCAGAACTAACCCTTAGCCAGAACTTATGGCAAAAGGGCGGCGCGCTCTCTTTAAGCCTTGTAAAAGAAGAATACTGGAACAACGACCGTTCGAGCGAATCAGCGAGTGTGGGATATAACAACACCTGGTCCGGTATCTCATGGGGGGTGAACTACACCTACAACCGAAACGGCATGGACAGCTACGGTCACCGCACTTACTACACCGATCAAATTGTTGCCATGAATATCAGCGTGCCACTCAGCAAATGGCTGCCGGGAAGTTATGCCACCTATAACCTCAACAGTAGCAAAAATGGTAGCACCTCCCATAACGTGGGTCTGAGCGGTACTGCATTACGTGACGGCAACCTTAACTACAACATCAGCCAGGGATACACCACTCAGGGACAGGGTGCGAACGGTTACGCCAGCGCGGATTACAAAGGGACTTACGGTGAAGTGAATGCCGGTTACGGCTATGACCGTAGCCAGCGCCGTATGGATTACGGTCTCCAGGGAGGCATTGTGGTTCATGAAAATGGCGTAACCCTTTCGCAACCGTTGAGCGAAACGGTGGTACTGGTCAAAGCGCCGGGCGCGGACGATGTAAGCATCTCCAGCAATACCGGGGTAAAAACCGACTGGCGTGGTTATGCCGTGGTGCCATACGCCACGGCGTATCGCCGTAACCAGATATCTCTTGATACCGCAACCTTACCGGACAACGTGGATATGACCCTGACCAGTACGTCGGTCATTCCAACGCGCGGCGCCGTGGTACGGGCTGACTTTGATCCGAACGTCGGTCGACGTGTGCTGATGATGATCTCGCGTGCAAACGGTGAGCCGGTGCCGTTCGGCGCAATGGCTGGCCTCAACGACGACAAGAAAAGTAACGGTAGCATCGTTGGCGACGGCGGGCAGGTTTATCTGTCGGGCATGCCGGACAGCGGGACGCTCAGGGTGAAATGGGGGACGTCAGCGGCTCAGACGTGCCTGGTCAACTATCGCCTGCCTGAACAAACGGCTGAATCGGGTATTCAACTTATTAATGGAGACTGCCGTTAAGGCGGGACAGGGACATGATCAATCGCATGAAAATGTTTATTGCCAATATCACCTTATGCCGTTCCTTCGGTGGCAAAACAGCGGCGTTACTTCTTCTGGCGCTGGCCGGTGGCACGCTGAGTGCCCGCGCGCATGCCAGCGACTGTGCCCCAACGGATGGCACGAAGACGTACAACTTCCCGATGGATTATTTATTGCAGGATCCGACGCAGAACACCACGGGCAGAATTATTAACAACGCCTATCAGTGGAACCTGAGCGGAAACTACAACGTGACCTGTTCATGCACCGGTACGTATACCGGTGCGTACGTCACGGCAAAAGTGCCGGATACCGGGCTCGCCTACACCGACGGTAACCTCAATTATTACAGCATTAGCGAATATCTGGCGGTGGCGAGTGAGGTGTATATCGCGGGCGGATATGGCGCGAATAAAGCGACGCCGTTCACAAGCGTAAGTAACCAGAATACCGCGGTCAACTGCGCCAGATATCCCTATGCTACCGGGGCGCGTGGGTCGATCTCTTTATACTTCAAGCGTCCGTTTGTTGGGGTTCAGGCTATCCCGCTGACCAAAGTCGTTGATGTCTATATCGCTTCCGATGCCCTGACACAGTCTACCGTGCCGGTCTCCACCGTGTGGATGAGCGGGTCAGTGACTGTGCCGCAATCGTGCGAGATCAACGGCGGAGGGGTTATCACCGTACCATTCGGCGACATTATGTCAGGCGATATCGCCACCAAGGGTGAAATGGCGAAAAACTTCACGCCTAAAAACGTCAATTTTAACGTCGCCTGCACCAATATTTCGGAAGGCGTCAAGGTGAGTCTCTCATTCCAGGGGACCCCGGATGCAAACGACCCAACCGTATTATCGACGACCAACAGCGACGTAGGCGTCAAAATTCAGGATACCGCAGGAACTACTGTTGCGCCATTAAGCGGACGTCTGCCGCTCACCATGGACTACGCCGCGCAGGTGGGTACCTCGGCCATTCAATTATTCCCGGTTAATACCACGGGAAATACGCCAGACACGGGTGATTTCAATGCGACAGCGACGATACGCGCTGAAATAGAGTAACTCCGCGATGAAACGGGAAGGGAAAATAAATGGTTAAGGAAGCAATGGTCAATGTGAACAACATGGGGAAAATGCCCGCCTTGATGCTGTGGCTGGCTGCGGTAGTACTTTCATCCCCGGCAAGTGCTGATACGCAACTTAACATCACGGGCAACATTAAAGCCTCGCCATGCAGCATCGATTTGCCGTCTGGCGGGCTGAATGTGGACCTGGGCCAGAAAATCCAGGCGTCATCGCTGGCAGAGGCTGGTTCGTCGACAGACTGGAAACCTTTTTCAATTGTGCTCAGCGAATGTCCCGTTTCGACGACGGTTGCCACCATGACCCTGAACGGCACGGCGGATGACGTCGAAAGCAGTATGTATGCGAACACCGGCACGGCGTCTCAGGTGCAAATCGAGGTGCAAAATTCCGCGGGCACGCCGCTGGGAAATGCGGCGCAAATGCAGCAGAACATTGATTCCGCAAGCCGCAGTACCACGTTCAACATGCTTGCGCGCGTTTATACCGCGCAGGGCAATGCAACACCGGGAACTATCGTTGGAACGATGCAGGTCACCTTTACCTATCAATGATTGAGTGAGGAAGCGGGTCGCAAGAAGCGACCCATGCATAACGTAAGGCATCTGTTCCAGAAAATGCTCCCGTCAGGGAGGGTTACTGAGAAAACAAGGAGGGAAGATGAACTGTGTTAACAACCTGACGGCACTCCATGTCTCATCACGCCTATCTCCCGCTCGTTCTGAAGGGGAAGGGGTATTGATCATGGATGCATGCTCAGTCACCGCGCTGGGTATCAAGCAGGTCCTGATGACGTCCTGCGGCATCCGCGAGCCGATAAACGTCGTACATACGCTTGCTGAAATTTCATCGCAAATTCTCCACGCGCCGCCTGCACTGCTGATCATGGATGTATGTGGCGAAAATGAACTCATGCTCGATGGACTGAGACTTTTGGCGCACGTGCGCGAAGCGCACCCCACAATGAAGATTGTGATTTGTACTGATTTTAGCGACTACCGGGTGCTTGAAATGCTTGTGTCCTCTAAAGCACACGGCATCCTGTTGAAACATGAACCTGCACTGGCGTTAACGCAGTGTATTACCAGAGGCATGCAAGGGTGCCAGCAGTGGCTGAGCCCAAAGGTGCAGCAGCTGATTGCCAAAACGACCCCAAAAAATGCCGCGCTCACTGCCAGAGAGCTGGATGTCCTCGCCTGTTTGTTCTCCGGCCAGAGCGTCTCCAGCGTGGCCCATACGCTGCATCGCGATATTCGCACCATCAGTACCCATAAACGTAACGCTATGATGAAGCTGGGTTTTCACAATGACAGTGAACTCTTTGCTCAGGGTACATGGATGGCGAAAGTGGGACCCACTTCGGGCCTTTAATTTCACCCGTATTTTTTAATGGATAAGCGCCGGGAGCCCCGGCCTGCAAGGAGCAAAAGCCTGATGAATCAGACATGCACCCCACAACGAACCGTAGCATTAATGGATAGCCATCCCTTGACGCTTTTTGGGCTCTCGACGCTGATTAAATCCATTAACAATGATTATGAAATCCTGCTTCAGGAGCTGAGTTTGCGCAAAATGCAGGAAGCCCTGATGTATCAGCCCGTCGATCTTCTGGTCACCGACCTGCAAAGCTTCGAGGAGGACCTCCAGGCAGGGCTTGAAACTCTGCTGCGAATGAACGCCATGTTTCCTGACATGACAATCGTGGTTTATACATCTTGCCATGACAGCAACGTGCTGCGAAATCTGCTGAATTATTACAACATCAGCGTGATTGCACGCGTGGAGTCACTTCAGGATACGGAGCGTTTTTTCAGGCAGGCGTTTGATAAAAAACACGTGCTGAGCCCGAAAATCTGTAGCGATCTTGCGCGAGTTACCGAGGCTCATCCTTGTGTCACATCCCGATTAACCCGAAGTGAAATGGATGTTTTAAAGCATCTGTTTCACGGCATGGATCTGCAGCAAATTGCTCAGATGAAGCAATTAAGTATCAAAACTATCAGCGCTCATAAGTGTAATGCGATGCGTAAGCTTGATATCAGGACGGATTCGGAACTGTTTTTACAGCTAAGCAGTGTGTTTAATCAAGGAGGAAGGGTAGATGATTAGGCAAAAACGCGTTAACGCAGCGGAAGGCGGTCGCATTAATCAGAGTCCCATCGTTGTCCTCACTGATAACTACTGGTTGTATTTTGGTATATCGCAATTGTACCAGCAATCGACCGTTATTCACGTCAGATTAAATGATGAAAAACTTCACAGTAAACTGTGGGGAAATGACAGCTCTGTTGTGCTTATTGTGGATAACGATATCTATATACAGGGGAAATGGTTATCCCTGCTGAGTATGTTTGAAGCATGCACCTTCAAGAAAATCGTCTGGTTACAAGGGGGTAAAACTGGCGCCTTTACGCCCTTCAAACCAGGGAAAAGCTACCTGATTGAGAGCAAACAATCGTTGCTTGAGTTCAAACGCAGCCTGAACGACATCTTCTGTGGGCGAGACTCCCGGACGGGGAAAAGCCGTTGTGCTCGATTAACGAAAAGTGAATGTTCGATGATTCGCTACCTTGCTGCCGAACATAATGTTCATTCAATTTCAGAACATGCATGCTTATCTCTCCGATCGATTTATCAGGTAAGATCAACGATTATGAGTAAATTTGGTTTTGAAAATGCGTCATTTTTTCAATTTATTCTTTTCAAGAACGTCGATATCCTTATCCCGTTCTTTACCAACAAAATCTAGCCATCTCATACTTTGCTTAAGTTGTAGGGAAAGCCTGTGAGGGGAGCTTGACCATGCATGTTGCCGGACCAAAGGTTAAAATTTTGCATTATGTGCTACTTACTCTTAGTCCACACCGCATAAGTACGACAAATTCAAAACGTAAAACGTTTTATGGAGGGGGAGAATTCTTACTCATTATCTCAGAAAAAACCGAGTTAATAAGATTTTTCTCGCTAATTGATTGGAAGGTAAACATTTCAATTATTTTTTATAAATTAAAAAATATCGTGTTGAAATTAGTATAACTAGATGTTTTAAAAGGAAATTGGTTGTTTTTATTTCACTGCGTTATGATCTTCATAAGGTATGGGACGGGTATTCCTATTAAACTTTAAGTCATTTCCCATAAATGTATTTAATTTGCTCTCTTTTAGATAAATTCTCTTTTATCTGGCATTTTAATTGTATTTTAAGGTTTAATAATCTATTTAATGTTTTATTTATAGTTTATAAATCTTATTTGTAGTCTTTCAGAGTGCCAGGGTTCCGCATTCGTTCCGTTTTTATAAAAAATTGCACTTCCAACTTTCCATCTCATTGTGATTTAATCTTTCCAGGCCAGGATTATGTGACTGCGAATCCTGACTGCGCTAAGTTTTGCACAATGATGAAGTAATTATCTTATTGAATCAAAAAATATCCTTAATGTTTTCCCGTATGATAAATTTATCTGGGCAGTACTAAAAAATCACCTGATTTAACTAAATGATGAGTTTTTCATATGTCGCTGATGTCCTTGCCCGCAGTTAATGTTTATGAGTGTAAGGTGTAGACGAAAAAGTGAAAATATAAAAAAAGAAATATGACAATGAAGAGAAGAAAATACCTGACCGTGCATGAGGTTGAACGATTAATCTCTGCCGTGGCTACCACAAAAAACAGTGAAAGAAATAAATGCATGCTGTTAATGTGTTTTATACACGGACTGCGCGTAAGCGAGTTGTCGCAATTAAAGTTGAGGGATATCGAAATTTCTAACAAAATAATCTATATCTCAAGGCTAAAAAATGGATTTTCGGTACAACACCCTCTGCAACACCGTGAGCTGGTGGCGCTAAAAGCATGGATGCAGAAACGAGCGGGCTACTTAGGCTCGGAGTCTGAGTATCTTTTTTTGTCGAGGCACGGTAAAAAGATATCCAGACAGCAATTGTATCGTATTTTTCGAGAGGCTGGACAGGCTGCGAATATTAATATTGATGTGCATCCGCACATGTTACGTCATGCGTGTGGTTATGCCCTGGCAGATAAAGGATGTGACACTCGACTTATACAGGATTATTTAGGTCACCGAAATATCCAAAATACTGTGATTTATACAGCGTCAAATGCTGCCAGGTTTAAATCTGTTATCTTTTGATTAATGATTGCCTTCTTTATAAGCCAGAATGTTTATAATTATAGATTACATGGAGCGTATTATTATCCCCACATGAAATTATCAAATAATGTTTATCTATCTATCCGCGCCTTTGAGCGCTCATTGCCGGTTTAGGGATACTCTCAAGACGGACACTGCTGACAGGTGGCGTTCGTTTTTAGCCGCCTTATGGCCCACCGCCAGACGCTAAGGCAGTGGATACACAGTGCAGGGGACAAAACACGAGTGACTCATTTCTTTTTGTTAACCATCAATTAACTATTTTAGTGCATTTATTTTACACCTGCACTGTATTGGTGCATTTAATGCACTTGTTTTGTGCTTTCATCGCTTTGGACACGCATCTTTCCGTCTCTGAATGTAATAATTATGTAAAAATAATTCATAGAAAATCATTTGGTTACCGCTTAATTTCTACAAGGTTCATAAACCAATCATTTATTGGTTCGCTTATTGCTTAATCATTAGCACGATAAGCTTCATTTCATATCAATAACTTATCGTTAATAAAAATAAAGTCATGATGAAAGCGAGCGAACCAATATGGAAAAACCGTCACGGTTTCTGGCAAATTCCAGCACCGCGCTTGAGCAGCTGCGCGGGCTAATCAACCAGCACGAGTCAACACCAGGCATTCCGCTGCCCACTGAACGTGAGCTGTCGGATACTCTCGGCGTAGGTCGACGCGAGGTGCGTCGCGCGCTGGACGTGCTGGAAGAAGAAGGGCGTATCTGGCGTAAGCAGGGCAAAGGCACCTTTATTGGTCCTGCTGCGCCCGTTGAGCCGCTGGCCCTTCAGGGATTGGTTCAGCAAACCAACCTTCTGGAAGTAATGGAAGCTCGTCTACAACTCGAACCCGGCCTGGCCCGGCTTGCGGCACTGCGTGCCACCAGGGAAAACCTCGCGCTCATGCAGCGCATGCTGGAACGCATTGATAAGGTCAGCCCGGATGACCGCGATCTCAACGAACTGTGGGACAGCGCCTTCCACCGCGCCATTGCGGAGGCCGCAGGCAACCGCCTGATGCTCGGGCTGTTTGATGCCATCGATGCCGTCCGCCGTGAACCCGGCTGGCAGCATCTGCGCGAGCTTGCCCGCACCCCTGAACGTGTCGATAGCTACAACGACCACCATCACAAAATCATGTCCGCGATTATCCATCGCCAGCCTAATGAAGCCGCGGCCGCCATGCGTGAGCACTTACTCACACTGCAAACCGCCCTTATACAGGCCATTCACCTTGAGGACGACTCCACGCTATGACGACAATACCCTTTAAGGATGCCGCCCCCGTACTGAGGCTGCAAAACCTTAACGTTAGGTTTGCAGGCTCCCCGGTTAGCGTGCTCGATGGCATATCGCTGGCCGTAAGGGCGGGCGAAACGCTGGCGCTGGTGGGCGAATCTGGCTGCGGGAAAAGTATCACATCGCTGGCGCTGATGGGCTTACTGCCCGCCAGCGCGCAGATTGTCAGCGGCGAGATGCAGTTTCGCCGCCACGACCTGCGAAAGCTCTCGCCGCGGGAATATGCTGACCTGCGCGGCAGCGAGCTGGCGATGATTTTCCAGGAGCCAATGACCTCGCTCAATCCGGCGTTCACGCTGGGCGATCAGCTCAGTGAGGCGGTCATGCGCCATCAGAACGTCTCGCGAGCTGAGGCGATGACGGTCGCGCTGCAGATCCTCGAGAAGGTGCAGATCCCGGCGGCGGAAATGCGCCTTAAGGCTTACCCGCATCAGCTTTCCGGCGGCATGCGCCAGCGCGTGATGATTGCCATGGCGCTCATCAACCATCCTAAATTACTGATTGCAGATGAACCCACCACCGCGCTCGACGTCACCATACAGGCGCAAATTCTCACCCTGCTGAACACCTTAAAAGACGAGACGGGCACCGCGGTGCTGATGATCACCCACGACCTGGGTGTGGTGGCGGAAGTTGCGCAGCAGGTGGCGGTCATGTATGCCGGCCAGGTGGTGGAGCAGGGGAGCGTTGAGGCGATATTTGCCGACCCGCAGCACCCATACACCATCGGCCTGATGGGCTCGATTCCGTCCCTTGGCGCACGCAAGGGCCAGCTCTCGACCATTCCCGGGTCGGTGCCGCTGCCGGAATCCATGCCGACGGGCTGCCGTTTTGCGACGCGCTGCCCCTTCGCGCAGACGCGCTGTCACGCTGAAAAACCGCAGCTCACCGCGCTCGGCGCCGGCCATCAGGTTGCCTGCTTCCGCGTGCCGCTCGAACACCACATTGCCCTGGGAGAGACCGCATGACCACGCCCATTCTTGAAGCCTGCGATCTGAGCAAGCTTTTCCCCGGACCGAAAAAACTCTTTGCCCCGGCGCGGTTTGTCACGGCGGTCGACCGCGTTTCGCTTGCCGTCATGCCGGGTGAAACGCTGGCGATTGTGGGCGAATCCGGTTCCGGAAAATCCACCCTCGGTCGTCTGCTGCTGCGCCTGCTGGCCGCCAGCGAAGGGCGCGTGTTTTATCAGGGAGAGGAGATCACCCACGCCTCGGGCGCTCGTCTGAACCAGCTTCGCCGCGAGCTGCAGATCATCTTTCAGGATCCCTTCGCCTCGCTGAACCCGCGTATGACGGTGGAGCAGATCGTCGGCGAGCCGCTGTGGCTGCATCAGAACATGAAAAAAGCGGATCGGCAGTACCGCGTTGCCGAGCTGCTCAAAACCGTTGGCCTGCCTGCAGCCTGGGCCGGGCGCTATCCGCACGAGTTCTCCGGCGGGCAGCGCCAGCGTATCGGCATTGCGCGCGCGCTGGCGTCGGGGCCGAAGCTGCTGCTGGGCGATGAGCCCGTTTCCGCGCTGGACGTCTCCGTCCAGGCGCAGGTGGTGAATCTGCTGGAAAGCCTGAAGCACCAGCTGGGGCTGACGATGGTGATTGTCGCCCACGGCCTGGCGGTAATCCGCCACATGAGCGACCGCGTGGCGGTCATGTATCTCGGGCAAATCGTCGAGCTTGCCACCGTGGATGAGATCTTCGACGCGCCGCTGCACCCGTACACGCAGGCGCTGATCGCCTCTGCACCGCAAATGCAGCCGGGCGTTGAGCGAGACGCGCCGCTGCTGCAGGGGGATCTGCCTAACCCGGCCAGCCCGCCGTCCGGCTGCCGTTTCCACACCCGCTGCCCGTACGTTACCGATGAATGCCGCCAGGTCGAGCCGATTAATCAGGTACTGGACGGCGGACGTCAGGTTGCCTGCCACCGATGGCAGGAGATTAACCGCGATCGCAGCGTTATCCAGATCGCACCGCCATCCGCCGCATTTCTGCGCCGCCGCGCGCTGTTTGAACACGCGGCTACTCACTCCTCCCTTCCTTCAAGGAACTCATGATAATGACAATGCGTAATTCTCTTTTGACCGTACTGGGAAGTGTTATGTTGCTTGGCGCGGCGCTGCCCGCCCATTCTGAAAGCGTGCTGCGAATTGGCCTGGGGGCAGACCCGGACATGCTCGACCCGCATCTGGCGCGCACCTACTATGGCCGCTTCGTGTTTGCCTCCCTGTGCGGCAGGCTGGTGGACGTGGATGAAAACCTGAAGGTCGTGCCGGGTCTGGCAAAAGACTGGGCCTGGAGCGAAGACGGTAAAACCCTGACGCTCAATCTGCGCGAAGGCGTTACCTTCCACGACGGTGAAAAATTTGATGCCGCCGCCGCAAAATACAACCTCGATCGCGCCCTGACCCTGAAAGGCTCCCTGCGCAAAAGCGAGATCTCCTCCGTTGAGTCGGTAGAGGTCACCGGCCCGATGCAGATTGCGCTGCACCTGAAAACGGCTGATGCCGCCCTGCTGATGCAGCTCACCGACCGCGCGGGGGCGATGATGGCCCCCGAGGCGGCGAAAAAGCCCGACTTTGCCGCCCACCCTGTCTGTTCCGGTCCGTACAAATTCGACAGCCGCGTGTCCCAGGACCGTATCGTTCTGACGCGCTTTGACAACTACTGGAATAAAGACGCCTATCACTTCGATAAAATCATCTACCTGCCGATCCCGGATGCTTCCGTGCGCCTGGCAAACCTGCGCGCGGGCGATCTCGACCTGACCGAGGGCATTGCCGCCAGCGACGTCAAAACCGTGGAAGCCGACAGCAGGCTGGCGCTGGCGAAGGTAACCGGCCTGGGCTATCAGGGCATCACCTTCAACATCAACAACGGCAAGGTTCCGGCGAACGATCCGTTCAAGGATGCTCGCGTGCGCGAAGCTTTCTCCCTGGCGATTGACCGCGATGCGTTGAACCAGGTGGTCTTTGAGGGGCTGTACACCCCGGCGAACCAGGCGTTTTCACCGGTCAGCCCGTACCACGTTAAGCTGCCGGTGCCGCCGCGTGACGTCGACAAGGCCAAAGCCCTGCTGAAAGCGGCAGGCATCACCGCGCCGCTGACCGTCAACCTGCTGGTGCCAAACAACCCAACCTCGCAGCAGGTCGGCCAGGTTCTGCAGGCGATGGTGGCCGAAGCCGGTTTCACCCTCAACCTGCAGATGACCGAATTCGCCACGCTGCTGGATCGCCAGCAGAGCGGTGACTACCAGCTGAGCTTCTCCGGCTGGTCGGGACGCCCGGATCCTGACGGCAGCATCTACGGCTTTATCAACAGCAAAGGCACTCTGAACGACGGCCGCTACAGCAACGCGCAGGTCGACGAGTGGCTGACCCAGGCGCGCCAGAGCACCGATCAGGCCGCACGCCAGCCGCTGTACGACAAGGTGGTGAAGCAGCTCCAGACCGACATGCCGATTGCCTACCTCTACTTTGAGCCGCGCATTTTCGGCCTGAACAAGAGCGTGCAGGGCTTTAAACCTTATCCGGACGGCATCGTGCGTCTGGCCGGCTTAACGCTGGCGAAATAAACGTCCTGAGGAGAACCCATGCTGGAACTGATTTGCAAACGTCTGCTGCTGGCCATCCCGACCCTGCTGCTGGTGAGCATGATGGTGTTCGGGCTGCAAAAGCTGCTGCCCGGCGACCCGCTGATCGCCATGGCCGGGGAGGAGCGCGACCCCGCGGTCATCGCCCAGCTGCGTGCGGAGCTGAACCTCGATGCGCCCATTCCCGTGCAGTACTTTAACTGGCTGACGCGCGCGCTGCAGGGCGACCTGGGCGTCTCCTTACGCACGCACGAGCCGGTCACGCAGCTGATTGCCAGCAAATTGCCGGTGACGGTAGAGCTGTCGCTGCTGGCGATGATTATCGCGCTGGTGTTTGGCATCAGCATGGGGATCCTCGCGGCGGTGAACAAAAACAGCTGGGTCGATCACGGGGCGAACTTTGTGGCGATCTCGGGGATCTCAATACCGCACTTCTGGCTGGGGATCCTGCTGATTCTGGTCTTCTCGGTGAACCTGCAGTGGCTGCCCGCCTCGGGCTACGTGCCGTTCAGTGAAGATCCGCTCCAGAACCTGCGCACGCTGCTGCTGCCTGCCTCGGTGCTCGGCACGGGGCTGGCGGCGACGCTGATGCGCCACACCCGCGCCTCGATGATCGCGGTGCTGAAGGCGGATTACATCCGTACCGCGCGGGCGAAAGGGCTGCTGCCAAAAGCGGTGATCCTGAAGCACGCGTTTCGCAACGCGCTGGTGCCGGTGATCACCCTCACCACGCTGCTGTTCGGCGAGCTGCTGGGCGGGGCGGTACTGACCGAGCAGGTGTTCACCATTCCGGGCTTCGGCAAGATGATCGTCGACTCGGTATTCAACCGTGACTACGCGGTGGTGCAGGGCGTGGTGCTGATCGTGGCGATCGGCTTTCTGATGCTCAACCTGCTGGCCGACGTGCTCTACGTTCTTATCAACCCGAAAATGCGAGGTTAACCATGGCGGAACTGACGACTCAAACCGTTGCGCCCGCGCTGCCGCGCGCGCAAAACCGGGTGCTCAAGAAATTTCTCGCCAATAAAAGCGCGGTGATGGGGGCCGTGGTGGTGGGCTTCTTTGTGCTGCTGGCGCTGCTGGCGCCGTGGATCGCCCCGTTCGATCCGGTCAAAGCCAACTTCCTGGCGGTGCGCAAAGCGCCGTCGGCGATGTACTGGTTCGGCACCGACGAGCTGGGGCGCGATATCCTGTCCCGCATTCTCTGGGGGGCGCGCACCTCGCTGATGGCGGGCTGTATGTCGGTGGTAATCGCGGTGGTCATCGGCGTGCCGCTGGGGCTGGTGGCGGGGTATTTCCAGAAGATGTGGGACGGCGTTATCTCCCGCTTCATTGAAGCGCTGCTGGCCTGCCCGTTTCTGATCATGGCGATCGCGCTCGGGGCGTTCTTAGGCCCAAGCCTGACGAATGCGATGATCGCCATCGGTCTCTCGGCAATGCCGATCTTCGCCCGCCTGACGCGCGGCCAGGTGATCGCCATTCGCAACGAAGAGTACATCGACGGCGCGCGGGCGATTGGCCTGCCGGACCGCTGGATAATCATTAAATACGTTCTGCCTAACGTGATGTCGCCGATCCTCGTGCAGGCCACGCTGGCCATTGCTTCGGCGATTATCGCCGAAGCCAGCCTCTCGTTTTTGGGGTTAGGGCAGCAGCCGCCGAACCCGTCCTGGGGCTCCATGCTCAACACCGCCAAAGGCTTCCTTGAGCAGGCGCCGTGGATGTCTGTCTTCCCCGGTATCGCCATTTTCCTGGCGGTACAGGGCTTTAATTTACTCGGCGACGGGCTGCGCGATGCGCTCGATCCGCGCCACGACTAAGGAGTCATGATGACCAAAGCGCTTGATTTTACGACTGGTTACGATTCACGTCGCCCGCCGATGCTGGGCCACAACGCGGTGGCGACCTCGCAGCCGCTGGCGGCGCAGGCGGGGATGAAGATGCTGCAGCTGGGCGGCAACGCGGTGGATGCAGCGATTGCGACGGCGATGGCGCTGACGGTGGTTGAGCCGACCGGCAACGGGATCGGCAGCGACGCCTTTGCCATCGTCTGGGACGGTGAAAAGCTTCACGGCCTGAACGCCTCGGGCCGCTCGCCGGCCAGCTGGCATGCGGATCTGTTTGCCGGTAAAACGACGGTGCCGGAAATCGGCTGGGACGCGGTGACCGTGCCGGGGGCGGTATCCGGCTGGGTCGCGCTGGCGGAACGCTTCGGCACGCTGCCGCTGACCACCCTGGCGCAGCCTGCCATAGACTACGCGCGCAACGGTTTCCCGGTTTCTCCGCTGATTGGTCACCTCTGGCAGCGCGGCTATAACAAGCTGAAAGACCAGCCCGGCTTCAGCGCTTGCTTCGCGCCGGAAGGCCGCGCGCCGCGCGTAGGGGAGATTTTCCGTAACCCGGCGCAGGCGAACTCGCTGGAGCTGATTGCTAAAACCAACGGCGACGCATTTTACCGGGGCGAGCTGGCGCAGAAAATTGCCGCCTTTGCGAAAGAGCACGGCGCGCATCTCACCGAAGCGGACCTGGCGAACCACCGCGTGGACTGGGTGGAGCTGCTGTCGCGCGACTTCGCGGGCGGTTCGGTGCAGGAGCTGCCGCCAAACGGCCAGGGGATTGCCACCCTGATTGCGCTCGGCATTCTGGAGCAGTGCGGCATTGAGCAGCATCACCCGGACTCCGTACAGGGGCTGCATCTCTCCATTGAGGCCATGAAGCTGGCGCTGGCGGATCTCGATCGCTACGTGGCGGACGAAGAGCATATGGAGTTCGCCGCCAAAGAGCTGCTGAGCGACCATTATCTGAAATCGCGCGCCGCGCTTATTAACCACGACAGCGCCTCTGACTTCGTTTACGGTTCACCGACGCAGAGCGGCACGGTTTACCTCAGCGCCGCGGATTCCAGCGGGATGATGATCTCCTTTATTCAGTCCAACTTTATGGGCTTTGGTTCGGGTATCGTGGTGCCGGACACCGGGATCAGCCTGCAAAACCGGGGCTGCGGATTTGTGCTGGATCCAAAGCATCCGAACGCGCTGGCGGGCAGCAAGCGTCCGTTCCACACCATCATTCCGGGATTTGCGATGGACGGTAACGGCCAGCCGCTGATGTCCTTCGGCGTGATGGGCGGGCCAATGCAGGCGCAGGGGCATATGCAGATGGCGCTGCGCATTATGCTGCACGGGCAAAACCCGCAGGCGGCAATTGACGCCCCGCGCTGGCGCGTGGTGCAGGGCAGGGAGGTGATCGTTGAATCGACGTTCGATCGCAATACGATCGCGGCGCTGCGCGAGCGCGGGCACAAGATCGTGGTGGAAGACCCGCTGCAGGATTACAACTTCGGCGGCGCGCAGGTGATTTACCGTATGCCGGAAGGGCACTACGTTGCGGCGACAGAGAGCCGCAAAGACGGGCAGGCGTTGGTGAGTTAATGTTTTATCCTCCCTCTCCCTTTGGGAGAGGGGTGGGGTGAGGGGAAAATTTCAGCTTTTGTAGGCCGGGTAAGGCGTAGCCGCCACCCGGCTTTTTTTCACCCAATGCTAAACGGATCCGCATCCTGCCATGCCGGAAATTTCTCCCGGTACTCCTTCAGTGCCGTTAACGACAGCTCCGCATCAATACGCGTCGCCTGATGCGGCTCGGCGGTGGCAATAATTTCACCCTGCGGGTTCACCACCCGGCTGTCGCCGCGATAGTGATGCCCGTTGCCGTCCGTTCCCACGCGGTTACAGCCCACCACGTACGCCTGGTTCTCAATGGCGCGCGCCACCAGCAGCGCCTGCCAGTGCAGCGAGCGCGGCGCTGGCCAGTTGGCGACGTACAGCGCCAGGTCATAATCGTTGCGGTTGCGAGACCAGACCGGGAAGCGCAGGTCGTAGCAGACCAGCGGCAAAATGCGCCAGCCGCGCCACTCAAACACCACCCGCTCGTTACCCGCTTCATAGTGATGATGCTCATCCGCCATGCGAAACAGGTGACGTTTATCGTAAAAATGCACTTTCCCTTCCGGCTCAACCAGCAGGAAGCGGTTCACGGGCCCGCGTTCGGTTTGCAGTGCGGCGCTGCCGGCGACCAGCGCGTTGGTCTCCTGCGCTTTGGCATGCATCCACGCCACCACCTCTTCCTGCGGCATCGACTGTTTAGCCGCTTCCATGGCGAAGCCGGTAGTGAACATTTCCGGCAGGACAATCACGTCGCGCCCGGTAATCTCTTCCAGCTGGCGATCGAAGTGGCGCAGGTTGGCAGGGCCATCCATCCACACTAAAGGTTGCTGCAAAATTGAAATCTTCAGACCAGGCACGATACAGACTCCTCAAACGACCGCTTTTTTTCACTGTAGCACGTCATAACGGGAAAATGTGGCAATAAAAAACCCCGCGCGGGGCGGGGTCTATCAGAGCGGAACGCGTTACGCGGCTTCAGGTTTGCGGTGCTTCTCCGGCAGCTTTACCGGCTGCGTCGCCAGCTCTTCCGGTTCGAAATCGTCCACGTTAATGCTGCGCAGACGGCTCTCCTCCGCTTTCACCAGAATCGCGGCTTCAGCGTTATCGATAATGCCACCGGCCAGCGCCTGTTTTGCCAGCGCGTCCAGACGCGTAAACGGCAGGTTTTTACCCAGCTGTTTACAAATCTTCTGGTGAATCGGATCGGCAGCCATCACGTCCAGCAGCGCCTCTTCCAGCAGGCCGACCGGGTTATGCGGTGCAGGTTCCAGGAACTGGCCGCGGCCGATTCGGGAGCGGGTTGCGCTCGGTACCTGCAGGATCTTCGCCACCTTGTGGTCCAGCACGTCGGACGGGGCCAGATGATGACGGCCGGTCGGGAAGATCACCGCGCGCAGCGCGCCTGCCACAAAGCGGTTCGGGAAGTTTGCCAGCAGGTCATCAATCGCCTGCTCGGCCTGATGCATTGCATCCTGCACGCCCCAGTGCACCAGCGGCAGATCCGCTTCCTGTCGGCCTTCGTCGTCGTAGCGCTTCAGCACCGCAGAGGCCAGGAAGATCTGGCTCAGCACGTCGCCCAGACGGGCAGAGATACGCTCGCGACGCTTCAGGCTGCCGCCCAGAACAGCCATGGAAACATCCGACAGCAGAGCCAGGTTGGCGCTCAGGCGGTTCAGATGCTGGTAGTAGCGTTTGGTCGCATCACCGGTTGGGGTAGAGCTGGTGAGACCGCGCGTCAGGCCCAGCCAGAAGCTGCGCACCTTGTTGCTGCCCACGTGACCGATATGTTTGAACAGCAGCTTGTCGAAAGCGTCCACGTCGTTGTTCTGCGCGGCGGCCATCTCTTCCAGCACGTACGGATGACAGCGGATTGCCCCCTGGCCGAAGATCATCATACTGCGGGTCAGGATGTTCGCCCCTTCCACGGTGATGGCAATCGGTGCGCCCTGGTAGCCGCGCGCCAGGAAGTTGCCTTCGCCGAGCATAATGCCTTTACCGCCTGCGATATCCATCGCGTCAATGATCGACTGCTGCGCGCGGTGGGTACAGTGATACTTCACAATCGCGGACAGCACGGCCGGTTTTTCACCCAGCATGATGCCGTAGGTAATCAGAGAGGCGGCAGCGTCCATCACGTAGGCGTTGCCCGCGATACGCGCCAGCGGCTCTTCGATACCCTCCATCTTGCCGATGGAGATTTTGAACTGACGGCGGATGTGGGCGTAAGCGCCAATCCCCATCGCCACCGACTTCAGGCCGCCGGTTGAGTTCGACGGCAGGGTAATGCCGCGGCCGACCGACAGACATTCCACCAGCATACGCCAGCCCTGACCGGCCATTTTCGGGCCGCCGATGATGTAGTCAATCGGCACAAAAATATCCTGCCCGCGGGTTGGACCGTTCTGGAACGGCACGTTCAGCGGGAAGTGGCGGCGACCAATTTCAACGCCCGGGGTAGAGGTTGGGATCAGCGCACAGGTAATGCCCAGATCTTCCTCACCGCCCAGCAGTTTTTCCGGGTCAGAGAGCTTAAAGGCCAGACCCAGCACGGTGGCGATAGGCGCCAGCGTGATATAGCGTTTGTTCCAGGTCAGGCGCATGCCCAGCACCTGCTCGCCCTGCCATTCGCCCATGCAGACTACGCCGGTATCCGGAATGGCGCCTGCATCGGAGCCCGCTTCCGGGCTGGTCAGCGCGAAACAGGGGATTTCCTGACCGCGTGCCAGACGCGGCAGGTAGTGATCTTTCTGCTCTTCGGTACCGTAATGCTGCAGCAGTTCGCCCGGGCCTAAGGAGTTTGGCACGCCAACGGTGATCGCCAGGATCCCCGACACGCCCGCCAGCTTTTGCAGCACGCGAGCCTGAGCGTAGGCCGAGAACTCCAGCCCGCCGTACTCTTTCTTGATGATCATCGCGAAGAAGCGATGTTCTTTCAGATACGCCCACAGCTCCGGCGGCAGATCGGCCATTTCATGGGTGATCGCAAAGTCGTTGGCCATGCGGCACGCTTCTTCCACCGGACCGTCGATAAAGGCCTGTTCTTCTGCGGTCAGGCGCGGCTGTGGATAGTTGTGCAGCTTTTTCCAGTCCGGGTTGCCCTGGAACAGGTCGCCTTCCCACCAGGTGGTGCCTGCGTCAATCGCTTCTTTCTCGGTGCGCGACATCGGCGGCATCACTTTGCGAAAACCCTTAAACACCGGTGCGGAGATCATTGATTTACGCATTGGGGTCAGGTTTAACGGCAAAAGGATGAGGGCCAGCGGAACCAAAAGCCAGATGTTCCAGAGACCTGCGACGCCAAGCGCAGCCGTCCAGGCCAGTAGAATCAGGCTACTCAGGAATAAACTTACGCGGTGATAAAACAGCACACCGAGCAGAACAACGGTTGCGAGAATACTCAAAATCATCATAAAGAAAAGCTCCCTTGCTTGTAGGAGGTCTGACCACTTGTGATGATATGGTTGTAGTTGATGTGAATTCCTTTAGCAATGTGTTTACAAAGTAATTACAACCTGGTTCACATTGTTCGCGTTTTAGTCGGCACAAAAAATCAAAACGCCGGACGTTTCGCATGGCTTTAGCTTCTCGCTTTTATCGCTATCCGGTACACTCCACTGTGTTATTTCATCAATACTGAAGGATTATCCTCATGTACCAGGATCTTATTCGTAACGAACTGAACGAAGCGGCGGAAACGCTGGCAAACTTTCTGAAAGATGATGCCAATATTCACGCTATTCAGCGCGCAGCCGTCCTGCTGGCCGACAGCTTTAAAGCCGGCGGCAAAGTGCTCTCCTGTGGTAACGGGGGTTCTCACTGTGACGCGATGCACTTCGCAGAAGAGCTGACCGGACGCTATCGTGAAAACCGTCCGGGCTACCCGGCGATTGCGATTTCCGACGTGAGCCACATCTCCTGCGTAGGCAACGACTTCGGTTACGACTACATCTTTTCCCGCTACGTTGAAGCGGTGGGGCGTGAAGGTGACGTGCTGCTGGGGATTTCCACCTCCGGCAACTCCGGCAACGTGATCAAAGCGATCGCCGCCGCGCGTGAAAAAGGGATGAAGGTCATCACCCTGACCGGTAAAGATGGCGGTAAGATGGACGGTACGGCGGATATCGAAATTCGCGTTCCGCACTTCGGTTATGCTGACCGTATTCAGGAAATTCACATCAAAGTGATCCACATCCTGATTCAACTGATCGAAAAAGAGATGGTTAAGTAAGACTTCGCTGGGGGCACTCTTGCCCCCGCTGTTGTGGAGGTGTTGTATGTGCGAACTGCTCGGGATGAGCGCCAATGTGCCAACCGATATCTGCTTTAGCTTCACCGGGCTGGTTCAGCGCGGCGGGGGAACCGGGCCGCATAAAGACGGCTGGGGCATCACCTTCTACGAAGGCAAAGGGTGTCGCACGTTCAAAGATCCACAGCCCAGCTTTAACTCACCGATTGCCAAACTGGTGCAGGACTACCCCATCAAGTCCCGCTCGGTGATTGCGCACATCCGCCAGGCAAACCGCGGAGAAGTGGCGCTGGAAAACACCCATCCTTTCACCCGCGAGCTGTGGGGCCGTAACTGGACCTACGCGCACAATGGGCAGCTCACGGGCTATAAATCGCTGGAAACGGGAAACTTCCGCCCCGTAGGTGAAACCGACAGCGAAAAAGCCTTTTGCTGGCTGCTGCACAAGCTGACAGAGCGCTACCCGCGTACTCCTGGCAACATGGCCGCCGTATTCAAATACATCGCGACGCTGGCGTCTGAGCTACGTGAAAAAGGCGTGTTTAACATGCTGTTGTCCGACGGGCGCTACGTGATGGCGTTCTGCTCGACGAATCTGTTCTGGATAACGCGCCGCGCGCCGTTTGGCGTCGCTACGCTGCTCGATCAGGATGTGGAGATAGACTTTCAGAAAGAGACCACACCGAACGATGTGGTCACGGTCATTGCGACGCAGCCGCTAACGGGCAACGAAACCTGGCAAAAGATTATGCCAGGCGAGTGGGTACTATTTTGCCTCGGGGACCGCGTAATTTGACGCCAGCTGCGGCTGGACGACTTCGTGGCTCAGCGGCTTGCTGACCACGTAACGGCCATCCACGATGGAGACAATCGGCGGCTTGTGGGTCTGGGCGAAATAGTCGTAGCCCGGTTTCAGCTGTTTCCAGAACTCCGCGTAGGTCGAGTACTTGTGACGCGCCATGTTGGCATCAGTCATGCGGAACGGATAAATGCTGACCTGAACGTTAGGCTGGCCGAAGACGAGCGCGCCGGTCACAAACTGGAAAATCTCATCAATGCCGGAGTCGGTCATCGCGTAACAGCCGACGGACACGCAGGCGCCGTGAATCATCAGGTATTTACCTTCATAACCGTGTGCACGGTCAAAGGCATTCGGGAAGCCGATGTTAATCGCTTTATAGAAGCGGCTGTCAGGCTTTAGCTGGTTACGCTGAACGTTATAAAACCCTTCCGGACTTTTGAAATCGCCCTGACGCTGTTTTGGCCCCAGCCCGCCGGAGTAGTTACAAATTTTGTAACTATCAAGCAGCTGATATGTCTCGCCCATTTTCACAAACAGATCGAGCGTGCGCTCTTCCTTGAATATTTGAATATAAACCGGCGATCCCATTAACTGCTGTTTATATTCCTTGCTGACCGGCGTCGTTGAGCTATTACTGCTGAGCAGCCCGGCAAACGAAATGCACGGCATCAGAAGCATCGCAATGAACAATGCGATTTTACGCATACTACTGGTTCCTTGATAAAACTATGACCAACTTGCCAGGACGGCAAAAGAAACCCGAAATCAGATAAATCTGGACAGGAGCGCTCACATTAGCACCGATATAGATTTTCGCAAGAGCCAACCTTTGGGTTTACACATTAGTTTGACTTTATAACCGATCCAAACCGCCCTGACTCCAGGAACTTTGCGCAATAGCTCGCAATTTGGCGCGCTCAGCCGCGGATTCCCTGCACTCGTCAGGGGGAAAATGATAAACTTCGCTCCCACTGGATTGTTGTTCATGGATACCTGCTAACCACATGTTTAGAATCAGAAAAGGACTTGATCTGCCGATCTCCGGCGTGCCTGAACAGCACGTGGCAACGGGCGCCAGCATTCGTCATGTCGCCATATTGGGGGACGATTATCTGGGGATGCGCCCCTCAATGCGGGTGCAGGAGGGCGATCGCGTCGTTAAGGGCCAGGCGCTCTTCGAAGATAAAAAAAATCCCGGCGTCCTGTTTACGGCCCCCGCCAGCGGCACCGTCGTGGCGATCAACCGGGGGGAGCGCCGCATTCTGCAGTCGGTCGTCATCGGCATTGACGGCGACGAGCAGCGCGAGTTTGCCCGCTATGATCCAGAAGACCTCACTACGCTGAGCCGGCATGCTGTACAGGCGCAGCTGCTGGAGTCCGGTTTATGGACGGCGTTTCGCACGCGTCCCTTCAGCAAATCTCCGGTGCCTGGCACCGAACCTGCCGCTGTTTTCGTTACGGCAATCGACACCAACCCGCTCAGCGTAGATCCGCAGCCCGTTATTCTGGCGCAGCGAAAGGCGTTTGATGCCGGGTTGACCGTGTTAACGCGCCTGACCTCGGGCAAGGTGCATGTCTGTCAGGCCAGCGGCGGCAAGCTCGGGGGCCATTCTCACGGGCAAGTCACCTTTAATGAATTCGCCGGCCCGCATCCGGCGGGGCTGGTGGGAACCCATATCCACTTCCTTGAACCGGTGAGCCTGACGAAGCAGGTCTGGCACCTTAACTATCAGGACGTGATTGCCATCGGTAAGCTCTTCACGACAGGCGAGCTGTGCGCTGAACGCGTAATTGCCCTCGCTGGGCCGCAGGCGGTCAATCCCCGCCTGGTGCGCACCCTTATGGGCGCGGATATCCACGAACTGCTGGCAGGCGAAACGAAAGCGGGCGAGAACCGTCTGATTTCCGGCTCCGTGCTCAGCGGCCGCCATGCGGTGGGGGCGCAGGCTTATCTGGGACGCTTCCATCTTCAGGTGAGCATCGTGCAGGAAGGACGTGAGAAAGAGCTGTTCGGCTGGGTGCTGCCCGGTGCGGATAAGTTCTCCGTCACCCGCACCACGCTGGGCCACTTCCTGCGCCACAAGCTCTTTAACTTCTCCACCAGCACCCACGGCGGTGAGCGTGCGATGGTACCCATTGGTAACTACGAGCGCGTGATGCCGCTGGACATTCTGCCGACCGTGCTGCTGCGCGATCTCCTTGCCGGAGACACTGACGGGGCGCAGGCGCTGGGCTGCCTGGAGCTGGACGAAGAAGATCTGGCGCTCTGTACCTATGTGTGTCCGGGCAAATACGAATACGGACCCGTATTGCGCGAGGTGTTAACCCGCATTGAGCAGGAAGGATAACCGATGGGCTTAAAACACCTCTTTGAAAAAATAGAGCCGCACTTCACCGAGGGTAAGCTGAAAAAGTATTACCCGCTGTATGAAGCGACGGCGACCATATTCTACACGCCGGGGCTGGTGACGAAGGGGGCGGCGCACGTTCGCGACGCCATCGACCTCAAGCGAATGATGATTCTGGTCTGGTTTGCGGTCTTCCCGGCCATGTTCTGGGGGATGTACAACGTCGGCCTGCAGACCATCCCGGCGCTGCACCATCTGTACGATGCACCGCAGCTGGCGCAGGTCATCCAGTCTGACTGGCACTACCGTCTGGCGCAGTCCCTCGGCGTGAGCTTCAGCGCTGAGGCAGGCTGGATAAGCATGATGACGCTGGGCGCCGTCTTCTTCCTGCCGATCTACATGACCGTCTTTATCGTGGGCGGTTTCTGGGAAGTGCTGTTCGCCATCATCCGCAAGCACGAGATCAATGAAGGCTTCTTCGTTACCTCTATTCTGTTTGCGCTGATTGTGCCCCCGACGCTGCCGCTCTGGCAGGCGGCGCTGGGGATCAGCTTTGGCGTGGTCATTGCTAAAGAGATCTTCGGCGGCACCGGGCGTAACTTCCTCAACCCTGCGCTGGCTGGGCGTGCGTTCCTGTTCTTTGCCTATCCGGCGCAAATCTCTGGCGACCTGGTGTGGACGGCGGCAGACGGTTTCTCCGGCGCGACGCCGCTTTCACAGTGGGCGGCAGGCGGCGGCGAAACGCTGGTTAACAACGCGACGGGCCAGCCTGTCACCTGGCTTGATGCCTTTATCGGCACCATCCCAGGCTCCATCGGGGAAGTCTCTACGCTGATGATTTTGCTCGGTGGAGCCATTATTCTGTTTGGCCGCGTGGCGTCCTGGCGCATCGTGGCGGGCGTTATGGTGGGCATGGTGCTCACCGCCACGCTGTTCAATCTTATGGGTTCAACCACCAACCCGATGTTCTCAATGCCGTGGTACTGGCATCTGGTTCTCGGCGGCTTTGCCTTCGGCATGATGTTTATGGCGACTGACCCGGTCTCAGCCTCGTTTACCGACAAAGGTAAATGGAGCTACGGGGTGCTCATTGGCGTGATGTGCGTATTGATTCGCGTGGTCAACCCGGCGTATCCGGAAGGGATGATGTTGGCCATTTTATTTGCCAACCTGTTTGCGCCGCTGTTCGACTACCTGGTCGTGCGCGCCAACATTAAGCGGAGGAAGGCGCGTGGCTGAGGTTAAAAATAACGACAGCATCAGCAAAACGCTGCTGGTGGTGCTGGTGCTCTGCCTTGTCTGTTCGGTAGTAGTGGCTGGTTCTGCCGTGGGGTTAAAGCCGCTGCAGCAGGAACAGCGCGCGCTGGATAAACAGCGCAATATTCTCGCCGTCGCCGGGCTGATGCAGGAAGGGATGACGAAGGATGACGTTGCGGAGGTATTTGCCGAACGCATCTCCACACGGCTGGTGGATTTGAAAACCGGTGAACTGCTGGACAAAGACCCGGCGAAATATAACCAGGCGCAGGCGCTAAAAGATCCGCAGATGAGCACCGCCCTTGATGCATCACAGGACCCGGCGGGCATTAAGCGCCGCAGCAATCTTGCGGAGATCTACCTGGTCCGCGATGAACAAAAGCGCGTGCAGGAAGTGGTTTTGCCCATCTACGGCAACGGGTTATGGTCAATGATGTACGCCTTTGTGGCGCTGGATCCCGATGGCCGTACGGTCAAAGGCATTACGTATTATGACCAGGGCGAAACGCCGGGGCTTGGGGGCGAAATTGAGAACCCTAACTGGCGTGCGCAGTTCGTCGGGAAGAAAGTGCTCGACGACAGCGGCCAGCCCGCGCTGAGAGTGATGAAAGGGGCGGCACGTCCGGGAGACGACTACGCTGTAGACGGGCTTTCCGGGGCGACGCTCACCTCCAACGGAGTGCAGCACAGTTTTGATTTCTGGATGGGCGAGCTGGGCTTTGGTCCTTTCCTGAAAAACGTACGTGAAGGAGCGCTGAACAATGGCTGATACGGGCGAACTGAAAGAAGTTAAAAAGGTGCTCATTGGCCCGCTGTTAGCCAATAACCCGATCACCCTCCAGGTACTGGGCGTCTGTTCGGCGCTGGCGGTGACCACCAAACTGGAAACCGCGCTGGTAATGACCGTGGCGGTCACGCTGGTGACGGCGTTTTCCAGCATGTTCATCTCCACTATCCGTCACCACATCCCGAACAGCGTGAGGATCATCGTGCAGATGGCGATCATCGCCTCGCTGGTTATCGTGGTCGATCAGCTGCTGCGCGCTTTCGCCTACGAAACCTCAAAACAGCTGTCGGTGTTTGTCGGGCTGATCATCACCAACTGTATCGTGATGGGGCGTGCGGAAGCCTACGCCATGAAAATGCCGCCGCTGGCGAGCTTTATGGACGGTATCGGCAACGGCCTCGGTTACGGCGCGATCCTGCTGACGGTAGGGTTCCTGCGCGAGCTGATTGGCAGCGGCAAGCTGTTTGGGATCACGGTGCTGGACACGGTGCAGAACGGCGGCTGGTATCTGCCAAACGGTCTGTTCCTGCTGGCGCCCAGCGCATTTTTCATTATCGGTTTGCTGATTTGGCTGATTCGCACGCTGAAGCCTGAACAGCAGGAAAAGGAGTAACCGACAATGGCTCATTACCTGAGTTTGTTTGTGCGCGCGGTGTTTGTTGAAAACATGGCGCTCGCGTTTTTCCTGGGCATGTGTACCTTCCTCGCGGTGTCCAAAAAGGTGTCGACAGCATTTGGTCTGGGCGTGGCGGTGACGGTCGTGCTGGGGCTTTCTGTGCCTATTAACAACCTGGTGTTTAACTACGTTCTCCGGGACGGCGCGCTGGTGGAGGGGGTCGATCTCAGCTTCCTGAACTTCATCACCTTTATCGGGGTCATTGCCGCGCTGGTGCAAATCCTGGAGATGATCCTCGATAAGTATTTCCCCTCGCTCTACAACGCACTGGGGATTTTCCTCCCGCTGATTGCGGTGAACTGCGCCATCTTCGGTGGCGTGTCGTTCATGGTTCAGCGCGACTACAACTTCAGCGAGTCGGTTGTTTATGGCTTTGGTTCCGGTATCGGGTGGATGCTGGCGATTGTTACCATGGCGGGGATCCGCGAAAAAATGAAATATGCCAACGTGCCCGCAGGGCTGCGCGGCTTAGGGATCACCTTTATCACCACCGGGCTAATGGCGCTGGGCTTTATGTCCTTCTCCGGTGTGCAGCTATAAGGGCTAACAGATGGAAATAATTCTTGGCGTGGTGATGTTCACGCTGATTGTACTGGTGCTGTCGGGGCTGATTCTGGCCGCACGCGCGAAGCTGGTGAACGCCGGCGATGTCGTTATTGATATCAACGACGATCCGCAGAATCAGATCCGCACGCCTGCCGGCGACAAGCTGCTTAACACGCTCTCCGGCAACGGGATTTTTGTCTCCTCAGCCTGCGGCGGAGGCGGATCCTGCGGGCAGTGCCGCGTAAAAGTGAAGGAGGGCGGCGGCGATATCCTGCCAACCGAGCTTTCGCACATTTCGAAACGCGAGGCAAAAGAGGGCTGTCGGCTGGCGTGCCAGGTCGCGGTGCGCCAGAACATGAAAATCGAGCTCCCGGAGGAGATCTTCGGCGTTAAAAAATGGGAGTGCGAGGTTATTTCCAATGATAACAAAGCCACCTTTATTAAAGAGCTGAAGCTGCGCGTTCCGGAAGGAGAGAGCGTTCCGTTCCGGGCGGGCGGTTACATCCAGATTGAGTGCCCGGCGCATACCGTGGCGTATACTGATTTCGACGTACCGGACGAATACCGTGCCGACTGGGATAAATTTAATCTCTTCCGCTTTGTCTCTGAGGTGAAGGAGCCAACGCTGCGCGCCTACTCCATGGCAAACTATCCGGAAGAGAAAGGCATCATCATGCTCAACGTGCGTATCGCCACGCCGCCGCCTAACGTGCCGGACGCGCCGCCGGGCATTATGTCTTCCTACATTTGGTCACTCAAGCCGGGCGACAAGGTGACGATTTCCGGCCCGTTCGGGGAATTCTTCGCTAAAGATACCGACGCGGAAATGGTCTTTATCGGCGGCGGTGCCGGTATGGCGCCGATGCGCTCGCATATTTTCGACCAGCTCAAGCGGCTTGGCAGCCAGCGTAAAATCAGCTTCTGGTACGGGGCGCGTTCGCTGCGCGAAATGTTCTATGACGAGGAGTTTGAACAGCTCGCGCGTGAGAACCCGAACTTTACCTTCCACGTGGCGCTCTCCGATCCGCAGCCGGAAGATAGCTGGACCGGCTACACGGGGTTCATCCACAACGTGCTGTATGAAAACTATCTCAGGCAGCACCCGGCCCCGGAAGACTGCGAGTTCTATATGTGTGGACCGCCAATGATGAACGCCGCCGTGATCAAGATGCTTCACGACCTTGGCGTGGAAGACGAAAACATCATGCTCGATGACTTTGGAGGCTGATGATGGTGACGTTTCTGGCAACATTCGCCGTGTTTGTGCTGGTGGTGTTCGGTATGTCTTTAGGCTGGATCGTCAAGCGTAAAAGCATACAGGGCAGCTGTGGGGGGATTTCATCCCTCGGCATGGAAAAGGTTTGCGACTGCCCGGAGCCGTGCGACGCCCGTAAGAAACGCATGGCGCGCGAACAGCAGCGCATTATTTAAGTTTTTGCAGGCCGGGTAAGGCAGGCTGCCACCCGGCGTTCTTACATCCGCTTCTCAATCCCCATTTATTTACTGTATACTTATCCAGTGATAAGTGAGGGCTTACTATGCGCAAAATAATCCATGTCGATATGGACTGCTTTTTTGCCGCAGTGGAGATGCGAGACAACCCGGCGCTGCGGGATATTCCCATCGCCATTGGCGGCAGCCGCGTTCAGCGCGGTGTGATCAGCACCGCCAACTATCCCGCGCGCAAATTTGGCGTGCGAAGCGCCATGCCTACCGCGACGGCGCTCAAGCTCTGCCCGCATCTCACTCTTTTGCCCGGCCGCTTCGAGGCGTACAAGGAAGCGTCGGTGCATATACGGGAGATCTTCTCACGTTACACGTCACTGATTGAACCCCTCTCGCTGGATGAAGCCTACCTTGATGTGACCGACAGCGTGCACTGCCACGGCTCCGCCACGCTGATGGCTCAGGAAATTCGCCAGACCATTTTCAACGAGCTAAACCTGACCGCGTCAGCCGGCGTCGCGCCGGTAAAGTTTCTCGCTAAAATCGCGTCCGACTTAAATAAACCCAACGGCCAGTACGTCATCACTCCTGAAGAGGTTCCGGCGTTTTTAAAGACGCTACCGCTCGGCAAAATTCCCGGGGTGGGTAAAGTCTCCGCCGCAAAGCTTGAAAACATGGGGCTACGCACCTGTGAAGACGTACAGCGAAGCGACCTCGCCATGCTGCTCAAGCGCTTCGGGAAGTTTGGCCGCGTGCTGTGGGAGCGCAGCCAGGGCATTGACGATCGTGACGTAAACAGCGAACGGCTGCGAAAATCCGTTGGGGTTGAACGCACGTTAATTGAAGACATCCATGACTGGTCAGAGTGCGAGACCATTATCACAGAGCAGCTCTATCCCGAGCTGGAGCGGCGCTTAATCAAGGTGAAACCGGACCTGCTGATCGCCCGTCAGGGGATCAAGTTAAAATTCAACGATTTTCAGCAGACCACGCAGGAACACGTCTGGCCGCGTCTTAATAAAGAGGATCTTATCGCGACGGCGAGAAAGGCATGGGAAGAACGACGAGGCGGGCGTGGGGTGAGGCTGGTGGGATTGCACGTCACGCTGCTGGATCCGCAGTTAGAGCGGCAGCTGGTTTTGGGATTGTAACACGCCCAAAGGGAGAGGTTTTTCACCCTCTCCCTTTGGGAGAGGGCTGGGGTGAGGGTGTTACTTAACTGGGATCGCCTTCAGCAGTTCCGTCAGCAGCGTCCAGTAGTGGCCAACGCTTTCGATATGAACCTGCTCATCCGGCGAGTGCGGACCGGTGATGGTTGGCCCGATAGACACCATGTCCATCTCCGGATATGGTTTCTTGAACAGACCACATTCCAGACCGGCGTGGATAACCTGAATATTCGGCGTGCTGTTGAACAGACGCTGATAGGTTTCACGCACCAGCGCCATGACCGGAGAGGTTGCATCCGGCTGCCAGCCCGGGTAGCTGCCTTTTGCAGACGTTTTCGCGCCCGCCAGCGTGCCCAGAGATTCCAGCATGCTCACCACGTACTCTTTGCCGCTGTCGATGAGAGAGCGGATCAGGCAGATAATCTCTGCGCTGTCTTCAGCCATGGTCACTACGCCCACGTTCAGCGAGGTTTCGACCACGCCTTTCGCGACGTCAGAGTTGCGGATCACGCCGTTTGGCGTTGCGTTCAGCAGCTGGACGAAGCCGTCGCGTGACCGTGCGGTCAGCGCCGCTTTATCTGTAGAAACAGATTCCAGCACCACGGTCAGGTTTTTCTCTTTCTCAGACAGCTCGTTTTTCAGGATGTCGAGATAAACGCTGGAGAGTTTTTTCAGCTCGTCTGCTTTCGCAGCAGGCACGGCGACGGTGGCGAAGGCTTCACGTGGGATCGCGTTGCGCAGGGTGCCGCCGTTGAAATCTACCAGACGCAGATCCAGCTCGGCCGCGTGGCCCGCCAGGAAACGTGCCAGCAGTTTGTTCGCGTTGCCCAGGCCCAGGTGAATATCGCCGCCGGAGTGGCCGCCCTTCAGCCCTTTCAGCGTCAGCTTGAAGGTCTCGAAGCCAGCAGGAATTGCTTCACGGGACAGCGGCAGGGTAGAGATGAAGTCGATCCCGCCCGCACAGCCCATATAGATCTCGCCTTCTTCTTCGGAGTCGGTGTTGATCAGAATGTCCGCCTGCAGCCAGTTAGCCTGCAGACCGAACGCCCCGTCCATGCCCGCTTCTTCGGTCATGGTCAGCAAGACTTCCAGTGGACCGTGCTCAACGCTGTCGTCCGCCAGGACTGCCAGTGCAGAGGCCATACCAATACCGTTATCCGCGCCCAGAGTCGTGCCGCGCGCTTTCACCCACTCACCGTCGATGTACGGCTGGATAGGATCTTTAGTGAAGTCGTGAACGGTATCGTTGTTTTTCTGTGGAACCATGTCCAGGTGCGCCTGCAGCACAACCGGTTTACGGTTCTCCATGCCTGCAGTTGCGGGTTTACGGATTAGAATGTTGCCAACCTGGTCACGCTCGGCGTGCAGGCCCTTTTCCTTCGCCCAGCCCATAATATGTTCGGCAAGCTGTTCTTCGTGATAGGAAGGGTGCGGAATAGAGCAGATTTTGGCAAAAATATCCCACAGGGGCTGTGGAGATAACTGAGACAGTTCAGACACGATAAGTCTCCTTGTCGATGCACTGCAAAACAATGTTGCAGGTCACAGGGTTAGCAGGTTAATAGTTACCACAAGTCAGGCTTGCGAGATGCCTCTGAGAATACCACTTTCTCCGGCGGCGGGTAGCATAAAGCATGTAAAAACTCAGGCTCGGGGCGCTAAACACTGGTTTTTAGTGCGTCAGATCTCTATAATCTCGCGCAACCTATTTCCCCCTCGAACACTTTTTAAGCCGTTTATAAACAGGCTGGGACACTTCACATGAGCGAAAAATACGTCGTCACCTGGGACATGTTGCAGATTCACGCACGCAAACTGGCTGCGCGTCTGATGCCTTCCGAACAGTGGAAAGGCATTATTGCCGTTAGCCGTGGCGGTCTGGTACCGGGGGCGCTGCTGGCACGTGAGCTGGGTATTCGTCATGTCGATACCGTATGTATCTCCAGCTATGACCACGACAACCAGCGTGAGCTGACCGTGCTGAAGCGCGCGGAAGGCGACGGTGAAGGCTTCATCGTTATCGATGACCTGGTTGATACCGGCGGTACCGCGGTGGCTATCCGTGAAATGTATCCAAAAGCGCACTTCGTCACGATCTTCGCAAAACCTGCTGGTCGCCCACTGGTTGATGATTACGTGATTGATATCCCTCAGGATACCTGGATTGAACAGCCATGGGATATGGGCGTGGTCTTCGTACCGCCTATTTCAGGCCGTTAATACCAGCACGTAACTTTACACGCCCGGCATGCCGGGCGTTGTTCTTTTTAGCCCGCAGCGCGTTACAATAGTCTTCATCTGACGTATCCATGGAGGCAATGCAATGACGCAGGCGAATCTCACCGAGACTCTCTTCAAACCCCGTTTCAAGCATCCTGAAACGTCGACGCTGGTGCGTCGGTTTAACCCTGGCATCATGCCTTCCGTGCAGTCAGCGTTAGACGGTAAAAACGTGCCCCACTGGTATCGCATGATTAACCGCCTGATGTGGATCTGGCGCGGTATCGATCCGCGTGAAATTCTTGACGTGCAGGCGCGTATCGTGATGAGCGAGTCTGAACGTACCGACAGCGAACTCTACGATACGGTGGTGGGCTATCGCGGCGGCAACTGGATTTACGAATGGTCTAAACAGGCGATGCTCTGGCAGCAAAAGGCGAGCCAGGAAGAGGACGCCGCGCTCAGCGGCAAGCACTGGCTGCATGCGGCCAACCTTTATAGCATCGCCGCTTATCCGCATCTGAAAGGAGATGAGCTGGCCGAGCAGGCGCAGGCGCTGGCAAATCGCGCCTATGAAGAGGCCGCCCAGCGTCTGCCGGGCCAGATGCGCGAGCTTGAGTTCACGATCCCCGGCGGTGCCCCCGTCACCGGGTTCCTGCATATGCCGGAAGGCGAGGGGCCGTTCCCGACCGTCCTGATGTGCGGGGGGCTGGACGCCCTGCAGATTGACTATTACAGCCTGTATGAGCGCTACTTCGCACCGAAAGGGATCGCGATGCTGACGCTCGACATGCCTTCTATTGGCTTCTCTTCCAGGTGGAAGCTCACTCAGGATTCGAGCCTGCTGCACCAGCATGCGCTTAAGGCGCTGGAAAATATTCCGTGGGTTGACCATACCCGCGTGGCGGCGTTTGGTTTCCGCTTCGGAGCGAACGTCGCGGTGCGTCTGGCTTACCTGGAGTCGTCCCGTCTGAAAGCAGTGGCCTGTCTTGGCCCGGTGGTGCACGCGTTGCTCAGCGATCCAACCCGGCAGGGCAGCGTACCGGAGATGTACCTGGACGTGCTGGCCAGCCGGCTTGGCATGCATGATGCATCAGACGAAGCGCTGCGCGTTGAGCTCAATCGCTACTCGTTAAAAACGCAGGGGTTACTGGGCCGCCGTTGCCCAACGCCGATGCTGTCAGGGTTCTGGAAGAACGATCCGTTCAGCCCGGAAGAAGAGTCGCGCTTAATCACCTCGTCATCTTCGGATGGCAAACTGCTTGAGGTGCCGTTCAGCCCGGTGTATCAGAATTTTGACAAAGCGTTGAAAGAGATTACGGGCTGGATCGCGCAGAGATTGTGTTAATAGATTGCTAAATTTTGATGGTTTGATAAAACAGTGGCTTCACAAAAGGAGATCGCAATGACGTTACCGAGTGGACACCCGAAAAGTAGACTGATTAAGAAGTTCATGGCTCTTGGCCCGTATATTCGAGAAGAGCAATGTGAAGAGAATCGCTTTTTTTTCGACTGCCTGGCTGTTTGCGTCAACGTGAAGCCTGCACCCGAAAAACGGGAGTTTTGGGGCTGGTGGATGGAAATGGAAGCAGAGGAAAAACGGTTTACCTATAGCTACCAGTTTGGCCTGTTTAACAAAGACGGTTACTGGGAAGCGGCACCTATCAAAGACCAGGAAGTGATCGACCGCCTTGAGCATACGCTGAAAGAGTATCTCGGCAAGGCTAGCGCGCTGCTGGCAACGCTGGATCTGAAGCTGGAGCCTGCGGATGATTTTTCCAGCGAAGCGGTGAAGCTAACGGCCTGATGGTCTTCTCCCTCTCCCTGTGGGAGAGGGCCGGGGTGAGGGCACCAGACCGCATGAATCCCCGACAATAAAAAAAACCGGCATCAAGCCGGTTTTTTTATTTCCACACGATTAGAACTGGTACGTCATACCCAGGGCAACGATGTCATCGCTGCTCACGCCCAGCTTATTGTCGTCATCGATCTGGTTGATTTTATAATCAACAAAAGCAGACATGTTCTTATTGAAATAATAGGTCGCGCCCACATCGATATATTTCACGATATCTTCGTCGCCGATACCTTCAATATCTTTGCCTTTAGACTGAACGTAGCCCAGTGACGGACGCAGACCAAAGTCAAACTGATATTGCGCCACAACTTCGAAGTTCTGCGCTTTATTCGCAAAGCCACCCGAAATTGGGGTCATATTACGGGTCTCAGAATACATCGCCGCCAGGTAAACATCGTTAGCATCATATTTCAGACCGGTTGCCCAGGCTTCCGCTTTTTTACCTTCACCACGCGCCAGCAGGTTCTGGTCGTTGGTACGGTCAGAGTTGGTGTACGCGCCGCTGACCGCGAAGTCGCTGCCGCCAAAATCATAGCTCAGAGAGGTACCGAAGCCGTCGCCGTTCTGTTTTTTAGCGTCGCGACCTTCGTTTTTACCCTGGTACTGAAGCGTCATATCCAGACCGTCAACCGCACCGAAGAAGTCAGTGTTACGGTAGGTCGCAAGGCCGCTGGAACGCTTGGTCATGAAGTTATCCGTCTGCGCGGAAGAGTCGCCGCCGAACTCCGGGAACATATCGGTCCAGGCTTCAACGTCATACAGCGCGCCGAGGTTACGACCGTAGTCCAGCGAGCCAAAGTCTTTCAGTTTCAGACCTGCAAAGGCCAGACGCGTTTTCTGAGTCGCATCGCTCTCGGCTTTGTTACCCGAGAATTCGGCTTCCCAGCGGCCGTAACCGGTCAGCTGATCGTTAATCTGCGTTTCGCCTTTGAAGCCGAAACGCACGTAAGTCTGGTCACCGTCTTTGGAGGCATCGTCACTGATGTAGTGCATTGCTTTAACTTTGCCGTACACGTCCAGCTTATTACCGTTTTTATTATAAACTTCTGCTGCGTGAACAGATGCGGAAGCAACTACGCCCATTACCACTAATGCCAGAGTGCTCTTTTTCATTTTCAATCCTGAGTGTTATATACGCGCTAAAAATTCGCTGGACGATAAGCTCATGCTTAAGTCCCGTGAAAAAACAGGAAGGGTTTTATCGTTCTGGAATGAAAGTTTTATGACAAACTAAGAATAATTTTAAAAAACTGTGATTTATTATTTCGGTAATAAAAACGTCAAAATCTGCCGCTACGCTTCCTGATCCCGCGCAACAAAGTGTTTCGTGATGTGCTAAGGCAGTTGGCAACGGGGCTGACACCTGTTAAAACGTCTGATTAACATCATTTTCCCTTATCGTTGAACGGCAGAGAATCATGAGTGATAGCCAGACGCTGGTGGTAAAACTCGGTACCAGTGTATTAACAGGCGGATCGCGCCGCCTTAATCGCGCCCACATTGTTGAGCTTGTGCGTCAGTGCGCTCAGCTGCATGCCGCAGGGCATCGTATCGTTATTGTGACCTCGGGGGCGATTGCCGCCGGGCGTGAACACCTGGGCTACCCCGAACTCCCCGCGACGATCGCCTCCAAACAGCTGCTGGCCGCCGTGGGACAAAGCCGACTCATTCAACTCTGGGAGCAGCTGTTTTCCATTTATGGCATTCACGTCGGGCAGATGCTGCTGACGCGCGCGGATATGGAGGACAGAGAACGTTTCCTGAACGCGCGCGATACGCTGCGTGCGCTGCTGGACAACAACATCGTTCCGGTAATTAACGAGAATGATGCCGTTGCGACCGCTGAAATCAAAGTGGGCGACAACGACAACCTCTCCGCGCTGGCCGCCATTCTGGCGGGCGCGGATAAATTACTGCTCCTCACCGACCAGCAGGGGCTGTTCACCGCTGACCCGCGATCCAACCCGGAAGCGGAGCTGATTACCGACGTTCACGGCATCGACGATGCGCTGCGCGCCATCGCGGGCGACAGCGTTTCTGGCCTCGGCACCGGCGGCATGGGCACCAAGCTGCAGGCAGCAGACGTAGCCTGCCGCGCCGGCATCGACACCATCATAGCTGCGGGCAGCCGCCCGGGCGTGATTGGCGACGTGATGGAAGGCATCTCTGTGGGCACCCGCTTCCACGCTCAGGAATCCCCGCTCGAAAACCGCAAGCGCTGGATTTTCGGTGCGCCTCCTGCAGGCGAGCTCACCGTGGACGAAGGCGCCACCGCCGCAATTCTGGAAAGAGGAAGCTCATTGCTTCCAAAAGGAATTAAAAGCGTGACAGGTAACTTCTCGCGTGGTGAAGTGATTCGCATCCGTAACCTTGAAGGTCGCGACATTGCTCACGGCGTGAGCCGCTATAACAGCGACGCGCTGCGCCGCATTGCGGGCCATCACTCGCAGCAGATCGACGCCATCCTGGGCTATGAATATGGCCCGGTTGCCGTGCATCGCGATGACATGATTATTCGTTAAGGAGCCAGAACATGCTGGAACAAATGGGCGCAGCCGCGAAGGCCGCCTCTTACAAACTGGCGCTCCTTTCCAGCCGTGAGAAAAATCGCGTGCTGGAAAAAATCGCTGATTATCTGGAATCACAGTCTCAGGAAATTCTGCTCGCCAATGAGCAGGATCTGCTGGAAGCCCGCCGCAACGGTCTGAGCGACGCGATGCTTGATCGTCTGGCGCTGAACCCTGCGCGCCTGAAAGGTATTGCCGACGATGTTCGTCAGGTCTGCAGCCTCGCTGACCCTGTAGGGCAGGTGATTGACGGTGGGCTGCTTGACAGCGGCTTACGCCTGGAGCGTCGCCGCGTGCCGCTCGGCGTCGTCGGTGTGATTTACGAAGCGCGTCCAAACGTGACCGTTGACGTTGCCTCCCTGTGCCTGAAAACGGGCAACGCCGCCATTCTGCGCGGCGGGAAAGAGACCTGGCGCACCAACGCCGCGACGGTGAAAGTCATCCAGCAGGCGCTGGAAGAGTGCGGTCTGCCGGCGGGCGCCGTGCAGGCGATTGAAAGCCCGGACCGTGCGCTGGTAAATGAAATGCTGCGTATGGATAAATATATCGACATGCTGATCCCACGCGGCGGCGCGGGCCTGCACAAGCTGTGCCGCGAGCAGTCGACCATTCCGGTGATCACCGGCGGAATCGGCGTGTGTCATATCGTGGTGGATGACACCGCGGAGATTGAACCGGCATTGAAGATTATCGTGAACGCCAAAACCCAGCGTCCGAGCACCTGTAACACCGTGGAAACGCTGCTGGTACACCAGGGCATCGCGAATGCCTTCCTGCCTGCGCTGAGCAAGCAGATGGCGGAAAGCGGCGTGACGCTGCACGCAGATGCCAACGCGCTTAAGCTGCTTCAGGACGGCCCGGCTAACGTTGTTCCCGTAAAAGCTGAGCAGTATGACGACGAATTTCTGTCGCTGGACTTGAACGTGAAGGTGGTTGCGGACCTCGACGACGCCATTGCGCACATTCGTGAACACGGCACGCAGCATTCTGACGCGATCCTGACGCGCACCCTGCGCAATGCCGATCGCTTCGTGAACGAAGTGGATTCTTCCGCCGTGTACGTCAATGCCTCCACACGCTTCACGGACGGCGGCCAGTTCGGTCTCGGCGCTGAGGTAGCGGTCAGCACCCAAAAACTGCACGCGCGCGGACCGATGGGGCTGGAAGCGTTGACCACCTACAAGTGGATCGGCTTCGGCGACGATACGATTCGTGCGTAATTAATCTCGGGTGATGCAAAAATAGCCGTTTGATTCACAAGGCCATTGACGCATCACCCGGTTAGATCTACTCTTTTGCCCCGAGGTTACGCTCGTAACCGGCCTTTCAGGGCCGATATAGCTCAGTTGGTAGAGCAGCGCATTCGTAATGCGAAGGTCGTAGGTTCGACTCCTATTATCGGCACCATTTCAACTTCCTCAAACGTCCCTTTTCATCCATAAATAACGCGATTTAAACGAATTTACTGCTTGTTATAGCCCATTATTGTCCGTAACCATCAGGATCGAGACCTCATAAATGAGGGGAAAGATACTCTTGAAGGCTCTAACATAGCAGCGATGAATGGCATGGCTGGAAGATATATTTCTAACGTAAACCCCGACACCCACACCACCGCGTCAGCAGCGCATGCAGTTTCGCCGGTTCAAGCGGCTTGCGCAGCACCAGATATCCCTCCTGCTCCGCCTCCAGCAGAACCGGAGAGTTAAACTCCCCGCTGACCATCGCGCCGCTCATGTCCGGCAGACGCTCAAATAACGCTTTCAGGATCTCGAAGCCGCTTTCGCCGGAGCGCAGGCGCTGGTCGCACAGCACGGCAAACGGCGTGAAGCCGTCGTCGATGATGGCGAAGGCTTCTTCGGCGGAGGCCGCGCAGCGCACGTTGATCCCCCATACGCTCATCAGGCTCTCCCAGGCGGACGTCACCAGCGGATCGTCGTCGACGACCAGACATGAGCCGTGCAGCGGCGCATAGCGCACCGGCGTGGCGGTTTGGTTATGGGCGAGCGGGGCATCCGGGGCTTTGTCTTCTCCTGCGTGTTGGGTGAAGCGCATCCAGAATCGTGAGCCTTTACCTTCGATGGATTGCATGCCGTACTTCACCTTCATCAGCCTGGCGCAGCGAGCAACCACCGCCAGGCCCAGCCCGTGTCCGGCGCTGTCGATCTTCCATGCCAGCTCGGGGCGATAGTAGGGCGAGAAGATTTTGCCTTTCTCATCGTCAGCGATGCCGACGCCCGTGTCCCAGACCTCGACCAGACACTCGTCGCCGCGCGGCCGGATGGCGACCAGCACGCCGCCCTGCTGCGTGTAGCGAAGGGCATTTTGTATCAGGTTGATCAGAGATTGTCGCACCAGCAGCGGGTCGCCCATCACGTAGATGCGGCGTTTGGGCCGCCAGGCGCGCAGCCGTAGGGCGCGGCTGTTGGCCTCTTCGCGAAACAGCGTGATCGCCGAGTCGAGCAGGGCGCCAATGTCCACGCTGGTGGGGGCGGTGAGCACATTCCCGGATTCAATCTTGCTGAGATCGAGCAGAGAATTGAACATCAAATGCACCGAGCGAACGCTCTGCTGCAGGTCAAGCAGCTGCGGCGTCAGGCTGTCGTCGCGGTTTCGGTGGATAATCGCCTCGATCAGAAAGCCCATGGCGTGTACCGGCTGGCGCAGGTCGTGGCTGGCGGTCGTCAGGAACTGGTTTTTATCCAGCAGCGCCTGCTCCGCCTCCTCTTTGGCCTGTCGGAACTGCTCCGCCAGGCGCGAGCTTTGCTCTTCAAGGAGCGCCTGCTGGATAAAGAACGCGTGCGACGTTAACGCATGGCGGTATATGGCGAAGCCGTACAGCAGGTTCAGCATCAGCACGATGAACATCAGATCGTCCAGCCGCCAGATGATGCCGAGGTTCAGAACACCCCAGGAGGCGAAGAAAAAGCGCGTAAAGGTGCTGATGACCGGCGTCAGATGCGTCGCATTGGCGGCAACGATGGCGGCAATACTGATATTAAGGAGCAGGAAAAAGTCAAAGTTCTGCGTCTGCGGGGTAATTAAATAGAGCGATGAGATCCCCAGTCCGTGAATAAGGGCGATCTTATTTATCCGCGGCAGCCAGCGGCGCAGGACGGCCTCTTCATCATGCTCTTTTGCTTCGCGCCGGTAGCGCCGGTGCAATATTCGGATCGCCACGGCACATAGCAGGTAAATCATTATCCAGGTAACGGTTGGGCCAAGTTCGTCGCCCAGCAAATTAATCCAGATGGCGAAAGGAATACCGACAAAAGGCACGGCGCTGAAGCTGAACACCAGCCGCAGAAAAGTGTTGTTAAGCAAACGGATCTGCGCTGGCGGAGAAATACCATCGTTCTGTAAGCTCTGGAAAAACCTCATTCCGACGGTTCCCGCTTGCCATGCAGGAGCGTGATGGCTTCTACCCGACTGTTAACGCCTATCTTTTTCAGGATATTGCTGATGTGTTCTTTGACCGTGGGCTCAGAAATAGAAAGCTGTGCAGCGATGCGCTTATTTGGCAGGCCGCGCATGATCATATTTAACACGTCTACCTGTCGCGGCGTTAAGTTAAATTTACTTAACTTCTCATTGTTTGTCTTAAGGGCAAATTCGTTTCCCTCAGGAAACCAGGTGAGATTATCAGTCAGTGCAAAAACGGCCCGGGAAAATAATTCAGGTGGCTCGCTTTTCAATACGAAACCGTGCCCCCCGGCGGCGCTAACTTTTTGCCAGATGTCGTTGTTATTATCTCCGCTGACCACCAGGAGCCGCACCTGCGGGTAAAGCTGTTTCACTTCTTTGAGTAATTTCAACGCCGTGCCGGAAGAGAGCCAAAAATCGATAACCAGCAAGCGCGGTGGGCCATTTTCCCTAATATGTCGGTAACAGTCATCTTCATTCGTCACCACGCACGCCTGTTTGAACCGGCAATGTGTAATGAGAAAATTGGCGATGCCGCTTGCTACCAATGGATGGTCATCAACGACCAACGCATAATTCTGCCCCAAAGGAATCTCCTTTCACCTTCGCTTATCTGAGAGTACGGATGAATTATTATCTACCCACCCTACTTTAGGAGGGTTTTTTCGAACAGGAAAGGGAAATATATTAATCGCACATTCGGGTGATAGAAAACATAAATACAATCAGAGATATTAACTGGTTGGATGTAAAGGATAATTTATGAAAAAAACACTTATCATTTTAACCACTACAATGATGCTGGCTGGTTGTTCCACGCTTAAAACCGATCAGGCTATTCCGCTGCTGCAGGCGGAGACCGCTAAAATGCTGGGCCTGGGCTCGTCAGATGAAATAACCGTGACCAACGTTAATGGCGCCCAGCCTGATGCGCTGGGAGGACAAAAGCTCTCTTATCGCGCGACGACGGAAAAAGGGCGTATTTTCGATTGCTCATCAATGATGATGCCGGGAATTTTAGGATCTGCACCGACGCTGAGCGCGCCAACCTGTACACCCGTTGTCACGCATAAATAAATAACTCCACATCAAAAGGCGTACACCAATAACGCCTTTTATTTTTTCTGACGTATCTGAGTTTTCATATAAAAAAGATTTTCCTGACATCACGCTAATGAGTACGGAGATAGCCCGTGAATAACTCTACATCGCACCCTTTAGCGGTTAAGACGCCGCTTTCCAGACTTTACCTCGCCCTATTTTCCGCGCCGCTGATAATGCTTACGCCTGCCGACTTCGCTCGCGCAGCCGATGCAATTTATGACGGCGATTCTCGTATTACCGAAACGCTGGGGTACACCGGAGATGTTTACGTCGGCCGTAACCAAAGCGGGAATCTGTTGATCGATAATGGCAAAATCACCGCCTACAACATCAATATCGGCCGGCTGTTCAGCGGTCAGATTTATGAAAGCGTGGTCACGGTTCGCGGGCCAAACGCCGAGCTTAACGCGGTGAACGACCAGTACGTCCTGCGCGGCGATCTGAACCTTGGCCTCGGCACTCTGCGTGTCGAAGAGGGCGCGCTGGCCAGTGCGAAGGAGATCGTGGTCGGCACCACCCGCGGCTACGACAGCCATCTAATTGCCACGGGCGCCGGCTCTCGCGTGACCAGCAATTTTCTCAGCGTAGGCACCGACCTTGGGGCCCGATCCACGGTGGCAGTTGAAGACGGCGCGTCGCTCAGCACCGCCTACGACGCGCGCATCGGCAATGGTACCGGGCCGGATGAAACCGACACGCTGAGCCCCAAAGCCACCGTCAAGGGCGCCGGTTCTCAGTGGAGCGTTGGCCGTACGCTGACGCTTTATGGCGATCTGGACGTGTTGAACGGCGGGGCGGTTAACGTTGCTAACGTGCAGGTAGCGGGCGTCTCCGGGGCAGGTAAAACCGCCGAGCTGGTTATTGCCGGCAAAGACTCGCGTTTTACCAGCGGCAGCAGCGTTAGCGTGGGCGATTATGGCAACGGCGTGCTGTCGGTCATTGACGGCGGCGCGTTTTCCGCGGGTAGCAATGAGCTGAGCGTGGGGACATCGGGGTCCGGCTCGAACCGGGGCGCACTGATTATCGGCAGCCGCGGCAATATGGATACCGGAACCGGTTTGACCGAACCGACGCTGGGCGCGGCGGGCGGCGCGGGCACCATCGATGCGAAGACGGCAATCAGCCTGCGGGGCGGGCTGTTCGGCAGCTATGTCTACTTTAACCATACCGACGGCAATTACGTCTTCAGCAACACGATGAGCGGCGAAGGTGAGGTGATCAATACCGCCGGGCAGACGACGCTGAACGGCGATATTTCGGCGCTCAAGGCGAACGTGACCGCGCGCGGCGGCAAAGTCATTATCGCCAGCAATATCAATACCCAGCCTGAAGACGATATTTTTGATGTACAGACCCTTAGCGCCGAGAACGGCGGAACGCTGATCCTCAATGCGACGGCGGGTTCAGATGTGAGTAACGGTGCGGGCTACAGCAGCGCAGCCTCGATCAAGGACGGCGGCACGCTGGGCGGTAACGGCACGCTGGGCCAGACCGAGATCCTGTCCGGCGGGCATATCTCTCCCGGCGATGGCGGCATCGGCACGCTGACGCTGAAGCGCTATCTGAATTTTGTGGGCGAGTCTTTCTATGATGTCGATATCGCCGGAGATGGCCGCAGCGACCAGCTGCTGGTATCGGGCAAGACGACCATTAGCGATCAGGCGAAAGTACAGGTTACCGCGCTGGATCCGCAAACCAGCTACAAAACGGGCCAAAGCTACCGCATTTTAACCTCCGACGGGGGAATAGACGGTCAGTTCGCGGGGGCGATTTCCAAATCCGCCTTCCTGGACGTGGCGCTGAAGCAGAGTACCGACGCCGTCGATCTGACCATTGCGCAGAAAGAGACCGGTGGAGAGAACCCTGGCGGCGAAAACCCCGGCGGTGAGAATCCAGGGGGTGAGAATCCAGGGGGGGAGAGTCCGGGTGGGGAGAACCCAGGCGGTGAGAACCCCGGTGGAGAAAATCCTGGCAGCGGCGAGCCGGGGATTTTCCAGACTGTAGCCAAAAGCAGCAACCAGTGGAATACCGCCGGCGCGCTCTCCACGCTGACGCAGAGCGGCTCGGCCCTGGCGCTGTATAACTCGCTGCTGGCGCTGAGCGCGCCGGAAGCGCGAGAGGCGTTCAACCAGCTGTCCGGCGAAGTTTACCCGTCAATGCAGTCCAACCTGATCGCCGGCAGCACGCAGGTGTTTAACGTGCTAAACCAGCGCATGCAGCGCGCGTTTGATAACGACAGCCTGGCAATACCTCCGTTAGCGATGTCGCTGGTGCAGCAGCCGGAGCCGCAAAATAACGGCGTCTGGGGCCAGACCTTCAGCTCCTGGAGCCGAAACAGCGGCGACGGTAACGTGGGCAAGCTTGATGGCAACACCACCGGCTTCCTGCTGGGTGCGGATCGTAAGCTGGTGGACCATAACGTACGTGTCGGTGGTTACTTCGGCTACAGCCGCGGAGATTATGACGTCGACAGCCGTCGTTCCTCAACGGATACCGACAATTACCACCTTGGCCTCTATGCGGCTGGTCAACAGGATGCGTTCTCCCTTCGCGGCGCGCTGGGGTACACCTGGCATAAGATTGAAGGCGAGCGCAATGTTGATTTCAGCGGCTTCTCGGATCGGCTGAAGTCGGATTACGACGCCAACTCGCTGCTGGCGTTCACCGAAGCGGGCTACCGTTTTGGCCAACCGGAGATGAATATTGAACCGTTCGTCAATTTATCGTACATCCGACTGCATACCGACAGCTTCAGGGAAGACGGCGGTGCTGCTGCGCTGAGCGTGCGTAACGAAACCATGAACACCTTCTATTCCACCCTCGGGGTGCGCGGCGTGACCGAGCTGCCGAAGAACGTGAACCTCTACGGTTCGCTGGGCTGGCAGCACGCCTATGGGGATAAGAATACCTCATCGCGCATGGCGTTTGCGGGCAGCGACGCTTTCATTACGCAGGGGCAGGCCGTCGATGAGGACGTGATGGTGGGCGATATCGGCGTGAGCGTACAGCTATCGCGCGCTGCGACGCTGGATGTGGGCTATCAGGGGCAATTTGGGGCAGATACCCGCGTCAACGCGGTTAACGCTAATCTGCGCTGGTCGTTCTGAACCTGAATTCATGCTCGTAAACAGACAGACCCGCATGATGCGGGTCTTTTTTGTTGCGGTATTGTTAACTTCCCATTACGCTTTGTGTTTTCGGAGAAACAGCATGTCCGTCACCGATGCCCTTCTTGCATTCACCTTCGCTGCCACGCTTCTGACGCTCACACCTGGCCTCGACACGGCGTTAATCCTGCGAACCGCCGCCGCTGACGGCAGTAAAAAAGCCGTACACGTCGCGCTGGGAATTGATACCGGCTGCTTTATCTGGGGGGCGGTGGTGGCGTTTGGTCTGGGCGCGCTGCTGGCCGTCTCTGACGTTGCGTACTCGCTGCTAAAGTGGTGTGGTGCAGCGTATCTGTGCTGGCTAGGCCTCCAGCTGTTGCTTCGCCCGCGGCAGCATTTTTCCCTCTCAGCAGAAGGCCGTGTCCGCAGCGGCAACGGCTTTTTGCGCGGCATGCTGGGTAATGTCCTGAACCCTAAAATGGGCATCTTTTACGTTTCGTTTCTCCCGCAGTTTATTCCCGCAGGACATTCGCCTTTTGCCTGGACGTTTTTGCTGGTCGGTATTCATGTGCTGATTGGCACACTCTGGTCACTCACGCTGATTATTGCGACGGGGTATGCTGCGGATGTGCTGAAGAAGCCTGCCGTAGTGAAGTGGATGGACCGAACTACGGGCGTCGTGTTCCTGCTGTTTGCCGCAAAGCTGGCGATGAGCAAGCGATGAACTGCCGGGCGGCGCTGCGCTTACCCGGCCTACACTGTAGGCCCGTGCAAGCGCAGCGCCGCCGGGCAAAGATTAATCCCGTTTTTGGGCGATAAGCTGGATCAAATTAAAATACGCCCCGGCACCGGCGTCCATGATCGGCACCATCATCTCCTGAGCGATCTCGCACGTCATAAACTCGTCCCAGGCCTGCTGGCAGGTGTCCATCTCGCGTACCGTGGTCAGCGTAATACCCGGCTCTTTCTCCCAAAGCGCTTTCCACCAGTGGAGCGGATAGAAATACCACTCGGGCGTCCAGAACGGCTTCACCACGTCGGGCAAGTTGTCTTCGCTGTAGTCGCCGATAAAACCGGGAACCGCGGCGGCAAAATGCCCGCCAGGTTTCAGGTACGGCAGCAGCGTAGCGAGCATGGTGTCGTTGCCGCCGAAATACTGATAGGCGTCCACGCTGACGATCAGGTCAAAGTAGTCATGCGCAAAGGGGATCTCCTTTGTTGCATCTACCAGAAGCGGGAAAATTTTCCCGTCCAGCCCCAGCGCGGTGAACCTCTCTGCGTTCTCTGTGGGGGTAATCCACAGGTCGGCGGCAAAGACCGTCGCACCGTATTTCTCGGCAAGCAGAATAGAGGAGATCCCTTTTCCGCAGCCGAGATCCAGAATACGCATACCCGGTGTAATCGGAAGCTGGGCCACCAGCTCCTCGGTTAGGCGCATGGCGTTTGGGCCCATCATGGTGTCGAGTAAAAAAGCGCGGTCGTAGCGGTCTGTATAAGGTGTAGTCATCACTGCTCCTTAGCGATTATCCAACTGGGCGCGAACGTTGTTCAGCCCGGTGGCGTTGATGCGGTAAGGCTGTCCGTTTACAGACCGGATCAGCTTCTTGGTGCGGAGTTTTTTAAAGACGGCGAGCGTGCAGTCGCTGAGAAGCATCCCCTCGCGGGTGTAGCATTCAACGGAAGTGACGCGGCCAGCGCTGTCGCGGACGTGCGCAATACGACCACCTTTTGCGAGAACGTGTAAGGTACGTTGTTCCTGACGGGATAAATTCATACCGGAAAACCTGTTTAATCATCATGCGTAAAAACGAGCCCACACCAGCAGGTGCGTGCGTAAGGTTTAGGCGCAGCGATAACCAGTCCGTCCTGAAAAGGGCGGGAAACTGATTATCTGATGATTACATTCTCCAGCATCAAAGCCTCGGTGAGAGTTGAAAGGTATTTACGAGGTGAATAATAACACCTGCTTTTTACAGGGGAATAGCCTGGCGTAAAAATTGTGAAGCCGATCGGCACGCGATATCGCGTCCGCTGGAGGCCGCGAGAAAAGCGCTGCCGGGCAGCTGCTATGGGACGTATATTCTTTATGAGGGAACACCCGTGGGGATGGGCCGCATTGTTGGCGTTATCCTGCCTCCAGCATTCCAAAACTCACAATCCGCGAACGCCCCAGCTCCTTCGCCCGGTACAGCGCCACATCTGCTGCGCGCAGCAGGTTGTCGCTCTGGGCGTGCTCTGGATAGCTGGCGATGCCGATAGAGACATCCACCGGGCCAATCTCAGACAGCCCGTAGCGAAGGGATAGCGCATGCACGCCGTTGAAGATCTCCGTCGCGCAGGCAAATGCCGCCTCTTCATTCGCACCCGCCAGAAGCGCGAGAAACTCTTCTCCCCCGTAGCGGAAAGCCAGGCCGGAATCATGTACCGCACGCTGAACAATAGTCCCTACGCTTTTAATCACCTGGTCCCCGGCATCATGGCCAAAGCGGTCATTGATGCTCTTGAAGTGATCGATGTCGATCATCAGGCAGCTTATCGGCTCATTATTGCGCGTGGCCTGCGTCATCTGCGTGCGTAACGTGTCTTCCAGATGATGGCGATTACGTAGACCGGTGAGCGGATCGAACAGGGCTTTTTCCAGCAGGGCACCGCGCAAGCGCTGGTTGGCCAGCGCCAGGCCCAGCGCCTCAGCCATCAGCTCCAGATAGGCGCGAGAGGGCGCGGTTTTCGATGTGATGTTCTGGAAAGAGAGCAGGCCGATGGCTTCGCCCTGGGCAATTAAAGGCACGCACAGCGACCGATGATTTTGCGATTCAGGCAGGTGATAACAGGCAATATCCGGCTCGCCGCTGACCGGCGGATGGCTCTGCCCGCGGCGGACGGCCCAACACGCGTCAGGGTGGAAAGGTTTTTTTTCACCTTCAGGAGAGAGCCATTCGGCCGCGCAGCGCATTTCCCACGCCTCGCGATCGAGAATATACAGGCGCCCCGAGACGCCGGGCGCAATGTTGGGGGCAAAAAGCTCGGCCACATTAATCACGTCGGCGAAGTTTTCGCAGCCCTGCAGCCGCTGGGTCATGCGCGCCAGCAGTTCGCGGATGGCCCAGTCGGCATCGCGCTCTTTTTCCAGCCGCTGCCGCGCAAGTCCGTTTTCTCGGAAGATGTGAATGGCCTGCGCCATGTCGCCAATTTCGTCGATCTGGGTGAAGTGCGGGGTTTCGACGGCGTAATCCTGCGAGGCCAGGCGATGCACCACGTCGCTCAGCCGCACTACCGGATGAAGCACGCGACGCTTGAGAATAAAGCCCATCACGAACAGAAAGAGCAGGGCGGTCAGGCCGACCATTACCTCAGAGGCGGTGCGCAGGGTTTTCGAGGTTTTCGTTGCGGCCTGCACGTCGGCGATGATGCGCTTGTCGAGTATCTGGCGGAAATGATCGATCTCTCTCTGAGCGCGCTCCAGCTCTTGCTCATAATAGGTACCATAAAGCAGGGCAACGGCCTGCTGTTCTTCGCCTCGTGCCATACTGCTCAGTGCGGTTTTCTGCTCGTCCTGCAGTTCATCAATGATGTTTAACCCTTCCCGGAGCAGCAGCAGCTCTTCGCCCGATGCGCCGTTATCTTTTAATTTCTCCAGCCGGCTCTCCATACCGCTGAACGTGCTCTCTTTCTGCTGATACTCCTCAAGAATGTTTGGATCTTTTTTGATAACGAACAGGCGCGCCAAATCAGAGAGCATCCAGGCATCTGTCTCTACATCTTCCGTCAGCTGATCGAACACCTGCCGTTGCTTAACGGCCTGTCGTTCCACGTTGTCGGCGTGGGATGCCATCAGCATAACGATGCCAGAGGCGATGGTCAGGCACACCGTGGCACCGTAGGCCCAGTTTGTTATCGTGGCGATTCGCACCTGCGGGATCCTTCTACGACAAGAGTGGAAGAGCGTTCTTTCAAATTATAGAAAATGTTTGATTTAGCGTATAAAAAAAGGCGGCATGGAGCCGCCCGATATGCAGGGGACGTTATAAATCTGGCGGGTTTTTTCCCTCTTCGATGAAGTCAGCGTCCAGCTCTTCGGCGTTACCCTCGTGATCGCGGCCGGAGAACAGGTTCCAGCAGGCGATAAACAGCGCCGCAATCAGCGGGCCAATCACAAAGCCGTTGATCCCGTACAGCTCCATCCCGCCAAGGGTCGAGATCAGAATCAGATAGTCCGGCATTTTAGTGTCTTTGCCGACCAGCAGAGGGCGCAGGATGTTATCCACCAGCCCAACGATAATGACGAAGAAACCGACGATAAACAGCCCCTGCCACAGCTGGTGGGTGGCAAAAAGGAAGATGGCAGCAGGCACCCAGACAATCGCCGAGCCCACGGCAGGCACCAGCGAGAGGAACGCCATCAGCGCGCCCCAGAGTACGCTGCCGTCAATGCCGACAATCGCGAACGCGATGCCGCCGAGCGTGCCCTGAACCACCGCGACCACCGCCGTCCCTTTTACCGTCGCGCGGGAGACGCCGACGAACTTGGCGAAAAGGTGCTGTTTGGCGAAGTCAGACAACGGCAGAGAGTCGAGGATCTGACGCACCAGATACGGACCATCCTTCAGCAGGAAGAACAGCAGATAGAGCATGATGCCGAAGCTGATGGCAAACCCGAACGTGCCTTTACCGATCAGGAACGCGCTGCCCGCCAGATACTGCCCGCCCTGTAATGCCACATCGGAAAGCTTTTTCTGGATCTGCTCGGCGTTAGTGAGGTTGTGATCCGCCAGGAAGCCGCTGGCCCAGTCGGGCAGGCGGTTAAAGATCCCCGCGACGACTTCCGGGAACTGGGTGTTGTTCTGCTGCAGCTTGGTGTACACCACGTTCAGCTCAATGGCGAGCGAGGAGAGGATCACCATCAAGGGAATAAAGACAATCAGGCAGATAATGCAGAGCGTCAGAAACGACGCCAGCCCGTTGCGCTCTCCCAGCGCCGTTCGCAGCTTATTTTTTACCGGGTTGAAGATGATGGTCAGAATGGCGGCCCATAAAATGGCGGAGAAGTAGGGCGACAGCACATCGAAGAAGGCCCAGGTAACGAGGGCGAGAATGAAAATGAAGAAACCTTTGGTCAGTCCATTAAAGCGCATAGTGAGTCCTGGTAACGAATAAACTGTGACGACTATAGAACTGATTGTGAGAATTACCAACCCTTCCGCCGGGTGGCGGCTGCGCCTTGCCCGGCCTACGAACAGTGTCGCGGTATGAATCCACTCTTCATGGATACGACTTTCGACTGACCGAAGATCGCCTCTTCCCGCACCATGCTGTAAGCATCTGCTTGCGGAGGTGCTTATGGCTTGGCGTCCGATTCTCTACGTGATCCTCACAACCCATCCCAGACTCAGCGCGCGGCGTGCCCGGCTGCGGCTGGTTGGCTAGCTTTTTATTAACAATCACGGTATAACACACCTTCTTTGGATGTTTAGATGTCCATACGTTTAGAAGGTAATATGCAAACAGAACATGACAATGGGCAGCTAAAGCGCACCATGAAAACGCGCCACCTGATTATGCTCTCGCTGGGCGGCGTGATTGGCACAGGGTTATTCTTCAATACGGGATACATCATTTCCACAACCGGCGCGGCGGGCACGCTGCTGGCGTACCTGATTGGCGCGCTGGTGGTCTGGCTGGTGATGCAGTGTCTGGGCGAGCTTTCCGTGGCGATGCCGGAAACCGGTGCGTTTCACGTTTACGCCGCCCGCTATCTTGGCCCGGCGACGGGCTACACCGTGGCGTGGCTCTACTGGCTCACCTGGACCGTTGCGCTCGGGTCGAGCTTTACCGCCGCAGGGTTCTGCATGCAGTACTGGTTCCCTCAGGTGCCCGTCTGGGCGTGGTGCGTGGTGTTCTGCGCGGTAATATTTGGCCTCAACGTTATCTCGACGCGCTTCTTTGCCGAAGGTGAGTTCTGGTTCTCGCTGGTGAAGGTGATCACCATCATCGCTTTTATCATCCTCGGCGGCGCGGCGATCTTCGGGTTTATTCCGATGCAGGACGGTTCACCCGCGCCGGGCTTGAGCAATATCACTGCCGAGGGCTGGTTCCCGCACGGCGGCCTGCCGATCCTGATGACCATGGTGGCGGTGAACTTTGCCTTCTCCGGCACCGAGCTTATCGGCATCGCGGCGGGTGAAACCGAAAACCCGCACAAGGTCATTCCGGTGGCGATCCGCACGACCATAGCGCGCCTCATTATCTTCTTTATCGGTACCGTGTTTGTGCTGGCAGCGCTGATCCCGATGCAGCAGGCCGGGGTGGAAAAAAGCCCGTTCGTGCTGGTGTTTGAAAAAGTCGGTATTCCTTACGCGGCGGATATTTTTAACTTTGTGATCCTGACGGCGATTCTCTCGGCGGCGAACTCCGGGCTGTACGCCTCGGGCCGCATGCTGTGGTCGCTCTCGAATGAGAAAACGCTGCCGCGCTGCTTTGCCCGCGTGAACAAAAACGGCGTGCCGCTGACGGCGCTCTCGGTCTCTATGCTCGGCGGCGTGCTGGCGCTGTTCTCCAGCGTCGTGGCGCCGGACACGGTGTTTGTCGCGCTGTCGGCGATTTCCGGCTTTGCGGTAGTGGCGGTGTGGATCAGCATCTGCGCGTCGCATTTTATGTTCCGTCGTCGCCATCTGCAGTCTGGCCAGCCGCTCTCTGCGCTGCAGTACCGTGCGCCGTGGTATCCGGTGGTGCCGGTGCTGGGCTTTATCCTTTGCGTGGTGGCCTGCGTCGGCCTCTGGTTTGATCCAAGCCAGCGCATTGCCCTTTACTGCGGGCTACCGTTCGTCGCGCTGTGTTATGGTGCCTACTACCTGACCCGAAACCTGACAACGCAGGAGCCTGAACATGTCGCAGAATAATCCGCTTACCGCCCTCCTTGAAAAGCAGCCGTTTGTGGTGCTGGACGGCGCGATGGCAACGGAGCTGGAAGCGCGCGGCTGTAACCTGGCAGACAGCCTCTGGTCTGCCAACGTGCTGGTGGAAAAGCCGGAGCTTATCCGTGACGTCCACCTTGATTACTACCGCGCAGGCGCACAGGTGGCGATCACCGCCAGCTATCAGGCCTCGCCTGCGGGCTTTGCCGCACGCGGTCTCGACGAGGCGCAATCCCGCGCGCTGATAGGCAAAAGCGTGGAGCTGGCGCGCAAGGCGCGGGAAGCGTATCTGGCTGAAAATCCGCATGCGGGGACGCTGCTGGTGGCGGGCTCGATTGGGCCGTACGGCGCGTATCTGGCGGATGGCTCTGAGTATCGCGGTGACTACGTGCGTAGCGCTGACGAATTCACAGAATTTCACCGTCCGCGCGTGGAAGCGCTGCTGGACGCGGGGGCAGACCTGCTGGCCTGCGAAACCCTGCCGTCCTTTGCGGAGATTAAAGCGCTGGCGGCGCTGCTGACCGAATATCCCCGCGCCAGAGCGTGGTTCTCGTTTACCTTACGCGACAGCGAGCACCTGAGCGACGGTACGCCGCTGCGTGAGGCGATCGGCGTGCTGGAAAATTATCCGCAGATTGTGGCGCTGGGCATTAACTGCATCGCGCTGGAAAACACCACCGCGGCGCTGAAGCACCTGCAAAGCCTCACGACGCTGCCGCTGGTGGTCTATCCAAACTCCGGCGAGCACTATGACGCGGTGAGTAAAACCTGGCACCACCACGGTGAAGCGTGCGAGACGCTGGTGGAGTACCTGCCGCAGTGGCTGGCTGCGGGGGCGAAGTTAATCGGTGGCTGCTGCCGGACCACGCCGAAAGACATTGCTGAGCTTAACGCGCACCGCTGATGCCCTCACCCTGACCCTCTCCCACGGGGAGAGGGGAAAAAACCAACCGTACAAAACTGAATATCCTTTCCCGCTTTTTATCTAAAAACGAATCGTTATGAGCGATTCATTTTTATTCCTTTATCAAAATTACCGCGCCGGAAATACTGCCTCCATAACAACAAGGGGAGCAGGCACTATGGCAATTTCATCGCGTATCACACTTCTCGGCGCACTGGCGCTGTGGGCCTTTCAGGCGCAGGCGGTGGACGTCACCGTCGCGTATCAAACCTCTGCGGAACCGGCGAAAGTCGCGCAGGCAGATAACACCTTCGCGAAAGAGAGCGGGGCGAAAGTCGACTGGCGCAAGTTCGATAGCGGCGCGGCAATCGTCCGGGCGCTGGCCTCCGGCGACGTGCAGATTGGCAATCTCGGCTCCAGCCCGCTGGCAGTAGCGGCCAGCCAGCAGGTGCCGATTGAGGTTTTCCTGCTCGCATCCCAGCTCGGCAACTCCGAAGCGCTGGTGGTGAAGAAAACTATCACTAAACCGGAAGATTTGATTGGCAAGCGCATCGCCGTGCCGTTCATTTCAACCACCCATTACAGCCTGCTGGCAGCTCTGAAACACTGGGGCATCAAGCCGGGCCAGGTACAAATTCTCAACCTGCAGCCGCCGGCGATTATTGCTGCCTGGCAGCGCGGCGACATTGACGGCGCCTACGTCTGGGCCCCGGCGGTTAACGAGCTGGAAAAAGACGGCACCGTGCTGACCGACTCCGAAAAAGTGGGCCAGTGGGGCGCGCCGACCCTCGACGTGTGGGTGGTGCGTAAAGACTTCGCCGAGAAACATCCTGAGGTGGTCAAAGCGTTCGCCAAAAGCGCGATTGACGCCCAGCAGCCCTATATCAGTAACCCTGATGAATGGCTGAAGCAGCCCGCCAACCTGGAAAAACTCTCTCGCCTGAGCGGCGTGCCGGAAGCGGACGTGCCGGGACTGGTGAAGGGCAATACTTATCTGACGCCTGCCCAGCAGGTTCAACAGCTGACCGGTCCGGTCAATAAAGCGATTGTGGATACGGCCACCTTCCTGAAAGAGCAGGGCAAAGTGCCTGCGGTGGCAGCGGATTACAGCCAGTACGTCACCGATCGCTTTGTGAAATAAGGAGCCCGCCATGCTGAATATTACAAACCTGTACGCCGATTACGGTGGCAAGCCCGCGCTGGAAGATATCAACCTGACGCTGGACGGCGGTGAGCTGCTTGTGGTGCTGGGACCGTCCGGGTGCGGGAAAACCACGCTGCTGAATCTGATCGCCGGGTTTGTCCCTTATCAGCATGGCGCTATCCAGCTTGAAGGTAAAAAAGTTGAAGGGCCCGGCGCAGAGCGCGGCGTGGTCTTCCAGAACGAAGGTCTGCTGCCCTGGCGCAACGTGCAGGAAAACGTGGCGTTTGGCCTGCAGCTCGCCGGCGTTGCCCGCGAACAACGGCTGGCAACCGCGCGGGAGATGCTGAAAAAAGTAGGGCTGGAGGGCGCTGAAAAACGCTTTATCTGGCAGCTTTCCGGCGGCCAGCGCCAGCGCGTCGGGATTGCCCGCGCGCTGGCAGCCAATCCGCAGCTGTTGCTGCTGGACGAGCCGTTCGGGGCGCTGGATGCGTTCACCCGCGAGCAGATGCAAACCCTGCTCCTGCGCCTGTGGCATGAAACGGGCAAGCAGGTGTTGCTGATTACGCACGACATCGAAGAGGCGGTGTTTATGGCGACCGAACTGGTGCTGTTATCGCCCGGGCCGGGCCGCGTGCTGGAACGTCTGCCGCTCGAGTTTGCGCGCCGCTATGTGGCCGGTGAACCGGTGCGCAGCATTAAATCCGATCCGCGGTTTATCGAAAAGCGTGAATACGTCTTAAGCCGCGTGTTTGAACAACGGGAGGCCTTCTCATGAGTATCGTCTTCAGTGAAAAAACGCGCCGTACGCGTCTGGGGCTGCGCTGGCCTTTCTCGCGCCAAATCACGTTGAGCGTCGGTACGCTTCTGGTGTTACTGGCGGTGTGGTGGGCGGTTGCTGCCCAGCAGTGGGTCAGCCCGCTGTTTCTGCCGCCGCCGGGACAGGTGCTGGCCAAACTCATTACCATCGCCGGGCCGCAGGGCTTTATGGATGCGACGCTGTGGCAGCACCTGGGCGCCAGCCTGGCGCGCATTCTGGTGGCGCTGCTGGCGGCGGTGGTTATCGGTGTCCCGGTCGGGATCGCGATGGGCCTTAGCCCGACGGTGCGCGGCATTCTCGATCCGCTCATTGAACTTTACCGCCCGGTGCCGCCGCTGGCCTATTTGCCGCTGATGGTGATCTGGTTCGGCATCGGCGAGACCTCCAAAATCCTGCTGATTTACCTGGCGATTTTTGCCCCGGTGGCCATGTCGGCATTGGCGGGCGTGAAGAGCGCCCAGCAGGTGCGCATTCGCGCGGCGCAGTCGCTTGGTGCCAGCCGCACGCAGGTGCTGCTGTTCGTGATTTTACCGGGCGCGCTGCCGGAGATTTTAACCGGGCTGCGCATCGGCCTCGGCGTGGGCTGGTCCACGCTGGTGGCGGCGGAGCTGATTGCGGCCACGCGCGGCCTTGGGTTTATGGTGCAGTCGGCGGGAGAGTTCCTGGCGACTGACGTGGTGCTGGCAGGGATCGCGGTGATCGCCGCGATCGCCTTTGGATTAGAACTGGGGCTGCGCGCCTTACAGCGCCGCCTGACGCCCTGGCATGGAGAAATACAATGAGTGAACGTCTGACCATTACCCCGCTGGGGCCGTACATTGGCGCACAGGTGTCGGGCCTGGATGTGACCCGTCCGCTGAGTGATAACCAGTTCGAGCAGCTGTATCACGCGGTGCTGCGCCATCAGGTGGTGTTCCTGCGCGAGCAGGCGATCACCCCACAGCAGCAGCGCGCGCTGGCGCTGCGTTTTGGCGACCTGCATATCCATCCGGTCTATCCGCATGCGGAGGGCGTTGAGGAAATTATCGTTCTGGATACCCACAACGATAACCCGCCGGATAACGACAACTGGCACACCGACGTGACCTTTATCGATACGCCGCCGGCGGGGGCAATTCTGGCGGCGAAGCTGCTGCCGGAAACCGGCGGCGATACCCTGTGGGCCAGCGGCATTGCGGCGTATGAGGCGCTCTCCGCGCCGTTCCGGACGCTGCTAAGCGGGCTGCGGGCGGAGCACGACTTCAAAAAATCGTTCCAGGAGTACAAGTACCGCAAGAGTGAAGAGGAGCATCGGCGCTGGCAGGAGGCGGTTGCGAAGCATCCTCCGCTGCTGCACCCGGTAGTGCGGACCCATCCGGTCACGGGCAAGCAGGCGCTATTTGTGAATGAAGGGTTCACGACGCGTATCGTGGACGTGTCCGAGAAAGAGAGTGAGGCGCTGCTGGGGTTCCTTTTCGCACATATCACCAGGCCGGAGTTTCAGGTGCGCTGGCGCTGGCAGGAGAACGACCTGGCTATTTGGGATAACCGCGTCACGCAGCACTATGCCAATGCGGACTATCTGCCGCAGCGCCGGATTATGCAGCGGGCGACGATTCTGGGTGATAAACCGTTTTACCGTGCGCCTTGATTGCCGGGTGGCGGCGTTGCCTTACCCGGCCTACGTTTCATTGTAGGCCAGGTAAGCGTAGCGCCACCGGGCAAAGAGGTTAAAGGTGCGCCTCAATATACCGCTGGTAGCGGTTCGCCTTCAGGTAACACAAATCAACCAGCACCAGCCCGTCGACGCAGTTGTTGAACGCCGGGTCGCTGCCGAAATCAATAAACTGCACGCCGCCGGGTTCGCACAGCTCGGAATACTGTTTGTAGAGCGGCGGAATACCGCAGCCCAGATTGCCGAGCAGGGATTTCAGCTTCGTCAGATCGTCCACGTAATCGACACCGCCGAACTGCGCGAGCACGTCCGGCAGCGATGCGGGATACGGCTGACGTGAGGCGGCTAGCGGATGCGTCGCCGGGAACCAAAGGCGGTAAAATGCCACCAGCAGATCCCGCGCGGCAGGCGGTAAGCCACCGGAGATTGAGACCGGGCCAAACAGATAGCGGTAGTGCGGATAGCGCGCCAGATAGGCGCCAATCCCAGACCATAAATAATCCAGGCCGCGGCGTCCCCAGTAGCGCGGCTGAATAAAGCTGCGCCCCAGCTCAATACCGTGCTTCAGCACGTCCTGCATTTTGTCGTCGTAGTGAAACAGGCTGTGGCTGTACAGCCCCTCGACGCCACGCTTTTCCACCTGCCGGGCGGTCGGCATAAAGCGATACGCGCCGACGATTTCCAGATCGTCGTCATCCCAGAGGATCAGGTGTAGGTAATCATCATCGTAGGTGTCGGTATCCCGCCGTTTCCCGCTCCCTTCTTCCACGGCGCGAAAGGCAATCTCACGCAGGCGCCCCAGCTCGCGCAGCAAAGGCGCCTCCTCCTGACCGTTGCGCTGCCAAAGATAGATGCTTTTGCCATCGCCTGTTTTACCCAAACATTCCGCCTGCGCCAGTTCCCGTTTCAGCGTGGCCCTGTCTTCCGGGCGGGCAATGGCGCACTGCGTTTTAAATACGCCGGGCAATCCCTTGCCAAGACGCATCACGTGCTGACGGCACTGCTCGGCCATCTCACGCGACGAAAGGATGGTGCTATGCCAGTGATGCCAGGCGATCTGCTGGCCGATTTTAATCGGAAGCTGGCTATGGCGGCGGCGAAACATCTGCTGCATCAGCAGCAGCATCGACAGTGTCGGGGAGACCAGCGTGCTGGCATAAAAGAGCAGGCTGTTGTGCGCCAGAATATGCACCGGCAGCAGCGGCACGCGCAGCTTGCCGGCGAGTTTGATAAAGCCAGAGTGCCACTTTTTGTCGCGAATGCCTTTGCGCGTGGGGCGGGAAACTTCTCCGGCCGGGAAGAAGATCAGCACGCCCGCGTTTTGCAGATGCTGTTCCATCTGCACCAGCGACGATTTCGCCGTCCTGCCGCCCATATTGTCCACCGGAATAAACAGCGAGCTGAGCGGTTCCAGATGCGTCAGCATCCGGTTGGTTACAACTTTAACGTCGCGTCGCACGCGGGAGACGGCGTACATCAGCGCCAGCCCGTCCAGCGTACCCGTCGGGTGGTTGGCAATAATGACCAGCGGGCCATGCTCGGGGATTTGTTCGAGATCGCGGGCGGAAACGGTGCAGAGAATATCGAGGTGTTCCAGAACTTGCTCCACCATATCCAGTCCTTTCAGGTGGCGGTGTGCTGCGGCAAATTGCTGAAATTCGTCTTCGTAAAACAGTCTTTTTAACAGACTTTTTTGCCAGGGTGCAGGCCTCGCCTGAGGCCAAAGATCGTCGAGAACGCTATCGAGGCTAAACATGGTTACTCCTCCTGCCGTCTTGCGAAGACAGTAGAAGGAGCAGATGTCGTTTGTATTGCAGTTTGGTGAAGATTAGCGGAGGATTTTTTTCTCAGCCAGATCCAGCGCGAAGTAGCTGAAGATCAGATCCGCGCCCGCGCGTTTGATCGCCCCCAGGCTTTCGAGGATCACTTTCTCTTCATCGATGGCGCCCGCCTGTGCGGCGAATTTGATCATCGCGTACTCGCCGCTGACCTGGTATGCGCCCAGCGGCAGCTCGGTACGTTCGCGGATGTCGCGCAGGATGTCCAGATACGCGCCAGCTGGCTTGACCATCAGGCAGTCAGCGCCCTGGGCTTCGTCGAGCAGAGACTCGCGGATGGCTTCGCGACGGTTCAGCGGGTTCATCTGGTAGGTTTTGCGATCGCCCTTCAGCGCAGTACCTGCGGCTTCGCGGAACGGGCCGTAGAAGGACGAGGCAAATTTGGTTGAGTAGGACATGATGGCGGTGTCGGTGAAACCCGCCGCGTCCAGCGCCTGGCGGATCGCCTGGACCTGTCCATCCATCGCCGCAGAAGGCGCGATGAAATCCGCCCCGGCGGCGGCGGCAACAACGGCCTGCTTACCGAGGTTTTGCAGGGTTGCGTCGTTATCCACGCCGTGATCGCACAGCACGCCGCAGTGGCCGTGAGAGGTATATTCGCAGAAACAGGTATCGGACATCACGATCATCTCCGGCACGCTCTCTTTGCAGATACGCGACATGCGGGCGACGAGGCCATCTTCTTTCCAGGCATCGCTACCGGTGGCGTCCGTGTGGTGGGAGATGCCAAACGTCATCACCGAACGGATGCCCGCATTGGCGATACGTTCGATCTCACGCGCCAGATGTTTTTCCGGAATGCGCATCACGCCCGGCATCGCATCAATGGCTTTGTAGTCATCGATCTCTTCTTCAACAAAAATCGGCAACACCAGATCGTTTAAGGATAGTGTTGTCTCTTCAAACATAGCGCGCAGTGCGGGTGACTTGCGCAGGCGACGGGGACGTGCAATTAAATCGGTCATGGTATGCCTGACGTTTGTGGAACAAAGAGGCTCAGTGTACCCGAAAGCGGGGTCGGGTGTTTTACTAAAGTGGGCATTTTGATTTAACCAAAGCGGTATGCGTTAGTTGGCTGCGAAGTAATATATACTGCTCGCAGGTCTAAAGAGACGAGGTTCTGAATTATTAGTTTTATATCTGTGTCTCTTCGAATATATAAATAAGGATGATTTATTTATCATTGATATATTATTGGTGCTCAGGCGATATTATTACTAAGTTAATGTTTTTATAATATTATTCTTTGACGCTCTTTTTTTTCTTGACAGGTTCTGGTTATTTGTCTGGATACGGACTTAATTGAATCATTCATTGAACCTTTTCCAAATGAAACTGCATAATTCTCTCCGCAATTAACGTTGCTAAATGATTTGATGGACAAACTTGCTTACGTCCCTGAGGAGGGATGACCCAATGCAAACATGGAAAAAGAAACTGGTTGTATCTCAACTTGCATTAGCCTGTACTCTGGCTATCGCTTCTCAGGCCAATGCGAAGGATATTTCCGGCACGACATATAATACTTTTGGATATGATAATACAGCATCTACTCCCTGGTATTATGGATACGCAGACTGGGGTTACACAGATGCAACCCACGATGGTGATATTTATCCGGTAATTAAAAAATCAACGGTAAATGGCGTTATTTCAACCTACTATCTGGATGACGGCGTCAACGGCCGGGCGAACGCGCTGAGCATTTCAAACAGCACGATCAATGGCATGATCACCTCTGAATGTATGACCACCACCTGTGCCAATGGCGTAGATCCGGATGGCACGGCTCATTCTCAATATGACCGTTTCAGCCTCACCGTCGATAACAGCACCATCAACGATACCTACGAGCATTACGCGTATGACGTTGTGAATGGCGAGACCTCGGACACTCATTATCTGGATACCTATGCCCTCGGTAACGCGATTACGCTGGACGTGGAGTCTGATATTGTTATCCAGAATAACTCCCACGTGGCGGGTATTACGCTGACGCAGGGTTATCAGGAGCTGGATAATACCCCATACGACGGCGTTGAAGGCGTTGCCAACAGTACCAACGTGTTCACGGATACGCTCGTAGTTAAAGACTCTGTGTTGACCTCGGGCGCCTATAGCGATCTGGGTACCAGCGGTTTCTACGGTCAAACCGCGAAGCCGAGCGACTACGGTGAAACGAACGCCACCGCGGCGGATGATGCGGCGCTGATCGTTGCAGCTGGCGCCTCTGACAACGCGATGCAGACCACCGCCACGTTTGATCATTCGACCATCACCGGCGACATCCTTTTCTCAAGCACCTTTGACAACAACTTCTACGAGAATGGCGATCCGGCAACGGACACCACCGATGACGGCGTGTATAACCCAGCTACCAACGGCTGGGATGGCACCGATACACTGGATGTCACTCTGACTAACGGCAGCAAGTGGGTGGGGGCAGCGCAGTCCAGCGTTGAAGCCATCGGTACTGCGCAGATGTATGGCCAGGGCTACAGCAATGTAGACTGGCGCGCGCTGACACCTAACAGCATCTGGCCGGACTCCACCTTCGACAGCAACGGTCATGTTGCAGGCGAAGAGGTATATCAGAGCGGTCTGTTCAATGTGACCCTGGATAATGGCTCGGAGTGGGATACCCGCAAGGTATCAAACATCGACACCCTGGCGGTGAATAACCAGTCGCAGGTGAACGTTGAAAACTCGGGTCTGCTGGCGGATACCATCACCCTGACTAATGCATCTTCTCTGAATATCGGCGACAGCGGCGCGGTCGCAACCGACAGCCTGTATCTTGATAGCTACAGCCGCGCGGCGCTGACGGAAGAAACTGCAAGGCTGTATGCTAACACCATCACCGTGGATAACGGTGCAGAGTTGGCGCTGGGGCTGGGCCAGGTTGATACGCATAACATGGTACTGACCGACGGCGGTGTACTGAACGTTGCCAGCCGTGACTATGTGCTCAACAGCGACCTGAACAACGCGCGCTATATCACTAACGATCGGAGCAAAGCGGACTACGACTATGGCGTGGTTGCGCTGAACTCAGACGGCCACCTGTCAGTGAACGGTGACGTGGCGGGTAACTATAAAGTGCGCATCGATGATGCGACCGGTGCAGGTTCTGTTGCTGATTACAAAAACAAAGAGATTGTTCGCGTTTATGACAATAACGCGGATACCGCAGCCAGCTTTACTGCCGCAAACAAAGCCGATTTAGGTGCCTATACCTATCAGGCGCAGCAGAAAGGCGACACGGTTGTTCTCCAGCAGAAAGAGCTGACCGACTACGCTAACATGGCGCTCAGCATTCCTTCTGCTAACACCAACATCTGGAATCTGCAGCAGGATGCCGTTGGCGCTCGTCTGACCAATAGCCGTCACGGCCTGGCCGACAACGGCGGAGCGTGGGTAAGCTACTTCGGCGGCAACTTTGACGCGGATAACGGCAGCGTGAGCTACGATCAGGACGTAAGCGGCATTATGGTCGGCCTGGATACGCAGATTGACGGTAACGCTGCTAAGTGGATCGTCGGTGGCGCTGCAGGCTTCGCGAAAGGCGACATTAGCGACCGCACGGGTCAGGTCGATCAGGACAGCCAGACGGCGATGTTCTATGCCTCAGCGAAGTTCATGAACGATCTGTTCCTCGACAGTTCACTGAGCTATACCCGCTTCAACAACGATCTCTCCGCGACCATGAGCAACGGCCAGTACGTTGACGGTAACACCACTACCGATGCGGTTGGCTTCGGTATGAAGCTGGGCTATGACTGGAAGCCAAACCTGTCTGGCTACGTTACTCCTTACGCGGCGGTATCCGGTCTGTTCCAGTCAGGTGATGACTATCAGCTGAGCAACGACATGCGTATTGACGGTCAGTCTTATGACAGCATGCGCTACGAACTGGGTGTGGATGCGGGTTATACCTTCAACTACGGTGGCGAACAGGCTCTGACACCATACTTCAAGCTGGCCTACGTGTATGACGATGCCGATAACAATGCCGACATCAACGATGACAGCATTGATAACGGTGTGGAAGGTTCAGCCGTTCGTGTGGGTCTGGGCACGCAGTTCAGCTTCACTAAAAACTTCAGTGCGTATACTGATGCAACCTATCTGGGCGGCGGCGACGTTGACCAGAACTGGGGAGCAAATCTGGGCGTGAAATACACCTGGTAAAATATCAGAGCGGGGGATTTTTCTCCCGCTTTTTTATTTAGCTTAAAAATAATATAGAACCGACAGATACAGATGACCAGAGGTCTGCATGAAAGTCGATGCGAAACCGCTTTCTGAATTAAGCCGGCTCGTACAGTGTCTGGAAGTTGCCAGCACCCCATTCAAGGCCACGCCGCAGAAAATAATCTCAATTGGCAATAAAGACGATGAGCCTTATACGTTTATAATAAAGACAGGCATTATTGCAATCCATCGAAAATCAGATGGACTTCTCGTAGGTATCGCCAGAGCTCCTTATATTTTTGGTCTGAGTGCATGGATAAATGATACGCATCAGGAATATGAGATGGTGGCACATACGTCCTCTAGTGGATTTTATTTACCCGCCTCAACGTCGCGACAGCGTATTCAGGAGGGATCCCTTTGGCAAGAGGCTTTTTGCTGGCTCTCCTGGATAAACCATATACTGGGAAAACGCGATGCGCAGCTTGTTGGAAATAACTCCTATAGCCAGATCCGTGCAATGCTGCTCAATATGGCCGAGTGGGATGACTCGCTGCGCTCTAAAATTGGTGTAATGAATCATATTCAGCGAAGTACGAGGATCTCGCGCTCGGTTGTCGCGGAGGTTCTGGCTGCGTTGCGACAGGGAAATTACATCAATATGAGCCGGGGCAAACTGGTCAGCATTAACCGTTTGCCCGCGGACTATTGACACTAATTAGATGCCGTGAGCACCTGGGCTTTATTGGCGCTGAGCTCGGCAACCAGATTATTAATGCCGTCACTCATATTAATAAAGCGCGTGTTAGGCGAGCGGGTAACGACCACAAACGCACCGACGTTTGACTGCGGGATCATCGCCATGTAGGTAATGAATCCGCCGCCGCCACCGGTTTTCTGAATAATGCCCGGACGGCCATCTTTTGGTGCCATGTACACCCAGCCCATGCCGAGGGCATCGGCTTTACCGGGAACATCCATTCCGATAACGCGGTGCAGCTGGGCGCGCTGGTAAATCAGCGTCTGCATACGGTCAGCCTGGCTGCTGCGTGCATAAAAATCCGAAGAGAGGAACTGCTGCATCCAGCGCATCATGTCGCCCGGCGTGGAATACACTCCACCGCTACCGACTGCCGCCAGGGTGTTGTTACACGGGCTGGCACCTTTCTCTGCGACCATCAGACGGCCGCACTGATCCGGAGAGGGGGTAAAGGTCGTGTCCTTCATACCCAGCGGACGCGTAATCTGCTCTTCAAACAGCTTTGCGTAAGGCTTGCCCGATGCTGTTGCTAACGCATCGGCCAGCAGGTCAAACGCCAGATTCGAATAGGATGCCTGAGAGCCCGGCGCGGTTTTCAGCGTTGCGGTGCTCATGTAGTTCCAGCGCTGCTCGCGTGTCGGCCAGACAAAGACCGGACGATGCGCCGCGCCGCCGGGCTGTTCGCGCGGCAGGGCACTGGTATGCGTCGCCAGGTTGACCAGTCGGATCGGTGTGCCCTGATATGTTGGAACTCGTGCGCCAGGAGGCGCGTATTTACTGAGCGGATCGTCGAGCTTCACCACGCCCTGGTCGAGCAGCTTCACCAGCATTTCGCTGGTCATCAGCTTGGTAATAGAGGCAATACGGATAACCGAATCCAGCTGAGGGTGAATGTTATTTCCCGGTCGCGTTTCGCCAAAGCTGCGAAACACTCGCTGGTTACCGTCAATCACCACCAGCGCCATTCCCGTTGCGCCGCTACCGTAATAAATCAGGTTCGCATAGCGATCGGCAATATCAGAGGCCAAAACCGGGGCCGTCAGCGGCTGTGCTGCCTGGGCGGTGGAGAAGCTTACCGCACAGAGCGCGGCAAAAGAGAGCAGACAACGTTTCAACAAAAAAACATCCATCAAGTGAATTGGGAAAGTAATGGGTATTTATACTACTAATCGGAGCCGTGCAATGACCCGAATTGCATAACGATAGCGAGAAAAACGTAACCATGGGTAAATAAGAACAATTTACTTGCGAGCTACCTCCCATTTTGTGACATCGGGCTTATGATAGATGCCTGTGTCATTCAATCTTTCGGGAACAGGTATGTCTGAAAAGCGTGTGGTTATGGTCGTTGATATGCAGAATGGTGTCTTTGAAACGCCGCGTCATCAACGAGAAAAATGTGTCTCACTGATCAATCAGCTTACCTTTGCCGCCGATACGGTAATTTTCATTCAGCATACCGGGGCCGGAGAGCTGGAGGAGGGGAGCGAGGGTTTTGCGCTGCTGCCTGAACTCCGCCAGCCTAAAGGGGCGTTCTACGTGACCAAAACGGCCTGTGATGCGTTTTACAACACCACGCTTGACGCACTGCTGCGTGAGCACGGCATCCGTGAATTCGTTATCTGCGGCTGCGCCACTGATTACTGCGTCGATGCCACGTTCAAGAACGGCGTCAGCCGGGGCTATCACATTACCGTTGCAGAGGATGCCCACACCACGGCGCATCGCCAGGCCGCGGAGGCCCCCATTCTGATCAACCACTACAACGATGTCTGGCGTCATTTTATCGCGCCAGAGAACCCTCCTGCGGTGAAACGCGTCGAAACAATTCTCGAAAACTGGAAAGCGAACTAATAATAAACCCTCGGGTCTGACCTTTTTGCCCGGGCCGGGAGGCTGGCTCAGGCAGGATTTTCGCGTGGTGATGTGTTGAGCACAGCAACACCCATAACAACAAGAAGGAAGCATAATGTTTAAGTCTTTTTTCCCAAAGCCGGGGCCATTTTTCCTGTCGGCATTTATTTGGGCGCTGATCGCTGTCATTTTCTGGCAGGCTGGCGGCGGAGCGTGGCTGACGCGCGTCACGGGAGCAACGGGCGATGTGCCGATTAGCGCCGCACGCTTCTGGTCGCTGAGCTATTTGCTGTTTTATGCTTACTACACGGTTTGCGTGGGGCTCTTTGCGGTTTTCTGGTTTATCTACTCTCCGCACCGCTGGCAGTATTGGTCGATTTTGGGTACGTCACTGATCATCTTTGTGACCTGGTTCCTGGTGGAAGTGGGGGTGGCCGTTAACGCCTGGTATGCGCCCTTCTACGACCTGATCCAGACCGCACTCAGTTCACCGCACAAGGTGACGATAAATCAGTTCTACCATGAAGTGGGCATTTTCCTCGGCATCGCCCTTATTGCGGTGGTTATCGGCGTGATGAATAACTTTTTTGTCAGCCACTACGTTTTCCGCTGGCGTACCGCGATGAACGAACACTATATGGCGCACTGGCAGCACCTGCGTCATATTGAAGGCGCAGCGCAGCGCGTGCAGGAAGACACCATGCGTTTTGCCTCTACCCTTGAGGACATGGGAACCAGTTTTATCAACGCCATTATGACGCTGATTGCCTTCCTGCCGGTGCTGGTGACCCTCTCTGCGCACGTTCCTGAGCTACCGATTATCGGTCATCTGCCGTATGGTCTGGTGATTGCCGCGATCGTCTGGTCGTTGATGGGAACGGGCCTGCTGGCAGTGGTGGGGATCAAACTGCCGGGCCTGGAGTTTAAAAATCAACGCGTGGAAGCCGCTTATCGTAAAGAGCTGGTTTACGGTGAAGATGATGCCAACCGCGCGTCACCTCCAACCGTGCGCGAACTGTTTGGCGCGGTGCGTCGTAACTACTTCCGCCTCTACTTCCACTACATGTATTTCAACATCGCGCGTATCTTGTATCTACAGGTCGATAACGTTTTCGGGTTGTTCCTGCTGTTCCCGTCGATTGTTGCGGGTACTATTACGCTCGGTCTGATGACGCAAATCACCAACGTCTTTGGGCAGGTTCGCGGCTCGTTCCAGTATCTGATCAGCTCCTGGACCACGCTGGTTGAGCTGATGTCCATCTATAAACGTTTACGCAGTTTTGAGCGTGAGCTGGACGACAGGGACCTGCAGGAAGTGACTCATACATTCAGTTAATACAGGAAGTTGCTATGACCTTTGCCGTACCGCGCGCGTTACCGCTGTCCTTACTGGCTGCCTTTGTGCTGGCGGGCTGTGCTGAGAAAGGGGCTGCGCCACTTAAAAAGGGTGAAAAGCCGGTGGATGTCGCAAGCGTTGTCCGGCAAAAAATGCCCGCCAGCGTGAAGGATCGCAATGCGTGGGCAGAGACACTGGCAAAGACCTTTGAAAGCCAGAAGATAGCCCCCACCGAGGAGAATATCTGCTCGGTGCTGGCCGTCGCGCAGCAGGAATCCATGTACCAGTCAGATCCTGCCGTACCGGGGCTAAATAAGATCGCCTGGAAGGAGATCGACCGCCGCGCCGAATCGATGCATATCCCGGTTTTTCTGGTCCATACCGCGCTTAAAATCACCTCGCCGAACGGCAAAAGCTATAGCGATCGGCTGGATTCGGTGAAAACCGAGAAGCAGCTGAGCGCCATTTTCGATGATTTCATCAGCATGGTGCCGATGGGGCAGAAGCTGTTTGGCTCGCTTAATCCGGTACATACCGGCGGCCCAATGCAGGTCAGCATTGCGTTCGCCGAAAAACACACCGATGGCTATCCGTGGAAAATTGATGGAACGGTGCGTCAGGAGGTATTTTCCCTGCGCGGCGGGCTGTGGTTTGGCACCTATCACCTGCTGAACTATCCGGCAAACTACAGCGAGCCGCTGTACCGCTTTGCGGACTTTAACGCAGGCTGGTATGCGAGCCGGAACGCGGCGTTCCAGAATGCCGTCAGCCGCGCAAGCGGGATTAAGCTGGCGCTGGATGGCGATTTAATCGCTTACGGCAGCAGCGAGGCAGGCACCACCGAGCGTGCGGTGCGCAAACTGGCAACAAAGCTGGATATGAGCAACAGCGAGATTCGCCGCCAGCTGGAGAAGGGCGACAGCCTGGCATTTGAGAAAACAGATTTGTATCAGCAGGTCTTTAAGCTTGCAGAGCAGAAGAGCGGTAAAACGCTACCGAAGGCCATCCTGCCGGGGATCCAGCTTGAAAGCCCGAAGATCACGCGTAACCTGACCACGGCCTGGTTCGCAAAACGTGTCGATGACCGCCGGGCGCGCTGTATGAGGCTTTAGAAACGACGTCGCAGGCGAAGCACTAACGCGATAACGCCCAGAACCATACAGCCTGCAAGGAAGGGGACCAGACCAAACAGGGTGCTTACGCCGAAACCAATCTCCACGCGAGGGCGCCCGCTATCCTGAACCTGCATCAGGTGTTCATAAACACCGGGAGCATGAACCAGCATGTTGAGGAGCTGTGAGCCTGCCCAGAAGCAGAACAGCACAAACAGGGCGTAAGCAATATTACCCGCCGTGGAGGTTTTTGGTTGTTTGCCGCCAAAAATCGGTTTCGACAATGTAAAATCAGCCATAAAGACCTCCCGAAATAGCACACTGTTTTATACGCGTCTTACAGGTGAAGTGTGACAGGTCATAGCATTTGTCAATATCAGAATCGTGGTAATTTTCCCCAGCGATTACTCCTGGATTGTCGATTTCTGCAGCACATCACAATTCGGAAACTTAAGTGAAACTGCGTCGCGTTTCAGAATTTCCGCATCCGCCACAGACCTGGCCGTAAAACTGTGAGAGGATAGTTTTTTTCTGCCGGAGTCGTCATGAAGCTCACATCCAAACTACGCCGTGACTGGCATTACTATGCCTTTGCTATTGGGCTGATCTTTATTCTTAACGGTGTTGTGGGGCTGCTGGGGTTCGAAGCGAAAGGCTGGCAAACCTATGCTGTTGGCCTGGTGACCTGGGTGATTAGCTTCTGGCTGGCGGGGTTTATCATCCGCCGCCGCCCAGAAGAGGCGGAAGCGGACGAGACGGACGCGGCTAAGTAGGGTGGTTAACCGTTGACGGAGCTTTTGAGGGCGCTATCAGCAGCGTAACGTTCCAGCGCCAGCTCGATCAGGCGGGTGATCAGTTCAGGGTAGCTGATTCCGCTTGCCTGCCACAGCTTTGGATACATACTGATGTTGGTGAAGCCCGGCAGCGTATTAATTTCGTTGATCACCACGTCGTTCTCGGCCGTGAGGAACACGTCGACGCGCGCCATGCCGAAGCAGCCGAGCGCCTGATAGGCTTCGATGGCGATCGCACGGATCTTGTCGTTGATGGCGGGATCGAGGGCGGCGGGTACCACAACCTGCGCGCCCTTATCATCAATATACTTGGTGTCGTAAGAGTAGAAATCGCTGTTTAACACCACTTCACCGCAGGTGCTCGCCTGTGGAAAATCATTCCCCAGTACGGCGCACTCAATCTCACGTCCTTTGATTCCCTGCTCAACCACTACCTTGTGGTCAAACTCGAATGCAAGCCGCACGGCTTCGGTAAACTGTGCTTCAGTGTTTACTTTGCTGACGCCGACGGACGATCCCTGGTTCGCCGGTTTCACGAACAGCGGCAGACCCAGCCTCTCTGAGAGCTGGGCGAAGGTGAATTTTTCACGGTTTGCGCGTGTGAGCGTGACGAACGGCGCAATATTTAGCCCGGCATCACGCAGCAGGCGCTTGGTGACGTCTTTATCCATGCAGGCTGCCGAGCCCAGCACATCGGAGCCGACAAACGGCAGGTTAGCCATACGCAGCATGCCCTGCAGTGACCCGTCTTCGCCCAGCGTGCCGTGTACGATCGGGAACACCACATCAATCTGCGTCAGGGCCTGTGCATTACCGGCGTCAATGAACTGCCCCTGAACCTGGCCTGGCACGGTCGCAACGCTGATGTCAGAAGGATTAAGCGCAATGTGGGCGGGGTCGTTAGCGTTTAACAGATATTGGCTTGCATCGTTAACGTGCCACTGGCCCTGTTTATCAATGCCCAGCAGCACCACGTCGAAACGGTTTTTATCAATGGCATCGACGATATTTTTGGCCGATTGCAATGAAACCTCGTGTTCTGCTGACTTTCCCCCAAAGACAATACCTACCCGCTGCTTGGTCATTTCACTCTCTTCCAGTCTGACGAAAAGCCAATAACATACCACGATGCCCGGCGGGTTTCGCGGCCTTCTGCCATAATGTTTTGAGCATGCCGAGGGGGGAGTGTGAAAGGAAAAAGTGTACTGACCGTTTGCCTTATTGTCGCTGTCGCAACAGTGGGTTACCGCTGGCTGCCGTCCTACTACAATCCTTTCACCCCGCTGACGCTTAACGATCCGCCCGGTAAAATTACGCAGTTTAAACTTCGCCGCCTGACGCCTCATGCGTGTGAGCGTCTGCTGTCCCAGGCCAATCAGCGCGCGCTCATCCGCACGCAGGCGGTGGCCGATAGCGCAGGCGAGTGTCCGCTCAGCAACGTGGTGCGGGTGCGTGACTTTGGCCCCGTGAGCCTGAACAGCAGTTTTTTGGCCAGCTGTCCGCTGGCGCTGAGCTCCGCACTGTTTGTGAGCCAGCAGGCCAGGCCGCTCACCAAAACCTTTATGGGAAGCGAGCTTACCCGGATTGAGCACGTGGGCAGCTTTGCCTGCCGAAATATTTACCATCGCCCTGATGCGCGACGCAGTGAACATGCGACGGCAGAGGCGCTGGATATCAACGCGTTTCGGCTGGCAAACGGGGAGCGGATCACCGTATTGAAGGGGTGGCGGTCAGCAAAAACGCAGCCCTGGCTTCAGGCGCTGCTGGCAGCAAGCTGCGACTATTACGGCAACGGTCTGGGACCGGAGTACAACGCGGCGCACGCCAACCATTTTCATCTCGGAATGCGCGGTTTCGGCCTGTGCCGCTAAAGCATAATCTTCCGCGTTGAAATGGATAATTTGTGACATGTTTCACAAATATGATGACTGGGAAGATAAAACACCAAAGTCAGCCACGCCGCATCTCTGGCGCACCGTAAAGGTACGTAACTTGCTAATCTGTAGGCGAATTCGCCTAAAAATGAAGATTATTTCTGTTATGGAATCCTGGAAAGTTAACCTCATCTCGGTCTGGTTCGGCTGCTTCTTTACCGGACTCGCCATCAGCCAGATCTTGCCCTTTCTGCCGCTGTACGTTTCTCAGCTGGGCGTTTCGTCCCATGAAGCCCTCTCAATGTGGTCAGGCCTGACGTTCAGCGTCACCTTCCTGGTCTCTGCGATTGTCTCCCCAATGTGGGGCAGCCTGGCGGATCGCAAAGGGCGCAAGCTGATGCTGCTGCGCGCGTCGCTGGGGATGGCGATTGCGATTCTGCTGCAGGCTTTTGCCACAAACGTCTGGCAGCTGTTTATCCTGCGCGCGATTATGGGGCTAACCTCCGGCTATATTCCCAATGCCATGGCGCTGGTGGCCTCACAGGTACCCCGCGAACGCAGCGGCTGGGCGCTGAGCACGCTCTCAACCGCGCAGATCAGCGGGGTGATTGGCGGCCCGCTGATGGGGGGCTTCCTCGCCGATCACGTGGGTCTGCGGGCGGTATTTTTCATTACGGCGATCCTGCTGGTCGTCAGTTTCCTGGTCACGCTGTTTCTGATTAAAGAAGGCGGGCGTCCTGTCGTCAGCAAATCCGAGCGTTTGAGCGGCAGGGCGGTATTTGCCACGCTGCCTTACCCTGGCCTGATGATCAGTCTTTTTGTGACCACGATGGTCATCCAGCTTTGTAACGGCTCTGTCGGGCCTATCCTTGCACTGTTCATTAAATCGATGGAGCCGGACAGCAACAATATTGCGTTTCTGAGCGGCATGATTGCCGCGGTGCCTGGCGTATCTGCGCTCATCTCCGCGCCGCGCCTTGGAAAGTTAGGTGACAGGATCGGCACGGCGCGCATACTGATGGCAACGCTTATTTTTGCGGTCATACTCTTTTTTGCCATGTCGTTCGTGACGTCGCCGCTGCAGCTTGGGGTTCTGCGCTTCCTGCTCGGGTTTGCCGATGGCGCCATGCTGCCGGCTGTGCAAACCCTGCTGGTTAAATACTCCAGCGACCAGGTCACCGGGCGCATTTTTGGCTATAACCAGTCGTTTATGTACCTCGGGAACGTTGCTGGCCCTCTTATCGGGGCTTCTGTCTCCGCGATGGCCGGTTTCCGCTGGGTATTTGCCGCCACGGCAGTGGTGGTCTTGCTGAATATTATTCAGCTGGCATTTGCCCTGCGTCGGCGCAGGGAATTAGCGGCGGCAAAATCTGCCCGCTGATGCATTATATATTCTTATGGTCGCCACATTTTTATATAACGAAATGTGGCTGTAGAGTAATAGAAAAACGTTTCGCTGACGGCCTGATACTTCTATTCTGGCAGCTAGGTCACTTTTGCATAAGATAATACTTTTCTCCTCTTTGCATTATTCAATGAGAGTGCTAATTTCAGGAAAAATCCCATAAGGAAATAGCACGATGAAAAATCTCATTGCTGAGTTGCTGGTTAAGCTTGCACAAAAGGAAGAAGAGTCAAAAGAACTGGTTGCTCAGGTCGAGGCGCTGGAAATTGTGGTTACCGCGCTGTTGAGACACATGGCCAAACAGGATCAGCTAGCGCTGATCGACAGTATCGAAGGCGCGCTGGACAACGCCAAACCGGATTCTGTGGTGCCAGCGCAGGACGCGGAGATGCTCCACCAATACGTAAAGAAGCTGTTAAGGCATCCGCGCAGTTAAACCGTCACAGGACGTGACGGGTTGTCATAGAAATGTCATGCAGGTTGCCTATAGTCGCTCTGTTTTTATTTTTACGTATTTGTACATGGAGAAAATAAATTGAAACAGAGCGCACTTTTCATCGCATTAATCCCGCTGTTGTTTACCCCTGTCATTCATGCCGATACCACGAATAACGCAGTCCTGGATAATCGTGCAGCGCAGGGTGATATCACCCAGCCCGGCGGCGCACGCCGACTTTCTGAAGATCAAACCGCAGCTATTCGCGCTTCGCTGAATGATAAGCCTGCAAAAAATATAATTCTGCTGATTGGCGACGGTATGGGGGATTCCGAAATTACGGCTGCGCGAAATTATGCCGAAGGGGCGGGCGGTTTCTTTAAGGGAATTGATGCGTTACCGCTTACGGGACAATATACCCATTACGCGCTGGACAAAAAAACCGGAAAACCGGATTACGTAACGGATTCCGCCGCGTCTGCAACGGCGTGGTCAACCGGCGTGAAAACCTACAACGGTGCGCTGGGCGTGGATATTCACGAAAAAGATCATCAAACCATTCTCGAAATGGCGAAAGCGGCGGGTCTGGCTACCGGCAACGTTTCTACCGCCGAGCTGCAGGACGCGACGCCGGCGGCGCTGATTTCTCATGTCACGTCCCGTAAATGCTACGGTCCGTCCGTCACTAGCGAAAAATGCCCAGCCAATGCGCTGGAAAAAGGCGGAAAGGGATCGATTACCGAGCAGTTACTGAACGCACGTCCCGACGTGACGCTGGGCGGCGGGGCGAAAACCTTTGCCGAATCCGCAACGGCGGGCGAGTGGCAGGGGAAAACGCTGCGCGAGCAGGCACAGGCGCGGGGCTATCAGATGGTGAGCGATGCGGCCTCGCTGGCCGCCATTACGGAAGCGAATCAGGATAAACCGCTGCTGGGGCTCTTCTCTGAAGGTAACATGCCGGTTCGCTGGGAAGGGCCGAAAGCCTCTTATCACGGCAATATCGACAAACCTGCGGTGACCTGTACGCCAAACCCGAAACGCGATGGCAGCGTTCCGACGCTGGCGGCGATGACGGATAAAGCCATCTCTCTGCTGAGCAAGAGCGAAAAAGGCTTCTTCCTGCAGGTAGAAGGCGCGTCAATTGATAAACAAGACCATGCCGCTAATCCGTGCGGCCAGATTGGTGAAACGGTCGATCTGGACGAAGCGGTGCAGAAAGCGCTGGAATTCGCGAAGAAAGACGGTAATACCCTGGTCGTGGTCACCGCTGACCATGCGCACGCCAGCCAGATTATCCCTTCAGACACCAAAGCGCCGGGTCTGACGCAGGCGCTGAAGACCAAAGATGGTGCGGTGATGGTCATGAGCTATGGCAACTCTGAAGAAGAGTCTATGGAACATACCGGCACGCAGCTGCGCATTGCGGCGTACGGCCCGCATGCGGCAAACGTGGTTGGACTGACGGACCAGACGGATCTGTTCTACACCATGAAGGCTGCACTTGGGCTGAAATAAGAGCAACGCCCGGCGGAAATCGTAACCGTCGGGTGGTTTTTTTCCCGCCACGAACCAGACTTACTGTGTATGTTCACAAAAGGATGGTGCAATGAAAACAACAATACTGGTTACCCTACTCTCAGGCGTGTTTCTGATGGCGTCCGCAAATGCGGCAGAAAAGACCCTGACCCCTCAACAGCAGCGCATGACCACCTGTAATCAGCAGGCCACCGCGCAAACCCTGAAAGGCGACGCCCGTAAAACGTACATGAGCGATTGTCTCAAAAATGGTGCAGCCAAACCGGGTGAAAAAAGCCTGACGCCGCAGCAGCAAAAAATGCGCGAATGCAATGCCCAGGCCACGCAGCAGATGCTTAAAGGCGAAGATCGCAGCAAATTCATGAGTGCTTGCCTCAAGAAAGCGGTGTAGTCCTAACGGGTGAGTCGTGGTTCTGACTCACCCGAAATTTCATACCTTCCCCGCAGGCCCCCTCTCTATAATTTGGGAAATTGTTTCAGAATATTCCCAAAAATGATGAATGATGAAATCTATTACAACAAAGAGAACATTCGGGAAGAGTTGAATCAGGATCTTTCTCAGGATGACTCACACCGTTCCGGCATTCAGTTTGCCCGGCGAGTTCGGCTGGCGCGCACGGTGGGGCTGGCAGCGATGTTTTTCCCCATCGCGGGTGTACTGGTCACCCATTTTCTTGCCGGCGGCTGGTGGCTCTTGCTGGTCGGCTGGGCCTTCATTTGGCCCCATCTGGCCTGGCAGCTTGCCTGTCGCTCGCCAGCACCTCACTGCAGGGAAATCTTCAATCTAAAGATCGACGCCGTTATCGCTGGCGTCTGGATAGGCCTGATGGGTGTGACGGCCTTGCCCACGGCGGCGCTGATCGTGATGATCGGCATGAATTTGTTGGGATCGGGCGGCTTTAGGCTCTTTATGGTCGGTATCATTATTACGCTGCTCACCGCCCTGGTGACGCTGCAGCTGACCGGCAGTCTGGTTTTGCTTTCGCCAGGCCCTCTGGAGTGGTGGCTGACGCTGCCAGTGCTGATGTTGTACCCGATGCTGTTCGCCTGGGTCAGCCATCGGACGGCGCTTAGGCTGGCAGAACATAAACGGCGGCTTGAGCTAATGAGCACCCGTGACGGCATGACCGGCGTATTCAACCGCCGCCACTGGGAGATACTCCTGCGCAATGAATTTGGTAAATGCCGCCGTAGCCATTATCAGGCGACGATTTTGCTCATCGATATCGATCACTTCAAGAGCATTAACGACACCTGGGGCCACGATGTGGGCGATGAAGCGATAGTGGCTATTACCCGGCAGCTGCAGCTTACCCTGCGCTCGTGTGATGTTATTGGTCGTTTCGGTGGGGATGAATTTGCGGTGATTATGTCCAGGACGACTGCGGAAAGCGCGATTGCCGCGATGTCCCGCGTGCACGAACGCCTGAAAAATATGCCGCTGCCAGGCGCGCCGACGGAGAGGCTGCGTATCAGCGTTGGGGTCGCGCTGTGGGGACCGCAGTTCGGGCACTATCGTGAATGGCTAAAAGCGGCGGACGTTGCTCTCTATAAAGCGAAAAACGCCGGACGTGGCCGCACGGAAGTGGCGGCCTGACGCCCGGCAATCGCTGTCAGGATTTACTCAACTGCTCTGATTTTTCCATGCATTTTGCCATCGCCTCAATGACGGCCGAGCGGAACCCGCGATCTTCCAGCACGCGCACGGCTTCAATGGTGGTGCCGCCCGGCGAGCAGACCATATCTTTCAGTTCACCCGGATGTTTGCCGGTCTCCAGCACCATTTTGGCAGAGCCCATCACCGCCTGCGCGGCAAATTTGTAGGCCTGCGCGCGCGGCATTCCACCTAGTACGGCGGCATCTGCCATCGCTTCGATAAACATAAAGACGTAGGCCGGGGCTGAGCCACTCACGCCCACGACCGGATGAATCATCGCCTCTGCGATGACTTCAGCTTCACCGAAGCAGCGGAAAATGTTCAAAACGTCGGCTACGTCTTCGGAAGTGACCAGCGCGTTCGGCGTGACGGAGGTCATACCGGCGTTAACCAGCGACGGCGTATTCGGCATTGCGCGCACAATTTTACGGTCATGACCGAGGGCGCGCGCCAGCTGGTCGAGAGTGACGCCTGCGGCAATCGATACCACGAGGGTCTCTTTATTGAGGCTGGAGGTGATTTCGCTCAGCACTTTGATCATGACGTTCGGTTTAACGGCGCCAAACACGATATCGGCGACCTGAGCGACTTCCTGTGCGCTTTCCGCCGCGTTGATCCCGTACTCGTCGCGTAACGCCGCTACTTTGTCTGGTGAAGGGGTATAAACCCAAATCTGACCCGGCAGGACCTGCCCGCTGGCAATCAAACCGCCAAGGATGGCTTTGCCCATGTTGCCGCAGCCGATAAACCCGATTTTCTTCTCCATCACGTCTCTCCGTTATTATGCGTTGTTATCGCTGATTGATAGGGTTATAGCTTAACAATGAAAAGCAGGCGACAATAGCCGTCATTGCAATACAAGGGTGACAATATGGCGATTTGGGTTGATGCGGACGCCTGTCCGAATGTGATTAAAGAGATTTTATTTCGTGCTGCCGATCGTGTGCAGATGCCGCTTACGCTTGTGGCGAACCAGAATATCCGCGTGCCGCCCTCAAAATTCATCCGGTCCCTGCGGGTTCCGGCCGGGTTCGACGTGGCGGATAACGAGATTGTGCGCCTGTGCAGCGCGGAGGATTTAGTGATCACTGCAGATATTCCGCTGGCCGCCGAAGTGCTGGAGAAGGGGGCTGCTGCACTGAACCCGCGGGGTGAGCGGTATTCGCCTTCCACCATCCGTGAAAAGCTGACGATGCGTGATTTTATGGACACGATGCGTGCCAGCGGCGTGCAGACCGGCGGGCCGGACAGCCTCTCCCAGCGCGATCGCCAGCAGTTCGCCGGCGAGCTGGATAAATGGCTGCTCGAGGTTAAGCGTCGCACAGCGTAATGATAACCATTGTCAAAATGTGGTACAGTGTGGCCTCCACAGGGTTGTCATCCCGTACCGCTTTGCAGTAAAGTAAACGCAACATCTTCTGCAATCAATTCTTTACAGTCTTCAGCCTTCCGGCATCAAGGGGAACACCTGGTTATGAACCCACCCATCTTTTTAGTTGGCCCTCGCGGCTGTGGGAAAACCACCGTTGGCCTGGAACTGGCGCGCGCGTGCCAGAGTCAGTTTGTCGATACTGACCACTGGCTTCAGGAGCATGCGGGCCAAACCATCGCTGAGATTGTCGAAACAGAGGGATGGGAAAGCTTTCGCGCACGTGAAACCGCGGCGCTGGAAGCGGTTACCTCACCTGCGACTATCATTGCAACGGGCGGCGGAATTATTCTGGCTGAGTACAACCGGCAGTTTATGCGTGAGAAAGGGATTGTGATTTATCTCTGTGCGCCGGTTTCTACCCTGGTGGCGCGTCTTGAAGCGTTTCCTGAAGAGGGGCAACGCCCGGCGCTCACGGCTAAGCCGCTCGGCGACGAAGTCAGCGAAGTTCTGGCAGAGCGTGATGCGCTTTACCGCGAGGCGGCACACCACGTTGTGGATGCCTCTGCATCGCCTGAAGAGGTTGTTATTCAGATTATTACCGCCCTTCGTTTAGCCTGCGCCAGCTAACCGCCGTCTATACTGATAGCTCAGACATAAAAAAAGGATGAGCTATGCCAACCAGACCTCCCTATCCGCGCGAAGCACGTATCGTTACCGTCGAGAAAGGTAACGGCGATCAAACCGTTACCTGGTATCAGCTGCGCGCAGATCACCCCAAACCTGATTCGCTGATCAGTGAACATGAAACCGAACAGGAAGCGCTGGACGCTAAGCGGCGCTATGAAGATCCTGAAAAGTCCTGACACAATTCCTAAACCGCCTAAAACCGTGCTCAAATCACACTTTTAACCCACCGTGAATGTTAAGCACGGGTTAATATTCAGTTATTACAGGTAGATTCATCCCAGGCAGGGGATCTTTACACTTCGGTGCAGAGATCCCCTGCTACGCTTGGTGCTGTTTTGTTGAAAAAATGAACTGTGCAGCGTAGTGAGCCTGTACCTGTGTAACCGCTGTGGTAGTAATGGAAGGCGATTAAGATGAAGGCGACGTTGGCGATCCTTACCATTGGTGTGGTCCCTGTAAGCGAAGTATTACCGCTCCTGACGGAGCATGTCTCAGAACAACAGATCACGCATCTTAGCCTGCTGGGTAAGATGAGTCGGGACGAGGTCATGGAAGACTACGCTATAGACGAGGGGGAGGATGCCCTACCGACGTTATTAAGTGACGGTAAACTGGCAAATGTGTCACGGCAAAAAATCGAGCGCGCGCTGCAGGGGGTGATAGAAGTGCTCGACAATCAAGGCTATGACGTGATTTTACTGATGAGCACCGCACCGATTAAAGGACTGGTTGCGCGCAATTCGATTTTGCTGGAGCCGATGCGGATTATCCCGCCGCTGGTGGCCTCGATCGTTGATGGTCATCAGGTGGGGGTTATCGTCCCCATTGAGGAGCTTCTGGATAACCAGACGGTGAAGTGGAGCGTGCTTGAACGAATACCGCTGTATGCGTTGGCCAATCCCTTCTGGGACAGCGAAGCCAAGCTTATTGCGGCGGGGCAAGAGCTGCTCGACAGAGGGGCAGATGTCCTGATGCTGGACTGCCTGGGGTTCCATCAGCGGCATCGCGATTTACTGCAAAAGGCGCTTGATGTCCCCGTGCTGCTGTCGAACGTTCTGATGGCCCGTCTGGCGTCCGAATTACTGGTGTAATGATTTTGCGTGACAGGTCATGAGCATGGCCCCTATAGTGGATTTTTATCTATAAATATAAGGGCCAGTTCATGCTTCAAAGTAACGAATACTTTTCCGGTAAAGTGAAATCCATCGGTTTTACCAGCAGCAGCACTGGCCGCGCCAGTGTCGGCGTTATGGCTGAAGGAGAGTACACCTTTGGCACTGCAGAAGCTGAAGAGATGACGGTTGTCAGCGGTGCGCTGAACGTCTTATTACCGGGTGAAACGGAATGGAAAGTCTATTCTGCCGGAGCGGTTTTCAACGTTCCTGGCCACAGCGAGTTCCATCTGCAGGTTGCTGAACCCACTTCTTATCTGTGCCGCTACCTGAAATAAAAGCAAGCCGGGTGGCGCGTTCGCTTACCCGGCCTACATGTTGCCTGTTAGCGCTGTGCTTCGCCGCCGAGGCCTTCAACCAGATTCTGAATCAACGCCGCCAGCTCGCCGGTCATCAGGATAAAGTCCGCGTCAAAGCGCTGGGCGTAGTCTTCCCGGTCGATATCTTCGTTCTGATCGCGCAGCTCGTCGCAGAACTTGAGGCGCTTTACCGAGCCGTCATCGCACATCATGAACTGAATACGCTGCTGCCAGTCAAGGGCCAGTTTGGTTACGACTTTGCCCGCTTCAATGTGTACGGCGATTTCGTCGCTCACCAGATCCTGTTTTTTCGCGCGGATCACGCCGCCATCTTCCAGCAACGCTTTTAGCTCCGCTTCATCGAGGATCTGGAAGCCCTGCGCGGCGGTGCCGCTGCGCACCCACTCGGTCAGAGTCAGCTCAATGGGGGTTTCCAGTGCCAGCGGCACTACCGGCAGCGAGCCAAGGCTTTTGCGCAGCAGGGCCAGCGTATCTTCCGCTTTCTTGGCGCTGGCGCAGTCCACCATGATCAGGCCATTTACGGTGTCGATCCACATCATGGTCTGGCTAAAGCGGCTAAAGGCGCGCGGCAGCAGAGAGTGCAGCACTTCGTCTTTCAGAGAATCTTTTTCAGTCTTTTTCAGCTTACGGCCCTGCTCGGCTTCCAGCTTGAAGATTTTGGCTTCCAGCGCCTGCTTGACCACCGGCGTTGGCAGGATTTTTTCCTCTTTACGGGCGCAGACGATAATTTGACCGGTGCTGCTGACGTGGGTCAGGGCATCGCTTTGTGAACCCATCGGCGGAACCCAGCCGGTTTTGGCCATATCCTGGCTACCGCAAGGGGAAAAGGTGTAAGCGGCTAACTGTTTTTCCATCTCTTCTGCACGCAGCGAAACGTCGCGGCTGAGACGGTAAACCATCAAATTTTTGAACCACAGCATGATAATTTCCACGGCCTTGTCGTTAAATCAGCGGGCATGATAACGAATTGTCGCATCGCTTGCATTGCTAATCGGGTAGCCGGCTTCTACTCTGTTGATAATCAAAATAATGAGGAGTGTCCTGTGCGTATTGGGATTGATTTGGGCGGCACCAAAACGGAAGTCATTGCGCTGAGCGAGCAGGGGGAGCAGCTGTTCCGCCACCGACTGCCCACGCCGCGCGATGATTATCAGCAGACAATAGAGACGATTGCCCGTCTGGTCGAGATGGCTGAACAGGCGACGGGGGAAACGGGGAGTGTCGGAATGGGGATCCCCGGCTCGATTTCGCCCTATACCGGCGTGGTTAAAAACGCTAACTCGACGTGGCTTAACGGTCAGCCCTTTGATAAGGACCTGAGCGCGCGCCTGAACCGTGAGGTCCGACTGGCTAACGATGCCAACTGCCTGGCGGTTTCAGAGGCCATTGACGGCGCCGCTGCCGGGGCGCAGACCGTTTTTGCGGTGATTATCGGCACCGGCTGCGGGGCGGGCGTGGCCTTCGGTGGCCGTTCACACATTGGCGGTAACGGGACGGCAGGCGAGTGGGGGCACAACCCGCTGCCGTGGATGGATGAAGATGAACTCAAATACCGCGCTGAAGTGCCCTGCTACTGCGGCAAGCAGGGGTGTATTGAGACCTTTATTTCCGGCACGGGCTTTGCGACCGATTACCATCACCTGAGCGGCCAGCCGCTGAAGGGTAATGAGATTATGCGCCTGGTTGAAGAAGACGATCCGCTCGCGGAGCTGGCGCTCAGCCGCTACGAAACGCGGCTGGCGAAATCGCTGGCGCACGTGATCAATATTCTCGATCCGGACGTGATTGTGCTGGGTGGCGGCATGAGCAACGTCGACCGACTGTACGCGACGGTGCCGACGCTGGTGAAACAGTGGGTCTTCGGAGGGGAGTGTGAAACCCCGATCCGCAAAGCGGTCCACGGAGATTCCAGCGGCGTGCGCGGCGCGGCGTGGCTATGGCCGGAATAAAAGCAAATAGTGTTTATTCCCTCTCCCTGTGGGAGAGGGCCAGGGTGAGGGCACCAGACCGCACCGTCCCCCCATTCACCCCACCGAAAATTCTCTGTCCAGCCTGCTATATCCCAGTCCGTTAATCTTCTTAACCTTGATCTGCACCGGAATGCGCTCTTTCATCGCCTCGACGTGGCTGATCACGCCAATGGTTTTCCCGGTAGCATTTAGGGCGTCGAGCGCATCCAGCGCGGTATCCAGCGTTTCGCTGTCGAGCGTGCCGAAACCTTCATCCAGGAACAGGGAGTCAATCCGCGTTTTATGGCTGACCAGGTCGGAAAGCGCCAGCGCCAGCGCCAGGCTCACCAGGAAACTCTCGCCGCCTGAAAGCGTGCGGGTGTCGCGGACAGCATCTGCCTGCCAGGTATCGACCACTTCCAGCTCCAGCGCGTCGCTGACCTTACGCTGAAGCAGATAGCGTCCGTGCAGGCGGTTGAGCTGCTGGTTAGCAAGCCAGACCAGGTTATCCAGCGTCAGCCCCTGAGCAAACTTACGGAACCTGTCGCCGGTGCTGGAGCCAATCAGCGCGTTCAGATAGCCCCAGTCATCGGCCAGACGTGCCGCCTCTTCAATTTGCCGCATGAGCGCCTGCTGGTGCAGACGGTTATCGCTGTCCTGCTTGAGCTGCTGGCGGATTTCACCCTGGCGAGTGGTGTTCTCACGCAGCTGCTGCGCCAGCTGCTGCAGCTGGGCCTGCAGCGTTTGGACGTCGGCCTTAAGCTCATCCGAACGCAGCGCCTGGTGGCTCTGCAGCTGCTGCTCCGCCTGGGCAAAGAGCGCCGTAGCCTGCTGTATCTGCTTCTCCAGCGTCTGCTTTAATTCTTCCAGATGTTGAACGGTGTCGGCATCTAAAAGCGCGGAAAGAAACGCGTCTCGATCGTCAAAGTGGCTGGCTGACAGGGCCGCGCTGAATTGAGACTGCGCCAGGTGCAAACGTTCACACTCCAGCGTCTCCTGCTGCTGCTGTGCGATAAGCTGGCTTTGCAGCGACACGCACTCGTCGTGAACTTCACGCCAGCCGTCAGGAATAACCGCTTCGGCGTCCGTGCTTTCCCCCGCCGGAAGGGTGTCCAGAAGTGGGGTCAGGGCGTTAATACGCTCCTGGGTGGCGCCGTGCTGGGTCTGTTTCTCCTGCCACTGCGCGAATTCAGTTTCGCGGGTCTTCAGCCAGACGGCCTCTGTTCCCTCTTCAGGAACGTTTAGCGACAGCGCCGCCAGGGCGTTTTCCAGCCCCTCACGCGTCGCCGCCAGCTGTTGCTGATACTGACGCTCCTGTTCTTCCTGCTGGCTAAGCTGGGTTTGTAGGGTCAAACGCTGGCTGAGCTGATAAAGCTGCTGCTCGTAGTGCTCCTGCTCGCTCATCCACGGGGCAATATCATCCTGAATATTCAGCGTAATATTGAGAGAGGCACACACTTCCAGCCACTCTTTAGTGAGCGCTTGCTCTTCCTGAGAGAGCGCCTGCGCTTCGTCTGTCTCGCGTTGGATCTGCTGTGACAGGGCATTAACCTGGCCCAGCACCAGCAGACCGTCTTCTTTAAGCGCGACGACCTCTTTTTCCAGGGCATTCCTGCGGCGCTGGTTATCCGTGAGCTCAAGCGCCTGGTACGACTCAACGGCGGGGTGTTCGCTGGAACCGCACAGCGGGCAGGGTTTACCTGCCTCAAGCTGGGAGCGATAATTTTCCAGCTTTTTGATCGTCGCTTCGCTCTCGCACAGTGCCTTCAGGTCGACAAAGTGCTGGTTTTTCTCTTTGTACTGCTGTCGACGCAGGGCCAGGGTTTCATTGAGTTTTACCTGTTCCGCCTGCGCTTTTTGTACGCTTTCATTATTCTGACGCAGGCGTTTTTGCAGCGGCTGATAGCGGGCGTTTAGCGTGGTCAGACGCTGACGCAGCGCGCGGGATTGCCCCTGCAGCTCCATTGCTGCAGCAACCTCGTCTGCCGTCAGCGTCAGGGGACTCTCCGGCAGGCCAGCCAGCTTATGGCGCAATTCAGCGATGCGCGCAGCCAGCGTAGCCAGCTGATGTTTATCGCGATTGAGCTGAGAGAGGTGTGCGCGCCAGCCTGCAATTTCCTGGCCCCACAGGCGGAGCCGGTCATGTTCTGCCAGCCACTGAGCCAGGGCGGCGAGATCAGCCTGTAGCTGCAGCCGGTTTTGCTGCGCCGCGTTACGGATCCGCGCGCGCAGGGCAGTTTTTGCCAGTAAGCGAGTATTTACTTCAGCGATTCGCTGCTGCGTTTGCGCCAGTCGTGACGTCTGTTCTTGCTGATGCTCCCACAGCGGGCGGAGCCGGGCAGCAGGCAGCGCATGCTGGAGCTTAGCCAGGTCAGGTGCTGCCTCCGCAAGCGCCCGTTGCGCCTGCTGCTGCGAAAGCGCGGCGCGCTCCCGCTCGCGCAGGAGTTCATCCTGACGCGTAAGCCACTGAAAATCCTTCTGCTGACTCTGCTGCTGCGTGAGAAGCGTTTTCTCTTCGTCAGTAAGTGACTGCAAACTTTGCTGCAACTGCTGCTGCTGTTCTTCGCTAAGCAGTACGATGCCTGCGGCCTGCGCCTCGCACATCTCCAGCGCGCTGCGGGCGGCTTTGTGCTTTTCAAAGACCATGGCGGAAATCTGGCCGTAAATTTCCGTTCCGGTGAGTTCCTCCAGCAGTTCCGCGCGATCGCTGGGTTTGGCGTTAAGAAAAGCGGCAAACTGCCCCTGAGAGAGCAGCATGGAGCGGGTAAAGCGGCCATAGTCCAGCCCGGTGAGCGCCGCGGTTTGCTCCAGTTTATCCGTTACCTTGTCGGCCAAAATCTTGCCGTCTTCGCAGCGCGCCAGCTCCACGCGCGGAGCCTGCAGATTTCCGTCCGGCTGATTACGCGCGCGGTTCTGGCTCCAGAAAGCGCGGTAGGCTATGCCTTTTACCTCAAATTCCACTTCTGCCAGGCACTCAGCGGTATCGCGGGTCATCAGGTCGTTTTGCGCCTGAGACACTTTTTGCAGGCGCGGGGTTTCGTGGTACAGCGCGAGGCAGATGGCGTCAAGCAGGGTGGTTTTGCCCGCGCCGGTGGCGCCGGTAATGGCAAACAGCCCGTTGCTGGCAAAAGGCTCGGCGGTGAAGTCGATTTTCCACTCGCCCTTGAGTGAGTTGAGGTTTTTCAGACGCAGGCTCAAAATTTTCATGCGTTTTCTTCCTCATCGTTGAGCGCATGCAGGGCATGGGCGAATAGCTCGTTAAGCCTTGCGCGCTTTTCGTCGTCAATTTCTTCCTGGGACAAGCGGCGTTCAAACACCTCTTCCACCTTCAGTTCGCTGAGGGTTTCACGCTGCGCGCCGAGAAGAATTTTCTCGCGCTGTTCACGGCTGCGGCGCACCAGCAACACCTCCACGGGCAGATCTTCGGTCAGCGCCTGAATTTTTCGCTGCATATCGTGCAGGTAGTCGTCGGTAGTGATTTCGATATCCAGCCAGACGGGCGGGTTAAGCGCCGCGCCGCGCCACTGCTCTAGCTGTGCGGTGATGGCGTCGAGATCGCCTTTCAGCACCGCCAGCGGCTGTGTAACGGGCACCTCAAGCGTCTCAACCGCGCTGAGTTTACCGTCGGTGAAGCTCACCAGGTGGACGGATTTGGCTTTGCCGGTTTCATCGAAACTGAGCGCGAGGGGGGAACCGCAGTAGCGAATGTGCTCCGTGCCGCCGACGATCTGTGCCCGGTGTATATGTCCGAGCGCAATGTAGTCGGCTGGCGGGAAGTTTTGCGCCGGAAAGGCATCCAGCGTGCCGATATAGATGTCACGTACGGCGTCACTTTTACTGGCACCGACGGTAGTGAGATGTCCGGTGGCAATCACCGGGATCGTCAGCTCACCGCGCAGGGCGCAGGCATCTTCATGCTGCCGATGATAATAGTCGGTGATGCTTTGTAACAGATGCTGCTGCTTTTCGCCGCCGGACAGCCCCGCCTGGCTTTGCACGATATCGCGCGGGCGCAGGAAGGGAACCGGGCACAGCACGGCCCCCGGCGAGCCGTCGCGCTTTTTCAGGATCTGCGGCGCATGCCCCGCGCTGGCGACCACGGTGGTATTGAGAAACGCCAGAATATCGCGAGACTCATTGAGCGTGGCCACGGAGTCGTGGTTTCCGGCAACAATAACCAGATGGCATCCGGTCTGCTGCAGGTTGACCACGAAGCGGTTATATAACTCACGCGCATAGCTCGGCGGCTGTCCGGTATCAAAGATGTCACCCGCGACAATAATGGCATCAACGTCATGCGACTGAGCCGTCTTCAGCAGCCAGTTCAGGAACGCTTCATGTTCTGCGGCGCGGCTTTTACTGTAAAAGTTTTGACCCAGATGCCAGTCCGAGGTGTGAAGTATGCGCATAAGAGATCCGTGGCGAAAAATGATGGTGGGGATTATAAACTGTCAGGGAACGGAAAATAACCGCTGTCATAAAACAACAGTTTGCCATTTATGGTGGTAATGTTTTTCATAAATCTGTCATAAATCTGACGCATAATGACGCCGCATTACAAACTTGTAATTTAAATAAGATAAGACAGGGCAAAGTATGGCGAGACGTATTCTGGTCGTAGAAGATGAAGCTCCAATTCGTGAAATGGTGTGCTTCGTGCTCGAACAAAATGGCTTCCAGCCGGTTGAAGCGGAAGATTATGACAGCGCGGTGAACCAGCTGAATGAACCCTGGCCCGATCTGATTCTGCTGGACTGGATGCTCCCGGGTGGCTCTGGACTGCAGTTCATCAAACACATTAAACGTGAAGCGATGACCCGCGATATCCCGGTTGTGATGCTCACGGCGCGCGGTGAAGAGGAGGATCGCGTGCGCGGTCTGGAAACCGGCGCGGACGATTACATTACCAAGCCGTTCTCCCCGAAGGAGCTGGTGGCCCGCATCAAGGCCGTTATGCGCCGTATTTCACCGATGGCGGTAGAAGAGGTGATTGAGATGCAGGGCCTGAGCCTTGACCCAACCTCACACCGTGTCATGACGGGCGAAAATCCCCTCGACATGGGGCCGACCGAATTTAAGCTTTTACACTTCTTTATGACGCACCCGGAACGCGTTTACAGCCGCGAGCAGTTGCTGAATAACGTCTGGGGAACTAACGTCTATGTCGAAGACCGAACGGTTGACGTCCATATTCGCCGCCTGCGTAAAGCGCTGGAACTGAGCGGCCACGATCGCATGGTGCAGACGGTCCGCGGCACGGGTTATCGTTTCTCAACCCGTTTCTGAACAATGACAGGAGTGTGACGCGTGCTGGAACGTCTGTCATGGAAAAGGCTCGTCTTTGAACTGATCTTATGCTGTATTCCGGCCTTCATTCTGGGGGCCTTTCTTGGACATCTACCCTGGTTTCTGCTGGCGGCAGTCACCGGCCTGCTGATCTGGCATTTCTGGAATTTACTGCGTCTTTCCTGGTGGCTGTGGGTCGACAGAAGTATGACGCCCCCGCCGGGGAGCGGAAGCTGGGAGCCGCTGCTGTACGGCCTGCACCAGATGCAGATGCGAAATAAAAAGCGCCGCCGCGAGCTGGGAAGCCTTATTAAACGTTTCCGAAGCGGTGCAGAATCGCTGCCGGATGCGGTCATTCTGACCACAGAAGAGGGCACCATCTTCTGGTGTAACGGCCTGGCGCAACAGCTGCTGGGCCTGCGCTGGCCGGACGATAACGGACAGAACATCCTCAACCTTCTGCGTTACCCGGAGTTCACGCAGTATCTCAAAACGCGCGAATTTACGCGTCCGCACAATCTGAAGCTCAATAATGGTCGGCATCTTGAAATTCGCGTGATGCCCTACAGCGATCGGCAGTGGCTGATGGTGGCGCGCGACGTCACCCAGATGCACCAGCTGGAAGGCGCGCGGCGTAATTTCTTCGCCAACGTGAGCCACGAGTTGCGCACGCCGCTGACGGTGCTGCAGGGGTATCTGGAGATGATGCAGGAGCAGATCCTGGAAGGCGCGCCGCGCGAGAAAGCGCTGCACACCATGCGGGAGCAAACCCACCGGATGGAAGGGTTGGTCAAACAGCTGCTTACGCTCTCGAAGATTGAAGCGGCACCCTCGCTTGCGCTGACTGACACCATCGATGTGCCAATGATGCTGCGGGTCGTGGAGCGTGAAGCGCAGACGCTCAGCCATAAAAAACATGAGTTCACCTTTGAGGTCGATAACACCCTGAAAGTCCTTGGCAGCGAAGACGAGCTTCGTAGCGCCATCTCCAATCTGGTCTATAACGCGGTGAACCATACGCCGGAAGGAACGCATATTTGGGTGCGCTGGCAGCCTACGCCAGCGGGCGCGGAGTTTAGCGTTGAGGACAACGGGCCGGGGATCTCATCTGAACACCTCCCGCGTCTTACCGAACGTTTCTACCGTGTCGATAAAGCGCGCTCGCGACAAACCGGAGGCAGCGGCCTGGGGCTGGCGATTGTGAAACACGCGGTGAATCACCATGAGAGCCGTCTCGATATCCAGAGCACCTTAGGCAAGGGAACCCGCTTCAGCTTCGTGATTCCGGAACGATTAATTGCCAAAAAGAGCGCCTGATAGCGGACCTGTCATTATTCCTTTCCACGGGCCAGTCATTGCTGGCCCGTTTGCTTTGCGGTCAAGCGAAACGCGAATGAATTTTATACGGTTGATGTTTTTTTGTTCGCATGATTAGCCATGCGTTTTTCTTATAACTAGCCTGATGTGCTGGTTTGTATTTTCATGCTGGCATATTGTTCTGGTTTTGCGATCCCACCTTGCCTTTAAACGTTATAAGCGTTTAAATTGCCCCCCATATACTGTCAGACCGACTGTATTTGCGTGGTAAATCGAAAAACTATTCTTCTCCACGCCAGGACGGGAGCATATCCCGCTGAAATTGAGCAAATTTTCCGCTGTATCGTCCCGTGAGGGATGGCGAAAATCTCAACGTTTTCAACACCACATCCACAGGCAGTAAGGTTTTATGACCCATCATTTAAAATCGCGTGACATCATCGCGCTGGGCTTTATGACATTTGCGCTGTTCGTTGGCGCAGGTAATATCATTTTTCCTCCAATGGTTGGCTTACAGGCGGGTGAACACGTCTGGACCGCTGCGTTTGGCTTCCTGATTACGGCCGTGGGTCTACCGGTTCTGACCGTTGTCGCGCTGGCGAAGGTCGGCGGCGGCGTGGATAGCCTGAGCACGCCGATTGGCAAAGTGGCTGGCGTTCTGCTGGCGACCGTCTGCTATCTGGCCGTGGGCCCGCTGTTCGCTACGCCGCGTACGGCAACGGTTTCCTTCGAAGTGGGTATTGCCCCGCTGACCGGTGACGGCGCGATGCCGCTGTTTATCTACAGCCTGGTCTACTTTGCTATCGTGATTCTGGTTTCCCTCTATCCGGGCAAGCTGCTGGACACCGTGGGCAACTTCCTGGCTCCGCTGAAAATCGTCGCGCTGATTGTGCTGGCGGTTGCCGCTATCGTCTGGCCGGCGGGTCCTATCAGTACGGCGATGGATGCGTACCAGAACGCGGCGTTCTCTAACGGCTTTGTGAACGGCTACCTGACTATGGATACGCTGGGCGCCATGGTGTTTGGTATTGTTATCGTTAACGCCGCGCGCTCCCGTGGCGTGACCGAAGCACGTCTGCTGACGCGCTACACCATCTGGGCTGGCCTGATGGCCGGCGTGGGCCTGACGCTGCTGTACCTGGCGCTGTTCCGCCTGGGCTCTGACAGCGCAACGCTGGTTGACCAAAACGCGAACGGTGCGGCGATCCTGCACGCTTACGTTCAGCACACCTTTGGCGGTGCGGGCAGCATGCTGCTGGCGGCGCTGATCTTCCTGGCGTGTCTGGTTACCGCTGTTGGCCTGACCTGCGCATGTGCAGAGTTCTTTGCTCAGTATCTGCCGCTCTCTTACCGCACGCTGGTGTTTATCCTCGGCATCTTCTCTATGGCGGTATCGAACCTCGGTCTTAGCCACCTGATTCAGGTCTCTATTCCGGTGCTGACGGCCATTTATCCGCCGTGCATTGTGCTGGTGGTGCTGAGCTTCACCCGTCCGTGGTGGAACAACTCGTCGCGAATTATTGCACCAGCCATGTTTATCAGCCTGATTTTTGGTATCCTTGACGGGATCAAAGCATCAGCATTTACAGACGTGCTGCCTGCCTGGACACAGCGTCTGCCGCTGTCCGAGCAGGGCCTGGCCTGGCTGATGCCTACCGTTGTTGCACTGGTTCTGGCGATTATCTGGGACCGTGCTGCAGGGCGTCAGGTCGCATCGAACGCCCATTAATCAACGGCAACAAACTGTTTAACCACGGGGCTTAAGGCCCCGTGGTTTTTTGTTTTTTTCGTGTTGAATGGCAAGATTTAAATGGAAAGCACTAACAAACTTAAGCGTGGACTGAGCACGCGCCACATCCGCTTTATGGCGCTGGGCTCTGCTATCGGCACCGGTCTTTTTTATGGCTCGGCAGATGCCATCAAAATGGCCGGTCCAAGCGTGCTGCTGGCGTACATTATCGGTGGGGTTGCGGCCTATATCATTATGCGCGCGCTGGGAGAGATGTCTGTTCACAACCCGTCCGCCAGCTCCTTCTCGCGCTATGCACAAGAAAACTTAGGCCCGCTGGCAGGCTTTATCACCGGCTGGACCTACTGCTTTGAAATCCTGATTGTGGCGATTGCCGACGTAACCGCGTTTGGGATCTACATGGGCGTCTGGTTCCCCGACGTACCGCACTGGATATGGGTGTTGAGCGTGGTGCTGATCATCTGCGCCGTCAACCTGATGAGCGTGAAGGTGTTCGGCGAGCTGGAGTTCTGGTTCTCGTTCTTCAAAGTCGCGACCATCATTATCATGATCCTCGCCGGTTTCGGCATCATCATCTGGGGTATCGGTAACGGCGGCCAGCCGACCGGCATTCATAACCTGTGGAGCAACGGCGGCTTCTTCAGCAACGGCTGGCTCGGCATGGTGATGTCGCTTCAGATGGTGATGTTCGCCTACGGCGGTATCGAGATTATCGGCATTACCGCCGGTGAAGCGAAAGACCCGGAGAAGTCCATCCCGCGCGCCATCAACTCCGTACCGATGCGTATTCTTGTGTTTTATGTGGGTACGCTGTTCGTGATTATGTCCATCTACCCGTGGAACCAGGTCGGCACCAACGGCAGCCCGTTTGTACTGACCTTCCAGCATATGGGCATCGCCTTTGCCGCCAGCATTCTCAACTTTGTGGTGCTGACCGCGTCGCTGTCGGCGATCAACAGTGATGTCTTCGGCGTAGGCCGTATGCTGCACGGGATGGCGGAGCAGGGCAGCGCGCCGAAGGTGTTTGCGAAAACTTCGCGCCGCGGAACGCCGTGGGTGACCGTGGTGGTGATGACCGTGGCGCTGCTGTTCTCGGTGTACCTGAACTACATCATGCCGGAGAACGTCTTCCTGGTGATTGCCTCGCTCGCGACCTTCGCCACCGTGTGGGTGTGGATCATGATCCTGCTGTCGCAGATTGCTTTCCGTCGCCGCCTGTCGCCAGAAGAGGCCAAAGCGCTGAAGTTCAAAGTGCCGGGCGGCGTGCCAACCACCGTGGTCGGCCTGATCTTCCTGGTCTTTATTATTGCCCTGATTGGCTACCATCCGGATACCCGTATCTCCCTGTACGTGGGCTTCGCGTGGATCGCCCTGCTGCTGGTGGGCTGGATGTTTAAGCGCCGACACGACCGTCAGCTGGCAGAAGCACAGTAACATCCTTTTGCCCTCTCCCCGTGGGAGAGGGTTAGGGTGAGGGCACCAGGCTGCACTGGTGCCTCATCCCCCGTCCTCCTCCCCTAATAAACCTTTGCATGATGAGCTAACCTTAACCACCCTGTGGCAAGGTGACGTCAATTTCATCAAAGGGGATTCGTGATGTTAAATGCCTGGCACCTTCCGGTTGCCCCATTTGTTAAGCAAAACAAAGACAACCTTGTGATTACGCTCTGGCTGGCGGGGGAAAATCAGCCTGAACGCGTGACGCTCCGCGCGGAAGTGGATAACGAAGAAACGACGCTGAAAATGTACAAACAGCGCAGCCAGCCGCAGCCGGGCGTGACCGCGTGGCGGGCTAATATCGATTTGCGCAGCGGACAGCCGCGTCGTCGCTACGCTTTCAAGCTGCTGTGGAACCACCGTCAGCTGTGGTTTACCCCGCAGGGATTCAGCCGTTTTCCACCGGCCAGGCTGGAGCAGTTTGCCGTGGATTACCCGGACAATGGCCCACAGTGGGTTAACGATCAGGTGTTCTACCAGATTTTCCCGGACCGCTTTGCGCGCAGCGATAAGCGCACCGCGCAGCAGGATAAGGTTTATTACCACCACGCCGCCGGACACGACATCATCATGAAAGCGTGGGATGAACCGCTCACGGCGCAGGCGGGCGGATCGACCTTCTACGGCGGCGATCTCGACGGCATCAGCGAAAAGCTTCCGTACCTGCAAAAGCTTGGCGTGACGGCGCTGTACCTGAACCCGGTATTTAAGGCGCCGAGCGTACATAAATATGATACTCAGGATTATCGCCACGTTGACGAACAGTTTGGCGGTGACGAGGCATTGCTGCGCCTGCGTAAGAACACCCAAAACGAAGGCATGCGCCTGATTCTTGACGGCGTGTTCAACCACAGCGGCGACTCTCACGCCTGGTTTGACCGCCATAACCAGTCGATGGGCGGGGCATGCCATAATCCGGATTCGCCGCAGCGCGACTGGTATAGCTTTAGCGAAGATGGTCGCGCGCTCGACTGGTTGGGGTATGCCAGCCTGCCGAAGCTTGATTTCCAGTCGCCAACGCTCGTGAATGAAATCTACGGCGGTGAGGACAGCATCGTGCGCCACTGGCTGAAAGCGCCGTGGAGCATGGACGGCTGGCGTCTGGACGTGGTGCATATGCTGGGTGAAGCGGGCGGGGCGCGGAACAATCTGCAGCACGTCGCGGGCATCACCCGTTCTGCAAAACAGGCTCAGCCGGAGGCGTTTGTCTTTGGCGAACACTTTGGCGACGCGCGCCAGTGGCTGCAGGCCGATGCGGAGGATGCGTCGATGAACTATCGCGGGTTTACCTTCCCGCTTTGGGGGTTCCTCGCTAACACCGATATTTCTTACGATCCGAATCATATCGACGCCGAAACCTGCATGGCGTGGATGGAGAACTATCGCGCCGGTTTGTCTCATCAGCAGCAGCTGCGGATGTTCAACCAGCTCGACAGCCACGATACCGCCCGTTTCAAATCTCTGCTCGGCAAGGATGTGGCGCGGCTGCCGCTGGCGGTCACCTGGCTCTTTACCTGGCCTGGGGTGCCGTGCATTTATTACGGCGACGAGGTTGGGCTGGACGGCAACAACGATCCGTTCTGTCGTAAAACCTTCCCGTGGGAGCCAGAGAAGCAGGACAAGGTGCTGTTCAGCCTGTATCAGCGGCTTGCGAAACTGCGTAAGCAGAGTCTCGCCCTGCGCTACGGCGGCTGTCAGGTGGTGTATGCCCACGACAACGTGGTGGTATTTGCCCGCGTCTATAACCAGCAGCGCGTGCTGGTGGCGATTAACCGGGGAGAGGCCTGCGAAGTGGTGCTGGAAGATTCACCGCTGCTGGCAGGGAAAACGTGGAAGAGCAAAGAGGGTAAAGCGACGTTCCTGGACGGCGTGCTCACGCTTCCGGCCGTCTCCGCTGCGGTCTGGTTCGCCAGTTAATCACGGGCGGAGCGGTTTTCACCTTTTAAGATGGCGCAAATGCAACTATTTATGTCAATCTTAACGGATCGTTTACGGTGAAGGTGGAAACATGGACGAGCTTTACATCCTTGGCTGTTTGTTCCTGGTTTTTGCGCTGGGCGTTGCGCCCGTGCTTGCGGTTATCGGTTTTAACCGAAGCACGGCGGCGAGACAGGAGATCGCCCGGCTTCGCCAGCGCATTGAGGCACTTGAGCAGCGCGGCGCGGCGGAGAAAGCGCCGGAGCCTGAGCAGGTCGCCGCACCGGCGGCAGTGGCCGAGCCGGTTGCTGAGGATGCTCCCACCCCTGTCGATCCCTGGCGCTCCGGGAGCCACGCTACTGCGGCGGCACCCGCTCCTGCTACTGTGCCCGCGGCAAAACGGCCATCAGCCTTTGGCGGCATACTAACGTCGCTGGTGCGCTGGTTTATGCAGGGCAATCCGCTGGCGAAGCTTGGGATCCTGCTGCTCTTCCTCGGCATCTCTTTCCTGCTGCGCTATACCGTCGAGCACTCACTGTTCCCGCTTGAGCTTCGTCTGGCCGCGACGGCGCTGTTTGCTATGGTTCTGCTGGTCCTCGGATGGCGGCTGCGGCACAAACAGCGTGTTTATGCGCTGATCCTCCAGGGCGGGGCGACTGGGATCCTCTATCTGACCGTCTTTGGCGCCTTCCGGCTCTGGCAGATGTTGCCGATGACGCTGGCCTTCGCGCTGCTGGTGGTCATTTGCGCGGCGAGCGTTGGGCTGGCGGTGCTGCAGAAGGCGCTGAGCCTCGCCATGCTGGCAAGTCTCGGCGGGTATCTTGCGCCGCTGCTCTTGTCTACCGGGGGCGGCAGCTTTGTTGCGCTGTTCTCCTTCTATCTTCTGCTTTCCATCGGCATTCTCGCGATCAGCATCTGGCAGCACTGGCGCGAGCTGAATCTGCTCGGTCTGCTGTTTACCTTCGGCGTCGGCGGCCTGTGGGGGCTGAACAACTACCGGCCTGAAGACTATGGGGTCTGCCAGCTGTTCCTGATTGCCAATACGCTGATATTCGGCGTGCTGAGCGTGGCGCTGTCGCTGCGGGCGCAGGAAAAAGGGAAGCAGATTATTGACGGCGTACTGCTGTTTGCCCCGCCGCTGGTTGGTTTTGGTATGCAGTACGGCATGACTCAGCACTGGACCTACGGCCCGGCGCTCAGCGCGCTCGGGTATGGTGCGTTTTACCTGGCGCTGGCATTCCTCGCGCTGCGGCGCTATCCCTCCATCGGGCGACCGCTGGTCATGGCGGCGCTGGCGATCGGCGGCGGGTTTGCCACGCTCGCCATTCCGCTGGCGCTGTCGGCGCGCTGGACGGCGATGGCCTGGGCGCTGGAGGGGCTGGGCATCCTCTGGCTCGGCGTGCAGCAGCATCAGCGTCGCATGAGCTATAGCGGGACGGCGCTGCTGGTGCTGGCGCTCGGCAGCGCGCTGTGGGCGCAGACGAACGGCGTTACGTCGCTGAGCCTGCTGCTGATCTTCGCCATCCTCAGCCTTTGCTGGCTGGCTGCGGCCTGGCTGTGGCGGACTCTCTTCCTGCCGGTCAGCCGGGCGCTGCTGGCCGGTGGTCTGCTGTTCTGGCTCGTGGCGCTGCTGGGGGCGTCGCAGCTGATGCTCAAGCAGGAGTTATCTATTCTGGCAGGCGTGCTGGCGCTTTCGGCCGTCTCGGTCTGGGGCTGGCGGCAGGCAGCCGCTCGTCTGGCGTGGCGAGAGCTGGACGCCAGCAAATGGCTGCTGTGGCCGCTGATGCTGCTGATGGTGGGTTATCAGCTCTGGCATCAGCAGGTCTTTGCCGCCGGCTGGGCAAATCTGGCCTGGTGCGTTGCGCTTCCCGCCGCGCTAATGCTGCTGCGTCGCGACGGTAAAAGGCTTCTGCCGCGCCTCGCGATGGGGCTGCATCTGTCGCTTTTCTGGATGATTTTACTGGCGCTGACCGCCGAGCTTTACTGGTTTGCCCGGTCGCTGCCGTGGGGAATGGCGGCCTGGGGCAGCGGGTTAGCGATGGCAGCCGGTGGCGGTTTGATTATGGCTCTCTCTGCGGCGGTACGGCGCCGCGGGTGGCCGTTCCGGGAATGGCCCGCGCTCTACGCCTGCCTGGCACCGATCCCCGTGGTTGTGGCGCTGCTGGTGCTGCTGGTGGTGACTAATTTCCAGGACGGGGTAGTCTATCGTCAGACATTTCTGCCGCTGGTGAACCCGCTTGAGGAAGGTGCCGCGTTTGCGCTGCTGGGGCTGGTTATTTTGTATCGTGCTGTGGACCGCTACTATCCTGCGTTGCTTTCGCAAGCCCGTCCGTGGCCTGCCGTCGCGCTCATGGCGTTTGGCTTCTGGTGGCTAAACGGGGCGCTGATGCGCGCGCTGGCCTGGTATGGCGACGTGGCCTGGAATTTGGAATCGCTGTGGGATTCGCGGCTTGTCCAGACCAGCTTTGCCCTGTTCTGGATGTTAAGCGCGCTGGTGGTCATGGTCCATGCTACCCGCCGGGCTTCCCGGCAGGAGTGGTTCTGCGGCGCCGCGCTGCTGGGTGTGGTGATGGTTAAACTGATGCTGGTAGACGGCGCGGGCGGAGGCGGTTTGTCGCGTGCGGTGGCGTTTATCGGCGTGGCGATACTGGTTCTGATCGTGGGGTATTTCTCGCCGCTGCCGCCCAAAACAGGAGATGAAAAATGAAATGGATGAAAGCGGTAGCCTGTACTGCGCTGCTGACACTTGCCGGTCCGGCGTTCTGCAGCGAGCAAACGGAATCGCCACGGGACTATGCCTTTGGTCTTTCACTCGATACGTCTGTTCCTTCCCAGTGGTATCGGGTGATGCTGCCGCTCGCCGTCTATGAGCAGAGCACGTCACCAGTACTGCATGATGCCCGCGTCTTTAACCAGTCTGGCGAGCCGGTTCCCTTCAGCCTGGTCAGCGCGACGCGTCCGCAGGCGCCAGTGCAATCCACCGCGCTGCGCCTCTTCCCGCTGGACGCCTCGCCGCTTGCAGCTTCGCGAGGTTCCGGTGATAGCGACAAGATCCTGCTCCGTTCCGGAAGCGGCGTTGAGATTGTGCTGGAGGGGCAAAAAGCCGCCGCAGCCGGGCAACATTATCTTCTGACCCTGCCGGAGCAGGCGACGGGGGATATGGCGATATCCCAGCTGCAGCTGCTCTGGAATACCCCTCAGACATCGTGGCAGGGAACGGCGTCGATTTACTACAGCGAAGATCTTAAGCGCTGGTATACCCTGCGCGAAGATATGCCCCTGCTGGACGTTGTCAGCGGCAAGGATCGCCTTAAGCTCGATCGGATCGATACCGATACGGTTTTATCTCCCGATGCGAACCGCTATCTCATGGTGGTGCTGAATACGCAAAGCCAGGGGGTAACCTTGACCGGCGTAAACGCAATGAGCGCACCTGCACAGGCGGCCCCGGAAGAGATTAGCCTGGAAGGTGAAGGGGAATCGCTATCGGCGAATGAAGCGCAGTGGCACTGGGCGCGACCGCAGCCCCTGAGTGCTGTCAGCATTTCTCTGAATGGCGATGGCGTCCTTCCGGTGGAGATAGCGTGGCGGAGTACGGAAAAAGACGCATGGCATCCCCTGAAGAAAGAGGTCCTTTACCGTCTGGAGGGGAAAACGTCTCCACCGGTTTCGCTTAACGGGAGCCTGGTGCAGGCAGTGAAAATCACGACGCTAAATGCGCGTCTGCCAGAATACCTGCCGAACGTCATGGGGCATCGCGACCGCTATGACCTCGTGTTCAACGCGCAGGGGAAAGCGCCGTACGTGCTTGCCTGGGGCAACGGAGCGGCAAAGCCTGCCAGCGTGGAGCCCGACATGCTAATTCCTCCCGACCTGCGCAAAACCTATGATATGGCAAACCTGCCGCAGGCTGACATTCAGGATAATGTCGCGTTAGGCGGCGAGGGGCGTTTGACCGCCAGCTCTGCGGCCGAGCGGGAGAGCAGGATGAACGCCCTGCTGGTGTGGGGCGTGCTGATCGCGGGCGTGATCCTGCTGGCAGGCATGGCCTGGCGCATATGGCGGGAGACGCAGCGTAAGGCATAAAAAAAGGCCCGCATCAGCGGGCCTTCTTCGTAAACCGTGCCGATTACAGGCTGGATACGTTCTCGGACAGGTATTTAGCCACGCCGTCTGGAGACGCGTTCATACCTTCTTTTCCTTTTTCCCACTGAGCCGGGCACACTTCACCGTGCTCTTCGTGGAACTGCAGCGCGTCAACCATGCGCAGCATTTCGTCGATGTTACGACCCAGCGGCAGATCGTTCACAACCTGGTGACGTACGATGCCGTTTGCGTCGATCAGGAAGGAACCACGCAGCGCAACGCCAGCGTCCGGGTGTTCGATACCGTAAGCCTGCTGGATTTCGCGTTTGATGTCCGCAACCATCGCGTATTTCACCGCACCGATGCCGCCGTTTTCGACAGGGGTGTTACGCCATGCGTTGTGTACAAATTCAGAGTCGAAGGAGACGCCAACAACTTCCACGCCGCGCTTCTGGAATTCTTCGTAACGTTTGTCGAACGCGATCAGCTCAGACGGGCAAACGAAAGTGAAATCCATTGGCCAGAAGAACAGAACGGTCGCTTTACCGTTGGTGTGCTGCTTGAAGTTGAAGTTTTCAACGATTTCACCGTTGCCCAGAACTGCTGCAGCTGTAAAATCCGGAGCCGGACGAGTTACCAGAACCATATGATTCTCCTGTAGATACTAAGGTTATTTGGAACGCAACGCGGGCCAGTATAGAGAGTGTTCGGGTATAAGACAAAGAGGTGGCGACAATCGTTCAATAAGATTTCACCTATCAATATAAATACAGTCACAGCAATTTGTTTCTCGCCTGCGCCATCATGCGCGGGTAAAACTGCCAGAAGCGCGTTTCCAGCGCGTCGTAATGTTCGTCCAGGTCGTACCAGGAGTCGCGCAGCGCACTCAGTCGCGGGCGGCGGCTCGCCATGCCGTTGAGCACATTCTGGATGAAGTCCATCTCACGATAGCGCTCCAGCCAGCGCTCCGACCACAGGTAATTATTCAGGTTCACAAAGCGCGGCGGCGAGTCTGGCAAAATAACCGACACCTGCTGATGGGCATAGCGCACGAACTCCGGCAGCGGCATGTCCGGTGAAAGCTGTGACCAGTGGCGTGACAGGAAATGATCCCACATTACGTCGAGCGTAATCGGCGCGACGCGGCGCGTTTCTGGGCGAAACCACGCCTTAGCCTCCGTTACTTCGGGCAGGTTATCGGTCAGCACATCGATACGGCGATGCATAAAAATCCCGTCGACGATCTCCGGGGAATAGTCCTCCGCGGGGTTACCGCGCACAAAATCGGCCAGCAAATTGCCGGAAAGAGAGCTATCAGCGAGATGAGCGAGATGCAGGTGAGCGAGAAAATTCATGGGTTTTATTTGTCCAGAAGCGGCTAGTTGTTGCAGCAAGAGGGTGTGAGCACTAGACTATGCCGCCTGTTTTTAAGTCACGAGTATACGTCATGCGCGTCGCCGATTTCTCCTTTGAACTACCTGAATCCCTGATTGCTCACTATCCAATGCCTGAGCGCAGCAGCTGTCGCTTACTGTCACTGGACGGGCCAACGGGCGAGCTGACGCATGGTACTTTCACCGATTTGCTCGACAAGCTCAACCCTGGCGATCTGCTGGTTTTTAACAATACCCGCGTGATCCCGGCGCGCCTGTTTGGCCGTAAAGCCAGCGGCGGCAGGATTGAAGTGCTGGTCGAACGTATGCTCGATGATAAACGTATTCTGGCACATATTCGCGCCTCTAAAGCGCCGAAGCCGGGTGCGGAGCTGCTGCTGGGCGATGATGAGAGCATCAAGGCGACCATGACCGCGCGTCACGACGCGCTGTTCGAGGTGGCGTTCGACGACGAGCGCACGGTGCTGGACATTCTCAACGCCATCGGCCACATGCCGCTGCCGCCTTACATTGAGCGTCCGGACGAAGAAGCTGACCGCGAGCTGTACCAGACCGTCTACAGCCAGAAGCCTGGCGCGGTTGCGGCACCGACCGCGGGCCTGCACTTTGACGAACCGCTGCTGGAAAAACTGCGCGCGAAAGGCATTGAGATGGCCTTCGTGACGCTGCACGTCGGCGCGGGCACCTTCCAGCCCGTGCGCGTGGACAGCATTGAAGATCACATCATGCACTCTGAGTATGCCGAAGTGCCTCAGGATGTGGTGGACGCGGTGCTGGCGGCGAAAGCGCGCGGTAGCCGCGTCGTGGCGGTCGGGACGACGTCCGTGCGCTCGCTCGAGAGCGCCGCGCAGGCTGCGAAGCGCGATCTTATCGAGCCGTTCTTTGGCGATACGCAGATCTTTATCTACCCTGGCTACCAGTACAAAGTCATTGATGCCCTGGTGACCAACTTCCATCTGCCTGAATCGACGCTGATTATGCTGGTTTCCGCATTTGCGGGCTATCAGCATACGATGAACGCCTACAAGTCTGCGGTAGAACAAAAATATCGCTTTTTTAGCTACGGTGACGCGATGTTTATCACGTACAATCCGCAGGCTTTGAATGAGCGTGTCGGGGAATAACTCCGCGGCACCGTTTTACAACGTTGGACTGTTTTTCTGACGTCGGAGAAAAAATGAAATTTGAACTCGATACCACCGATGGCCGCGCGCGTCGCGGTCGCCTGGTGTTTGATCGCGGCGTGGTGGAAACCCCTGCGTTTATGCCTGTGGGCACGTACGGCACCGTAAAAGGGATGACGCCGGAAGAAGTTGAAGCTACTGGCGCACAGATTATCCTCGGTAACACCTTCCACCTGTGGCTGCGTCCCGGTCAGGAGATCATGAAGCTGCACGGAGACCTGCACGATTTCATGCAGTGGAAAGGCCCAATCCTGACCGACTCCGGCGGCTTCCAGGTATTCAGCCTGGGCGATATCCGCAAGATCACCGAAAAGGGCGTTCACTTCCGTAACCCAATCAACGGCGATCCGATTTTCCTCGATCCCGAAAAATCGATGGAGATTCAGTACGATCTCGGTTCCGACATCGTGATGATCTTCGACGAATGTACGCCGTACCCGGCGGACTGGGACTATGCAAAACGTTCCATGGAGATGTCTCTGCGCTGGGCGCAGCGCAGCCGCGACCGTTTTGACTCACTGCAGAACAAAAATGCGCTGTTCGGCATTATCCAGGGCAGCGTTTACGAAGATTTACGCGATATCTCCGTTAAAGGTCTGGTAGAGATAGGCTTTGATGGCTACGCTGTCGGCGGTTTGGCTGTGGGTGAGCCGAAGGAAGATATGCACCGTATTCTGGAGCATGTCTGCCCGCAAATCCCGGCGGATAAACCACGATACCTGATGGGCGTGGGTAAACCAGAAGATCTGGTGGAAGGCGTGCGTCGCGGCATTGATATGTTCGACTGCGTGATGCCAACCCGTAACGCGCGTAATGGGCATCTGTTCGTTACCGATGGCGTGGTGAAAATCCGTAACGCGAAGCATAAGAGTGACACCAGCCCGCTCGATTCCGAGTGCGATTGCTATACCTGTCGCAATTATTCTCGCGCGTATTTGCATCATCTCGATCGTTGCAACGAGATTTTGGGCGCGCGTCTCAATACCATTCATAATCTTCGTTATTATCAGCGCTTAATGGCTGGTTTACGTAAGGCTATCGAAGAGGGTAAATTAGAGAGCTTCGTGACCGATTTCTACCAACGTCAGGGCCGGGATGTCCCACCTTTGAACGTTGATTAATTTTAATAATGAGGGAATTTGAATGAGCTTTTTTATTTCTGATGCGGTAGCAGCAACTGGCGCGCCATCACAGGGCAGCCCGATGTCTCTGATTCTGATGCTGGTTGTGTTTGGTCTGATTTTCTACTTCATGATCCTGCGTCCACAGCAGAAGCGCACCAAAGAGCACAAAAACCTGATGAACTCCATTGCGAAAGGCGATGAAGTGCTGACCAACGGTGGCCTGGTAGGTCGCGTGACCAAAGTAGCGGAAAGCGGCTACATTGCTATCGCCCTGAACGACACCACTGAAGTGGTTATCAAACGTGACTTCGTAGCTGCCGTTCTGCCGAAAGGCACCATGAAGGCGCTGTAATCCCAACTTTTCCCAAAGGGAACTGCCGTGTTAAACCGTTATCCTTTGTGGAAGTACGTCATGCTGGTGGTCGTCATTGTTGTCGGCCTTCTGTATGCGCTTCCCAACCTGTATGGTGAGGATCCGGCCGTTCAAATCACTGGCGCGCGCGGTGTCGCCGCCAGTGAGCAAACGCTGATCCAGGTCCAGAAAACGTTACAAGAAGAAAAAATTACCGCTAAGTCTGTGGCACTGGAAGAGGGCGCAATTCTTGCTCGCTTCGACACCACCGACACGCAGCTCCGCGCCCGTGAAGCGCTGATGGGCGTGCTGGGTGATAAATACGTCGTGGCGCTTAACCTTGCTCCTGCAACCCCACGTTGGCTGGCTGCGTTGAACGCGGAGCCAATGAAACTCGGTCTTGACCTGCGTGGTGGCGTTCACTTCCTGATGGAAGTGGATATGGATACCGCGCTTGGCAAGCTGCAGGAACAGAATATCGACAGCCTGCGCAGCGATCTGCGTGACAAAGGCATCGCGTACACTACCGTGCGTAAAGAAGATAACTACGGCATGAGCATCACGTTCCGCGACAGCGCGGCGCGCGATCAGGCTGTAACTTATCTGTCTCAGCGTCACCGCGATCTGGTGATCACCTCTCAGGGCAGCAACCAGCTGCGCGCGGTGATGACGGATGCGCGTCTGAGCGAAGCGCGTGAGTATGCCGTTCAGCAGAACATCAACATCCTGCGTAACCGTGTAAACCAACTGGGCGTGGCTGAGCCGCTGGTACAGCGTCAGGGTGCTGACCGTATCGTGGTTGAACTGCCGGGTATCCAGGATACCGCGCGTGCGAAAGAGATTCTGGGCGCGACGGCAACGCTGGAATTCCGTCTGGTTAACTCTAACGTCGATCAGTCCGCTGCTGCCTCTGGCCGTATCCCGGGTGACTCCGAAGTGAAACAGACTCGCGAAGGTCAGCCGGTTGTGCTGTACAAACGCGTGATCCTGACCGGTGATCACATCACCGACTCCACTTCAAGCCAGGACGAATACAACCAGCCGCAGGTTAACATCTCGCTTGATAGCGCGGGTGGTAACATCATGTCTAACTTCACCAAGGACAATATCGGCAAACCGATGGCGACCCTGTTCGTGGAGTACAAAGACAGCGGTAAGAAAGACGCTAACGGCCGTGCCGTGCTGGTGAAAGAGGAAGAGGTGATTAACATCGCCAATATCCAGTCTCGTCTGGGTAACAGCTTCCGTATCACCGGTATCAACAACCCGAACGAAGCGCGTCAGCTTTCGCTGCTGCTGCGTGCCGGTGCGCTGATCGCGCCAATCCAGATTGTTGAAGAACGTACCATTGGTCCAACCCTGGGTATGCAGAACATCAAGCAGGGTCTGGAAGCGTGTCTGGCCGGCCTCGTGGTCTCCATTCTCTTCATGATCTTCTTCTACAAGAAGTTTGGTCTGATTGCGACCTCCGCGCTGGTGGCGAACCTGGTGCTGATTATCGGCATTATGTCCCTGCTGCCGGGGGCGACGCTGACCATGCCGGGTATTGCGGGTATTGTTCTTACCCTTGCGGTGGCGGTTGACGCCAACGTACTGATAAACGAACGTATCAAAGAAGAGCTGAGCAACGGTCGTTCTGTACAGCAGGCGATTGAAGAAGGCTACAAAGGAGCGTTCAGCTCCATCTTCGATGCGAACGTAACAACACTGATTAAGGTTCTTATCCTGTATGCAGTGGGTACTGGCGCGATCAAAGGCTTTGCGATTACTACCGGTATCGGTGTCGCAACGTCGATGTTTACCGCTATTGTCGGCACCCGTGCCATCGTGAACCTGCTGTACGGCGGCAAGCGCGTCAAAAAGCTGTCTATCTGAGGAGTGCGTTGTGGCACAGGAATATACTGTTGAACAATTAAACCACGGCCGTAAAGTCTGGGACTTTATGCGCTGGGACTACTGGGCCTTCGGCATTTCAGGTTTTCTGCTGATTCTGTCCATCGTCATTATGGGCGTGAAGGGCTTTAACTGGGGTCTCGATTTTACCGGTGGTACGGTGATTGAAATCACCCTGGAAAAACCGGTCGATATGGACGAAATGCGTCTGTCTCTGCAGAAAGCGGGCTTTGAAGAGCCGCTGCTGCAGAACTTCGGCAGCAGCCGTGACATCATGGTGCGTATGCCGCCGGTACACGATGCTAACGGTAGCCAGGAGCTGGGCAGCAAGGTCGTGCAGGTAGTAAACGAATCGACCAACCAGCATGCGACGGTGAAGCGTATTGAGTTCGTCGGCCCGAGCGTGGGTGCAGACCTCGCGCAGACCGGCGCGATGGCGCTGATGGTAGCGCTGATCTCCATCCTGATTTACGTTGGTTTCCGCTTCGAGTGGCGACTAGCGGCAGGGGTGGTTATCGCACTGGCGCACGACGTGGTGATCACCATGGGCGTACTGTCTCTGTTCCACATTGAGATTGACCTGACGATTGTGGCATCCCTGATGTCCGTTATCGGTTACTCACTGAACGACAGTATCGTGGTATCTGACCGTATTCGTGAAAACTTCCGTAAGATCCGTCGCGGCACGCCGTACGAAATCTTCAACGTGTCGTTGACCCAGACGCTGCACCGTACCTTGATCACATCCGGTACCACCTTGATGGTGATCCTGATGCTGTATCTCTTCGGCGGTCCGGTGCTGGAAGGCTTCTCGCTGACCATGCTGATCGGTGTGTCTATCGGTACGGCGTCGTCTATTTACGTCGCGTCCGCACTGGCACTGAAGCTCGGCATGAAGCGCGAGCACCTGCTCCAGCAGAAGGTTGAGAAAGAAGGGGCGGATCAGCCGTCAATTCTGCCGTAAGAGATCGTCTGAAGCGCTATCGAAATCCCGGTCTGTTGGCCGGGATTTTTTTTGCCTGCTGCTGACAAACACTCCTGACAGTATGCTGTCAGGAGCCCTGTCGTAGACTTCTCCTGAACCCAAACAACAGGCAGGAGGACGTATGAAAAGTGTGATTAACTGGTTTGAGATCCCGGTCGCAGATATGGATCGCGCCATCAAATTTTATGAACCGGTGATGCAGGTTACGCTGAAGCGCGAGAAAATGGATGTCGCAGAGCTGGCCATTTTCCCGCATGAAGACCCGGCAACCGGCGGCGCGCTGGCAAAATTTGAAGGCATTACGCCGTCACAGCAGGGCGCTATTATTTACCTGCATACTGACAATCTGGCAGCAACGCTCGACCGTATCGTTACCGCAGGCGGTGAGTGCGTATTCGGGCCGTTGGAACTGCCAAACGGTATTGGCACTATCGCGTTGTTTACCGACAGCGAAGGTAATCGCGTTGGCCTCCATCAACCCGTCTGAGAGCTGAGAAAAACATGACCCGACGCGCTGACCGTTTGTTTCAGATTGTGCAGATCCTGCGTGGCAGACGTCTGACCACGGCAGCGCTTCTGGCGGAGAGGCTCGGCGTATCTGAACGCACGGTTTACCGGGATATCCGCGACCTGTCGCTCTCTGGCGTGCCGGTGGAGGGCGAGGCAGGGAGCGGATATCGGCTGATGTCGGGTTTTGACCTGCCGCCGCTGATGCTGACCAACAAAGAGTCCGAGGCGCTGATGGTGGCGATTCGCCTGCTGAAAACCTGGGGCGGAGAGTCGCTATCCCGCGAGCTGGAGTCGGCTCAGGAGAAGGTGCTGGCTATTCTGCCAGAGGAGAGCCGACGCAAGGCGGAGCAGACGCGGATCTATGCGCCGGATATCGCGCTTCAGCCTCATTCCCGCAGCGGATTTGATGTGATCCATCAGGCGATATCGGCTCAGCGCGTGCTGGCGCTGCATTATCGCGATGAAGCCGGGCAGCTCTCCTGGCGTGAGGTGCAGCCGCTGGGGCTGTTCTTCTGGGGCGAGCATTGGCTGCTGGCGGCGTGGTGCGAGCGGCGCGATGACTATCGCTGTTTCCGGCTCGACAGGTGCTTGAATATTGCACTGACGGAAAGACGCTTTAGCGAGAGTGCGGACAGGTCTCTGGCGGATTTTTTGCGGAAAGTTAAGCAGTAAAAAGCCGGGTGACGAGGTAAAAGCAAAACGGCAACGATGTTGCCGTTTTTTGTGTTTGCGCCCTCTCACGTGGGAGAGGGAAGGGGTGAGGGCACCAGCCCGCACAATCCCGCACTGATTAGAAGTTGTAACCCACTACCAGGTAACCACCCCAGCCGGTAGAACGGACGCTGAAGTCGCCGTTGCCGAAGTTCAGGCTAGCGTCGTCGTTCCACTGACCACCGTTGTGCCAGTAACGCGCAACAACGGAGTAGTGCCAGTGATCGTAGTTCAGCGCCAGGATATGGCTGGACGCGATGGAATCGTTGGTGCGCGCTTTCTTGCCGTTCAGATCGCGGAAGTCGTTGTCGCCCAGGTCTGAACCCCAGTCAAAGTTGGTGAAGCCGATGTAGCTCAGGTTGCCGCCCCACAGCTGGGTGATCGGCACAAAGTATTTCACTTTGAAACGGTAGCCGTCCCACTCGTTTTCGTTCGCTGCACCGTAGTTTTGCCACTGGTATTTCGCGTACACGTTCATGGACAGGCTCATCGGCAGGCCGGTGTCGATGTCGGTACCCAGACCCATATACCAGGTGCTCTGACGGCCGGACTTGTTACGGCCCATGTCGTAGATATAGTTATTCGCGATGTACCACTCTTTGAACGGACCGAAGCTCAGATCAGAACCGGTCAGCTTGTCGATGGAGAAGCGCGGTTCGATCTCCATAAACAGTGGGGAACCGTGGTTCCAGATACCCTTCGCGTCGGTGTTACCGCCGAAGAAGACCGGTGCATCCATGTAGCCGTAGAAATCAAACCAGTCTTTCTTGGCGAACGCTTCGTATTCCAGGTAGGTGTCGTTGCGGATCTGTGGTCCGAAACGGGTGTGGTAGCTGCCGACCACGTTAACGCTCTGGTGCCACCAGTCGGAAACATATTCTGGTTTATTGTTTTCCGCTGCGTTAGCAGTGAAAGAGGAGGACAGTGCCAGTACTGCACCGGCTGCGAGTAATGTTTTTTTCATAATCATGCCACTGATTGAAATTCCCTTCCGGGAGTGAAAAATGCGCGAATTGCGTTTCTAAATATTTCGTGTTTCTGCGGAGCCTATTATAGGAATCCCTGCTCACAAAAATATGTGTTGTTTCACATATCTCTCACATGCGTAATCGATTGCGTTCACGTTTGCGTACTTTAAACGGCCGGGATTGTAACGGCAAACATTTATGTTGCCAATCCATACGAAATGTAAATGTTAGCGGAGTGACAATGCACTCCGCAAAAAAGGGGGTTATTGCGCGGCGGGTTGAATGTCGTGGATACGGATAAAGCCAAGCTGTTCAGGAGTGAGCCCGCTCAGCTGCAGCGGGATATCAACGTCGCTCGGCGCCAGCGTGCTGGCGGGAGCCGTAAAGAGCTGATTCTTGACGTTCACTTCCTGATAGCTCTCTGTGGTGCCCTGGATCTGCCCCCACTCTACGGTGCCGGTAAATGCGGGAAGCGGATCGTTAGACTCGCCCTGAATACGTAATGTTGCGCGAGTACCATCCGCATTCGCCGCAACATTCACCAGAGACATCTTTAAGGTACCGATCTGGCTTTTCAGGCGAGCTGGCGTATTGGCGCCTGGCAGTAGATACACGCCGCTGGCGGATTTGGCGTTGAGAGCGTTTTGCTGGGTGATTTTAACGGTTTCTTTGTTCAGCTTGTCCAGCGCCGTATTCAGCGTATTCACGCTTTGTTTCATCTGGCGGACTTCAGTTTGCTGTGCACATGCGCTAAGGGTGAAGAGGCTCCCCACCAGCAGAATTTTCAGGTAACGTCTTGTCATTGCGTTTATTTCCTTGAAATAACGGATCCCGATAATGGTAGACATCTTAAGGGCGTCAGGCATAGATCCTTTGTCTCAAAAAGCTCTTCCTTTGTTGTCAGGCCAGTTCAGGGTAAAATAGAAATCAGTTAACCAGATAACAGGGACACCGTATGCATTGCCCATTTTGCTCCGCTGTGGATACCAAAGTCATTGACTCTCGCCTCGTGGGCGAAGGGTCCTCCGTTCGCCGTCGTCGGCAGTGTCTGGTGTGCAACGAGCGTTTCACGACCTTTGAGGTTGCTGAACTGGTGATGCCGCGCGTCGTTAAGAGTAATGATGTGCGTGAGCCCTTCAACGAAGAGAAGCTGCGCAGCGGAATGCTGAAGGCGCTGGAAAAACGTCCGGTTAGCGCGGACGACGTGGAAATGGCCTTAAACCATATCAAATCTTATCTTCGTGGCTTAGGCGAGCGCGAGGTGCCGAGCAAGATGATCGGCAACCTGGTGATGGAGCAGCTGAAAAAGCTCGATAAAGTTGCCTATATCCGCTTCGCTTCCGTTTACCGCAGTTTCGAAGACATCAAAGAATTTGGCGAAGAGATCGCCCGCTTACAGGATTAGGCCCATGCAGGACGAAATTTACATGGCACGAGCCATGAAGCTGGCGCAGCGCGGTCGTTTTACTACTCATCCCAACCCGAACGTTGGGTGCGTCATTGTTAAAGACGGCGAGGTTGTGGGCGAAGGCTATCACCACCGCGCCGGCGAGCCGCATGCCGAGGTGCATGCGCTGCGCATGGCGGGTGAGAAGGCGCGCGGCGCAACGGCCTACGTCACGCTGGAACCCTGCAGCCATCACGGGCGCACGCCGCCGTGCTGCGACGCGCTGATTGCGGCAGGCGTCGCGCGCGTGGTTGCATCGATGCAGGATCCGAATCCACAGGTGGCCGGGCGCGGCCTGTACCGCCTGCAGCAGGAAGGGATCGACGTCAGCCATGGCCTGATGATGCAGGATGCAGAGTCCCTGAATAAAGGCTTCCTGAAGCGCATGCGCACCGGTTTCCCGTATATCCAGCTTAAGCTGGGCGCCTCGCTGGATGGCCGCACGGCAATGGCAAGCGGCGAGAGCCAGTGGGTAACCTCGCCACAGGCAAGGCGCGATGTGCAACGTCTGCGCGCGCAAAGCCATGCTATTCTCACCAGCAGCGAAACCGTTCTGGCTGACGATCCGGCCATGACCGTGCGCTGGAACGAGCTGAATGCCGATACCCAGGCGCTCTATCCGCAGGAAAACCTGCGCCAGCCGCTGCGGATTATCATTGATAGCCAGAACCGCGTGACGCCGGAACACCGCATTGTGCAGCAGCCGGGTGAAACCTGGATTGCCCGCACGAAGGAAGATACGCGTGAATGGCCGGAAGGCGTACGCAGCATTATGGTGCCAGAGCACAATGGGCATCTCGATCTGGTGGTGCTGATGATGCTGCTGGGCAAGCAGCAGGTGAACAGCATCTGGGTGGAAGCGGGCCCAACGCTCGCCGGCGCGCTGCTTCAGGCGGGGCTGGTGGACGAGCTTCTTGTCTACGTTGCGCCTAAACTGTTAGGCAACGACGCGCGCGGCCTGTTTGTGCTGCCCGGCCTTGAAAAACTGTCTGATGCACCGCAACTCAAATTTAGCGAGATTCGTCCGGTAGGTCCGGATGTCTGCCTCCACTTAACGACAGCGTAATTGCTCCTGAAATAGGGAAGCAGTGCGCAAAGTATTATGATAAAATCCGCCCCCCTGCGGGGCCAAATGAACCCGTAAAGGAAGAGTATGAACATTATTGAAGCTGCTGTAGCTACCCCGGACGCTCGCGTCGCCATCACCATTGCGCGTTTCAACAACTTCATCAACGACAGCCTGCTCGAAGGTGCGATTGACGCCCTGAAACGTATCGGCCAGGTTAAAGATGACAACATTACCGTTGTTTGGGTTCCAGGTGCTTATGAACTGCCTCTGGCAGCCGGCGCGCTGGCGAAAACCGGTAAATACGACGCGGTGATTGCGCTGGGTACTGTTATTCGTGGCGGCACTGCGCACTTCGAATACGTTGCGGGCGGTGCAAGCAACGGTCTGGCACACGTTGCACAGGATGCTGAAATCCCTGTCGCGTTCGGCGTGCTGACCACCGAAAGTATTGAACAAGCCATCGAACGTGCTGGCACCAAAGCCGGTAACAAAGGTGCAGAAGCTGCACTGACCGCGCTTGAAATGATCAATGTATTGAAAGCCATCAAGGCCTGATTTTTTTGTAAGGGGAATTCCGTGAAACCTGCTGCTCGTCGCCGCGCCCGTGAATGTGCCGTTCAGGCGCTTTACTCCTGGCAGTTGTCCCAGAACGACATCGCTGATGTTGAATACCAGTTCCTGTCAGAACAGGACGTGAAAGACGTTGACGTTCTGTACTTCCGTGAACTGCTGTCGGGAGTGGCGACTAATAGCGCGTATCTCGATGGCCTGATGAAGCCATATCTGTCCCGCCTGCTTGAAGAGCTGGGCCAGGTTGAAAAAGCAGTGTTGCGTATCGCGCTGTTTGAGCTGTCTAAACGTGATGATGTGCCGTACAAAGTGGCCATCAACGAAGCGATCGAACTGGCGAAAACCTTCGGCGCTGAAGACAGCCACAAGTTTGTTAACGGCGTGCTGGATAAAGCTGCACCTGCGATCCGTCCCCACAAAAAGTGATCCGCCAACCGGAGTCTTGCATTGCCTTTTTGGCAGTGCGGCTCCGGTTTTTTTATTTAATTTGCTGAGGCATAACGTATGGCATGCGGCGAATTCTCCCTGATTGCCCGTTATTTCGATCGTGTCAGAACCTCTCGTCTTGATGTTGAAACCGGCATTGGCGATGACTGTGCACTTCTCAATATTCCCGAAAAACAGACGCTGGCAATCAGCACCGACACCCTGGTGTGCGGACGTCATTTCTTGCCGGATATCGATCCTGCCGATCTGGCGTACAAAGCGCTGGCCGTCAACGTGAGCGACCTGGCCGCCATGGGGGCCGATCCCGCGTGGTTAACCCTCGCCTTGACCCTTCCCGATGTTGATGAAGCCTGGCTTGAGGCGTTTAGCGACGCGCTGTTTGAACAGCTGAATTATTACGATATGCAGCTGATTGGCGGTGATACCACAGCCGGGCCGCTGTCGATGACGCTGGCAATCCACGGCTATGTGCCGGTTGGCCGCGCGCTGAAGCGCTCGGGCGCGAAGCCGGGTGACTGGATCTACGTGACCGGTACGCCGGGAGACAGCGCCGCGGGGTTAGCTATCCTTCAGAACCGCTTAATGGTTGAAGATGCCGACGATGCGGCCTACCTGGTGAAGCGTCACCTGCGCCCAACACCCCGTATTCTGCACGGTCAGGCGCTGCGCGAGCGGGCAAGTTCGGCTATCGATCTTTCTGACGGGCTTATCTCAGATCTCGGTCATATTCTGCAGGCCAGCAGCGTCGGCGCGCGCGTTGATCTGGATCTCTTCCCGCTGTCTGAGGAACTGCTTCGCCATGTGGAACCTGAGCAGGCGCTGCGCTGGGCGCTTTCCGGCGGCGAGGATTACGAACTGTGCTTCACCGTTCCTGAGCTGAACCGTGGAACGCTGGACGTGGCGTTAGCGCATCTTGGCGCGAAATTTACCTGTATTGGTCAAATCATGCCGGAGAGCGAAGGGCTGAAGTTTGTCCGGGAAGGTGCTCCGGTTACGCTGGACTGGAAAGGGTACGATCACTTCGCGTAAGTTCGTGTGCTCTGTATTGCCGGGTGGCGGCTTCGCCTTACCCGGCCTACGGATTAAAGGGTTAGGTAGAGGGCTTACTTAAACCCGACCACCGGATGCTGCTGATACGGCGTTTCCAGCTCGGCAATCTGCTCCGGCGTTAGCGTTAAATCCACCGCGCTCAGCAGCTCATCAAGCTGTTCCTCGCGCGACGTGCCAATGATCGGTGCCGCAACCCCGCGTTTGCTCAGCAGCCACGCCAGGGCGACCTGCGCGCGCGTTGCGCCCGTATCGTCGGCAATGCCTGCCAGACGTTCGGCAATCAGCGCATCGCTGCCCTCTGTGCCTTCATACAGCGTTTTGCCAAACTCGTCAGACACCGAGCGGGCCGTGGTTTCACCCCACGGACGGGTTAAGCGGCCGCGTGCCAGCGGGCTCCACGGGATCACCGCCACGCCTTCCTGGTAGCACAGCGGCAGCATTTCGCGCTCTTCTTCGCGGTAGATTAGGTTGTAGTGATCCTGCATGCTGACAAAGCGCGCCCAGCCGTTCTGCGCCTGCAGATCCAGCGCCTGGGCAAACTGCGAAGCATGCATAGACGATGCGCCGATGTAACGCGCTTTCCCGGCTTTCACCACGTCGTTCAGGGCTTCCAGCGTCTCTTCAATTGGGGTGTTGTAGTCCCAACGGTGGATCTGCAGCAGGTCCACGTAATCCATGTTCAGGCGGCGAAGGCTGTCGTCAATAGAGCGCAGGATCTGCGTGCGAGAAAGACCTTCAGTCAAATCGCCAACCTGATGGTACACCTTGGTCGCAACGACCACGTCTTCGCGTCGGGCAAAGTCGCGCAGGGCGCGGCCAACGATCTCCTCGCTGCTGCCGTCGGAGTAGCTGTTGGCGGTATCAAAAAAGTTAATGCCGCCGTCGAGGGCGCGTTTAATGATGGGGCGGCTGCTCTCTTCCGGCAGCGTCCAGGAGTGTTTACCCCGGTCAGGCTCGCCAAAGGTCATACAGCCCAGGCACAGTCGGGAAACCTTAAGGTCAGTTTTTCCTAATGTATTGTATTGCACGGTCCGCTCCTGCTGTTTTGAATATTACGTTTAAGCATAGCAGGAGCAGAAAAGGGGGAGGGGTTATGCCAGCCAGGAGCGGATTTTGGCTTCGATACCGGCGGCATCCAGGCCAATAGCCGCGCGGGCCTCGTCCTGCGTGCCTTGAGGAATAAAACGATCCGGCAGACCGAGGTTCAGCACCGGGATCATTTTACGGTTCGCCATCAGCACTTCGTTTACGCCGCTGCCCGCGCCGCCCATGATGGCGTTCTCTTCCAGCGTTACCAGCAGGTCATGACCTTCCGCCATGCTGAGGATCAGGGATTCATCAAGCGGTTTCACGAAGCGCATATCCACCAGCGTGGCGTTCAGCGTTTCGGCAACGCTTGCCGCTTCCGGCATTAATGTGCCGAAGTTCAGGATCGCCACTTTCTCACCGCGGCGCTTCACCAGACCTTTACCCACCTCAAGTTTTTCCAGCGGAGCCAGCTCAACGCCCACCGCGTTTCCACGCGGATAGCGAACCGCGCTCGGGCCGTCCTGGTAGTGGTAGCCGGTGAACAGCATCTGGCGACATTCGTTTTCGTCGCTTGGCGTCATGATCACCATGTCCGGGATGCAGCGCAGGAAGGAGAGGTCAAATGCGCCCTGGTGCGTCTGGCCGTCGGCCCCCACGATACCCGCGCGGTCAATAGCAAAGAGCACCGGCAGCTTCTGGATGGCGACGTCGTGGATCACCTGGTCGTAGGCGCGCTGCAGGAAGGTGGAGTAAATCGCCACCACCGGCTTGTAGCCGCCAATCGCCAGTCCCGCCGCAAACGTCACCGCATGCTGCTCGGCAATCGCCACGTCAAAATACTGGTCAGGGTATTTTTTTGAGAACTCCACCATGCCGGAGCCTTCACGCATGGCAGGCGTCACCGCCATCAGCTTGTTGTCTTTGGCCGCCGTTTCACACAGCCAGTCGCCAAAGATTTTAGAGTAGCTCGGCATGCCGCCGCTGCTTTTTGGCAGACAGCCGCTGGTAGGATCGAACTTCGGTACCGCGTGGAAGGTGATTGGATCTTTTTCCGCCGGTTCGTAGCCACGTCCTTTTTTGGTCATGATGTGCAGGAATTGCGGGCCTTTCAGGTCACGCATGTTCTTGAGGGTCGTCACCAGCCCCAGCACGTCATGGCCGTCTACCGGGCCGATGTAGTTAAAGCCCAGCTCTTCAAACAGGGTGCCCGGCACCACCATGCCTTTGATGTGTTCTTCGGTGCGTTTGAGCAGCTCTTTAATCGGCGGTACGCCGGAGAAGACTTTCTTGCCGCCTTCGCGCAGGGTGGAGTAGAGCTTACCGGAGAGCAGCTGCGCCAGATGGTTATTCAGCGCGCCGACGTTCTCGGAGATCGACATTTCGTTATCGTTGAGGACAACCAGCATGTCCGGCTTGATATCCCCCGCGTGGTTCATGGCTTCAAATGCCATACCGGCGGTGATCGCCCCGTCGCCAATGACGCAGACGGTGCGGCGCTGTTTGTTCTCTTTCTCGGCGGCAACGGCAATACCGATTCCCGCCGAAATGGAGGTAGAGGAGTGGCCGACGCTCAGCACGTCGTACTCGCTCTCACCGCGCCACGGGAAGGGGTGGAGGCCACCCTTCTGACGAATGGTGCCAATTTTATCGCGACGGCCGGTCAGAATTTTGTGCGGATAGGCCTGGTGGCCGACGTCCCAGATGAGTTGATCGAACGGCGTGTTATAGACGTAATGAAGCGCCACGGTCAGCTCAACCGTGCCAAGCCCGGAGGCGAAATGACCGCTGGAGCGGCTAACGCTGTCGAGCAGGTAGCGACGCAGTTCGTCGCACAGCTTCGGCAGGCTCTCTTTCGGCAACAGGCGTAACTCCTGGGTGGAGTCTACTAACGCCAGCGTCGGGTATTTGGCAATATCAAAACTCATCAAAGGCTCATCGAGATAGGTTGTTTTATTTATCACGCTGGATTATGTAGTCCGCTAGCGCTTCCAGTGCCGAGGTATCCAGTGATTGCGCGGCCAGCTGGTTCAGCGACTGGCGGGCATCCGCTATCAGGTCCCGGGCTTTACGTTGGGCTTGCTCAAGGCCCAGCAGGGCGGGGTAGGTACTTTTGCCAAGCTGCTGGTCCGCACCCTGACGTTTACCCAATGTTGCAGTATCGCCCACCACATCCAGAATGTCATCCTGAACCTGGAATGCCAGACCGATACTTTCTGCGTATCTGTCCAGAATCGGCAGCGCTTTGCGCCCCTGTTCACCCGCGCTCAGCGCGCCAAGGCGAACGGCTGCACGAATGAGCGCGCCCGTTTTATGACGGTGGATGCGCTCCAGCTGTTCCAGATTAACCTGACGACCTTCTGCCTCTAAATCCAGCGCCTGACCGCCACACATTCCGGCAACGCCGCTGGCCATCGCCAGTTCGGACACCATTGCCAGACGATCGCGGTCGCTCACTTCAACCATTGGCGCATCGCTTAAAATCGAGAACGCCAGCGTTTGCAGCGCGTCGCCCGCCAGAATGGCGTTCGCTTCGCCAAACTTGATGTGGCAGGTTGGCTGGCCGCGACGCAGATCGTCATTGTCCATAGCCGGCAGATCATCGTGGATCAGCGAGTAGGCATGGATGCACTCAACGGCGGCTGCCGGGGCGTCCAACGTGGTCTCGCTGATGCCAAACATCTTGCCCGTGGCGTACACCAGGAACGGGCGCAGGCGCTTTCCACCCAAGAGTGCGCCATAGTGCATGGCCTCAACCAGTGGAGTGTTCTGAAAAGGCTGTGGCGCAATAAAACGGCGCAGGGCGTCGTTGGCGCGAACGACGCGCGCCTGAAGCTCGTGGGCAAAATCCATTTACTCGGCGTCCGGTGTAAAAGGCGTGGTTTTCGCGTCTTCGCTGTCGGAAAGCAGGATTTGCACGCGCTGCTCGGCCTGCTGCAGTTTAACCTGCCCCTGACGCGCAAGCTGCACGCCACGCTCGAATTCGTTGAGCGCCTCTTCCAGCGGGAGATCGCCGCTTTCAAGACGGGTAACGATGTTCTCCAGTTCACTCAGCGCAGTTTCGAAACTGGCCGGTGCGTCGTTCTTCTTCGGCATAGTGAATTAACTCTTATATTCTTCGCCCCAACATGGTAACGGACTCGGGGCAATTATCAAATAACGCGAGCAGCGCGATGGTGGTATACTTGCGCGCCTGGATGCAGCCACGGGTGTGGGCTGCTGTATCATTTTCCACTACAAGCCTTTATAAGCTTGCCTAAGAAACATTGCCGCCATGAAGTTTATCATTAAATTGTTCCCTGAAATCACCATCAAAAGCCAATCTGTGCGTTTGCGCTTTATTAAAATTCTCACCGGGAACATCCGTAACGTATTAAAGCACTACGACGAAACCCTTGCCGTGGTGCGCCACTGGGACCACGTAGAAGTGCGCGCCAAAGACGAGAACAAACGTCTTGATATCCGCGACGCGCTGACCCGTATTCCGGGTATCCACCATATTCTGGAAGTGGAAGATGTCCCGTTCACCGATATGCATGACATCTTCGAAAAAGCGCTGGCGCAGTACCGCGAGCAGATCGAAGGCAAAACCTTCTGCGTGCGCGCGAAGCGTCGCGGCAAGCACGATTTCAGCTCCATTGAAGTTGAACGTTACGTCGGCGGCGGTCTGAACCAGCACGTTGAGTCTGCGCGCGTGCGTCTGACCAACCCAGAAGTGACCGTTAACCTTGAGATCGAAAACGATCGCCTGCTGCTGGTGAAAGGCCGCTACGAAGGTATTGGCGGTTTCCCGATTGGCACTCAGGAAGATGTGCTGTCGCTGATCTCCGGTGGCTTCGACTCCGGCGTGTCCAGCTATATGCTGATGCGTCGCGGCTGTCGCGTACACTACTGCTTCTTCAACCTGGGCGGCGCGGCGCATGAAATCGGCGTGCGTCAGGTGGCGCATTACCTGTGGAACCGCTTCGGCAGCTCCCACCGCGTGCGTTTTGTGGCGATCAACTTTGAGCCCGTGGTTGGCGAAATCCTCGAAAAAGTGGACGACGGCCAGATGGGCGTGGTGTTGAAGCGCATGATGGTGCGTGCAGCATCCAAAGTGGCCGAGCGTTACGGCGTGCAGGCGCTGGTTACCGGCGAAGCGCTGGGCCAGGTCTCCAGCCAGACGCTGACCAACCTGCGTCTTATCGACAACGTGTCTGATACGCTGATCCTGCGTCCGCTGATCTCCCACGACAAAGAGCACATCATCGATCTGGCGCGCGAAATTGGCACCGAAGATTTTGCCCGCACGATGCCGGAATACTGCGGCGTGATCTCGAAAAGCCCGACCGTCAAAGCGGTGAAGGCGAAGATTGAAGCGGAAGAAGAGAACTTCGATTTCGCGATCCTGGAAAAGGTGGTGGCGGAAGCGTCAAACATCGATATCCGCGAGATTGCCCAGCAGACCGAGCAGGAAGTGGTTGAAGTGGAAACCGTCAGCGGTTTTAGCGCTAATGACGTGATTGTAGATATCCGTTCGATTGACGAACAGGATGCCAAACCGCTGAATGTTGAGGGTGTAGAGGTGATGCCTCTGCCGTTCTACAAGCTGAGCACCAAATTCGGCGACCTCGACAAGAGCAAAACCTACCTGCTGTGGTGTGAGCGTGGGGTGATGAGCCGCCTGCAGGCGCTGTATCTGCGCGAGCAGGGCTTTGCGAATGTGAAGGTGTATCGCCCGTAGTTTATTGCAGGGGAGTGCGGCCTGATGCCCTCACCCCGGCCCTCTCCCACTGGGAGAGGGAGAACCCCTTAAAACGGCAACCTATACGGTTGCCGTTTTGCTTTTATTCGTAATAATTGTAAATCCCCGCCGGCATCACCAGAGACGACGCGACTTCGTACGCTTTTTCACGACCGACCAGCAGGTCAATAATCTTGAGGCCAAAATCAATCGCGGTACCGGGCCCCTGGCTGGTGAGCAGGTTGACGCGCGGATCCCAGACGACGCGTTTATCCACCCAATGCTCTTCCGGGATCGTATGCTTCAGCCCTGGGAAACCGGTCATATTGCCGATGGGGAAGATATCGTGAGGAACCAGGACCGTACCGGCGGCGGCGCAAATCGTGGCGACGATGCGGCCGGACAGATGGAACTGACGCACGGTTTCAACCAGTAACGGGCTGTCGCGGAAACATTCCGCTCCCTTCAGGCCGCCGGGAAGCACGATGATGTCGTAATCCCCGTCCGCCACCTGAACTAGCGGCGCATCCGCAAGGATCTTCACCCCGCGTGAGCAGGTGATTGCCAGATTACCGTCGCTGGCGACGCTGGCGGTGGTCACCGCAATACCGCCGCGCACCATCAAGTCGATGGTGGTGACGGCTTCCATTTCTTCGCTACCAGGGGCGAGGCATATCAGTGCCGTTGCGCTCATACTCACTCTCCTTACGTTTAACCCGATCGTACAGACGCGCGTTTTCCGGCACCGCAATACCGTGGGCACGGGCGCGCTTTAGCAGATAGCCGGTGATGTAGTCGATTTCGGTGTGGCGTAACGCCCGTACGTCCTGAAGCATCGACGAGATATTTTCTGCCGTACTATCAATAACCTGCTCGACATAATAACGTAAATCTTCGGCCGAAGTGTGCAAGCCTTCGCGTTCAACTACGGCGGCGACTTCTTCACAGAGCGTGGCGATCTCCTGCGGATGGTTTTTCAGCTCGCCGTTTGGGCAATCCCACAGCGCCGTCAGCGGATTAATCACGCAGTTCACCGCCAGTTTGCGCCAGAGTTGCGGACGGATATTGTTGTGCCACGCTACGTCCGGGAGCACCTTCTGTAGAACATCCGCTAGATAGCTGTAGTCGCCGTCCTGCTCGCGGGCCGGGCCGATATGCGTCACACCGCTGGCTACGTGAATAATGATATTGCCGTCGCGACGCGCAGCGTGGGTGGTGGTGGCCATCAGCAGGGGCTGAGGAATGTTCTTCAGCTCATCAATCGTTCCCATACCGTTATGCAGCAGCAAAACGGGCGAGCCGGGGGGAAGTTGTGCGGCCAGCGTTTTTACCGCATCTGAAACCTGCCACGCCTTGAGGGTCACCAGCAGGAGGTCGCTTTGTGCCAGGAAATCTGGATCGTTAGCGGTAAGAGATTCGTTAAAGAGGCTTCCGTCTTCAGCAATCAGGTTTACACTGCAGTAAGGCTGGGGCACGCGCAGCCAGCCCTGTACTTCATGTCCGTGCTTGCATAGCGCGGTCAGCCATAGCTGGCCCAGAGCGCCGCATCCGAGCACTGTAATTTTCATTTATCCTCCTCACCTGCAACTGCGCCAGGTGTTACGGCCTAAGTATAGCGCCGTCGACTATGCTTTTGAGTTATGCCTTGTTGCGGGTATTATGCAACGCAACAAAAATGAAAGGAGAAGAAAAGATGCCATCTTTCGATATTGTTTCCGAAGTTGATATCCAGGAAGTTCGCAACGGCGTGGACAACGCAAGCCGTGAAGTTGAGTCACGTTTCGATTTTCGCGGCGTTGAGGCGAGTTTTGAACTGAACGACGCAAATAAGACCATCAAGGTGCTGAGCGAGTCTGACTTCCAGGTTAACCAACTGCTCGATATTCTGCGCGCCAAGCTGCTGAAGCGCGGCATTGAAGGAACCTCGCTGGACGTGCCGGAAGAGTTCGTGCACAGCGGCAAAACCTGGTTCGTTGAAGCCAAGCTGAAGCAGGGCATCGAGAGCGCGGTGCAGAAGAAAATCGTTAAGCTTATCAAAGACAGCAAGCTGAAGGTTCAGGCGCAAATCCAGGGCGAAGAGATCCGCGTGACGGGTAAGTCCCGTGACGATCTGCAGGGCGTAATGGCGCTTATTCGCGGCGGCGATCTGGGACAGCCGTTCCAGTTCAAAAACTTCCGCGATTAAGACAAAAATGCCCGGTTCAACCGGGCATTTTTTTACGCTTTAAGAGCCTGTTCTACTTCGAAACGGTTGGTGACCTTACTGTCTATTTTGACGTAGGCGCTGCGTTCATCCGGGACAATCAGCACGTCAGTCACCCCTTCTTTTGCTGCCAGACGCGCTTTCAGCGCATCGCTAATGTCGACATCATCCGGAATTTCCACGCGCAGGCTGCTTACGTAGCGCGGCTCTTTCATGGTGCTGGCGACCAGCAGCCAGACCATCGCCAGCAATGCCCCCGCAAGAAACACGGTTTGCGAATCAAACAGTCCGTCCACCCAGCCGCCGAGCGAGCCGCCAATCGCCACGCCGAGAAACTGGCTGGTGGAGTAAATGCCCATTGCCGTGCCTTTATAGCCGGCAGGGGATTCCTTGCTGATGAGCGACGGCAGCAGCGCTTCCATCAGGTTAAAGGCCAGGAAGAAGATCTGTACGCCGATAACCAGTTCCCAGAAGTGCGGGCCAGAACCCCACAACACGATTTCGGCAATCAGCAGGAGCGCCACGCAGCCCACGAAAACGCGCTTCATTTTGCGCTTCACTTCCGCGTAGATAATAAACGGCAACACGGAGACGAATGAGATCAGCATCGTCACCAGATAGATTTTCCAGTGCTCGGCGGCGGGGAAGCCCGCGGCGGCAAGCTGGCCGGGCAGGGCGACGAAGGTCGACATCAGCAGGATATGCAGACACATAATGCCAAAGTTCAGCTTCAGCAGGCGCGGCTCGACAATCACTTTGCTGAAGCAGCCTTTCACCATCCCGGACTCGCGGTTGAGGACGTGATTTTTACTGTCGGGCACCACCCAAAGCGTCAGCGCAATACCGATAGTCGCCAGCACCGCAATCATCCAGAACAGGGCGTGCAGGCCCAGCTTATGGGTAACGATTGGGCCGAGCACCATCGCAATCGCGAACGTCACGCCGAAGCTGACGCCGATAAAGGCCATCGCCTTGGTGCGGTTCTGCTCGCGGGTGAGGTCTGACAGCAGCGCCATCACGGCAGCGGCAATCGCGCCGGAGCCCTGCAGGGCGCGGCCAAGAATAATGCCCCAGATGGAGTGGGAGAGGGCGGCTATAATGCTGCCGAGCACGAACACCAGCAGTCCGCCGACAATCAGCGGTTTACGGCCGACGCGGTCTGAAAGCAGACCAAAAGGGATCTGGAAGACCGCCTGGGCCAAACCGTAAATGCCAATGGCCAGGCCAATCAACGCTTCGCTGGCGCCCTGCAGTGCCATACCGTACGTGGTCAGAACAGGCAGGACCATAAACATGCCAAGCATCCGTAGCGAGAAAACAGTCCCTAAGCCCCAGGTCGCGCGTAGCTCGCCTGGCGTCATTTTATAATCGTTCATTACCACCTCAGTTCAAAAGCAGGCACTAGTTTAGGCGGGGCGTTGAGTGCGGTAAACAGGTGTTTGTTTAAGAGATATTACCATCGTGCAAAACCGCGTCGGGCAGCGGCAATGCCTTACCCGACCTACCGATCCCGTAGGCCCGTGCAAGCTTAGCGCCGCCGGGCAAAAAAAAAGCCAGGTGATTAACCTGGCTTTTTCAATTCAGCACGCTTACCAGACGTACGTCAGCAGGCTGTGTGAATCTGGCACCATGAAGTCCACGGACATCATCACGGACAGAGAGGTGATGGCGACAATCGAGAACACAAACAGCTTGCGTGCCCAAACTTTGTCATCTTCCACTTTGTACCCGCGCAGGGCCATACCGAGCCACCAGACGCTCACCGCAGCTGCCACGACCAGATATTTATATCCAGCGTAACCGCCCAGAGAGAGCATCAGCGTTGCCACAGCAAAGGCGATGATGTAGAGCGTGATGTGGTTCTTGGCAACCGAAATGCCTTTCACGACCGGCAGAACCGGGATGTTCGCTGCCTGATAATCCTTAAAGCGGAAAATCGCGATGGCATAGGAGTGCGGCATCTGCCACAGGCTAAAGATAGCCAGCAGGATCAGCGCACCGCTGTCGAACTCGTTCGTGACGGCGCAGTAGCCAATCACCGGCGGCGCAGCGCCGGAGAGAGAACCAATCAGCGTACCGTAAACGGAGTGACGTTTCATATACAGGCTGTAGACGCCCACATAGACAACGAACCCCATCACCCCCAGCCAGCAGGCCAGCGGGTTAGCACCAAACCACAGGAGCATAAAGCCAGCAATACCCAGCAAGGTGGCGTACACCAGCGAGACGGAAGGGGCGATCAGGCCTTTCACCAGCACCCGATTTTTGGTCCTTTCCATCTTCTTGTCGATATCCATGTCGATGTAGTTGTTAAATACACAACCGGACGCAACAACCAGTGACACACCGACCAGCGTGTAGATAAAGAGGGCGTAATCGATGCTGCCCTTAGAGGCCAGCAGGAACCCTCCAATCACGGAGATCAGGTTGCCAAAGATGATGCCTGGTTTTGTTACTTGCAGGTATTGCTTAAACATACTCGCCGCTCTTAGTGAACCATCATGTTGTAGTTAAGGTTCCACATAATCCAGATGGAACCGACTACCAGGATAGCGATGATAATCACGGTAAAGATAAAGGCCGTCATATTCCAGCCTTCATCGGACTTGGTGTTCATGTGCAGGAAGCAAACCAGATGCACCAGAATCTGAATCACAGCGGTTACCAGGATGACGCCCAGAATAACCGGCTTAGATGCAGAACCGTTCATCACCATCCAGAACGGGATCACCGTCAGGATGATCGACAGGATGAAACCTGTCATGTAGGTTTTTACGCTACCGTGGGAAGCGCCATGATCGTTTGAATGACTCATTACATCGCCCCCATCAGATAAACAACAGAGAACACACAGATCCATACCACGTCCAGGAAGTGCCAGAACAGGCTCAGGCACATGATGCGGGTACGGTTAGTATTGGTCAGGCCGCGACGGTGTACCTGGAACATCAGTACCGCCATCCAGATCAGACCAGAAGTTACGTGCAGACCGTGGGTACCTACCAGCGCGAAGAACGCGGACAGGAAGCCACTGCGATCCGGGCCGAAACCTTCCATGATCAGGTGATGGAATTCATAGATTTCCATCCCGATAAAGCCAGCGCCAAACAGCCAGGTCAACGCCAGCCAGGAGACAACCTGGCTCTTGTTGTTTTTGTACATGGCGATAGCCGCCATGCCGTAGGTGATGGAGCTGAACAGCAGCAGTGCGGTTTCTACCAGTACGAACGGCAGCTCAAAAATGTCCTTGCCAGCCGGGCCGCCCGCCGTGCCGTTCACCAGAACGGCATAGGTCGCGAACAGACAGCAGAACAGAATGCAGTCGCTCATCAGGTAGATCCAGAAACCGAAGACTTTCATCGGTCCCGTATCGTGGTGCGCATGCTCATGCGCGTGGGCAGTTGAGTGCGCCAGAGTATCAGTTGCCATTTTTCAGCCCCGCTTTAGAAATCTCGTCGAAATGCTGATTTTCCAGCTTTTCAACTTCACGGACTGGTACGTAGTAGTCCACGTCCTCGTCAAAGCTCTTCACAATCCAGCTGATTACGATGCCGGCAAAGCCAACAATCGCCATCCACCAGATGTGCCAGATCATTGCGAAACCAAATACCGTTGCGAATGCGGCAATAACGATGCCCGCGCCGCTGTTTTTCGGCATGTGGATCTCTTCGTAATGAGCAGGTTGCTTATACGCTTCACCTTTTTCTTTCATTTCCCAGAATGCGTCGCGTTCATGGATCTGCGGCACAACGGCGAAGTTATAGAACGGCGGTGGAGAAGAGGTCGCCCACTCCAGCGTACGGCCACCCCATGGGTCACCGGTCAGGTCACGGTTCTGGTCGCGGTCGCGAATAGATACGTAGAACTGAATCAGCTGAGACGCGATACCACAGGCAATCAGCACTGCGCCGCCCGCTGCAACCATCAGCATTGGGTGGAACTGCGGATCAATCTGCTGGCTCAGGCGACGGGTCATACCCATGAAGCCCAGCACGTACAGCGGCATAAATGCTACGAAGAAGCCGATGATCCAGAACCAGAACGCGCGTTTACCCCATTTTTCGTTCAGGGTAAAACCGAACGCTTTTGGCCACCAGTAGGTTACGCCAGCGAAGCAGCCGAAGACTACGCCACCGATGATAACGTTATGGAAGTGCGCAATCAGGAACAGGCTGTTGTGCAGTACGAAGTCAGCACCCGGTACCGCCAGCAGTACGCCGGTCATCCCACCCACGGAGAAGGTAACGATGAAGCCGATGGTCCACAGCATCGCTGAGTGGAACACGATACGGCCCTGGTACATGGTGAACAGCCAGTTGAAGATCTTAACCCCGGTAGGGATGGCGATAATCATGGTGGTGATACCGAAGAAGGCGTTTACGTTCGCGCCAGCACCCATGGTAAAGAAGTGGTGCAGCCAAACGATGAACGACAGAACGGTAATACACACGGTTGCCCACACCAGAGAGGTGTAACCAAACAGACGCTTACGCGAGAAGGTTGCTGCGATTTCGGAGAACACCCCGAAGACCGGCAGAACCAGGATGTACACTTCCGGGTGACCCCAGGCCCAAATCAGGTTGATGTACATCATCATGTTGCCACCCATATCATTCGTGAAGAAATGGGTGCCCAGGTAGCGGTCCAGGGTCAGCAGCGCGACGGTGACGGTCAGAATTGGGAATGATGCAATAATCAGGATGTTGGCGCACAGAGATGCCCAGGTAAATACCGGCATCTTGAACATGGTCATGCCAGGGGCACGCATCTTGATAATGGTCACGAAGAAGTTGATACCGGTCAGGGTAGTACCGACACCGGAGAGCTGAAGCGCCCAAATCCAGTAGTCGACGCCTACGCCAGGACTGTACTCAATTCCCGAAAGCGGCGGGTAGGCCAGCCAGCCGGTCTGTGCGAATTCGCCCACACCCAGTGACAGGTTTACCAGAATAACGCCGACAACCGTGAACCAGAAGCTCAGGTTGTTCAGGAACGGGAACGCAACGTCGCGCGCGCCGATTTGCAGCGGAATGACCACGTTCATCAGACCTATAACCAGCGGCATCGCCACGAAGAAGATCATGATAACGCCGTGGGCGGTAAAGATCTGGTCGTAGTGGTGCGGCGGCAGGAAGCCAGCTTCACCCGCAGAAGCAAGTGCCTGCTGGCTACGCATCATGATCGCATCCGCAAAGCCACGAATTAACATGACGATACCGACGATGCAGTACATGATACCGAGTTTTTTGTGGTCAACCGAGGTCAGCCACTCATTCCACAGGTAGCTCCACTTACCGAAGTAAGTGATCAAGCCCAGTAAGGCTGCGCCACCGATGATAATTGCAGCCACCGTAATCACGATAATTGGTTCGTGGTACGGCACCGCATCCAGTGTCAATTTTCCGAACATTTTCTTCCTCGGCCCCTTAGTGAGCGGTTTCCGCGTGGCTCATGTCCATGCCTTCCATACCTTCGTGCGCGCTGTGCTCGCCTTCAGGCTGGGTCATGTCCATGCTCTTGCCGTGATCCATAAATTTGCCAATAACGTCCTTGAACAAATCAGGTTTCACATTAGAGAAGTACTCCACCTTGTTGTATTCGCTAGGTGTAGCCACTTTGTCGAACGCCGCCATGTCAGACATGGTGTTAGTAGACTGCTTCGCTTTTTCAACCCACTGGTCGAAAGCGGCGCGATCTGGCGTAGCGATAGCTTTGAACTTCATACCCGAGAAGCCCGGGCCACTATAGCTGGCGGAGATACCGTCGTAGGTGCCTGCTTCATTCGCGATCAGGTGCAGGTTAGTCTGCATACCGGCCATCGCGTAAATCTGGCTACCCAGACGTGGGATGAAGAAGGAGTTCATTACGGAGTTGGAGGTCACTTTGAACTGAACCGGAGTGTTCGCCGGGAAGGCGATTTCATTCACGGTAGCAATGCCCTGCTCCGGATAGATGAAGAACCATTTCCAGTCCATGGAGACGACTTCAATGGTAATAGGTTTCTCATCGTGAACCAGCGGTTTGCTTGGCTCAAGCGCGTGAGTGGTTTTCCAGGTCAGCACGGCAAGGAACAGGATGATCAGAATAGGTACCGTCCAGACCACAGCTTCCACTTTATTGGAGTGTGACCAGTTAGGGCTATACTTCGCATCTTTATTGCTCGCACGATACTTCCAGGCGAAACCAACAGCCATCAAAATGGCTGGAATAACCACAATCATCATCAGGCCAAATGCCGTCAGAATCAGTGAACGTTGTTCCAGTCCAATCTGTCCTTTGGGGTCTAGTAGTGCAGAATCGCAGCCACTGAGTAATACAGTGCCCGCGAATAATGACAACCATCCCAAACTTTTATTGTATTTCCCGAGTCTCATTTAACGACCTCAATTCCACGGAGTCTGGTGGCGTTTAAAGTGTGGGGGCATTTTACGGGAAGGTTACATTACTGTAAACATCATTAGGACTGTGTCAGGAAGGTGTTACTGGGTTCTGCCGCGCATGTCACAAGTGTTGCAAATTATGTCGCTTTTTCAGACAAAAGCCGCACGGCATGGGCTTTATAACGAATGGACCCCCAAGCATACCCTAAAAGGGGCAATTGGTATAACCATTGTTAAAAATATACAAAAAATTAACAAATAATTATCAATATAAAGACAATTAAAAAACGAAAATTCAATCTTTCAAAAGCTGAATCGTTTAATGAAAAATAGCGTTTTGGAATTGGCTCCTATAATTTCCGAAAGCTATCCCGCACAAAACAACAAATATTTTTTTTATCCGTTGACGTTTATTCTCCCGTTATAATTACGCGTCGTGATTACAACGGGAAATAACCTTTCGCTTTTTTCTTCAGGTCAATTGCGTTTTGCGTAAAGCCAGATAATCAAGGATGCCACCAAGCACGATCCCGACGATAGCCAGCAGGGCGCCGATGTCCAGCAGCAGGCCTTCAAGCGGGAGCGCCAGCGCGGTTGTCGCATTGACGATCAGCACCGCAAGCCATAATACCAGCGCAAGGCAACCCACCATTAGCAGACGTAAGGCAAAGCGGTAGGCCCGGTGATATTCGGTACGCGGCATAAAGTGTTCTGTACGCTGGGTATATTCCAGCGTCTGGCGACAGACCAGCAGCAATAAAATCCCCGGTAAGGCCGCGACCACCGAGAAGAGATAAAAGGTTGGCCAGCCGTGGGCTTCAACAAACCAGCCGGCAATGGGGCCGACGTAAACGCGTCCGACGGCGGAAAGCGCCGAGAGCAGGGCAAACTGCGTGGCGGAAAATGATTTGTTGCACAGGGTCATCAGCAGGGCGACAAAGGCTGCCGTTCCCATCCCGCCGCAGAGGTTTTCGAAGAACACCGCCGTCGCCATGCTGATCATATGTTTATCGGTGATCGAAAGCAGCCAGTACCCCGCGTTCGATGCCCCCTGCAGGATGCCGAAGATCAGCAGGGCGCGGAACAGCGTCAGGCGCTGCATCAACACGCCGCCGTACAGGGCGCCGACGATAGTGGCAAACAGGCCGAGCGTTTTGTTTACTACACCCACTTCGCCAGCATCAAACCCGACGCCGCGGATGAGGAAGGTCGTGGTCAGGCTCATGGCAAACGCATCGCCCAGCTTATAAAGGACGATCAGCAGCAGGATGAGCCAGGCATTGTTGCGGCCAAAGAAGTCGCGCAGCGGTTCGGCAACGGCCTGCTCCAGCGAGCGTGGAACCGGGATCACGTCGCTTGGTTCAGGAGCAAGCAGGGTGGCAATAATACAGGGGATCAGCAGCGCGGCCATCAGCCAGTACATGCCCTGCCAGCCGAGATAGCGGTCGGCCAGCCAGAGCGCCAGACCGCCGGAAACCAGCATCCCGAGACGATAGCCGAGCACGCTGATAGCTGCTCCGGCACCGCGCTCGTCAGCGGGCAGAACGTCCGTCTTCCAGGCGTCAAAAACGATGTCCTGCGAAGCGGAACAGAAGGCGATGACCACCGCAAGAGCAGCCATCCAGCGCAGCTGCGTTGATGGTTCAAGAAAGCCCATCGCGGCGATCGCTACGAGCAGCAGAAGCTGCGTTATTACTAACCAACCGCGACGTCGCCCGAGGAACGGCGGCGTGTAGCGGTCCATCACCGGCGACCACAGAAACTTAAAGACGTAAGCCTGGCCGACAAGCGAGAAGAAGCCGATGGTTTTGAGATCGATATTCTCGACGGTCATCCACGCCTGGAGCGTGCCGGAGGTGAGCGCGAGCGGTAAACCCGAGGCGAAGCCGAGGATCAGCAGAATGGCTGATTTCGGTTGCTGGAAAATGCGTAAGTAGTGACTGGACATGTTTTATAAAACTGACCCGGCTATGCACCGGGTCAGTCAGCGGGATTAACGCGCGTTCTGCTTGATGAAGTCGTGAATGCTGGTGTCCTGTGCCATATCGGCAATAGTGTCAGTCAGCACGCTGTTAACCGCGTCGGCGATATTTTTGTTAGAGGCCTGGAATGCGCCTTCAACCGAATAGCTCGCACGGTAGTTTTTGTTCATCTTATTGCCGTTCTTCGCGGTCGCGATGATGGCGATATCGGCTTTGGTCGCGATATTGTAGCGAACGTTACCCTGGGATACGTCTGCGTACAGATTGTTCACGATGATCTGCAGATCAACCGCGCCGCTTGGGCCAACCATGTAACCGCGGGAGGTCATCTGTTTCTCCAGGACTTCCTGCAGCAGGAAGCGCAGATCGCGGGAAGCGGTCAGGACAACCTGCTGGTTGTCGCGAGTGACTTTCGCCAGCGCCTGATCCTGACGCTGATCGGCACCGTTGATGCTAACGGTCACGCCCATCAGGCTTGGATCCTGCTGAGGCAGGGTGATTTTTGGTGAAACATCAATTGTCGTTGGCGGGGTTGCACAGCCAGCCAGCATGAAAAGTGCTACCAACGGAAAGAAGATTTTTTTTAACATTTTCAGGTTCTCAACGAATCGTAAGCATATAAAGAGAAAAATTGCCGCCATCATAACATCGCCAACGGCCAGGGGAAGTGGTCAACGCATGTAAATTCATCGCCTTGTCTGAAATCTGACCCGCTTAGCCCTTTTCTCCACCCGTAAATGACAAAACGCGTGAGCCTCACAGTTAACTTCATTCGTTTGAATGAGAAAATCAGACGAAAGCTAAATATTTGTTGTCTTAATGTAATGGAAACGGTAAAAGCGGCTAATATTTAAAGGGATGGGTGACATCCTGGCGTTGTCGGAGGAGTAATTTCATGATGATACGTGAGCAGATAGAAGATAAATTAAGGGCAGCGTTCGACCCTGTTTTCCTCGAAGTTGTCGACGAAAGCTATCGTCATAACGTGCCGGCGGGTTCTGAAAGCCATTTCAAAGTGGTTCTGGTCAGCGATCGTTTTCAGGGAGAACGTTTCCTGAACCGACATCGCATGATCTACAGCACCCTGTCGGAAGAACTCTCCACGACCGTGCATGCGCTAGCATTGCATACCTATACCATTAAGGAATGGAAAGGCTTGCAGGATACGGTAGTTGCATCACCGCCCTGTCGCGGTGCAGGCACCTTAGCCTGAAAAATCGGATTTGCAACTGCCGGAGTATTTCCAGTATGTTGCATAGAGATTTCGTCGAAACGGCCTCCGGGCCGTTTTGTTTTGTCTGAGTTTTGAGCGGATGGTGCGATTTTAAGGCTAAAAATAGCCGTAAAGTGTGAAAAAAGCCGCAGCAACTAGCCCCAACCGTTCTCGACTCACCTAAGTGATGCCGCTATAATGCCGCGTCTTATTGAATGTCTTCGGGATGATTCTGGCGACAGGGAATGTGAATCTGCACAAAGAGAGCATCCCGGTAAACACAGACAGATTCAGAGTTGACCGAGCACTGTGATTTTTTTGAGGTAACAAGATGCAAGTTTCAGTTGAAACCACTCAAGGCCTTGGCCGCCGTGTAACGATTACTATCGCTGCTGACAGCATCGAAACTGCTGTGAAAAGCGAGCTGGTCAACGTAGCAAAAAAAGTACGTATTGACGGCTTCCGCAAGGGCAAAGTTCCAATGAATGTTGTTGCTCAGCGTTATGGCGCTTCCGTGCGTCAGGATGTGCTGGGTGAACTGATGAGCCGCAACTTTATCGATGCGATCATCAAAGAAAAAATTAATCCAGCTGGCGCGCCAAACTACGTTCCAGGCGAATACAAGCAGGGCGAAGACTTCACTTACTCCGTAGAGTTCGAAGTGTACCCGGAAGTTGAGCTGAAAGGTCTGGAATCTATCGAGGTTGAAAAGCCGGTTGTTTCCGTGACTGACGAAGACGTTGACGGCATGCTGGACACCCTGCGCAAGCAGCAGGCGAACTGGAAAGATAAAGAAGGCGCAGTTGACGCTGAAGACCGTGTCACCATCGACTTCACCGGTTCTGTAGACGGCGAAGAGTTCGAAGGCGGCAAAGCGTCTGACTTCGTACTGGCAATGGGCCAGGGTCGTATGATCCCAGGCTTCGAAGACGGTATCAAAGGCCACAAAGCGGGCGAAGAGTTCACCATCGACGTGACCTTCCCTGAAGAGTACCATGCTGAAAACCTGAAAGGGAAAGCAGCGAAGTTCGTTATCAACCTGAAGAAAGTTGAAGAGCGCGAACTGCCAGAACTGACTGAAGAATTCATCAAACGTTTCGGCGTTGAAGATGGTTCTGTTGCAGGCCTGCGTACCGAAGTGCGTAAGAACATGGAACGCGAACTGAACGGTGCAGTGCGTAACCGTGTGAAATCTCAGGCGATCGACGGTCTGGTGAAAGCGAACGAGATTGACGTTCCAGCTGCACTGATCGACAGCGAAATCGACGTTCTGCGCCGTCAGGCTGCACAGCGTTTCGGTGGCAACCAGCAGCAAGCGATGGAACTGCCGCGCGAGCTGTTCGAAGAGCAAGCGAAACGCCGCGTTGTTGTTGGCCTGCTGCTGGGCGAAGTGATTCGTACCCACGAGCTGAAAGCTGACGAAGAGCGCGTTAAAGGCCTGATCGAAGAGATGGCTTCTGCGTACGAAGACCCATCAGAAGTTGTTGAGTTCTATGGTAAGAACAAAGAGCTGATGGACAACATGCGCAACGTCGCACTGGAAGAGCAGGCTGTTGAAGCGGTACTGGCGAAAGCTAAAGTGTCCGAAAAAGCGACCTCTTTCAACGAACTGATGAACCAGCAGGCGTAATTTCGCCCCAACGGTTTAAAGTTTGAACAGAAAACCCGTTGCCTTCCGGCGACGGGTTTTTTTTATCACACCAATAGCCCAGGAAGAGTGCTAAAACGCCCTTTCAGTGTTAGCGTAACAACAAAAGATTGTTATGCTTGAAATAGGGCACTGTGAACCCCATAAGTATGTAATCACGATGAATGAGACTGGCTGATAATCCGTCCATAAGGTTACAATCAGTACAGCAGGTGTTTTCAATTTTGATCCAGGAGACGGAAATGTCATACAGTGGCGAACGAGATAACTTTGCACCCCATATGGCTCTGGTGCCAATGGTTATTGAACAGACCTCACGTGGTGAGCGTTCTTTTGATATCTATTCCCGTCTGCTCAAGGAACGCGTTATCTTTCTGACCGGCCAGGTGGAAGACCACATGGCAAACCTGATTGTGGCGCAGATGCTGTTTCTGGAAGCGGAAAACCCGGAAAAAGACATTTATCTGTACATCAACTCGCCAGGTGGCGTGATTACGGCAGGTATGTCAATTTACGACACCATGCAATTCATCAAGCCGGATGTGAGCACCATTTGTATGGGACAGGCCGCATCCATGGGGGCATTCCTGTTAACCGCAGGGGCGAAAGGCAAGCGTTTCTGCCTGCCAAATTCCCGCGTGATGATTCACCAGCCGCTGGGTGGTTACCAGGGCCAGGCGACGGATATCGAAATCCACGCCCGAGAAATTCTGAAAGTAAAAGCGCGCATGAATGAACTTATGGCGCAGCATACGGGTCAACCTCTCGAGCAGATCGAGCGCGATACCGAACGCGATCGCTTCCTCTCTGCACCTGAGGCTGTTGAGTACGGCTTAGTCGACTCCGTTTTGACCCATCGTAATTGATGCCCGCGACGCGAGTGTGCCGCTATACTAAGGTAGGGCGGCATTATGCCGAAAGCAGCTTGCGTCTGAGAATGGCATTTGCGTCGTCATGTGCGGCACAAAGAACTTAAAAAGAGGTTTGGACTCATGACAGATAAACGCAAAGATGGTTCGGGCAAACTGCTGTACTGCTCTTTTTGCGGCAAAAGCCAGCATGAAGTGCGTAAACTGATTGCCGGACCGTCCGTGTATATCTGCGACGAGTGTGTCGATTTATGTAACGACATCATTCGCGAAGAGATTAAAGAAGTTGCCCCGCACCGTGAGCGTAGCGCGTTGCCGACACCGCATGAAATTCGTCATCACCTTGACGATTATGTCATCGGTCAGGAGCAGGCGAAGAAAGTGCTGGCGGTGGCGGTATATAACCACTACAAACGTCTGCGTAACGGCGATACCAGCAACGGTGTGGAGCTGGGTAAAAGTAACATCCTGCTGATCGGGCCGACCGGTTCCGGTAAAACGCTGCTGGCAGAAACGCTGGCGCGCCTGCTGGATGTTCCGTTCACCATGGCGGATGCCACCACCCTGACCGAGGCCGGTTACGTGGGTGAAGACGTTGAAAACATCATCCAGAAACTGCTGCAGAAGTGCGATTACGACGTACAGAAAGCACAGCGCGGGATCGTCTACATCGATGAGATCGACAAAATCTCTCGTAAGTCAGACAACCCGTCCATCACCCGTGACGTCTCGGGTGAGGGTGTACAGCAGGCGCTGCTGAAGCTGATTGAAGGTACCGTTGCTGCGGTTCCGCCACAGGGTGGTCGTAAACATCCTCAGCAGGAGTTCCTGCAGGTTGATACCTCCAAGATCCTGTTCATCTGTGGCGGTGCATTCGCCGGTCTGGATAAAGTGATCTCTCACCGTGTTGAAACCGGCTCCGGCATTGGTTTTGGCGCAACGGTGAAAGCTTCGTCTGAAAAACCGAACGAAGGGCAGCTGCTGTCGCAGGTTGAACCAGAAGATTTGATCAAGTTTGGTCTGATCCCTGAGTTCATTGGTCGTCTGCCGGTTGTAGCGACGCTGAACGAGCTGAGTGAAGACGCGCTTATTCAGATCCTGAAAGAGCCGAAAAATGCGCTGACCAAGCAGTATCAGGCGTTGTTCAATCTGGAAGGCGTAGATCTGGAATTCCGTGACGAAGCGCTGGATGCGATTGCCAAGAAAGCAATGATCCGTAAAACCGGTGCACGTGGTCTGCGTTCTATCGTTGAAGCAGCTCTGCTCGATACCATGTACGATTTGCCGTCCATGGAAGATGTCGAGAAAGTGGTTATCGATGAGTCCGTCATTAGCGGTCAGACTAAGCCACTGCTGATTTACGGTAAACCGGAAGCCCAGCAGGCATCTGGCGAATAATTCACCAAATCATACAAGCAGTTAATCAAAAAGGGGGGATTTTATCTCCCCTTTGCTTTTTCCGTATTCATGGCGTTGAATGTGTGGGAAACATCCCCATATACTGGTTACATGTTAATGGTTGTGTGAAGCACAGTTACATGACCAGCTTACCTGGCGGACACTAAACTAAGAGAGAGCTCTATGAATCCTGAGCGTTCTGAACGCATTGAAATCCCCGTATTGCCGTTGCGCGATGTGGTGGTTTATCCGCACATGGTCATACCCTTGTTTGTAGGGCGGGAAAAATCTATCCGTTGCCTCGAAGCCGCCATGGATCATGATAAAAAAATCATGTTGGTTGCGCAGAAAGAAGCATCAACGGATGAGCCGGGTGTAAACGATCTTTTCACCGTCGGGACCGTGGCCTCTATTTTGCAAATGCTGAAGCTGCCTGACGGCACCGTTAAGGTGCTGGTAGAAGGTTTACAGCGTGCGCGTATTACCACGCTGTCAGACGATGGCGAGCACTTCTCTGCGAAGGCAGAGTACCTTGATTCGCCTGAGCTTGATGAGCGCGAGCAGGAAGTGCTGGTGCGCACCGCGATTAGCCAGTTTGAAGGCTATATCAAGCTGAACAAGAAAATCCCACCAGAAGTGCTGACGTCGCTGAACAGTATCGACGATCCTGCGCGTCTGGCGGACACCATCGCTGCACATATGCCGCTGAAGCTGGCTGACAAACAGTCCGTGCTGGAAATGTCCGACGTTAATGAACGTCTGGAATATCTGATGGCGATGATGGAGTCTGAAATCGATCTTCTGCAGGTTGAGAAGCGTATTCGCAACCGCGTGAAAAAGCAGATGGAGAAATCTCAGCGTGAGTACTATCTGAATGAGCAAATGAAGGCCATTCAGAAAGAGCTGGGCGAGATGGACGACGCGCCGGACGAAAACGAAGCGCTGAAGCGTAAGATCGACGCGGCGAAGATGCCGAAAGAGGCGAAAGAGAAAGCGGAAGCAGAACTGCAGAAGCTGAAAATGATGTCTCCGATGTCGGCTGAAGCGACCGTTGTGCGCGGCTACATTGAGTGGATGGTTCAGGTTCCGTGGAACGCCCGCAGCAAGGTCAAAAAAGACCTGCGTCAGGCGCAGGAGATCCTGGATACCGACCACTACGGCCTTGAGCGCGTGAAAGATCGCATTCTTGAGTACCTCGCGGTCCAAAGCCGTGTGAACAAAATTAAAGGCCCAATCCTGTGTCTGGTGGGACCGCCGGGGGTAGGTAAAACCTCTCTGGGCCAGTCCATCGCTAAAGCGACCGGACGTAAGTATATCCGTATGGCGCTGGGTGGCGTGCGCGATGAAGCGGAAATCCGCGGTCACCGCCGTACCTACATCGGCTCCATGCCGGGTAAACTGATCCAGAAAATGGCGAAAGTGGGCGTTAAAAACCCGCTGTTCCTGCTGGATGAGATCGACAAAATGTCGTCTGACATGCGCGGCGATCCGGCTTCGGCACTGCTGGAAGTGCTTGATCCAGAACAAAACGTGGCGTTCAGCGATCACTACCTGGAAGTGGACTACGACCTGAGCGATGTCATGTTCGTGGCGACGTCTAACTCCATGAACATTCCGGCTCCGCTGCTGGACCGTATGGAAGTGATCCGTCTTTCCGGCTATACCGAAGACGAGAAGCTGAACATTGCTAAACAGCACCTGCTGCCGAAGCAGATTGAGCGTAACGCGCTTAAAGCCAGCGAGCTGACCGTAGAGGACAGCGCGATTGTCGGCATCATTCGCTACTACACTCGTGAAGCGGGCGTGCGTAGCCTTGAGCGTGAGATCTCGAAACTGTGCCGTAAGGCGGTTAAACAGCTGCTGCTGGATAAGAGCCTGAAGCACATCGTGATTAACGGCGATAACCTGCATGCGTACCTCGGCGTTCAGCGCTTCGACTACGGCCGTGCGGACAATGAGAACCGCGTTGGCCAGGTGACCGGTCTGGCGTGGACGGAAGTGGGCGGCGATCTGCTGACCATTGAAACCGCCTGCGTACCGGGTAAAGGCAAGCTGACGTACACCGGCTCGCTGGGTGAAGTCATGCAGGAGTCTATTCAGGCTGCGCTGACCGTAGTGCGCGCGCGTGCGGAAAAACTGGGCATCAACGCGGATTTCTATGAAAAACGCGACATCCACGTTCACGTTCCTGAAGGGGCGACGCCAAAAGATGGCCCAAGCGCCGGTATCGCAATGTGTACAGCGCTTGTATCCTGCCTGACGGGTAACCCGGTACGTGCTGATGTGGCGATGACGGGTGAAATCACCCTGCGTGGCCTGGTACTGCCAATCGGTGGACTGAAAGAGAAACTGCTGGCGGCACATCGTGGTGGGATCAAAACCGTATTGATCCCTTACGAGAATAAACGCGATCTGGAAGAGATTCCGGACAACGTGATTGCCGATCTGCAGATCCATCCGGTTAAACGTATTGAGGAAGTTCTGAGTCTCGCACTGCAGAATGAACCCTCCGGAATGCAGGTTGTAACCGCAAAATAGTGACCTCGCGCAAAGAGCGTCAATAAAAATAAGGTTGGTAAGCCATTTCGGGCTTGCCAGCCTTTTTTTGTATAGCTAATTTAGATTGCTGATTGGGTTAGCCATCAACAACGGGTGTTGTAAGGTCATGGCAGGCCTGATATAACTGCTGCGCGGTCGCGTTGTGAAGGATTCAGGCGCGATATAAATTATAAAGAGAGGAAGAGAACAGTGAATAAATCTCAACTGATTGACAAAATTGCTGCGGGTGCTGATATTTCTAAAGCTGCAGCTGGACGTGCGTTAGATGCTTTAATTGCTTCTGTTACTGAATCTCTGCAGGCTGGGGACGACGTTGCACTGGTAGGTTTCGGTACTTTTGCTGTTAAAGAGCGTGCTGCCCGTACTGGCCGCAACCCTCAGACCGGTAAAGAGATCACCATTGCTGCGGCTAAAGTGCCGGGTTTCCGTGCAGGTAAAGCGCTGAAAGACGCAGTAAACTGATTGCTTTCCCGCTTAAGGGAAGCCGAAAAGTACAAGGGCGCATCATTTGATGTGCCTTTTTTGTTTGTCCAGGCCTGATTTGTTCGAGTTTATGCGAGTTGTGGGCTGACAATCGCACTGGTTTCTTGTCACAATACGCCTTTACGCGCAGCGGTAAGGATTTTCCGTTAGCGTCAGGTAACCAGTCACATACAGCGGAGTGTTGTTACACCATGATGGACAGCTTACGCACGGCTGCTAACAGTCTCGTGCTCAAGATTATATTCGGTCTCATTATCCTGTCGTTCATATTGACCGGCGTGAGCAGTTACCTTATCGGCGGTGGCGCTAACTACGCCGCAAAAGTGAATGGCCAGGAAATCAGCCGTGGGCAGTTCGAAAACGCTTTCGCGGGTGAACGTAACCGTATGCAGCAGCAGCTGGGTGACCAGTTCTCCGAGCTTGCGGCGAACGAAGGCTATATGAACACGCTGCGTCAGCAGACGCTGAACCGCCTCATCGACGAAGCGCTGCTTGATCAGTATGCGAAGGATTTGGGCCTGGGCATCAGCGACGAGCAGGTTAAAAAAGCCATCTTCTCGACCCCGGCATTCCAGTCTAACGGCAAGTTCGACAACGCCCGTTACAACAGCATTGTGAACCAGATGGGCATGACGGCCGATCAGTACGCACAGGCGCTGCGTAACCAGCTCACCACTCAGCAGCTGATCAACGCTGTTGTGGGTACCGATTTCATGCTCAAAGGTGAAACCGACGAACTGGCTGCGCTGGTGGCCCAGCAACGCGTGGTGCGTGAGGCTACCATCGATGTGAATGCGCTGGCGGCGAAGCAGCAGGTTAGCGACGCAGAGATCAATGCGTATTATGAGCAAAACAAGAACAGCTTCGTTGCGCCCGAGCAGTTCCGCGTAAGCTATATCAAGCTTGACGCGGCTGCGCTGCAGGAAACCGCCTCTGACGCGGATATTCAGTCTTATTACGACCAGCATCAGGATCAGTTCACTCAGCCGCAGCGTAACCGCTACAGCGTGATTCAGACCAAAACTGAAGCAGATGCAAAAGCGGTGCTGGACGAACTGAACAAGGGCGCAGATTTCGCGACCGTAGCGAAAGCAAAATCCACCGACATCATCTCTGCTAAAAATGGCGGTGATATGGGCTGGCTGGAAGAGGCCACAACGCCTGATGAACTGAAAGGTGCGGGTCTGAAAGACAAAGGCCAGCTTTCAGGTGTGATCAAATCTTCTGTTGGCTTCCTGGTGGTTCGTCTGGACGATGTTCAGGCTGCAAAAACCAAGCCGCTGGCTGACGTTCGTGACGATATCGCGGCGAAAGTGAAGCAAGAGAAAGCGCTGGACGCTTTCTATGCGCTGCAGCAGAAGGTGAGCGATGCCGCGAGCAACGATAACGAATCTCTGGCGGGTGCAGAGCAGGCTGCGGGTGTTAAAGCGGTTGAGACAGGCTGGTTTGGTCATGACAACCTGCCGGAAGAGCTGAACTTTAAGCCAGTTTCTGATGCCATCTTCAACGGTGGGCTGGTGGGCGAGAACGGCACGCCGGGCAGCAACTCCGACATCATTACCGTCGACGGCGACCGCGCGTTCGTTCTGCGCGTCAGCGAACACAAAGCTGAGGCAGTTAAACCGCTCGCAGACGTGAAGGATCAGGTTGTTGCGCAGGTTAAGCATAACAAAGCGGAACAGCAGGCAAAACTGGATGCTGAGAAGATCCTTGTCGACCTGAAGGCGGGTAAAAATGACGCGCTGAAAGCGGCTGGGCTGAGCTTCGGTGAGGCGAAAACCCTGAGCCGTACCGGTCAGGATCCTGTTAGCCAGGCGGCATTTGGCCTGAGCCTGCCGGCGAAGGACAAACCAAGTTTTGGTAGCGCAACCGATATGCAGGGTAACGTGGTTCTGCTGGCACTCGACGAAGTGAAAGCGGGCACCATGCCGGAAGAGCAGAAGAAAGCAATGGTGCAGGGTATCACCCAGAATAATGCCCAGATTGCCTTCGAAGCGATGATGAGCAACTTGCGTAAAGAAGCCAAAATCAAGCTGGGTGATGTGATAACTCAGCAGCAATAATTACGTGTCTGCTCGCAGATTTTCGTAACGCACTGCAAAAACTAAAGGCCGCTTTCGCGGCCTTTTCCATTTCTGAAATCCGCTGTTTGTGCCTGTTTCCCCGTGCGGCTACTGTGACGTGGCTGTCAACAAACAAGGAGAAAACAGCATGAAACGTGGAATCAAAGCACTGTTAATTACGCTGGCTATTGCCACCACCGGGATGAGTGCAGGCGCGCTGGCGGCGTCACCCGCGGCGAAATCGCAGGCGGTACAGGCGAAATCAGATTCAACCGCGCAGGGTACTCCGCAATCAAAAGCGACGGAAGCGGGTAAAAGCGCAGAAGATGACGGTACGCGAGTCAGCATCAACTCGGCATCAGCAGAAGATCTCGCGCGTGCGATGAACGGAGTGGGGCTTAAAAAGGCTCAGGCCATTGTGAGCTACCGCGAAGAGTACGGTCCTTTCAAAACGGTGGACGATCTCAAGCAGGTGCCGGGAATGGGCGGCGCGCTAGTTGAGCGCAACCTCTCACACCTGACGCTGTAATCACGCAATTTCTTGCACTGCGGCAAAAATTTGCCAGGATAAAGAGGTCATACCAGTTGTGACCTCTCATCCTACAATAACAGTAAAGGCTATTGCGCTATGCAGACAAAAATCAAAGTTCGCGGTTTTCACCTCGACGTTTACCAGCACGTGAACAATGCCCGCTATCTCGAATTTCTTGAAGAGGCGCGCTGGGACGGGCTGGAAAACAGCGAAAGCTTTCAGTGGCTGACCGCACACAACATCGCGTTCGTGGTCGTCAACATCAACATCAACTACCGCCGCCCGGCCGTATTGGGTGATGTGCTAACCGTCACCAGTCAGGTTCAGCAGCTAAACGGTAAAAGCGGGGTGTTAAGCCAGGTGGTGACGCTGGATCCCGAAGGACAGATAGTGGCCGATGCGCTGATTACCTTTGTCTGTATCGATCTGAAAACGCAGAAAGCGCTGCCTTTGGAAGGAGAGTTGCGCGAAAAGCTGGAGTTGATGATCGTGTAAGATATGTTAAGGCGCACTCGTGCTGTCGACACCCGTTTTGCACAGCACGAGCAATTAGCCCTATTTAAGGCCGGTTTTTTTCTGCATCGCGGCCATCACGCCGACTTTATCGGCAAGATAGTGGTTCAGCCCGTTCGCACGCAGATTACAGGCGGCGCACTGGCCGCACCCGTCGCCCTTAATGCCGTTGTAGCAGGTCAGGGTTTCGCTGCGGACCAAATCCAGCTTGCCCCAGTAGTCGGCCAGCGCCCAGGTTTCTGCTTTATCAAGCCACATCAGCGGCGTTTCAAAGCGCGTCTCTTTCGCCATACCCAGGTTTACCGCGTGATTGAGCGCCTTCACGAACTCATCGCGACAGTCTGGATAGCCGGAGAAATCGGTTTCGCACACGCCGGTGATGACGGCTTCAGCTTTCACCTGGTAGGCATAAATCGCCGTCAGAGTCAGGAACAAAATATTACGGCCAGGCACGAAGGTATTGGGAATGCCGCTGGCGTCCGGTTCGTAGTCCGGTACGGGAATACTGTCGCGGGTGAGGCTACTGACGGCCAGTTCATTTAACAGCGTTACGTCCAGCACCTTATGCGCGCGTGCGCCCAGTTTCAGCGCCAGTTCTCGGGCCACGTCGATTTCCGCGCGATGGCGCTGGCCATAATCGAAGGTGACGCAGTGAACTTCATCATACTGATGCAGGGCCTGAACCAGACAGGTAGTGGAATCTTGTCCTCCGCTGAACACGACGACGGCACGTTTCATAAATCATCTCGACAGTTACGATAAAAACGTCATGTTACCGCCTGGCTTCGGCGGCGACCAGCTTCTTCACGATTTAGGCGCCGGGATCCAGGCCTCGGTGAAATCAAACCAGCCGCGGGTATTGAGCCGAATGCCGTTAACGCCCGGGGGGGCACTAACTTGATACTGGTAGTTAAACAGCGGCGTAATGACCGCGTTTTCCATCAGTTGGTTGAATATGGCTTTCAGGCCAGCGTGCCGCGCCTGTTCGTCGGCCTGGATCTGTACCGCATCCAGCGTGGCCTGCAGATGGGCAAACTGCGGCGCGCTTAACAGGTGTGGCCAGAGGGCATCACAGCGTAGCCACTGCTCAAGCGTATACTCCGGCGCTTCGCCAATCAGCCTGTCACCCATTATGATGTCTGCCTCTCCCAGCCTAACGCACCCGTCCCACGTTTTAGCGTCGTGAAAGATAACGTTAAGTTCACATCCCTGCTGTGCAAGGTACTGTTTTAGCTGGCTTGCCATGGTGTGCAGCTCAACGGGAAGATGGTAGATAAGCGTCAGTTTTTCCGGCAGCGCTACCTCCGTTAAATCCGGCCAGCGGGGAATTGACCAGCCGGGAAGCAGTTCCTCCGTTGGGGTAATTAACCCTTCATTTAGCGGAAGCGTATGCAGAAGCGCCGAGAGATGGATGATATTGATGAGTCGCCTTGCCTGCATATCCGTCAGCCGCGCGCTCTGCTTTAGCGTGAGATAGCAAAAGCCCAGGCTGGTGCTGTTGCTCACCAAGCGCCGGCTTTCCAGTTCGTCAGGCTCGCCAATAGCGATCTGCACCGGATGACGGCAGCTTGTTCCCAGGCCATAGTCAAACAGCGTAGGGGTTATCCAAAACTCGATCGCCTTCAGCAGCGGGTGGCTAAGATGGTACTGCTCATGGCTTTCCAGGCGAACCAGATCGGTATCGAACACGCTCAGCTTAAACGGCCCGCTGCCCGTCATAGGCTGGTCCGGATGGGCCAGACGGCTGCAGTAGGTCGCCAGCCGGTGTGCCAGCCAGTAATCGGGCTGATACAGCGTAAAGGTCAGGCACTGCGGGTGCGTCACTTCAATGTGCAGTACGCTCTGGAACAGCTTACGCAGCGCGGGGAGTGCCAGCAGCGCCGTCAGGCTTCGCTGCAGCTGCGCCGTCTCGATTTTATCGCCGTTATGCCAGTGCAGCGTGGAGCGGATGTAAAAATGCCAGCGCAGACCATTATCAGATATCTCCCAGTGGTGCGCCAGGTCGCCCGTGGGCTCGCTGCTGTTGCCCTGAAAGCGCGTCAGCCCGGAGAACACGTTCCCGGCCAGATGCTGCTCCGCCCGGCCGGGTAAAAAGCCGGGATGAAGCGGATCCAACGAGCGATAGTAGGGGATACGAAGCGTCGGGGTGTCGTTTTGCCAGTGGCCGCCTAAAAAGGGATGCAGCAGGCTGCGTAGTTCCTCGGGCGCCAGCTGCGCCAGTTCAAGGGCGTTATGCTGCTGTCCGCTCTTTAGCGCCTCTTCCATCATCGAATTGCGCAGTGATTCTGGGGTGACGTAGAACGTTAACTCCCCGCGCTTGCCGCGTCCGGACTGCGCGCGCCAGCGTAGCCAGCCCGCGTCCTGCGCCTGACGCAGAAGCGTGCGAACATGCCTTTCGCTGCAAAAACAGCGGCTGGCAAGTTCCGTAACGGTGACCTGCTGGGGGGCACCCTCGGAGGGCTGCCAAAGACGTTGATACTGGTTGAGGCGGTTAAGCTGGCGCATGATAAACCCGGAACAATAATTATCATCTATTCACTATTACTTCCGTATATCTCACGCAATACTGATCCACAAGTTAAACGCATCACATTTCGGGAGTAATCATGGCTCGGCTCGCAGCATTTGATATGGACGGCACGCTGTTAATGCCGGATCACCGTTTAGGTGATAAAACCCTGAGCACCCTGAAGCGCCTGCACGAACGTGATGTCACCCTGACGTTTGCCACCGGCCGTCATGTGCTGGAGATGCGTCATCTGCTGGGGGCGTTTTCCCTTGATGCGTTTTTGATTACCGGCAACGGGACGCGTATTCACTCCGTTGAAGGCGATGTGCTGCACCGTCAGGATCTCAATCCGGAAGTGGCGGATATCGTGCTGCACAGCACCTGGGACACGCAGGCCAGCATTCACGTGTTTAACGATGAGGGCTGGTTCACCGGCCGTGAAATTCCGGATTTGCTTCACGCGCACGTCTACAGCGGCTTTAAATATCAGCTTATCGACCTGCGTCGGATCCCTGCCCATGCGGTGACGAAGATTTGCTTCTGCGGCGATCACGACGATCTCTGCCGCTTGCGCATCCAGCTCAATGAGGCGCTGGGGGATCGGGCACACCTGACCTTCTCGGCGGTGGATTGTCTGGAAGTGCTGCCGGTCGGCTGTAACAAAGGATCTGCCCTGGCGGTCCTAAGCGACCACCTGGGCTTAACGATGCAGGACTGTATGGCGTTTGGCGACGCCATGAACGACCGCGAAATGCTGGGCAGCGTTGGTCGCGGTCTGATTATGGGGAATGCGATGCCGCAGCTGATTTCAGAGCTTCCTCACCTGCCGGTTATTGGCCACTGCCGTAACGAAGCGGTGTCCCATTTTTTGACGCATTGGCTGGACAAAAACAACCTCCCGTATTCCCCCGAATAGTGAGACCCTTCCAGCAAGCCAGGCTTCGGTCTGGCTTTTTTTATTTCACCAGCTCTGCAATTTGCGCCTTCCACGGCGCGATATCGCCGATATTATTCTGCACCCACTCCGCGTTGTAATAGGTCTCAAGATAACGCTCGCCGCTGTCGCACAGCAGTGTGACGATTGAACCGGTGCGGCCCTCTTCGCGCATGCGGGCGGCAAGCTGAAGCGCGCCCCACATGTTTGTTCCCGTCGACGCGCCAACCTTGCGGCCAAGCTGCGTTTCCAGCCAGTGCGCGGTAGCCACGCTGGCTGCATCCGGTACGCGGAGCATCTCATCGACCACGTCAGGAATAAACGACGGCTCGACGCGCGGACGGCCAATCCCTTCGATTTTACTGCCCACCGGGCTGCGCAGGGCGGCATCGCGGCTTTGCCAGTAGTCGAGGAACACGGAGTTCTGCGGGTCAACCACCATCAGCCGGGTGTCATAACCCTGACAGCGGATATAGCGCCCGATGGTGGCAGACGTGCCGCCGGTACCCGCGCTCATGACAACATAGGAAGGGACCGGATGCGGCTCGTGGGTCATCTGGCGGAAAATACTGTCGGCAATGTTGTTATTGCCGCGCCAGTCGGTAGCGCGTTCGGCGAAGGTAAACTGGTCCATATAGTGGCCGTTCAGCTCGCGGGCCAGCATTTCAGAGGCGGCGTAGATTTCGCAGGCGCTTTCTACAAAGTGGCAGCGGCCGCCGTAAAATTCGATCTGTTCGACCTTGCGCTTCGCGGTGCAGGAGGGCATCACGGCGATAAACGGCAGGCCCAGCAGGCGGGCAAAGTAGGCTTCGGACACCGCCGTTGAACCGGACGAGGATTCTATGATGGTGGTACCCTCTTTAATCCAGCCGTTACATAAGCCGTACAAGAATAGCGAACGTGCCAGACGATGCTTCAGGCTACCGGTGGGATGGGTACTTTCATCTTTCAGGTAGAGCTGAATGCCCGTAAACCCCGGAAGGGCAAGGCGGATTAAATGGGTGTCCGCCGAGCGCTGGTAGTCGGCATTGATTTCGCTGATGGCATGTTTAACCCAGGTGCTATTCATCGTGTTTATCCGTTTGTCATTTTGTGCCCAGCATAGCGAAAAGCACAGAAAAAATTGTTGCTATCTGGCCTTTAAAATAGAATGAAGGGAGAAAAATTTTCTCTGTGAGGTGGGTATGCTAGATAAAATTGACCGCAAGCTGCTTTCATTGCTGCAAACTGACTGCACCCTCTCTTTGCAGGCGCTGGCCGATGCCGTTAATCTGACCACCACACCCTGCTGGAAACGCCTCAAGAAGCTGGAAGATGACGGCATTCTGCTCGGGCGCGTTGCGCTCCTGGATCCCGAAAAACTGGGGCTTGGCCTGACGGCCTTTGTCCTGATAAAAACGCAGCATCACAGCAGCGATTGGTATTGTCGGTTCGTGACTCAGGTTTCCGAGATGCCCGAAGTGCTTGGCTTCTGGCGCATGGCCGGAGAGTATGACTACCTGATGCGCGTTCAGGTCGCCGATATGAAGCGCTACGATGATTTCTACAAGCGGCTGGTTAACAGCGTACCGGGCTTGTCGGATGTCACCTCAAGCTTCGCCATGGAACAGATTAAGTACACCACTGCGCTACCCATTGAATAACTTCGTTAAATACCTTCAGGAACAAAACGCGTGCGATTATTTGCCCAATTAAGCTGGTACTTTCGTCGGGAGTGGCAGCGCTACCTCGGCGCTGTGGCCTTGCTTATTATCATTGCCATTTTGCAGCTGATCCCGCCAAAGGTGGTGGGATACGTCGTGGATGGCGTTACGGAACAACATTACACCACCGCACGGGTGCTGATGTGGGTTGGCACGCTGGTGCTGACCGCGGTGATTGTTTACCTGCTGCGCTACGTCTGGCGCGTTCTCTTGTTCGGTGCGTCCTATCAGCTGGCCGTCGAGCTGCGCGAAGATTTTTATCGCCAGTTAAGCCGTCAGCACCCGGAGTTTTACCTCCGCCACCGCACCGGGGATCTTATCGCCCGCGCCACTAACGACGTGGACCGCGTGGTCTTTGCCGCCGGGGAAGGAGTGCTCACGCTGGTGGATTCGCTGGTGATGGGCTGTGCGGTGTTGATTGTTATGTCGACCCAGATCAGCTGGCAGCTGACCCTGCTGGCGCTGCTGCCGATGCCGGTCATGGCGCTGGCGATCAATCGCTACGGTGAAAAGCTGCACGAGCGCTTCAAGCTGGCGCAGGCGGCGTTTTCATCGCTCAACGATCGCACCCAGGAGAGCATGACCAGCATCCGCATGATTAAAGCCTTTGGTCTGGAAGACCGTCAGTCCGCGCTGTTTGCGGCCGATGCGGCAGACACAGGCGCAAAAAACATGCGCGTTGCGCGCATTGATGCCCGCTTTGACCCGACAATCTATATCGCAATCGGCACGGCAAATCTGCTGGCGATTGGCGGCGGAAGCTGGATGGTGGTGCAGGGCTCAATGACCCTTGGCCAGCTAACCAGCTTTGCGATGTATCTGGGGCTGATGATTTGGCCGATGCTGGCCCTGGCGTGGATGTTCAACATCGTTGAACGCGGCAGCGCCGCCTACACCCGTATTCGCGCCATGCTGGCCGAGGCGCCGGTAGTGAATGACGGCAGCGAGCCGGTGCCGGAAGGGCGCGGCGTGGTGAAGGCCGATATCCAGTCGTTTAGCTATCCGCAGACCGCCCACCCGGTGCTCGAAAACGTCAGCTTTACGCTGCAGCCTGGCCAGATGCTGGGCATCTGTGGCCCAACGGGATCCGGTAAAAGCACCATCCTGTCGCTGCTGCAGCGTCATTTTGACGTGACGCAGGGCGATATACGTTTCCACGACGTTCCGCTGACGAACCTGTTGTTAGACGGCTGGCGCAGCCGCCTGGCGGTGGTCAGCCAGACGCCGTTTTTATTCTCAGATACCATCGCCAACAACATTGCTCTCGGCCACCCTGCCGCGACGCAGGAAGAGATCGAAAACGTGGCGCGCCTGGCCAGCGTGCACGAGGATATTCTGCGTCTGCCGCAGGGGTATGAAACGGAGGTTGGCGAGCGCGGTGTCATGCTTTCCGGCGGGCAAAAACAGCGTATTTCTATTGCCCGCGCGCTGCTGCTAAATGCTGAAATTCTGATCCTGGACGATGCGCTTTCCGCCGTTGATGGCCGCACAGAGCACCAGATCCTGCATAACCTGCGCCAGTGGGGAGAAGGGCGTACGGTGATCATCAGCGCTCACCGCCTGTCGGCGCTGACGGAAGCCAGTGAAATTCTGGTATTGCAGCACGGACACATTGCCCAGCGCGGGCAGCACGACCGGCTTGCCGAACAGCCGGGCTGGTATCGCGATATGTACCGCTATCAGCAGCTTGAGGCGGCGCTTGACGATGCCCCAGAACAGGACGAGGAGGAGACGCATGCGTAAGCTCGGAACGATGTGGCCGACGCTTAAGCGTCTTCTGGCCTACGGCTCACCGTGGCGCAAGCCGCTCTCCGTCGCCGTGCTGCTGCTGTGGATTGCGGCGATTGCTGAAGTGACGGGCCCGCTGCTTATCAGCTATTTCATCGACAATATGGTGGCGAAAAGCTATCTGCCCCTGGGGCTGGTGGCCGGGCTAGGCGTGGCGTACGTGGGGCTGCAGCTGACGGCAGCGGGGCTGCACTATGCGCAGTCGCTGCTCTTTAACCGCGCGGCGGTTGGGGTCGTACAGCAGCTGCGTACCGATGTTATGGATGCAGCACTTCGCCAGCCGCTGAGTGAATTCGACACCCAGCCGGTCGGGCAGGTGATTTCACGCGTCACTAACGACACCGAGGTGATCCGCGATCTGTACGTGACCGTCGTGGCGACCGTGCTTCGCAGCGCGGCGCTGGTTGGCGCAATGCTGGTGGCGATGTTCAGCCTTGACTGGCGCATGGCGCTGGTGGCGATCGCCATTTTCCCGGCAGTGCTGATTGTGATGATCATTTATCAGCGCTACAGCACGCCGATAGTTCGCCGGGTGCGCGCCTATCTGGCCGATATTAACGATGGCTTCAACGAAGTGATCAACGGCATGAGCGTCATCCAGCAGTTCCGTCAGCAGGCGCGCTTTGGCGAGCGGATGGGGGAAGCGAGCCGTTCGCACTATATGGCGCGTATGCAGACGCTGCGCCTCGACGGTTTCCTGCTGCGCCCGCTGCTGAGTCTTTTCTCGGCGCTGGTGCTCTGCGGCCTGCTGATGATGTTCGGCCTGACCACCCGCGGGACCATTGAGGTTGGGGTGCTTTACGCCTTTATCAGCTACCTTGGGCGTCTTAATGAGCCCCTCATTGAACTCACTACCCAGCAATCCATGCTGCAACAGGCGGTGGTTGCCGGGGAGCGCGTCTTTGAGCTGATGGACAGGCCGCGCCAGACCTACGGAAACGACGACCGCCCGCTGCAAAGCGGCGCGATTGCGTTTGATAACGTCTCGTTTGCCTATCGGGACGATCGCCTTGTGCTGCAGGACATCAATCTGGATATTCCCTCTCGCGGATTTGTCGCGCTGGTAGGGCATACCGGAAGCGGCAAAAGTACGCTCGCCAGCCTGCTAATGGGCTATTACCCGTTAACCCAGGGGGAGATCCGTCTGGACGGGCGTCCTCTGGCATCCCTTAGCCACGATGTGTTGCGTAAAGGCGTCGCGATGGTGCAGCAGGACCCGGTCGTGCTGGCCGATACCTTTTACGCCAACGTCACGCTGGGGCGGCCTTTTACCCAGGATCGGGTCTGGGACGTGCTGGAGAAAGTTCAGCTGGCCGATCTGGCGCGTGGGCTGAGCGACGGTATTAACACGAAGCTCGGCGAACAGGGTAATAACCTCTCCGTCGGGCAAAAGCAGCTTTTGGCGCTGGCGCGCGTGCTGATCGAAACGCCGCAGGTGCTGATTCTGGATGAAGCGACGGCCAGTATTGACTCCGGTACCGAGCAGGCCATTCAGCAGGCGCTGGCCGCCGTCCGTGACCACACGACGCTGGTCGTCATTGCCCACCGTCTCTCAACCATCGTCGAGGCGGATACCATTCTGGTGCTGCATCGCGGCCAGGCCGTTGAACGCGGTACGCACCGGCAGCTGCTTGAGGCAAAAGGGCGCTACTGGCAGATGTACCAGCTTCAGCTGGCTGGCGAAGAGCTGGCTGCCAGCGCGCGGGAAGAAGAGTCGCTTAGCGCCTGATGCACCAAAAACAGGCAACGCGCTGACAGCCTCAGCTGTTGGTGCAAAATGGAAACGCACCCTGCACCGTCATGGTGCGTTTTTTTTCGCCACAACGTCACAGCGCGCTATTTCAGGCACGTTACGCCGCGTTTCCCCTCTGTTTTCAATTCTGGCACACCCCTTGCAATATCTTATTCGTGTTAGCTGCGGCCATTACCGAATTCTGACTGGAGGGGATTTATGAAGCTGGTTACGGTTGTAATCAAACCATTCAAACTCGAAGACGTGCGTGAAGCATTGTCTTCCATGGGTATTCAGGGACTGACTGTCACCGAAGTGAAAGGCTTTGGTCGTCAGAAGGGTCATGCCGAGCTTTATCGCGGGGCGGAATACAGCGTTAACTTCCTGCCAAAAGTAAAAATTGATGTGGCCATTGCGGACGATCAGCTCGATGAAGTCATCGATATCATCAGCAAAGCGGCCTACACCGGCAAAATTGGCGACGGCAAAATTTTCGTTGCTGAACTGCAGCGCGTCATTCGCATCCGTACCGGCGAATCTGACGAAGCGGCACTGTAAATAACGCCTGGCACACAGTGATAGGGATCGAGAAAATGAAGATAGCAACACTCAAAACGGGTCTGGGGTCGCTGGCACTGCTGCCGGGCCTGGCATTGGCCGCGCCTGCGGTGGCAGACAAAGCCGATAACGCTTTTATGATGATCTGCACCGCGCTGGTGCTGTTCATGACAATTCCGGGCATTGCGCTGTTCTATGGCGGCCTGATCCGCGGCAAAAACGTTCTCTCCATGCTGACGCAGGTTGCCGTGACGTTCGCACTGGTCTGCGTGCTGTGGGTAGTCTACGGCTACTCGCTGGCCTTCGGTGAAGGTAACGCCTTCTTCGGCAGCTTTAACTGGGCGATGCTGAAGAATATTGAGCTGACCGCGCTGATGGGCAGTTTCTATCAGTACATCCACGTTGCGTTCCAGGGCTCGTTCGCCTGTATCACCGTAGGGCTGATTGTCGGCGCGCTGGCGGAACGTATTCGCTTCTCTGCCGTCCTGATCTTCGTCGTGGTCTGGCTGACGCTCTCCTATGTGCCGATTGCGCATATGGTCTGGGGCGGCGGTCTGCTGGCGTCTCATGGTGCGATGGACTTTGCAGGCGGTACCGTTGTTCACATCAACGCCGCTGTAGCAGGTCTCGTGGGGGCATACCTGATTGGCAAACGCGTGGGCTTCGGTAAGGAAGCATTCAAACCGCACAATCTGCCGATGGTGTTCACCGGTACAGCCATCCTTTACTTTGGCTGGTTCGGCTTCAACGCCGGTTCAGCAAGCGCGGCGAACGAAATCGCAGCGCTGGCCTTCGTGAACACGGTTGTTGCCACGGCGGGCGCGATTCTCTCCTGGGTCTTCGGCGAGTGGGCCGTACGCGGTAAACCGTCTCTGCTGGGCGCCTGTTCTGGTGCGATTGCTGGACTGGTCGGTATCACCCCTGCGTGTGGCTACGTTGGCGTCGGCGGCGCGCTGCTGGTTGGCATCGTGGCGGGTCTGGCCGGGCTGTGGGGCGTGACGGCGCTGAAGCGCGTTCTGCGCGTTGATGACCCTTGTGACGTGTTCGGCGTGCACGGCGTGTGCGGCATCGTCGGCTGTATCATGACCGGTATCTTTGCCGCGAAATCTCTGGGTGGCGTAGGTTATGCAGAAGGCGTAACGATGGTTCACCAGGTGCTGGTACAGCTGGAAAGTATCGCGATTACCGTCGTCTGGTCTGGCGTGGTTGCGTTTATCGGCTACAAGCTGGCGGACATGACGGTGGGTCTGCGCGTACCGGAAGAGCAGGAGCGCGAAGGTCTGGACGTCAACAGCCACGGCGAGAATGCGTATAACGCCTAATAGACAGCAAATCGGCAACCGAGAGGTTGCCGATTTTAGTGTTTATTCCCTCTCCCCGTGGGAGAGGGCCAGGGTGAGGGCATCAGGTCGCACGACATTACCCTCGATTACGCATCACCCCTTCCTGCACCGTAGAAGCCACCAGCACGCCGTCCTGCGTATAAAACTCCCCACGCACAAACCCGCGAGCGCTCGACGCTGACGTACTCTCCACGCTGTAGAGCAGCCATTCATTCATATCAAACGGACGGTGGAACCACATGGAGTGGTCAATGGTTGCGACCTGCATCCCTTTCTCCAGGAACCCAACGCCGTGCGGCTGTAGCGCAACCGGCAGGAAGTTGAAATCAGACGCGTAGCCCAGCAGGTACTGATGTACGCGAAGATCTTCCGGCACGGTGCCATTCGCTCGCATCCAGACCTGGCGCTTGGGTTCAGCGGTGTGGCCTTTCATCGGGTTATGGAATTCGACAGGACGAATCTCCAGCGGCTTGTCACACAGAAACTTCTCTTTCACCTGAGGGGGCAGCAGATGCGCAAGCGCCCGGGCAATCTCCGTTTCAGATTTCAAATCGTCCGGAGCGGGGGCGGGCGGCATCGTTTTTTGATGTTCGTAGCCCGGCTCCGGCGCCTGGAATGAGGCGGTCATGTAAAAGATCGGCTTGCCATGCTGAATGGCCGCCACGCGGCGTGCGCTGAAGCTGTTGCCGTCGCGTAAAACTTCAACGTCGTACACGATAGGTTTTGCGCTGTCGCCAGGGCGTAAGAAATAGCTGTGAAATGAGTGCACCAGACGGTCTGCAGGGACGGTTTCCTTCGCGGCATACAGCGCCTGTCCCACGACTTGTCCCCCGAAAACCTGGCGTAAGCCGAGATCTTCGCTCTGTCCACGGAAGAGTCCTTCCTCAATTTTTTCCAGGTTCAGTAATGTCAGCAGATTGTTCAGTGCCTGACTCATAGTCGTCCTCAATAAAGCGCCGTGGCGATAGATAGGCTGAGTATAACGCAGAAATGGAAGTGGTCCGATGGGTAGATTAGTCTGAATATCGGGACGAAATTAGGCATTAATCAGTGATTTGTGCCACACTTGTTTACGTTATGTGAATGAAACGACATCGGATGGGATCGATCCCGCTGGTGCATTGATGATAAGGAGACTTCAATGAAACTCGTGCCAATGCTAAGTGGTGTAGCTATTGCGGTGGCGTTGTCCGCCTGTGCCGGTAAGAGCGCGCAGGTTCCGGTGCCCACTGCAGATGCGAATGGAATAAACACACTTTCACAGCAGTCCATTCAGCAGCCAAATGTTTCCGGTACTATCTGGATTAAGCAGAAAGTCGCCCTACCGCCAGACGCGGTATTAACCGTAACGCTGTCTGATGCGTCCCTGGCCGATGCGCCGTCGAAGGTGCTGGCGCAGCGTGCCGTTCGTACAGAGGGTAAACAGGCGCCGTTCAGCTTCGTATTGCCGTATAACCCATCAGACGTGCAGCCCAACGCGCGTGTCCTGCTGAGTGCGGCAGTAACGATCAACGACAAGCTGGTCTTTATTACCGATACCGTGCAGGAAGCGGTCAACAACGGTGGGACCAAGGTCGACCTGAACCTGGTGCCGGTGCAGCAAACAGAAGTACCTCTGTCGCCGCAGGCTAATCAGCCAGCGCTGCCTACACCGCCTACTCAGCTGTAATCTCCCCTTACGCCCTCTTCGCTGAAGAGGGCGTCAGTATATCCAGCGATACTTCTGCAAGTCGATTTGCCCCGATCCCGACACGTATACCCCCTCTGACAACAGTGCCTGACGCTGGCGCTGCAAATCTGGCCCGGTGAGTGAAATCGCGCCGTGTCGATTTACCACCCGATACCAGGGCAACGTACTTCCTTCCGGCAGCCGTTTCAGCACGCCGCCCACCTGGCGCGCCGCGCGAGGAGAACCCGCAAGCCGCGCAACGTCACCATAGGTGGTGACATAGCCCTCCGGGATAGAGGCCACAATTTGCCATACGCGCTGGGGAAAAGAGTCTTGTTCGTTCATTGTTATTTCGGCCGCGAAGATAATGGCATCATGTTAAACGAAGACTGCGCTGATTGCTGCGCCAGTTTGCGCAATAAACCAGCATCCAGATCTCAGCGGCTTGCAATTGCTGGGCAGCACAGGGATAATGCGGCTGCGCGTTGGTTATCAACGCTCTCAATGGGGGCTCTGTTGGTTCTCCCGCAACGCTACTCTGTTCACCAGGTCAGGTCCGGAAGGAAGCAGCCAGGGCAGACGACGTGTGTGCCGGGATGTAGCTGGCAGGGCCCCCACCCATTTCTGCCCCCTTCACATCCTCAGCGTACTACCAGCTAAAATAACCTTATTAAAGAAAGGTCTTTTCTCGCACGTGTAATATATCTTTCATTCACATGAAATATTATTGTCATAAACCTGTAATAATAGACTGTCATTTTATTATTGGGCGTCTTTTTTCTGTCATAAGCAAAAAATATATATCTGGATTAGCAAGATAACTTCGTGTATTAAATAAAGAACTTATTCCGAAGGGAAGTGATAATCATGGCCACTGCGGTACTAAACGTTAAAATTGATGAAGCGCTTAAAGAAAGACTTCGCCACTACGCCGAAGTGAATAATGAGAATTTAAGCGTGACCACAGAGAAACTGCTGCTGCTGGCATTTGAAGCAGTAGAAGAGGCGGGAGTATCGGAAGAGGATATCGATAATCAGCATACGGAAGAAGAGAGCGTATCTCCATTTACTCCTAAAGAAATCAAAGCACTACGTAAAATTCTGAAGAAGAGAAAATGAAACAACAACCGTCAACTGCCTGTGACTACAAAGAAGCCTGCGATTTGTTGCGTTCAGGCTACGTGAAGCATGTACGTCTCGGCTGGAATGTAGGAAGTGATGAGTTCTTTCGTATTGCATCTGACTGGTGTGATACCGGTGCAAAAATAAAGAAAGAAGGCGAAACGTTTGTTATTTCACTGAAAGGTTTCCCTATTCCTCCTCAGCACTGAATCCTCCCTGATGAAAACTGCTGACTGCACGCGTTACAGTCAGCAGTTTTTATTATGTGAATTATACCAGGCTTCGTTTAATTGCCGGTGGGCTTTTATTCAGCGCCAGCCAAAGCGGTTTAATTCTTATCAGCGCCTCTTCAAGTTGAGCCGGGTCGAGCGAGAAGGGCATGCGCAGGTAGCGGTCGAACGCACCGGACAGCCCAAACCGCGTGCCGGTCCCCAGATTAATCCCCAGCGTTTCGGCTCGTGCCGCCAGCTGCGTCGCCAGCATTCCGGGCAGCTCTATCCACCAGGAAAGCCCACCTTCAGCCTCATGAAATGTCCATTCCGGGAAGTGCGTTTGTAAGAGCCTGCTGCAACGGTTGCGGCGTTCCTTTAGCATTTTCCTGCGGGCGGGCAGGAACGTATCGCTGTTTTCAATAAGCCACTGTGTCGCCAGCTGTTCCAGCATGGGCGATCCCAAATCAAGAGTATCTCGCGTCTGGGTCAGCGTTGCGATGGTGCGCGAGGAGGCGCGGATCCATCCAAGACGGAGCCCGCCCCAGAAGCTTTTCCCGGCGGAGCCGAGCGTAATCACGTTTGCCTGCGGGTTAAACGAGGCCAGCGGCGGCGGCGGCGGGGCGTCAAACCACAAATCCACCATCGTTTCATCGACAACCAGCGTGGTGCGGGTCTGCGCTGCGATGTCGGTTATGGCCTGACGAGTTGCGCGGTCCATACAGCGCCCTGTTGGGTTATGAAAATCCGGCATCAGGTAGGCCAGGCGCGGCGCCGTCTGGGCAAGCGTTGCGGCAAAGCCATCCGTATCCCAGCCTTTTTCCGGTAGCGACACGCCCACGGGCCGACATTGCGCCCCCTGAATGGCGGCTATCGCCAGCGGATAGGTGGGATGGTCAACCACCACGCGATCCCCCGGGCCGGTCATCATCCGCAGCACCAGCGCAAAGCCGCTGACCGCACCATTCACCACCATCACTTCATCCGCCTGGGTTGGAAGCCCCCTCGCGGTGTAGCGGGCGGCAATGGCTTCGCGCAGTGCCAACAGCCCAAGCTGATCGTACCCCGTCAAGACAAGGAGCTGCGGAATGGTCGCGAGCGCATGGGTATAAGCCTGATGGATCTCAGGCCCGGCACTGAGTGCGGCAGTGGAGAGATCCAGCGCCGCGCTGGCAGCTGACAGGGTCGGTATGGCACGAGTATCCGGCAGGATCACGCGCGAGCCGCTGCCGTGACGGCTCTCCAGATATCCCTCTTCCCGCAGGTGAGCCAGCGCGCTGCTGACGGTGGTGCGGCTCACCTCCAGCACGGAGGCCAGCTCCCGTTCCCCGGGCAAGCGCGTCGCGAGGGCCAGCCTGCCATCCAGGATCAGCAGGCGTATCGCGTCTGCAAGCTGACGCCACAGTGGGGTACGGGATGACGTTTGCTGCCAGTGCCCTAACAGGCGCAGTAAAGACTGGCTTCCGAATCGACGTGATGACATATGCAGGCCACTATTTGAAAACTGGACATTAATCATAGAGCCATTTTCGTTCAGGATGGAAGTCTGGTTCATCGGAGAAAATAAAAAATGCTACGTCGTCTGGTACAACTGTATGTCGGCTTAGGGCTTTACGGCCTGTCAACCGCGATGTTTATTCGTTCGGATCTGGGTGTCGATCCGTGGGACGTTTTTCACCTTGGCGTGGCGCTGCAACTGGGGATGAGCATCGGAACGGTGATTATTTTGACCGGCGCGGCGGTGCTGTTGCTGTGGATACCGCTGCGTCAACTTCCCGGTCTCGGTACCATCAGTAACGTGATTTGTATCGGCCTGGCGGCAGATGCGTCCCTTGCGCTGATCCCCGAGCTGACCTCTCTACCGGTTCGCATCACCCTGCTGCTCTCTGGCATTGTGGTGAACGCCGTTGCAACGGGCATGTATATTGGCGCGGGCTTTGGGGCAGGTCCACGAGACGGCCTGATGACGGGTATCCATGCTCGCCTGGGATGGTCGATTCGCAGCGTGCGGACCGGCATCGAGGTGAGCGTATTAATTATCGGCTGTATTCTCGGCGGTTCGTTCGGCGTGGGGACGGTAGTCTACGCCCTGACCATCGGCCCAATGATCCAAATCTGCCTGCCGTGGTTCCGCCATAGGCCCGCCGTGCAGAAGATACCCCAGCCTGAGCAAATTGTTTAATTCTGCGAAGCGCTCACAGGTATTCATCGCACAGGTGTGCCAGAATAGCGGCATCTCTTTTCGTGAAGCCTGGACACATGAAAGCTATCACTCTTTATGATGTTGCCCGCGCTGCCGGCGTTTCCTATCAGACCGTTTCCCGCGTGATTAACGATGCGGAGCATGTCTCCGCCCGGACGCGGGAAAAGGTCCAGCGGGCCATGGCGGAACTGCACTATGTCCCTAACCGCGGGGCACAGCAGCTGGCCGGTAAACGTACCCGCACGCTGGGGCTGATTACCACCGATCTTGCCCTGCATGCTCCGTCGCAAATCGCCTCCGTGGTGAAATCCCGCACGGTTGAGCAGGGGGCGAGCGTGCTGATCTCTATGGTTGAGCAGCCGGATCGGTGCCATGCCGCCCTGCAAGAGCTGCTGGCCCAGCGGGTGGAAGCCCTGCTGGTGAATGTGCCGCTGGACGATGCGCAGGCGGAACGGCTTGCATCACTGGCTTCGCCCGTCCCGATCCTCTTTCTCGATGTTTCCGGCTCCGCACAGGTGAATAGCCTCGTATTCGATGCAGAACAGGGTGCCCGCCTGGGCGCTGAGCATGTGCTTTCTTTGGGGCACAGGCGCATTGCGCTGCTCAGCGGCCCGGAAAGTTCGGTTTCTGCGCGAGCGCGTCTGACGGGGTGGAAAAACGCCCTGGCTCAGGCGGGGCTTGAGCCCGCTGGAGAAGCGCACGGCAACTGGAGCGCTGCCTCAGGCTATGAAAAAGGGCATCAACTGCTGGCAGGCGCAAAAATACCCGAGGCGATCCTCGTGGCGAACGATCAAATGGCGCTGGGCGTCATGCGCGCCTGCGCGGAGAAGGGGATTGCGGTTCCCGGTCAAATCTCGGTAGTTGGCTTTGACGATACGGCGGACAGCGCCTGGTTTTCCCCGCCGCTGACCACGGTTCGACAGGCATTTCGCGAGGCAGGCGAGCGAAGCGTGGAATGGCTGCTGGCACCGACTCGCGGTGAAAAGCACTGGCAAGTGCAGCTTCCCGTGACGCTGGTCGCACGTCACTCCACGGCGCCGTGCACGCAGCAGCAGGCGGATCGTGAAGATCTGGCGCAGCGGCTCAAAAGCCTCGCGCTGCTGGCGGAACGGCTCGCGCGGGGGTGATTCTTTTGTGATCTGACTCGCTGTTAAGAGATCGAACGCTTTACCCGCGTGGTTCACCAGGGCATGTTGGCTAAAATTGTGAGCGCTTCGCAAAGAGGTTAACATGTCCAACACATCGCCGCTGACCCTCAGCGCACTTCTGGCTCGTCGTGACTGGGAAAATCCCGGCGTCACCCAATGGAACCGTCTGGCCGCACATGCGCCTTTACACAGCTGGCGCGATGCGTTGTCTGCCAGAGAAGAGAGCGCGTCACCCAGCAGGCGTTCGCTTAACGGAACCTGGCGCTTTACCTTCTTTAGTGCACCAGAGCAGGTACCTGAAGCCTGGATCACGGAGGATGGCGCGGATGCGGTCGCCATGCCCGTCCCGTCGAACTGGCAGATGCAGGGCTTTGATACCCCCGTCTACACCAACGTAACCTATCCAATACCGGTAAACCCTCCGTTCGTTCCGGCAGAAAACCCTACCGGTTGTTACTCGCTCACATTTGAGATGAATGACGACTGGCTGGAGAACGGCCAAACCCGTATTGTCTTCGACGGGGTGAATTCCGCGTTCCACCTGTGGTGTAACGGACGGTGGATAGGCTATTCGCAGGATAGTCGCCTGCCCGCCGAGTTTGATCTCTCAACGGCGCTGCGCCCTGGCCAGAACCGCCTGGCGGTCATGGTTCTGCGCTGGTGTGACGGAAGCTATCTGGAAGATCAGGATATGTGGCGCATGAGCGGTATTTTCCGCGATGTGACGCTGTTGCATAAGCCTGAAACACGGATTGCCGACTACCACACGGTGACCGATCTGAACGCCGATTTTGACCGTGCGGTGCTGAAGGTTGAGGTTGCACTGGCAGGTAATCGCTACGCGGAGTGCGACGTGGCGTTAACCCTGTGGCGCAACGGTGAACGGTGCGCCACCGCGACTCAGCGGGCAGGATCCGCCATCGTGGACGAGCGCGGGAACTGGGCCGAGCGGCTTACGGTCGCGATCCCCGTTAAGGAACCCGCGCTGTGGAGTGCCGAAACGCCGGAGCTTTATCGCCTGACGATTGCGCTTCTGGATCCCTTGGGTAACACGCTGGATGTGGAAGCCTGCGACGTGGGTTTCCGCCGCGTTGAAATCAGCAACGGCCTGCTGAAGGTGAACGGAAAACCGCTGCTGATCCGCGGCGTTAACCGCCATGAGCACCATCCTGAGCACGGTCAGGTGATGGATGAAGCAACGATGCGCCGCGATATTGAGCTAATGAAACAGCATAACTTTAACGCCGTTCGCTGCTCGCACTACCCAAATCACCCCCTCTGGTACAGCCTCTGCGATCGCTATGGTTTGTACGTTGTCGACGAGGCCAATATCGAAACCCACGGCATGGTTCCGATGAGCCGTCTCTCTGACGATCCTCGCTGGCTGCCTGCCATGAGCGAGCGCGTGACCCGCATGGTGCAACGCGATCGCAACCATCCGTCGATCGTCATCTGGTCGCTGGGGAATGAATCCGGGCACGGCGCGAATCACGATGCGCTTTATCGGTGGTTGAAAACCACCGATCCGACGCGTCCCGTCCAGTATGAAGGCGGCGGAGCGAATACGGCGGCAACGGATATTATCTGCCCGATGTACGCGCGCGTCGATCAAGATCAGCCGTTCCCGGCGGTGCCGAAATGGTCGATTAAAAAATGGATCGGAATGCCGGATGAAGCGCGTCCGCTGATCCTGTGCGAATACGCCCACGCCATGGGCAACAGCTTCGGCGGCTTCGCCAAATACTGGGAGGCATTTCGCAGCCACCCGCGCCTGCAGGGCGGGTTTGTCTGGGACTGGGTCGATCAGGCGCTGACGAAAAAAGATGAAAACGGCAATGCCTTCTGGGCCTACGGAGGGGATTTTGGCGATAAACCGAATGACCGACAGTTCTGCCTTAACGGACTGGTGTTCCCTGACCGTACGCCGCATCCTGCGCTCTATGAAGCGCAGCGTGCCCAGCAGTTTTTCACCTTTACGCTGGTGAGCACTCGCCCGCTGGTGGTTGACGTGTACAGCGATTACCTGTTCCGCCAGACCGACAATGAGCTGCTGAGGTGGTCCATCGCGCGGGACGGGCAGGCACTGGCCTCCGGTGACGTTGCGCTCTCCGTCGCCCCGCAGGGCACTCAGCGTCTGGAGATACCGCTGCCTGAACTTACGGCCGAGCAGGGTGAACTCTGGCTGAACGTGGAGGTGGTCCAGCCGCAGGCAACGCCGTGGTCACCGGCCAACCACCGCTGCGCGTGGGATCAGTGGCCGCTTCCGGTACCGCTGTTCATTGCGCCACATCAGCCTGCGGGCATCCCGCCAGCCCTGACCATTCTGGATGATGTGCTGGAAATAACCCATGGACAGCAGCGCTGGCAGTTCAGCCGTGCGTCAGGAAATCTTACTCAGTGGTGGAACAAGGCGTCGGAGACCCTGCTCACGCCGCTGACGGATAACTTTACCCGCGCGCCGCTGGATAACGATATTGGCGTCAGCGAAGCGACCCGAATTGACCCGAACGCATGGGTCGAACGCTGGAAAGCGGCGGGAATGTATGAGATGTCTGCGCGCGTGCTGGCGTGTGAAGCGGAACAGCATGCCGGAGAGGTGGTAGTGAGAACGCAGCACGTCTGGGAACATGGCGACAAAGCGCTGTTTGTGAGCCATAAACTCTGGCGCGTGGATGACCGCGGCGTGCTGCACGCTGACGTGCAGGTGCAGGTGGCGTCCGATATCCCTGAGCCCGCGCGCATTGGCCTGAACGTTCAGCTGGCGCAGACGCCGGAAAAAGCAAGCTGGCTGGGGCTGGGCCCGCTGGAGAACTATCCGGACAGGAAGCTGGCCGCTCAGCAGGGGCGCTGGGAATTGCCGCTGGCTGCCCTGCAGACGCCTTACATCTTCCCGACGGAAAATGGCCTGCGCTGTGATACGCGCGAGCTCGCCGTGGGTGCGCACGTGCTTCAGGGGAACTTCCACTTCTCGCTGAGCCGCCACGGCCAGCAGCAGCTGCGTGAGACAACGCACCGGCACCTGCTGCGCGACGAGCCGGGCTGCTGGCTCAGTCTGGATGCGTTCCATATGGGCGTTGGGGGAGATGATTCCTGGAGCCCAAGCGTTTCGGCGGAATTTATTCTGCCAGACCGGCAGCTGCGCTACGCCTTTAGCTGGCGTCAGGCGTAATCGTCCCGACGGTGCGGCCACGCTCTGTGGCCGCACCGTCGGGGGTTAATCCGCGTTTGTCTCAAGGTTATTATCGGCCCAGATAATAAACTCCACTTTTGGCAGCGCCTTGCTGTAGAACCAGCCCTGACCGTACTGCACGCCGTGGCGATGCAGCCAGGCCAGCTGACCTTCCGTTTCGATCCCTTCGGCGACCATTGCCAGATTGAGTGATTTCGCCATTTCGATGATGTGCGGCGTCACGTTCTTATACTCCAGCGCATCCACGAAGGATTTATCAATTTTCAGCGTATCCACATCCAGATCCTGCAGGTAGCTGAGGCTTGAATACCCCGTTCCGAAATCATCAATGTAGACGGCATGGCCGGCGCGCCGGAATGCGGCGATGGCCGGCGCGCTGATTTTCGGATCGGCAAAGCCGCGCTCGGTTAGCTCAAGGGCGATTTGCTGAGGCTGGACCTGCCAGTGGTTCAAGAGCCGGCTTAAGAGCGGCGGCAGTTTGCCGGAGATGAGATCCGCGGGCGCGAGGTTAATGGAAACATGCTGATCGGGATGAAGATGCAGCCAGCTGCCCATATCCTCGAACACTTTTTCGATGATGAGCCGGGTCAGGTCTGAAATCAGTCCCGTTTGCTCCGCCAGGGAGACAAATATGTCGGGAGACAGGCTGCTTCCGTCCGGCTGCGGCCAGCGCGCCAGCGCTTCTGCCCCCACCAGTTTTCCACTGCTAAGCTCAACGATGGGTTGATAGTGAACCACAATCTCCCGGCTGTTTATCGCATCCATCAGTCGGTTGCGGGGGGACTGAATGCGGCGAAGGATCCGCAGGACAAAGAGCGCAGCGACCAGGCTAATCAATATGCCAAAGGGTAGCCAGAAGAGGAGCTGCTGATGCCAGGTTTCCGCCAGCGGTTTTAACGATGCCCACGCTACGACGTTGAACCCCAGCTCAGGAACGGGCTTCAGTATGTACATTGACCCGTTGTATTGAATGCTTGTGTTTTCTCGATCCTTGATGAGGTCGCGGATATGCGGATCAAGCCTATTGCTGCTGGCGAAAACAAGATGGGTCGCGCTGCCCACCAGCGCCGCTTCCATGGCAATCTCGCCGAAGGGGATCACGTCCACCAGCGAGGCGGGATCTATCATGACCAGGTAGTGGCCTTTTCCCAGAACGGCCATGTAGCGGTTAAAGCCCAGATCGTTTTGCGGGGTGATCCACGCGCTGTAACCATCTTCGGTAATGCGCATGGGGGGCGGAAAGGCCGCCGCGTTGCTGGCCTGTTCCAGAGAAGAACAGAGCGGCTTCAGGTTGTCGATATAGATCACTTCCTGAACATAACGCCACGAGAAGGCGACTCTGCGCATTTCCCGTAGGTGCAGATGGCTGCAGGGACCCCCTTCAAATCTTTGCAGCTGAGTGAGCGCTTCCTTGGCCTGATCGACAACCCGGTCTGAGCGTACGAGCACCCGCGAGGCGTAGTTATCCAGCGCATCTACAAATTTATCTTCAGCCTGGCGATGTGCCAGCCAGATACTGAGGCAAATCGGTACCAGCACAGAAAAGATCAGTATGCCTGTGACCAGGCTAACCAGACGTCGGGTTCTCATGCAGCCGTTTCCTTCCTCAGATGCCCGCTCCCGGGGGCACAGAGTTTGCTCGCCAGTGGAGAAAGATTTTATTGCGAAATGATATAGTTATAGCATGTGAAAGTCTTAGAATTCGTTTGTGCAGCGGGAAATCAGAAAAAATTGCGGGTTTGGGATACCCGCCGAGGGGTTGTTTTTGCAGCAAGGCTCGGATATTATTTTGTTATGTTATAACAAAACACAAAGAGTCTATTATGAAGCCTGATATTCACCCAGCCTATCGCACCGTGGTGTTTCACGACACCAGTGCAAATGAATACTTTAAAGTCGGTTCAACGATTAAAACGGACCGTGAAATTACGCTCGACGGTGAAACGTATCCGTACATCACCATTGAGGTTTCTTCAAAATCGCATCCGTTCTATACCGGTAAGCAGAAAACGTTCTCCACGGACGGCAGCGCGGCGCGCTTCCGCAAGCGTTTTGGCGGCTTTATCAATGCGAAGCGAGGTTAATCATGCAGGTGCTTAACTCACTGCGCAGCGCGAAGCAGCGCCATCCGGATTGCCAGATAGTCAAACGCAAAGGGCGTCTGTACGTCATCTGTAAATCCAATCCACGCTTTAAAGCCGTCCAGGGTCGTAAAAAAAGACGCTAAAAGCCGGTCTTACGCCAACTTTCCAGGGATCTTCTCTGCGTGCCATCGGCGGTAAAATTGTCGGTGGCAAGCCAGTTCTCAAACGCCTTCGCCAGCGCTGGCCACTCTGCGTCGATGATCGAAAACCAGTCGGTATCCCGGTTATGGCCTTTTATGACCAGCGCCTGGCGAAAGCGCCCTTCATACTGAAAGCCGAGACGCAGCGCGGCCCTGCGTGAGGGTTCATTCAGGCTATTGCACTTCCACTCATAGCGTCTGTACCCCAGCGTGTCGAAGACGTACTGCATCAGAAGATATTGCGCTTCCGTGGACATCGGCGTGCGGCTTAACAGCGGCGAGAAATGCACATGGCCGACTTCCACCACGCCATTTTTAGGATCAATGCGCATCAGCGCCAGGGTTCCCACCGGAGAGTGGGTCTGGTTATCGAATACGGTGAAATGCATGGGGTCGGGGAGATCGCTTACGCTTGCGACCCACTGGGAAAAATCGGCCGCCGTTGCGTCCGGCTCGCGCAGCAGCCATGTCCAGCTGCGGGTGTCTTCTGCCAGATGATAGGCACGGAACAGGGCATCCGCATGTTCGACGCGCAGAGGTTCCAGGTAACAATAGCGACCCTTTAACGTCACGCGCGAAGGCGGCTGGCGCGGCTGCCAGTCGATAAGTGCTTCGCCAACGGGTTGCCCAAACTGATTGAATGTATTCATCTTAATTTCCATGTCGGTGCAAAGAAATCCAAGATTAAATAACTACTGGTTCCTTAAGAAGATCCAGTGAAGTATATTTTTGTGGTACCACGGAGGTGAATATGAATATACCCGGCGATGAATTTTATGCCCTGTTAAATGCCGCACTGAAAAAGCGTGAGGAGGAGAGCCTCCAGCGCACGCTTTATCTTGCCCTGAGGGAGATGATCCTGCAGGAACGATTGCAGGCTGAAAGTCGCTTACCGGGATCCCGCATCATTGCGCAGCAGCTTTTCGTTTCTCGGAATACCGTTAACGCCGCGCTGGAACAGCTCACGCTTGAAGGGTATTTACTGCGCAGCCGACAGGGAACGCGCGTGGCGCAGCTTGCGCGAAGGGCAAAGCAGCAGGCTTTTCCTGAGCTCGCCGTCTCGCTTGCAAAACGGGTAGCACTCTTGCCTGCTCCGACCCTGAGAGGTACGCCCGTTCCGGCTTTTACGCCCGGCACGCCTGCGATTAACTATTTTCCCCTGCCGCTGTGGCGGCGCTTGTTCGATCGCGTGCTGCGTGAAGAGGGAAGTGCGCTACTCGGCTACGGAGATCCTGCGGGAGATCCGTCTCTGCGAAGGGCGATTGCCCGCCATCTTGCGCTGTCGCGCGGGATTGACTGCGACGCCAGCCAGATTGTGATTACCGAGGGGGCGCTGGAAGGGGTTAACCTCTGTACACAGCTGCTGAGCGAGCCGGATGACGTTGTATGGATTGAAGATCCCGGATACGCGGGAGCAAAAAGCGCGTTTGCGAAATCCGGCTTAACGATGTACGGCATGCCGGTGGATGAAGAAGGTATGAACTGGGAAGGGAGAGAGGTTTCGCCTCCCTCGTTTATCTTCACCTCGCCGTCGCATCAGTTTCCCTGTGGAAGCGTATTAAGCGCCCGTCGGCGTCTGGCGTTGCTTGAGCTGGCTATAGAGCATAAGGCCTGGATTATTGAGGATGACTACGACAGTGAATTTCGTTATGCCGGGGAGCCTGTGCCTGCCATGTTGGGCATGTTAAAAAATGCGCCCGTGGTCTACCTTGGGACGTTCAGCAAAACGCTGTTTCCCTCGCTGCGTATCGGCTTCATGGTCTTACCTTCTGCGCTGGCAGAGGCCGCGCGCCCGGCAATCGGCTCTTTACTGCGAGGGGGACACCGTGCCGAGCAGCGCACGCTGGCCCTGTTCATTGAAGAGGGCCATTACGCCCGTCACCTTGCTGCCATGCGAAGGCTTTATCGTAAACGCTACCGGCAGCTGCGCGAGGTGCTCAGCGCTGAGCTGCACGTTTCGCACCGCGTGCTGGCAGGGGAAGGGGGGATGCATCTGACGGTGGCTATCGACGGAATAGATGACAAAGCCATTGTTCAGCAGGCCAGCGCCTTTCAGCTGGCGCCCGCGGCCTTAAGCGGGTACTACCTTGATACGAAGCAGGGGCAAACCGGTCTGGTGATGGGGTATGGCAATACCTCTGCTTCACAGTTCACGCCGGGCATTCGACGTTTACAAACGTTGATTACGCAGCAGCGGGGCGGGAAAGCGTAAAGACGTCGTAGAACGATAGCTCGCCTTTCGTCGACACCATTTTCTGCAGCTTCTCTTTCTGAACGGGTTCGACTGCCGGTGAACGCAGAATAGTGTCGATCAGTTCAGAGGGCACAAAGCGGGTGTTGTACCACTCACCGTTATAACAGACGCGAAAATCAAGCACGTCGATATCTTCATAGCGGTAGCGCGGGTTAACGTCGAAAAAGAAAAACGCATTGAACACCACAAACAGCACTACCAGCAGCCAGACGGAATCTACCAGCGTTTCGGACGTGAGCATAACGACAAGCGTTGCCAGCAAGGCGGCGTACATCGCGACAAACAGGCCTGGATGTTTGCGAATAAAGCTGATGCTAAAGCGCGGGCGATTATCGCGCTTTTCGCGGGTGTTAAGATCGTCGATGGTGGCGGTAAGCAGGCGCTGTATCTCGGTCATTTTTTACCTTCATGAATGTTGACAATACAGGGGATCTGCCTATTTTAGGAGAGCCGTTAGATCGAAAAAAGTAACAGTTATGAGGTGAAAAACCATAACAGTTACGCGCTTTACGCCTCCAGCATTTTAACGATCCTCGCCGGATTCCCCCCCACCACAGCATTTGCCGGCACATCTTTGGTGACAACGGCACCTGAGGCCACAACAACATTATCACCGATGGTTACGCCAGGATTAATCACCGCACGTCCGCCGATCCAGACGTTATGACCAATGGCCACCGGTTTGCCGTACTCAACGCCGCTGTTGCGTTCAGACGCATCAAGAGGATGGGTGGCGGTATAGATATGTACGCCAGGCGCGAGCATGCAGTTGTCGCCAATCGTCACGGGACAGACGTCCAGTATCACGCAGTCAAAATTGGCATAGAACGCTTTGCCCAGGAAAATATTGTAACCGTAGTCACAGCGGAAGCTGGGCTCTATGTAGGCACCGTCACTTTGTCCAAGCAGCTCGGCCAGCAACGCTTTGCGTTCTGTTTTCTCGTCGGGCGCAGTGTGGTTATAGCGATGGATCAAATGGCGGGCGCGCAGGCGGTCTTCTCGTAACGTCGTATCACCCGGGCGGTAATGCTCGCCTGCAATCATCTTCTGCTTCTCTTCGCTCATGGAAATGTCTCTGAAATGATGGATTCCCCTAGAGTAAAGGGGAACAACAAGAAAGGGAACGTTCCCGGAATTTCTGTGTGATAACAATCACAACTTAGTTGCCGATAAGCGCACTTCAAGCGGGGGCCCGTCTGTCACACAGGGATCGTAACGCGAAGGTAAATTTTGCTAAGTGGGTGACGTAGAAACTCTACAGACACACTTCAGGAATTAACGAACAAATTTCCACACAGAAGTAGGGATTTTGTCATAAAGTTTATTCATTGTTAGCTCAGCAAGACGATGGTCAGCGGCTGAATAAAATACCGCCAGTTCATTATCAGGTAGCTCGTATTTATTCTTTTCAATTACGCGTTCGAGCGTGTCGATTGACTGACAGCGTCGCAGACGCATCAAATAATCGACTTTTGTTAATGGTTTATCAGACATAAATTCACCTTGGTAATTGTAATAATTTTAACAGGAAAGGCTAACAGGATTCGCTCTGCTTGCGTTAAGGAAGCAGCGAAATAGTCGGTTTCCTGATTTACGCCATTTCTGCAAATCCTGTGCGTTAATGCCGTAGCTGCTGAACAACATAAAGGTGTCGTCCAGGTATTCGTCAATTTGCTCAATCAACTTATTATCTTCATTGTACTTAATTTTATAATTAAGTGCGAAGGTCGCGATATGCTCTATCAGCTCGTTTAGCTGTAAATTGATGGCAGACGTTGGGTCATTTACCCAGCCATGGTTGCTTTCATCAAGATTGGCAAGGCAGTCATGGTACAAGGATTCGCAGAGAAATTTCAACTGCGCGATATCATGCCTTTTTGGCGAGTACTCGTCCATAGCGCATCCCCTTCTGAGTGATTTCTTACTCACCGAACATCATTGTCGGGATGGATACAACTAACTTAGCCACACGGGTGCTGTGTTCCTGATAACTCTAACTATAAGCCACTCTGATCAAGATTTCACCGCGCTATTACGAAAAATTACAATTAAAACGCGATGCTGCGAGGAGGTACGCAAATGTTCATCGTGGCAGGAAAGACATGATCATTAGCGCGGCCATGTTTTACCGCTTCCTTACATTTCATCCAGTTAACATTTCCGTTCAATTGAAGTCTTTTTTCAGACTTTATCTATACGGGGCTTTAGGTTAGGAATATTCCTAATAATTTATGCGGTGAAATGAAATTAAAAAAAGCATTAGCTCTGCGATTAAGTTTTACGGTAATTATGATAGGCCTAATAAAGATGGCAGAAAATAAATAGACCGACAATAAGTGTATTTTATGATTTTTGCTGCAAATGAAAAAGGCCGCTAATGCGGCCTTTTGATCGGATGAAACCGGTATCAGTGATGCTCTACTGAATGATTGTGCTCAATATCTTCATTTTTCCGGCTGAAGCGGCGGCGAACCACCACGAAGAACACCGGCACGAAGAAGATCGCGAGAACCGTCGCGGTAACCATCCCGCCCATTACGCCAGTACCTACGGCGTTCTGTGCACCGGAGCCTGCACCGGAGCTGATAACCAGCGGCATTACCCCAAGGATAAACGCCAGTGACGTCATCAGGATTGGGCGCAGACGCATGCGAACCGCATCAAGCGTTGCCTCAATCAGGCCTTTGCCTTCTTTCTCCATCAGATCTTTGGCGAATTCCACGATAAGTATCGCGTTCTTCGCCGACAAGCCAATGGTTGTCAGCAGGCCCACCTGGAAGTAAACGTCGTTGGTCAGCCCACGGAACGTTGCGGCAAGCAGCGCACCGATAACCCCGAGTGGAACCACCAGCATAACCGAGAACGGAATCGACCAGCTCTCGTACAGTGCCGCCAGACACAGGAACACCACAATCAGTGAAATGGCGTACAGGGCAGGGGCCTGGTTACCGGACAGACGTTCCTGATAGGACATGCCCGTCCAGTCATAGCCGATACCCGCAGGCAGCTTCCCGGCCAGTTCTTCCATCAGGTTCATGGCTTCACCGGTGCTTCGGCCCGGCGCGGCCTGACCGAGGATTTCCATGGATGGCAGCCCGTTATAGCGTTCCAGACGCGGCGAACCGTATTCCCAGTGCGACGTTGAGAAGGCGGAGAACGGCACCATCTGCCCGTTGCTGCCGCGAACGAACCAGGTGTTGATATCGTTCGGCAACATGCGGTATTCCGCTTCGGACATCACGTACACTTTCTTCACGCGACCACGGTCGATGAAGTCGTTAACGTAGCTACCGCCCCAGGCTGCGCCCAGCGTGGTATTGATGTCGCTAATGGATACGCCCAGCGCCTGTGCTTTTTCCTGGTCGATGTCGATCTTGTACTGCGGGGTATCTTCCAGGCCGTTAGGACGCACGCCAACCAGCAGGTCAGGGTGCTTCGCAACTTCACCAAACAGCTGGTTACGCGCCTGCGTCAGTTTTTCGTGACCCAGACCCCCCTGGTCGATCAGCTGGAAGTCGAAGCCGGTCGCTGTGCCCAGTTCAACAATCGCTGGCAGGTTAAAGGCGAAGACCATCGCATCTTTAATCTGCGAGAAGGTGCCCATCGCGCGGCCAGTGATCGCTTCTACTTTATTCTCATCGCCCGGACGGTCCGCCCAGTCTTTCAGAGAAACGAAGGCAATACCGGTGTTCTGACCACGGCCCGCAAAGCCAAAGCCGTTAACCGCAAACACGGATTCAACGTTCGCTTTCTCATTGTTGAGATAGTAGTCGGTCACTTCATCCAGCACTTTCTGGGTACGTTCTTGCGATGCGCCCGCTGGAAGCTGTGCCATCGTCAGGAACACGCCCTGGTCTTCATCCGGCAGGAACGAACTTGGCAGACGAACGAACAGGTAAGCCATGCCCACCACGATGATGATGTAGAGCAGCAGGTAACGACCGGTGCTGCGCAGGATGTTGCCCACGCTGTCGGTGTAGTGGTGCGTGCTCTTATCGAACATGCGGTTAAACCAGCCGAAGAACCCTTTGTGCTCGCCGTGGCCGCCTTTCTGAATCGGCTTCAGCATGGTCGCACACAGGGCTGGCGTCAGAATCAACGCTACCAGTACAGACAGCGCCATCGCGGAAACGATGGTGATGGAGAACTGACGGTAAATCGCACCGGTGGAGCCGCCGAAGAAGGCCATCGGGATAAATACCGCGGACAGTACCATCGCGATACCGACCAGCGCGCCCTGGATCTGGCCCATGGATTTACGGGTTGCTTCCTTCGGCGGCAGGCCTTCTTCCGCCATCACACGCTCAACGTTCTCTACCACCACGATGGCGTCATCCACGAGCAGGCCGATGGCGAGCACCATCCCGAACATTGTCAGGGTGTTTATCGAGTAGCCAAATATGGACAGAATCGCGAAGGTCCCGAGCAGTACAACCGGCACGGCGATGGTTGGGATCAGCGTCGCACGGAAGTTTTGCAGGAAGAGGTACATTACCAGGAAGACGAGAATAATCGCCTCAACCAGGGTTTTAACCACTTCGTGAATCGAGATTTTAACAAACGGCGTGGTGTCGTACGGGTAAACGATTTTCAGACCTGACGGGAAGAAAGGTTCCATCTTCTTCAGCTCTGCACGGATAGCCGTTGCGGTGTCCAGGGCGTTAGCACCTGTCGCCAGTTTGATACCCAGACCGGAAGCCGGTTTACCGTTGAACTTCGCGATAATGTCGTAGTTCTCACCGCCCAGTTCCACTTTCGCCACGTCGCGCAGGCGAACCTGAGAACCGTCCTGATTCACTTTCAGCAGAATTTTGCTGAACTCGTCGGCGGAGGTCAGACGCGTTTGCGCGATGATGGATGCGTTAAGCTGCTGGCCTTTCACCGGCGGGGTACCGCCGAGCTGACCGGCTGCAACCTGGGCGTTCTGCGCTTTAATGGCGCTGATCACATCGACCGGCGTCAGCTGGAAGTTGTTCAGTTTGTTCGGATCCATCCAGATACGCATGGCGTACTGGGAACCGAACAGCTGCACGTCACCCACACCCGAGGTACGGCTGATGGCGTCCTTCATGTTGGCGCCCACGTAGTCGGAAATATCCTCCTGCGTCATGGTGCCGTTGGTGTTGATAACGCCAACAACCATCAGGAAGCTACTGGACGATTTCTCGACGCTCACGCCCTGCTGTTGTACTTCCTGCGGCAGCAGCGGCATCGCCAGCTGCAGTTTGTTCTGCACCTGAACCTGCGCGATGTCAGCATCCGTACCTGACTGGAAGGTCAGGGTGATCTGAACAGTACCGGTTGAGTCACTGTTTGAGGACATGTACATCAGGTTATCGATACCGTTCATGTTCTGTTCGATAACCTGCGTAACGGTATCCTGCACCGTTTTCGCATCAGCTCCAGGGTAGGTTGCGGAAATTGTTACCGCCGGTGGCGCAATCGTTGGATATTGCGCGACGGGCAGCTTCAGGATCGCAAGTCCTCCTGCTAGCATGATGATTATGGCGATCACCCACGCAAATATGGGGCGATCGATAAAGAAATTAGGCATGTCTTAACGGCTCCTGTTTAAGTTAAGACTTGGTTTGTTCTGACTGGCCAGCGGCCGAAGCTTGTTGTTTCTCGTCAGATTTCACTTCCTGTGCCTTAACCTGCGCGCCAGGACGAACTTTTTGCAAACCAGTAATAATCACGCGATCGCCATCTTTCAGACCTTCCGTCACCAGCCATTTGTCGCCAATCGCCTGGGTTGCGGTGATATTGCGCGTCTCGACTTTGTCATCTGCACCCACAACCAGCGCGCTCGCATCGCCACGCGGCGTACGGGTCACACCCTGTTGCGGAACCAGAATTGCGGTTGGGTTAGTCCCTTCTTCCAGACGTGCGCGAACGAACATCCCCGGCAACAGCGTGTTGTCAGGATTCGGGAAAATCGCACGCAGGGTGATGGAGCCGGTGGTCTGATCGACCGTCACATCAGAAAATTCCAGTGTGCCTGCCTGAGCGAACTTGATACCGTCGTTGGTCACGAGCTCAACTTTGGCTTTGCCGTTTTCCTGCTTCAGCGTGCCGTTTGCCAGCTCTTGCTTCAGGCGCAGGAAATCGTTACTGGACTGCGTCACGTCGACGTAGATCGGGTCAAGCTGCTGCACGGTGGCCAGCGCTGTGGTTTGGCCGTTCTGTACCAGTGCCCCTTCCGTTACGGAAGATTTACCAATGCGACCGCTGATAGGTGAGGTGACCTTGGTATAGGCCAGGTTGATGCGTGCGGTTTCGACAGCCGCTTTTGCAGCCACGACGGCGGCGTTAGCCTGCTGTGCATCGGCCAGGGCAGTATCGTAATCCTGTTGGCTGATGTACTTCGTACCGAGCAGTTTTTTGTAGCGATTCAGCGTTAACTGGGCAATTTTGGCCGCAGCGTCAGCTTTTGCCAGGTCGCCTTTCGCGCTCTCATATGACGCCTGATAGGTTGCTGGATCAATCTGATACAGAGACTCACCGGCTTTAACGTCACCACCTTCGGTGAAGTTACGTTTCAGGATGATGCCATTTACCTGAGGACGAACTTCCGCAATGCGGTAAGCGCTGGTGCGGCCTGGCAGTTCGGTTGTTATCTGTAGAGGTTCGGATTTGAGCGTCACGACACCTACTTCAGGCGCCTGCTGAGCTCCTTGTTGAGCCTGTTTGTCGTCACATCCTGTAAGCGCTAAGCTGCCTGAGAGCATCAGAACGACCGCCAGAGGCGTTAACCCTCTGTTTTTGTTCATATGTAAACCTCGAGTGTCCGATTTCAAATTGATCAATGGTCCTGAGTCCAAAAACCCATTGCTGCGTTTATATTATCGTCATGCTATGGTACATACATTCATAAATGTATGTAAATCTGACTCCTGTAAATTCACCGACGTATGGCACGAAAAACCAAACAACAAGCGCTTGAAACTCGTCAACACATTCTGGATGTGGCAATGCGTTTGTTTTCTCAGCAGGGTGTTTCGGCAACCTCGCTGGCGCAGATTGCTCAGGCCGCGGGCGTCACGCGGGGAGCGATTTACTGGCATTTTAAAGATAAGTCAGATCTGTTCGGTGAAATCTGGCAACTTTCAGAGTCCAGCATTAGCGATCTTGAGACTGAGTATCGGGCAAAATTCCCCGACGATCCACTCTCAGTATTAAGAGAAATTCTAGTATATATCCTTGAAGCAACTGTTGTTGAGGAACGTCGCAGGCTGATGATGGAAATTATTTTCCACAAATGCGAGTTTGTGGGAGAGATGGCGGTTGTCCAGCAGGCGCAGCGCAGCCTGTGTCTGGAGAGTTACGACCGCATAGAGCAGACGCTCAGCCAATGCATCCAGGCAAGAATGTTACCCCCGGATTTACTGACCCGCCGGGCGGCGATCCTGCTGCGCAGCTATATTTCGGGCCTGATGGAAAACTGGCTTTTTGCACCGCAGTCCTTTGACCTCAAAGCAGAAGCGCGAAGCTATGTCGCCATTTTGCTGGAGATGTGCCAGTTTTGCCCAACGTTGCGCAGCGACACCTCTTCGCTCAACGCCTAATTGTCTCAGATAAGAATGTTCACGCTATTCTGCTACAGGCGAGCGTGATATTCTGCACGCCGGACTATTTTCGGTCATCTTCTGACATCACTCACGACTATGCTGCTCACCAATCGCTCGCAACATCCCGTTCTTGCATTTATTTTTGCCATGCTGTTTTTCCTTGCAGCAGCGCCTCTTTCTTATGCGCGTGCAGATAACTCCAGTGACATCCCCACGCGCGCCGACGTTCAGTCGCAGCTGGACACCCTGAATAAACAAAAAGACCTCACGCCTCAGGATAAGCTCATCCAGCAGGATCTGACGGAAACGCTGGAGTCAATTGATAAAATTGAGCGCGTAAAAGCGGAAACCGCGCAGCTTCGCCAGAAGGTCGCGCAGGCGCCTGAGAACATGCGCAAGGCGACGGAGTCGCTGAATGCCCTGAGCGACGTTGATAACGATACCGAGACGCGCAAAACGCTTGCCACGCTTTCGCTGCGTCAGCTGGAGTCGCGCGTGGCGCAGCTGTTGGACGACCTGCAAACGGCGCAGTCCGACCTTGCGACCTATAACAGCCAGCTGGTTTCGCTGCAAACCCAGCCCGAGCGCGTGCAGAACGCGATGTATAGCGCGTCGCAGCAGCTACAGCAAATCCGTAACCGCCTGAATGGAACCTCGGTGGGTGACGGGGCGCTTCGACCGACGCAGCAGACGTTGCTGTTGGTTCAGCAGGCGTTGCTCAATGCGCAAATTGAACAGCAGCGTAAAAGCCTGGAAGGGAATACGGTGCTGCAGGACACGCTGCAAAAACAGCGCGATTACGTCACTGCGAACATCAACCGCCTGGAGCACCAGCTTCAGCTGCTGCAGGAGGCGGTAAACAGCAAGCGCCTGACGCTGACGGAAAAAACGGCTCAGGAAGCCGTATCGCCTGATGAAACTGCCCGCATTCAGGCCAACCCGCTGGTGAAGCAGGAGCTGGATGTTAACCATCAGCTGAGCCAGCGCCTGATTCAGGCTACCGAAAGCGGTAACTCGCTGGTCCAGCAAAACATCAAAGTTAAAAACTGGCTGGATCGTGCCCTGCAGGCCGAACGTAACATCAAAGAGCAGATCGCCGTTCTGAAAGGCAGCCTTCTGCTGTCTCGTATTTTGTACCAGCAGCAGCAGACGCTGCCGTCAGCTGACGAGCTGGAGGATATGACCAACCGGATTGCGGATTTGCGTCTGGAGCAGTTTGACGTTAACCAGCAGCGCGACGCACTTTTCCAGAGCGATAACTTTGTCGCTAAAGTGGAAGAGGGTCACTCCGCCGAGGTGAATCCGGAAGTGCATGACGCGCTATTGCAGGTGGTGGATATGCGCCGCGAGCTGCTCGACCAGCTCAATAAACAGCTGGGCAACCAGCTGATGATGGCTATCAACCTGCAGATCAACCAGCAGCAGCTGGTCAGCGTCTCGAAAAGCCTGCAGGAGATTTTGACCCAGCAGATTTTCTGGGTGAACAGCAACAAGCCGATGGACTGGGACTGGATTAAATCCTTCCCCGAGGCGCTGAAATCTCAAATCAAGAGCATGAAAATTACCGTCAACTGGGAGAAGGCGTGGCCTGCGGTGATGATAGCCTTCCTGGCGGGATTACCGCTGTTGCTTATCGCCGGGCTAATTCGCTGGCGCCTGAACTGGCTGAAAACCTATCAGGCGAAGCTGGCATCCGAAGTGGGGCAGCTGCGAAACGACAGCCAGCTGCACACGCCGAAAGCGATCCTGATTGACCTGATCCGCGCGCTTCCGGTCTGCCTGCTGATCCTTGCCACCGGTCTGATCCTGCTGACGATGCAGCTAAATATTAGCGATCTGCTGTGGGCATTCAGCAAAAAACTGGCGCTGTTCTGGCTGGTGTTTGGCCTGTGCTGGAAAGTGCTGGAAAAAGACGGCGTGGCGGTGCGTCACTTCAACATGCCGGAACAGCTCACCAGCCACTGGCGTCGCCAGATTGTGCGCATCAGCCTGGCACTGCTGCCGCTGCACTTCTGGTCGGTTGTGGCCGAGCTTTCCCCGCTGCACCTGATGGATGACGTGCTGGGGCAGCTGGTCATTATGCTGAACCTGCTGCTTATTGCCGTTCTGATGTGGCCAATGTGCCGCGATAGCTGGCGTGATAAAGAGTCCCACAACCTTCGTCTGGTCACCGTAACGGTGCTGGCGATCATTCCGCTGGCGCTGATGGTGCTGACGGCAACGGGCTATTTCTATACCACGCTGCGCCTGTCGGGCCGCTGGATTGAAACAGTTTACCTTGTGATTGTGTGGAACCTGCTGTTCCAGACCGTGCTGCGCGGTTTGAGCGTGGCGGCGCGTCGCATTGCCTACCGCCGTGCTATTGCCCGTCGCCAGCATCAGGTTAAAGAGGGGGCCGAAGGGGCTGAGCCGCAGGAAGAGCCGACCATCGCTCTTGAGCAGGTCAACCAGCAGACGATGCGTATTACCATGCTGGTGATGGTGGCGCTGTTCGGGGTGATGTTCTGGGCCATCTGGTCTGATTTAATCACCGTGTTCGCTTACCTTGATAGCGTTACCCTCTGGCAGTACAGCGGAACCGAAGCGGGTGTCACCGTGATGAAAAGCGTGACCATGGGCAGCCTGCTCTTTGCGCTGGTTTCGCTGGTGGTCGCCTGGGCGCTCATCCGCAACCTGCCGGGTCTGCTGGAGGTGCTGGTACTGTCCCGCCTGAACCTTCGTCAGGGGGCGTCATACGCCATCACCACCATTCTGAACTACGTCATCATTATCGTCGGCGCGATGACGGTCTTTGGCTCGCTGGGCGTCTCGTGGGATAAGCTGCAGTGGCTCGCCGCCGCCCTCTCGGTCGGTCTTGGTTTCGGCCTCCAGGAGATCTTCGGTAACTTCGTCTCCGGCCTGATCATCCTGTTCGAACGTCCGGTGCGTATCGGCGATACCGTCACCATCGGCACCTTCTCGGGGACCGTCAGCAAGATCCGTATCCGCGCGACCACGATTACCGATTTCGATCGCAAAGAGGTGATCATCCCGAACAAAGCGTTCGTGACCGAGCGCCTGATCAACTGGTCGCTCTCAGATACCACCACCCGCGTAGTGATCCGCCTCGGCGTGGCGTATGGCTCCGATCTGGACAAGGTGAAAGAGGTGCTGCTGCAGGCGGCGTCCGAACATCCGAAAGTCATGCACGATCCGGCACCGGCGGTATTCTTCACCACCTTCGGGCCGAGCACGCTGGACCACGAGCTGCGCCTGTACGTGCGCGAGCTGCGCGATCGCAGCTACACCGTCGACGAACTCAACCGCGCGATCGATCGCCTGTGCCGTGAAAACGACATTAATATCGCCTTCAACCAGCTTGAGGTTCACCTGCGTAACGAAAAAGGTGAAGAGCATACGGAAGTGAAGCGCGAGATTAAGGGGGATGACCCCACTCCCGCTTAACATCTGCGGATGTTTTCCCCCTCTCCCTCAGGGAGAGGGCCGGGGTGAGGGTAATTTCCCCTCAAAATCCCGCCGCACAATCTCCAGCGCCTTCAGCACCGTCTCCACCGGGAGCTCGTGGTTCTCCAGCAGCATAATCAAATCCACGGCCAGCTTGACCTCATCGGGTGCATTTTCCAGTGACATCTGTGTCGCTCCTGTTAACGGGTCAAACGTTCAATAACGCGCTCAATCTCATCCAGCGCCTTACGGCAGCGGGCAATGCGGCCTTCCAGGGCGCTAATCTCGCGCATCAATAGCTGCTGCTCTTCCAGCGTCTCGCTGTTGTTAAGGCGCGCCTCGCGCTCGCGCTTCATTTCAAACAGACGGCGCTCAAACTCCTGGTTCTCCAGCCGCTTGCGCTGCCATTTACCGAGGCCCGGCGAAGGGCTGTCCCAGGCGCGCAGCGGCCATGCGGCGATTTCGCGGTGCAGGGCGGTGATCTGCTCGGCGAGATGCTCCGCCAGCCACGCCACCTGCTGCTGCTGCGCGTTCTCCACCGCGTGGCGAAGCTCGTCGAGATAGTGCTGCGCCTCGGCAAGGTAATCCTGGATTAGGGTACTGCGGGTGCGGAAAAGCTGTCGGTCGAAGCGCGGCTTGAGCGTGGCGTGCCCCATCAGCGGCGTGGCCTGCGCGCGTAAGGCGATCAGCTGATTTTGTAGCGTCTCAAGAAGCAGGGCTGTTTTCAAAACGCTCTCCAGTGGTAAAGTAGCCGTTCAGTTTGATAACGATTCGCATTATGCAGCGTACTATTTTAATCATCATTGGCTGGCTCGCGGTAGTGCTTGGCACGCTCGGCGTCGTTTTGCCCCTGTTGCCGACCACGCCGTTTATCCTGCTGGCGGCCTGGTGCTTCGCCCGCTCGTCGCCGCGCTTTCACCACTGGCTGCTCTACCGCTCCTGGTTTGGCGGCTATCTGCGTTACTGGCAAAAACACCGGGCAATGCCGCCGGGTGCTAAACCGCGCGCGGTTGCCATGATACTGATAACCTTCGCCATTTCACTATGGCTGGTAAAAATGACGTGGGTGCGCATCCTGCTGCTGGTCATTCTCACCTGTCTGCTTATCTTCATGTGGCGGATCCCCGTGGTGGATGAAAAGCAACAAAAGCACTGAAGCCTCATCATGGCTGTTGCAATTATCACGCGCAGCCAGTAAATTCGACCGTTTTCGAGCACAGGTGCGCCTGGTCAAAGGTTAAACAATTGTTGCCTTGGCCGACTCGTTGCGCGCCGTGAGTAACACTGTTTCATTTAGGCACAAACCGATGACCGCAACTGCACAGCAGCTTGAATTTCTGAAAAACAGCATCAAAAGCATCCAGGACTACCCAAAGCCTGGCATTCTTTTCCGTGATGTCACCAGCTTGCTGGAAGACCCGAAAGCGTACGCGCTCAGCATTGAACTGCTGGTGGAGCGTTATAAAAACGCCGGGATCACCAAAGTAGTAGGTACCGAAGCCCGCGGCTTCCTGTTTGGCGCACCGGTTGCGCTGGAGATGGGCGTAGGTTTTGTGCCGGTGCGTAAGCCGCGCAAACTGCCGCGCGAAACCATCGCAGAGAGCTACGAGCTGGAATACGGCACCGATCAGCTGGAAATCCACGTGGATGCCATCAAGCCAGGCGACAAAGTGCTGGTGGTGGACGATCTGCTGGCAACCGGCGGCACCATCGAAGCGACCGTGAAGCTGATCCGTCGTCTGGGTGGTGAAGTGACCGACGCGGCATTCATCATCAACCTGTTCGATCTGGGCGGCGAACAGCGCCTGGAAAAACAAGGTATTACCAGCTACAGCCTGGTGCCATTCCCGGGTCATTAATCCCGTTCCTCACAACCTCGCTCAATGAGTGAGGTTGTGATAGCATTCCCCTCCATAAATTCACCTTCCAGCGTTGCAGAGCCTGCCCATGAGTTATCAGGTGTTAGCCCGTAAATGGCGACCACAAACCTTTGCTGACGTTGTCGGTCAGGAACATGTGCTGACGGCCCTGGCGAACGGCTTGTCGCTAGGTCGCATCCATCACGCCTATCTTTTCTCCGGCACCCGCGGCGTCGGAAAAACCTCTATTGCCCGCTTGCTGGCAAAAGGTTTGAACTGCGAAACCGGGATCACCGCCACGCCGTGCGGCGTGTGCGATAACTGCCGTGAAATCGAGCAGGGGCGTTTTGTCGACCTGATCGAAATCGACGCCGCCTCGCGCACCAAAGTGGAAGACACTCGCGACCTGCTGGATAACGTGCAGTACGCCCCGGCGCGCGGCCGCTTCAAGGTCTACCTGATCGATGAAGTGCACATGCTGTCGCGCCACAGCTTTAACGCCCTGCTGAAGACGCTGGAAGAGCCTCCCGCGCACGTGAAGTTCCTGCTGGCGACCACCGATCCGCAAAAGCTGCCGGTCACGATCCTGTCGCGCTGCCTGCAGTTCCACCTGAAGGCGCTGGACGTCGAACAGATCCGCGCTCAGCTGGAACACATTCTTGATGAAGAGAAAATTGTCCACGAACCGCGCGCTCTGCAGCTGCTGGCCCGCGCGGCCGACGGCAGCCTGCGTGACGCACTGAGCCTGACCGACCAGGCGATTGCCAGCGGTGACGGCAAACTCTCGACCGACGCGGTCAGCACCATGCTCGGCACGCTCGATGACGATCAGGCGCTGTCGCTTATCGAAGCGATGATTGCCGCCAACGGCGAGCAGGTGATGTCGCTGGTGAATGCCGCCGCCGCACGCGGTGTGGAATGGGAAGCGCTGCTGGTCGAAATGCTCAGCCTGCTGCACCGTGTGGCCATGCTGCAGCTTTCTCCGTCGGCGATTGGCGCAGATATGGCGACCATCGAACACCGGATGCGTGAGCTTGCCCGTACCGTCCCCCCTGCTGACGTTCAGCTTTACTACCAGACGCTGCTGATTGGCCGCAAAGAGCTGCCGTTTGCACCGGATCGCCGCATGGGCGTTGAAATGACGCTGCTACGCGCGCTGGCGTTCCACCCGCGCATGCCGCTGCCGGAGCCGGAGGTGCCGCGGCAGTCTTTCGCGCCGGCCGCACCGATGGCAGTTATGTCTCCGCAGCAGGTGACACCGCATCCGACGCCGCCGCCGCAAAACGTGCCGCTGTCGGATGCCACCAGTTCGGTGCTTGCCGCACGAAGCCAGCTGCAGCGTGCGCAGGGAGCAACCAAACCAAAAAAGAGTGAACCGGCAGCGCCAGGAAGAGCGCGGCCGGTTAACAACGCCGCGCTTGAACGACTGGCCTCGGTAACGGAGCGCGTACAGTCGCGCCCGACACCGTCCGCGCTCGAGCAAAAAGCCCCGGCGAAAGAAGAGGCATACCGCTGGAAGGCGACCACTATCATCGAGACGGTGAAGGAAGAGGTTGCCACGCCAAAAGCGCTGAAGAAAGCGCTTGAGCATGAGAAAACGCCGGAGCTTTCCGCGAAGCTCGCCGAAGAGTCTATCGAGCGTGATGCCTGGGCCGCTGAGGTCAGCAGGCTGCAGCTGCCGAAGCTGGTTGAGCAGGTTGCGCTGAACGCCTGGAAAGAGCAGGAAGGCAATCAGGTGCGTCTGCATCTGCGTCCCAGCCAGCGGCACCTGAACTCCCCTGGCGCACAAAAGGCGCTGGCGGAGGCGCTCGCCGCAGTACAGGGCGTACCGGTTGAATTGACTATCATTGAAGATGATAATCCGGCGGTGCGAACGCCGCTGGAGTGGCGTCAGGCTATTTATGAAGAGAAGCTCGCGCAGGCGCGTGAGTCGATAATCGCGGATAACAACATCCAGACTCTGCGCCGGTTCTTCGACGCCGATCTGGATGAAGAGAGTATTCGCCCCATTTGATCGTGAGTCTGACTTACGGTTGTAATCCTTAAACGTGAAAGAGAGAGAAGCCTATGTTCGGTGGAAAAGGCGGTCTGGGTGGCCTGATGAAGCAGGCTCAGCAGATGCAGGAAAAAATGCAGAAGATGCAGGAAGAGATCGCTCAGCTGGAAGTCACGGGTGAATCCGGTGCCGGTCTGGTGAAAGTGACCATCAACGGTGCGCACAACTGCCGCCGCGTGGAAATCGACCCAAGCCTGCTCGAAGACGACAAAGATATGCTGGAAGATCTGGTTGCCGCCGCGTTTAACGACGCAGCGCGCCGTATCGACGAAACCCAGAAAGAGAAAATGGCCTCTGTATCCAGCGGCATGCAGCTGCCGCCGGGCTTCAAGATGCCATTCTGATGCAAACCAGTCCGCTGCTCACGCAGCTAATGGAAGCACTGCGCTGCCTGCCGGGCGTTGGCCCGAAGTCGGCGCAGCGCATGGCGTTCACGCTCCTGCAGCGCGACCGCAGCGGCGGGATGCGCCTGGCGCAGGCTCTGACCCGCGCCATGTCAGAAATTGGTCACTGTGCGGATTGCCGTACCTTTACCGAGCAGGACGTGTGTAACATCTGTACGAACCCGCGTCGCCAGGAAAACGGTCAGATTTGCGTGGTGGAGAGTCCTGCGGACATCTACGCCATCGAACAAACCGGGCAGTTTTCCGGCCGCTATTTCGTGCTGATGGGACATCTCTCCCCGCTGGACGGCATCGGCCCGGATGATATCGGTCTTGACCGCCTTGAACAGCGTCTTGAGTCCGAGACCATCAAAGAAGTGATCCTCGCCACCAACCCGACGGTGGAAGGGGAGGCGACCGCCAACTACATCGCCGAGCTGTGCTCACAGTACGGCGTTGACGCCAGCCGCATCGCCCACGGCGTGCCGGTAGGCGGCGAGCTGGAAATGGTCGACGGCACCACGCTGTCGCACTCTCTGGCCGGGCGTCACAAGATTATTTTCTGACCAAACGGAGGCTGCATTTGTGGCCTCCGCTTGAAAATTCTCCCCCTTATCCCCATCTCTCACTCAACGTTTTAAAACCCCATTAAATGGCATTGTTGAGGTCGACTTAGATGAAAGGACAAGAAACCCGTGGTTTCCAGTCAGAAGTAAAACAGCTTCTGCACCTGATGATCCATTCCCTGTATTCCAATAAAGAAATCTTCCTGCGCGAGCTGATTTCCAACGCATCCGATGCGGCGGACAAGCTGCGCTTCCGCGCGCTGTCGAACCCGGATCTGTATGAAGGCGACGGCGAGCTGCGCGTGCGCGTCTCTTTCAATAAAGAGAACCGCACTCTGACTATCGCCGATAACGGCATTGGTATGAACCGTGATGAGGTGATTGACCACCTCGGGACGATTGCCAAATCCGGCACCAAATCCTTCCTTGAGTCCATGGGCTCAGACCAGGCGAAAGACAGCCAGCTGATCGGCCAGTTTGGCGTGGGCTTCTACTCGGCGTTTATCGTGGCGGACAAAGTCACCGTGCGTACCCGCGCGGCGGGCGACAGCGCGGAAAACGGCGTGCTGTGGGAATCCCACGGTGAGGGCGAATACACCGTTGATGACATCACCAAAGCGGATCGCGGCACCGAAATCACCCTGCACCTGCGCGAAGGCGAAGATGATTTCCTGAACGACTGGCGCGTGCGCTCCATCATCAGCAAGTATTCCGATCACATTGCGCTGCCGGTTGAGATTGAGAAACAGGAGGAGCAGGACGGTGAAACCGTAGTCTCCTGGGAGAAAATCAACAAGGCGCAGGCCCTGTGGACGCGCAACAAGTCTGAAATCAAAGACGACGAATATAACGAATTCTATAAGCACATTGCCCACGACTTTACCGACCCGCTGACCTGGAGCCACAACCGCGTGGAAGGGAAGCAGGAGTACACCAGCCTGCTGTACATCCCGGCGCAGGCACCGTGGGACATGTGGAACCGCGATCACAAGCACGGCCTGAAGCTGTACGTGCAGCGCGTGTTCATCATGGATGACGCCGAGCAGTTCATGCCGAACTACCTGCGCTTCACCCGCGGCCTGATCGACTCCAACGACCTGCCGCTGAACGTTTCGCGTGAAATTCTGCAGGACAGCACGGTGACCCGCAACCTGCGCAACGCGCTGACCAAGCGTACGCTGCAGATGCTGGAAAAACTGGCGAAAGACGACGCGGAAAAATACCAGACCTTCTGGAAACAGTTCGGCCTGGTGCTGAAAGAAGGCCCGGCGGAAGACACGGCGAACGTAGAAACCATTGCTAAACTGCTGCGCTTTGCTTCTACGCATACCGACTCCTCCGAGCAGACCGTATCGCTCGAAGACTATATCTCCCGTATGAAAGACGGGCAGGAGAAGATCTACTACATCACCGCAGACAGCTACGCTGCGGCGAAGAGCAGCCCGCACCTGGAGCTGTTACGTAAGAAAGGCATCGAAGTGCTGCTGCTCTCTGACCGCATCGACGAGTGGATGATGAACTACCTGACCGAGTTCGACGGTAAATCCTTCCAGTCCGTGGCCAAAGCCGACGAGTCCATCGACAAGCTGGCGGACGAGGTGGACGAAAGCGCGAAAGAGGCCGAGAAGGCCCTGGAGCCGTTCGTTGAGCGCGTGAAAACCCTGCTGGGCGATCGCGTGAAAGAGGTGCGCTTCACGCACCGTCTGACCGACACCCCGGCGATCGTTACCACCGATGCGGACGAGATGGGCACCCAGATGGCGAAGCTGTTCGCGGCTGCTGGCCAGGCGATGCCGGAAGTGAAATATATCTTCGAACTGAACCCGGATCACCCGCTGGTGAAACGCGCGGCGGATACCCAGGACGAAGCACGCTTCGCCGAGTGGGTTGAGCTGCTGCTGGATCAGTCCCTGCTGGCCGAGCGCGGCACGCTGGAAGATCCTAACCTGTTCATTAAGCGTGTGAATGCGCTGCTGCTGGCGTAATTGACCACGCCTCCCCTGGTCTTCTCCCTCTCCCGTGGGAGAGGGCCGGGGTGAGGGCACCAGACCGCACTATCCCAAATTATCTCCCCCCTTAACCGTTTCAGCCTCCCCGCCTTCCTTGAGCCACGTCCGTTCTGATGGTATTGTTTAGCGCTTTTGAAAAATTGAACCAACTTTTGAGGGGATTTTCGCAATGCGTATTATTCTGCTTGGCGCTCCGGGCGCGGGTAAAGGAACTCAGGCTCAGTTCATCATGGAGAAATACGGTATTCCGCAAATCTCTACCGGTGACATGCTGCGTGCCGCTGTTAAATCTGGCTCCGAGCTGGGCAAACAGGCGAAGGACATCATGGACGCAGGCAAGCTGGTGACTGACGAGCTGGTTATCGCCCTGGTAAAAGAACGCATCACTCAGGAAGATTGCCGTAACGGTTTCCTGCTGGACGGCTTCCCGCGCACCATTCCTCAGGCTGACGCCATGAAAGAAGCGGGCATCAACGTGGACTACGTTCTGGAGTTCGACGTGCCGGACGAGCTGATCGTTGACCGTATCGTAGGACGTCGCGTACACGCTGCTTCAGGCCGCGTTTACCACATCAAATTCAACCCGCCGAAGGTTGAAGGCAAAGACGACGTGACCGGCGAAGAGCTGACCACCCGTAAAGACGACCAGGAAGAGACCGTGCGTAAGCGCCTGGTGGAGTACCATCAGATGACCGCGCCGCTGATTGGCTACTACTCCAAAGAAGCGCAGGCGGGTAACACCAAATACGTGAAAGTGGACGGCACCCAGGCCGTTGCCGACGTACGTGCAGAGCTGGAAAAAATCCTCGGCTAACTGCACCGCTCTCACCCGGGTTCTCCGGGTGAGAAAAATTCTCATTTTCCCTTTCACTGCAATTGGTTCCGTTTACGCACTTTTCAGATACAATCATCAGCCAGTCAAATGGTTATGAGGCGTGAATGAGTCAGGCAAAAACCGGCATCCTGCTTGCCAATTTAGGTACCCCCGAAGCCCCCACCCCCGCAGCGGTAAGCCGTTATCTGCGTCAGTTTCTGAGCGATACGCGCGTTGTGGATACCCCAAGACTGCTGTGGTGGCCGCTGCTGCGTGGCGTCATTCTGCCGATTCGTTCTCCGCGCGTGGCAAAACTTTACCAGTCCGTCTGGATGGAGGAGGGCTCGCCGCTGATGGTGTATAGCCGCCGTCAGGAAAAAGCGCTGGCCGCCCGCCTGCCGGATATGCCCGTTGCGCTCGGCATGAGCTACGGTAAACCCTCGCTGAAAAGCGCGGTGGACGCACTGCTCGCGCAGGGCGTTGAACACATAGTGGTGCTGGCGCTCTATCCGCAGTATTCCTGCTCCACGGTGGCCGCCGTCTGGGACGAGCTGGCGCGAATTCTGAAGACGCGTCGACGCATACCTGCGGTGACCTTTATTCGCGACTACGCGGATGACGATCTGTACATCAAGGCCCTCGCCAGCAGCGCGCGCGCGTCGTTTGAGAAGCACGGCGAGCCGGATCTGCTGCTGCTTTCCTATCACGGCATTCCGCAGCGCTTCGCCGATGAAGGCGACGACTACCCGCAGCGCTGTCGCGATACTACGCGCGAGCTGGTCTCTGCGCTCGGCCTGCCGCCGGAGAAGGTGATGATGACCTTCCAGTCGCGCTTTGGCCGCGAGCCGTGGTTAACGCCGTATACTGATGAAACCCTCAAAATGCTGGGCGAGAAGGGCGTGAAGCATATCCAGGTAATGTCGCCTGGCTTCTCTGCAGACTGTCTGGAAACCCTGGAAGAGATTGCCGTACAAAATAAAGAGTTCTTCCTCGAAGCGGGCGGAGAAAAGTACGAGTATATTCCGGCGCTTAACGACTCTCCTGAGCATATCGATATGATGGTCTCGCTGGTGACGAACAGCCGCTGATCGCGCTACAGGCCGGGTTTGTGCTACCATTCCCGGCTTCTATTCCTTGCACAGTTCAGACCATGAAATTTCCCGGTAAACGTAAATCCAAGCACTATTTCCCCGTCAACGCTCGCGATCCGCTCCTGCAGCAAATTCAGCCGGTAAACGAAACCAGCGCCGCATGGGTGGTGGGTATCGACCAGACGCTGGTGGATATCGAAGCCAAAGTGGATGATGCGTTTGTTGCGCGTTACGGTCTGAGCGCCGGGCATTCGCTGGTCATTGAAGACGACGTTGCCGAAGCTCTGTATCAGGAGCTGGTGCGTGAAAACCTGATCACCCATCAGTTTGCCGGTGGCACCATCGGCAACACCATGCACAACTACTCGGTGCTGGCGGACGACCGCTCGGTCCTGCTGGGCGTCATGTGCAGCAATATCGAAATCGGCGGCTACGCCTATCGCTACCTGTGCAATACCTCCAGCCGTACCGACCTGAACTACCTGCAGGGCGTCGACGGGCCGATTGGCCGCTGTTTTACCCTGATCGGCGAATCCGGTGAGCGTACCTTTGCCATCAGCCCGGGCCACATGAACAAGCTGCGCGCAGAGAGTATTCCGGAAGCGGTTATCGCGGGCGCTTCTGCGCTGGTGCTGACCTCCTATCTGGTGCGCTGCAAGCCGGGCGAGCCGATGCCGGAAGCGACCATGAAGGCGATTGAGTATGCGAAAAAATATGACGTTCCTGTTGTTCTGACGCTGGGGACGAAATTCGTCATTGCCGACAACCCTGAATGGTGGCAAGCCTTCCTGAAGGAGCACGTTTCGATTCTGGCGATGAACGAAGAAGAGGCAGAAGCGTTAACCGGCGAGAGCGATCCGCTGCTGGCGTCTGATAAAGCGCTGAACTGGGTGGATCTGGTGCTCTGCACCGCCGGACCGGTTGGCCTGTATATGGCTGGCTTCACGGAAGAAGAGAGCAAGCGCAAAACCCAGCACCCGCTGCTGCCGGGAGCGATTGCCGAGTTTAACCAGTACGAGTTCAGCCGCGGTATGCGCCATAAAGACTGCACCAACCCGCTGCGTATCTACTCCCACATCGCGCCGTACATGGGCGGACCAGAGAAGATCATGAACACCAACGGCGCAGGCGACGGCGCGCTGGCGGCGCTGCTGCATGACATTACCGCCAATGCCTACCACAAAACCAACGTGCCGAACTCCAGCAAGCATAAGTTCAGCTGGCTGACCTATTCGTCGCTGGCGCAGGTGTGTAAATACGCGAACCGCGTGAGCTATCAGGTATTGAATCAACACTCCCCGCGCTTAACGCGCGGCCTGCCGGAACGGGAAGACAGCCTCGAAGAGGCGTACTGGGATCGGTAAAAGCAAACCCCTCACCCTAACCCTCTCCCCATAGGGGAGAGGGAACTTGAACACCCTCTCCCCTATGGGGGGAGGGCTGGGGTGAGGGGGCATACCGCACAAATCTTAACCCGTCACTGCCTCTTCAACCGGCGGTTTTTCCAGAAGCGTCAGCATCGTATTCGCAATCTCACGTTCACCCATGACGACCTGATTCGCACCGCGCTCGGTGATGTACTCCACCTCATCGTCATAGTGCGCTCGCGCGATAATCTCGATATGCGGGCACTTCTCGCGGGCAGAGGCCACAATCTCGCCGGCTTCGTAGCCGTTCGGGATGGTCAGCAGCAGCCAGCGGGCGCAGTCCAGATGCGCCAGATTCATGATCTCTTCGTTTGCCGCATTGCCCAGCACCGCGCGAATGCCGCGGTCGCGCAGCTCGTCAACGCGGGTGCGCGACGTTTCAATTACCACCAGCGGGATGCCTTGCGCCATCAGTTTTTCACCAAGCAGGCTGCCCACGCGGCCAAAGCCGACCAGCAGCGCATGGTTGCAGATGTCGACCGGGATCTGCTTCTCTTCTTCCGTTGCTTCTTCCAGCGTCTGCTCTTCGAGGGTTTCGGTTTTCTCGAGGTATTTTTCCAGCAGGGCAAACAGCACCGGGTTCAGCATGATGGAGAGGATCGCCCCCGCCAGCACCAGATTCTGACCCGCCTGCGGCAGCAGGTTCAGCGCCATGCCCAGGCCCGCCAGGATGAAGGCGAATTCACCGATCTGCGCCAGGCTGGCGGCAATAGTGAGTGCCGTACGCGGCGAGTGGCCAAACATCCGCACCAGGAAGAAGGCGGCAACGGACTTACCAAAGATAATGATCGCCAGCGTGCCCAGCACCGCCAGCGGCTGCTGGATCAGAACCAGCGGATCAAACAGCATTCCGACGGAGACAAAGAACAGCACGGCGAAGGCGTCTCGCAGCGGCAGGGTATCGTGCGCCGCGCGGTGGCTCAGCTCGGATTCGTTCAACACCATCCCGGCGAAGAACGCGCCCAGGGCAAAGGAGACGTCAAACAGCTCAACGGCGCCAAAGGCGATCCCCAGCGCAAGGGCAAGAACAGAAAGGGTAAACAGCTCGCGTGAACCCGTCGCAGCGCTGCGGGACAGGATCCACGGCACCAGACGGCGACCCACCAGCATCATGATGGCGATAAACGCCACGACTTTACCGATGGTGATACTCATATCCAGCGCCAGCGAGGCAAAGCCGACGTTGTCTTTTTCCATCATCCCGGCAACGGCAGGCAGCAGTACCAGCGTCAACACCATCACCAGATCTTCAACAATCAGCCAGCCAATCGCGATTTGTCCGCGCTGGCTGTCTATCAGCTGTCTCTCTTCAAGCGCGCGCAGCAGCACCACGGTACTGGCGGTTGAAAGACACAGCCCAAATACGATGCCGGTCATTAATGACCAGCCCAGCATCGCTGAAAGCGCCATCCCCAGCAGCGTGGCCACCCCTATCTGGGCGATCGCTCCCGGTATGGCGATAGACTTTACCGCCATCAGGTCCTTCAGTGAGAAATGCAGGCCCACGCCAAACATCAGCAGAATCACGCCTAATTCCGCCAGCTCGGGAGCCAGTTTGGTATCCGCCACGAAACCCGGCGTGAAGGGACCCGCCAGAACACCCGCTAACAAATAGCCTACAAGAGGAGAAATACGCAGTTTATTGGCAATCATGCCGAGGATAAAAGCAAGCACAAGTCCACCAACAATGGTGGTGATAAGCGGTGTGGCGTGGTGCATTCCGTCTCCTTTCGCGGTGAGTGTTCCATTTTTGGTATGAATACCAAAAGGCCGAGTAATAGTTTATGACAATTTTCACGCTTATGTTTATGAATAATTGTTGAACTTTGAATAAAACAGCAATATGCGTGAAAAAAAGCAGGTTATGACAAGTTTGGCGGGGCGAAGAAGAAGAAACCCTTATGGCATCAGGGCGACAGGTCGCCAAAGTTAAACTTTGGCGACCCTTATATTACGCTTTATGACGGTTGTCAGGCAGGAATATGGTCAACATCCCCAGAAGTGGCAGGAAAGCACAGATTTTATAGACCAGGAAGATGCTGGTATGGTCCGCGACCATCCCTAACACCGCGGCTCCCAGGCCACCCATCCCGAAGGCAAAACCGAAAAAGAGCCCGGAAACCATACCGATACGCCCAGGTAACAGCTCTTGCGCGTAGACCAGGATAGCCGAAAAGGCGGAGGCGAGGATAAAACCAATGATAACGGTCAAAATCCCCGTCCATTCAAGGCTCGCATACGGTAAAAGGAGGGTAAAAGGTGCCACGCCGAGGATCGAACCCCAAATCACATATTTCCGCCCAATTTTATCGCCCACAGGCCCGCCGATTACCGTGCCTGCTGCTACTGCAAACAGGAAGGCAAACAGGTGAAACTGCGCGTTTTGTACCGATAATCCGAATTTTTGCATCAGATAAAAGGTGTAATAGCTGCTGATGCTCGCCATATAGAAGTATTTCGAGAAAATCAGCACCAGCAGCACGCTGACGGCCAGAATAACCTTGTTACGTGGTAGGGGATTGATAACCTTCGCTACAGGTTTTCCCTTGTTCACGCGATGCTGCGCGGCATACCAGCGGCTGATTTGCGCCAGTACCACAATCGCCAGCAGCGCGGCCAGCACAAACCACGCGACGTTACCTTTACCGTAAGGGGCGATAATCACCGCCGCCAGCAGCGGGCCGAGGGAGCTACCAAAGTTACCGCCAACCTGGAACAGAGACTGCGCGAGCCCGTGACGGCCGCCGGAGGCCATACGCGCCACGCGGGACGATTCCGGGTGGAAGACCGATGAACCGGTACCCACCAGCGCGGCGGCGACCAGCACCGCTTCAAAGCTGCCGGCCAACGCCAGCAGCACCAGCCCGCTCAGGGTAAAGCACATGCCAATTGGCAGAGACCACGGCATCGGGTATTTATCCGTCCAGTAGCCCACGACCGGCTGCAGCAGCGAGGAGGCCAGCTGGAAGGTCAGGGTGATCATCCCGATCTGCACGAAGGTTAGCGAGAACTCGGACTGCAGCAGCGGGTAGATTGCCAGGATCAGCGACTGGATCATGTCGTTGAGCAGGTGAGAAAGGCTGATTGCACCTAAAACTTTAAAGGAAGTACGCGATTGCGGCGACGACGCCGGCGCGCCCGGAACGGGCTGGGTTGATTCACTGATTGCCATAAATATAAATACCACGTCGTTTGTTATTAGAAATGCAGGGTGTAATTATTATCCAACTAACATACCCGTCTGTGACATTTGAAGAAAGTCGCAATTCTGAAAACATATTTGTCTATTCTTGTGAGTCACTGTAATTTTTGCGTTTGTCTATTGGTCAGGGAGAGAGATGATGAAGTTAATGAAGCGTGGCGTCGCGCTGGCGTTGATAGCTGCGTGGGGGCTGACAAGCCTGCCCGCACAGGCATATGAAAAAGACAAAACCTATAAAATCACCATTTTGCATACTAACGATCACCACGGTCATTTCTGGCGCAGCGAATACGGTGAATACGGCCTGTCGGCGCAAAAAACGCTGGTGGACGGCATTCGCAAAGAGGTTGCCGCAGAGGGCGGCAGCGTGCTGCTGCTCTCAGGAGGCGATATTAACACCGGGGTGCCGGAATCCGATTTACAGGATGCCGAACCTGACTTTCGCGGTATGAACCTGATTGGCTATGATGCGATGGCCGTGGGTAACCACGAGTTCGACAACCCGCTGAGCGTGCTGCGCCAGCAGGAGAAGTGGTCTAAATTCCCGTTCCTCTCCGCCAATATTTACCAGAAAAGCACCGGCGAGCGCCTGTTCAAGCCATGGGCGCTGTTCAAGCGTCAGGACTTAAAAATTGCGGTCATTGGCTTAACCACCGACGACACGGCAAAAATTGGCAATCCTGAATTCTTTACCGATATCGAATTCCGTAAACCGGCAGACGAAGCGAAGCTGGTTATTCAGGAGCTGCAGCAAAACGAAAAGCCGGACGTCATCATCGCCACTACCCATATGGGCCACTACGATAACGGCGCGCACGGCTCTAACGCGCCGGGCGACGTGGAGATGGCGCGCAGCCTGCCGGCAGGCTCGCTGGCAATGATTGTGGGCGGTCACTCACAGGATCCGGTGTGCATGGCGTCAGAAAACAAAAAGCAGGTGGATTACGTGCCGGGCACGCCGTGCGCGCCGGACCGTCAGAACGGTATCTGGATTGTACAGGCCCACGAGTGGGGAAAATATGTGGGCCGCGCGGACTTTGAGTTCCGTAACGGCGAGATGACGCTGGTGCACTATCAGCTTATTCCGGTCAACCTGAAGAAGAAAGTGACCTACCCGGACGGGAAAAGCGAGCGCGTTCTTTATACGCCTGAGATTGCTGAGAACCAGCAGATGCTCTCCCTTCTGTCCCCGTTCCAGAGCAAAGGTAAAGCCCAGCTGGACGTGAAGATTGGCACGCTGAACGGTCGCCTGGAAGGGGATCGCAGCAAAGTCCGCTTCGTGCAGACCAACATGGGGCACCTGCTGCTGGCGGCGCAAATGGCGCGCACCGGTGCGGACTTTGGCGTGATGAGCGGCGGCGGTATTCGTGATTCCATCGAAGGCGGAAATATCACCTACAAAGACGTGCTCAAGGTGCAGCCGTTCGGCAACGTGGTGGTCTATGCGGACATGAGCGGCAAAGAGGCGATCGAATACCTGACTGCCGTAGCGCAGATGAAGCCGGACTCGGGCGCCTATCCGCAGTTTGCCAACGTCAGCTTTGTCGAGAAGGACGGCAAGCTTAACGATCTTAAAATCAAAGGCGAGCCGGTCGATCCTGCCAAAATGTACCGTCTTGCGACGCTAAGCTTTAACGCTACGGGCGGCGACGGCTATCCGCATATTGATACCAAACCGGGCTACGTAAATACCGGCTTTATTGATGCGGAAGTGCTGAAGCAGTATATCCAGCAGAATTCACCGATTGATGTGAATGCGTACGAGCCGAAGGGTGAGGTGAGCTGGAAGTAGTGCGGGTTTTTTTGCCGGGTGGCGGCTTCGCCTTACCCGGCCTACATTCGAATCGTAGGCCCGGTAAGCGCAGCGCCACCGGGCAATGTTCTCAATCCCGGCGCGCAATATCCGCAAACGTCGCGTCCAGCATTTTTGCCAGATCGCCCGCCGCCAGCTCAATATCCAGCCCGCGTTTGCCGCCGGATATAAAGATGGTGTCAAACGCCTGTGAAGGCGCATCAATCAGCGTCGGCAGCCGTTTTTTCTGCCCGAGCGGGCTGATCCCGCCAACCAGATAGCCGGTGGTGCGTTGCGCAACCATCGGATCCGCCATATCGACCTTTTTTGCCCCCAGCGCTTTGGCGACCTTTTTCAGATCCAGCTGACCGGCAACGGGCGTAACCGCGACGGCGAGGTGTTTCATATCGCCGTTTACCGCCACCAGCAGGGTTTTGTAGACCTGGTCAGCGTTCAGCCCCAGTTTGCGCACCACTTCATCACCAAAGTTGGTTTCATTCGGATCGTGATCGTAGGTGTGGATCCGGAAAGAAATTTTGTTTTTTTCGAGTAATTTAACGGCGGGAGTCATAGCTATCCTTCTTTCGACAGACGGTTCATGCCAACAGCATACCCCTGACGCTTGTCTAAAAAATAGCACCATCTTGCGCAATAGTATTGGCAGTGATGGTTACTTTGAGCGACAATCGGCTCAACCGAAGGTCTCCTTCGGCATAATAAAAACGATGAAATTCCTCTTTGACGGGCCAATAGAGATATTGGCCATTTTTTTTATTTCAGCAGCGACGGTAAATTCCCTTCTCCGTATAAATGCAGCGCCCCAACCGCGACAACATACTGTCCGGGAGGGAGATCGTGCAGCATTTGCCGCCACGCCACGTTGCGCTCGTTCATCAGCACGTCATACAACGATTCGCTGAACGTCGACGGTAGCGCCAGCTTTGCGCCCGTCGGCGGTGCGTCCAGCCACCAGCCAATCATGGTTTGCAGGAGGCGGGCGTTGGTGTGCCAGTGGGTCAGAGTATCGTCCAGCAGCATCAGGCCGTCATCGGGCAGCTGGCGTAGCAGGGCAATCTGGCTGTCGGTGCCCTCCAGCTCGATGATAGGCATGTTGCGCGCCCTTGCTATATTCAACAGCTGATAGTCTATGCCGTAGTCTCCCCGCAATCCGAGACGCTGCGCCTGCGTAGCCTGTAACACCATCGCAATTTGCCACAGCGGAAGGGTATCCAGCATAGAGAGCGACACGCCCACCTCATCGGCGAGGCGCGTCAGTTCGGCGAGCTGTGCATCGTTCAGGCGTTCATGCAGGGGCAGAGCGCTTTCAAGCCCCGCAAACGGCGACTCATGGCCCGAGATATCGGCTTCAACGACCAGTGCATCAGCATGCTTCAGCAGTTTTAACAGGCCGGGCGGCAGCGGTGACATATCCTGCGTGCCCATGTGGATGCTGCCCACCAGGTGCAGGTGCTGGCCGCCGGAAAGGGAGATGTCCAGGCCGGGCCAGGCATAGCGGCGGGGGAAGAGAGCGCGAAACGACGCTTTTATACGATTAAACAGGCTCATACGCGCTCCATGACCGGAAAGGTTCATGCTAGCGCGTAGGAGAAGAAGGTTCAATCCTTCGGTTTAAACCGCAGCAGACGGTTGGCGTTGCTCACCACGGTGATGGAGGAGAGCGCCATCGCGGCCCCTGCCACCACCGGGTTCAGCAGCGTGCCGGTCAGCGGCCATAGGATCCCCGCGGCAATCGGGATGCCAAACGCGTTGTAGATAAATGCGCCCAACAGGTTCTGCTTCATGTTGCGCAACGTGGCCTTTGAAATTGCCAGCGCGTCCGCAACGCCCATCAGGCTGTGGCGCATCAGGGTAATGGCCGCCGTTTCAATGGCGACATCGCTCCCGCCGCCCATCGCAATCCCCACTTCCGCCTGCGCCAGCGCGGGGGCATCGTTGATACCGTCACCGACCATTGCCACCTGACGGCCCTGATTTTGCAGGTTTTTAATTGCCTCCGCTTTGCCGTCCGGCAGCACGCCCGCAATAACGTCATCGATACCCGCCTCTTTGGCAATGGCGTTGGCGGTAGTCGGGTTATCGCCCGTCAGCATCACCAGCCTGTAGCCCGCGCGGTGCAGGCGTTTTAACGCATCGACGCTGTCCTGTCGCAGCGGGTCGCGAACGGCCAGCAGCGCGGCCGCTTTGCCGTCTACGGCGAGCAGAACCGGCGTTGCGCCCTGCGAAGCCTGAGCGTTCAGCTCGCTCTCAAGCGCCGAGGTATCAATACCGTTATCCTTCAGCAGCGCCTGATTACCCAGCAGCAGCGTGTGGCCCTCGGCTTCACCGCTTACGCCAAGGCCGCGCAGGGTGCGGAAGTTGCTCGGTAGCGGCAGGGGGGCATTGCCCGCTTTATCGAGAATGGCGCGGGCCAGCGGATGGCTGGAACCTTGCTCCAGCGCGGCGGCGAGGCGCAGCGCGTCAGCCTCGGAGATGTCGACGGTATGCACCGCGACAACCTGCGGTTTACCTTCCGTCAGCGTCCCGGTTTTATCAAACACCAGCGTATCGAGCGTGCTCGCCCGCTGAAGGGCATCGGCATCACGCACCAGCACGCCAAACTCGGCGGCACGTCCGACGCCGGAGATGATCGACATCGGCGTGGCGAGGCCAAGCGCGCACGGGCAGGCGATGATCAGCACCGTGGTGGCAATCACCAGGGTGTAGACAATCTGCGGTGCCGGGCCGAAAACGTACCAGATGGCCGCGCTCAGCAGGGCAATACCGACAACAACGGGCACAAAAATGGCGGAAATTTTATCAGCCAGCTGGCCAATCTCCGGCTTGCTGCTTTGCGCCTGGCGCACCATGCGAATAATGCGCGAGAGCGTGGTATGGCTGCCGACGGCGCTGGCGCGGAACAGCACGCTACCGTCCTGAACCACCGTCCCGGCATGCACCGCATCGCCCTGCGCTTTTTGCTGGGGGATGGGTTCACCGGTCAGCATGGCTTCATCAAGCCAGGCTTCGCCTTGGGTAATTTCGCCGTCGACCGGAACGCGGTCACCGGTAGTCAGGCGCAGCGTCATTCCCGGCTGGACGTCCGCCAGCGGTACGTTTTTTTCACCGTCGTCCGTTACTACGCGTGCCGTCGGCGGGGTTAAATCGAGTAGTCTTTCCAGCGCTTTTGAGGAGCGCTGACGCGCGCGGGCTTCGAGCATGTGGCCTAAGTTGATCAGGCCAATAATCATCGCGCTCGCTTCATAATAAAGATGCCGCGCCTCCATAGGGAACCACTGGGGCCAGACGTTCACGCTCATTGAGTAGAGCCACGCCGCACCTGTACCCAGAGCGACCAGAGTATCCATCGTTGCCGTGCGATTTTTCAGGCTCTTCCAGGCGCTTGAGTAGAAATGACCGCCTGCAAATACCATTACGCCAAGCGTTATCAGACCAATCACCAGCCACAGCGTGCGGTTGTCGTCGGTGACCATCATGTTGTCACCCATCATGCCCCACACCATTACCGGAATACCGACCAGCAGCGCAACAATCGCCTGCCAGCGGAAGCGCTTCATGGTGGCAACCGCCGTTTCCTGCTGGCGCTCGCGGCGTTTGGCATCATCTTCGATGGCCTCCGCACCGTAGCCCGCTTTCTCAACGGCCTGCACTAATTCTGTAGCGGAGGCACTGCCCATCACCAGCGCAGTACGCTCCGCAAGGTTGACCCGTGCCTGTGCGACGCCCGGTACGGCCTGCAACGCATTCTGTACCCGGGAGACGCAGCTGGCGCAGCTCATGCCGTTGATCAGCAGCTGTTGGCTGTCATCAATATCATCAGCTGCCGGAAGCTCAGGAGTGGCCGCTGTCAGCGCTTCCGACGGAGATGATGACTCTGCCAGCGGTTTAGCCTTTGGGTGGCTCAGCTCCGCCCCGTATCCGGCCTGTTTGATGGTATCGATCAGCGCATCCGCACTGGCGCTGCCGGTGACGGCGGCACGATCGATAGTGACATCAGCGCTCTCAACGTCAGGACGCTGCTCCAGGCTTTCTTTCACGCGTTTGACACAGTGGGCGCAGGAGAGGCCGTCCAGCGTCAGGTTGATTGTTTGAGACATAACAAAACTCCCGTATAATTATCTGGTCAGTTATTGACCTTCATGATGCTTTTCGCTAACAGTTATGAAGGTTAAACCTTCCATCAAGGGGAAGGTCAAGGGGGAAATGTGAATATCAGCGACGTTGCGAAAAAAACCGGGCTAACCAGCAAAGCGATCCGCTTTTATGAAGAGAAGGGGCTGGTCACGCCGCCGCTGCGCAGTGAAAACGGCTACCGCAGCTACACGCAGCTGCATCTTGATGAACTGACGCTTCTGCGCCAGGCAAGGCAGGTGGGCTTTAATCTTGAAGAGTGCGGCGAGCTGGTTAACCTGTTCAACGATCCGAAGCGCCACAGTGCCGACGTGAAAAAGCGCACGCTGGAAAAAGTGGCGGAGATCGAACGCCATATCGTTGAACTGCAGGCGATGCGCGAGCAGCTCCTCGGGCTGGCTGAATCATGCCCCGGCGACGACCGCGCCGAGTGTCCGATTATCGATAATCTTTCCGGCTGCTGTCATCGCAAGGCGCATGCCTAGCAGGCTTTAACCCGCAGGGTAATGCCTTCTACCGCAGTGACCTCAACCTGGGTACCGGCGCTGAGGTCGCTGTCGGCCACGACGGGCCAGGAGCTATCGCCGACGCGCATGTGCCCACGTCCGTTCAACAGCGCCGTATCCAGCGTAAAACGCCTGCCGACAATCTGCTGCCCGCGCTGGTTAAGATGGGCATCGGCGGGTTTCTGCTCTTTCACCCGCTTATTTAACCATCGCCACCATAGCCAGGCGGCCACCAGCGTAAGCACGGCAAATAACGCCCCTTGCCCCTCCCAGCCGACGGGTAACAGCCAGACGACAAGCCCGGTGATTACCGCGGCGACACCGCTCCAGAGCAGGTAGCCGTTGCCGCCGAGCATCTCTGCCGCCAGCAATAAGCCGCCCAGGCTCAGCCAGAAGGCGTGGGGATGTGCGACGATAAGCTCAATCATTTTCTGCGCTCGTTTCCGCTGTCTTTGATCAGTTCTGCAATCCCCGCAATAGAGCCCATCAGGCTGCTGGCATCCAGCGGCATCATCACCACCTTGCTGTTACTGGCGGAACCAATCTCTTTCAGCGCATCGGTGTACTTTTGCGCAACGAAGTAGTTCACGGCCTGGATGTCACCGGCGGCAATCGCCTCCGACACCATCTGCGTGGCGCGGGCTTCTGCTTCTGCCGAACGCTCACGCGCTTCCGCCTGCAGGAATGCAGACTGACGTTCGCCCTCGGCTTTCAGGATCTGCGACTGCTTTTCACCTTCCGCTTTCAGGATCTCCGCCTGGCGTACCCCTTCAGCTTCCAGAATATAAGCACGCTTGGTTCGCTCCGCTTTCATCTGGGCGTTCATGGAAGAGATAAGCTCGGCGGGTGGGCGAACGTCGCGGATCTCAATACGGGTGACCTTGATGCCCCACGGGTTGGTGGCTTCATCGACGATGTGCAGCAGGCGGGTATTGATGCTGTCACGCTGAGAGAGCATCTCGTCCAGCTCCATCGAGCCGAGAACGGTACGGATGTTGGTCATCGTCAGGTTGACGATAGCCAGCTCCAGGTTACTGACCTCATACGCCGCTTTTGGCGCATCAATCACCTGAATAAAACAGACCGCGTCAATGGTGACGTTGGCGTTGTCTTTAGAGATGATCTCCTGAGAAGGGATGTCCAGCACCTGCTCCATCATGTTGATCTTGCGTCCGATTCTGTCCATGAACGGCACAATCAGGCTCAAGCCCGGCTGCAGCGTTGAGGTATAGCGCCCAAAACGCTCTACGGTCCACTGGTAACCCTGAGGGACAATTTTGACGCCTGCGCCCACAATAACCAGCGCAACGAAGATAAGGACAGGAACAACGATGAGCATAAAACCTCCTGTTTTGAATGCTATGACCGGAAAAATTGCGTGTTTGTTGTTCGTTAGTATACCGGCTATTGGCGAGAAATTCGCCCCTGTAAAGAGGTGGGATACAGACTTCTTGTATTAAAAAGCCCTGCTGGAGGGGCAGGGCGTAGCGTTTTAAAAGACTTAGTAGACGCGGTAGGTGAAGTCGGCAATCAGGGCATCTTCACCCGCGTCGGCGATCGCTCTGGACAGCCCCTGGTAAAAGACTTCCAGCCCGATCTCTTCTACCTGCTGCAGCTGTTCACGAATTGGCGCACAGAAAAGCTCCGCATTGCCTGCTCCCACGCGTTTATTGTTTGGCGGGAGCTGGCCTGTGATCCCTTTGAACCACGTGCGAACGGCTCCCTTGAGGGAGGTTGGCGCTTCATTCAACGACGGGTGACCCGTCAGGATCTGTAACGTCGGGAACTGATCTGAATTAACGGCGGCTTTCATTCGCGCATAGAACTGGCTGAACAGTTCGAAAGACTGCAGGTCCGTCACCCTTGGCTTCGTCGTTTTCCCCAGAATATTGCCGATCCTTTTGGCCGCAGGCTGAGCAGCTGCGTGAGCTAACTTATTTAACTGCAGATCAAAAAGCAGGTTTGCATGTTCGCGTCTTTTCTTAACGTCAGGAAAACGTTCGATAAAGGCGCTGATAAACGCTGGCGTCATTAAATCGGCAAAATCATGATTAACTAACCACTGCCCCCGGGCGAAATCACCGGGAGACTGGAACCAGGCCGGAACCTGACCGGGCGAGAACTCTTTAACATTCCCTTTGCCGTCGATTTCAACAAAGCGCGTACCGTCATCAAACGCAAAGCGGCAATTTTTAAGCTGAATGACCGGCTTCATCTTCAGCAGGCCTTTAACAAACCGAACAAGCTCCCCGCCGAACACATAAGCGGTTACCGCCTCTGAGGCAATGGCGGCAAGAAGTTGATCGATGGTTTTCACGCCTGGCTCAAGTTCAGAGAACTCATAAAAAGTGTGATTATTAGACATTATGGTACTTCCTGGTTGTGTTGCGCGCAGAGTTTAACACCACTTTAACGAATGTTCTAAACCCTGGGTGCGGAAGTGTAGGTAAGGTCACGCCGTAAACTGTAATGTTCAAGTGTAAAGAATGTCTAATGAGTGCATCTTAAACACAACGCAAAGTCATCGTGGGGAAAGGGCGGTTAAAACGCGTTGTGACGAACGCGCTGCACGGATTATGCTAATAATGCTCAATAGCTACTGGAAAAAACATGAACAATAAAAACGCGTTATTGCAGATCAGGGACGTCGGCTTCCGTGTGGCGAATAACACTATCCTTCAGCACGTTAACCTCAGTCTTTCTCCGGGAGAGTTCAAGCTTATCACCGGCCCGTCGGGCTGTGGCAAAAGTACCTTGCTGAAGCTGGTGGCGTCTCTGCTTAGCCCAACGGAGGGCGCGATCCTTTTTGAAGGCAAAGACATCATGAAGCTGTCGCCGGAAGAGTATCGTCAGCAGGTCTCTTACTGTGTGCAAACGCCGTCGCTGTTTGGCGATACGGTATACGACAATCTGATTTTCCCCTGGCAGATCCGCAGCAAAACGCCGGAGCCGGAAGCGTTCATCACCGATCTCACCCGCTTTGACCTGTCTGAGGAGACGTTGACCAAATCCATTCACGAGCTGTCGGGCGGTGAGAAGCAGCGGGTATCGCTGATCCGCAACCTGCAGTTCCTGCCGAAGGTGCTGCTGCTGGATGAGATCACCAGCGCATTGGACGATTCCAACAAACGTAACGTTAACGACATCATTCATCGCTACGCGCGCGAGCAGAACATCGCCGTGCTGTGGGTGACGCACGACGCAAACGAAATTACGCACGCGGACGATGTCATCAGGCTTCAGCCACAGGGCGGGAAAATGCGGGAGGAAAATCGTGGGTGAACATAATATAACCAACGGATCGCTGGCGCTGTCGATGGTGCTGGTGTTCGTAGCGATCCTGGTGAGCTACCGGGAAAAGCTGGGGCTGGAGAAAGATATCCTGTGGAGTATTTGCCGCGCGGTCATCCAGCTTATTATTGTTGGGTATGTATTGAAGTACATTTTCAACGTTAACCATGCGGTGTTAACGCTGCTGATGGTGCTCTTTATCTGCTTCAACGCGGCATGGAACGCGCAGAAGCGTAGCAAATATATCGATAAAGCCTTTATCTCATCGTTTATCGCCATCACCACCGGAACGGCACTCACGCTGGCGGTGCTGGTGCTGTCCGGCTCTATCGAGTTTACCCCGATGCAGGTGATTCCGATTTCCGGGATGATCGCCGGTAACGCGATGGTAGCCGTCGGGCTGTGCTACAACAACCTCGGCCAGCGCTTTAACGGTGAACAGCAGCAGCTACAGGAGAAGTTAAGCCTGGGGGCAACGCCGAAAGTGGCCTCTGCGCGACTGATTCGAGAAAGCATTCGCTCGTCGCTGATCCCAACGGTGGATTCGGCGAAAACGGTGGGGCTGGTGAGCCTGCCGGGCATGATGTCGGGGCTGATTTTTGCGGGGATCGATCCGGTAAAAGCGATTAAATATCAGATTATGGTCACCTTTATGCTGCTCTCAACGGCAAGCCTGTCGACCATTATTGCCTGCTACCTGACCTATCGGAAGTTTTACAACTCGCGTCACCAGCTGGTGGTAACCCAGTTGAAAAAGACGGGGTAATATCGGCTTTTGTAGGCCCGGTAAGGCGAAGCCGCCACCGGGCATGTTTTGTTAGTAAAGCAGCGCGTAAAGCTGACGACGATATTTCGACGCCAGGGCGTCACCGGTGCCCAGGGCGGCCAGGATCTCCTGGAACATCTTGCGTGCCTGACCGTCGGCAGCGGCCAAATCTTTCTTGAGATGGCTAAACAGCAGCTCCAGCGCCTCTTCGTTACGCCCAACCTGATGAAGCTGCAGCGCCAGCTGGCTGGCGAGCGCCGCATCGTCCGGGCTCGCGGCAACCTGCTGCTGGAGCTGCTGGATCTCAGGGGTGTCAGCTGCCTGTTTCAGCAGTTCAATCTGCGCCACCAGACCCTGATAGCGGGTGTCCTGATCCTGCATCGGGATCGTTTTCAGGACTGCTTCGGCATCTTCTGAACGGTGCAGGGCAATCTGCGTTTCGGCCAGCAGCAGGCCAATCTGGCTATCCTGATTCGACAGCTGCCAGGCCTCTTTCAGCAGCGGCAGCGCCTCGTCGTACTTGCCTTCCTGCATCAGCGCTACGGCTTCCTGCGCCTTCAGCTCCTCTTCGCGCGGCAGGACTTTATCCAGCAGGGCGCGAATGGCCTCTTCAGGCTGCGGGCCCTGGAAGCCATCCACAGGCTGACCGTTCTGGAACAGGTATACCGTTGGGATGGCGCGCAGGCCAAACTGAGAGGCCACCATCGGCTCGGCGTCGCAGTCCAGCTTCGCCAGAATGAACTGACCGTTGTACTGCGCGGCCAGGCTTTCCAGTACCGGCGTCAGCTGCAGGCAGTGTTGGCTGCGTTCAGACCAGAAGTAGAACAGTACCGGCTTCGCCATCGACTGTTCGAGGGTCTGTTGCAGGTTAGCTTCAGTGATGTTGACGATATTCTGTACGGACATGCGGCATTCTCTTTTATCGGTTTACTCTTTACATGGGGGTGAGCGGGGATGCTTCAACTCAACCGCGTAAAATTTTGTCCATCATTCTGCCCGGCAGCAGGCGTTTTAACCAGCCTACAGCATGGGTCACCAGCGTGACGGGATAGCGCATTTTGGGTTTAGTGCTCTCGAAAGCATGGCGCACTTTGGCGACGACCGCCTCCGGGCCCAGCGTAAACCGTGCGGCAATGCCGGGGTTTTCGACCGGCTTGTCTGACTGCGTCTGGTTGACGTTTTCCGTGAAGCGGGTACGGATGGGGCCGGGTTCAATCAGGCTCACCTTAATGCCGCTGTGCCGTAACTCCATGCGCAGGGCATCTGACCACGCCTCGAGGGCGTATTTGCTGGCGGCGTAGGCACCGCGGCCGGGGGTGGAAATCAGCCCCATCACCGACGAGGTCATCACAATACGTCCTTCACCGTGAGGCAGCATGGCGGGAAGCAGGCGCATGGTCAGCTGATGTACGCCGAAGAAATTCGCGGAAAACTGCTGTTCCAGCTGCTCGCGCGTAATGCTCTCCAGCGGGCCGTAAACGCCGTAGCCGGCATTGTTGAAAAGGCCGAACAGGCGGTTGTCGGTCAGGGCAATGATCTCGTCCGCGGCGCGTTCAACGCTCTCCGGCGAGTCGAGATCAAGCAATACGCCGGTAAAGCCCATGCTGTTCATGCGCTCGACGTCCTCGGGTTTGCGGCAGGCCGCCAGTACCCAAAAACCCTGGCGCTTCAGCTCAAGGGCGCTTTCAAGACCAATTCCGCTGGAACATCCTGTTATTAAGACCGATTTTTGCATAACTTTACCTGTCAGGATCTCCGCGTAATCAGGAGTCATGTTTAACTAAAGGGGCCAGCCGGGTTGCCATCCAGTCGGCAATAAACGGCTGTGCATCGCGATTGGGGTGAATACCATCGTCTTGCATCCACTGGGGTTTGAGATAGACCTCTTCCATGAAAAATGGCAGCAGCGGAATATCAAACTCTTTGGCAAGCTTAGGGTAAATCGCGCTAAAGGCCTCATTATACCGACGACCGTAGTTGGCGGGCAGGCGAATTTGCATCAGCAGCGGCTGCGCGTTTGCAGCCTTAATGTCCTTCAGAATGGTGCGCAGCGTTTGCTCCGTTTGCTGAGGCTGGAAGCCGCGTAGCCCATCGTTACCGCCAAGCTCCACCAGCACCCAGCGCGGCTGATGCTGTTTGAGCAGGGCCGGCAGGCGCGACAGGCCTTGCTGCGAGGTATCGCCGCTGATGCTGCCGTTAATGACGGTCGTTTGCGTTTGCCATTTATCATTCAGCAGTGCCGGCCATGCCGCACTGGCTGCCATGCGATAGCCTGCGCTCAGGCTGTCGCCGAGAACCAGTAACGTGTCCGCAGCCGCGGCGCGGAAGGTCATCAGCATCAAAAACAGGAAGGGCAAATGCCAGCGGAAAACATTGTTGAAGTTCATCGTCTTAAGAAGTCCGTCGGTCAGGGAGAACACGAGCTATCCATCCTCACCGGAGTTGAACTCGTTGTCAAACGCGCCGAAACCATCGCGCTGATTGGCGAATCCGGTTCCGGAAAGTCCACGCTGCTGGCGATTTTAGCCGGGCTTGATGACGGCAGCAGTGGCGAAGTGAACCTGGTTGGCCAGCCGCTGCATGCACTTGATGAAGAGGCCCGCGCCGCGCTGCGCGCCCGGCATATCGGTTTCGTCTTTCAGTCCTTCATGCTTATTCCGACGCTAAACGCGCTGGAAAACGTCGAGCTACCCGGGCTTTTGCGCGGGGAAAACACCCGAGAAAGCCGCGATCATGCGAAAGCGCTGCTGGAGCAGCTGGGGCTAGGCAAACGGCTTGACCATCTTCCGGCGCAGCTTTCCGGCGGTGAGCAGCAGCGCGTGGCGCTGGCTCGGGCGTTTAACGGCCGGCCTGAGGTGTTATTCGCCGATGAACCAACCGGCAATCTTGACCGTCATACCGGGGACAAAATTGCCGATCTGCTGTTTACGCTCAATCGCGAGCACGGAACGACGCTCATTCTGGTCACCCACGATCCGCAGCTCGCCGCCCGCTGCGATCGCCGCCTGCGCCTGGTGAACGGTATTCTTCAGGAGGAAGCATGATTGCCCGCTGGTTCTGGCGCGAATGGCGCTCGCCTTCGCTGCTGATCGTCTGGCTGGCGCTCAGCCTGGCGGTGGCCTGCGTGCTGGCGCTGGGCAGCGTCAGCGACCGCATGGAAAAAGGGCTCAGCCAGCAAAGCCGTGAATTTATGGCGGGAGACAGAACGCTGCAAAGCTCGCGCGTGATATCCCCAGCGTGGATTGACGAGGCCCGCAGGCTGGGGCTGAAGGTCGGCGAGCAGATAACGTTCCAGACCATGACCTTTGCGGGCGATACGCCGCAGTTGGCCAGCGTCAAAGCCGTCGATGATATCTACCCGATGTACGGCGAACTGCAAACCAGCCCCCCGGGGCTGAAGCCGACATCGGGCACGGTACTGCTGGCCCCGCGTCTTATGGCATTGCTGAACCTGAAAACGGGTGACAGCATTGACGTGGGGGACGCCACGCTGAAAATAGCCGGAGAGGTGGTACAGGAACCTGACTCGGGCTTTAACCCGTTTCAGCTTGCGCCGCGTCTGCTGATGAACGCCGCCGACGTGGCGAAAACCAACGCCGTGCAGCCGGGAAGCCGCGTCACCTGGCGCTATAAGTTTGGCGGTACGCCCGCGCAGCTTGATGCGTATGAAAAATGGCTACTGCCGCAGCTCAAGCCGGAACACCGCTGGTACGGGCTGGAGCAGGACGAAGGGGCGCTCGGCAAATCCCTTGAACGTTCTCAGCAGTTCCTGTTGCTTTCGGCGCTGTTAACCCTGCTGCTTGCCATTGCCGCGGTTGCCGTGGCGATGGGGCACTACTGCCGCAGCCGTTACGATCTGGTGGCAATCCTTAAAACGCTCGGCGCGGGCAGGACGCAGCTGCGCAAGCTGATTGTCGGCCAGTGGCTGATGGTGCTGGCGCTGTCGGCCGTGACCGGCGGAGCCATCGGGCTGCTGTTTGAGAAGCTGCTGATGGTGCTTCTGAAACCGGTGCTGCCCGCCGCGCTCCCGCCCGCCAGCCTCTGGCCGTGGCTGTGGGCAGTTGGCGCGATGACGACGATCTCGCTGCTGGTGGGGTTACGCCCTTATCGCCTGCTGCTTGCGACCCAGCCGCTGCGCGTGCTGCGCCGCGACGTGGTGGCCAACGTCTGGCCGCTGAAATTTTATCTTCCGGTGATTATCGCCGTGGCGGTTGGTCTGCTGGCCTGGCTGATGGGCGGCAGCACGCTGCTGTGGGCCGTACTCGCCGGGGCGGTTGTTCTGGCGCTGCTGTGCGGCGTGGTGGGCTGGATACTGCTTAACCTGCTGAGAAAGCTGACGGTTAAATCGCTTCCCGTGCGGCTGGCGGTCAACCGCCTGCTGCACCAGCCGTGGTCTACGCTCAGCCAGCTCTCGGCGTTTTCGCTGTCGTTTATGCTGCTGGCGCTTTTGCTGGTACTGCGCGGCGATCTGCTGGACCGCTGGCAGCAGCAGCTTCCGCCGGAAAGCCCGAACTATTTCCTGATCAACATTGCTCCTGAGCAGGTGACGCCGCTGAAGGGCTTCCTGTCGGAGCATCAAATTATACCGGAGTCGTTCTATCCGATCGTGCGCGCGCGCCTGACGCAGATCAACGGGCAGCCGACGGAGGGAAATAAGGATGAGTCCCTTAACCGCGAGCTGAACCTGACCTGGCAGGAGACGCGCCCTGACCATAATCCGATTACCGCCGGAACATGGCCGCCAAAGGCGGGTGAAGTATCGATGGAGGAGGGGCTGGCGAAGCGCCTGAACGTGGGGCTGGGGGACCGCGTGACCTTTACCGGCGACACTCAGGACTTCAGCGCCAAAGTGACCAGCCTGCGCAAGGTGGACTGGGAAAGCCTGCGGCCAAACTTCTTCTTCATCTTCCCGGCTGGCGCGCTGGAGGGTCAGCCGCAGAGCTGGCTGACCAGCTTCCGCTGGGAAAACGGCAACGGCATGCTGACCCAGCTCAACCGGGAGTTCCCGACGGTGAGCCTGCTGGACATCGGCGCGATCCTGAAGCAGGTGGGGCAGGTGCTGGAGCAGGTAAGCCGCGCGCTGGAAGTCATGGTGGTGCTGGTGACGATCTGCGGCGTGCTGCTGCTGCTGGCGCAGGTGCAGGTTGGCATGCGCCAGCGGCATCAGGAGCTGGTGGTTTACCGCACGCTGGGGGCCAGCAAGCGCCTGCTGCGCGCTACGCTCTGGAGCGAGTTTGCCCTGCTGGGGCTGGTGGCCGGCCTGGTGGCGGCCATTGGTGCAGAAACTGCGCTGGCGGTGCTGCAAACAAAGGTTTTCGACTTCCCGTGGGAGCCTGACTGGCGGCTGTGGATCGCGCTGCCCGTCTGCGGCGCGGTGTTGTTGTCCCTGTGCGGCGGCTGGCTTGGTACGCGTTTGCTCAAGGGCAAAGCGCTGTTTCGCCAGTTTGTCAGTTAATTCACTTCCGTGATGATTGCGCACCGGTTTATATGCTGGTGCGTAATCACTTAGTAGCACAAATCGGTAATACCACAAGCTTTAGTAGCACAAAACATTAAAAACCCGCCCACACAGCCCCATTATTTCCAGTTAATATTCACCTGCTAAATATTTAGCAGCGTGTCTATCAAGGAAAAATAATGACTATAAAAAAATCAGCGCTGGCGGTAACGATCGGCGCGGCGGTGGCATTGACGTCTTTCGCATCCCAGGCGGAAATCACAGTACTTAAGCAAGATCCTCAGGCGGGTAACCCGCTGAGCCGTCTGAACTTCACCGTTGGCGGCAGTATTCGTCCTCAGTTCCAGAACATGACCGGCGACGACGGCAAAAACAGCTATAAGCGTAACGGCTTTGACGGCGGCACCCGTTTCCGTTTCGCAGCAGATTACTATCTGTTTGATGACATCAGCTGGATCAGCTACTACGAGCTGGGTGTGAACATTCCCGCGCAGTTCAACTGGGATAACCACTACGCCGAGGGTGCGCACGACACGTCTCGTCGTATGCTGTACACCGGTCTGAAGAGCGACACCTGGGGTACGCTGACCTTCGGTCAACAGAACAGCGTTTACTATGATGTGGTTGGCGCGAAAACCGATATCTGGGACTACGACATGATCGGCCAGGCACCGGGCAACGGCATCAACGGCGACTACGACGGTTCTTATCGTTCACGCCAGATGCTGAAGTACAAGAAAACCGTTGGCGATGCAGACATCTATGCATCCTACCTGTTTGAAGACAGCGAATACCTGCCGGGTAACGGCCTGCGCTACAAGCGTAAAGGCGGCGGCTCGCTGGGTCTGGATTATCACCTGACCACCGATCTGACCTGGGGCGCAGCGTGGAACTACACCCGCGCGGACATGCGTAACCCGGACAACGGCGACAGCAAAACCTACGACCAGAACATTCTTGGGACCGCGCTGAGCTGGACGCCGGACAACTGGACCTTCTCCGCTGGCGGCGGCTGGTATCAGAACTTCATGACCACCAAAAAAGTGTCGGTTAACGACTACTTCGCCGGTGACGCATGGGGTATTGAATACTTTGCGGGCTACAAGTTCCCAATCGGTCAGTATGCGGTTAAATCCATCCAGCCTTACTTCATGGGTGACCGTATTCAGTACGTGAACGGCCGTAACTACCAGCGCATCGACAACGGTGTGGGTATCAGCTTCCAGCTGGATTACGGTTTCCGCGTGGATTACGAACACGTGTTCACCTCCAGCACCGACAACCTGGGCGACATGAACCTGGTGCGTCTGCGTTACGACTTCTAAGCCGTCTTGTAGGGTGCGGCCTGATGCCCTCACCCTAACCCTCTCCCACGGGGAGAGGGAACAAACATTAAAAACGGCAACCCTAGTTGCCGTTTTGCTTTTACCTCGCCACCCGGCTTTATTTTTCAGCGATCAAGCCACTCAGCAATTTCTGCGTACGTACCGCGATACACAATCTTTTCCGCCTTTTTCTCCAGCTGATAGCCGTACATCGGGTCGTAATAGTCCTTCAAAAGCGGCGCAAGCCAGCTGAAGTGCGCGTCCGTGCTGCCAGAGCGTTGCTGTTCCAACAGCGCGGAATCTAACAGCGCGGTGAATTCTGCATACCGCTGTAGCCCCAGACGGCGGCGAATGGCGAACAGGCCGTGATGCAGGTACTCGCTGTACTCCTTCCAGCCCGCCTCTTCACCGTACGCAGCAGAAAAATCCGCCCACATATGATCGAAATACTCTTCGCGCAGGCGTTCAAGGCGGACGTCAAACGGGTCTTCAACGACAACGATAGGGGCGTCAACCATGCGGTCGCGCAGGCACTCCGGCAGGTGGTTGGAGCCAATCATCCGGCCTTCGTCCTCCAGCACCCAGCGTGCGGCATCTTTTTTCAGTAGCTCAACCGCAAGGTGATTTTCAAAGCTGGCCTGGGAAAGCTGCGGCGTGAGCGTGCGGCCAAACGACGAACCGCGATGGTGCGCCAGCCCTTCCAGATCGACACCCTGCGCGTGCTGCTTCACCAGCAGGGTTTTGCCGTTTCCGGTACAGCCACCGATAAGCACTATCGGCTTTTGCGACTGCTCAACTGTTGCCTGTATCGCCGCCTGACGCAGGGCCTTATAGCCGCCGCGGATCAGCGGGTAGTCGATGCCCGCCTCTTTCAGCCACGCCTGCGAGATATGCGAACGCTGGCCGCCGCGCGCGCAGCAGAGATAGCCCTCCGGGTGCGCAAGGCTCGCTTCGCGCCAGGCGTTGATACGCGCTTCACGCGTCTCGCCGTTCACCAGGCTATGGCCGAGCGCAAGCGCCGCGTCGGGCCCCTGGCGCTTATAGCAGGTGCCGACGGCGGCACGCTCGTCATCGTTCATCAAGGGCAGGTTGAGCGCGGCGGGCATCGCGCCCTGTGCAAATTCGATCGGCGCGCGAACGTCGATTAAAGGGGTACCGGACGCGAGGATCGCGCGATAGTCCGTTCCATCGTTCATGGTTATTCCAGAAGAAAGCTAAGCAGCAATGGGCGGGGATTTTACGCCGGGGAGGAGGAATATCAACTCCCCGGCGAAGGGAGAGCTATTTCAGCTTTGACTGTGCCCAGACAATGCCGCTCGCGTATTCCGGCGGCAGGAGAGGGGAGATCGCTTCAAGCGTGGCGCTCAGGCGGTCGGTATCCGAATCGTTCAGGTTCAGGTGGCCTACTTTACGTCCCGGACGTACTTCTTTGTCGTACCAGTGCAAATGCACCAGCGGCAGCTTAAGCCAGCTGTAGTTCAGATCGGTGCCGATCAGGTTGATCATCACCGACGGGCTGTTCACCACCGGCTGCGGCAGCGGCAGCTCGGTAATCGCGCGCAGGTGCAGCTCGAACTGGCTGATGGACGCGCCGTTTTGCGTCCAGTGGCCGCTGTTGTGCACGCGCGGCGCAAGCTCGTTAATCAGCAGGCCGGCCGGGGTGATGAAGCACTCCATCGCCATGACGCCGACATAGTCCAGCTCGTGCATAATGGCTGAAAGCATCTCTTCCGCCTGCGCCTGCTGCTCGGCGTTCGCGTGGGGGAAGGCGACGCTGGTGCGCAGGATGCCGTCCTGATGCAGGTTATGGGTCAGAGGGTAAAACACGGTGTGGCCGTCGTGCCCGCGCGCGCCCACCAGCGACACTTCGCCGCTGAAGTTAATGCCCTGCTCAACGATGCACTCGCCGTAGCAGTCGTCCGGGAGCTCGGCGGCGTCATCCGCGCGCAGGCGCCACTGCCCGCGGCCGTCATAGCCGCCAACGCGACGCTTCACGATGGCCAGTTCGCCCAGCATGGCGAAAACGTCATTCCATTCGCTTTTATCCGACAACAGCTGCCACGGCGCGGTCGCGAGGCCGAGCTTGTCGAACAGCTGCTTTTGCGTCAGACGGTCAGCAATGATCGGGAAAACGTCGCGGTTCACGAAGGCGTTGTGACGGGCCAGCTCGCGGGTCAGCGCGGTTTCCGGCCAGCGTTCGATCTCAGCGGTAATCACGCTCTGATGGAACGGCACGGCTTCCGGCTCGGCGTCCAGCCCGACGGGCCAGACGGAAATGCCCAGCGGTTCACCGGCCTGACGCAGCATCCGGCCTAGCTGACCGTTGCCAAGAACGCAAACCTGCTTCATGCCGCACCCCGCGGGTCCGGATTATCCAGCACCTCGTCGGTCTGGGCTTTACGCCATTCGGCCAGACGCTGGTGCAGGTCTTTATCGTGAGTCGCCAGGATTTGGGCTGCCAGCAGGGCTGCGTTTGCCGCACCCGCTTTGCCGATCGCCAGCGTGCCGACAGGAATGCCGCGCGGCATCTGGACGATAGAGTAGAGGCTATCCACGCCGCTTAACGCGGCGCTTTGCACTGGAACACCCAGAACCGGTACCAGCGTTTTGGCGGCAATCATGCCCGGCAGATGTGCTGCGCCGCCCGCACCGGCAACGATCACTTCATAACCGTTCTCTTCGGCGCTTTCGGCGAAGCTAAACAGTTTGTCAGGAGTACGGTGCGCGGAGACCACTTCAACGTGGTGCGGAACATTCAGGATTTCAAAGATTTCGGCGGTGAACTGCATGGTAGCCCAGTCGCTTTTGGACCCCATCACGATGGCGACACGCGCCGGATTATTGCGGGAAGACATGCGTCTTAAAACTCCTGTGGTGCGAAACACACTGCTTTCGAGGGCACAGAGAATAGCATGTAATACGGGCAAGGAAAACGGTTGCGCGGTTAAAAGATGAGCCGTTGTGGGCGGGAATGCATAACAAAAAAGACCGCGTAGAGCGGTCTTTTTTGCGCGGATTTTACTGAAGATCCCCTGCCGTCAGGTTCGCTTTGTCGAACGCGTGGCTGACGTTAATATGATTCACCATGCCGGTATCCCTGTTTGAGCCTGCTTCTGGCATGGAGAAGCGATTCTCCGCTGCCATCGCGCCAGTGGACACTAAGGCTGCTAACAGCAGGGCGCTCACGATGCTGATTTTTTTCATTCTTTGTTCCTTCCTCATCATCTTGTCGCTGTCGCTAGTCTGAGCTGGCGGCACGGCAATCCAGGTTCTTATTTAGTCAGTTCTGCAGTCATGTGTACGCGGTTGTTGAACTGTGCGCTGGTGATTTTGTAAGACGCGCCCTGTTCAGCAGCCTGAGCGGCAATTTTTGCTTCTGCACGGTCGAGAGTTGAACCGGTCGCGCTAACGCTCTGGGCGAAAGAACCGAAAGAAACCAGGGAGAGAGCGGCAACTGCAACGAAAGTTTTGATGGATTTCATGGTCGTATTCCTTAAGTGTTTTGTTTGGAGTAGGGCGTGTTGCCCTGATGTGATAAATAATAGACCGACCACGGCGTGATTAAAATCGAAACAATTTGCCGATATCATTCAAAAAAAATGAATGTGTTTGATCATTTAGTGCGATGGGATAATCAGAAAGGAAAGGCGATGAGCTCAACGCCGTGCGGCGTGACTTTGACCATTGACCCCTCAGCGTGCCACGCGCCCAGCACCACGCGGTGGGCGGGTTCGCCGTTGGCCATCAGAGTATGGACATCAGGGCGATGGGTATGGCCGTGGATAAGCCACTGGACGTGGTGTTTTTCCATCACGTCGACAACCGCCTGCGGGTTAACGTCCATGATGGTCATGGATTTACTGCTGTTGGCGGCTTTGCTGCCCGCGCGCATTTTGGCGGCGATGCGGCTGCGGATAAACAGCGGCAGGGCCAGGAACAGCGTCTGGATCCACGGGGTGTGAACCTTAGCGCGAAACGCCAGGTAGCCGGTATCGTCGGTGCAGAGCGTGTCGCCGTGCACGATCAGTACCTTGCGGCCATAGAGATCGAGCACCTGCTCTTCCGGCAGCAGCGTCATGCCGCTTTCGCGGGCGTAGCGCTTGCCGAGCAGGAAATCACGGTTGCCGTGAATGAAGTAGCAGGGAACGCCGAAATCAACGAGTGCTTTAATGGCGGCAGCTATTTCACGGTGCAGCGGGTTAGGATCGTCGTCGCCAATCCAGGCTTCAAACAGGTCGCCCAGAATGTACAGCGCGTCGGCGCTTTTCGCTTCACCGCGTAAAAAACGCAGAAAACCGGCGGTGATCGCCGGTTCTTCCGTTTGCAGATGCAGATCCGCAATAAAAAGTGTCGCCACCAATTACTCGCTGACGGTCACGCTTGTAATCACAACGTCTTCTTTAGGAACGTCCTGGTGCATACCGCTGCGGCCAGTAGAGACGGCTTTGATCTTGTCAACCACGTCCATACCTTCAGCCACTTCTGCGAATACGCAGTAGCCCCAACCCTGCAGGCTTTCGCCGGAGAAGTTCAGGAAGTCGTTGTCTGCCACGTTGATGAAGAACTGTGCGGTCGCGGAGTGAGGCGCCTGAGTACGGGCCATTGCCAGCGTGCCGCGGGTGTTTTTCAGACCGTTATTTGCTTCGTTTTTGATCGCTTCTTTGGTCTCTTTCTGGTTCATACCAGGTTCGAAACCGCCGCCCTGGATCATAAAGCCGTTGATCACGCGGTGGAAAATAGTGTTGTTGTAGAAACCTTCGCGGCAGTAGTCCAGGAAGTTTTTAACTGTTTCAGGCGCTTTGTCATCAAAGGTCTTGATTACGATATCGCCATGATTAGTGTGGAAAGTAACCATTTTTGCATCCTGTTCCGTTATTGTGGTACATCGACCCGCGTTCGGGTCATCTATAGGGGCTTGTTATAGCATAACCACCGGATGCGATCACCTTGCATTGTGTGCTGCTTCGGGTTTGAATTACGGGTAGAATACCCGGTTTTCGTCCACACACGTGTTTACATGGAATCTTCGATGTTAAAAATCTTTAATACAATGACGCGCCAAAAAGAGGAATTTAAACCTATCCATGCCGAGGAAGTTGGCATGTACGTGTGTGGTATTACGGTTTACGATCTCTGTCACATCGGCCATGGCCGTACGTTTGTCTCTTTCGACGTAGTGTCACGCTACCTGCGCTTCCTGGGCTACAGCCTGAAGTACGTGCGTAACATCACCGATATCGACGATAAAATCATCAAGCGCGCTAATGAGAACGGCGAAAGCTTCGTTGCGCTGGTGGACCGTATGATCGTCGAAATGCACAAGGATTTCGATGCCTTAAACATTCTGCGCCCGGACAGCGAGCCGCGTGCGACCCACCATATCCATGAAATTATCGAGATCACCGAGAAGCTGATCGAACGCGGTCACGCCTACGTTGCGGATAACGGCGACGTGATGTTCTCGGTGCCAACGGACCCAACCTACGGCGCGCTTTCGCGTCAGGATCTGGATCAGCTGCAGGCCGGCGCCCGCGTGGACGTGGTTGACGTCAAGCGTAACCCGATGGACTTCGTGCTGTGGAAAATGTCCAAAGCGGGCGAACCAAGCTGGCCGTCCCCGTGGGGCGAAGGCCGTCCGGGCTGGCACATTGAATGTTCCGCGATGAACTGCAAGCAGCTCGGCAAACACTTCGATATTCACGGCGGCGGTTCGGATCTGATGTTCCCGCACCACGAAAACGAAATCGCGCAATCTACCTGCGCCCACGGCGGCGAGTACGTAAACTACTGGATGCACTCCGGGATGGTGATGGTTGACCGCGAGAAGATGTCGAAATCGCTCGGCAACTTCTTCACCGTGCGCGACGTGCTGAAGTACTACGACGCGGAAACCGTGCGCTACTTCCTGATGTCCGGCCACTATCGCAGCCAGCTGAACTACAGCGAAGAGAACCTGAAGCAGGCGCGTTCGGCGCTGGAGCGTCTCTACACCGCGCTGCGCGGCACCGACAGGTCTGTTCCTGCTGCGGGCGGCGAGGCGTTCGAAGCGCGCTTCGTTGAGGTGATGAACGACGACTTCAACACCCCGGAAGCCTACTCCGTGCTGTTCGACATGGCGCGCGAAGTGAACCGCCTGAAGTCAGAGGATATGGCCGCGGCGAATGCCCTGGCGTCCCATTTGCGCAAGCTCTCTTCCGTGCTCGGCCTGCTGGAGCAGGAGCCGGACGCGTTCCTGCAGAACGGCGCGCAGGCGGACGACGGCGAAGTGGCGGAGATTGAAGCGCTGATTAAGGCGCGTCTGGAAGCGCGTCAGGCCAAAGACTGGGCGGCGGCGGATGCGGCGCGTAATCGTCTGACCGAGATGGGCATTATTCTGGAAGACGGCCCGCAGGGGACGACCTGGCGTCGTAAGTAATTTCCACCCTCACCCTAACCCTCTCCCACAGGGAGAGGGGATCGTTCGGTCCTCTCCCTCTCCCTGTGGGAGAGGGCCGGGGTGAGGGCATCAGCGCGCGCGTTTTCTCCACCACAACAGCCCCATCAGCACGACCCCCGGCAGCCACACCCACAGCAGTTCCGAGATAATCACCTGATGCCCGTACGGCGTGGTGTAGCGCGAAAGCGCAAACGGCGCGACCTTAATCACCTGCCACGGCGCAAAGAACCTTTCATCTGACCACGGCCACAGCCAGCCGACGCCTTTCCCGCCGGTGGTAACGGAATCCAGCAGGCTGTGCGACAGCAGTGAGACCGTTAAGAACAGCCAGCAGCGCGTCAGGCTGGCCCTGAACCATCGCCGCCCTATGAAAACGCAGAGTATCGGCACCACAAAGGCAAACAGCAGCGAATGGGTAAAGCCGCGGTGGCCGAAAATATTGCCGTAGGCGACGCCAAGTTTGAACGCCAGCACGTCGGCGTCGGGCAGCATGGCGAGCACGACGCCGGCAAACAGCAGGCGGGGAGGGATAACTTTACTTCCCAGGCCTAAGCCCAGACAAAGAGGTACAGCGGCGTGAGTGATAACGGTAGGCATCGCGATTATCCATGGCAAATCATGGAAATATAGCAGTAATCTCGCACCAGAAAACCTGTGCTACATTCTGATTTTACGCTGACTCCCGCGCGATAAGCTGCCCGGAAAGGGTAATGCGCTGGGTTTGCAGATCCGGCTCTTTCAGCTTGCGAATGATCAGCCCCGCCGCCTGGCGCCCGGTTTCGTCGCTGGCCGAGGAGACGTAGGTAAATGACGGCGAGGTGAGGTTAACGTGGAGCATATCTTCAAAGCCGACCAGCGCAACCTGCTGGGTCAGGAACACATCTTTCCCCACGGTACGGCCGACCTGATGTATGCCGGAAATAGAGCCGATCATGGCATCCGGTGAATGGCAGAGCAGGGCGGTGATGGAGCTGTTTTTCTCAAGCAGCTGGCGTGTTGCCATCGCCGCGGCCTGCGTGTCGTCGCTGCAGGCAGGGGAAAATTCATCGCGCAGAGCCAGCCCGTTTTGCGTCATCGCGCTGCGAAAGCCGAGCAGGCGCTGCTCGCGGATCAGGCAGCCTTCGCGGCCGCCAATGTAGGCGATGTTGCGGTGCCCGCGCTCAATCAAGTAGCGCGCGGCAAGGTTCGCCGCCTGGCGGTTATCGCGCATCACCAGGTTGCACTTTTCATTCAGCAGAGACTGAGAGACCGCCACCAGCGGCAGCGGGCACTGACGGATTTGTTCCGGCAGGGCAGGTGTACAGGTATCGGACGCAAGATAAATAACCCCTGCCACACCCTGTTGCTTAAACGACAGCAGGGTGCGTTCCAGATGTTCACTGTCGTTCAGCGGCTGGCCGAGAAAAACCATATACCCCTGCTTCTCCAGCTCCTGGACGATGCTCGCCATCACCTTGATGGAAAAGCTGTCGCTGAAGTCGCGCAGGATCAGGCCGATAAGATTGGAGGTGTTGGCGCGAAGGTTGGCAGCGGCGACGTTATGAACATAGCCCAGCGTCGTGATGGCGGCATTGACCTTCCCGATCGTCGCCTCTGAGATTTTCCCTTTCTGGCGTAGCACCAGCGACACGGTAGACACCGAGACGCCTGCGTGCTTTGCGACATCAATAATGCTGACTTTCTTCAAAACCGCTCCCTGAAATTTACCGATTATCAGCCAGATAAGACACGCCTCCCAGCGTACAGGAGACATGTCTTTCAGGCATCTTATTATTTGCCGATCATGGTGGACATGGTCTGGGCGATAAACTGTGCTCTGGCACCGAAAATCACCTGAATACCGTTGTCGCCAACGAAGACCACGCCGCGCGCGCCGAGTCCGTTAAGACCGTCTTTATCCACCACATCGCTCTTCGCCACTTCCAGACGCAGGCGGGTGATGCAGGCGCCGACGGAGTCAATGTTCTGCGCGCCGCCCAGCAGGCCGATGATCTCGGTGGCAAGTTCGGAATCGGACTTGTCATTCGCATTGGCAGTTACTTCAGTACGGCCCGGCGTTTTCACGTCGAAGCGACGGATCACGAAGCGGAAGGTGAAGTAGTAAATCAGCGCCATTGGGATACCGACGATCGCGGCGCTCAGGAAGTTGGTCTGGTAGCCGTTAAACGACGGCAGGATCCCGAACGACAGGTAGTCGATAAAGCCCGCCGAGAAAGACTTGGCGATGTGCGCATGCAGCAGGTACATGGTCATGTACGCCAGGCCCGCCATGATGGCGTTGAAGACGTAAAGGATAGGCGCCACGAAGATGAAGGTGAACTCTACCGGCTCGGTGATCCCCGTCAGGAAGCAGGTCAGCGCCGCTGAAAAGAGAATACCGGCCGCGATTTTCTTATTCTTCGTATGGGCTTCGTGGTACATCGCCAGGCACGCCGCGGGCAGCGCGAACAGCATCAGCGGGAACTCGCCCTGCATGAACTTGCCGGCGTTCTGGTAGGTGTCGCTGCTGAAGGATTTCACTCCTTCTTCCAGCATCTTGAACCAGATGGTCTGGTCGCCGTGGATCACCTGGCCCGCCTGGGTGGTGTAATCCCCGAAGGAATACCAGAAGGATGGATACCAGATGTGGTGCAGGCCGAGCGGGATCAGCGCGCGTTCCACCAGGCCGAAGATAAAGGTCGAGGCCGCCTGGTTATCGCCGTTTACCACCACGGAAAGCGCGTCGATACCGGACTGAATATGCTGCCAGACGTACGGCAGCAGCAGGCCGAGCAGGAACGACAGGAATGCCGTCGCTATCGCAACAAAACGCTTGCCGGAGAAGAAGCCGAGGAATTCCGGCAGCTGCATGGTGTGGAAACGGTTGTAGCACCAGGCCGCGAGAATACCGCAGATCAGGCCGCCAAAGACGCCCATCTGCAGCGTCGGGATGCCGACCACCATGGCGTATTTCCCGCCCTGAGAGGCCATCTCCGGCGTGATGCTCAGCACGGTGCCGATGGTGATGTTGGTGACAAATACCGAGACCGCCGCAGAAAGCGCCGCGATGCCGGATTCTGACGCCAGGCCGACGGCAGAGCCGATGGCGAACAGCATCGGCAGGTTATCAAAGATAACCCCACCCGCGTTCATCATCAGCGGCAGGTGGAATTTATCGCCGAAGGCCAGCAGCAGGCCCGCAGCGGGAAGCAGTGAAATTGGCAGCATTAAGGCGCGACCAATCATCGATAACTTAGACAACGATTTAACAAACCCTGATATCAGACCCATGCTGATTTCCCCCGAGTAGCGCTTTTTTAGGCGCTGTTATTGTAAGTAGAACGTTTTAGTAGAACGTTCTACTTATCGTGAGGAAAGAGTGAAAAACGCGCAACTGAAATCTCACCTTTCAACAGATGAAATAGTGATTATTTGAAGTTGATCGATAATTAACCGTGATGGTTGTGGGGGGATTTTTATCCCCTCTCCCGGTGGGAGAGGGTTAGGGTGAGGGCATCAAACGGCTCAGGCCGTCACGGTCACGCTCTGTCCTTCAAAGCTCACGGTCTGGCCCGCGACAATCTTGCAGCGCTTGCGGGTTTCCACCGCGCCGTCGACCAATACCCGCCCGTCGGCGATAACGATTTTCGCCTGCGCGCCGCTTTCGCTCCAGCCTTCCAGCTTGAGCAGGTCGCACAGCTCAACGTGCGGGTGTTTGCCTAATGAAAAAGTGGCCATCTTACGCGTCCTCTACGTCGTGATATTCCTCGCACGCCTGCAAGGTATTCTGAATTAATGTTGCTACGGTCATCGGGCCTACCCCGCCCGGAACCGGGGTAATGTAAGACGCGCGCGCGGCGGCGTCTTCGTACACCACGTCGCCAACCACTTTGCCGTTTTCCAGACGGTTGATACCCACGTCCACGACAATCGCGCCTTCTTTAATCCACTCGCCTGGAATAAAGCCCGGCTTACCGACCGCGACGATCAGCAGGTCCGCATTTTCGACGTGGTGACGCAGGTTTTTGGTGAAGCGGTGGGTCACGGTGGTGGTGCAGCCGGCCAGCAGCAGCTCCATGCTCATCGGGCGGCCAACGATGTTGGATGCGCCAATCACCACGGCGTTCAGGCCGTAAGTATCGATGTTATAGCGTTCCAGCAGCGTAACGATGCCGCGCGGCGTGCACGGACGCAGACGCGGCGCGCGCTGGCACAGGCGGCCAACGTTGTACGGGTGGAAACCGTCCACGTCTTTGTCCGGCGCAATACGCTCCAGCACCTTCACGTTGTCGATGCCCGCAGGCAGCGGCAGCTGAATCAGAATACCGTCGATCGCGCTGTCGGCATTCAGGGTGTCAATAAGTTCCAGCAGTTCCGCTTCGCTGGTGGTTTCCGGCAAATCGTAAGAGCGGGAGACGAACCCCACCTCTTCACACGCTTTGCGTTTGCTGCCGACATAAATCTGCGATGCCGGGTTGCTGCCAACCAGCACAACGGCCAGCCCAGGAGCGCGTTTTCCGGCCGCGGTGCGCGCCTTCACTTTTTCCGCAACTTCAGAGCGCACCTGCTGCGCAATCGTTTTACCGTCAATAATCTTTGCTGCCATCAGAGAGAAGATTCCGTCTGTAACGTTCGAAAGGGGGATTGCCTATATTTTGTCAGAAGCGAGCGCCGCTGTCAGTCACCCTTTGCGAGATTTCGAAAAGGGACCTCGAAAGCCCTTCCTATCGCATGGTCAATTTCCTAGGGCGGTTTAGGATGTTCCCTGGGTAAATCGCAGCGTTTTGACATATTTAAAAATACATTCCTGGGCTACTTTATCTCCTCCGAAATAAGCCTTCAATTTATCAATTGAACATATTTCTTATTCCCGATAATTCACGGGAAGGGTTATTTACATTTTAAAGGAATAGACATGAAATTCAGCAATATTGCATCTACCGTCATTGCTTCTCTGGCCCTGGTCGCGGGCGCCGCTCATGCAGATGATACCACCACGCCGGTTTCCGTTAATGGCGGTACCGTGCACTTTAAAGGTGAATTAGTGAATGCCGCGTGTTCAGTAAATACTGACTCTTCCGAGCAGACCGTTAAGCTTGGTCAGTACCGTACCGCGAAATTCACCAAAGTGGGTGACACCACCTCCAATATTCCGTTCACCATTGAACTGAACGATTGCGATCCGCTGGTTGCGAAAACGGCTGCCGTTGCGTTCACCGGTCAGATCGACGCGACCGATAAAACCCTGCTGGCGGTAACCTCCGGCAACAACGACAACACCGCGAAAGGCGTGGGTATCGAGATCCTCGACAGCAAGTCAAGCGTACTGACCCCAGACGGTGCGACCTTCTCTGCCGCACAGAGCCTGATTGAAGGGACCAACACCCTGAACTTCACCGCACGCTATAAAGCGACCGCTGCGACTACCGAACCAGGCCAGGCGAACGCTGACGCTACCTTCGTAATGAAATACGAGTAATGCCTGAGTACAGGGATGTGGTCGACCTCAGGGAGGAGGTCTTTTAATCGCTAATGCCGGGAACGAAGGATGACAAGGACTGGGATACTGTTTTTTGCCCTTGCGATTGCCTCAGCGGTAAACGCACATAGCGTGGTAATCGACGGCGGCAAAGTTCACCTGAGAGGGGAACTGGTCAACGGCGGCTGCGCCGTTGCGCCGGACAGCCAAAATATGCGCGTCGACATGGGGCAGTACCGCACCAACGCCTTTTCCGGGGTCGGCAGTTTTTCAACGGTGAATGTGCCGTTTACCGTGCGGCTGCTGGACTGCAGCGTGGACGTTTCGCGCACCGTGGGGATCCAGTTTCAGGGCGTCACGCCAGCAGAAGATCCGCAGGTTTTCCTGGCGACATCGCGACCAGGTGAAACCCCTGTCAGCAGTGGCGTTGGGCTGGCGCTCTTCGACGAGCAGCAGCGTCAGATTATCCCGAACGCCACGGCGGTCAGCTGGTTGCCCATTGATACCCGCGAGCTGGCGTTTCATTTCAGCGCTCGCTACCGGGCGATTTCCGAACACCTTGTGCCGGGCAAGATTCAGTCGGATGTCTGGTTTACGTTGATTTATCCCTGACGCCTGCGAACATATTATTAAAGGTACGGTTGTGATGAACACCCTAATTAAACCTGCAATATTTTTATCTTTTATTTTGATGATGGTCTCGGCCTGCGCAAACGCGTCGGGCGGAATTGCGCTGGGCGCCACGCGCGTTATTTATCCGGCGGAGGCAAAACAGACATCGCTGGCGATTACCAACAGTAATAAGAAAGAACGCTATTTAATTAACGCGTGGATTGAAAATGCGAACGGGCAAAAGGAGAAAACCTTTGCCGTCACGCCGCCGCTGTTTGTGAGTGAACCGGACAGCGAAAACACGCTGCGTATCATTTATGCGGGACCGGCGCTGCCCGCGGACCGCGAGTCGCTGTTTTACATGAACGTGAAGGCGATCCCGTCGGTAAGCAAATCGCAGCAGGAGGGAAACAACGTCCTGCAGCTGGCGATTCTGTCACGCATCAAGCTGTTTGTTCGCCCGGCTAACCTTTCGATGCCGCCGGAAGAGGCGCTCTCTCAGCTGCGTTTTGAACGCGTCGGGAACCATCTCAAAGTCAGCAACGCTTCGCCCTATTACGTCACGCTGGTCAACCTGCAGCTCGGCGGGAAAACCCTCGACAACCTGATGATCGCCCCGAAAAACTCGGCGCAGCAGGTGCTGCCCTCCGCAGCGAGCGGAACGCTCTCCTGGCAGAGCGTGAACGATTACGGCGCTATCACGCCGGCGCGTAGCGTCAACCTGTGAGCAGAGTTAGGGCGATGAACACTCAATGGCGTTACTGCCCGGTTGCACTGGCACTGATGACAACGCTCTGGCCGCACGCCGGCTGGGGTGAAAGCTACTTCAACCCGGCCTTTTTATCCGATGACGCCGCCAGCGTGGCGGATTTGTCGCGTTTTGAGAAAGGGCACCAGCAGGCGCCGGGCGTCTACCGCGTCGATATCTGGCGTAACGATGAGTTTATCGGTACCCAGGACGTACGCTTCGAGCAGGCTGACGATACGCCGCCGGTAGCTGGCGGGCTGTCGCCGTGCATTACGCGCGGGATGCTCGATCGCTTTGGCGTCAATATCGCCGCCTTCCCGGCGCTGGCAAACGTGCAGGGCGAAACCTGTGTGCCGCTGACCGCGGCTATACCGGGAAGCGAAACGGCCTTTAACTTCGCGTCGCAGCGTTTGAACGTCAGCCTGCCGCAGGTGGCGATGCAGAACAGCGCCCGGGGCTACATCCCGCCTGAACAGTGGGATGAAGGGATACCCGCCGCCCTGGTAAACTACAGCTTCACCGGTAACCGGGGGAGCGACGACGACAGTTACTATCTTAACCTGCAAAGCGGGCTGAACTACGGCGCCTGGCGCCTGCGCAATAACGGTTCGTGGCGCTACACCCAAAGCAACGGCCAGCGCCACAGCGACTGGCAGAACATTGGCACTTGGGCACAGCGTACCGTTATCCCTCTTAAAAGCGAGCTGGTACTCGGCGACAGCAACACCGGCAACGATGTTTTCGACAGCCTCGGTTTCCGCGGCGGGCGGCTTTTTTCTTCTGACAGCATGTACCCGGACAGCATGCAGGGCTACGCGCCGACCGTGCGCGGTATCGCCCGTACGCCTGCCAAAGTGGTGATCCGCCAGAACGGCTACGTCATCTACCAGAGCTATGTCCAACCCGGCGCCTTCGCCATTACCGACCTGAACCCAACCTCTTCGAGCGGTGACCTCGAGGTAACGGTCGAAGAGAAAGATGGCAGCCAGCAGCGCTACACCGTGCCGTACTCCACCGTGCCGCTGCTGCAGCGCGAAGGCCGCTGGAAATACGACCTGGTCGCGGGGGATTACCGTAGCGGCAACAGCGAGCAGGATACGCCGTTCTTTACCCAGGGCACGATGATTGCCGGCCTGGCGGATGGCTATACCCTGTACGGCGGCACGCAGCTGGCGTCGCGCTACACCGCGCTGGCGATCGGTGCCGGGAAAAACCTCGGTGACTGGGGCGCCGTCTCGCTCGATCTCACCCATGCCCGCAGCCAGCTAGCTGACGACAGCCGTCATGAGGGGCAATCGCTGCGTTTTCTCTACGCAAAATCGCTCAACGGCTTCGGGACCAACTTCCAGCTGCTGGGCTATCGCTATTCCACGAAAGGATTTTACACCCTTGACGACGTGGCCTGGCGCTCCATGGAAGGCTACCAATATGGCGACAGCAAGGACGATGACGGCGTGCCGGACGTCCAGAGCTATCACAACCTCACGTGGAATAAAAAAGGGCGTTTCCAGCTCAATATCTCCCAGTCGCTGGGGGATTACGGTTCGGTCTACGTGTCGGGCAGCCAGCAAAGCTACTGGGGCACCAGCGAGTCGAACGTCTGGTATCAGCTGGGCTACGCGGGCGGCGTGCAGGGGATCAGCTATTCCCTCTCCTGGTCGTGGAACAAATCTGTCGGCATCGACGGAACGGACAGGATCGCGTCGGTTAACGTCTCCGTGCCGTTCAGCCTCTTTACTCGCCACGGCTACCGCAGGGACAGCGCGATTGACCGGGCCTACGCCACGGCATCCGCCAGCCGCAACAGCGACGGGGATACCAGCTGGCAAACCGGCGTCAGCGGCACCCTGCTGCAGGACCGCAACCTGAGCTACAGCGTGACGCAGGGGCATGCCAGCAACAACGGGGCAAGCGGCAGCGCCAGCGCAAACTGGCAGGCCACCTACGGCACGCTGGGGGTTGGCTACAACTACGCGCGTGACCAGCACGATCTTAACTGGCAGCTTTCTGGCGGCGTGGTGGGGCATTCCGACGGCGTGACCTTCAGCCAGCCGCTGGGAGATACCAACGTATTGATTAAGGCACCGGGAGCGTCGGGCGTGAGCATCGAAAACCAGACCGGGGTGAAAACCGACTGGCGGGGCTACGCGGTGATGCCGTATGCCACGGTATACCGCTACAACCGCGTGGCGCTGGATACCAACACCATGAGCAACAACACCGATATTGAGAACAACGTCAGCAGCGTGGTGCCAACGAAAGGGGCGCTGGTTCGCGCCAGCTTCGATACCCGCATTGGCGTGCGCGCGCTGCTGACGGTGAAGCGCGATAGCCAGCCGGTGCCGTTTGGCGCGGTGGTGCGTGAAACCCAAAGCGGCGTTACCAGCATGGTGGGGGATGACGGGCAAATTTACCTGAGCGGGCTACCGCTGAAAGGTGAGCTGCTCATTCAGTGGGGTAATGACGTAGGCAAGCAATGCCGGGCGTCCTACAGCCTGCCGGAAGAGAGCCTGCAACAGGCAATTACGCAACAGGAGATCGCTTGTGATTGATAACCGACTCATCCGCCGGCGTTTAGCGGTGCTGATGCTGGCGAGCATGCCGGCCAGCCATGCGCTGGCGTCCGTGTGCGTCAATGAAAACGGGGTCGCGACCGATATTTTCTACGATCTCACCGATACCTTTAACAGCTCGAATAACCAGGTCGGGCAAATCGTCACGCTGAGCCAGAAATCGCAGTGGGTCGGGGTTAATGCGGTGTGTCCAAAAGGGACGTCCGGCACCACCACCAAACGTAGCTACGTGACCGATTTCCCCATCACCAGCACGATCGATAACTATAAGTACCTAAAACTGAATGACTATCTTGACGGTGCAATGAAGATAACCGACAGCGCCGCGGGTGTGTTTTATCCTCCGCAAAGCTACATCCAGATGGGGAGCCACCCAAACGTGGCAAAAAATCAGCCCTTTCCGGTGAAGGACTCCAACCTGGTGTTCCGTCTGAAGGTTACGCGCCGCTTTATCAATATGGTCGAGATTCCGCGTGAAACCATGTTCCGCGTTTATGTCACCACCACGAACTCCGACCCTCTCTCCACCCCGGTCTATACCATTAGCTACAGCGGCACGATTCAGGTGCCGCAAAGCTGCGCAATCAACGCCGGGAACATCGTTGAGTTTGATTTTGGCGATATTGGGGCCTCGATGTTCAGCAAGGCCGGGGCGGGCAACAAGCCGGAGGGGGTCTCTGCGCAAAGCAAAACTATCGCCATAAAATGCACTAACGTGGAGGCGAACGCGTACCTGACGATGCGCGTCGAAGCGGAGAAAGTCTCAGGCAGCGCGCTGGTATCAGATAACCCGGACGTGGGTTTCGTCATTGCCAACGAAAGCGGGTCGCCTCTCACGCCCAACAGCCTGACCAGCAAGATCCCGTTCCGCCTTGACGACAGCGCGCAGGCGCAGGTTGGGATCCGCGCGTGGCCCGTTAGCGTAACGGGTAACAAACCTGCAGAAGGGCGTTTCACGTCCCGCGGCTATTTACGCGTGGATTACGATTAAGGAGCAGAGATGCATAACGGAATCCGGCTTATGGCCGCGGCGCTCTTCGCGCTTCATTTTCCGGCACAGGCCACTACCGCATTAGGGGAAATCAATATTCAGCTCTACGGCAACATTGTCGATTTTACCTGTGTGGCAGAGGGCAGCGACAGCGACAAAACCGTTCCGCTGGGCACCTGGCCGACGAAACAGCTTCGCACGGCGGGCAGCCGCACCCAGGCTATGCCCTTTTCGCTCAGGCTTACCGGTTGCCCGCCGGGGTCTGCCTCCATCACGTTTTCTGGAAAAGCGGACGGGAGCGACAGCACCCTGCTGGCGCTGAATGACGCCAGCGCCGCCAGCAACGTGGCCGTGGAGATCCGAAACAGGGATAAAACGCGCCTGGCGCTGCAGCAGGCCAGTCAGGACGTGGCGGTTGATGCTGAAGGAAATGCAGAGCTGTCATTTTATGCTAATTATATTGCTACCGCAGATAACCCGCAGCCAGGCAAAGCCGATGCCGACGCCACCTTTATGATTAATTATAATTAGAACTGACTGCACTCCCTGCAACTCATATAAGTTGCAGGGAGTGATTTCAGGTTATAGCAACTCGTGTGCCTTCGCGTAATCAATTAATTCAACAATACTCTGCACACCCAGCTTGGAATAGATATTGGATTTGTGTGCGCTGATTGTTTTGTTGCTTAATAATAACTGATCGGCAATCTCCTTGTTTGATAATCCGTTAGCCAGATAGCGCAGAACCGTGACCTCGCGATTTGATAACGGCATATCGACATCAGCCCCCGTTCGTGAGCCCAGATGATTTATAAAGCTCAGCGTTTCTGAAGGGAAGAACGAATAACCGGTGAGTATCATCTCAACCGCATTGTAGATCTCGCCCAAATCTTTTCGCTTGCTGACAAAGCCATTGGCGCCTGCACGAATGGCGCGCCCGGCATAGAAAGACTCTGATTTTGACGACAAGAAAAGAACTTTGATATCTTTATTTAAGTTCCTGATTCTCTTGAGCAATGAGAACCCGTCAGTGCCTGTCATTTCGATATCGAGGATCACCAGGTCGATCGTATGGTTACGTATGCAATCAAGCACTTCGTGACTATCACCAGACTTGAGTTTGACGATGATGTTTTTATTTTTCTGTAGCAGGACTTCTATCGACATTCTGACGATAGGATGTTCGTCCATAATGATAACGGATGCCGGTTTCATTTTTTATGCCTCAGATTGTTAAAAGCGTTATGCTGAGTTTTGTTAAAACTCTCGAAAAGCCGGAAGGATAATTATGCAGATCCTTATACGGTGGTATTTCCCTGGAAAGAGCGAAAGCATCCTTGTTAACGTAGTGATGAAATCTATGCCGCAGCGTGGATAACTCATTGAGCTGATGATGGCAAAAAAGGTTTTTCTTATTCAACTTTGCAACGCGTCTTATTATACCGCGTAAGCATTCTCCGAAAAGCCTGTAAATTAATCTGAGCGGGTTGTTGATTATTATCTACTGGATAGTAATGATGATTATTTTAAATTTAGCTGAAATGTCCTGTTATTTGTTTTTATGCAATCTTTCATCTTTATGTAATAACAAAAAATAAACGATATCACTATATGTTGATTAATTGTTAAAAAAATCGACGCTGTAAATCCAATCGCCTGCAGGCAGCGGTAGCGTAAATCTTCGCCAATTCTGCGCGTTACCTTCATCTGAAAGCCTCTCAACTTCTGAGAAAAAAACTTAACTAAGGGCAGCAGGATATGCTGGATGGCCTGCAACGGCTTTCCTGGCAATACAGGAATAATGCCTGCTAATACATCGTTATCATTTTATTAACGCATCAACCAGGCGCGTAACGCACGGTGTAAAGTACTGGTATTAAGGCTTTTCATAGCATTAAGCGTGGTTTAAGTTCCTGAATTAGGAATAGTTATAAAATGGGTAAAATTGTTAAAATTAAACATAAAAGTAACATTGGCGGTAAGTAATTTCTTAAAGGTGTTTAGGAATTAAGGAGTTAGTGGGGCGCTAACGCGCGAAGTCTGAAAGGTTATTGAGAAGATGCAGCAGCTCCTGCCGATGGCTTAGCCCAAGCTTTGCCAGAATGCAGCTGAGTCGATAAATGATGCGGTTGTAGGGGCGATTATGCCGTAGGGCGATCTGCTTCAGCGAGTGCCCCCGCGAGAGATCCTGCAAAACAGGCCACTCGCTGCGGGAGAACCACTCTTTGTCAGAACCCGGTGAGTGGCTGGGCTCCAGAAGACTTTGCTGCAGTGCCGGGGCGGTGAGCTGTCGCTCCAGCACGTTGAAAGGGCCGGAGGCGCGACAAAAAAGGCGGGTGTCATAATCATCTGCCCGGACGAGCAGATGCGGTTTCAGGTAGGGCGGATAAAGGCTCTGCCTTCTCAGCTGGTCCAGCATGTCGATAAGCCTTGACGCCCGGCAGTCGATATCCACCACCAGCCGGGCTAAGGGCCAGTGGTTCAGGGCACTGAGCGCGCTTTTCAGGGTGGTGTAGTCACTGCAATTGCTCAATGGCGATTGCCCGTTCAGGAGGCCCGAACGCAGGAAATTATCCTCGGTAACCAAAATGATAAAAGGCGCATCGGTTTTGCGAGTCTGGTTGATAGACTGGCTCAAAAATTCAAGGCGATCGAAAAAAGGCGGAGCAAATGGCGAGTGCGTAAATCCCAGTGAATCACTTCCTGTACGACGCCGCCTGTAACGGCGCACTGTCATTCGCATAGCTTCCCTCTCAGCGATGGCCGCTTAGTCCTCCGGCCATGTCCAGGAGGGCCAGTAATATCCCTGACCGAACCCCGCGCCTGCCTGCAGAGCACATGCATGATCCTTGTCTGTTTCAATCCCTTCGATTAGCACGTTCGCGGCGAGCTCTGAGCAGAGCGAGACCAGATGCGCGAGGGCTGGCGTGGCGCGTAAACGCCAGAATGCGAATTTATCGATCTTTACCCCGCTTAACGGCAGGTGACAGGATAAAAACGATGACGCTAACGCTTCATCAACGTCATCCAGCCAGATACGGTGGCCCTCTGCGCTTAGCTGCTGCATATGCCGGATCGCGCGCGCGCGAAGCACCGCAGACAGCGATAAAAATGATCCTGGCTCGACAATCTCAATGTTGAGCGGCTGGCAGGCCACCTGAAGCAGTCGCCGGAATATTTCCGGCACTGTTAATACGGTTATCGGCAGATTGATAAAAAGATTGTCCTCGGTGCGTGCCTTTTTTAACGTGGCGAGTTGCGCTTCAAGTAGCATAAGTGACTGAACAGCCGATTGATCGTGAAAATAGCACTCACTTTGCAGATGCGGTGACAAAACGCTGAGCACTTCAAGGCCGACGGTGCGGGATGAGGCGAGGGCGACGATAGGTTCAAGCTTAATACCGGCAATGCCTGGCAAGGTGTACTGCGCGCGTGAGGGGGAACGCGTCAGGTTTTGTGCTGTCACTCCGTTGTCCTGTCATTGACCAGCCTCCGGGCGGCCGGGATACCGCACACAAGTGTGACGGGGAGCGGAACAGGAAAACAGCAGGCGTTGCTTAAATGCGCCTAAGCCTTTTCGCACTGACGCATTCTGCTCGGGAAACAGGCGCTAACGGAGAAAAAACAGCCGTATTTACAACCGACTAGTCCTTATAGACCGAGAAGGCGGAAAAGGCATTGACTCACCGGTCATTGACCGTATAATTCCTCGCGTTTCACCACCGCGAAGTTTGCGCTTCTCCGTGCGCCCTTAGCTCAGTTGGATAGAGCAACGGCCTTCTAAGCCGTAGGTCGTAGGTTCGAATCCTACAGGGCGTACCATTCACACCCCGTTCGTCATCATCCCTGTGTCTCCGTCTCGCATTAATTATCCTTATTTTCCCTGTTGCCCAATGTCATTACCGCCTAATAAATAGGTTGCTAATAAAATGTATTTATCCCGGCCTTAAGGTTTTCTTAATCTTTAATTAATCTTCATTTTTAAACTGGATATTTATCACCTTAAATTGCGCGAAACAGATATTTTACACTTTTACGCCTAAACTTGATTGATAGTAATTATCATTAGCATTTTTGTATGCTTTAATCCTTACCCGCAACGCCATTCGCTATTAATGACTTTGATATATTAAGGATATCTGTATGAATTCTCGCGTTTTGTCATGCTTCTCGCTTGCTCTATTGTCTTCATCAATTTTCCTTTCAACACAGACACTTGCTGCTGATAGTAACAACGGTATCGTGGTTTATAACGCCCAGCATGAAAATCTGGTGAAGTCGTGGGTTGATGGTTTTACGAAAGAAACCGGAATTAAAGTCACATTGCGCAATGGCGACGACAGCGAGCTGGGTAATCAGCTGGTTCAGGAAGGAAGCGCGTCTCCCGCGGATGTATTTCTGACGGAAAACTCTCCGTCTATGGTACTGGTTGATAATGCAAAACTCTTTGCGCCGTTAGATGCTGCGACATTAAATCAGGTCCCTGCGCAATTTCGCCCGGCGCATGGCCGCTGGACAGGAATTGCCGCGCGCAGCACGGTATTTGTGTATAACCCATCCAGACTGAGCGAGCAGCAGCTGCCGACATCACTGATGGATCTGGCGAAACCGGAATGGAAAGGTCGCTGGGCGGCTTCCCCGTCGGGTGCGGATTTCCAGGCGATTGTCAGTGCGATGCTGGCGCTGAAGGGTGAGCAGGCGACGCTTGAGTGGCTCAAAGCCATGAAGACCAACTTTGTCGCCTATAAAGGCAACAGCACGGTGATGAAAGCCGTCAATGCGGGCCAAATCGATGGCGGGGTGATTTACCACTACTACCGCTTTGTTGACCAGTCTAAAACGGGCGAGAACAGCAAAAATACCCGGCTCCACTACTTTAAGCATCAGGATCCTGGCGCATTCGTCAGTATCTCCGGCGGCGGCGTGCTTGCCTCCAGCAAGCATAAAGAGCAGGCTCAGGCGTTCATTAAGTGGATCACCGGCAAAGAGGGGCAAGAGCAGCTGCGGACCAACAACGCGTTTGAATATGCGGTGGGCGTGAATGCAGCCTCTAACCCGAAGCTGGTTCCGCTGAAAGATCTTGATGCGCCAAAGGTTGAACCCTCGACGCTCAACGGTAAAAAAGTCATCGATCTGATGACGCAAGCTGGTCTGCTGTGATTAAAGAATAAAGTGAACACCTTATGTCTGGCTTGAGTCTCGACCTTGGTAAAAATACGCACCGACAGCCTGCCCGCAGGCGTCCTGCGTTGCCGATGGTAGCGTTAGCGGTTCTGTTCTCACTGCTGGCGCTACTGCCTTTGGGCTTTATCGTTGCCATTGGCATCGAAACGGGCTGGGAAACCATTCGGGTGCTGGTGTTTCGCCCGCGCGTTGCTGAGCTGCTCAGCAACACGCTGTGGCTGACTGCACTATCTGTCCCTCTGTGCATTATGGTGGGGGTGGCGATGGCCTGGCTGACAGAGCGCACGTCGCTGGCGGGCCGGGGCATATGGTCTGCGCTGGCGGTCGCACCGCTGGCTATTCCCGCCTTTGTGCAAAGCTACGCCTGGATTAGCGTGGTACCGTCGATGCACGGTCTTTCCGCTGGCGTGTTTCTCTCGGTTTTAGCCTATTACCCATTTATCTACATGCCCGTTGCGGCCGTTTTACGCCGTCTCGACCCTACGCTTGAAGATGTGGCCGCCTCGCTCGGCACGCCGCCGTGGCAGGTCTTTTTCCGCGTGGTACTGCCGCAGCTCAAGCTGGCTATCTGCGGTGGCGCGCTGCTGGTGGCGCTGCACCTGCTGGCTGAGTATGGCCTGTACGTCATGATCCGCTTTGATACGTTCACCACCGCAATTTACGATCAGTTCCAGTCAACCTTCAGCGGCCCGGCGGCCAACATGCTGGCCGGCGTGCTGGCGTTGTGCTGTCTGGTGATGTTGGTGCTGGAAGGGGCGACCCGTGGCAAAGCGCGGTATGCACGCATTGGCTCCGGGGCCGCGCGTGAACAAAAGCGCTGGCCGCTCAGGCCTGCTGCGGCCGCGCTGGGGCAGCTGCTGTTTGTCACGCTGGTTGTCCTGGCGCTGGGTGTGCCGCTGACAGTGCTATGCCGGTGGCTATGGCTCGGCGGCGTGCAAAACTGGCTGAGCCCCGAGCTCTGGCAGGCATTTCGTAAGACGCTAATGCTCGGCGCGGGCGGCGCGCTCCTGACAACCCTGTGCGTCATTCCCATCGCCTGGCTTGGTATACGCTATCCCCATCGCATTTTCCGGCTGCTGGAAGGGTGCATTTATATTACAAGCTCTCTGCCGGGTATCGTGACGGCGCTTGCGCTGGTCACGGTAACGATTCACTACGCTCGCCCGATCTATCAAACCGAAGTGACGCTGTTCCTCGCCTACCTGCTGATGTTTATGCCCCGCGCGCTGATCAACCTGCGCGCGGGTATGGCGCAGGCGCCGGTGGAGCTGGAAAACGTGGCGCGCAGCCTCGGCAGTTCGCCTGCACAAGCGCTGTGGCGCGTAACGATGCGTCTGGCGGCACCCGGTGCGGCGGCCGGTGCCGCCCTGGTATTTCTGGGCGTCAGCAATGAGCTGACCGCCACGCTGCTGCTCTCGCCGCTCGGCACGCGCACGCTCTCAACCGGTTTCTGGGCGCTCACCAGCGAGATCGATTACGTCGCCGCTGCCCCTTACGCCATGCTGATGATCCTTATCTCGCTGCCGCTCACCGGTATTCTTTATGTGCAGTCTAAAAAAATTGCAGGGCTCTGACATGCTTGAATTAACGTCAATTTCTAAATCCTTTGCCGACGCGCGGGTGCTCGACAGTATTAACCTGAGCGTTGCGCCGGGCAGCCGGACGGCCATTGTCGGGCCGTCTGGATCGGGAAAAACGACGCTGTTGCGTATTCTTGCGGGTTTCGAAACCCCGGACGCCGGGCGGATCGTGATGCAGGGCCGAACGCTATTTGATGAAGCCCACTTTATTCCTGCCCATCAGCGCGGCATCGGCTTCGTGCCGCAGGAGGGGGCGCTGTTTCCGCATCTCAACGTGGCGGATAACATTGCCTGGGGGTTGGACGGCACCCGCCAGGAGAAGCGCCGCCGCGTTGAGGCGCTTATGGAGATGGTCGCGCTGGACAGGCAGCTGGCAACCCACTGGCCGCATGAGATTTCCGGTGGGCAGCAGCAGCGCGTGGCGCTTGCCCGCGCGCTGGCGCAGCGTCCTTCCCTGATGCTGCTGGATGAACCTTTTTCAGCGCTGGACACCGGGCTTCGCGCCATGACGCGCAGGGCGACGGCCGATCTTCTTGCCGAAGCAGGCGTGGCCTCTATTCTGGTGACCCACGATCAGCATGAAGCACTCTCCTTTGCCACCCAGGTTGCGGTGATGCGCGGGGGGCGTTTTACGCAGGTAGGAACGCCGTTTGAAGTGTATACCCGTCCCGTGGACGAAGAGACTGCCCTGTTTCTGGGCGATGCGCTGGTTCTCCCTGCAGAGCTGAACGCCGGGCGTGCGGTTTGCGCGTTGGGTGACATTGAGACGGACAATCAGCACGCGACGGGGGCCGGGCGAATGATGCTGCGACCCGAGCAGCTTCACGTTACCGCGTGCGCCCCGCACGAGAGCGAGGTAGCAATTCTCGATGTCGATTTCACCGGACACCTGTCGACGCTGACCCTCGCATTGGGTAATGAACCCGAGCCGCTGGTTCTGAAAACGGTCAGCCAGCCAGGGTGGCGCCCCGGTGCGTCAGTGCGTATTGATATCGTCGGGATAGCCCGTGTTTTGTGAGAGAGCAGGGGCAGAAAACATTATTAATGTTCGTTAGTTTTTTCCGACAACAGTTTGTTATAGAAGAATTTTCCCGAGCGTGTGGAATATCCGCTGATTCTCTACCATGCTGATTAAACCTTGCGCTTTATGCTGAGGTTTTGGTGTGGTTGCTTATTAATCTCAAGGAAAAAGTTATGAAAAAAACGACTGCTATTTTGTTGGGAACCGCATTTCTGTTTACGACTAATGCATTTGCAGCAGAACTTCTGACCAAGAGTGATTTCGAGAAAGTTGAATCTCAATATCAAAAGATCGGTACCGTTAATACCTCCGGTGAAGTGTCGGTTGACGATGCGAAAAAAGAGCTGATCGAGAAAGCGGATAAAGAGGGTGCCGACGTGCTGGTGCTGACGTCCGGAAATACGAACAACAAGATCCACGGTACTGCGGATATTTACAAAAAAAAATAACGTTAATGCAGCCACCCCGCCTGTCGGGGTGGCTATCCCTTCAACCTAGTTCACTTCCTTTTTTTTGCTGAGCGCCATTTGGACGAGTTCGTCAATCTGTACGGGGCGACAGAGATAGTAACCCTGTAAATAGTCGCTGTTTTTTGCGCGTAAATAGTCTGCCTGCATCGCCGTTTCGACCCCTTCTGCAATAATTCTCAGCTGCATCGTTTTCGCAAGTTCGATAAGGCTGTCCACGAGCCGGGTATCGCCGTGTTGACTAATCTGGCTGACGAACAGCTTATCTATCTTGATGAATTCCGGATCCAGCGCGTGGATATAAGCCAGGTTCGAATACCCGGTGCCGAAGTCATCTAGCGCAACGGAAATACGGGACTTTCGCAGTGCAGCAAACCACTCGCTTAGCTGAGGTGTGACGTGCAGCGGGTGTCGTTCCGTGATTTCGACGACCACCTGAACGCGATGTGAGGCGAACCTTTGCAGTAGCTCAAGCGTATCCGATACAAAACGGGGATCGAGGCAGTTGCACGGGCTCAGGTTAAGGCTGATATACAGCCCGTCGGGGAAGAGATGGATCCGATGCTGCAGATCGGCGATAACCTGCTGGATCAGCCGATGGGTCAACGGGGCAATGAGATTGTGCTTCTCGGCCAGCGGGATAAACATCTCCGGGGCGACGCTGCCGTATAGCGGATGCGTCCATCTGGCGAGCACTTCAATACCCGCCAACGCGCCCGTCTGGCTGTCGAAAAAGGGTTGATAAACCGGCACGATCTGGCGCTGAGCAATGGCTTCGCGCAACGTTCTTTCCGGGGCGTGGGTAAAAATACGGGCCAGCAGAGCGCTGACGCCGGAGAGCAGTCGAGGGCCAGGTGTTATTGAGGTCATCATTGCGAGTCTCTGGCGGGCGGTCGTCCTTCAGGGCAACCGCCCGCTATCATCAGAATTTAATCCAGTCGCCCTGGTCGTTGGCGGAGGAGCGTGGAAGCGGGGACACGCTGGCGGCGATCCCACCGTTTCCCCGACGGTGTTCCGCACGTGCGGTTTGCTCTCTGGAGACGCGGAAGATCGACACCACTTTTTCAAGCTGCACGGCCTGATCCTCCAGCGAGCTTGCCGCAGCAGAAGATTCTTCCACCAGCGCGGCGTTTTGCTGCGTAGTGGTATCCATCTCCGCCATGGCCTGTGCAATCTGTGAAATTCCGCGGCTCTGCTCGTCGGTGGCGGCGGCAATTTCGTTCATGATGTCGCGAACCTGCGCAACGGACGTTTCGATTTTGGTCATGGCATCGCCCGCGCTTTCCACCAGGCTGAAGCCGGTGTCCACATGCACGACAGACTCGTTGATCAGGCTTTCAATCTCTTTTGCGGATTGGGCGCTGCGCTGGGCAAGGGTCCGCACCTCGGCGGCAACCACGGCGAACCCTTTTCCCTGATCGCCCGCGCGGGCGGCTTCAACGGCGGCATTGAGCGCGAGAATGTTGGTCTGGAAAGCGATGCTGTTAATCACGGTGGTGATCTCAGAAATACGGTGCGAACTGCTGCGCACGTTTTTCATGGTATCAATCACCTTGAGTGAAATCTGGCTCCCTTCGCTGGCGTTATGCGAGGCTTCATCAGCCAGCAGACGGGCATGGTTGGCATTTTCCGCATTCAGCGCAACGGTAGACGTCAGCTCTTCCATACTGGCCGCGGTTTCGACCACTGCAGCAGACTGCTGCTCTGTTCGGGCTGAGAGATCCATATTCCCGGCCGCAATTTCCGACGACGAGCGCGCAACGCTGTCAACACCGTCACGCACGTCGTTGATGATGTTCTTCAGGTTGGCGTTCATGGTGGCCACGGCCTGCATGAGCAGACCCGGTTCATCACGACGGGTGCTGGTCAGGGTGCTGGTGAGATCTCCTTGGGCGATCTGCTCTGCCACGCGCAGGGTTTCACCCAGCGGGCGGGTAATAGACAGCGTGATGCCCATTGCCAGGAGGATGCCGAGCGCGATGCCAATGGCGGCAACAATACCCATCTGCACCTGAACGCTATCGACGGTATCCGCGACCATTTCCTGCTGCATGTCAAACAGCGTCTGGATCGCCTGGGTCAGCGTCAGGGCTTTTCCTGATAAGCTGTCGGAAAGGATGGCCTGCTGATTCCAGACGTTTTTATACTCCAGTAGCTCCGCTCCAACGCTGTGCATGTCTTCGAGGCCAGACTGAAGCCAGACCTTTTGTTCCTCTGATGCCACAGGAAGCAGCTGTTCGGTGTCAGATTTCGCTGTCTCAAGACGCGTGCGGATCCCTTGCAGCAAAGCATCCGTTGGGTGTTGTTTATAAAGAGTAACCTGCGAGTCGATGTCGCTCATGATGAACGCAATCTGTGCCGCCACGAGCGCATGCTGAGGGTCCAGGTTACCCTTTCGACTGAGCTGAGAGGCGAGCTCGGAGTTATCGCACAACCCCTGGGTGCTGATTTTTTGTTCACTGATTTTCTTTTCCGCAAGGGATTTAGTGAATGGCACCAGGGTTGCGACGTAGCTGTCCACCGCCGTCGCGGTATCATCCAGCGCTTTTTTCCCCTCCTCAGACCATGCTAATGCTTTCATGCTGGCCACGATGCTCTGCATTTTCTGAGTCGCGGCGTTAGTCTGGTCAAGATACTTCTGGTCCAGCGTATACTGGAAGTTTGTGCGTCCTAAGCGCACCTGTGACAGGGCGTTAAACAGATCGTTAGTATGGCTGTTCTTTTGGACCTTGTCCTGGATGCTGCTAATACCCAGCAAACCCGAAACCAGAATTACGATAGTCACGAGCAGCACGAGGGAAAAACCAAGGAATAACTTCTTGCTGACTTTTAAATTGGTGAAGCGATTGATTATGCTCATATACATTTCCAGTGTCGGTCCAGACCGAGCAGCAGTGCTAGTAAATCATTAACGGAAAAATAAAATGTGGAAGAGAGGTGATAAAAAAAAGCCCCTCACACCTAAGCGCTCAGGGCAAAAACCTGGGTTGACATCACTCACTCAGGCTATCTGTCTTCTCCTCTTTTTTAACGGAATGAGCCGGGAGTTCGCTCATTCTGTAATAAACGGGGATTACATCCGGATAATTGATGATGTAACCACGCCCTTTTATATTTAGAATAAAGTCGTCGGGCAGATCTAATAATTTCAGCTTATTATTAAGGTTGTGCAGAACCTGCCATAACCGCTGCGTAGACGGGCTTAGGTTGTGCGCCTCCCAGACTTTATCAAATAGCTCTTCTTTAGAGACTGGCTTGGCTCTGCCATTCATCAGTAAATAAAGAAATAGCCTGAGCATCGTTTCATTGAAATAAATAGATGCGAAAACAATACTTTTCTCGGTATGGCTACCTGTGAGTCGGTACAGCCTGCGATTAGAAATATCGAAATGAATTTCTTCACCGATCATAAATCCATATAGACGATAGCCCATAGTGTCTGCCCATATTGAATTGAAACTGACCTGCAGCCCTATAGATAAATCCTGAGATAATCCATACCTTTTGTGTGGTGGATTATATGGCTGCTATGAATGCTTTCCAATACACACCCCTGTGCGCTATAAGAAACCGTTCGCGTAGTCCTCTTTCATAGAGTAATTGTCGATTTAACCTGTATTTTTAGCGTTAAAATCTACCCTATGGCAATTTGTATTATTGTTTGTTCTGGTTTTCGATCTTCAGGTGACAGCTCAACATTAATGAGTGAATTTTTCGTCAGAATCAGACGATCTCTCTGCCTGAGCGTCCGGGCGAAGCGACTTGCCTGGCACACTCATGCTTATGCCGATCAGATTAGGATTTTTCAGTTACGGAGAGGAGTGAAGTTATATGATTTATACTGATCAAAGAGGAGAGAGGGATGGCGCTTAAGCGCAAATTTTTGTCGAGAGATGGGGCAATTTACTGATAATTATCTTTAAAAATCTGAATCAGAACGTTTACACGGCTGCGGGAAAATAACAATCATGAATGAATATACACCCTGTATCTTATTGGCAGATCCCCGATGAAGCCCGTCTTTCTGATCAACGATGCCGTGCTGTTTGAGCCAGACAAGAGGCAGCTTTGCCCGCTTGCGGGTTATCCCGAGCGTGCAGTGATCCTGCACGGGCCGGTAAGTGAGTGCCTGCTTCAACTGCTTGAACACAACGGCGAAGTCATCACTCAGCGCTCTCTGTTTGCCGCGGTCTGGGAAAAACAGGGGGCGGTTGTGACGACCAATGCCCTGTACCAGACCATCGCCTCCCTGCGTAAGGCGCTAAAGGCTGCGGGTCTGGCAGATAATATTGTCCAGACGGTGCCAAAGGAGGGGTTTAAGTCGGTCGCGAGGATTCAGGTGGGCGAGCTCGACGCTTTTATGGCCGTCGCTGCGCCAGCCGAACTGCCGCCCCGGCATAATACTAGCCTGAGATTGAAAATGGCTTATGCCGCGGCAGGGGCGTTATTTATCGTATCCTGTTCTGTGCTTTATCTACAGCTAAACGAACGGCAAGCCGGATTTGAGAGTTTTCAACCCGTGGGGAATATAGACGGGTGCAACGTCTACTCCTCCTGGCACGATAAAAGTAAAAGCGAGCAAATTTTTACAGCGCTAGCAAAACGCTATCCCGTTAAATGCAGCGCGGGCGCTGAGGTATATATGACGCTTAATCGCTTTCAGATTGGCACATCGCTGATGGTATGCGACAGGCGGCCCGATATTAAGGGTGCACAATGTGACTCCATTTTGTACAGGGAGCAATATTATGAGAATGAATAATCCGGTTGCCCGCTGGATAATCATCCTGTTAGCGATTATCACACCGTTATGCCTGGCCTGGTACGTTCATTTTCAGCGGGATAATTTTTCCTGTGAGAGCCATTTAATCATTGTTGACGATCGCTCCGTGGTGGATTTGCTGATTGCGTTCAGATTGCGCAGCGGTTCAGGTACGTATGATTCAACCGGCGAATATAGCCAGAGCGGAAAACCGACGATAGCCATTAGCAATAAAATCACGTTTAATTACTGGCGCGAAGAGGGCAACGTTATTATGGTGTCCAGCGATACCAACGAGCTGCCAAAAAAAGACGAACCCTTCCGCCGGTTTATTCCCGACTTTTTCCATCAGCGCGACCGCGGTATTCGCGTAGAGATTGTTCGCGTGAATGCCGCAAGCTACCTGTTTAGCTTTGGGAATTCCCCGGCGCTGTATTGCACCAAAAGCTGAGTGCCTTTCCCTCTCAGCACATCCTCTGTCGATTTAAGGCGTTACGCATATTTACACTTGATCATACAAAGATAATGAGTATAGTTCTCATTCTCTTTAGTGTTTGCGGGCGCCGACGGACATTTCCCGCATTAACAGTGAGCAGATCTCACACGGAACACTGAGTATAACGGTGGATCCTGCTCAGGCCTTACGGCCTCCAACGACATCATAATCGCAGCCGCATGCGACGCAGATCCCCGCCTGATTATCTTTGCACGGTAAAGGATATTCCTGATGACCAAAAAACTGTCCGCGCTGGCGCTGCTCGTCGCTGCCTCTCTTTCAGGCTGCGCTGCTCAGCACGCGGCAACACCGGCGGCCGAAGCGTCGAAAACCGTAGAGGCTCCGGCTGAGACGGGCGTGATCAAGCGTGAGCTGGCCGATGGCCTGTACGAAATGGTGCTTAATCAGAAAGGTGCCGCGCTGTTCGTTGCCAGCTCTGAGGGCTTCAAGGACGTGCAGGGTGGGGTGATCTATAAGCTCGACCCCGCCACGCTTAAAACCCTTGGCCGTAGCCATACCGATCTCAAAAACTTTGCGATGACAATCTCCCCGGACGGGCAGACGCTCTATGTCACGAACTCGCTGGACGGCGGCATTAGCGCCATCAGCACCGCGGACGGCAAAATTAAAAAGCGCCTGATGTTTACCGAACGCAACAAGGAAGGCTTCCCGTTCGGCGCGCGTGAAATTCTGCTGCATGACGGCTCGCTGTACGTTGGCGGGGTAGGCGATCCGGGCGTGATTTGGGTGGTTGATGCAGAGACGCTGAAGCTGAAAAAGACTATCAAGAATGCCGGCCAGTGGGTTACCGGGCTGCTGTGGTCAGAACAAACCGACCGGATTTATGCCGCCAACGGCGGCGGTGAGATCCTGGCGATCAACCCGCACAGCAATAAAATTGAAAAACGCTGGAAACCGCTGGGCGACAAGCCAGCGCTGCTGCTCAACCTGGCGGAAGACAGGGCGACAGGGCGTCTGTTCGTCACCGATAACTCCAAAGCTAAAACTACCCTGGTGCTGAATATTCACACCGGTGAGGTGCTCAAGCAGCTCGACGTCGGTGATTCGCTGGCGGTGAAATTCAACGCCAAACGCAACGAGCTCTACATCACCCAGCGCGAAAGCGGAAAGCTGCTGAGCCTGGACGCCACGACCTATGCCGTGAAGCAATCCTGGGATCTGCCGCCGAATCCAAACAGCCTGCTGCTGTCAGCGGATGGCCAAACGCTCTACGTCACCGTTAAACAGGCTTTCAATAAAGACCACTCCACTAACGGGCCGGACAGCGTTGTCCGCATTGCACTTAACTAGATTATAAGGCCCGGCGACGGGCCATTTTTGCGCGCACTTTAAAGAGTTATTTATGAACAACACCACAATGCATAAAACGCTGCTGGCGCTCGCCGTTGGCGCGGTTACACACTCCGCCTATTCGGCGGCCCCTCAAAAAGAGGACACCATTGTTGTCCAGTCAACGCCCGCCAGCGATTTCAAACCCGGCGGTGACCAGCTCGTTCCGGCCTTCCTCGACGGGCAGGTGGCAAACGGCGGACGCATGGGGATGCTGGGTCAGCAGAACGCCATGGACGTACCGTTCAATATCATCAGCTACACCTCGAAGCTGGTGGAAGATCAGCAGGCGAAAACCATTGCCGACGTTGTCGCTAACGACGCGGGCGTGCAGTACGTTCAGGGTTACGGCAACAGCGCGGAAAGCTTCCGCATCCGTGGCCTTAAGTTTGACGGCGACGACATGACCTTTGGCGGCCTGTCCGGCGTGCTGCCGCGTCAGGTGGTGGACGCGCAGATGGTTGACCGCATTGAGATCTTCAAAGGGGCAAATGCCCTGATGAACGGCGCGGCAAGCTCCGGCGTGGGCGGGATGATCAACCTTGAGCCAAAGCATGCGGGTGAAATGCCGCAGGCGAAAGTGGGGGTGGATTACACCTCCGATTCACAGATTGGCACCACGCTGGATGCGGGCCGCCGCTTTGGCGACAGCGACCAGTTTGGCGCGCGCGTAAACCTGGTCCACCGTGAAGGGGAAACGGCTATCGCCAACGATCGTCGCCGCACCACGCTGCTCTCTACCGGGCTGGATTACAAAGGCGACAGCTTCCGCACCTCGCTCGACGTGGGCTACCAGAAGAAAACCTTCCACGGCAGCGAAACCGGGGTCAATATCTCCGCCGTCGATTTCATCCCGACGCCGCCAAAAAACGATCGCAACTATTCCCAGAAGTGGGCGTACAGCAATATCGAAAATGAGTTCGGCATGTGGCGCAGCGAATACGACATTACCGACAGCTGGACGGCCTACACCGGCCTTGGCGCTCAGCACGCCCATGAAGAAGGGTTATACAGCGGAGCTAAGCTGTGGAACAAAGACGGCACGTCGACGGCGACGCGCCTGGATACCAACCGCATCAGCGACTCCGTCAGCGGAATGGCGGGTATTCGCGGCAGCTTTGATACCGGCTTCGTGTCGCACAAGGTGAACGTCGGCTACTCGGCGATGACCAAAAACGAAAAAATAGCGTGGAAAATGTCGGCGGCGGCGGATAACCCGTATACCAACATCTATCACAACACCGGCGTCAACGCGCCGGACAGCACTAACTTCAACGGCTCCGGCGGGAATTACAGCGACCCGCTGACCAGCGGACGCACCCGCACGCAGGGCTGGCTGCTGAGCGACACGCTGGGCGTTCTGGACGACACGCTGCTGTTCACCGCCGGCGCGCGTCATCAGAAGGTGGTGATCCGCGGCTACAACAAAATCACCGGTGCGGAAAATGAATCTGACAGCTTCGACGGCAGCCGCTGGATGCCAACCTACGGCGTGGTTTACAAAGTGCTGGATGAAGTTTCACTCTACGCCAACCACACCGAAGCGCTGCAGCCGGGTCAAACCGCACCTAATACCGCCACCAACTACGGTCAGAGTACCGGTATCGTTCACTCTAAGCAGAACGAAGTGGGCGTGAAGGTGGACGCTGGCCGCGTGGGCGGCTCGCTGGCGCTGTTCGAAATCAAAATGCCGTCGGCTATTCTCGACAGCGTGACCAAACACTACGGTCTGGATGCCGAGCAGCGTAACCGCGGCGTGGAGCTGAACGTCTTCGGCGAGCCGATGCTGGGCATGCGTCTGAACGCCAGCGCCACCTGGCTGCAGGCGGAGATGACCAAAACCAACAGCGGCCTGAACCAGGGTAACGATGCGATCGGTATCCCGAATTTTTACGCCGTGCTGGGCGCGGAGTATGACATCAAGCCGATTGATGGCCTGACGGCCACCGCCCGCGTGAACCACTCCGGCACCCAGTATGCCGACCTCGCGAACACCAAAAAGCTGGACAGCTACACCACGCTGGATCTGGGGATGCGTTATCGCTTCGCGGTGAACCACAATGAAAACCAGATGACCGTTCGTGCGGGCATCGACAACGTAACGAATGAAAACTACTGGGCCAGCGTAGACGACTCCGGCACCTACCTGTCTCAGGGCGAACCGCGCACCTTTAAGGTTTCGGTTGGCTACGAGTTCTAAGCGTTCCACCCTCGTTATCCGGGGCAGGGATGCCCCAATCCCTTGCTACCACCAGCATGAAGTGTTAAAACGTGCCCCTTCTAAAAAAGAGACAGGGGTAGGACGTGAAAGACGCGTCATCCGCTTCAGCCAACGGTAGCGCTGAAGCCTCGTCGGATCAGAATCCGACGCTGCAACGTGGTTTGCAAAATCGACATATTCAGCTTATTGCCCTTGGCGGCGCAATTGGTACCGGGCTGTTCCTCGGCATCGGCCCCGCCATTCAGATGGCTGGCCCGGCGGTACTGCTGGGTTACGGCATCGCCGGGGTTATCGCCTTCCTGATCATGCGCCAGCTCGGCGAGATGGTCGTTGAAGAGCCGGTTTCAGGCTCCTTCGCGCACTTTGCCTATAAGTACTGGGGCCCGTTTGCCGGCTTCCTCTCCGGCTGGAACTACTGGGTGATGTTCGTGCTGGTGGGGATGGCGGAGCTGACCGCCGCAGGCATCTACATGCAGTACTGGCTGCCGGACGTCCCGACGTGGATCTGGGCGGCGGCCTTCTTCATCATTATCAACGCCGTTAACCTCGTCAACGTGCGCCTGTATGGCGAAACCGAGTTCTGGTTTGCGCTGATCAAGGTGCTGGCGATTATCGGCATGATCGGCTTTGGCCTGTGGCTGCTGTTCTCCGGCCACGGCGGCGAACGCGCGACTATCGACAACCTGTGGAAGCACGGTGGTTTTCTGGCGACCGGCTGGAAGGGGCTCATTCTGTCGCTAGCGGTGATTATGTTCTCCTTCGGCGGGCTGGAGCTGATCGGGATTACCGCCGCGGAAGCGCGCGATCCGCACAAGAGCATCCCGAAAGCGGTCAACCAGGTGGTGTACCGTATTCTGCTGTTCTACATCGGCTCGCTGGTGGTGCTGCTCGCGCTCTATCCCTGGGTGGAAGTGAAGTCCGACAGCAGCCCGTTCGTGATGATTTTCCACGATATGAACAGCAACCTTGTGGCATCGGCGCTGAACTTCGTCATCCTCGTGGCGTCTCTGTCCGTCTATAACAGCGGCGTTTACTCCAACAGCCGCATGCTGTTTGGCCTCTCCGTGCAGGGCAACGCGCCGAAGTTCCTGACCCGCGTCAGCCGTCGCGGCGTGCCGGTCAACTCGCTGTTCCTTTCCGGCGCGATTACCTCTCTGGTGGTGCTGATCAACTACCTGTTGCCGAAACAGGCCTTTGGCCTGCTGATGGCGCTGGTGGTCGCGACGCTGCTGCTGAACTGGATCATGATCTGCCTGGCGCACCTGCGCTTCCGCGCGGCGATGCGCCGCAAGGGACGCGAGACGCAGTTTAAAGCGCTGCTCTACCCGGCGGGGAACTATATTTGCATCGCCTTCCTGGGGCTGATTCTGGTGCTGATGTGCACCATGGATGAGATGCGGCTTTCCGCGATGCTGCTGCCGGTGTGGGTGGTGTTCCTGTTTGTGGCGTTCAAGCTCTCGCGAAGGTAAAAGAAAACGGCAACCTGGTTGCCGTTTTTAGTGTTTGCACCCTCTCCCCGTGGGAGAGGGCCGGGGTGAGGGCACCAGACCGCATCCGCCTTTACGCTCGGTGGCGCTTCGCTTACCGGGCCTACACAACACCACTCCACCTTTATCGTGACCTCCCTCCCAATTCCGTTTTGATCCACAGGATCTTTATTTTGTAATCGATTACTTTTTTATTTGAACGATTTTGTAATCGATTACTTTTTCTGGGTGAGGCTCATCATGGTGTCAACAACTGAAAGTAGTGGAAAGGCGATAGCACAGCACCGGATGCTGGTTCCGCGTCTGTCGCTGATGATGTTTTTGCAGTTTTTTATCTGGGGTAGCTGGTCGGTCACGCTCGGCCTGGTCATGACCCAGCACAACATGTCTCTGCTGATTGGCGATGCGTTTTCCGCCGGGCCAATCGCCTCTATTCTCTCGCCGTTCGTGCTCGGAATGCTGGTGGACCGCTTTTTCGCCTCGCAGAAGGTGATGGCGGTGATGCATCTCGCGGGCGCGGCGATCCTCTGGTTCGTGCCGGGGGCGCTTGTTGCCGAAAACGGCGCGCTGCTCATCGGCCTGCTGTTTGGCTACACGCTCTGCTACATGCCGACGCTGGCGCTGACCAACAACATCGCGTTTCACAGCCTGGCGAACGTCGATAAAACCTTTCCGGTGGTGCGCGTGTTCGGGACCATTGGCTGGATCGTCGCGGGTATTTTCATCGGCGTGACCGGCGTGGCGTCCAGCGTGACCATCTTCCAGGTGGCGGCGGCCAGCTCCGTGCTGCTGGCGCTCTACAGCCTGACGCTGCCGCACACGCCCGCCCCGGCCAAAGGGCTGCCGGTTAAGGTGCGCGACCTCTTCTGTGCGGATGCCTTTGCGCTGCTCAAAACCCGTCATTTCTTCGTTTTCTCCGTCTGCGCGATGCTGATCTCCGTTCCGCTCGGTACCTACTACGCCTACACCGCCTCGTATCTGGCGGATGCCGGCATTGCCGACGTCAGCACCGCCATGTCCTTCGGGCAGATGTCCGAGATCTTCTTCATGCTGGTCATTCCGCTGCTGTTCCGCCGCCTGGGCGTGAAATACATGCTGCTGATCGGCATGCTGGCGTGGTTTGTGCGTTACGCCATGTTCGCGCTGGGCGTGAGCGAGGAGGGGCGCTTCCTGCTCTATATCGGCATCCTGCTTCACGGCGTGTGCTATGACTTCTTCTTTGTGGTGGGCTTTATCTACACCGACCGCGTGGCCGGCGAAAAGGTGAAGGGCCAGGCGCAGAGCATGATCGTGATGTTCACCTACGGCATCGGCATGCTGCTCGGCTCGCAGATTTCCGGCGCGCTCTATAACCGCCTGGTGGCAGGGCAGGCCGTGCCGCAGGCGTGGGTAACATTCTGGTGGATCCCGGCGGTGGCTGCCGCGGCGATCGCGCTGATTTTCCTTCTCACGTTCAAGTATGACGATGACAAGGCGTAACGTTCAGGAGGTGGTATGAGGACGATGAAAGGACCCGGTATTTTTCTGTCGCAGTTTATCGGCGCGAAAGCGCCGTTTAACACCCTCGACGGGCTGGCAGGATGGGCGGCAGCAAAGGGCTACAGGGCGGTGCAGATCCCCTGCAATCATCCGCACATTTTTGATGTCGAAAAAGCGGCAGAGAGCCAGGCCTACTGCGATGACATTACCGGCAAGCTGGCCGCGCACGGGCTGGTCATCAGCGAGCTGTCGACCCATCTTGAGGGGCAGCTTGTTGCGGTAAACGAGGTCTACAGCGAGTCGTTTGACCACTTCGCCCCCGCAGCCGTGCGCGGTAACGATGCGGCGCGCCGGGCCTGGGCGACGGAAAAGCTGAAGCAGGCGGCGGTTGCCTCGGCCAGATTAGGCCTGAAAGCGCACGCCACCTTCTCCGGCTCGCTGGCATGGCCGTTTTTCTATCCGTGGCCGCCGCACAACGAGAAGCGTTTTCAGGAAGCGTTCCAGGCGCTGGCAAACCGCTGGCGGCCGATTCTGGATGCGTTCGACGAGCAGGGCGTGGACGTCTGCTTTGAGCTGCACCCAGGGGAAGATCTGCACGACGGCGTGACCTTCGAGCGTTTTCTGGCGCTGGTGGATAATCACCCGCGCTGCAACATTCTCTACGATCCTAGCCATATGCTGCTGCAGCAGATGGACTACCTGACCTTTATCGATATCTACCACGCGCGCATCAAGGCGTTCCACGTGAAGGATGCCGAGTTCCGCCCCAGCGGGCGCAGCGGCGCGTACGGCGGCTACCAGCCGTGGATCAACCGCGCGGGGCGCTTCCGATCGCTTGGCGACGGGCAGATCGACTTTAAGGGCATATTCAGCAGGCTAACCCAGTACGACTACGACGGCTGGGCGGTGCTGGAGTGGGAGTGCTGCCTGAAGGACGGCGAGACCGGCGCCAGTGAGGGCAGCGACTTTATCCGCCGCCACATTATTCCGGTCTCCGGGCGCGCGTTTGACGACTTCGCGGCAGGAGGTAAGCATGATTAGCGTCGGCATTATCGGCAGCGGCTTTATCGGCCCGGCGCATATCGAGGCGCTCAGGCGCCTCGGTTTTGTGCAGGTGGTTGCCCTCTGCGACGGAACGCTGGCTCAGACGCAGGAAAAAGCGCGTCAGCTCAACGTGCCGCACGCGTACGGCAGCGTGGAGGAACTGCTTGCGCACCCCGATCTGCAGGTGGTGCACAACTGCACGCCGAACCATCTGCACGCTGAGATTAACCGCCAGATCCTGCGGGCGGGCAAGCACGTGTTTTCTGAAAAGCCGCTGTGCATGACCCCGGACGAGGCGCGCGAGCTGGTGGCGCTGGCGGAGCAGGCGGGCGCGATACACGGCGTGAGCTTTGTCTATCGCCAGTTTGCAATGGTGCGTCAGGCGGCGAGCATGATGCGCGCGGGCACTCTCGGACGGCTGTTCGCCGCGCACGGCAGCTATCTGCAGGACTGGATGCTGCTGGAAACCGACTACAGCTGGCGGGTGGACGCCGCGCTCGGCGGCGCATCGCGCGCGGTGGCGGATATTGGCTCCCACTGGTGCGACACGGTGCAGTTCGTCACCGGGCGACGCATTACCGAGGTGATGGCCGATCTCGCCATCGTCTGGCCGACGCGCAAAGCCAGTGTGGCGGGTAATCAGACCTTCACCCACGATGCGCACGCGCAGTATGAAGACAGGCCGGTCACCACCGAAGACTTCGGCTCGGTGCTGTTCCGCTTCGACGACGGCAGCAGGGGCAGCTTCAGCGTTTCTCAGGTGAGCGCGGGGCGCAAAAATCGCCTGACGTTTGAGATCAACGGCAGCGAGCGGTCCGTAGCCTGGGATCAGGAGACCCCGCAGCGGCTGTGGATCGGCCATCGCGCGCAGGCTAACCAGACGCTCACCGACGATCCGGGCCTGATGAACCCTGACGTGGCCGACAGCGCCCACTTCCCCGGCGGGCATATCGAAGGCTGGCCCGACGCCTTCAAAAATATGATGGCGCAGTTCTACCGCGCCGTGCAGTCGGGCGCGATGCCGGATAATCCACCGTTTGCAACCTTTCACGACGGCGCGAACGTGATGTATATCATTGATGCGATAGTGAAAAGCCATCAGCAGCAGCGCTGGGTGCGCGTGGCGTATTGACGGCATGCCCGGTTCGCCGGGCAACCGTTTTATGGTAGCCTGCACAAAACGCTAACCGCAGGATGTGTCGTCGCTATGTCTATTCAGAAAATCGCTCAGCTCGCCGGAGTCTCCGTGGCGACGGTCTCCCGCGTGCTCAACAACAGCGACACCGTGAAGGCGAAAAACCGCGAGCGCGTCCTGCAGGCGATACAGGAGAGCAACTACCAGCCAAACCTGCTGGCGCGCCAGCTGCGCACCGCCCGCAGCTATATGATTCTGGTGATGGTGTCGAACATCGCCAACCCGTTCTGCGCCGAGGTGGTGAAGGGCATTGAAGAAGAGGCCGAGAAAAACGGCTACCGCATTCTGCTGTGCAATTCCGGCTCGGATATCGAGCGCTCCCGCTCGGGCTTAAGCCTGCTGTCGGGAAAAATCGTCGACGGCATTATCACCATGGACGCCTTCTCGAAGCTGCCTGAGCTGGCCGCGCTGATTGGCAACGCGCCGTGGGTGCAGTGCGCCGAATATGCCGATGCGGGCTCGGTCTCCTGCGTAGGGATTAACGACGTCGACGCCTCGCAGCACGCCGTCAGCCAGCTGGCCGAGAGCGGGCGCACGCGTATCGCGATGATCAACCACGACCTCAGCTATAAATATGCCCGCCTGCGCGAGCGCGGCTACAAGAGCGTGATCCACCTGAAGGACCTGGACTATAAGGCGGTGGAGTACGCGAGCGAGCTCAGCTCCCGCGCCGGGATGGCGGCGATGGAAAATCTGCTGAAAGAGAACCCGCCGGACGCGGTCTTTGCGGTGTCCGATACCCTTGCAGCAGGCGCGCTGCGCGCCATTCAGCAGGCGGGTCTGCGGGTGCCGGAGGACATCGCGGTCGTGGGGTTTGACGGCACCGAGCTGGCGGACATGATTTCGCTCACCACCATTGAACAGCCGTCGCGGGATATCGGGCGCAAGGCGGTCGATTTGTTAATGAATAAAATCGACAACCCGGATGCGCCCACGGAAAGGGTGATGATGGACTGGCGCTTTATTTCCCGCGCCAGCGCCTGATTATTTGACGAGTGCCCCCGCCAGGGAGCGAATATCGTTCCCGGTCGGCGACTGGTGAATGCGCAGACCAAATTCATCCACCACCGCGTAGATATGGTCAAAAATATCCGCCTGGATCTCCTCATATTCCGCCCAGACCACCGTGTTGGTGAAGGCGTATATTTCAATCGGCAGGCCGTTGGCATCCGGCGCGAGCTGGCGCACCATCAGCGTCATATCCTTACGAATGCGCGGGTGGTTGCGCAGATATTCATTCAGGTAGGCGCGGAAGGTGCCGATATTGGTCATCTTGCGCAGGTTTAACACCGATTCCCCCTCGCCGTTCTGCTGGTTCCAGAGGTTAATTTCCTCGTGGCGCGCGGCCAGATAAGGCTTCAGCAGCTTCGCCTGAATCAGCTTCTGCTGTTCCTGCTCGTCGAGAAAATGAATGCTGGTGGTGTCGATATTCAGGCTGCGCTTAATGCGTCGACCGCCGGACGCCGACATCCCGCTCCAGTTGATAAAGGCGTCGGAGACCAGCGCCCACGTTGGGATCGTGGTGATGGTGTTATCGAAGTTGCGCACCTTGACGGTGGTCAAACCGATGTCCGTCACCGTGCCGTTGGCACCGTATTTCGGCATCTCCAGCCAGTCGCCGAGCTTGAGCATGTCGTTGGCGGAGAGCTGAATGCCCGCCACCAGGCCGAGTATCGGGTCTTTGAAGACCAGCATCAGAACGGCAGCCATCGCACCCAGGCCGCTTATCAGTATGGCGGGGGACTGGCCGATCAGCAGGGAGATAATCAGTATCCCCACCAGAATGGCGCTCACCAGCTTAACGCCCTGGAAGATCCCCTTCAGCGGCAGCTGGGACGCGGTCGCCATCTTTTGCGACAGATTAAATATCACGTCCAGCAGCGAGAAGAAGGCGAGAAGGGCATAGACCATCACCCACAGCTTCGCGCAGGTGGTGAGTATTTCAGCTGCTTCGCTGCCTTTTTGCAGCCACAGTACCGCCTGGACGTTGACGATTATCCCCTGAAGGGTGAAGGCCAGACGGTGAAATAACTTATTCTGGGTAATGATCTGCAGCCATAAATGGCTGCTGGCCTGCGCGCGTTTCTCGAAAGCGCGAAGCACCAGCTTGTGCAGAATAAAATGAACGATGATGGCGGTAAGAAAAATAATACCAAAGATAATCACTAAAGAGGTGGTGTGATTAATTTCAATCCCTAACTCTTCAACCTGAGCAATTAATTCCTGCATAACGTCTCCTGTATTGATGCAGCCCCATAATGGCGGCTGCGGATCTATTATGCAAATTCACGGGCTTATTTGGTGGCCTGGCAAACCTTCACCACGGGTAAACAGAGGCGGTGGCGCATGCGCAGCGTGGCGAGCGCCAGCACGACCATCATCGCGGTTTCCACCATCAGAAAAACGTTGATCGCCTGGGTGTAATCCCCGTGATGGTTGTGCAGCGCGTGCAGCAGAATCGCCCCGAATATGGCGGGACCAAGCCCCAGCGCGGCCTGCTGCAGCGTGCTGAGAATGGCGCTCGCGGCACCCGCGTCGTCGGGCTTAATATCGCGCATCCCGATGCGGTAGAAGCTGTTCACAATTAGCGCCTGCCCGTAGCCGACCAGCCCGGTCGCGGGCGCCAGCGTCAGCGCAGTGTTGTTCATGCCCCACGTGCGGAACGTGGCAACCAGCGCCAGCAGGCCGATGATCTGGATCGCCAGCCCGGTGAGCAGGATGGTGCTGGTGCTGTAGCGGGCGATCAGCCGAGGGGCAAACCACGCGGAGATAAAGTAGGTCACCCCGAGGGCAATAAAGCTGTTCCCGGACTGCCACGGCGCCATGCCAAGGCCGGTCTGCATGGTGAGCGCCATGCAGAACATAAACCCGGACCAGACGCTGAAAAAGAGCAGCGCGATCAGCACGCCAAAACGGATGCTGTTGAGCTGCATCAGACGCGGCGGGATCAGCGGGTGGGCATCTTCACGCTCTTTTTTACGCGCGTTCAGCACCATCAGCCAGGCCAGCGGAATAATGGCCAGCAGCGCAGCCTTAAGCGGCCACGACCAGTGCCACTGCGGGCCGAGCGCCATCGGGAACAGCAGGCAGCAGAGAATCATTGCCAGCAAAGCCGTGCCCGGCCAGTCGATGCGTGACGGGGTATCGCGGCGGGTCTCCGGCACGTAGCGGCGGCTCAGCGCCAGCACCACCAGACAAATGGGGACGTTGATAAAGAAGGCGTTCCGCCAGCCCAGCCCGGCGATGTCGGCCGAGACCAGCCAGCCGCCGCCCATCTGGCCGACGATAAACGCAATGCCGCCGATGCCGCCGAAAAGGCTGATGGCTTTGGCGTGCGCCGTACCCTTTAAGGTCACGTGCAGGGTGGCAAGGATCTGCGGCATGATGAGCGCCGCGCCCGCACCCTGAACGATTCGCGCGGCCAGCAGCTGTTCGATATTGCCCGCCATCCCGCACAGCAGCGAGGCCAGGCCAAAGCTCGCCACGCCCCACATGAACAGACGGCGGCGCCCGAGGTTGTCCCCCAGCTTGCTGCCGAGCGCCAGGCAGACGGCGAAGGCTACGCCGTAGAGCGCAACGATCAGCTCCAGTTCGGTTGCCGTGGCGTGTAAAGAGTGGGTGATGGAGTCCAGCGCGACGTTGGTAATTGAGGTATCAATCAGCGGCAGCATCTGGCCTGTTAACAGCAATATCAGGCCAGCGCGGCCCGGTGAAACAACTGACGTATTCATGGGATCTCCATTGCGTCATTCATCAGATGGTCGTAGCATCAACCATCTAATAAACGGGTACCAGTTCTTGCTTATACTGGTACTGGCACTACCATGCAGGGGGATTTATGGCCTTGATGTCTGAACCCGTCGTCTCACTTCAGGATGACACGCGAAAACAGCTCGGTGCATTTTTGCGCGCGCGCCGTGAAAGCCTCGATCCGCAGCGTCTCGGCCTGCCGCGCAGCGGACGCCGCCGCACGCCGGGCCTGCGCCGCGAAGAGGTGGCGATGCTCGCTGACGTGGGCGTGACCTGGTACACCTGGCTTGAGCAGGGCAGGGACGTCAACCCGTCGAGCGCGGTGATGGCAGCCGTAGCGAAAGCCTTGCAGTGCACCCCGACCGAAGCCCGACACGTATTCGTGCTCGCCGGTTTGCCGCCGGGTGAAGCCCCGCAGGCCGTCTGCTGCGAGGGCATCAGCGAAGGCACGCGCCGCCTGCTTGATACCCTCATGCCCAAGCCTGCCAGCATTCAGAAACCTAACTTTGACATCGTGGCGTGGAACAACAGCTTTGGTCACCTGATGGGAGTGGATTTCAATGAAATTCCGCCGGAAGACCGGAACTGTATTTATCTGTTCCTCACGCATCCGGCGTGGCGCGCGCGGCTCGGCAGGCGCGATGACGTGCTGCCGATTTTCGTCTCCTACTTCCGTGCGGCAATGGCGGAGCACCGGGGGGACCCGCTGTGGGAAGCGAAGCTGGCGCGCTTCTTTGCGGTGTCCGAAGAGTTCAAAACCCTGTGGCACCAGCGCAACGACGTGCGCGGCGTGGAGAACCAGCTCAAGCTGTTTACCCATCCCGAACTGGGGGATTTTACGCTGCAGCAGATGTACTGGTACTCCGCGCCGCGAAACGGCTCGCGGCTGCTGGTCTATTTACCGGTGGATGAGGCGGGGGAGAGGGCGATGGAGTGGCTGGCGGCGCAGGGGAAGTAAGTTTTTTGCGAGGTGCTTTCAGGGAGTAAGAGCCGACTCTGCTAAGTGAACAAGTCCGGTGTAAGGTGGGTTTAAATTAAACCAACCGACTGAATCGACATCATTTCGATGAGAGGTTAAGTCGTTTATACTCACGGAATGAGAAACTACCCATGTCGCCACTGATGATTGATTCCGCAGATTTCAGCCAAAAGCTCGGCCTTATTTCCCGAAACGTGGAACATACCGAAGCGTTTCTTGCGCGAGGTTCGGTGGATTTTCATCTGCCGGGTTTTTTGCTGCCTGTCGGCTATCGTCTCTTAAAATCGCGGTATAGCGATGAATATCGACTTGTGACGACTGACGACGGCAAGCCCTACACGACCTATGCCGTGAAGCTTGAATTTCATAAAGAAATCACCTTTCCCCACGGTGCGGCTAAGCAAGTTATGGTATGGCGCACGCCACGCGCCGTACACCAGCGCGTGATAAGCGGATTACCACAATTATTCTTTCAGTGGGTGCTAAGCGAATACGACATTGTTGTCTCTGACAGCGAACAGACCGGAGACGGGCAGCGGTTCTGGCTGCGAATGATCGACTGGGCGTTCAGCATGAATTATCAGATAAGCGTGGCGGACGGTACGGTAGGTGAAGATTGGCAAGTAACACCCGTCAATTCATATGCCGAGCTGGAAGAGCGCTGGATTGCGTTTGCCTGGGGCAACGATTGCGACGTGCATCCGCACCGCAGGCTGGTCATCAGTAAAGCGTAACGGGCCGCACAGAGCGGCCCGTTTGGATTAGCACTCGGTCACAATCGTGCTCAGCGGCAGGCGAGACTTCGGCAGCGTGGCGTTGAAATCTTCCACGCTGTGATGCCCAACCGGCACCACCACCAGGCTGGTGAAGCCTTTCTCTTTCAGACCAAACTCTTCGTCGAGGATCGCTGCGTCAAAGCCTTCAATCGGCACCGCGTCCAGACCCATCGCACCTACGCCCAGCAGGAAATTACCGACGTTCAGGTAAACCTGTTTTGCCATCCACTGATCGTCATCTTTCAGATCCACGCGGTGCATGTCGGCGAAGTAGGTACGGCCCTTGTGGTTCGCGGCTTTGGCTTCTGGCGTGTTGAAACGGCCATCTGCCTCTTCCTGATCCACGACGCGCTCCAGCCAGGCATCGTCCATGGCGGTTTTCGCGCAGAACACCACCACGTGAGAGGCGTCCAGCATCTTGCGTTCGTTGAACACGTAAGTGCCCGCAGCGGATTTCGCCACGCGCGCTTTACCTTCCTCGGTGCTGGCGACAATAAAGTGCCACGGCTGGGAGTTGGTGCTGGACGGGCTGTACTGCAGCAGGGTTTTGATTTTTTCCGCTTCTTCAGCGGTCAGTTTTTTGCTTGCGTCGAACGCCTTGGTCGAGTGGCGTTTCAGGGCGACAGAAATGATATCCATAACAACTCCTGGTAATAAAATTCGCCCGTACGCGGGCGCGAAAGGAGAGCAGATTACCGCGCGAAGCGGGAAAAGATAAGTGCGATTCGAGCGCTTAATCTGTTCGTCTCAGCCGAACAATCAGGCCGGACGTATCCACTTCTGGTCTTTTTTCGGCAGCTTATCGACCACCAGATTCCATGAGTCATTGATGAAATCAGTAACCACTTCAGGCGTGATGTCATCGGTGCCGTAGAGTGAAATCCAGTGCTTTTTATTCAGGTGATAGCCCGGTTCAACGCCGCGATAAATTTGCTGATTTAACAGCGATTTTTCAGGATCGGATTTCAGGCTGACGTGGGGGCGACCGCGTACAACCGCCATCAGCATAAAAATCTTCCCGCCAACTTTAAACACGTCGTATTCGGGCCCAAACGGCCAGCAGTGTTCCGTAAAAGGCAGTTCCAGCGCCACGCGTTTTGCGTGTTCCTGCAATGACTTACCGTCCATCGCTATCCTCCTCGGCCAGCCCGCGCCACATGGCCTCAAAACCGAGCGCTTTAAAATCGACGGCGCGGGAGGGATCGCGGGTGGCAAATTCCATGGTGGTTTCGGCCAGCGATAAGAAAATCGCATCGCCGAAGGTTTTAAATTCGTCGGACATAAACACCTGGCGCACCGAGCGGCGGCACAGCTCGTGCAGCTCCGGGAACATCTCTTTCACGGCCTGTTCCGTTTCGGCGTTGATCTTCTCACTGACGCCAAGCTGGCGTATGGCGGCGTGTGCGAGAGGGTTTTTGATCCCCCAGTCGACATAGCTGTTCCAGATGTTACGCGTGTGCTCCTTGGGGCTGGTGAGTGAGCGATCCAGATTAGACAGCATCGCCTGGCAGAGATCCTGCTTCAGGTGCAGGTAGAGGGCATTCAGCAGATCGTCTTTCGTCGCAAAGTAGCGAAACAGTGTACCTTCGGCAACGCCCGCGTTACGTGCAATGAGCGCCGTTGAAGCGGCAATTCCCGACTGCGCAAACGCAACGGTTGCGGCTTCCAGTAAGGCCTGTTTTTTATCTTCACTCTTCGGACGTGCCACTCAATTCTCCCCTTTGTCAAATGTAAAAAAACGTATTGAAGCATGCGGTTCATACCGCTGCAACGCGGAATGTCAAAGATCGAAAACGTCTTGACGATATATTCATCATACACAATAATGAGTGCTTACTCACTCATAATCAAGTTTAACCCGCGTAAACCATCGGACGGGGCGCGTATTCGGGTCAGGAAATGAAAAAGCCTCTATTCATCTGCGTGGTGTTTGTCATGATTATTGCTTCAGCTGCGAGTTTACCCTTTGTCCTGAATGCCGGATTTGGCCAGACCCCACAGGGTGAGCAGCTCTCCGAAGTGGAAGCCTCTCCGCAGTATCGCGAGGGGAAATTCCACAACACGCTGCCGACGCCTGGCTATAACGGCGACAAGAATATGCTGGTGGCAATGTGGGAGTTTTTGACCAAAAAAACCGAGAACGCCCGCCCGGCGAATCCGCTGCCGGTGGTGAAAACCGATCTCGCCGGCCTGCCGCTGGAGCAGGACACCCTGGTGTGGCTCGGCCACTCCTCCTGGTATATGCAGCTGGCGGGTAAACGCATCCTGATCGACCCGGTTCTCGGCAACTACGCCGCGCCGTTTTCGTTCCTCAATAAAGCCTTTGCGGGGGAGTATCCGTGGCACGCCGAAAGCATGCCGGAGATCGACCTGCTGATTATCTCGCACGATCACTACGATCACCTGGACTACGCCACCATCAGGGCGCTGCTGCCGAAGGTGAAGCGCGTCGTAACGCCGCTCGGCGTGGGCTCGCACCTGCGCTACTGGGGCATGAACCCGGAGATTATCGACGAGCGGGACTGGAACCAGTCGGTGCGCATTAGCGATGAACTGACGGTGCACGTGCTGCCGGCGCGCCACTTTTCCGGGCGCGGCATCAAGCGCGACCAGACGCTGTGGGGCAGCTTTATGTTCGTCACGCCAGAGCAGAAGGTTTATTACAGCGGGGATTCCGGCTACGGCCCGCACTTTAAGGCCATCGGCGAGCAGTTTGGCGAGGTGGATTTAGCCATCATGGAAAACGGCCAGTACGATCAGGACTGGAAGTACATCCACATGCTGCCGGATGAAACGGCGCAGGCCTCGGCGGATCTCAACGCCAGAGCGGTGGTGCCGGGGCACAACGGGCGCTTTGTCCTGGCGAAACACACGTGGAACGACCCGCTGATCCAGCTGGCGCGGGCCAGCAGGGACAAAAATTATCGGCTGCTGACGCCGGAGCTGGGTGAACCGGTCCGCGTGAGCGACAGCACGCAACAATTTCGTGAGTGGTGGGAATAATGTTTAACCGAGAAGCAGAGGGGGAGAGCAGCATGACTATTTCCGCTCAGGTCATCGACACCATCGTCGAGTGGATTGACGACAACCTACATCAGCCGCTGCGCATCGAAGAGATTGCCCGTCACGCGGGCTATTCGAAGTGGCATCTGCAGCGGCTGTTTATGCAGTACAAAGGGGAGAGCCTGGGGCGCTATATTCGCGAGCGCAAGCTGCTGCTGGCGGCGCGCGACCTGCGCGAATCGGACGAGCGCGTGTATGACATCTGCCTGCGCTACGGGTTTGACTCGCAGCAGACGTTTACCCGCATCTTCACCCGCACCTTTAACCAGCCGCCGGGCGCGTACCGTAAAGAGAATCACAGTCGTGCACATTAAAATGGTGCGTGTGGGCCGGGTAAGGCGAAGCCGCCACCCGGCTTTTTTTGTTGGCACGGAGCCCGTAAATCCACCCGGTTTGCCATCCCCGCCTTAGCAGCCAGATCTCTATCATCCCCTTATTTTTAAACGGGTTAACAATTATTCCCTGGTTGCTTTCGCCCTAAAAAAGACCGATTAAATGCCATTGATGATATTGCAAATTATTACCATTTGCATTAGCGTTGGTGGCAAATTTCGTTGGGGAACAAGCGGTAATGAAGAGGGTATGGAGCGGGTTGTTACTCGGTATTGGTACGTTGCCAGCGATGGCGGCGACCTGTGAGCACGCTTCCCAGCAGGGAGACGTTCAGGGGAAGTTTGATGCCAGCGGTGAAGTCTGTTTTTCACTTCCGCCGCTGGACGAGAATTACGTTTCCGCCACGCTGAACGGCGTAACGGATGCCCGCCTGCTGGACGAGAAAAACAACGGCATCCGCACGCTGGTTGAAAACGGCCCCGCCGATGGGGAGCACACCCTGCTATTTGCCCTGCCGGTGAAGCAAAATACCTCGCTTGTACTGCACGGTGAAGCGGGTAAACCCTGGCGTTTTCAGTGGCGAATGAAAGAAACATCCGCGTTACCGCGCACCCAGGTGCTGGAGCCTGAGAGCCCGGCGCTGAAGGCGCTGGCAGAAACGGTTGCAGCCGGTGGAAGTACCGATGCGTTCTGGCAGGCGCAAACCCGTCAGGGAACGCCGATGGTGGAGCCGGTGGATGCCCGCCACAAACGCGTCACCTTTCTCTGGCGCGGGGCGCGTGAAAACGTGTTCCTGCTGGGCTCACCGGCAGGCGAACACGATCCGCTGTTTCGTCTGGGCAAAAGCGACGTCTGGTTTCGCAGCTATGTCGTGCCGGCCGATACGGTGATGCAGTATAAACTAGCCCCGGACGTGCCGTATATCGGCGGATCCCCGCGCGATCGGCGACGGGCGATCCTGGTTAGCGCGCAGGCCGATCCGCTCAACCCGAACGCCTTTGGCGAGCAGAAGGCCGATCGCTGGAACCGCTCTTCGCTGCTCGATCTCACCCCAACGCGCTATTGCTCCGCACAGGCTGCAGCCCAGCCGCTGGGGCAAGGCACGCTGAACCGACAGAAATTTGCCAGTCCCCTTCTCGGCAATACCCGCGAGGTGATGATTTACAAGCCGCGCGGCGCACAGCCTGCACGCTGGACGTTAATCCTGTTCGACGGGCAGGTTTATCAGGACGAGTACCATTTCGCCAACGTGCTGGATGGTCTGATCGCCCGACATCATCTTCCGCCCGTCAACGTCGTGTTTATCGACAGTCTCGATCATGCCCGGCGCGGTAAAGAACTGCCGCCAAACCCGGACTTCGCCGACTTTATGGCGCACGAGCTGCTGCCGTGGCTGCGCGGGCAGGGCATCGCGATGCAGCGGCAGAAAACGGTGCTGGCGGGGTCGAGCTACGGGGGAATTGCTTCGTCGTGGGTGGCGCTGCGCTACCCGCGACTGTTTGGTAATGTGCTAAGCCTTTCTGGCTCGTACTGGTGGGCGCCAAAAGGCGAAGCGCCCGGCTGGCTGACGCGCCAGTACCAGCAGTCGCCGCAGTATCCGGTGCGATTCTGGCTGCAGGCGGGAAGGTTTGAAATGGCCGGGCCGGGCGGCGGGAACTATCCAGGTACGCTGGCATTTGAAGCGGTGTTACGCGCCAAAGGCTACCGCGTCAGCTTCCACCCGTCATCCAGCGGCCACGACTACGCGGCCTGGTGCGAAGCGCTGATCCACGGCATGCGTAATTTCACCGGCTTACGACGCCAGTGAAAACCAGCGGCGCCAGACAAAACGCAGAACGAAGAATTCGATGGCGCCGAGCACCAAAAACCACAGGCAGAACAGAATGGTATAAAGCTGGTTAAGATCGACCATGTGGAAGGTCGTCATCAGCTTTTGCGCCAGCACCAGACCCAGCGAGGGGGCGGGTAGCAGCAGACAGGAGATCAGGGCCAGCAATAAAATGCCCCCGGCCGTAAGCAGCGATTCTAACGGGTGTTTCATCGTAATGTTAATCGTCAGTTAAAAATGTCATTGTCCGGCATCCTGTAACGTAAAGCAATATCAGCCCGGCTGGCGTTTTTGAATATCTCACGGCCATTACTCTGCATTTAAAAACTAAAAAAAGAATAATATTGCCCGGGCGATTAAATTAATATCGCGTTATGTAAATAAACGTCTGTATCACGAAAATAATTTTACAAACGTATAGGTGCTGTACCCAATTAACGTAGCAATAACAATGGCTGCGACAATGTATAACGCCAGGCGTCGTCCGCGATAAATACCAAACATGCTGTCTCCTTGTTTAATGTTGGTTTAGAAACATTTTGTAAAAATCATCTCATCGAATTAATTTTTAGCAGTTTTGAATAACCCAGTTGTCATTATATTGCGGCAGATCAATTTAACCCGCAAGTTTTAAAAATGAATCAATTAAAGCCAGAAAGGAATTCCGGCTTCCGTCCACCGGATATTGAAGGAAAAATACCATGACCAAAAAAAATTTCTCACAGAATATGCCACCCACGGGCGGGCAGGCGTACCAGCAGACCGTAGAGCAGGTGCTCGCTCACGCGCAGAGCCAGGCCAGCGGTCTTGACCGCGCTGAAGCGCAGGCGCGTCTGGATAAGCATGGCCCAAACGCGCTGCCGGAGAAAAAAGGCAAGCCGGGATGGCTGCGTTTTCTCGCGCACTTTAACGATGTCCTGATTTACGTTCTGCTTGCGGCGGCCGTATTAACCGCGGTGATGGGCCACTGGGTCGATACGCTGGTTATTCTCGGCGTGGCGGTCATCAATGCCCTAATTGGCCACATTCAGGAAAGCAACGCGGAAAAATCCCTGAAGAGTATTCGCAATATGCTCTCCAGCGAGGCGCGCGTTATTCGTAACGGCAGCCATGAAACCATATCGACGACAGAAATCGTCCCGGGCGATATTATCGTCCTGCGCGCGGGCGATCGTATTCCGGCGGATATGCGCTTAATTGAAGCACATAATTTACGCGTGGAAGAGGCGATTCTGACCGGTGAATCCACCGTGGTGGATAAGCACACAAACCCGCTGACCGGTGAACTGCCGCTGGGCGACCGCACCAATATGGTCTTCTCCGGGACAACCGTGAGCGCGGGCGGCGGCGTCGGCCTGGTCACCGCAACCGGTAAGGATACGGAGCTCGGCCACATCAACCAGATGATGGCGGGTATCGAAAAGCACCGTACCCCGCTGCTGGTGCAGATGGACAAGCTGGGTAAGGCGATCTTCGCCATTATTCTGGCGATGATGGCCGCGCTGTTTGTCTTCAGCCTGGTGTTCCGCGAGATCCCAATGGGCGAGCTGCTGCTCTCCCTGATTAGCCTTGCGGTGGCCTCCGTACCGGAAGGTCTGCCGGCGATTATCTCCATCATCCTCTCTCTGGGCGTACAGGCGATGGCGCGCAAGCGGGCGATTATTCGCAAGCTGCCGACGGTTGAAACCCTGGGCGCGATGACCGTGGTCTGCTCGGATAAAACCGGCACCCTGACCATGAACGAGATGACGGTTAAAGCCATTATCACCGCCGACGCCTGCTACCGCGTGGACGGCAACAGCTACGAGCCGGTGGGCAACATCTACCTGGAAGGCAGCGACGAGCCGGTGCAGATCCAGTCGGGCACCGTGCTGGAGCAGTACCTGCGCACCGTCGACCTCTGTAACGACAGCCAGATGATGCAGGACGAGCGCGGCCTGTGGGGCATTACCGGTGGGCCAACCGAGGGCGCGCTGAAGGTGCTGGCGGCGAAAGCCAGCCTCTCGCCGGTGATGACCACGCTGATTAACAAGATCCCGTTCGACTCGCAGTACAAGTACATGAGCACCCACTACCAGATTGGCGGTGAGGAGCAGATTTTGATTACCGGCGCGCCGGACGTGATTTTCGCCCTTTGCGCCCAGCAGCAAACCCGCAACGGTGCGGAAGCGTTCAACCGCGCGTACTGGGAAAGCGAGATGGAGCGCTATGCGCGTCAGGGGCTGCGCATGGTCGCCGCGGCGTTCAGGCCGGCGAACGGCGAGCAGGAACTGACGCACGACGACCTGAGCCACGGCCTGATCTTCCTCGGCATCGCCGGGATGATGGATCCGCCGCGTCCGGAAGCGATTGATGCGATTAACGCCTGCCAGCAGGCGGGGATCCGCGTGAAGATGATCACCGGGGATCACCCGCAGACGGCGATGAGCATCGGCCAGATGCTGGGCATTACCAACAGCGAGCAGGCGGTGACCGGCTATCAGCTGGAGAAAATGGACGACGCAGAGCTGGCGGAAGCCGCGGTAAAATATGACATCTTCGCCCGTACCAGCCCGGAGCATAAGCTGCGCCTGGTGAAAGCGCTGCAGGATAAAGGCGAAATCGTCGGCATGACCGGCGACGGTGTGAACGACGCGCCGGCGCTGCGCCAGGCGGACGTGGGCATTGCGATGGGCATCAAAGGGACGGAAGTCACTAAAGAGGCGGCGGATATGGTCCTGACGGACGATAACTTCGCCACCATCGCCAGCGCGGTAAAAGAGGGACGTCGCGTATACGACAACCTGAAGAAGACGATTCTGTTCATCATGCCGACCAACCTCGCGCAGGGGCTGCTGATTGTGATTGCGCTGCTGGCGGGGAACATCATCCCGCTGACGCCGGTGCTGATTCTGTGGATGAACATGGCCACCTCCGCCACGCTCTCCTTCGGCCTGGCCTTTGAAGCCGCCGAGCGCAACATTATGCGCCGTCCGCCGCGTCAGACCGGTCAGCACGTGATGGATGGTTACGCCGTGTGGCGAGTGGCTTTCGTCGGCACTATGATTGCTATTGCGGCGTTTGCGCTGGAAGCCTGGCTGGCACCGCGCGGCCACAGCGCGGAGTTCATCCGCACCGTGCTGCTGCAGATGCTGGTGAGCGCGCAGTGGGTCTACATGATTAACTGCCGTAACACTGAAGGCTTCTCTCTGAACCGCGGTCTGCTGGCGAACAAAGGCATCTGGCTGGTGACGGGCGTGCTGTTCCTGCTCCAGGCGGCAATTATCTACCTGCCGTTTATGCAGATGCTGTTCGGCACCGAAGCGCTGCCGCTGCGCTACTGGTTTGTGACTCTGGCGGTTGCGGGCGTGATGTTCTTCGTCGTCGAAATCGAGAAGCGACTGACCCGCAGGTTCCGTAAGGCTGCGTAACCTTTTGCCCTCACCCTAACCCTCTCCCACAGGGAGAGGGGACTCTGACCTCCCTCTCCCTGTGGGAGAGGGGCGGGGTGAGGGGAAAATACTGAGGTACCTCTTAATGAAATTCCCACTCCTGTTCGCGCTCCTTGCCTGCACCCTGCAACCCGCATTCGCTGCTGCCATACCCGTTCGCGTCGCCGCCGTAGAGCAGACCGCTCATGCCGCCGAGCGGCAAATTCCGGGCCGTATTGAAGCCATCCACACCGTTGAGCTGCGCGCCCGCACGGAAGGTACGATCGTCAAAGCCCCGTTCCGCGACGGGCAGTACGTGAAAAAAGGCGACGTGCTGTTCGAACTGGACGACGCCGAGCCGCGCGCCGCCGTGCGCCTGGCGCAGGCGGAAGTAACAAGCGCCCAGGCCACGCTGCGCCAGGCGCAGCAGCAGCTTTCCCGCTTTGAAAGCCTGGGCAGCAGCAACGCCATCAGCCGTCACGACGTGGATAACGCCCGCATGCAGCGCGACGTCGCCAGCGCGGCGCTGGAGCAGGCGAAGGCCCGCCTCGAAACCCGCAACGTCACCCTGAGCTATACCCGAATCACCTCGCCGATTGACGGGCGCGTGGGGCACAGCAACTTCCACGTCGGCAGCCTGGTCAACCCCGCAAGCGGCGTGCTGGTGGAGGTCGTGCAGCTCGATCCCATCCGCATCGCCTTTGCGCTGGAAGAGGGGGCCTTTGCCACCAAAGCCGGACAGCATCCTGATATTAACGCCATGAAAAAGGCCTGGCAGGCGCTTATCGACAGCAACGGCCAGCGCGTCAGCGGTGAACTGACCTCCGTGGACAACCGCATTGACCCGCGCACCGCCAGCGTGATGCTGCGCGCCGAATTCGCCAACCCGCGCCATCAGCTCCTGCCCGGCGGTAACGTTAACGTCTACCTGCGCCCAACCAGCGAGCAGCCTGTCCTGACCCTGCCCGCCGCTGCAGTACAGCAGAACGGCGACGGGTTCTTTGCCTGGGTGGTTAACGCTGACGGCAAAGCCGAAATGCGTCCGCTGAAGGTCGCCGGACAGATTGGCCAGCAGTTCCAGATTTCATCCGGCGTGAAGCCCGGTGAGCGAGCAATCACTGACGGTGCGCAGCGCGTGCAGCCCGGTGCTGCCGTCCAGATACTGAATTAAGGAGCCATCATGCTGACGTTTTTCATCAAACGCCCGCGCTTCGCGATGGTGATTGCGCTGGTCATCACCCTGCTTGGGGCTATCGCGCTGAGGATTATTCCCGTAGAGCAGTACCCGCAGATCACGCCGCCGGTCGTGAATGTGTCAGCGTCATGGCCTGGCGCAAGCTCGGCTGACGTGGCAGAAGCGATAGCCACGCCGCTGGAGACGCAGCTTAACGGCGTGGATCACATGCTCTATATGGAGTCCACCAGCTCGGACGAAGGCACCTACAGCCTGAATATTACCTTTGCGGCGGGTACCGATCCGGACCTTGCCGCCATCGACGTGCAGAACCGCGTGGCGCAGGCCGTGGCGCAACTGCCGACCGAGGCGCAGCAAAACGGCGTGCAGGTGCGCAAGCGGGCCACCAACCTGATGATGGGGGTAAGCCTTTACTCACCGAATAACACCCACGCGCCGCTGTTCGTCAGCAACTACGCCAGTACCCAGGTGCTGGAATCGCTGTCCCGCCTGCCGGGCGTCGGGCAGGTGCAGATGTTCGGCGCGCGCGACTACAGCATGCGCATCTGGCTGCGTCCGGACCGCATGAACGCCCTCAACGTCACGACAGACGACGTGGCGCAGGCGCTGCGCGAGCAGAACGTGCAGGGGGCGGCAGGCCAGGTCGGCACGCCGCCGGTGTTTAACGGCCAGCAGCAGACCCTGACCATCAACGGGCTGGGGCGCCTGAACCAGGCCGAAGACTTTGCCAACATCATTATCCGCGCCGGAGAGATGGGCCAGCTGGTGCGCCTGAAGGACGTCGCCACCATCGAGCTCGGCTCGCGCAGCTACAGCTCCGGCGCGCAGCTGAACGGGAACGACTCCGCCTACCTCGGCATCTACCCGACGCCGTCCGCCAACGCCCTGCGCGTGGCCGACGCGGTGCGCGCGGAGCTGGAGCGCCTCTCAACGCGCTTCCCGGACGACCTGGTTTATGAGGTGAAATTCGACACCACCTCGTTTGTTGCCGCCACCATTAAGGAGATCGGCGTCTCGCTGGCGCTCACCATGCTGGCGGTTGTGGTGGTCGTTTCCCTGTTCCTGCAAAGCTGGCGCGCAACGCTGATTGTCGCGCTCGCCATTCCGGTGTCGCTGGTGGGCACCTTCGCGGTGCTCTACACGCTCGGCTACTCCGCCAACACGCTCAGCCTGTTCGCCATCATTCTGGCGCTGACCATGGTGGTGGATGACGCCATCGTGGTAGTGGAGAGCGTCGAAACGCTGATGGCGGAAGGGCAGAGCCGCACGGCGGCGACCGCGCTGGCGCTGCGCCAGATTGCCGGGCCGGTCATCGCGACGACGCTGGTGCTGCTGGCGGTATTTGTGCCGGTGGCGCTGCTGCCGGGGATTGTCGGCGAGCTGTATCGCCAGTTCGCGGTCACGCTTTCGACCGCCGTCACGCTCTCAAGCCTGGTGGCGCTGACCCTGACGCCCGCCCTGTGCGCGATGCTGCTGCGTCCGCGCCCGGAAAAACCTGCCGCGGTTTATCGCGCCTTTAACCGCGGGCTGGACGCCACGCGCGGTTTCTACACCCGCATCGTGAACGTATTAAACCTGCGCCCGTGGCTGGCGCTGCTGGCCACCGCGGGCGCGGCGGCCGTGGTGGCGTTCAGCTTTATGTCGATGCCAAAAGGCTTCCTGCCGCAGGAAGACCAGGGCTACTTCTTCGCCAGCGTCCAGCTGCCGGAAGCCGCATCCCTGGAACGTACCGAAGCGGTGATGACCACGGCGCGCGAGCTGATCGCCAAAAACCCGGCAGTGGAAGACGTGATTCAGGTGTCCGGATTTAACATCCTCAACGGCACCAGCGCCTCCAACGGCGGGTTTATCTCCATCATGCTCAAAGACTGGAGCGAGCGCCCGCCGCTGGATGAGGTGATGGATACCCTGCAGCGCCAGCTGCTGGCCCTGCCGGAAGCGACGATCATGACCTTCGCGCCGCCGACGCTGCCGGGGCTGGGCAACGCTTCCGGCTTTGACCTGCGCATCCAGGCGCAGGCGGGTCAGAGCCCGGCGGAGCTTGAGCGCGTGACGCGTGAGGTGCTGGCGAAAGCAAACCAGCATCCGCAGCTGAGCCGCGTGTTCACCACCTGGAGCAGCAACGTGCCGCAGCTGACGCTGACCGTTGACCGCGAGCGCGCCGCGCGCCTCGACGTGCCGGTTTCGCGCATTTTCAGCAGCCTGCAGACCGCCTTTGGCGGCACGCGCGCCGGGGATTTCAGCGTCAACAACCGCGTTTACCACGTCGTCATGCAGAACGAGATGCAGTGGCGCGAGCGCGCCGAGCAGATAAGCGAGCTGTTCGTGCGCAGCAACAGCGGCGAGCGGGTGCGCTTGAGCAACCTTGTCATCATCACGCCGAGCGTCGGCGCGCCGTTCCTGCAGCAGTACAACCAGTTCCCGTCCGTGTCGGTGAGCGGCTCGGCGGCGGAAGGGGTGAGTAGCAGCACGGCAATGGCGGTGATGGGCCAGCTTCTGGCGGAGAACCTGCCAGCCGGATACGACTACGCCTGGAGCGGCATGTCGTATCAGGAGCAGCAGACCGGCAACCAGGCAATATGGATCGTGCTGGCGGCGGTGGTGATGGCGTGGCTGTTCCTCGTCGCCCAGTACGAGAGCTGGACGCTTCCGGCGAGCGTGATGCTCTCGGTGCTGTTCGCCATCGGCGGGGCGCTGGTGTGGCTGTGGTTAGCAGGCTATGCCAACGACGTGTACGTGCAGATAGGCCTTGTGCTGTTGATAGCCCTCGCCGCCAAGAACGCGATCCTGATCGTGGAGTTTGCCCGCGCGCGGCGCATGGACGGGATGGCGATAGTCGATGCCGCAAGGGAAGGGGCCTCGCGCCGCTTCCGCGCGGTGATGATGACCGCCGTGTCGTTCATCATCGGCGTCCTGCCTATGATGCTGGCGACCGGGGCGGGTGCCCAGAGCCGCCGCATTATCGGCACCACGGTGTTCAGCGGCATGCTGGTGGCGACCGTCGTAGGGATCCTGTTTATCCCGGCGCTGTTCGTGCTGTTCCAGCGCCTGCGCGAGTGGGGCCATCGGCTTACGGACTCGTAGCCCACAGCTCGCAGTGCTTCTGAACCAGAGAGATCAGCGAGCCGCCGTCGGCGATAAACTCCCGCATGCGCTGCGCCTCGCTCTTGCCCTGCTTTAACAGCAGGGCAATTTCATTGATTGCGCTCGTCGCGCCGAGCTTCTCGGCCGACGGCGCAACCTGCTCAAGCAGCCACGCAATGTCTTCCGCCACGGTTTTGTGCTCGCCGGTGTGCACGTCCGTCAGGATCCCCTCCAGCCCGTAGCGACAGGCCTGAAAACGGTTAAAGCGGTACAGCAGAAAATCTTTTTCCTGATGCTTATAGGGCCGCGCGGTCAGCAGCCAGTGCGACGTTGCCTGAATCAGCCCGGCGATATTAATGGCGTGGCCGAGCGTCAGCGGCGTATCCATCACCCGCACCTCCACGGTGCCGAAGTGCGGGCTGGGGCGAATATCCCAGTGCAGATCTTTAATGCTGTCGATCATGCTGGTGGAACTCAGGCGGCGGAACAGCCCCTCGAACTCCTGCCAGCTGTTGACCCACGGCATCTGGCCGTTATCCGGGAACCCGGAGAAGATGTTGAGCCGCGACGAGGAGAACTTCGTGTCCGTGCCCTGCATATACGGCGACGAAGCGGCAAGGGCGATAAAGTGCGGCACGAAGCGCGACAGGCCGTGCAGCAGGTAAATGGCGTCGTCCCCGCTTCGGCACCCCACGTGCACGTGCTGGCCGAACACCGTCGCCTGCAAAATCAGGTAGCCAAAGCGCTCCAGCGTGACGTTATAGCGCTCGTCGTCGCACACCTCCTGCCGCTGCCACTTCTGGAACGGGTGCGTCCCGCCGCCGCAGATCTGGATATGCTGCTCCGCCGCCGCGCGCAGGATGCTCTGCTGCATCACCGAGAACTGCGCGGCCGCCTGGTCGATGTTCTGGCACACGCCGGTGGCGATTTCGAGCATGCTTTCGGTGATGTCGTGTTTGACCTCGCCGCCTTTGATGTCGTCTTTAACGGCGGCGATGAGCGCGGAGGAGTCCTGGCTCAGATCGTAACCCGGCGGGTTAACCACCTGCAGTTCGAGCTCGATGCCGAGGGTGTAGGGTTCAGAGGATTTGAAGTCGGGTAAAGGCATGGCGCACTCCGTTGTCTGTTATGAATTGAGTATAGACAACGGGCGTGGCGCGCTCGTCTCAGGGTGGTATAACTGATAGCAGGCTTAGCAAAAGGGGAGTGAATGATGTCTGACTATCCAACCATTGCGCTGATAGGTCCCGGTGCGATTGGGACCACCATTGCCGCAGTTTTGCATGACGCTGGCCGCACGCCGCTGCTGTGCGGACGCACCGCGCATCCGGAGTTACGCCTGCGCCACGACGAGGGCGAAACGGTGGTGCCCGGTCCGGTATTAACGGATCCGGCCGCCATCACGCGCCCCGTCGATCTCGTTTTTGTGGCGGTTAAAACGACGCAAAATGCCGACAGCGCCGGATGGCTGCGGGCCCTGTGCAATGAGCACACCGTGGTGTGCGCCCTGCAAAACGGCGTGGAGCAAAAGGCCCAGCTTGAGCCTTTGGTTAATGGTGCAACGGTGCTGCCGTCGGTGGTCTGCTTCCCGGCGCAGCGCGAGCCGGATGCCTCCGTCTGGCTGCGCGCCAAACCGCGCCTTACGCTGCCGGACGTGCCGCAGGCGCAGCGGGTGGTGCAGGCGCTTAACGGAACGCGCTGTGAAGTTGAGCTCTCGGCAGATTTCCCTACCGTCGCCTGGCGCAAGCTGCTGCAAAACGCGGTCGCCGGGCTGATGGTGCTGGCCAACCGCCGCGCCGGAATGTTCAGGCGCGAGGATATTAGCGAGCTTGCGCTGGCCTACCTGCGCGAGGGGCTTGCCGTCGCCCGCGCCGAGGGGGTAAGGCTGAAAGATGACGTGGCGCAGGAGATTCTGGCGAGCTTCCAGCGTGCCCCTGAGGATTTGGGCACGTCGATCCTTGCCGACCGCCAGGCGGATCGCCCGATGGAGTGGGATATTCGAAACGGGGTGATCCAGCGCTACGGCCGCAAGCACGGGATTACTGTACCCATCAGCGACGTGGTGGCGCCGCTGCTGGCGGCGGGGAGCGAGGGGCCGGGGTGAGATACGGTCAGGAGCGATGAAAAGGCCCGGCTGTTGCGTGCCGGGTGACAGTTACTTAGCCTGACGCGCTTTGTCTGCTTTTAGCTCTTCCATCGTTGCCTCCAGGATCCAGAGACACCGAGCACCGTCTACGGTTTCCAGCAGCGCCCGGCGGGTACGCTGATAAAACGCGTCGATTTCGGCGGGTGATTTCTCTAATGGCGGCGTGCAGACAATATCGCTGCCTACCATGTGCGGCCCCTTTCCAGCGTCAATTGTCCGGAGCGCTTTCAGCGTAGCATTGGTGTTTGTGGTGAGCGCTGTGGCTAAGGCATCTTCAAGCTGCTGTGCTTGCTTAACGTCAGCCCTGGCAGCCAGCGCTGGAGTTTGCTCAATCCAATGTGCATCACCTGCGGCAATTCCCTTTACTGCTGACGACCAGTCAGTAACGTCAGCTATTGCCGGGGCTGTAAGAGCACATAGCAGCAGTACAATCGGGTATTTCATCGCACTACCTCAAGCACGCCGCCGTCGCGAAGAATCTTACGTCTCGTTGACGGCGAGAGAATGATGCACCCTTCTGATGCATAACCGGCGGGACCATACTTATGGTCACCATGAATGCGGAATTCTGAGCGACCAAAACTTTCTCCCGAGGTTTGCTCAAGGATGATGGTTATCGGTCCTTTAGAATTCGAATGACCCGCAATTTTATACGTCCCGCGAGGCAGTGGCCCGAGCCCCTTTACATGCTGACGGTCCGGGTTGTTTCTATTCGTAAGAGCGCCGGAGTACCCAGTCTCAATTAATTTTCCATCTTTATACATCTTGCCGGTAGACTGCTCGTACTTCCATCCCATAACGTTCTCCTTATGCCGTCTTGCGGTCGTTCCAGCTATCTAAATGTATGATGTTACCGTCGACATAGCGCCAGGTAATTTTTTCATACAGCAGTTCTACCAGTTCAAGATGGTTATGTTTCTCATTGTCAGGGTCTTTGACGTCTAGCATCATTGGACAGATGCTGACAACCGTCACTCCCTCCATAAGGGTGGAGAAATATTCAACTTCCTGACCGGCATCGTTGATATGGTAAAACTTTACCTCTGCGGATTTTAGCTTTTGACCTGTGCTGACAGCCTTGTACAAATAGGGGCTGGAGGCGTCGATCTCTTTATCGAAAGAGTAGGGGGAATGGACGCGAAGGCTAGTTGCCTTGCTGTTATGCTTGTCCGTTGGTTGCATCACGCCGTGATTCAGTCCGATTATTTCTATACTACCTTCACGACCATATATATCGACAGAGCCTTTGACGTCGGTACCACCATCGTCTTTAAGCCACAAATATGCGGGAATAGCCATTTATTTAAAACTCCATTTAAGGGGATCCTGAAAAGCTTTTTACTTTAATCGGTTACGTAAGAGTGAGACGCTAGCGCTTCTAAAATGGCCCGTCAATTAGTGTACGGTCAGGATATAAAACGGTCTGTAGTTTCGTTGATGAAAAATAAGAAATGTTGAGATCTTACGGTTTGTATCTGGATATAGTTCTAACGATTAATACCCTGGTTTAACTTAAAGCTTGATTAAGTAAATCATTATTGTAAATGTAATAAATAATTGATCTGTTATTAGGTTTACATCGTTTTGACGATTTAGTAGTTGATTAACAGCTCCTGCCGGCTCGTCAGAATACCCGCCGGTGGCGATTTCGAGCATGCTTTCGATGATGTCGTGTTTGACCTCGTCGCTTTTGATGTCGACTTTGACGGCGGCGATAAGGGCGGGCGGGCTGGATCTGCCCGACGTCGTGCCCACCATTAGCTGGGTGCAGCTGGCGCAGCGCATGCCGGTACGCATTCATATCGACAGGTTACCAGAGGGGGATGAGCTAGTGGCGAGGCTGTCGGCGAGCGTGGCGGTGGGGCAATAATCTGGGGATAGTCAGCCTTAAACACATATGCGAAACTTACCGCTTCTGAAAATATGTGGTGGGACCCGCTCAATGTCAGAACAACATTCGCAGTGCCTGTTCAGTGAAGGACTGATCAACTTTCCTGAGGGTTATCAGGATCGTACCGTCAACGTATTCGCTCCGCCCGCTGCGGATGCGCCGGCGTTCAACATTTCCCGCGATGCCCTCAACCCCGGCGAAGCGCTTGCCGCGTATATCGATCGCCAGCTCGCCCTGATGGCAAAGCACATCAAGGGCTGGAAGCAGGGTGAGCGCAGCGCCGCGACGCTGGGCGACGGCCTTTCACAGGGTGAAACCGTCCATGCCAGCTACCTGCGCGACGGGAAACGCATCTGGCAGCAGCAGGCCGTGTTTAACGTCGACGGCAATAAAATTCTGGTCTTCACCATGACCTGCACCCGCGCGCTGGGCGATGCCGACGGCGCGCTGTTTGGCGATCTTCTCAGGAGCTTCCGCTTCCACCATTAACACCAGGAACCGTTGTTATGTTTGAAGCAGCACGCGTTGGTGATGATATAGGCCACTCCGGTGCGCTGGCCGGGATGATTGCCGGAACGATTGTCGGTGGCCTGATTGCCGCCGCCGGGGGCATTCTGGCGGGGGCCATGTTTATTGCCGGTCTCGGCGCATCCTGCCTTGGCGTGGGCGTCCTGCTCGTCGGCGCCAGCCTGGCCGTGGGGTATTACACCGGGGAGCTGGCGACTGCCGCCCGCGACAGCATCGCGGACGCCGGGGCGTCCAGCATGACGAAGAAAGGCGTCATCACCTCCGGCTCGTCCAACGTGTTTATTAACGGTAAACCCGCCGCGCTTGCCACCGATAGCACCGTCGACTGTTCTGACGACGGCTCGCAGCAGATGGCCGAAGGCTCTAAGCGTGTCTCCATTAACAGCCAGCCTGCGTCCCGCATCGGGGATCGCACCACCTGCGACGCGAAGGTGATGACCGGTTCGGACAACGTCATTATCGGCGGCGACCCGCAGCAAACCCTCCCCATTCAGTCTGAAGTCCCCGAGTGGCTCTACAAGGTCTCCGATCTGACCCTGCTGTTCGCCGGGCTTATCGGCGGGTGGGGCGGCGCCGCTGGCAAAGTCGGGGCGCTCTCTAAGCTGCTGGGCAAAATCCCCGGCATCAACAAGCTGGCCCGTATCGCCTGTCGCGCCGGCACGCTGATGACCGGCGTGGCGGCCGCGGGGATCATCGCCCGCCCGGTGGATATCGTCAGCGGACAGAAGTTTCTCAGCGGGGATGATGAGCTAGACTTCGTCCTGCCTTCCCGTCTTCCGGTGCGCTGGCAGCGCTACTGGCGCAGCGGCAACCCCGGCGACAGCGTGCTGGGCCGCGGCTGGAGCCTGTTCTGGGAAAGCCGCCTTGAGCCATATCAGGACGGCCTGGTGTGGCGAGCGCCGTCCGGCGATTACGTCGCCTTCCCGAGGGTCCCGAAAGGGATGCGCACCTACTGCGAAAGCGAAAAAAACTGGCTTGAACATCATCAGGACGACAGCTGGTCGGTGTATGACGTCAGCGGCGAGCGCTGGCACTATGCGCCGCTGCGGGATGATGCCCCGTCGCTGCTCCAGCGCATCTCTGAACCCTGCGGCAACCATATTCTCTTCGAGTGGAATGCGGATAATACCCTGCATGTTCTGACCGACAGCGCGGGCCAGCGCGTGGTCTGCCGCTACGACCGTGACAGACTCGTCGGCGCCTGGCTGGATGACGAGATCTGCCTGGTCAGTTACGCTTATGATGAACAGCGCCAGCTGGTCTCCGTGACCGGCCGGGGCGGTAGCGTGCGCCGACGCTTTAGCTGGCAGGACGGGCTGATGAGCGCCCACGAGGACGCCAACGGCCTGCTGAGTGAATACCGCTGGCGGGAGATTGACGGCCTGCCGCGCGTGGTCGGCTTCCGCCATAGCGGCGGCGAACAGCTGACGTTCGAATACGATTTTGATAACGGCACCCGCCGCGCGACCCGCGAAGACGGCGCGCAGGCGCACTGGCTGGTGGACGACGACGACAACGTCGCGCGCTTCACGGATTACGACGGCCGCCAGACGACGTTTGTCTACCGCGACGGCGAGCTCTGCGACGTCATCCTGCCGGGCGGGGCGATGCGCCGCAGCACGTGGGACAAATACGGCCGCATGACCAGCGAGACGGACCCGGCGGGCCGCCGCACCGAGTATCACTGGCATCGCCTGACCGACCGGATCACCCGCACGGTGTACCCGGACGGCACCTCGTCGCAGGCTATGTACGACCTTCGCGGTCGCCTGCTGTCGGAAACGGATCCGGCCGGTAGTACCACCCTGTATTGCTATCCCGACGATGAAGAAATCCTCCCGGAGAGCATCACCGACGCCATCGGCGGCGTGGTGCGCCTGGTCTGGAACCACCAGGGGTTGCTGACGCAGCGCACCGACTGCTCTGGCAGCGTCACCCGCTTCACCTACGACCGCTTCGGGCAGCTGATTGCCAGCGAGGATGCGGAAGGGAATATCACGCGGCGGGAGTGGAGCCGTGCCGGGCTGCTGAGCGCCGTGATCCATCCGGACGGCAGTCGCGAGTCGCTGGTGTGGAACGAATGTGGCCAGCTCACGGGCTGGCGCGACCCGCTGGAAAGCGAGGTGAGCTGGGCCTATAACGCGCTCGGCCTCCCGGTCAGCCTTACCGACCGTATTGGCCGCGTGCGCCAGTGGCGCTACGACCCGCGCGGTAACCTGCTGCGACTCGATAACGGCAACGGGGCGGAATACCGCTTCACCTACGACGCCGTGGGTCGTCCGCTCAGCGAAACGCGCCCGGACGAGACCGTGCGCCATATGGAATGGGACGCGCGAGGGTTCCTCTGCGCGCTCGAAGAAAACGGCCGGCCTGCTGCCGACGGCGGTATCGCCCGTCGCGTCCAGCAGTTCAGCTATGACGACAGCGGGCTGCTGATCGGGCGCACTCAGCGCCACGCGGAGTACCGCTACTTCCGCGATCTGAGCGGCCAGATCACCCGCATCCGCCGCACGCCGACGGCCGAAGGCGTTGCCCTGGGTATCGAAAGCGATGAGATCGCTTACCGCCACGATGCCGCCGGACGCGTGCTGAGCGAGTCCGGCATTAACGGCGAGGTGGGCTACGAATGGGATGCCCTGAGCAACCTGACCGGCCTGACGCTGCCCGGCGAGCAAAAGCTGGCCTGGCTACATTACGGCTCCGGCCACGTCAGCGCCATCCGCTTCGGGCAGCAGCTGGTGACCGAATTCACCCGCGACCGCCTGCACCGTGAAGTTCGCCGCACCCAGGGCGCGCGCGAGCAGTTCCGTCAGTATGACAGCCTCGGCAGACGCACCCTGCAGCGCAGCGAATTGAGCACGGACGTGACCCTGCCGGAGCAGGCGATACTGGAACGTCTGTATC